>Ga0268294_1025_pt1 | contig 128888 bp, 118 predicted proteins | sample MetS3V5B_FD_191342 | JGI IMG/M metagenome (GOLD analysis project Ga0268294, IMG submission 191342) | Soil microbial communities from Anza Borrego Desert, Southern California, United States - Methylocaldum S3-V5B | ecosystem: Environmental > Terrestrial > Soil > Desert | place: USA: California...
ACGAAGGTTCAGGGCGGCCAAGCCCAACCGCTTTGCCCTCAGCCATTGCGGTGTTGCGATCACCCCAATGACAAACGAGGCCGGAGCATCATAACAGACGCTCCGGCCTCTCAATGTATAAGGGCGGTCCGCGGACCGCCCTTCCCGTTTCGACTTTTTTGTCTCAGGCGGCCAGCGAGGCGATGTCGATGACGAAGCGGTAACGGACGTCGCTCCTCAGGACGCGTTCATAGGCTTCGTTGACATCCTGGATGTTGATCTTTTCGATCTCCGACACGATGTTGTGCTTGCCGCAGAAGTCCAGCATTTCCTGGGTTTCCTTGATCGACCCGATCATGGAGCCGGCGAGGCTGCGCCGGCCGGGAATGAGCGAGAAGGCGTGGACCGGAATGGCATTTTCCGGAGCGCCGACGACGACCATGGTGCCATTGACCTTCAGCAGGCCGAGATAGGCGTTCCAATCGATTTCAGCGGACACAGTGCAGATGATCAGGTCGAAGGTGCCGGCGAGCTTTTCGAAGGTCGATGCGTCGCTGGTGGCGTAGTATTCTTTCGCGCCGAGCTTCAGGCCGTCTTCCTTCTTGGAGAGCGATTGGGAGAGTACGGTGATATCGGCACCCATAGCTGAGCCAATCTTGACGCCCATATGGCCAAGTCCGCCCATGCCGACGATCGCAACCTTCTTGCCGGGACCGGCACCCCAGTGCTTGAGCGGCGAATAAAGCGTGATGCCGGCGCAGAGCAGAGGCGCGGAAGCGTCGAGCGGCAGGTTGTCCGGGATAGAGAGGACGTAACCTTCCTTGACGACGATGTGGTCGGAATAACCGCCTTGGGTCGCCGTCTTGCCGTCGGCATCGACGCTGTTATAGGTCTGCACGAGGCCCGGCATGTATTGTTCATTGTCGAGGTCACGGGCAGCGCAGCCGACGCAAGAATCGACGAAGCAGCCTACGCCGACGTGATCGCCGACCTTGAACTTGGTGACCTTCGAACCGACAGCAGTCACGATTCCGGCGATCTCGTGGCCCGGCACGATCGGATAGACGGCGTTCTTCCATTCATTGCGAACGGTGTGGATGTCCGAATGGCAGATGCCGGCGAACTTGATGTCGATGACGACGTCGTCGTCATTCGGTTCGCGGCGCTCGAAGGTGAAAGGCGTTAAGGGTTTCGACGCATCGGTCGCTGCATAGCCTCTAGCGATAGCCATGGAAAGCTCCATTCATCTGTTGGGTTTAGGGGGAATTGGACGGCCGGACTATGCCTCCGGGCTGTGCAACAGCGTTAGAGCGATCCTGCTAGCTTTTTGCACGATCCTGCAAAAGTGATGGCAAACCTGTTGGCTCGGAGGTCTAATTCAGCTTAGTGGAAGCACTCACTTGCTGATCGGAGGTCTCGATGACACTGCCCTTCAACCCCTACCACGAGGCGGCCTCAATTGCCGCACGGCATGTTCCGAAGGACGGGGAGGTGTGTACGGCCATCGAAAACCTCGTGCTCGGCCGGCGGTCGGTCCCGTCCGCGCCGCTCTATATGGATTACCGGCCCTGCATCTGCCTGGTGCTGCAAGGCACCAAGAGCGTGAAGCTCGGGGACGAGACAATCGCATACGGCGTCGGGGATTGTCTTCTCACCTCGATCGAATTGCCGGTGACATCGCGCGTCACGGTCGCAAGCCCGGAGGCGCCGCATTTATGTTTCGTCCTCGCAATCGATCCGGGCAGGCTTTCCGCGCTTCTGGAGCGGGTCGACGTTCCGCGACCGAGTTCCAGCACCGACGCTATGCGCGGCATCGTCGCCAATGTCGCAACGCCCGAACTGCTTGACGCAGCGACGCGGCTGCTTCGCCTGCTCGACCGGCCGGAGGATATCGCGGCCATGGCGCCGCTCATCGAGGAGGAAGTCATCTATCGGGTGCTCTCCGGGCCGGATGGGCCGCGGCTGCTGCATATCGCGACGTCGGAAAGCCGCAGCAACCGCATCGCCCGAGCGGTTGCCTGGCTGCGTGCCAATTTTCACAGGACGCTGCGGATCGAGGACCTTGCAGACCATGTCGGAATGAGCCCGTCTTCGCTCCACCACCATTTCAAATCGGTGACGGCGATGACGCCGGTGCAGTTCCAGAAGAAGCTGCGCCTGCACGAGGCTCGGCGGCTTATGCTTCTGGAAGGCCTCGATGTCGGCAGTGCCGGCCATCGGGTCGGTTACCAGAGCCCATCGCAGTTCAGCCGGGAATACAGCCGCCTTTACGGCGTGTCGCCACTGAGGGACGTAGATGCGATCCTCGCTGCTGCGGAATAAAGACCTGAGACCTGCAATCAACCGGGAATTCGAGCGCTTTGTCGCTGCGACACAGGGAGCTGAACATCCAGCGCAGAATCCTTCATCCTCGATGAGACTCGTCAAAGAACGGGCTTGACGATCGCGTCGGATGCTTTATAGGCAGAACCGTACCGTACGGTACTGAAAGGAAAATCGCCGTGAGACCCGACGCTACGAATATGCCTGAGTTTACGCCGCGCCAGAACGCCGTTCTGGAACAGGCGCTTCGGCTGCTCGTGGAGGGTGGGGAGAAGGCGTTGACGACTTCGGGTCTGGCGCGTGCCGCCAATTGTTCGAAGGAAAGCCTCTACAAGTGGTTTGGCGACCGTGAAGGGCTGCTTGCCGCAATGATTGCCCATCAGGCGAGCAAGGTCCGCACCTACGAGCGTTCCGGCGAGCGCCTGACGGCGGACCTTTTGCGCGAGCATCTCGAACTCTTTGCGCGCGACCTCTTGGAAGTGCTGGCGGGCGACGTGTCGCTGGCGCTTAACCGGTTGGCGATCGGCCAGATCAACAAGGCGGAGGCGGGCCGCGAGGGCTCCAAGCTCGGCAAGCTCCTCATCGAACATGGTCGCCGCCAGATCGACCGTCGAGCGATTGCGCTCATCGAGCAGGGCAAGCGGGCAGGGCTCCTGCGTTTCGACAATGCTGATAGCGCATACCACACCCTTTATGGACTGATCGTGTCAGACCTGCATGTGCGCATGCTGCTCGGCGAGCCGGGCCTCAAGGACAATGCGCGCCAGGCGCAGAAGGCGGTGGAAGCCTTCCTGACGCTTCACGGCACGCAAAAACAATCGGCGGAAACGCTCGGCATTTCCGCGGGACGATAACCCATTAACAAACCCACACGCATAGGGAAGGAACATACAATGCGCGTTTATTACGATCGTGATGCCGATCTCAATCTCATCAAGGCGAAGAATGTCGTCATCGTCGGCTACGGCTCCCAAGGTCGCGCCCATGCGCTGAACCTCAAGGATTCCGGTGCGAACAATGTCGCGATCGCTCTGAAGGCCGGTTCCGCCACGATCAAGAAGGCGGAAGCCGACGGCTTCAAGGTGATGACCGTTTCCGAAGCCGCCAAGTGGGGCGACCTGTTGATGATGGCGACGCCTGACGAATTGCAGGCCGACATCTACAAGTCGGAGATCGCTCCGAACATCCGCGATGGCGCTGCAATCGCATTTGCACACGGCCTCAACGTCCACTTCGGCCTGATCGAGCCGAAGGCTTCGGTAGACGTTGTCATGATCGCCCCGAAAGGCCCAGGGCACACAGTGCGCGGCGAATACCAGAAGGGCGGCGGCGTGCCGTGCCTGGTCGCCGTTCACCAGAACGCATCCGGCAATGCGCTTGAGCTCGCGCTTTCCTACGCCTGCGGCGTCGGCGGCGGCCGTTCGGGCATCATCGAAACCAATTTCAAGGAAGAGTGCGAAACCGACCTCTTCGGCGAACAGGTCGTTCTCTGCGGCGGTCTGGTTGAACTGATCCGCGCCGGCTTCGAGACGCTGGTCGAAGCCGGTTACGCGCCGGAAATGGCCTATTTCGAATGCCTGCACGAAGTGAAGCTGATCGTCGACCTGATCTATGAAGGCGGCATCGCCAACATGAACTACTCGATCTCCAATACGGCCGAGTGGGGCGAGTATGTCACCGGTCCGCGCATCATCACGGAAGAAACCAAGGCCGAAATGAAGCGCGTCCTGAAGGACATCCAGACCGGCAAGTTTACCTCCGAGTGGATGCAGGAATATCGTTCCGGCATGGCCCGCTTCAAGGGTATCCGCCGCATGAACGACAGCCATCAGATCGAAGAAGTCGGCGCCAAGCTTCGCGGCATGATGCCCTGGATCGGCAAGAACAAGCTGGTCGACAAGACCGTCAACTAAGCTTTCCGCTTTTCAGACTGCGCCACGCATCGCCATTGATGCGTGGCGTTTCCTTTTTCAGCCGGCAGGCGGTACCACGCCTTTCGTCAGCAGGAAGCAGCCGTAGAAGCGGGTTTCACCGGTGGCGATGACGCAATAGGCTTTCTTCGCCTGTTCGTAGAAGGCGAAGCGCTCGATGCCGTACATGGGCGTTGACTGGCCTTCGACCGCGTCGATTTCGGCCTGTACTTCCTGCTGCGGTGCCGGGATCTCGTCAGGAGCCCCCATGACCTCCATTCGACCAACGGCTGGCTGCAGCGGCGTGTCGAGGGGCAGCACGGAGAGGATCGCCTGCATCGCTCGGGCAGCGGAAATGTTGTCCATCCTGAGCAGCCTGCCCAGCGTCGTCTGCCGCGCAATCGCGTCGGCCGGGAAATTTGTGTCCACCACCGCCAAGGTGTCTGCATGTCCCATCGAACGCAGGGCGTGAAGCACATCGGCGTTCAACGCCGGATCCATGTTCTTGAGCATGTTTTCCCTCCTCTAGAGCTGTCTGAATCCTTGTGAGTCAGACAGTCGGAACCTCTCTTTTCTTGCCTCTTCTGGCAAGCGCGTTCGGGCAATGCTAAACAAGAGAAAACCGGGAAAAACCCGATAGGTCAGTATTGCTGACCTATCGATCTTTGTGTAAAGATCGGACATATAAGGTTGAAATAAGAGGAAACATTCCGTGCTTGATTGGGAACATATCTTCGCGACGCGCTCCGGCCGCATGCGTGCTTCGGAAATCCGGGAATTGCTGAAGCTGCTCGACCAACCCGACATCATCTCTTTCGCAGGCGGCATTCCAGATCCGGCGCTGTTTCCAGACGTAGCGTTCAAGGAAGCTTATTCGGACATTTTTTCCAGTGCGCAAGTCGGCTCGGCGCTGCAGTATTCGGTCAGCGAAGGCTATAAGCCGCTGCGCGAATGGATCGCCCGCGACGTCGCCAGGATCGGCATCGATTGCACACCTGACAATGTCTTCATCACGTCCGGTTCGCAGCAGGCGCTCGATTATCTCGGCAAGCTCTTCTTGTCGCCGAACGATACGGCTCTGGTCACCTGGCCGACCTATCTCGGTGCGCTTTCGGCCTTTAATGCCTACGAGCCGAACTATGACCAGCTGTCGCTGAATGGCAATCGCACGCCGGAGGCCTATCGCGACACTGCGGCCAAGTTGGGCGGCGGCGTCAAGTTCGCTTATCTTTCGGCCGATTTTTCCAATCCGACCGGCGAGACGATCGACCTGGCCGGGCGCGAAAAGCTGCTTGCGCTTGCCGACGAGCTCGATATCGCAATCATTGAGGATGCCGCCTACCAGCATCTTCGTTATGACGGGCAGGCCATTCCGCCGATCATGGCGCTTGATATCGCGCGAAAGGGCGGCATCGAAAATACCCGGACGATCTATACCGGCAGCTTCTCCAAAACGCTGGCGCCGGGCCTGCGCGTCGGTTTCGTGGTTGCAGCGATGCCGGTCATCCGCAAGCTTGTGCTGATGAAGCAGGCGGCCGACCTGCATTCCTCGACGATCAACCAGATCGCCATCGAGCACGTTGCCTCGCGCGGTTTCGACGCCCAGGTCGCCAAGATCAAGGCCGTCTACAGCAAGCGCCGCGATGCAATGCTGGCGGCACTCGACAAGTATATGCCGAAGACCGCCACCTGGACGCGCCCGGAAGGCGGCATGTTCGTGTGGGTCACCCTGCCGGAAGGCATGGACGGCGCCGAACTCTTGGCGAAATCGATCGCCACGGAAAAGGTCGCCTTCGTTCCGGGCAAGGCATTCTATGCGGATGGCAGCAATGCCAACACGTTGCGCATGAGCTTCTCCTGCGCCGACGAGGCGATGATCGAAGAAGGTATCAAGCGGCTCGGCCGCCTGATTTCCAATGCAATCCGGGCAGCGGCCTGACCGCCCAGTCCTTGGGGAAAAGCCTGCCGCGGAACGGCAGGCTCTTTGGTTTCTTCGGCTGTCCGATTAGTCGGCGGCCAGCACGATAAGCATGTCGCTGTCGGTGTAGGTGATTTTCTCTGACCTGTTCGGATTAACGACAACGCCACCGAGATTGCGGATATCCGGGTCATCCGCCCGCTGGCGGCGATAGCCAAGCGCGACTTCGCCGCGGCGCAGGGCGGCGAGACCCACGGTGAAGAAATTCAGGGGCTTTGAGATATCCACGTAGTCGCTCATAGGCCGCATGTAGATTTCCGATCCTGCCTCATCCAGCAACTCGTCGAAGATCGCGGCCATGGATTCGTTTTCCGAAGCCTGGGCGAGCATGAGGCTGACCAGCTTGTTGCTGACGACAAAATCTTCTGCGCGGGTGACTTCGGCAAGTTCGCGGTTGCGCACATCGATCATCTCACTGACCACGCTGATATGTTTGTCGGCTCTTTCGCCGATCTTGCGTAGCTGCAGGAGTGTGATGAGCGTACGCGTGTCGGCTGACTGCGCAGTCATGTCATCGCTGTAGCCGAGCACCAGGACATGGTCGAACGACGGGATATCGAGGTTGTCCAGTGCACGGCGACTGCTGGTATCGATCACCCGGGGTCGGACGCTCAGGAGGGCGGGGTCGAGCTTCAGGGCCGCGACCTCGCTTTCGAATTCCGCCGTATCAGCCGCGATCGTCAGCTGCGAGCCGGGCGCCACGTAACGGGCAAGCTCTGACGCAATGATCGGCCCGCGGCGGTTCCAGCCGAGGATGAGGGTGCGCTCCGCCGTCTTGCCACGCTTGATGATCGGCCGGATGGCATTCTTGTCGATGCCCATGTCCCCGGACCAGGTTCTGATCGAGGCGTCATCTTCCGAAATGATCACGGCACGCTCGCCGGGCGCGATTATCCGGTTGGGGTTAGGATTGAGATGGATTGCACCGTCCTTGTCGCAAAGGCCGATGAGGGTGCTGTTGTCGTAGGCAAGCACGGCATTGCCGAAGGATTTGCCGACAATATCCGGCTGGTCGAGCGTATAGATTTCGCAGCCATCAAAATCGAGAAGTTCCGAATAGACGGCACTCAAACCGGCCTGGCGACTGGTATGGACGACAATGCGGGCGATAAGATCGTCGGCAAGGACGAGCTGCATTTCCCCGCCGCCGACGATGCGCGCGACTTCCGCATTGTCGGCATCGCGGATTTCGGCGGCAATCATGTATTTTTCCGGTCGCCGGTTTGGATCATTTACCAATGCCAAAACGGTCTTGATCACCTGCGAGTCGGCATCGTCACCATCCGGCGAGAGAACGATGATCGAACGGGATGTCTGCGGGTTCACGATGCCGAGATCATAGAGATCGGTCGGATCGCCGCTGCGGCAGATGATCTTGGTGTTCTTGCGGTCGGCGATCTTGGCGGCGATCTCGTCCTCCATCTCCACCTTATCCTTGTTCGCCATTATGACGATGCGCGGATTGCGGCGGCTCTGGTTGGCGATGATCAGCTCGGAGATGACGTCGAAAATGGACGGCGACCAGTTGAGGATGATCGTATGTTCGGTTTCGAGCACGCGGGAGCGGCCCTTGCGCAACTCGCTCAGCTTTTCTTCGAGACCGGAACTGATGACACCGATAAGCGCGGAGAAGACGAAGATCCCCGCGAGCGTTACCAGCAGCATTATGAGGCGGAAGTTCCAGCCCTGGTCGGCGCCCATAGTGCCTGCGTCGAAGGTGCGCATCAGCGATTCCCACGCGCCCTCGATGAAACCCATCGGCTCTCCGCCTTCCGGTGCGATGCCCGTCAACGAGAGGAAAAGACCGGCCAGGATGATGACGATCAGCGAAATCAGTGCCAGCCAGCCGATCAGCGCGATCGCGCCTCCCGCCATGCTCTTGTCGAACTCATAGCGCAGCCGTGCGCCCCAGTGCTCGCGACTTTTCATCTTGTGCCCCCGCAATATTACCCCATGCAGGGCATGGCAGGATTTGTGAATGAATACAATTGCGAGTGACCTCGGTATGAAGCCTCGCCACAGGAAAAGTATTGATAAAGTAAATTTCCGCGGTTGCGGCGGAATTGGAGGTTGGTGCGGTGAAAGCTTGAAGTTTCTCCAAAGCTGTCACATGGCTGTCAATCTGGAATGCTTATCGTCCGCCGCTTATCTTCGAACAGGGACGCCCCGATGAAAAACCTTCTCTCCGCTTTCACGGCCCTCGTGGCTTTCGGCATGCTTGCCGGTGCTGCCGAGGCCGCCGATCTCGTGGTTTATACAAGCCAGCCGAACGAGGACGCCCAGGCGACCATTGATGGTTTCAAGGCTGCCAATCCGGGGCTCGACGTGCAGTGGGTGCGCGACGGGACACCGCAGATAATGGCCAAGCTGAATGCTGAGATCCAGGCCGGCAACCCGGCCGCCGATGTTCTTCTGATCGCCGATACCGTTACTCTCGAGCGGATGAAGCAGGCTGGCCAGCTGTTGGCCTACAAGTCGCCGGAAGCCGCCAATTTTGATCCGAGCCTCTACGATGCCGATGGCTATTACCACTCCACCAAGCTGATCACCACCGGCATTATGTACAACACCCAGGCCGCGATGAAGCCGACGAGCTGGGCGGATCTCGCAAAGCCCGAAGCCAAGGGCCTGATCGCCATGCCAAGCCCGCTTGCATCCGGTGCCGCGTTGATTCACGCCCAGACGCTCGCAGGCGTTCAGGATCTTGGCTGGAATTATTACACGCAGCTCAAGACGAATGGCGCGATCGCTGCCGGCGGCAATGGTGCGGTCCTGAAGTCCGTCGCCTCCGGCGAGAAGGCCTACGGTGTGGTCGTGGATTATCTGCCGATCCGTGAAAAGGCCAAGGGCGCGCCGGTCGAGTTCGTCTTCCCCAAGGAAGGTGTTTCCGCCGTCACCGAACCGGCTGCAATCCTTGCTTCCACCAAACATGCGGACGCTGCCAAGAAATTCATCGACTATCTTCTGTCCGAAAACGGTCAAAAGGTCGCGGCAAAGCTCGGCTACATTCCGGCTCGCAAGGGTGTCGATCTGCCGGCCGGCTACCCGCCGCGCGACCAGATCAAGGTGCTGCCGATTAAGGCGTCGGAAGCTCTGAAAAACTCTGAGAAGGACGTCAAAACCTTCTCGGATATCTTTGGCATCAAAGGCTGATATAAGCGCCTTATGACGCGAGCCTCACATCGGGGAAACAGCCAGCCACGCTGGCTGTTTCCTTTTGTCATAACTGTGATCTTCTTTCTCAGCGCGCTGCCGCTCGGGCGGCTGGCCGTGACCGGCATCGCTTCCGCCATGCAGGGTGGCGCTCGTCAGATGCTCGGCGATCCGGGGGTCTGGCAGGCGGCCTATAATACGCTCTTCACCTCGTTCTTCGGGATGCTCGCGGCTGTGCTTCTCGGTGGCGGCTTCGCGTTGTTGCTGACGCTGTTCGATATCCGCGGCAGGACCGCGCTGGGCTTCCTTTTCATGCTGCCGACGATGATCCCGCCGCAGGTGACGGCGCTCTCATGGATCGGCATGACAGGTCCTTCCAGCACCCTCCTCAAGGCGATCGGTCTCGCTCCGCCGCTCGGCTCGCCGCAGCCGCTCTATTCGATCGGGGGGATCGCGCTTCTCTACGGTGTGCAGAACGCACCGCTCGTCTATCTCTCGCTCAGAGCAGGCTTGCTAGCCTTGCCGCGTGATGGGGTGGAGGCTGCAAGGCTTGCCGGAGCATCGTCCTGGCAGGTGCTGAGAGATGTCATCCTGCCGCTGTCGCTACCAGGCTTCACGGCCGGAGCAGCGATTGCCTTCGTGTCCTGCGTCGGCAATTTCGGCATCCCGGCGATCCTCGGCATCCCGGCCTCGATCTATACGCTGCCGACGCTCATCTACTCGAAATTCGCAAGCTTCGGTCCCGGCACGTTTGGAGACGTTTCTCTTCTATCCGCGCTTATCGCCATCCTGTCGATCGCTGGTCTTGCCGTTGAGGAAAGGGTGCTGCGTGGACGCGACTATCGCGTCATCGGCCTTTCGGGCCAAGTCGCGGTCTTCCGGTTGGGGAGTTGGCGCCGGACGGCGGAACTGGGACTCTGGCTGACGATCTTCGTGATCCTTTTCATGCCTTTGACGGCTCTCGTCGCCAGCTCCCTGGCGCCTGCCTATGGAGTGCCGTTGAGCACCTCGACCGCTACGCTTCACGCTTATCGGGAAATTCTCTTCCGGCAGGCGGTGACGCGCACCGCCTTCACCAATTCGATCGGTCTCTCGCTTGGCACGGCCTTCGGTCTCCTTGTGGTGACAGTGCTCACCGGCTATTTCCTCGTGCGAGGAAAAAGCCGCTTTACCCGTGTCATATCGGCACTGGCCGAAATTCCCTATGCACTGCCGGGCATCGTGCTAGCGGTTGCCTTCATCCTGCTCTTTGCCGCGCCTATCCCGATCATTGGCGTCTCCATTTACGGAACAATCTGGATCATCCTGATCGCCTATTTCTCAAGCTTCTTCGCTGTAAGCTTGAAACCGGTTGTCAGCGCATTCCGCCAGGTCGATCCGTCGCTCGAGGAGGCGGCAAGGCTTGCCGGCGCCGGCTTCGGCCGCCGGCTCAGAGACATCCTCGTGCCGCTCGTGGCTCCAGCAGCTGGTGCCTCGGTGATCCTCGTTTTTCTGATCGCCTGCAACGAGTTGACGATCTCTGCGCTTCTCTGGTCGGCGGGCACGCAGACGCTCGGCGTGGCGATCTACAATCTCGATGACAGCGGAAGTTTTAATCTCGCGTCGGCGCTTTCCGTGCTCGTGGTGGTCATGGTGGTGGCGATGATGATCGTGTTGGAACTGATGGCGAAACGATTGCCGAAAGGTGTGGTGCCGTGGCGAAGCTGATCCTGAACCGCCTCTCGAAGTCATTCGAAATGGGCGGCAGACCTGCGGTCAACGACGTGTCGCTGACCGTAAGGGAAGGCGGCTTCCTGGCGCTGCTCGGGCCATCCGGTTGCGGCAAGACGACGGTTCTGCGGATGATTGCGGGTTTCGAACAGCCGACTGACGGTTCCATCCTGCTTGGCGAACGCGTGCTGGCGGACGCTGGCGAGATGGTGCCACCTGAGCACCGCAACATGGCGATGGTCTTCCAGTCCTACGCGCTCTGGCCGCATATGAGCGTCACCGAAAATGTCGGCTTTCCGCTCAAGGTGCGCGGCGTCTCCAGGGAGAAGCGACAGCGCAAGGTCGCGGAGGCGCTTGCAGCCGTCCGGCTGGAAAGCTACGCCGATCGCCGCCCCGCCGATCTTTCCGGCGGACAGCGGCAGCGCGTCGCGCTGGCCCGTTGCCTGGTTACGGAACCTGACGTGGTTCTGCTCGATGAACCGCTCGCTAATCTCGACCGGCATCTGCGCCAGGAGATGGAGGAGACCTTTCGCGAGTTCCATGCCCGCTCGGGTGCAACGATGATCTATGTCACTCACGACCAGGCGGAAGCCATGGCGCTGGCCACGGATGTGGCTGTCATGTCGGAAGGACGGCTGCTGCAGGTGGCAACGCCGGAAGAGATCTATGCACGGCCGGAAGGCCGGCTCGTCGGTGGCTTGGTCGGACAAGGGGCGGTCCTGTCGCTTGCATCACCGCATGATGACAAGCGCCTTCTGGACTGGCCTGCGATGCAGGCGATGCTGGCGAAGTCCCGCAGCGGACCGGCCGCCGATGTGCTCGTGCGTCCGCAGGATGTCGAAGTCGTGCCGAACGGTATTCCGGCTACCGTGCTTTCCGTCTTGTTCGAGGGTGAACGGTACGCGTTGCGCCTTGCCCTGCCGGACGGCCAGACTTTGCGCGCCTTCAGCCGCCAGCCGGCGAAGGCGGGGGACGTGCTTGAGGTTGCGATCCATTCGGCCTGGCGGCTGTAGCCATTCGGCAAACGTCTCGTTATGGTGCTGACAGGAATAGGGAAACCTCCGGATGGCGCTGCGTCTCGGCACGTTCAACATCGAAAACCTGATGACCAGATTCGATTTCTCAGGTTGGCGCAATCAGCTTCGCCAGGATCGCGTGCTCAGGCTCTACGAGGTGCAGGACAAGGCGATTTATAATCAGCTCGAACAGGCCCGCCAGATCGCAGAGACGGATGACACGCGCCAGCTTTCGGCCCTTGCCATTGCGGAAGCCGATGCCGACATCCTCTGCTTGCAGGAGGTCGACAATATGCCGGCGCTGCAGGCATTCGAATACGGCTACCTCTACCGCATGGTCGGTAACGGCTACCGCCAGAAGTACCTTGTCGAGGGGAACGATTCCCGCGGAATCGATGTGGCGGTACTGATGCGCGAGGAGACGCGCGATGGAGAGAAGATCGAGGTTGTCGATGTGCGCAGCCACGCGATGTTGACTTATCAGGATCTCGACCTGTTCAATGGCGACCTGGCGCTGACCAACCAGCCGCACGACAAGATCTTCAAGCGGGATTGCCTGGAACTCGATCTGAAGATCGGCGGCAGGCCTTTTTCGCTTTACGTCGTCCACTTCAAATCCATGAGCAGCGCCCGCGACAACGGCGACGGACGTACCGGCACCATGGCAATCCGCGTCGCAGAGGCAAAAGCGGTTCGCCATATCGTTGAACGTCGCTTCGGCACGGGACGGACAGCGGACAAGAATTTCGCAATCTGCGGCGATATGAACGACTACCAGGAAAAAGTGCAGGTGATCGGCACCCGGCGCGAGGGTTACCGGTTCGAGCCGCGGCAGGAGGTGGTCAGCGCCCTCGACGTCTTCACCGACGACGGTTTTGCCATCAATCCCGTGCAGCGGCGGGATGTGATGGATCGCTGGACCCTCTATCATGCCCGTGGTCCGGAAGAGCAGCATCTTTGCCAGCTGGATTATATCTGGCTATCGCCGGCGCTTGCGGAGCGCAACCAGGACGTAATTCCGGAGATTGTCAGAGGTGGGCAACCCTATCGCACGGTTTTTCCTCCTGGCCAGGAGGTGCAGCGCTTCCCGCGGATCGGCTGGGATCGGCCGAAGGCTTCCGACCATTGTCCCCTCGTGATGACGCTGGAGATCGCATGACCGCCGGCCTTTCCGAAGATTTTTGCGGCTGGCCGCGGGAGAGGACCGTCTTTCACGTGAAAAGTGTCCAGATGCGCGTCCTCACAGGCAATCATCCTTTCCATATTGCCGAACGCGAGGCTGCTGCCGAAAACTGGGTGCGGGAGGTCGCGGCCAAACCGGCGCTCTTCGATGGCCGGATGATTCTGCAGCGGCGTATAGGTCTGGAGTGGGATGGTCTTTTCAGCGAAGGGCACATCGTTCCTTTCTCCACTTTCCTCTGGTGGCGAAAGCAGCCGGAACGGCACGGTGGCCTTCACATCTATGCCTATCCGGTTCTGGAATCGTCCGATGGTGCCTTGGTTGCCATTCGGATGGGTGAGCATACCGCCAATGCGGGCATGGTCTATTTTGCCTGCGGCTCCTTCGAACCGGAGGACGTCGTGGACGGTTTCTGCGATCCGGAGCGCAACATGCGGCGCGAAGTGCTGGAAGAGACGGGGATAGATCTGCAGGACGCAAAGGTAAGCCACGGATATTATGTGGCTCATTTTCATCGGGCGGTGACGTTGTTTCGCCTTTTCCGTTTTGCACTGACGGCGGATGAGATGATCGCCCGGATCGAGCGGCATATGCAGGTTGCCGAAGACAAGGAAATTGCCGGACCAGTGGCGATCCGGTCGGGAGATCACGCCGCCCATCCCTACAACGTCGGCATGCTGCCGGTTCTCGACTGGTATTTCCGAGAGAGGCAAACGCTTGCCGAATAGGGTTGCGCGAGACCAACCGGTCGGGCAGTTTGACGCGATCGGAATCATGGAGGGAGTTTCCGTTGGCGCGTCGCTACAGCATCTATGACGTCTTTACCGATAAGAAGCTTTCCGGCAATCCGCTGGCAGTAATTTTCGACGCAGACGGTCTGGCAGATGAAACCATGCAGGCCATAGCCAAGGAAATAAATCTTTCCGAAACCGTTTTTGTGCAGCCTTCCGAAAATCCCGCCTACGCCGCCCGGCTACGCATCTTTACGCCGGGCAGAGAGCTGCCTTTCGCCGGGCATCCGACGGTCGGCACGGCGGTCGCGCTTGCCGAGCGCGACTACCGCGCAGGCGAGGTTGATTTGGATCTCGTCTGCGTGCTGGAGGAGAATGTCGGGCCGGTGCGTTGCGCGGTGCGTCTGCGCGCGGGCGAGGTTGGATTTGCAGAATTCGACCTGCCCAGGAAATCACAGCGGATCAATCTTCCGCTTGATCGGCAGGGTCTGGCTGATGCGCTGAGCGTCAAGCAGAGCGATATCGGCTTTGAGAACCACGTCGCCTCGATCTGGAGCGCGGGCGTTCCGTTCGTGATGATTCCACTGCACAATATCGGAGTCGTTCGCAACCTCGAGTTCGATCCGGCCCTTTGGGAGAAAGCTGCCCCGTTTGTCGAGGGTGGACTTGCTTCCGCCTATGTCTATTGCCGCGGCGGCGTAAACCACCAGGCGAAATTTCACGCGCGCATGTTTTCTCCGGATATGGGGATTTCGGAAGATCCGGCGACGGGCGCGGCGGTCGCGGCGCTGTCGGGTGCGATCCGCCACTTCGATTCCCTTCCCGACGGGCACCATCCGATCTTGGTGGAGCAGGGGATCGAGATGGGCAGGCCGTCCTACCTTCATCTGCATATCGATGTGAAAGACGGCGATATCGCAAGGGGCCGCATCGGCGGGCAGGCTGTAAGGATTGCGGAAGGTGATCTGGATATCTGATATGGTTGATCTATCGACGGTGACGCATCCGATACTAACCCGTTGAAAGGGTTTCCATTTGTCTGTTGAGAAGGAATTGGGCCTAACTCGGACGCCTGCAGGTTTCACCTGCAATGATTTTTTGGCTGCTCGGGCAAATAATTTTCGCAGGAGCGCTGGACAAGCCGGAAGTTCCCCTTTATACGCCCTCACACCGCTGGCGAGGACGCCTCGCAACAGTCGGTTCTTGGGTGATTAGCTCAGTTGGTAGAGCAGCTGACTCTTAATCAGCGGGTCGTAGGTTCGAGCCCTACATCACCCACCATTCTTTCTGACAACGGTTTGAGGGTAGAGCACGATTTCGCGGTGTAATCATCCGTGAATCAGACCTTGGTCCATTTCGCTTTTTTAAGCGGAACCGAGAGGCCTGGGCCGGCATTTGGAGCGTAAACCTTTTATGGGAGCGCGGTCATGAAGCCCATCCTTCTCTTTTTGGCGAGCCTTGTGCTGCTCGTGCTGGTCTTCTTGAGCGGAGTGATCATTACGGCCAACGTAATCGCCGAACCAGAGCCGCATAAATTCGCTCACATAAACACACCTGACCTCTGGACCACGAGGCCAAAGCCGGTGGACACGTCCGGGCAGAATTTAGAGCGATTGCCGCCGGTTGCCGCGGCGCCTACGCCTGTAACACCGACGGCTGCACCGGCTTCCGGAGTTGGCGGCGCAAGCAATGAGGTCGACAATACCTTCACTGCCTCGATCGGCCCAAAACCGTCTGATGAGATGAGCAAGACAATGCCCGCGGCCCGGGAGGTGGGGGGAGCAACCCCTTCGTCCCCATCGATCAACGCCGCTCACGCTCAGTGGTGTTATGCCCGCTATCGCTCTTACCGCGTCGAGGACAACAGTTATCAACCCTATGGGGGAAGTTCGCGGCGTCAGTGCCGGGCGCCAGGCGCTGCACCGGCGCAGGCTGCCGCGCCCATCGCGGAGGATGCCGCGGCCAGGTCCGCTAATCAGTCCTACGATGATGGGAGGCCTCCTCGGCCAGAGGAAATTCCCTATGATGATCAGCCGGCTTACGGCATGCGGGCCGATTATGCGGAGCCTGAGGCGGCAGATAATGCTGCTCCGGTAGGGATTCACGAGGAATGGTGCTTCGGCCGCTACCGCTCTTATCGCCCGGACGATAACAGTTACCAGCCATTCGACGGAGGTCCACGCCGCCCCTGTCAGTCGCCATACGGCTAAGCCGCCTGCGCAGCGATTCGTTGTTCCATCTGCCGGAGACAAAGGGCGAGGACGAAACCCAGCGAAGTCGTGCCAAGGATATAGTAGGGCGCCCCGGACCAGCCGGAGGCCGCGACGATCGATGCCAGCAGCATCGGACCGAAGCACTGGCCGATATTGGAGCCTTGCATCACGAAGCCGCTGAACGTCCCGACCAGATCCCGGCGAGGCGCATAGACAGGCAAGGAACCCATGATCGTTGCGGGCAAGAGGCCACCGGAGACCGCGTAGGCGACGGAGGCTCCATACCGAAGCCAGAGTGGAAAGCCGTAGCCGAAGACGACAAAGGCGGTGAGCGTCAGCATTATGCAGGGGCCGGCAATGAGCGTCCAGCGGGGTGCGCCCCAACGGGCAAGGAGGCCGCCCAATACATTTCCCACGGCATTTGCCAACACAGCAAGCGCGGTCATGATCGAGGCGGCGGTAAGGCTGATCCCCATTTCTTCGATGAGCAGTGTCGGCAGGAACCCGAAGACCGCCATAAAGCTGGAGCTGTAGGCAAGGAAGATTCCGGCAATGACCCATGACATCGGCTGTATGGCGGTCAGGCGCACCGCCGTCGCAAGCGATGTAAAGGATCGATCGGCATGAGCAGGCTTCGGGACTTTTATAAGCATCAGCGCGACCATCGGGATCAGGCTGACGGCGGCGGCAAAGATCCATGACCCACGCCAGCCGAAACCCGACAGGAGGAACGGCGAGATCATCATCATTGCCGACACGCCTGCCGGAATCCAGATACCCCAAAGAGCAAATGCAAGACCGGTATCGCGGGCATCGATGGAAGCAGCGATCAGGCCGGGTGCCGCGACCGAGGCCATAATCAGGCCCACACTCTCGATGGTACGGCTCGCAAGGAGCAGCATTTCGGAATTCGAGCCGGCTCCCATAAGACTTCCCGCAATGAGCAGGCCGAGACCGAGGGCCATAGCCCGGCGGTGGGTGAGGTAGTCCGTAAAGCGGCCAATGAATATACCGCAAGCTGCCCCGAGCACGCTCACCAAGCCCATAAGCCAGCCTGCGGCGACGAGATCGATGCCGAGTTCTGCGCGGAGCATGGGAATCGCGGGCGGGACTTTGCCGACGTGAAGGGCGGCTGCGATGCCACCCATAACGGCGATTGCGACATGTCCCCAGCGTGTCATGATCTGTGTATTCCGATCGCCAACAAAGACCCTTCTGGCAGCGCTTATCATTCTCGGATGAGTCGAGGCACCAAAATTCCGAAGGTACGGTTTCTCGGCCCTCGCGACGATATCTTTAGCTGGCCTTGCGGATCTGCTCGCGATTTTCCTCGACCTTCAGGTTTTGCACGAGTTTTGCGAGCCAGTCGACGACGACCCGTACCTTGTTGCTGAGGTGGCGGGTCTGTGGATAGACGATGTAGAGGGGCAGGGGTTCGCAATTCCAGTCCGGGAGCACCTGGACCAGATCGCCTTTCTCCACGGCCTCACGGACCATGAAGCGCGGCGCCTGAACGATGCCCATGCCGGAGATCGCGGCGTTCACGTAGGAACGGGCGTCGTTGACGGACACAATGTAGTTGGGGGTGATTTCAGCGATCTCTTCGCCTCGCGTAAACTCCAGCGTCATCACGCGGCCCGCGTTGGCGTTCAGATAACCCACCGAAAAATGATCGGCTCCAAGATCCCTGGGATGTTGAGGCTCCCCTCTATTGCGGATGTAAAGAGGCGCTGCATAGGCCTGCATGCTGATCTCCCCGACTTTACGGGCGATCAACGACTGGTCGGTCGGCGTACCGGCACGCAGCGCGCAGTCGACGTTTTCTGCAATGTAGTCTACAAGCCGATCGCCCACGCCAATATCCAACTTGATCTGCGGATATCGCTGATAGAAGTCGCAGAGCGACGGGATAACGAGCAGGTCTGCAAAGGCGCCAGCCATTTCCACTCGCACACGGCCAGAGGGCTGCGTCTGGGAATTGGACATGCTACCATCGAGTTCGTCCAGCTCGGACAGGATTTGCACTGCCCGTTCGTAATAGAGTGCGCCATCGGTGGTCACCATCACCCTGCGGGTCGTTCGGTTGAGTAGCATCGTGCGAAGATGCCCCTCAAGGCTCTGAACGAGATTGGTGACCGTGGTCTTGGGCATGTTGAGGGTCGCGGCAGCGCGCGTGAAGTTGCCCGTTTCCACCACGCGCACGAAGACGCGCATTGCTGAAAGCTGGTCCATGTGATCTGTCTCCGCTGCGTCGCAGCATTGTCCTGAAATTTGGAACAGTGTTGTCGAATGTCGTGATCTAGTATGATTTTGGTCGAATAATAATATCAGCTTTGAGATTGGCGACAAGCACCCCTGTCACTAAGGGTGCCGAGCGAGATTTTTCAATGACGGTGCAATGGGAAAACATAGCGTTCGACAGGTCGGCAAAGCCGCCTGTGCCCATGCGTCTGTATGAAGGCACGGCAAAGGGCAAGACGCCGCCGCTGGTGCTTTATCTTCGCGGAGGAGCCTTTCTGGATGAGAGGCGCGCCGAGCCTGAGCATCCGATCGGAAAGGCTCTGGCGGAAACAGGTGCGGTGGTGCTGGAGGCTGACTACAGCAGCGTCTCGCACAACGTTTTTCCTCAGGCGATGGAATATGCCTTCAGGGCGCTTGATTGCCTGAGCAGCCGCCGCAAGCAGTTCGGCGGCGCAAAATCGCTGCTGTTGGTTGCCGGTGATGAAGCGGGGGGCAATGTCGCCGCAGGTGTGGCTCTGAAGGCCCGCGACCAGATGCCGGGTCAGCTAAACGGTCAGGTTCTTCTTTCGCCGATGATCGATCCTATGATGGCGACGAAGTCCTTCCGCAAGGCGGATGAAATCGGCATGGGGGAGCGTTGGGCGGCCGGCTGGAGTCATTATCTCCGCTCGGCATGCGGGTTCCAGCACCCCTATGCGGTACCCTGCCTCTGTTCGCGCCTTTTGGATGTCGCTCCGGCTCTGATCGTGACATCGGATGATGATCCATTGCGGGATGAGGCAATCGGCTATGCCGATCGGCTTGCTGCTTCCGGAGTTCAGGTGCGACGCAAGATTTTCCCGGCCGGCTATGGCTGGACGGGCATTTACAGGGACGGCGACGGCAAATGGATGGAGCCCTTGTGCTCCGAGTTTGCGGAATTCGTCCGAGAATTAAGTGCGTAAGTTGTAATATTTGAAGGCAATGGCGGCCGTATTACTGGGCCGCAAGGAGAGTATAATGACATCGAAGATCAAGAACTGGGCCCTGTGGGGCACCGGACTGGGCACTGCCGCCTTGATCGCAGGAGCTTCGGTCTATCTCGACCTGCCGCAGGGTGCGAATGCAGCGCCTGCGTCGGCATCCGCGCAGGCGCCCGCTGTTCCGGTCACCGTCGCCACGGTCGAACCACGTAGTGTTACGACGTGGCAGGAATTTTCCGGCCGGCTGGAAGCTGTCGACCGGGTGCAGATCCGTCCGCGCGTCGGCGGCATTATCCAGTCGGTCCATTTCCGCGAAGGCGGATTGGTCAAGGCGGGAGACCTTCTGGTGACGATCGATCCGGAGCCCTACAGGGCGTCTGTCGCTCAAGCCGAAGGACAGGTTGCTTCAGCCGAAGCGAAGGTCCAGCTTGCCGCCACAGAACTGGAACGCGGCAAAAACCTCGCGGCCAAGAACACCATCTCCCAGAGTGATCTTGCCCAGCGGCAGAGCGCACAGAGCGAGGCGTTGGCCAATCTGCAGTCCGCCAAGGCGGCTCTGAGGGTGGCGCAGCTCAATCTCGACTATACCGAGATCCGTGCGCCGATCGCTGGCCGGGTTGGCAAGCTGGAAATTACCATTGGAAATCTCGTGGCGGCAGGTTCTGAGGCTGCACCGCTGACGACCTTGGTGTCCAGCGACCCGATCTATGCGAGCTTCGACGCCAGCGAGGAACTGGTGGGGCGAGTACTGTCGCAGCTCCCCTCCGCGAATGGCACTCCCGCTATCGAGCAGGTGCCGGTCGAAGTAAGCACGCTTGCAGACGATGACGTAACTATCCGCGGCAAGCTGCAGCTTATCGACAACGAGGTGAATGCCTCGAGCGGGACGATCGGCGTGCGCGCCGTCTTCGATAATCCGGGCGGTCGTCTGCTTCCCGGCCAGTTCGTGCGGGTTCGCATGGGGCAGCCGAAAGCGGAAGATCATCTCCTGGTCACCGAAAAGGCAGTCGGCACCGACCAGGACAAGAAGTTCGTCTTTGTGGTGGATGCAAACAATACCGTCGGATACCGGCAGGTGGAGCTGGGTTCAACGGTTGAAGGAATGCGGATCGTCGAAAAGGGCCTCAATCCCGGCGATCGGATCGTCGTCAACGGCCTTCAGCGGATCCGTCCGGGTGCCGTCGTAGAGCCGAAGGACGAGGCGAAGGTCGCCACGAAGTAATCTGCCGACCGGCAACGGCCGGTCGGCCTCAAAATATCACCGACGCCTTTGTCGCCTGCAGCCCTCCGGCTGCGGGACGGGCGCTTTCCGTTTCTTGTTCATCCCCGGAGAGAGGGCTTTGACATGAATATTTCCCGGTTTTTTATCGATAGACCGGTTTTCGCAGCCGTCCTGTCGATCCTTATCGTGGTCGCCGGCCTTATCGGCATGCGCGCTCTTCCGATTTCAGAATATCCCGAGGTGGTACCGCCGTCAGTGGTCGTGCGCGCCACCTATCCCGGCGCGAACCCGACGGTTATCGCCGAGACGGTTGCCACGCCTCTTGAAGAGTCGATCAACGGCGTCGAAGACATGCTCTACATGTCGAGCCAGGCGACCTCCGACGGCGTTCTCAATGTTACCGTCACCTTCAAGCTCGGCACGGACCCGGACAAGGCGCAGCAGCTCGTACAGAACCGGGTTTCGCAAGCCGAACCTCGCCTGCCTGCCGAAGTCCGCGCGCTCGGCATAACCACGGTAAAGAGCTCACCCGACTTCATCATGGTCGTAAACCTGGTCTCCACCGGGGGCAACTACGACATCACCTATCTCCGCAACTATGCGACGCTGAACATCAAGGACCGGCTCGCACGGATCGAGGGGGTCGGGCAGGTGCAGGTCTTCGGGGCGGGCGACTATTCCATGCGCGTCTGGATCGATCCGCAGAAGGCGGCTGAACATTCGCTCGCCGCAAGCGACATCAGCAATGCGATCCGTTCGCAGAACGTCCAGGCCGCAGCAGGCATTATCGGTGCGTCACCGAGCCCGCAAGGCGTCAATTTGCAGCTCAACGTCAACGCCCAGGGCCGTCTCCAGACGCCGGAGGAATTCGGCAACATCATCGTCAAGAGCGGCGAGAGAGGCCAGATCACGCGGCTTCGCGACGTTGCGCGTATCGAGCTCGGGGCTGCTGACTACACATTGCGCTCTCTGCTTGATGGACAGCCCGCCGTAGCCGTTGCTGTCCTGCAGGCGCCCGGTTCGAACGCAATCCAGATCGCCGACAATGTGCGGGCGACGATGGACGAACTCCAGCTGGCTATGCCCTCCGGCGTCAAATATGAAATCGTCTATGACACGACCAAGTTCGTGCGTGCGTCGATCGAGAAGGTCATCGAAACGCTGCTCGAAGCAATCGCGCTTGTCGTTCTCGTGGTCATCCTCTTCCTTCAGACCTGGAGGGCGTCCATCATCCCATTGATTGCCGTTCCCGTCTCGATCATCGGCACGTTCGCGGTGATGTATGCCTTCGGCTTCTCGATCAACGCGCTGACGTTGTTCGGGCTGGTGCTCGCGATCGGCATCGTGGTCGACGATGCGATCGTCGTCGTGGAAAACGTCGAGCGCAATATCGAGAGCGGGCTCAGTCCGCGGGACGCGACTTATCGCGCCATGAAGGAAGTATCCGGCCCGATTATTGCGATCGCGCTGGTTCTGGTCGCCGTTTTCGTACCGCTCGCCTTCATCTCGGGCCTGTCCGGCCAGTTCTACCGGCAGTTCGCGCTGACGATCGCAATCTCGACCGTCATCTCGGCGATCAACTCGCTCACTCTGTCGCCGGCGCTGGCAGCCCTACTGCTCAAGGACCACCACGCCAAGAAGGACTGGTTGACGCGGTTCATGGATGCCATCTTCGGCTGGTTCTTCCGTGGCTTCAACCGTGCCTTCGGAGCCGCCTCGAACGGCTACGGGCGCACTGTCGGCGGGCTGCTTTCGCGCAAGAGCCTCGTGATGGTCATCTATCTCGCTCTGGTCGCCCTGACTTACAGCATGTTCAATGCCGTCCCTGGCGGGTTCGTGCCGGCTCAGGACAAGCAATATCTGATCGGCTTTGCCCAGCTTCCGGACGGGGCGACGCTCGACCGTACGGAAGACGTCATCAAGCGAATGAGCGACATCGCCATGGAGCAGCCGGGCGTCGAACACGCTATCGCCTTCCCGGGGCTGTCGATCAACGGCTTCACGATCGGCTCAAATGCGGGCATCGTCTTTGCGATCCTCGACGACTTCGAAAAGCGCAAGTCGCCTGAGCTTTCGGGCGGCGCCATCGCCATGGCGTTGAACCAGAAATATGCCGGTATCCAGGATGCGTTCATCGCCATGTTCCCGCCGCCGCCGGTCAACGGTCTCGGCCAGACGGGTGGGTTCAAGCTGCAGATCGAGGATCGAGCCGGCCTCGGCAATCAGGCGCTCGACGAAGCGGCGAAGGCAGTGCTTGCAAAGGCCTACCAGACGCCGGAACTGGCCGGCATCTTCTCGAGCTTCCAGATCAACGTGCCGCAGCTCTACGCGGATCTGGACCGGGCCAAGGCCGAGCAGCTCGGCGTCTCGGTGACCGATGTCTTCGAAACGCTGCAGATCTATCTCGGTTCGCTCTATGTCAACGACTTCAACGCCTTTGGCCGTACCTACAGCGTCCGGGTTCAGGCGGATGCGCAATTCCGCGCCAAGCCTGAGGACATCGGCCAGTTGAAGGTCCGTTCGCAGTCGGGCCAGATGATCCCCCTCTCGGCACTGCTGAAGGTGGATGCGCAGACGGGGCCGGAACGCGCCACGCGCTACAACGGCTTCCTTTCCGCCGACATCAACGGCGGTCCGGCACCGGGCTTTTCCTCGGGGCAGGCGCAGGCGGCGATCGAAAAGATCCTCGACGAGACGCTGCCTTCGGGGATCGATTTCGAATGGACCGATCTCACCTATCAGCAGATCCTGGCAGGCAATTCGAGCGTCGTCGTTTTCCCGCTGGCACTGCTGCTCGTCTATCTCGTGCTCGCCGCGCAGTATGAGAGCCTGACCTTGCCGCTTGCGATCATCATGATCGTGCCCATGGGTGTGCTCGCCGCATTGACGGGCGTCTGGTTCACCGGTGGAGACAACAACATCTTCACCCAGATCGGGCTGGTGGTGCTGGTGGGGCTTTCGGCGAAGAACGCGATCCTGATCGTGGAGTTCGCCCGGGAGTTGGAGTTCCAGGGTCGGACGCCATTCCAGGCGGCGGTGGAGGCGAGCCGGCTGCGCCTGCGGCCAATCCTGATGACATCCATGGCCTTTATCATGGGCGTCGTGCCGCTGGTCGTCTCGACGGGGGCGGGTTCGGAAATGCGCGCCGCCATGGGTATCGCGGTCTTCTCCGGCATGATCGGCGTGACCTTCTTCGGCATCTTCATGACGCCGGTCTTCTACATGCTGGCACGTTTGCTTACCGGCAGCCGCCCTCTGCGGCAGCACGGCACGGAGGCGGCGCCCGCTCTCTCTCCAGCGGAGTAAGCTGACCTCCAGGCCGCGCGGGCTCTTCCACCGGGAGCCCGCGCGGCAATTCATCGGATAGTTCTGCTGGAATCGCTCTACAAAGCGCCTCCGTCGATGACGATCGTCTGAGCCGTCATGGCGGCGGAGGCGTTGGAAGCAAGGAACAGGCATGGGCCGACGAGGTCTTCGGCCACCAGCACCCGCTTCAGGCACTGGCGTTCGATCATCGCGCCGATGCCTTCCTCTGTCAGCCAAAGTTTTTTCTGCCGTTCTGTGACGATCATGCCCGGCAGAATGGCGTTCACGCGGATGTTCTCCGGCCCAAGTCTTCCGGCCAGGCTCTTCGTCAGCCCGATGATGCCGGCCTTGGCGGTCGTGTAGGCCGGCAGCTCTCCCATATTGAGCAGATAGGCAATCGAGGAGAAATTGACGATCGCGCCGCCGTCGGTCTTTCGCATATGGGGCACAGCCGCCTGCGAGACGAAGAACATCTGCTTCAGATTGATATCCTGGCTATGGTCCCAGTATTCTTCCGTTACCGCATCGAAGTCATGCCGGTCGTCCCAACCGGCATTGTTGACGAGTACGGACAGCGAACCCAGCCTAGCGGCGGCTTCGTCCACGGCGGCGCGAGTCTCGGCGACGTTACGCAGGTCGGCTTTTAGATAAATAACCGGGTGGGCGGACTTTTCCGACACGCGGTCGGCCAATCTTCGACTCTCTTGCTCGGCGATGTCAAGGAAAGCGATTTTGCTGCCCTGGGCCGCAAAACCCTTGACGAGAGCGGCCCCAATGCCTGATCCGCCGCCGGTAATCAGTACGCCGCGATCGGCGAGATCCGCATGCCGGATAGAAACTGCAGTCACGTGCTCCTCCGCTTCGCTTTTTCGCGAGCTTTATCGCAGATCGGCCGAAAGCGGCAAGACGGTCGCCAAAGCGTCGCCAACGGCTGGCGCGATTCCAGGCGGCATGAGTATCGCCATGGGAATAGCGCCGGGCGTCGCATGCAGCCAAGCGCGTCCCTATGCGTTTGTAATGACGGCCCTCCTGGAAGGCCGGAGAAAGGACCGTTATTCCGCAGCCTGACTTTGCGTCATGCCTTGGGCCGGCAGCTTTCCTGTCAGCACTTCCTCCGCGGAAGCGCGGTGGTTCTTGACGGAACTGGTCCACTGGCCCCAGACTGTGGGATCGATCTTGTCGCCGTTGTTACCGAGGTTCTGCAGGCGCTTGTTTTCGGCTTCGGTCAAAACCTGCTTCGGCAGCGGGCCGAGATGTTTGACATCATTGGCGGAGATGCCGAGCTTTTCGCCAACGCGCTTGCCATAATCGTCATGAACCATGAAGAAATGCCAGACCATCCGTTCCTGCACGTCGCGTTCGCACTGGCCAAGCAGGTCGCACATATTGAAGACGAGATCGTCGCGCTCCCAATCCATCATCGTGCAATAGCGGCCGCGGGCGTGGATATAGTCGTTGCGGCGTTCGATGACGCTGCGCGTCAGGCGGCCATGGATCTCCGGCGGATTGTTGGGCGCTTCCTGCGTAGCCTCGTGCAGCCCGTTATGGATCGACGGTTCGAAGTTGATATGCGGATTCTGTCCCGGGGCAAGGTCGCGACGATAGGACATTTGTCCGCCGTTGAGATTGGTGGAGACCTTTGAATTCTTCGGCTGATTGACTGGCAGTTGCAGATAGTTTGTACCGACGCGGTAGCGCTGCGTGTCGGAGTAGGAAAAAGTCCTGCCGACCAGCATCTTGTCGTCGGAGAAATCGAGGCCGTCGACCAGCACGCCTGTGCCCATAGCGATCTGTTCGTTTTCGTTAAAGTGGTCTTCGACGTTGCGATTCAGCGTCATGACACCGATGTGCCGAAGCGGGAAATCCTTCTCCGGCCAGATCTTGGTGTCGTCCAGCGGATCCCAGTCGAGTTCGGGATGATCGTGATCCTCCATGATCTGGACGTACATATCCCATTGCGGATAGTCGCCCCTCTCGATGGATTCATAGAGGTCCTTGGAGGCGGAACCGAGATCCTGTCCTTGTACCTTTGCCGCCTCGGCCGCCGTCAAGCTGGCGAGGCCACAGCGCGGATGGAAGTGGTATTTCACGAGCATCGTGTCGCCCTGTGCATTGACCATCTTGTAGGTGTTGACCCCAAATCCTTCCATGTGCCGATAACTCGCGGGGATGCCGCGCGGGCTGAAGAGATGCGTCAGCATGTGCATCGATTCCGGTGTCTGGCTCATGAAATCGAAGATGCGGTTCGGCTCCTGCCGGAAGGTGATGGGGTCTGGCTTCAGCGAATGGATCACATCCGGAAACTTGATGGCGTCGCGGATGAAGAAGACCGCGAGATTGTTGCCGACGAGATCCCAGTTGCCGTCTTCGGTGTAGAACTTCACCGCAAAGCCGCGCGGGTCACGCGCGACTTCGGAGGAGTCGCGGCCGCCGATCACTGTGGAGAAGCGTATTGCAAGCGGCGTTTTCTTCCCCGCCGTCTGAAAGAGTTTTGCGCGAGTGTATTTCGAGGCAGGCTCCTCGCCGATTTTTCCGGTCGCCTCGAATCCGCCATAACAGACGAAGCCGCGGGCATGCACCACACGCTCTGGAATACGCTCCCGATCGAAATGTGTGATTTTTTCAAGGAACTGGTAGTTCTCAAGCGTCGCGGGACCGCGGCTGCCGACGGTGCGCTGCGACTGGTTGTTCGTGATCGGGTGGCCCTGGCGGTTCGTCAAAGTGCGATCATCGGAGCCCTGGGGCATGCCGCCCGGAGCGCGCGGATTGGTCTTGTCGTCCATCTTCATCCCTCCTTGGAGAAAGGCGCGCCGCATCGCTTGCGGAAGCAAGAGGCGCGACCACGAGGCGGTAACTCCGGGGAATGGACGTTGTTCCTGGCGATACGGAGAATTTACCGCATTTGCACTGACTGTCTGCGCAGATCAGTCTATCCGTCATTTGCCTCCCTCGCGAGCACAGGCTAGTCGAAAGGGGAGACGAGTGTCGCTCGATTCCTTATCCTGTCCGCGCAAAGGAAATTTCCTTGTCCTCCTTGCCTGAAGCAAAAATCATTCTCCCGGAAAAACGATATGCTGCTTTCCTATTCGACATGGACGGCACGATCCTGAACTCGATTGCTGCTGCCGAACGCGTCTGGGGACGGTGGGCGGCTGCTATGGGACTTGATGTGGAAAAATTCCTGCCCACCATGCACGGCAAGCGCGGCATCGACACCATCACGGCACTTAGTCTTCCCGGCGTCGATCCGAGGTACGAAGCGAATGTGATCCTTCAAGGGGAGATCGAGGATGTGGAGGGGGTCGTGCCGATACCTGGTGCGGTCGAATTCCTGTCCGCCATACCTCCGGAACGATGGGCAATCGTGACGTCTTCTCCGATCGAGCTTGCCAAGCGCAGGCTCGAAGCTGCCGGAATTGCCCAACCACGCTACATGGTGACCGCCGAAGACGTGACGGTCGGCAAACCGAACCCGCAGGGCTATATCCTCGGATCCGAACGGCTCGGCGTCAGACCCTCGGATGTTCTAGTATTCGAAGACGTGCTCGCGGGTGTCCAGGCGGGGGAGGCGGCCGGCGCCGATGTCCTGGTCATTACGGCCACCCATAGCCACCCGATGGATACGAGCCACCCGCGGCTGCCCAGCTATCTGGATGTCACACCGCATGTCGGCGACGACGGGCGGCTTTCAATCGTGGCGAGACCCTAGTCATGCTGGTTGCCGGCTGGTGCGCATGATCTGCACTGTGGCAAACCATAGGATGATGCCGAGGCCCAACAGGAAGGCGGCGATCACGTACTGGATCGTATCGCGCCCGGTCCAGGGACCGGCGAGGAAGGTGCAGGAGATTGCGCCCAGCACCGGAAGCAAGGTCGGCGTGCGGAAATGCTTGTGCCCGACTTTGTCCTTGCGCAGCACCAGCACCGATACATTGACTACTGCGAAGACGCAAAGCAGCAGCAGCGCTGTTGTACCGCCCAGAGCCGGAACACCTCCCGCAAACAATATGAGAGCAATCGCGAGCAGCGACGTAAAGAGGATCGCGGCATGCGGGGTCCGACGAACTGTGTGTACCCTGCCCAGCGAGGCCGGCAATACGCCTTCGCGGCTCATGCCGTAGATCAACCGGCTCGCCATCATCATGTTGATCAGGGCGGAGTTTGCGACCGCGAACATCGTGATGACGGCGAAGATGCTGATCGGAAAACCGGGGGCGCCCGCCTGAACGACCTTGAGGAGCGGGGTTTCCCCTTCGCCGAGTTCGGCGGCCGGCACGAGCGTAATCGCCGAGATGGCGACGAGAATGTAGATGAGGCCAGTAATAACGAGACCGCTCAGGAGCACCTTCGGAAACATGCGGCTGGGGTCCTTGCACTCCTCCGCCATGTTGACCGAGTCCTCGAAGCCCACCATGGCGAAGAAGGCGAGCGTGGTTGCCGCAATCACCGGCCAGAAGATGCCGCTGCCCTCGGGGGTCGCAAATGTCCAGGCGCGGGAGACATCGCCCTGGCCGCCGGCAATCGCCCAGAAGCCGATGGCAATGATGATCAGGAGGCCGGTCAGCTCAACGACCGTCAGCAACACGTTCATCTTTAGGCTTTCGCCGACACCCCGGAAATTGATCAGACTGACCAGGACGATGAAGCCGACGGCAATCAGCGGAACGCCCCAGGCTCCGAGATCGAGGCCGAGAGAGGTGGAAAAATTGGAGGCAAAGGCGCGCGAGGCGGTCGCCGCGGACGTGATGCCTGACGAGATGACGGCGAAGGCGACCAGGAATGTAACGAAATGAATGCCGAAGGCCCTGTTGGCATAAAGCGCCGCGCCTGCGGCGCGAGGATATTTGGTGACCAGTTCCAGGTAGCTGCAGGCCGTCAACAGCGCCACGACGAAAGCCACCAGGAAGGGCAGCCAGACGACACCACCCACCCTGGCTGCCACTTGCCCCGTAAGGGCATAAATACCGGTCCCCAGGATGTCGCCGACGATGAACAACAGGAGAAGTCCAGGGCCGATGACACGTTTCAGTTCCGTGTCTTCCTCGTGCGGCTCGGTAACCGGCTGATCCATTTCGCCCTCCCTCAGCAACTATCGTCCGTCTCGCTTAATGCGGGTAAAGTCTCGTTGTTCCACCAATGCGATGTGGCGTCCGGGATTTCCTTGAAAATGCCACGTGCGGATCTGATATGTGCAGTCCACTGCGGATTGCGTCGCAACGGCATCAGGGTGATCAGGAGAGTTCCATGGTTTGGAATTGCAATGGCGACGGCAAGTGCCGGGCGAGGGGTGCGGGGCAGCTTTCCGCCGATGAAGCCTTACTGCCGCCCCCGGATGCGGCCGTTTCGGATTTTCTCTATTTCCTACGCTCCTGGATCAGCAATCCGCTACGTGTGGCAGCGATTGCGCCATCGGGAGATTCTCTTGCCAAGCTGATGACGCAGGAAATCGCACCGATGGAGGGCCCGATCATTGAACTGGGGCCAGGTACCGGTGTCTTCACTCGTGCCCTGCTGGCTCGAGGCGTGAGCGAATCCGATCTGACCTTGATCGAGTGTGGAACGGAATTTATTCCGGGATTGAAGCGCCGCTTTCCGAAGGCGCGCGTGCTTCAGATGGATGCGGGGAGGCTCCACCATGGGCATCTCTTCGAGGGCCAACCGGTCGGTGCAGTGGTAAGCGGCCTGCCGATCCTATCCATGTCGCCTAGAAAGGTGACGGCTATTCTCTTGGGTGCTTTTACCTATCTCCGTCCCGGCGCGGCCTTCTATCAATTTACCTATGGCCCGCGGTGCCCGGTGCCCCGGCCGATCCTCGATCGCCTGGGCCTCAAGGCTGCCCATGTCGGCGGGACCATGCGCAATCTACCTCCGGCGGCCGTATATAAAATCTCCCGGCGGAAGCCGCTCGATAATGTCCGCAGCGTCCGAATCCCTGGGAATGAAGCATCGTTCGAAGCGCTGCCCGCCAGGTGGGTCTCGGACGACTGACGCGGGCGGTTGGCTTAGATGACGCTCAGCGTCGCGCTTGCGAGCGCCAGGTAGCGGCTGGCCTTGCCGATAAAGACGAGGATCAGGAAGATCGGCAGCGGCTCCTTCATGACCCCGGCAGCGACAGTGACGGCGTCGCCACCAATCGGCAGCCAACTCAGCAGAAGGGACCATTTTCCGTATTTCTGATACCAGATTTGCGCCCGCTCGAGTTTCTCCGGCGTGACGGGGAACCAGCGCTTGTCTCGAAACTGTTCAACCCCGCGGCCGATGAACCAGTTGACCGCAGCGCCCAGCGTATTGCCGACCGACGCCACGAGAAGCAGTCCCGCGAGTGAATACCGGTCGCTGAGGATCAGCCCTACAAGGATCGCCTCCGACTGCATCGGAAAAATGGTGGCGGCGATGAAGGCTGCGGAGAAAAGACCCGCATAGGCGGCAAAATCGAACATGACCGAGACTTCTAGAGGGAAAAACCAAAAGGGCGGATTCTCACCCGCCCTTCGGTATTGCTGAATGTGACGCTCAGGCCTGCTTTGCGCGATCGCCGTCCTCGATCGCCGTTTCGCCGGCGGCCTCGGCCTGGTTGGCCTTGCGCCGGGTGCGCCAGTCCCCGAGGAAGAGCAGGATCGGCGCGGCGATGAAGACCGACGAGGAAGCCGCGATCACGATACCGAACACCATCGGGATGGCAAAGCTTTCCACCGCGCTGCCACCCCAGATCGCCATCGGCAGCATCGCGAGGAAGGCCGTGACGGAGGTATAGAGGCTTCGTGCCAGCGTTTCGTTGATTGACAGGTCGATCAGTTCGCGCAGCGGCATCTTCTTATAAAGCCGCATGTTTTCGCGCATCCGGTCATAAACGACGACCTTGTCGTTCACCGAGTAGCCGACGAGTGTCAGCAGCGCCGCGATAGCCGTCAGGTTGAAGTCGAGACCGGTCAACGCAAAGAAGCCGATTGTTTTCGTGACGTCGAGCACAAGGGTTGCGATAGCGCCGACCGCGAAGGGCCATTCGAACCGCGCCCAGATATAAACGAGCATCGCAAGCGACGCGAGCACGACCGCCAGGATGCCTGCCGTCGCGAGTTCGCCGCTGACCTTCGGGCCGACGACTTCGGTACGCTCGACCTTTGAAGTCGGATCGATCTTGACCACTTCGGCCTTGAGCTTTTCGACCGCATCGGTTTGCGCCTGTTCGCCGCCCGGCTGGCGCTCGACGCGGACGAGAACGCGGTTCTTGGCGCCAAACTCCTGCAGGGCGACTTCGCCGAGGCCGAGTTCATCGAGGCCTGAGCGGAAGGCTGCCAGATCGGTCTCGTTCTGGGTGATCACTTCGAGCTGAATGCCGCCGCGGAAGTCGACGCCGTAGTTAAGGCCGGGTGTGACGAAAAGGACGATCGAGGCCACGGACAAGATCAGCGACACGCCGATACCGACGAAACGACCTTTCATGAAATTGATATGCGTTCCATCCGGGATCAAGTTGATCGGCAGGAGCGGCTTGATCTCGATCTTCTTGAGTTTCTGGCGGCTGGCAATGAAGACCATCACGACGCGGACGATGGAAACTGCCGTGAACATGGAGATTGCGATGCCGAGACCCATGGTGACGGCGAAGCCGCGGACGGGACCCGATCCGAACCAGAAGAGCAGGACTGTAGCGATAAGGGCCGTGACGTTACTGTCGACGATGGTCGAGTAGGCGCGCTTGAAACCTGCGTCGATCGCCCCAAAGGCACTGCGTCCCTTTCTTGTTTCTTCCTTGATGCGCTCGTTGATGAGAACGTTCGCATCGACCGCGAGACCGATGCCGAGCACGATACCGGCAATACCCGGCAGCGTCAGGGTGGAGCCGATCAGGGTCAGGCCGGCAAAGGTCAGGATGACGTTGATGAAGAGAGCAACGTTGGCGAGAATGCCCCAAGCTCCGTAGAGGAAGAACATGAAGCCGACGACGAGGCCGAAGCCGATGATGCCGGTGAAGATGCCCATCTCGATGGCATCGGACCCGAGGTCGGCGCCCACGGTGCGCTCCTCGATGACTGTCAGCTTGGCGGGCAGGGCGCCGGCGCGCAGCAATGCCGAGAGCGTATTGGCTTCCTCGACCGAGAAGCCGCCCGAGATCTGGCCAGAGCCGCCGGTGATCGGCGTACGGATGACCGGTGCGCTCAGCACCTTGTTGTCGAGGACGATCGCGAAGGGACGGCCGACATTCTGTTGGGTGATTTGGGCGAAGCGGTTGGCGCCGGCCGAGTCGAACCGGAAATTGACGACCGGTTCGTTGGTCTGCTGGTCGAAGGCGGCGCGGGCGTCCGTCAGGCGATCGCCGGAAAGCTCGACGCGATCGAGAACCGGATATTGGTTGCCGCCGTCGTCCGACAGCATCGTCACGCCTGGTTCTCCCTGCTGACCAAGCAGGTGGAAGCTCATCTTGGCGGTTGAACCGAGGAGCTGGCGCAGGCGCGACGGATCCTGTTCACCCGGAAGCTGGACGAGAACCCGGTCGGAGCCGACACGCTGGATGGTCGGTTCGGCAACACCCACCTGGTCCACACGCTGGCGGATGATTTCAAGGCTCTGATCAACCGCCGCGGTGATGTGGGAGTTGATCCCCGCTTCGGTCTGGGCGATCGAGATCGTGTTGTCGGATGGCGTTGTGATCGCAAGATCGCTGCCGCCGACCGCTGTTCCCAGGCCCACAGGGTTCGCGAGCGTCTGCAGTTCCGTGACGGCCGCGTCTCGCTGTGTCGGGTCACGAAGTGCGACTGTGATCGCTTCGCCCGAACGACGGATCGCCGAGGTGTTAATGTTCTTGTCGCGCAGAACGCGGCGGGCATCCTGAAGAAGGCTCTGGACGCGCTCGTTGATCAAGTCGGCGCGGTCCACTTCCAGCACGAGGTGTGAGCCGCCGCGCAGATCGAGGCCGAGGGAGACGCGGTTGTGCGGCAGCCATGACGGAAGACGGTCGAGGGTGGACTGCGGGATGACGTTCGGCAGCGCCACCAAAATGCCGATGATGATGATGAGAGCATAGCTCGCCACCAGCCACGGGGAATTTCTCATGTTTCTAATCCTGCTAAGCCCGTCGCTTCCTGAGCGGAAGGGCAAGAATGCTCATATTGTCGAAACGCCGAAGGCGCGTCCTCAGACGGCAAGCGGCGGAGCTCGCGGCAGCGAGCCATGCCAGAACCGAAAGCCTCTGGTTCTTGCGGTGGCATTCGGCGTCTGGGCCGAGGAATAAAGTGGGAAGGTGATTTCTGTGGAGTAGAGCGCGAGAGCGCCATCTGCATTGGCTGAATGAGAAGCAGTCCCATCCTTGCGATCTGTCGCGGCAAGCGCCCTTAACGGCTCTCGCTTGGAAAGATGCGGCGCGTCAGTGCTTTTGCCGGCAGACTGGATGCCACGCGCGATCTGCACGTCCTTGACGACACCCGAGAGCAGACCGATAAGCGCTGCAATCAGCAGCGCCACGGCAATCGCCGGCCAGCGCGACACCAGACCAAGCTCGTCGCGTTCGCCTCTGATCCGCCTGTGCTGCGGAAAAAGCGCCATCCGTCTCAGCTCCGGAGCGTTACAAAAATCCCGAAGTGCCTGCTTCGGAACGGAAAGCAGCCTTCTAAAGGAGAGCCTTCAGGTGGTCAATCTCGCTGTCGGGAGCGTAGACGGAGATTGCGGCGTGATTACCGGCGTCAAAGCATTTTGCGCGTGGATGCGGAGCGCTGTCTAGGATCAGCGAGGGTTGCGATCATCAGTTCATGGCCGCGGTCATGTGTTGCTCGTCGTTGCCACTATGGCTCAAAATCACTTTCGTGGAATGGAAGCGGGGCTCTCCAACTCTTGCGAGCCGGGGTCCGCGAGCCCCTAACCGGCATCATGTCGGCTGAAAGCGCACCTACCTTTGCTTTCCGACCATGTGCAATGGGACCTGGGCGAAAAGTCTGAGGCGTGGTGACGAAACACTGACTTCCTGTCCGAAAACAGCACATCAGCGTGGTCGGCCTTGATCGACGTTACGCGAAGTCACCCCGCTTGGGCGGTGTCGCGGGCTCGCGCAACCCAGGCGGCACCCTCGCGTGCATGATGAAAACCATTTGATAGCGGTGCGGCGGGATAGAGCATCCGGAGCTTGTCGACCGCCTCGTCTGCGCCGATCGCGCCGTCGAGCGCGGCGCTGTAGAGGGACGCGACAGCCACCATGTCGCAGTCTTGAGGTGAAATCCGGATTGCCGAAACGCCGCAGGCGGCAAGGTCGGGTAGTTCGCCGAGAAGTGCCTGGCAGGTATGGGAAATCGTCTGTACGCCGTTCAAGGCCAGGAAAGACTGGCGATCGAGCGTTTTCACCGGCAGGCCGTCCGGGTCATCGCCGCAAACGAACTGGCAATTGTCCTTGATTTTTCCCTTCGAGCGCGCGTGGGCGCAGCGTGCGGAGATCGCAAGCGGCATGCGCCCGAATGCAAAAACCTCGAAGTCAACTCCCGGAGTTTCAGCAATGACCCGCTTGACCGACGAAAAGGGGAGTTCCGGCGGTAGACAGATGCGGCATGCACCACGTCCGGCAAGCAGCCGGGCGGTCGCTGAATTGTAGACATTGATCAACGGCCCGACGCTATGGGCCTTGCCGTTCAAAAGACCGAGTGCCGAGAGGTCGTTCGCCTCGACCATGTACTCGCTGTCGCGTGCAAGCTCCCGGATCAGCCTGCTTTCCCGCTCCAGCGTCACGAGAGCCAGCGTCGAGAGGAGCACTGTCTTGCCGGCATTTTCCAGCCGTTCGATAACCTCGGCAATGTGAGGTTCGATAAAGTGCTGGCGTTTGGAACAGACCGTCTCTCCGATCACAACCCGCTCGAAAGGAGCCTCATCGGCGATGCGGAAGTGGAAATCGCGCCATTTGGCGCTGTCCCAAAGATAGTAGACGGGTCCCATGGTCAGCGAGGGGCGGGCGGTCTCCATCTTCATCTCCAACGCTTCTCGTAGGCACCCGACGTCGTCTTCTGTCCCTCGCTCAGCCCGCGAAGATGGGCAAGCAAGGCCGGACGATCGTCCGCCTTGGCTGACAACGCCTTTTTCAGCGTTGAAACGACCTCCGCCACATAGGCTTTGCCGCGCTGTCGGCCTTCGATTTTCAGTGCGCTGACGCCGGCGGCGGTCAGCGCATCGATCTCGCCCATAACATCGAGCGATACCGGGTCCTCAAAGGCGTAGCCCCGTTCGTCTGCTATGTCGAAGCGGCCCTTGCAGAGCGTCGGATAGCCGGCAGCTTCTCCGGTGGCAAAGCGGTTTATAGTGTAGGCGCCAAGCTCGGAGACGAGTTCATCGGCTTCCTTGCGGTAGCGGACGTGGCTGGCGGGCGAGCAGACGCCATTCATGTTCGGCGATTTCCCGGTCGCATAGGAGGACAGCGAGCAGCGCCCTTCTGCCATGACGCAAAGGCCGCCGAAGACGAAGACCTCTATTTCGCAGCGGATCTTCGGCGCAATGCGAGCGATGTCGGCGATGGTGAGCGTGCGCGGAAGCACCACGCGCTTGGCGTTGAAGGCGTCGACCAGAAAGTTGATCGCGTCGACGTTGGAGGCGGACGCCTGCACGGAGACATGCAGCCGCTGGTCGGCATAGTGCTCCGCGACATGGGCCATCAGGCCGAAATCAGCAAGGATGAGCGCATCGGCGCCCAGCGCTACCGCGTCGGCGGCGGCTCGGTACCAGATCTCTTCATCGCCTGCGCGCATGAACGTGTTGAGGGCGACGAATGTCTGGGTACCTTTGCTGCGGGCATAGGCGATCGCTTCGCGCAATTCGTCCCGGCTGAAATTGAGTCCCGGAAAGTTGCGCGCATTCGTCTCGTCGCGGAAGCCGCAATAGACGGCGTCCGCTCCCGCGTCGACCGCTTCGCGAAATGCTGAGGGTGTGCCGGCGGGGCAAATCAGTTCCATCGGGAAGCCTCCTCAGTCAGCGCGCGCTGTCGAATGCTTTCGGCAACACGCCCGACGATCGGCGCAAGCGGGCCGGCCAGCGCGGAGAGGTCACGCGGTAGATCGATATCGCAGTCGTCCAGGGCGTTGCGCATCGCCAGCATCGCCTCCATGTCTCCGCTGACGGTGAGATCGCGCGAGAAGAAAAGGGCGTCCGCGTCGCAACGGCCTTCGAGCAGCGCGAGCAGCATGAAGAGTGGGCCTTCGACGGAGGCATCCGCGGTTGGCGGCACCGGTAACCTTCGCGCCACGTGGATGGATGGCTGTGCCGGTGAGACAACGAAGACGAGCGGAATGTCGGTCGGCATGAAGGCGAAGCGCTTTTCGATATGCTCACCGAGGCGGGCAAACAGATGGGGATGTTGCGTCGTCACCCGCTGGAACAGCATGGATGTGGTTCGCTCGATCGCCGCCATTGGAATGACATTAAGGGGGGCGGCGAGTGTCGCGGGGAATCTCATCTTGGCGGGTCCTGCTGGAATCGGCCGGAGGCTAGCGGCAGCCTTCAGGGCGATGTTTGACCCAGCGCAAACAATAGCGGTTTTTCACGAGCAAATGGCGCTTCGATTGCAGGGAGAAATTCTGCAATGGTGTCAACTGTTTGCGGTTTAGCAAAGAAGCCGATGCGGACCGCTGATAACCGGTTGCGTCGCCGAGAATGAATAACGGCGTATCGGCATGATGCCGGGTCTTCGGAGCCACCGGTCATGCGTTTGTCAGACGTCGGAATTACCAAGAGAATATTGATTGCCGTTTGCCTTCCCGTTCTACTTGTCCTGGGCCTTTCCTACGAGAGGATAGGCAGGAGTGCAGAAGCGTATCGCGCTGCAGATCGACTTGTCGACGTGACCGACTACGTTTCGGCCCTCGGGGAAGCGGTGCACAAGCTGCAGGTCGAGCGCGGAGAGAGTGCTGCGTTGTTGGGCAGCAACGCGGCAGACAGCCGCGGGCATCTGAGCACGATCCGTCTGGAGTTCGACCAACTCGCTTCCGCCGTCGCCGCAAAGGGCGAAAAAGCATCGGTCGGCCGTGCTACAGATTTCGGTGAGAAGCTCTTGGCCCTGGCTCAGTTCCGACAGAGGATCGACCAATCCGCAGTCACGCCTGAAGAAAGTACCACTTTCTATTCCGGCCTCGTCGCACAACTTCTTCAGATCCCGCGTGATCTCGTGGCACAGGGGAAGAACAGCAGCCTGTCGGGTGAATTGGCAGCGTACAACCTGTTCTCGCAGGCAAAGGAACTTGCGGGTCAGGAACGGGCGATTGGCAACGCCGCAATTTCTTCGGGTAAAATCGATGCGGAAAAACTACTGAAGCTTTCGCGTCTCTACGGAGCCCAGGCGACCCTCCTTCAAGAATTCGAGGAAGCCCATCCTTCCCTGGGGCCGGATCTGAAGGCTGTAGGCCCGGATGCCCAACCGAGACTGGCTTCGATGCGAAGCGAGATATTCAGGGCAGGGGCAAATATCGACTTCACGGGCTGGAAGGTGTCCGACTGGTACGGTGCTGCAAGCGAACGGATCAACCGTCTTCGCGAGGTCGAGAAGAAGGTCTTGTCTTCTTTGCGCGACGATGCGGTCGCTCTTGCGGGGCAAGAGATGCGCGCGCTCGTCACGGTGGGAACGGTGCTGGCCGTTGCGCTGATCGCCGCCATCGCACTTTCGATTTCGATCGGTTTGGGCGTGGTTCGCCCGCTTCAGCAATTGACAAAGGTGGTCGAGAAATTGGCCCGGGGTGAAGCGGACGAAACCTCCGTCTCCGTGGACTCGAAGGACGAAGTCGGTGCGATGGCTCTCGCCGTGCGGCATGCCGTCGAAGCCGCCAAACAGCGTGCGGCGCAAGAACGTGAGGAAGACTTGCAGCGTGCGGCTCAAAGACAGGCGGAGGCGGACACTCTTGAACAAGAACGCGCCGCTCGCTCTCGATCCCTGGAAATGGCGCTCAGCGAACTTGACCAGGGCCTGCGGGAGCTTGCAGGCGGCAACCTTCGCCATCGCATCGTCAACGAACTGGCATCGGGCCTCGATCCGCTGCGGCTGAGCTACAATCTGTCGGTCGAGACACTCGAAAGCCTTGTCTCGCTCGCCGGGGCGAATGCCCATAGCATCAACGTGGCATGCGGAGAGTTGCGTGGCGCAGCCGACGATCTCTCAAGGCGTACCGCCGGCCAGGCGGCAGCGCTCGAAGAGGCTGCCGCTGCGCTGGAGGAGGTAGCAACCGCGGTGAAGATGTCTGCGAGCGGGGCCGACGAAGCCAAGAGATCGGTTGCAATCGCCAATGCCGACACATCGGAGGCAACTAAAATCGTCGCCGATACCGTGGCGGCCATGCAGGACATCGCAAGATCCTCGAACCAGATCGGACAGATCATCGGTGTGATCGACGACATAGCATTCCAGACCAATCTTTTGGCGCTCAATGCGGGAGTCGAGGCGGCGAGAGCCGGAGAGGCAGGCAAGGGATTTGCAGTCGTCGCGCAGGAGGTACGCGAACTGGCGCAGCGTTCCGCTGCTGCTGCCCGAGAGATCAAGGATCTCGTTGCGCTGGCGTCGAAGGACGTTTCCGGCGGCGTCGCTCTGGTCGGGCGGACCGGCGAGGCTCTCGTCGGCATCGAGCGGCATGTGCAGATCATCAATCAACAGGTTCTGGGGATCGTGCAATCTTCCATGGAACAATCGATCGCGCTGGCCGAAATCACTTCGACCGTCGGCCAGCTCGACCAGATCACCCAACAGAATGCCTCTATGGTGGAACAGACCAATGCGGCGACGCAGTCGCTGGCAGGGGAAACGGAAAAACTGCGCGAGCAGCTTGGGACATTTCAGACAGGGGATGCGCATCAGGAACCGTTCCGAGATTACTTGGCTGCCTGAACGTAGAAGCCGTTCCCGGGGCGTTGGCAGTCCGGCCTCTGGCCGGGCTGCGTTCCTGGAGTAAGTTTGGCTAACGCGAAGACGGTTGTAGTCCCGCTAGCACAAGACCTCCCGACCCTCAGCTTCGGCAACCAGCAGCGCCTCGATGATCAGCTTTTCCGAATGCACGTGCCGCCTGAGGGCTTCCAGAAAACCCAGGAGCAGATAGCGGGCGGAACTGGCAGACGCGCACTTGTTGTCGGCAAGCTCTTTCAGGGTAGTTTCTACTTCCTGACCGGCGAGCAGATCGCATCGATGCTCCGCCTTCAATTGTTCGATCATGTGCGGCGCAAAATAGGATCCTGCGTTGCTGCTGAAGTCGGGAAACAGCACCTCTTCCTCCAGAGCATGCGTCGCCTTTATCAGCTCCGCTATGTTCTTCGACGTATCGAGGCAGGTGGCGGTGTCGATTTCATCGGGCAAAGAGGCGGCAATCTCCTCAAGCGTCAGGCACAGTCGGAGAAGCGTTGTGTGATTTTGCTCCAACGCGGCAAGGTTCTGCGCGCTTAGCTTAGCCGTGATTGTCATAATCCTTCCCTTCAAAACTGCGGCAGGACGAGGTTTCTCATTTTGCCCGAGGGCGTTCCGCAAGCAGGTGCAGGGAAGGAAAATGCCGAAACAGGGCCGGCCTATCTTTGCGCGCAAGCAAATAAGGCGGAAGCCGTTGGCGCAGCCGGAAGTTCTGGATCAGGAATGACGTGGTTTAGGTGAATTCCTGACGAACGTCATCTCTTCCTGCGCCACTTGGCCTTGAGCGCTCAGGATGGCTCGCCATCTGCGGTTTCCAAGCCGCACGCTGAGCCTATGGGTTCCCGCGTCCTCTCCTTCTCCCCGTTCGACGCTGCTCGTGATGTGTCCTTGCCTGAGGCTCTTTCGGAACTCCTCGCTCGACAGACCGAAGCGCTGGGCGAGCTCAGGCGTTTCAAGGACAAAGTCACCATTTTCGTCGCGTTCGATGTGCATGATGAGTCCTCCGCAAGGAGCTAAAGGAAAGGGGCCGGTTACTCTGCCGGCCACCGATCTATTGCCGCCGTTCCCGAACTGATACCTGCGCTGCTGCATTGATCGGCCGCAACTTGGCCTTCCCACATGCGAGCGATAGGCCCGATGGCCAGAGCCAGCAGATCGATCGCCCGGCAAGCCAGTTGATCGACCATATCATCGATTGTCTGCGGCTTGTGATAGAAGGCAGGCACCGGCGGCATGACGATCGCTCCCATTTCGGTGACGGTGCACATATTGCGCAAGTGGCCAAGATGCAACGGCGTTTCCCGGGCGAGCAGTACAAGCCGCCTCCTTTCCTTGAGCTGCACGTCGGCGGCCCTGATGATGAGGGTATCGGCATGCCCGGTCGCCACGGCCGAGAGGGTGCGCATGGAACAAGGGGCCACGATCATTCCCTGAACAGGGAAGGAGCCGCTTGCTATCGCAGCTCCGATGTCCCCGGCCGGATATATCCTGTGAGCAAGCGAACGGATATAGGCAAGCGCCTGCGTGCCGACCTCGTGCTGCAGCGTCCGTCTTCCGGCATCCGAAACCACGAGGTGGGTTTCGATTTCCGGCAGCTCAGCCAACCGTTCGACAATCCGAACAGCGATCGGGGCGCCCGAGGCACCGGAAATTCCGACGACCACTCGCTGAGGCTTCTTCTGCATTGCTCGGCTCCTGTCCCGGTCGATAGCCTTGGCTATGGCCGACGGACCATGCGGTGAATGAACATCTCTTTCGTTGATGCAACGCAATCACCTCGATAGCGGCAGCCGACGAGCGGTGCAGATTTCGACTGCGTTTCAGGGAAGGCGGAGCGCCTTAGGCCCGATGCCGAGGCCGATCTGAAGACTGTCGGCGATGCGGTGCGCGCGGTCGCGGAAAAAATCCATGGCTTCTCCGCGGCATGTCTGTTCCAGGGTTTCCTCGAAGAGGTGAAGCCAACGTTGGAAGTGCTCAGCAGTCAGGGCAAGTCCTTGATGAGCTCCATGGGGGCTACCGGAGTAAGCACCGTTTTTGAAAGCGAGGGCGGACCAGAACAATGTCAGACGTTGAAGGTGAGCGTCCCAGTCAGGCCCTATCCGACCTTCGAAGATCGGGCCAAGCAACGGATCGGCCCTGACCCTGCCGTAGAAGAGGTGGACGACGTTGCGAACCAGCTCCTCATCGATAGTATCCCGCCGGACATCATTCATCTGCAATTACCCACTCCAAAACATCAGACACCAGTCCTCCGCAAAAGTCCGGCTGTCGAGATGACGAATGCGCGCACCGGCTCTTAAGGATCAAAACCCGCGAACAGCGGCAGGCGCCGACAGGAATTTGGTGCCGAAAGGACCGATGCTTGCCGCTGACTCGCCCATCCCCTATATGGCGTCACGCAAATAGGCCCGGATTTCGCGACAATTGCAGAGCATATTGATCCCGCGGTCCTGATGGGGCGCAATTTAGGAGATTTTGATGGCGCAGAAAGCCGTTGTGCTGATCGTCGATGATGAGCCGCTGATCCGATTCACAACGCTCGATAGACTGGAAGAAGTCGGCCATGTGGTCCTTGAGGCCGGGAATGCCGATGAGGCAATGGTGCTTTTCCGCAACCGCTCCGATATCGATATCGTGTTCACCGACGTCAACATGGCCGGCTCGATGGATGGGTTGCAGCTTGCCCGGCGTATCCGCGCCGTTCGGCCCAATGTGGGCATCATTATCACCTCTGGCGTCGTCAATCTTGATCCAATGCTGTTGCCTGCCAACACGGTATTCCTGCCAAAGCCCTACCAGCACGACCGGCTGTTGTCTTCGATCCATGAACTGATGCGCTAAAGCCCAACAGGGCGCTTGGCGGAACCAAGAAGGTCCGCTTGCGGTTGTGTTGCTGGTCTATCCGAGGAGAGCTCGACATGCAGACGAGGCTGGCAACGTTAATAGCGTTAACCCTTGCATTCGCGGAACCTGTATTTGCGCAGGCGCCGGCGACCGACACCACCACGAAACCAGGCACGGCAGCGGCGCCGGCCGGCAAGATGGAAACCTTGGCTGTAACGCCCCCGCCGGGCGTCACCGATTCCATGACGACCAATAGCACGACTGGCACCGTCGATCATGAAGATCACTGCCAGCCACCGGGTACGCCAGACAATACCAATCCGAGTGCAGACACACTGGCCCTTCCGCGTCCCGAGCAGTCGTGCCGCTGACGGAAACGGGAAAACTCTTTACTCTTCGTCAATCTCTATTAAGTTGGTAGAGATTAAAGGTTTGCCGTAGCCTGGGTAACTGGGGGCGGCGGCTTTGCGACTGCCCTTTCGCCCAATTTGCAACGGACGAGGAGTGTGCCTGATGACCTATGATGTCGCCGTCGTCGGTTCCGGTTTCTCTGCAATCGCTCTCACCATCAATCTGCTGCGGGTTCTGCCGCCATCCGCCTCTATCGCCGTCGTAGGAGACGATCCGGGATTCGGACGCGGAACCGCCTATCGCACCGAGTTCTATCTGCATCGACTAAATGTGCCTGCAGCACGAATGAGCGTGTATCCGGACAAGCCGGACGATTTCGTCGAGTGGCTGCGGCGAAGGGGTAGGGCAGTTTTCGCTGAGGATTTCGCGACACGGGGCGACTACGGCCTCTATCTGCGGGATACGTTGGCGGCACTCTTGCGGCCACGGCACGGTCGGGCTCATGTGGACTTCGTCAAGGCCAAGGCAACTGCCTGCGTACGGTGCGAGAGCGACCATCTCGGCTTCTGCCTCGACAACGAGGGCGAATTGACGGCCCGAAACGTCGTCTTGGCCTTGGGTGTAGGCAATGCCGATCTGCCGGTGTCGAGAGATCGCATCGCAGAAAGCGTCCGGCCTCGCATCATCGAAAACCCGTGGCGGCTCAGCTGGCTTTCGCGTGTGGGAAAAGCGGACGAGATCTGTATTCTCGGGTCCGGGCTGACGATGATCGATCAGGTTCTGTCACTACGGGCCCACGGGCATCGCGGCAAGATTCATGTGCTGTCGCGCCGCGGGCTGGTGCCGCAGCCGCATCCCCTGCGGCGTGCCATGCCGGTCACTCCGGCGCTGCCGGACAGCCGCGAGATCAGCCAGCTGTTGCATGCCTTGCGTCGGCAGATAAAGAGCGGCGCCGATTGGCGCGGGGTTGTCGACGGGCTGAGGCCCCGGACCCAAGCGTTGTGGCAGTCTTTGAACCGGGAGCAGCGATCGCGTTTTCTCCGTCATGCGTTTACCTGGTGGAATATTCACCGTCACCGAATTGCTCCGGAAGTGTTCGCCCGCTTCGACGCGCTGATCAAGAACGAGACGGTCATCGTGCATGCCGGCTTCATTCGGTCTATCGAGGATGAAAGCGCCGGCGCGAGCATTGGTTACCGTCGGCGCGGCACCCAGCGGTTCGCCTCCATTCGCGCCGACTGGATCGTCAATTGCACGGGCATGGAACGGGCCGGCATCGGGCACTCGCCATTGCTGCGTGAAATGCGGGAAAGGAAAATTCTCGTCATGGACGACCTCGGCCTGGGTATTTCTGTCGATCCCCGCTCCAGGGTTCTGGACGCCGACGGCAAAGCCCAACCCGGTCTGTTTGCCGCCGGTGCGCTTACGGCTGGCCAATTCTGGGAGATAACGGCCGTACCGGATATTCGGGTTCAGGCAAGCCTGCTTGCCGAGGCGATCGCCGTCCAGATCGCACAAACCGCGCCGCCGTCGGCTCGCATCGCCTGATCCGGTTTTGATGGCATGAATTTCTTCTTACGGCCCGTCTGAGGCGTTTCCTTTCCTTCCACCTTCGAAAAATGGCGGTAGTCTGTAGCAAATCATTTTGAAGGGATTTTCCATGGCTCTGAAGGTTGTCGGTCTTGCCGGTAGCTATAACCGGCCCTCCAAGACTTTCGTGCTGGTCGAGCATATCGCCAGGATCGCCGCTCACCGATACGGCTTCCAGCCTTTAATTTATGATATGGCAGATGTCGGGCCGTCCCTTGGCCAAGCGCAACACCAACGCGACCTCGACGCGACCGCCGCCGCTGTCTTGGACGACGTGGTCGGAGCGGATCTGCTGATCATAGGTTCGCCGACCTACAAAGGAAGTTATTCGGGTCTCTTCAAACACTTCATAGACCTGATCGATCCAGAGCAGCTTCGGGCCAAGCCCGTCCTGATTACCGCGACAGGCGGCGGTGACCGGCATGCGTTAATGGTCGAGCATCAGCTGCGGCCGCTCTTCGGTTTCTTCATGGCCCATACCTTGCCGACAGCCGTCTATGCTTCCGACAAGGATTTTTCCGACTATCGGATAGTCTCGGACCCGCTGCGCCAGAGAATTGGTTTCGCCGTCGACGAGCTCGCCGCTTTCTTGCCGGCTCAAGAGTTCGCCGCTACCGGCTGAACTTTACTTTCGTCCGCTTTGTCGTCATCTATGCCCGCGCGGTCCAAACGAGCATAGGGAGAACAGGCATGGCCATCGAGGAGGATATCGCCAGGATCACCGAGCAGGAGAGGTCCCTCGTCTTCGATCGGTTCGACCTCGGTACCGCCTGGGATCTGGGATCCTTGCTCCGTCATATGGCAACCGAAAGAAGTCTTGGCGTGGCGATCGACGTGCGGCTGCATTCCATGCCGGCCTTTTACGCGGCTCTTACCGGCTCGTCGCCAGACAACGAAAGCTGGGTGCGGCGCAAGCGCAACATTGTCCTGCGGTTTTTTCAGTCGAGCTACCTGATCGGTCGAAAACTCGCGCAGCAGGATGCGACGCTCGAATCCCGTTTCGGTCTGTCGTCCGCCGATTACGCGGCTCATGGGGGCAGCTTTCCGATTGCGGTCACCGGCGTCGGCTGTATCGGCGCCGTAACGGTGTCGGGTCTGCCGCAGCGGGAAGATCACAATTTGGTCGTGGAGGCCCTCTCGCGCCTGCTCGGCACAGATATCTCCACTTGCCGGCTCGATTGAGGAACGCCCATGGCCAAGACCGATATCAAGACCCCTGACGAGGTGTTTTCCTTTTGGTTCAAGGAGCTCAATCGCAAGGACTGGTTCGAGAAAAACGAGGCGTTGGACGAGGCGATGCGGAGGCATTTTGCGCCGACGCATCTGTCGCTTGCCCGCGGTGAGCTCGATGTTTGGCGTGGCTCTCCTCAAGATCGTCTGGCAGCCGTCATCGTGCTCGACCAGTTCCCACGCAATCTTTATCGTGGCACGCCGCTGGCATTCGCCACCGATTGGCTAGCGCTGAGGGAAGCGAAGCTTGCAATTGAAGCTGGCGCCGATCTCGCTGTACCGCCGGAGCAGCGCGGCTTTTTCTACCTGCCGTTCGAACATTCGGAAAATCTCGCCGAGCAGGATCGATCGGTGGAGCTTTTTGCGCTGCTGGGAGATGCCGAATATCTCGACTACGCGGAACGTCACCGGGCGGTGATCAGGCAATTCGGACGGTTTCCGCACCGAAACGCGTTTTTGGGGCGGGAATCCACCGCCGCCGAGCTCGAATATCTGTCGAAACCCGGCGCCGGCTTCTGATATCAGGCGCTAGCGGCGTATCATGCGACCGACAGCGATCAGGATGCAGGCCCCGATAAAGCCTGCGATGAGATAGCCGATCCAGCCGCCGAGCACGACGCCGAAGACGCTGAGAATGGCGTTGGCGATGATGGCGCCAACAATGCCGAGAAGAATGTTCATGAGGACGCCCATATTGCTCTTCATGAACTGCTCGGCGAGCCATCCGGCAATGCCGCCGATAATAATTGCCGCAATCCAGCCGATCCCTGCATCACCTTCCATAAGCCTACCCTCCTGTTGGTTGTGGCGGAAGGTAACGCGAAAAATGTTCCCGGGTTCCCTGCGTTTGTTCCAATTCTTGAGAGAGCCGCGCAAGCTTCCTTTTCTTCGCCTTGAAGTGCCTCTATTTTCGCCCGCGAATCCGATCGAGAGAGATAAAGAGCAGACCCTTGGCACGACCCTTCAAGACCGGCCGTTCAACTTCTTCGCGCGTGGCCCGCGTGTTTTTCGCAGCTTTTCTGATCGCAACGAGCGCCGCGCTTGTCGGTGTGCCGGCAAATGTGTTGGCGCAGGCGCAGCAGCAATCGCAGCCGCCAGCCAAAACCGACGTGACGGTCGATTCGATCAACGAAGACATGAAGAGCAAGCTGGACGCCATTCGTCAGCAGCTCAATGGTTTCCGCACACGGATTCAGGATGAATCCCATGACGATGCCCGTTTGGCGGAGCTCAGGCTTCAAGCCGAGGAGATCGTCAAGGAAATGCGCGCCGCCTCCGACGCGATGAAAACGCGCGTGGAACAGATCCAGGGGCGCCTTGCCAGCCTTGGGGAGCCGCCGGCCAGCGGGCAGCCGCCTGAGGTGCCTGCGGTCGCCGAAGAACGCAGTCGCCTTCTCAACGAACGTTCGCAGTTGAACATCATCGTTGACGATGCCGGCAACCTGTCGAACAGCGCTACTCAGCTTGCCAATACGATCACCAATCTTCGCCGCACGCTTTTCACTCAGACCCTGTTTCGCCATACGGAACTCTCCGCAGAGCTTTTCGCCGATGCCGGGAACGCCTTTGTGGCGGAGGTCCGCAACTTCGGCTCCACTTTCGGAAGCTGGATCGGTTTTATCTGGAAGTTCAAGAAGCTGCAGCTCCTCGGCGCAATGGCTTTGTCGCTTGCCGCGGGCCTTCTGTTTCTGCGCGGGGGCTACAGGCTTTTCGGCCGGTTCATCCGCCGAGAGAACCACGAGACGCCATCCTACATCCGTCGTCTTTCGGTTGCCTTCTGGTCGACAGTCATCCAGACGATGTCGCTTGCGGCCTTTCTCGCAGCTTCCTTTGTTTTCCTCGACGGGTTCAATGTTTTAAGGGCCGATATCTCGCCGATCGTCGCGACTTTCTTTGGCTTCGTGTGGTTTGTCTATTTCGTATGGAAGCTTACCTACGGCGTCATGGCTCCCGGTGAACCGGAATGGCGGCTGGTGCGCCTTACCAATCGGGGAGCGCGCCTTCTGACATGGGCGATCCTTGTAATGGCGGTCGTCAACGGACTGGATTATCTGCTCGGCGCGATCAGCGAGGCGTTGAGTTCGCCGCTTGTCCTGACAATCGTAAAAAGCCTGCTGGCTTCCCTCATCATCGGCCTCATTTTGATTGCCATCTCCTTCATCAAGCCACGGCTCGTCGAAGGCGAGGAGCCAGACGGACATGGCCACGCATGGCCGCGCTTTTTCCCACTGCTGCTGAGAGTGATGGGTGGCCTGCTCATTCTCGCGGTATTGACGGGCTATGTGGGGCTTGCCCGCTTCGCTTCGACCCAGATCGTCCTCACCGGCGCGGTGATCGTGCTGATCTACGTCGGTCTGTTGTCGGGCAAGGCAATTTCCAAGCAGGGCGCGTTTACCGATACGGCCGCGGGCAGAAGGCTCGCGGATCGGTTCAATTTCAACGAGGTGGCGCTCGACCAGGCCGGGCTTGTGGCGGGTCTCGGCATTTACGCTTTCGCGCTGTTGTTCGGCATACCGCTGATCCTGCTCACCTGGGGTTTCCAGATCGCCGATATCGAAGCCTGGATCTACGGCTTCTTTACGGAGATCCGCATCGGCAATATTTCCATCTCGATCATCGGCATCCTGGGCGGCATCCTCCTCTTCGGCGTTGGATACGTTGTCACCCGCTGGGTGCAGAAGTGGATAGACGGGAATGTGTTGGCGCGAAGCCAAGTCGACCTCGGCGTGCGCAATTCGGTCAAGACCGGCATCGGTTATCTGGGCATCGGCCTTGCGGTCATCGTGGGCGTTTCGGCAGCGGGCATCAACCTGTCGAGCTTTGCGCTGGTCGCCTCCGCACTCTCGGTCGGTATCGGTTTCGGTTTGCAGAACATCGTGTCCAACTTTGTGTCCGGCCTGATCCTGCTGGTGGAACGCCCCTTCAAGGTTGGCGATCACGTGATAACGGGCGCCACGGAAGGGATCGTCAAGCGCATCTCGGTACGCGCGACCGAGATCGAGACCTTCCGCAAGCAGTCGATCATCGTGCCGAACTCCGATCTCATCAATTCGCCTGTGGGCAACTGGACCCACCGCAACAAGATCGGCCGCTCGGAAGTACCGGTCTCGGTAAGCTACGACACCGAACCGCAGAAGGTGATGGATATTCTGCTGGAGCTCGTCGATCAGATTCCCGAGGTTCTGCGCAATCCCGAACCGCATGTGGAATTCCTGAGCTTCGGCCCGTCGTCGCTGAACTTCGAGCTGCGCTTCCACCTCGCCGATATGGGCGAGGGACTTCGCATTCGGAACAATCTCAGGATCGCAATCCTGAAGCGGTTCCGGGACGAAGGGATCGCTATTCCATTCCCGCAGCAGGAGATCGTCTTTCATCGCGGCAAGCCCATCCTGCCGGACGAAGCCGATGGCCGGGGCGGCGCCTGACCGCCTTCCGTCTTCGGATGATGGAATGTCGTATCGGGTCGCGAGCTGGATGCAGGCATGTCGTAATCAGGCGTTTGGCCGACCGGCCGGAATTGCATAGTCCCAGCAGATTGACAGACGGTCACTCGAGGCCGAAGAGGGGTTCATTCCATGAAGACACATGCACGGGCGGTGGTGATCGGCGGCGGCGTGGTCGGCGTTTCAACGCTCTACCATCTGGCCAAAAAGGGCTGGAGCGATTCCGTCCTCATCGAGCGCAAGGAATTGACCTCCGGGTCGACATGGCATGCTGCCGGTCTTCTGCCGCTCTTCAACCTGTCCTATTCGGTTGGCCAGCTCCATAAATATTCGGTGCGCTTCTATCAGGAGCTTCAGAACGAAACCGGCATGAATGTCGGTTTTTCGAATGTCAGCAACATTCGCCTTGCCCGCACCAAGGACCGCTGGGAAGAGTATATGTATTATGCCGGCATCGCGGAAACCATCGGGGTCAAAGTGAATATCCTGACCCCGGAGCAGGTGAAGGAAATCTGGCCGCTTTGCGAAACCGACGGAATTCTCGGAGCCATCCAGCATCCAGACGACGGTTATATCCAGCCTGCCGATCTTACCCAGGCGCTCGCCAAAGGCGCGCGAGATCGGGGGGCTACCATCTACCGGAACACCACCGTCACTGCAATTTCGCAGCAACCCGACGGCTTGTGGAAGGTGACGACCGACAAGGGCGAGATCACCGCCGAGCATCTCATTTCATGCACCGGCAACTTTGCCCGCAAGACCGGGGAGATGGTCGGCATCAACATTCCGGTCATTCCGGTCGAGCACCAGTATATCGTCACCGAGCCGCATCCGGCAATTCAGGAACGCAAGGCGAAGGGCCTGCCTGAAATGGGGGTCCTGCGCGAATCAGACTCCTCCTGGTACATGCGGGAAGAGAATGGAGGCCTGCTGCTCGGCCCCTACGAAGTCGGCGCGCCCGTCTGTTACGTCGACGGCCCGTCGGACGAGAGCGAATACGAACTCTTCCAGGAGGATCTCGACCGGCTGATGCCCTATATCGAAACGGCGATCACGCGGGTGCCCGCCTTCGGAGACGTCGGTATCAAGAAAGTCTATAACGGCGCGATCGCCTACACCCCGGACGGCTCCCCGATCGTCGGACCGGCTCCCGGGCTGAAAAACTTCTGGCTCAATGAGGGGCACTCCTTCGGCATCACCGCGGCAGGCGGTGCCGGCTGGCAGCTGGCAGAGTGGATTGTCGACGGTGAACCGACCGTGGATATGATGGGCGTCGATCCTCGTCGCTTCGGACCTTACGCTACGGAAGGCTATCTTATCGAGAAGAACGAAGAGGCCTATGCCAATGTTTTCACGATGCATTATCCGGATGAGGAACGCTCAGCCGCCCGTCCTTTGAAGACGACGCCCGTTTATGACCGGCTGAAGAATCTCGGTGCGGTTTTCGGCTCCGTCTACGGCTGGGAACGCGCCAACTGGTTTGCGCCTGAGGGCTACGAAGTGCCGAAGGATGAGCTTGGCGTTGGTGCCGAGGTCATCACCGGCCACAACCATGCGCCCGCCCTGGAAGACGGCCGGATTGTTGAAAAATGGTCGTTCCGCCGTTCGAACTATTTCGAGCATGTCGGCAACGAGGTGAAGAACGTCCACGAGAATGTCGGCGTACTGGATATGTCGGCCTTTGCGAAGATGGAGGTTTCCGGCCCAGGTGCACGCGCATGGCTCGAATCGATTTTCGCCAACGCAATACCGAAGAAGCAGGGACGGATCGCCCTTTGCCATCTGTTGACAAAGGGTGGCGGGGTTCGTTCCGAGTTCACCGTCTACGAATGGGCGCCGGGCCGCTTCTATCTCGTTTCCGCCGGCGCTTATGAGGCTCATGACCACGACTACTTACGTAAGCTTGCGCCAACAGATGGTTCCGTCCGGCTGCAGCAGATTACCCAGAAGCTCGGCGTGCTGGTACTCGCCGGTCCGAAATCCCGCTCTGTCTTGAAGAAGCTCACCAGGACGAGCCTGGAGAACAAGGATTTTCCTTGGCTTTCCGGCAAGGAGATCGCCATCGGCATCGCCTCCGCCCACGCTCTGCGCGTCAACTTCGTCGGCGAACTCGGGTGGGAATTGCACCATCCTATCGAGATGCAGAACTATATTTTCGACAAGCTGATGGAGGCTGGCGCCGAGTTCGGAATCAAGCCGTTCGGCATTCGCGCCATGCTCGCCATGTCGGTCGAGAAGTCCTACCGGCTCATTCCGCGCGAAATGTCGATCGAATACAATGCCTACGAATCCGGCCTCGACCGCTTCATCAAGACCGACAAGGAGTTCCTCGGCAAGGAAGGGCTGCTCTCCTACAAGGAAAAGGGGCTCAAGTGGAATTTCTGCACCCTGGCAGTGGAGGGCGCCAACGATGTGGATGCGCGCGGTTCCGAGGCGATCTACAACGAGGCGGGCGAGCTGATCGGCCGTGCCACCAATGGTGCCTATGGCTGGCGAATCGGCAAGTCGCTGGCTCTTGCCATGGTAAAACCCGGTTATGCCGAGACCGGAACCAAGCTCAAGATCAAGATCTTGGGCACGTTGTATAACGCGAGCGTGGTGCCGGAAAGTCCGTTCGACGCGGACAATGCAGCGCTCCGCGCCTGAAACAACGGGCTGAAACAGCTTTCTTGACGTTGGCGGGCGGCTCTTAAGTCGCCCGTTCCATTTTGAAGCGGTCCTGGTTGCCGGGATTAACGGTTCTGCAAACCGTTGACAGTAAGAGTGTTCCAAGAGGGGACAGTACTTACTGATAAGGGGCTTTATGACATTCCTCGGCATTTCCGGGATGCAGTATTCCGGCCAGTCACTGGCAAATTCCCGCATCCTGGTTGCGGAGGATTCCAATGTCTTTACTTCGATGATCGGCACGCGGCTCAAGGAGCTGTTTGGCATTGAGGTCGAAATTTGCCGCAATTTCGAAGAATTGCAGCTTGCCTATGATCAATCCGGCGAGCCGGTCACGCTGGCGATCTCCAATATAAATCTGCCGGGTGCGGAGAACGGGGAGGCGCTGGAATATCTGATCGACCTCTCGATCCCGACGATCGTCTTCACCGGGACATTCCATGAAGACACGAGGGACAAGCTGCTGTCCAAGGACATCGTCGACTATATCCTCAAGGACAATGTCTTCGCCGTGGAAATGCTGGCTGAATCGGTCTGCCGCTTCCTCACCAATCACCGCCATCATGTGCTGATCGTCGATGACAGTCCCACAGCGCGAGCGTTGCTTTCCAGCCGCCTCAAGCGCTACAATTTTCGTGTCAGCCTCGCAGAAAACGGCGCCAAGGCACTGGAAATTCTCAAGAAGAACCCTGACATCGGTCTGTTGGTAACGGACTACAACATGCCTGATATCGACGGTTTCGAACTGACGCGTCGGATACGTTCGGTGCGCGGGTCACATGAGTTGCGAATCATCGGGGTCTCGTCCTCCTCGAACCGGCTGTTGTCCGCTCGCTTTTTGAAGGCAGGCGGCAATGATTTCATGCTGCGCCCCTTCATCGACGAGGAGTTCTACTGCCGCGTCAACCAGAACCTGGACACGCTGGTTCAGATACGTTCGATGCAGGCAAAGCTGAAGGAGACGGCGGCCGTCAAAAGCGTCGCCTGAAGCCCCAAGACGGCCAATGTGCCAGCTTCTGCGCCGGCGCCTCCCAAAAGGAGGCCCGGCGTAGTTATGAAAGGCAGCACCATTCGGGGCTGATCCGTTTTTCGGGTTCAGACCACGACGCCGGTGCGGGAAGTGTTCATGTTGAGCTTGCGCTCAGCCCGTTCCTGTTGCGGCGAGCGATTGTAGACCTCGCGGTAGCATTTGGAGAAATGCGACGCTGAAACGAAGCCGCAGGCGACGGCCACCTCAACGACCGGCATCGATGACTGAACGAGCAGATGCCGGGCCCGGTCGAGGCGGATTTCCAAATAGTAGCGTGCGGGAGAACGGCCCATTTCCTGGCGGAACAGCCGTTCGATCTGCCGTCGGGACAATCCGGCGTCCTCTGCGATTTCCACGAGCGACAGTGGTTCCGAGAGATTGTTTTCCATCAGTTCGATGATCGATAACACCTTGGCGTTCTGGACGCCCAGGCGGGCCCGCAATGGCAGGCGCTGACGGTCGTGCGGATTGCGCACCCGATCGGTCAATTGCTGCTCGCAGACCCGGTTGACGAGATTTTCGCCGAAATCCTGGCCGATCAGGTTCAGCATCATGTCCAGCGACGCCGTGCCGCCTGCGCAGGTATAGAGGTTGGAGTCGACTTCGTAGAGGTCGGCGTAAACCTCCGCCTGCGGAAAGGCTTCGGCAAAACCGGGCAGGTTTTCCCAGTGGATGGCGCAGCGCTTGCCGTTCAGCAGTCCGGCCTGAGCAAGAACATGGGCGCCGGTGCAAAGGCTGCCGACCGCAATGCCGCGATTGTAAGTCTCCCGCAGCCAGGCATTCACGGACTTGTTCTGGAATTCTTCGACATAGACGCCGGAGCAGACAATGACCATGTTCGGCCGGTTTTCACCGGAAAGGTAGCGCCGCTCATCGGCAAGCGATGAGTTGACCTCGAGTTCTATGCCGCTCGAGGACTGCACCTTTTCACCGTCGGCGGAACAGAGACGCCAGGTGTAGGCGGGATAACCCAGCATCCGGTTGGCGATTCTCAGGGTCTCGACTGCTGCCGCGAAAGGCAGCATGGTGAAGTTCGGCACCAGAAAGAAGACGAGGGAACGCTTCTTCGCCGGGTATTTGCTGGATATGTCCATGCGATCATTCCCCTTGCCGTGGCCGTACATCGCGGCCTGCCTCTAATTCAAAAGCGACATTGGCATGGAAAAATGGAGGGGAGAAGGGCTTTTGACGACGAGGGAATAAAATTTTTGCGACATCGGGGTGTCGCAGCTTTCGACATATCTAAAAATTCGCATCCACGGAACACACGATATCACATGGCCCGCATCCTTTTAACATGCAGGCCATGTGTCCGGGGAGTTATCTACGCGGTGCGGCATTGGTCGTCGGCCATCCGATGTCTTTGCGGATTTCTGCGGGAAGGCCTTCCAGCATCTTCTCCGTCTTGCGACGCTGCCACTCATCCCGAAGTCTTACGGTGAGACGCAGGGCAGGGCGGACGAACGAGACGAACGATGACGGCCGAAACCGGGAGCCGTCGCTCTCCTGATAGGTGATCATAGTCATAGCAGTTCTCCTTGGGTCATTGCAGGCGGTGCTTGACTGGGATAATGAGCGTCGCCGATCCATCAATCAATCGGATGCATGTGATGCGTCTCATGAAATTCTGTTGGGAATTGACGCTTGCTTCCGATGGTGTGGACTATGCTCCGGGTTTGACATTCAATCAAACGAAATGATATGGTGTTTAAGTTCAGATTTTTTGATGGAGCATCTCATGACCGTCCCGTTCCGTCCGCCGCTCCCGGTGCTCGACAATGATGTTTTGCGTACATTCGTCGCGATCGCGGAGACCGGCAATTTCTCGACCGCCGCGGATGCAGTGCTGCGAACGCCATCCGCCGTTTCCATGCAGATCAAGAAGCTGGAAGAGCAGTTGAAGACGACGCTTTTCCTGCGTGATGCGCGTTCGGTAACGCTGACCCAGCACGGCGAAATGCTGCTTTCCTATGCACGACGCATGCTGGCGCTTTCCAATGAAGCGGTTTCGCGCTTCGTCATGCCCGAACTTTCAGGGGTTGTACGGCTCGGCGCTCCCGATGATGTCGGCGAGAGGCTCCTGCCGAAGGTGCTCAAGGATTTCGGCGAGAGCTTTCCGGGCATCATGGTCGACGTCACGGTGGATCAGAGTATTCTTCTTCGCAAACGCATGGACGAACAGCGGCTTGATCTCGCGCTCATCAATTGCGCGACACGGCCTTTTCCGACCGGCGGTGAGGTGCTCTATACTGAAAAGCTCGTCTGGGCGGGGGCAAAATGCGGTACGGCCTATCTGCGCGATCCGCTGCCCATCTCCGTGTGGGAGGACGGTTGCGTGTGGCGGCAGGATGCAATCACACAGCTTGAGAGACATAAGCGAAGCTACCGGATCGCCTATGCCAGCGCCCACACGATGGCGCAACGGGCAGCGGTGCTCTCCGACCTTGCCGTCGCACCTTTCCCGCGGTCCTACGTCACGGACGACATGCAGGTGCTCGGACCCAAGGAGGGGTTGCCGGAGCTGATCAGCTTCGACATACGGCTTCTTACCGCGCCGCAATTGTCGATCCCTGGCAAGGCCGTCGCGGAGAGCATCCGCGAGGCGTTTGGCGCGATGGTCGCCGCCGCGGCGTAGAAATTGCCCGTGGCGGGCGGCTCTCCATTGGACAGGCAACCGATCCTCGGATCGATTGCCTCACCGGTTGGTCTTTAATCCCGCCGCCGTCTGCGGCGGCCGCCGCCATCACCACCCGTGGCGGCTTCCGACATCCTCCGCTCCGGCAGGGTCACGACAGAGCTCAACTGAGGGAAGTCGTCCACTTTGTTCGGCAGCGCCATGGCGGCGACGAAGTGGTCCTGAAACTTTGTCTCCAGAGCCGTCTCGATCTTTTCGATCTTCCTGACGGTTTCCTCAATCTCACGTCGATAACTGCGGTTCAACAGGCACATGCGGGCACCTGTGCCTGCTGCGTTGCCGACCGCTTTTACCCTGGACAGATCGCAATCCGGAATAAGGCCCAGCACCATTGCATATTTGGGATCGATGAACGTGCCGAAGGCGCCTGCGAGGCCGATGCGGTCGACATGGGCAATGCCCTGCTTGTCCATCAATAGCTTCACGCCGGCATAAAGAGCCGCCTTGGCGAGCTGGATGGCGCGCACATCGTTCTGCGTGACGGTGATCCGAGGTTCCCCCTCGTGCAGCAGATAGGAGTAGGTGCGCCTGTTCTGCAGAATACGCGACGATCGCGAGCTCAATGACCCGTCCACGACGCCGTCCTCGGAGATTATGCCGGAGAGAAACATTTCCGCGACCACTTCAATAATGCCCGAACCGCAGATGCCGGTCACGCCGGTGGCTGCGACCGCTTCGGCAAAACCCGGCTCGTCGGACCATTGCTCGGCGCCGATCACGCGGAAGCGCGGCTCCAGCGTTACGGGATTGATGCGGACGCGCTCGATCGCTCCGGGCGCGGCACGCTGGCCCGATGAAATCTCGGCGCCCTCGAAGGCGGGGCCGGTGGGAGAGGAGGCGGCGACAACGCGGGAAGAATTGCCGAGCACGATTTCGGCATTGGTGCCGATATCGACCATCAGCATCATTTCGTTCTGCCGGTGCGGACCTTCCGATAGCGTCGCAGCGGCGGCATCGGCACCCACATGGCCGGCGATGCAGGGCAGCACGTAGGTCCGCGTACCCTTGTTCATCGGCAAGCCGATCTCGCTCGCCTTCACCTGAACTGCGCCAGAGACGGCAAGTGCAAAAGGCGCCCCCCCGAGCTCGGTGGGGTCGATACCGAGGAAAAGGTGGTGCATGATCGGGTTGCCGACGAAGACGCAATCGAGAATATCCTCGCGCGACACGCCACCATCTGCGCATACCTTGTCGATCAGCCCGTTCAGCGCGTCACGCACGGCAGCCGTCATTGCGTCCAGGCCGTCGGGGTTCATCATGATGTAGGAGACGCGGCTCATCAAATCCTCACCGAAGCGGATCTGCGGATTGGACGTACCGGCGGAAGCGACCGTCCGTCCTGACAGCAGCGAGGAAAGATGCATGGCGATGGTCGTCGAGCCTATGTCGCAGGCGATGCCGTAGGCTTCGTTCTTCAGGCCGGGATAAAGGGCGATCAGGCGCGGACGGTCGTCGTCGCGGTCCTTGTGAATTGCGGCCGTCGCCTTCCACTCTCCCTTGCGCAGGATCGCTTGAACTTGGGGAATCAGGTGAAAATCGACATCGAGATCGTCGACATGCCATTCGGCGGAGAGTGCTGCCTTGAGCCGATCGAGATCGCCGAGCGGCTTTTCCATATCCGGCTCTTCGACTTCGACGTAACACATGCGAACTGCCGGATTGCGGTCGAACACACGCTCGTCGGCGGCCTTGCGGACCACCTGCGCGTTGATGACCGTATCCTGCGGCACGTCGATGACGAGATCGCCCAGAATCTGGGCGGAGCAGGAAAGCCGGCGTCCTTCCGGCAAGCTACGTACGCGGTCGTAGCGCTCTTCCTTAGGCCCGATCGGCGAGAGGTGGTCCTCGGAGGACCTGATGCCGTGTTTGGCGAAATGGCCTTCCTGCACCGATACCTGACAGCGGCCGCATGTCGCCCGCCCGCCGCAGACGCTCTCCACATAAACGCCGAGCTGGCGCGCAGCCTCGAGCACGGGCGTCCCCACCGGGAAACGGCCGCGTTTGCCGGACGGCATGAAAAGGACGAGGGGGTGGTTCGAGGTATCGTTCATTCTCTTAGGCTCGCGCGTTTGAAGGCGCGTTCTACTCCATTCTGGCGGCGGCGCCAGCCCGGGCGGCGCGACCGCCGCGACGCCCCCCAGCCGCCGATGCCGGGGCAGCGGTCGCGGCAGCTCCGGCCTCAGCTGGCTTGTAGTCTCGATAAGTCATGATCCAGTTGCCGCAGTTCTGATCGGTGCCGTTCAAAACGTTGGCGGCGCGGACGGCTTCCATTTCCTGCGGCCGGCAGGGGTTCATGATGGCGGAGGTCATGCCGGCGCCGATCACCATAGGGATGAAACCGGCATTGATGCCGTGGCGGTGCGGCAGTCCGAAGGAGATGTTGGAAAGCCCGCAGGTCGTATTGACCTTCAGCTCCTCACGCAGGCGTCTGAGGAGCGCGAAAACCTGCAATCCGGCCGAACCCAAAGCTCCGATCGGCATCACGAGCGGATCGACAACAATGTCATGCGCCTTGATGCCGTAGTCCGCCGCGCGTTCGACGATCTTCTTGGCCACGGCAAAGCGCACATCCGGATCCATGGAGATGCCGGTCTCGTCGTTTGAGATCGCCACCACCGGCACGTCGTATTTCTTGCAGAGCGGCAGGATGGCCTCCAGCTTCTCCTCCTCGCCCGTTACTGAATTGACGAGCGGACGGCCCTTTGCCACCTTCAGCGCCGCCTCGATCGCGGCGGTTACGGAACTGTCGATCGAAAGCGGGACATCCACCAGGCCCTGGACGATCTCCATCGTCCGGACGAGAAGCGGCGGCTCGGTCTCGTTCGGGTTGACCGCCGTCACACCGGCGTTGACGTCGAGCATCGTGGCGCCGGCTGCGACTTGCTCCAATGCGTCCTTGATGACCGTGTCGAAGTTGCCTTCGATCATCTCGGCCGCCAGTTTCTTGCGTCCGGTCGGGTTGATGCGTTCGCCGATCACGCAGAAGGGCTGGTCGAAGCCGATCACGATTTCCCGGGTTGCGGACGCGACGATGGTACGTGTCATATGTTCCTCCAGGCGCATGGTCTTGGGCGCCGATTGATGTCAGTGCTTGAGTGTCAGGCCGCTTCGCGCCCGCCGGCCTTCACCAGGGTGACAAGCCTGTCCTTGTCGTAAGCGGCCTCCAGATCGGCGGCGGCCTTGTCCGCTTCGGCTTCGAGATCGTCCGATACGGGAAAGGGCTCCGCCTTTCGCCACTCGGCAAGGTAGTCATCCGTCTCCGATGCGCCCGTCCGCATGGCGCACATGTCGATCGCCTCGGTAAAGCGCAGCGACAGCTCCCGCTTGGCGGTTTGCCTACCCTTCTTGACGATCACCTGCGCCGGAATATCCCGCCAGTAGACGATGATGCGGTCGGCCATGAATTCCTCCGTGTTGAGGGCAGCATGCACGGGTGCGCCGGCCAAGACTGCGCTTGCCACGACGTCGCACAGAGCAAAAAGCGACGCGGCTACCAGATGCGCTTCGTAAGGCCGTGATAGAGCCAGGTCCAGATCGGTGGAGGGAACCGCAAGAAGGAGGGGCCTTGAGGCTGACGGGGCTTCAACGTTCCCGTGATGACGTCCTCCAGTGCTTGTACGCTGATGTCGACGCAGGCGGCCGTCATCAGCAGCGGATATGTCGCAAGGCTGTCGCGCGGCGACGGTTTGAGGCGCTTTTCATAAAGCGTGCCGCCGGTATCGATCCCGTTGTCGACGAGGTGCACCGTCGCACCAAAGTTCCCCTCGTCCCGCTCGACCAGGGACCAGTAACCGCCCATCTGGCCGCGATACATGGGGTTGATGCCGGCATGGAAGTTGATGACCGGGCAGGAGACGGCGGCGAGCGTCGCGGGCGACAGGATACGGCAGGAGATGGTGAAGACTGCCGCGGGTTCCAAGGCTGTCACCGTGGCGAGACATACCGGATCGTTGAGTGATGGCACATGCGTGACCGGGATGGCTGGGTTGGGTTCGGCAGCAAGCCCGTACTCGCGGATGATCTCTTCCATGCGCTTGGCAGCAACGCTCTTCCCGAGTCGTGATGCGACCATGGTCGCAAGCTGCCCAAGCGCGGTGAACCAGCCGAACCGCTTGGCACGGCGCCGCAGCAACGTGCTCTTGGATTCTGGTTCTTCCTGAACGACATGCAGGTCCGGAAAATGCCTGGCCAGTGCGTTGATCATCACCTGCGGGTTTGTTCCCCCCGCGGTCATCACCACGATTCGGGAACGGTTCTGTTCCTGCATATGCAACTCCGATATGTGTGGAGCGCAGTTTTCCCGACAAGCAGAAAGAAACGATTAAGCTAGGTGTAACGCCTGCGTGAGGTCGCCATAACCGGTGTAGCGGTATTCATATTGGAGACCCAAGTAATCGGCCGCCGCCCTTGCTTTTTCCTGCAGGGTTTCGTCCTCCTCTTGGGAGAGGTAGACGAGCTTGCGGTAGTTGCCGAAATACATTTCCTTCAGCTGCGGATGCCTGTCGAGGCCGAGCGGCTCGATGACGAAAGCCTCGAATTGGCGCGCGAGAAAGTCTGTGAGGAAGAAGGAAAGCAGGTCGTCGTCCGCCCTGGCCGCAAACGCCTCGTTTCCGGCGAAAAACGAGTAACAGTGGGGGCCTTCGATGCGGGCAATGTTTTCGCGCTGGCAAAGCCTGTCGATATCGCCGCCCGTGCCGCAATCCGCATAGGCGAAAAAGATCTTCTCAAAACCTCTTGCGCGGGCCTCCGCGACGGCTTGTTCCAATCCGGGAACGATTTTCTGCGGATAGGCGTGCCAAATCGCGGGCAGGCAATGGAGGTCGATATGATGAAGGCCGGCCTGCCTGCAGACGGCGAGAATCTCCCGTGCGATGGCGCCGCAGGCGATCACGTGAACTTTTTCACAGTTTGCACGTTCCTTCGGCGGAAGTTCGCTTCCCGGAACAATTTGATCCATATCCATCGGAGTATTCTATCATGACGGCCAAGACAGTCACGGTGATCGCCGCACTTTTTGCGACAATGGTTTCGCTCTCCTCCTGTGGCAATACCATTCGCGGCATGGGTCAGGACACGGCGAATGCCGTCGACGCTACTCAGGATGCCGGCCGCAAGGTTGATCGCGCTGCCCGCTGATGTCTATTCCGGCAACCTCGCCGTGAGCGGCATCAGCTGCCGGCGGCGAGGCTGTTATGCTTGCGGCGGATGAAGTCCTTCGCGGTCTCGACGGCGACTGCCGCATCGCGGCAATAGGCGTCGGCGCCCACCGCCTTGCCGAATTCCTCGTTGAGAGGCGCGCCGCCCACCAGCACGACATAGTCGTCCCTGATGCCCTTTTCCTTCATGGTGTCGATGACGACTTTCATATAGGGCATGGTGGTGGTCAGCAGCGCGGACATCCCGAGAATGTCCGGCTTTTCCCGTTCGATTGCTTCCAGGTAGTTCTCAACCGGGTTGTTGATGCCGAGATCGACCACGTCGAAACCGGCGCCTTCCATCATCATCCCGACGAGGTTCTTGCCGATGTCGTGAATATCGCCCTTCACGGTACCGATGACCATCTTGCCGAGCTTCGGCGCGCCGGTTTCCACCAGCAGCGGACGCAGGATGGTCATGCCTGCCTTCATGGCATTGGCCGACAGCAGCACCTCGGGCACAAAGAGGATGCCGTCCCGGAAGTCGATGCCGACGATCCGCATGCCCTCGACAAGCGCCTGGGTCAGGACATCGTAGGGCGTCCAGCCGCGCTCCAGCAAGATGTTGGTGGCCTCTTCGATTTCTTCCTTGAGCCCGTCGTAGAGGTCGTCGTGCATCTGTTGCACGAGTTCTTCGTCGGAAAGTTCCGAAAGGATGATTTCATCGTCAGACATGGAATACTTCCCTAGGGTTCGAGGGGCCTGCAAATCAGACGCTCACGTCGTCGACTATCTGTACCTTCAAATTGTTTCGCAATTTCTTTCGTATGCGACAGCGGCGCGTCGGAAAAACGACGAAGCGGTCGTCGCAAATGTCTGTCCTGCACAAACCGGTGCCGCAGAAAGGCAGGGTTCGGCTTGCGCCGCAGCTTAGCATGGCGCATCAGAAGGACAGGCGCAAACGATGGCGCAAGGCGAGGAACATCATGGACGACTTGACCCAGCAGACGGAACCGGCAGGCGGCGCAGGACGACGCGGGCGTGGCGAACGGGGAGCGGCAGGGCGCCGCGCCGCGCGTACGGGCAGCGGTCCCGGTCCGTCGCTTCCTTACATCACCCGCAAGATCAACGTCTATGAGGTGCTGGACGAGGAGGGCCTGCAAATCATCGAGCGCAATGCCGATACTATCCTTGAAGAAATCGGCATTGAATTTCGCGACGATGACGAAGCTCTGGATCTTTGGAAAAAAGCCGGCGCCGACGTGCAGGGCCATCGGGTGCATTTCCCGAAAGGTCTATGCCGCGAACTTCTGAAGACTGCGCCTAGGGAGTTCACCTGGCACGCGCGCAATCCGGAGCACAACGTCCAGATCGGCGGCAACGCGACCGTTTTTGCGCCGGTCTACGGTCCTCCGTTCGTGCGTGACCTCGATGGCAAGCGCCGCTATGCGACGATCGAGGATTTCCGCAATTTCGTGAAGCTCGCCTATATGGCGCCGTCCATGCATTCTTCCGGAGGCACCGTCTGCGAACCGGTCGACGTGCCGGTCAACAAGCGCCATCTGGATATGGTCTACAGCCATATCAAGTACTCGGACAAGCCGTTCATGGGTTCTGTCACCGCGCCGGAGCGGGCCGAAGACACAATCGCCATGGCGAAGATCGTCTTCGGTGACGATTTCGTCGAGAACAATTGCGTGACGCTGAACCTCATCAACGCCAATTCGCCAATGGTCTTCGATGGCACCATGCTCGGTGCTCTCAAGGTCTATGCGCGCCATAACCAGGCATCCGTCGTATCGCCCTTCATCCTGTCAGGCGCGATGAGCCCGGTGACTGTCGCAGGCACGCTGGCTCAGATCCTGGCGGAAGTGCTTGCTGGTGCGTCGATGACTCAGCTCATCCGCAAGGGTTCGCCGGTGCTGTTCGGCACTTTCGCAGCCTCCATCTCGATGCAGTCGGGCGCTCCGACCTTCGGGACGCCGGAGCCCTCGCTGGTATCCTACGGCGCGGCGCAGCTTGCCCGCCGTCTTGGTTTGCCGTTCCGCACCGGAGGGTCGCTTTGCGGCTCGAAGGTGCCCGATGCCCAAGCCGCACACGAATCGGCCAATACGCTGAACACCACGCTGCTCGCCGGCACGAATTTCGTTCTGCATGCCGCCGGCTGGCTGGAAGGTGGTCTGGTGTCGTCCTATGAAAAGTTCATGATCGACCAGGACCAGCTCGGCATGATGCAGAAAATGGCACAGGGCGTCGATCTGTCGGAGGAAGGGCAGGCGCTTTCCGCGATCCGGGAAGTCGGGCCCGGCAGCCACTATCTCGGCTGCGCCCACACCCAGGCGCATTTCCAGACGGCTTTCTACCGCTCGGCTCTGATGGACAACAACTCCTTCGAACAGTGGGAAATCGAAGGCGAGAAGCGCATCGAGCAGCGCGCCAATGCGCTCTGCCGTGCATGGCTCGACTCCTATGAGGCGCCGCCGCTCGATCCGGCAATCGACGAGGCGCTGCTCGCCTTCATCAAAGATCGCAAGGATTCCATGCCCGACGCATTCACCTGAAGAGAGCCCGAGGCCGCCAGGGAGCAAGGCGGCGCCAGGCTGGTCGCCGACTTCATCCAGGAAGGGGTCTGGCGCCCGCACTACAAATATCAGGGGCCGCGATGAGCGACCCTTTGGCCATTCCAGGCTCGATTGTCGCTGTGCTCGGCCTGCATGGCATCTTGGTCCGCGGCGTCGCGAATTTCGAGCGGGGCGAGGGGCCGCTTCTGACTAATGGCAATCACGCGCTCGCCGTCGTTCTGCTCGGCAATGCCGGCGGTTCCATCTGGCCATCGTTCAGGAGTTGGCTCCGAGGCTATAACGGCGTCGACCCGCTCGATACCTGGTCGAAAAGGGTGATCCGGCCGCTCGCCGAAAAGCTCGGAGCGACCGCCTATTTCCCATCCGATCCGCCCTGGCAGCCATTTCAGCAATGGGCCATGCGGGCGGAAGGCCTGAAGCCGTCGCCACTCGGCCTTCTCATCCACCCGCAGTTTGGCCTTTGGCACGGCTATCGCGGAGCGTTGGGTTTTCCGTTCGAGATCGAGGCCTCCGCGAAAGCCGCAGGCCCTCCTTGTGATAGCTGCATCAAAAAACCTTGCCTCACGGCTTGTCCCGCTGGGGTGGTCAACCGGTCCGGATTCGATGTTGTGACCTGTCGTTCTTATCTCGGCAGCGAACCCGGTGAGAAGACCTGCGTCGTCTCAGGCTGTCTCGCCCGCAATGCCTGCCCGGTCGGCACAGAATTCCGCTATCTGCCGGAGCAGTTGAAGTTTCATATGCAGGCGCTGATGGGCTGAGCCGAACATTTTTTGCGAGCCACCCCAAGGAATTGCATCGGGAAACGTCTAAGCTGGAAACGGCGGCAATCGGGCGGGAATCGTGAGCGCGGAAATCCTTCAAAGGGCGTGTGACGGCGACAGGGATGCCTTCGGCGTGCTTATCGAAACCCATTACGATTTCATCCATTCCGTCGCGTGGCGCTGGTGCGGGACGCAGGTTGATGCCGAGGACATTGCCCAGGAAGCCTGTATCCGGCTCGGCCGCTCCATCCGGTCCTTCAAGGGCCAGTCCGCCTTTTGCACCTGGCTCTATGCGCTGACACTGAACGTGGTGCGTGACCATCAACGGCAGTCGTTGCGCCGTCGGCGTGACGAGGGCCGGCTCGCCAATGACCCGATCTTCTTCCAGCAGCTCGAGCCGGAGAACGACGGGCGGGGCGAGTGGCTGTGGGCAGCAGTGCGGCTTTTGCCCGAGAAACAAAGAGACGCGGTCCTGCTCGTCCATAGCGAGGGGCTCAGCCACGCCGCGGCGGCAGAGGTTCTGGACTGCAGCGAAAACACTGTTTCCTGGCACCTGCACGAGGCGCGAAAACGATTGAAGGACCTTCTGAAGAAGGAGGCGGTTTGACCATGACGGACGAATTCGAAAAGCTCGGTACTCTGCCCCCGGCTCCGACTGCATCATCCGAGAAACGCGCCCGTGCGCTCGCTGCCGCCATGCAGGCATTCGGCGCCGAAGAAAAAAACGCAAACCGCGCCCAAGGAAAATCCTGGCGGCAGCGTCAAAGCTCCATCCTCAACCGGATCTGGAGCACCAACATGACCACTCAGCATCGTTATCTGGCAGGCTCGGCGCTTGCGACGCTGCTCATTATTCCCGCGGCTGCCTTTCTCACTTTCGAAATCACACGCGGCAACCTGCCGACATCCGGGCAGGTGGCTCTGCCCGAGATGGCTGATGTGCCGAAGGCCCCTGTGAAGCCCGTCGAGGCTAAGCGTCAACGGGAGGAGGAGGCCGCAAGCCCGCTACCTGCGTCGAAGCCGTTGGACTATGAGGCTGGCCCCTCCGGCGGAGCGGCAGAGCGCATGGCGGAGCCTCCCGCGGCCCTCTCGCCGCCCATGCCCGCCCCAGCCCAACCGATGATGGCCGAGGGTGCTGCGCCGCTCGCCGCCGCACCCCGGTTTGCGCCCGCAGAGCGAGAACTGCTGCCGCCGCTGGAGCAAGGGCGTGACCGTTTCGCCAATGCGGATCCCAATCCCGTAAAAAGCGTTGCGACCGATCCGGTCTCGACCTTTTCCGTCGACGTCGATACCGCCTCCTATGCTTTTGTCCGCCGGTCCTTGATGGATGGACATCTGCCCGAGCCGGACAGCGTGCGCGTCGAGGAGATGATCAACTATTTCCCCTATGACTGGCCGCGGCCGCAAACGGCGGGGGAAGCATTCCGGGCCACCGTGACCGTCACGCCTACGCCTTGGAATACCGGCACGCAGCTGATGCAGGTGGCGATCAAGGGTTATGAGAATGCTCCAGCTGCTGCGCCGCCCGCCAATCTCGTCTTCCTGATCGACGTTTCCGGCTCGATGAACGCGCCGGACAAGCTGCCGCTGCTCAAAAGTGCCTTCCGGCTGCTGGTCGGCAGGCTGAAGCCGGAAGACAAGGTGTCGATCGTCACCTATGCCGGCAATGCCGGAACAGTGCTGGAGCCGACTTCGGCCCGCGAGCGGGACAAGATCCTTGCCGCCATCGACAACCTCCAGCCGGGCGGCTCGACCGCCGGTGCGGAGGGCATCGAATCCGCCTATCGCCTCGCGCGCCAGAGCTTTATCCAAGGGGGCGTCAACCGGGTGATGCTTGCGACCGACGGCGACTTCAATGTCGGCGTATCGAGTGACGAGGCGTTGAAGCGGCTGATTGAACGGCGCCGCAAGGATGGCATTTTCCTTTCCGTGCTCGGCTTCGGTCATGGCAATCTCAACGACAGCCTGATGCAGACGCTTGCCCAGAACGGTAATGGCACCGCAGCCTATATAGATACATTGGCGGAAGCGCAGAAGGCGCTAGTGGAGGAGGCCGGGGCGAGTCTTTTTCCGATCGCAAAGGACGTCAAGATCCAGGTCGAGTTCAATCCCGAAAGGATCGCGGAATATAGGCTGATCGGCTATGAAACCCGCGCGCTGAAGCGTGAGGACTTCAACAATGACCGGGTGGACGCGGGCGACATCGGTTCCGGACATTCCGTCACAGCGATTTACGAAATTACGCCCAAAGGCAGCGCCTCGACCCTCAACGATCCGCTGCGATATGAAGCGCCTGCGGCGGCGTCAACCCAGGCTCCGGTGTCGGATGAGCTTGCTTTCGTAAAGATCCGCTACAAGGAGCCGGAGGGCGACCTGAGCAAGCTCATCACCACACCGGTGACGGACGTGAACGCAATTCGCGACTTTGCGGCCGCGCCGCAGGAGGTGCGGTTCGCCACTGCGGTTTCGGCTTTCGGCCAGAAGCTGCGTGGCACGGATACCCTGGAGGCTTACTCCTACGACGAAATCCTGAAGATGGCGCGCGACGCGCGTGGCGACGACCCGTTCGGATATCGCGGCGGTTTTCTTGATCTTGTGAGACTGGCCGAGACGCTCGACCGCCGTTAGGCGGACCAATCCGCTCAGATACTTGCCTTCGGATAAGCCCGCTCCAGCCCGCCGGAGCGGGTGAGCCCGTCCCGGAAGGCGGCATAGGCGGGATGCTGGCTGGATTTCGCCGCTTCCGCCAGCCTGATCTGCAGCCGGGCAGGGGCGGCATTGCCCACCCATTCCCCGCACTTCTGCAGCTTCAGCGAGTTCAGGAATTTCGCCTCGGAAGCCTGGTCGAGATAAAGGTGCAGTCCGTCCAGCAGCAGATCGTCCGACGACGGGTTCTGCATCAGGAGCGTCAGCCAGGACTGGTTTTCAGGCAGAAGTGCGGCAAGGCTTTCCGCCACCGTCTCCCGGCTGCCGATCGGAGATATGTTCGCCATCTTGGTCCTCCTCGGCCCTGTTTTCCAAGCATCGGATTGACCGATCCGCGCCCGATTTGGAGGCCGATACCCTATCCGCGGCGGCGGCGTCTTTCACGGCCGGACTCGCCGCCCGATTCGCTCGCGGTCTTATTGCGCAGCGGGCCGATCTTGTCGACGATTTCCTCGATCGTCGGGCGGGGACGGGGCGTGTATTCGTCAAGCGCCTTGCGCATCGCAGCGAGATGCTCACAAGACGTGCCGCAACAGCCGCCGATGATCCGCGCGCCGGCATCGCGGGCAAGCCGGGCATATTCGGCCATCAGCGGAGGGGTTCCGGAGTAATGGATTTCGGCGCCGCGATATTCCGGAATGCCGCAATTGCCCTTAACGATGGTGATCGCATCCGGCGCTGCCGCCGTCATGTCGAGAAGGCTCGACAGGATATCGGAAGCCCCGACTCCGCAATTGGCACCGACCGCAACCGGCTCGGCGCCGATGTCTTGGACGACGCCATGGATGTCTTTCGGGTCGAGGCCCATCATGGTCTTGCCCGCCGTGTCGAAAGAGCCGGTATACGTGTAAGGCAGGCCGACCTTGACCGCGGCTTCAGCAGCAGCGCGGATTTCATCGGCAGAGGACATGGTCTCGATCCAGGCGACATCGGCGCCGCCGGCTTTCAAGCCTTCGATCTGCTCGGCGAAGGCGGCGACCGCATCTTCGTAGGAAAGGGCCCCGAGCGGAATCAAAAGCTCTCCGGTCGGGCCGACGGAGCCGGCGACGATGACTTTCCGCGGCGCCTTGTCGGCAACAGATCGGGCGATTTCCGCCGCGAGCTTGTTCAGTTCGTGAACCCGGCCCTCAGCCTTGTGCAATTTCAGCCGGTGGCGTGTGCCGCCGAAGGAATTGGTGAGGATGATATCCGCGCCCGCATCGACAAAATCCTGATGCAGCTTTTCGATCTTTTCGGGTGCCGCTTCGTTCCAGAGCTCGGGCGCATCGCCGGCTTCGAGACCCATCGCGAAGAGGTTGGTGCCTGTCGCGCCGTCGGCCAACAGCACGCCTTTCTCGGCAAGCAGTTCTGTCAGTACATTGGCAGCGGTCATGGCGGTTCTCCTGCGACGTAATCCGATCATATAAAGATTGCTTTATATGATGGCAAGTGACAGCAGGCGCGTCCGTGGGCGACGCGGCCCCTTTTTATTCCGCCGCCATCTTCTCCGTCTCGTGGCTGGCGGGACTGACCATTGCCGTGATGATGGTCCGCAGGTCTAGCATGCCGCTCGGTGCACCATTCTCGTCCAAAACCAGCGCACGGCTGTGGCCGGCTTCCGTCATGAGCCTTGCGGCGGATTCGAGCGTTGAGCTGCCGGGAATGGGCATTCCGTCCGGCGCTCCGTCGATCGGCTGCATGACAGTGCTCGCCCGGATCACGCGGCCGCGATTGACCTCCTTGACGAAGGCAGTGATGTAATCGTCGGCCGGCGATAGCACGATTTCCTGACCCGTACCCTGCTGCACCACTTGGCCGTCGCGCAGGATCGCGATCTTGTCGCCCAGCCTCAGCGCCTCATCAAGATCATGGGTGATGAAGACGACCGTCTTCTTCAGTTCGGCCTGAAGCGTAAGGAGAACGGTCTGCATGTCGACGCGGATCAATGGATCGAGCGCCGAATAGGCTTCGTCCATCAACAGGATATCGGCATCGTTGGTCAAAGCTCTGGCAAGCCCGACACGCTGCTGCATGCCGCCCGACAGTTGATTGGGGTAATGCCGCTCGAAGCCTGCAAGCCCGACCCGTTCGATCCAATACTGGCCGCGCTTCATGCTTTCCTGACGCGGGATGCCCTGAATGTCGAGGCCGTAAACTGTATTTTCGATAACGGTGCGGTGCGGCAGCAGCGCGAATTTCTGGAAGACCATCGCCGTCTTGAGGCGGCGGAAATCCCGCAGGTCCTTTTCGTTCATCCGACAGATATCGTTGCCGTCGTAGATGACCTCGCCGTCTGTCGGCTCGATCAGGCGGTTGATGTGGCGGATCAGGGTCGATTTTCCCGAGCCTGAAAGCCCCATGACAACCGTGATGCCGCCGGCGGGCATGGAGATATTGATGTCCTTCAGGCCAAGGACGTGACCATGTTTCTCGTTGAGCTCGGCTTTCGTCATGCCGGCCTTCACGGCGCCCACATACTCCGCCCCCCGCGGTCCGAAGATTTTGTAGAGCCCTTTGATCTCTATTCCATGGCTAGCCACGAGCAGCCTCCAGACTCAACCGCGGCCGATTGCACGCCCGGTAGTTACAAAGGTGCAGCGCCTGAAGGCTATGCGCCATGAAATTCCCCTCTTGTTTATTGTTTTTGCGCTCCCTATCCGGAACGACGTTACCGGCAGAGGCATTTTAGTCAATTCTGCCCTCAAACCCTTCCGGCCATTTATCCGGAAACGGCCACGCATAGGTCTCAGAGCGACGCCTTGACCTTTTCCACGACCCCCGGCGGCACCCATTTGGTCCAGATGTCCGGCAGCGTTTCAAGAAAATGCTTGGCCGTGTCTTCGTTCGTTTCCCGATTCTCATACTGCCACGCCAGGACGCTATTCACCGTGGCATTGGTCCACTTCCGCTTCTTCATGTATTCCATTGCATCCGTAGCCCGGTCTGCCAGTCCCTTTGTGACTATGGTATAGGCCTGCGACGTCGGATAGGAATTGACCGTGGGATTGGGACAATTGGCAACCGAAGTGCAGGCATTCCAGTCGTTGGGGTCGTGCGGCACGTCAAACGAGAGCTTCACCATCTCGTATGTGCCAAGGATGGCGGTTGGAGCCCAGTAATACCCCAGCCAGCCTGTCTTGTTCGCGAAAGCATTTGATATCGCGTCGTCGAGTTCCGCGGCGGAGCTGGTGTCGACCAATTCGAAATTCTTCTCGTTGGCGCCAAGCGCCCTATAGAGGTTGGCAGTGGAAACCTGACAGTTCCAGCCTCGGGGGCAGTTGAAGATTGCCCCCTTTGCAGGATTTCCGGGAGCCGGGAAAAGTTCAGGATGAGCCAGCGCCTGCTGGACGGTTTTGATGGACGGATGAGAGTCGGCAACAAATTTCGGAATCCACCAGCCTTCCACTGCGCCATCGGAGAGAATCTCCGCCGCAATGACCAAACGGCCGTCCGCAGTCGCCTTGTTGAGCTGGATCCGCGCCGAGTTCACCCAGAACTCCGGCGCGATGTCGGGCTGTCCTTTTTCGTTCATGGAGGTGAAGGTTGTCATCGTGTCGCCTGGTACGAGCTTTACCTTGCAGCCGTAACCTGCTTCCAGGATGATCTTGTCGACATTGGCGGCGACACCTGCCGAAGCCCAGTTCATTTCCGCAATCGAGACGGATCCGCAATCGGCTTGTGCGGTCCCGGCAAGAACGAAAGTCCCGACAGCGAACCCTACGGAAGCGAACAGTTTCTTCATTTCAAACCTCCGTCTGGCGTCGCGATCTTCCAGTTTTTGCGCGTGGGCCGCAAGTGCTGATCGCGGCGTGAAGGAGTTCCAGCTTCGATCGAGTGTGATCGGAAGTGTTTCCCTTGTGCCGTCGCGGTGACGCCCGGTTCACATTTCCGCTTTCTAAAAATGAGGGTACGACTTCCCCGCAGGAAATCAACCTTCAAGAGGTCGGCCGGTTGCGATGGACCGCGCCCAACCTCTTGGAAGCACAGGATTTCCGGTTTCGTGCTGCTCTCAAAGGTCACTTTTAAATGATTGCCTCGAAAGGACACGGCTAGAGTGGTATGGGGCCACCGCTGACAGCTCTGTGCGTCTGGGCGCTGGATATTTCTTGGGCTTGCAGCGAGAAATGTTCTCACAGAGCGATCTCACTAACCATCCGGTAAGAATGTCACGCTATTCGTTGTCATGCAGGCGGTCAGCTTGCCTTCGGCGCCGGATCAGGTAGTGCGTACCGGTCGCCCCGTTGTCGGAGCCATGAATTTCGGCTCGTGCTGTGTTGCCCTCGGGTCAATTCGCTTCTTTTATTCGATCTCGATGGCTCGATCCCCGAGAGATTGACACGTCGTTCACGACGCGGCACCATCTGATGGTAATGAAAATCCAGAGCCAACACCAACAGGGCCGGACGCCTCCTTTGTCTACGAATCGTCCGGTCCCCTCTGGAACAGGCCATATTCTGCCATGAAAACCTCCGGTCAGCTGACCCTCGTCCTTGGCGGCGCCCGCTCGGGCAAGTCGGCCTTTTCCGAAACGCTTGCTCGGGCCACGGGTTTCGAGCGGCATTATATTGCCACGGGGCGTGCCTATGACGAAGAAATGCGCGAGCGTATCGCCCGCCATCGCGCAGATCGCGGTAAGCAATGGGTAACGCACGAGATACCCCTTGATCTCACGGTGCAAATCCAGAGCATTGATGGACCGGGCAGGGTGATTCTGGTTGACTGCCTGACGCTCTGGATCACCAACCTGATGATGGAGGAGCGGGATATCGACGCCGCCACGACCGAACTGACAGGCGTGCTGCGATTGCTTTCCGCTCCGATAATTCTGGTGTCCAACGAAGTCGGTCTCGGCATCGTTCCGGAAAACAAGATGGCGCGGGAGTTTCGCGACCATGCCGGCCGGTTGCATCAGAGAATAGCAGCCGTGGCCGATGACGTCTATTTCGTAGCGGCCGGCTTACCGCTCCGGATGAAGGGTTGAGATGACGCAGTATCGGATTTTCGGGCTCTCTTTTAAAAGCCAAACCAGATCCTGATGGGGGGGCGGGATCGGCGATCAGCTTGATGGCAAGCGCCAGGCAGGAGAAGACCAGCAGCGGCTTGATCAGCTTCGCGCCGTTTTTCATCGCGAGCCTTGAGCCGACCTGGGCGCCGAGGAATTGACCGACACCCATCAGCAGTCCGACCTTCCACAGCACCGAACCCGTGGCCGCAAAGACCAGGAACGAGCCGAAATTCGAGCCGAGATTGATGAGTTTGGTATGGGCGGTCGCCTTCAGCATGCCGAAGCCCGCGAGGAGCACGAATCCAAGCATGTAGAAGGAGCCGGCGCCTGGCCCGAATATCCCGTCGTAGAGACCGACGAGTGGAACCACGCTAAGGCCGAAAATGAACGGTGTCACCCGTTGGTGACGGTCGGCATCATTGAGGTTCGGCTTGACGGAGAAGAAGATGGCGATCGCAACGAGCAGGAAGGGAATGGCTGCCGCCAGCCATTCCGCAGGCACCAGCGAGGCCAGGCCTGCGCCGACGGCGCCGCCGATCATCGACATAATCGCCATCGGCATCTGGCTTTTCAGATTGACATGGCCGCGTCGTGCGTAGGCGATGGTTGCCGAGGCGGAGCCGAATTGCGATTGCAACTTGTTCGTGGCTAGGGATTCCAACGGCGGGATCCCTGCGATCAGCATTGTCGGGATGGTGATCAGCCCGCCGCCACCGGCGATGGAATCGACAAAACCGGCGAAGAAGGATGCGAGAAAGAGCAGAAGAACAAGATGCGTGGCGAGGTCGTTCAAGAGTGGACTCGATCGGCGGAGGGAGATGTGAATGACGAGGCGCTTATCGCCCCTGATGAGGATCGGTTCAAGGAGGGCTTCCGGAGAACAGCCATGCCCAAAGCGGGATTGCTCTTCGAGCGTTTGGCGCTATTGTGCGCGGCCTTGAAAGCTGCCGAAGATAGGGATGAAGCACATGCATAAGGTCATTTTCGACACGGATCCCGGCGTCGACGACGCGATGGCACTGCTCTTTCTGCATCGGCATCCGGAGATCGATCTTTTAGGCGTGACGACGGTCTTCGGCAACGTGCCGCTCGACCTCACTACTCGCAATGCGCAGTTTCTGCATCGGGAGTGGGGGATCTCCGCCCCTATTTCGAAAGGCGCCGACAAGACGATCGATCTGTCCCGCACCGACGATCGCGCAGCATCGATTGTCCATGGTGCCGATGGCCTCGGCAATATCGGCGTGCCGCAGGTGATCGATTGGCCGCTCGATTCGCGTCCGGCGCATCGGTTTATCATTGAGACGGTTCGTGCCAATCCGGGGGAAATCACGCTGATCGCGGTGGGACGCATGACCAACCTGGCATTGGCTCTGCGGGCGGATCCGGAGATCGCTCAGCTGGTCAAGGAAGTCGTCGTCATGGGCGGCGCCTTCGACGTCGGCGGCAATGTCACCCCGGCAGCGGAAGCGAATATCCACGGCGATCCGGAAGCGGCGGATATTCTCTTCACCGCGCCATGGAAAGTCACCATCGTCGGGCTCGACGTGACCATGAAGACGATCATGTCGGCGGATTATCTCGCCCATATGGTGAAATCGGGGGAGAGATCGCTGCAGCTTCTCTCCGATCTTTCGCAATATTACATCGATTTCTATCGAAGCCGTGCCGGGGTCTCCGGGATGGCGGTTCATGACAGCACAGCCTGCGTTTATCTGGTCCGGCCGGACCTCTTCACCGTCCGCACCGGACCGGTCCGGGTGGTTTCGGGCGGCATTGCCGATGGCGCAACGATCCAGGCACCGGATAGCGGCCGCAGATTCGTCGGAACGCCCTGGGACGGCCATCCCAGCCAATCGGTCTGCACTTTCGTTCGGTCCGATGCGGTGCTCGAGGTCATCCGCGCTGCACTGGTCGAGGGCCGCCCGGCAATTGCTGTTTAGGCAACAGTTCCCATGCAAATTCGTGCTTGAAAAACGAAGCCATTGGCATTTGGTATCGATTTCCCTATGTGGAACCTTGATTTTGATATTCTTCAGAGGACATGGGCGTGACTGCTACATTCGACAAAGTTGCCGACATCATCGCTGAAACCAGCGAAATCGATCGTGAAACGATCACGCCGGAAAGCCATACCATCGATGACCTCGGCATCGACAGCCTCGACTTTCTGGATATCGTCTTCGCGATTGACAAGGAATTCGGCATCAAGATTCCGCTGGAACAGTGGACCCAGGAAGTCAACGAGGGCAAGGTTTCGACGGAAGAATACTTCGTCCTCAAGAACCTCTGCGCAAAGATCGACGAGCTGAGGGCGGCAAAGGCCTGATAGGCCGCCGGCAATCTTATGTTGCTCGAATATTTCCAGATGATCGACCGCATCGAAGCGGTCGATCTCGGGACCAAGGTATTGAAGGCGCAATCGGTCGTGCCGGCAAAGAGCCCCGTCTTCGAGGGCCATTTTCCCGGCATGCCGTTGGTGCCCGGCGTTCTGCTGATCGAAACCATGGCGCAGGCCTCCGGATTCCTCGTTCTTGCTGCCTCCGATTTTGCGGCGATGCCGTTCCTGATGTCGGTCGACGGCGCCAAGATGCGCACCTTTGTTGAGCCGGATGCGGTGCTCGACATCGAGGCGCTTCTGGAGCATGAGGGCTCCGGCTACGCCGTTACGAAAGCAAAGATTTCCAGCGGCGGAAAAAAGGTCTGTGACGCGCAGCTGAAACTGCGCACCATGCCCTTCAGCGAGATTCCGCTGGCGCCGATCATCCGCAAACGTGCGGAAGAAGTCGGCTTGATAGCTGCGATCGCCGCCAGCGCTTAAAGCCCGGCCGTCGAGACGGCGGGCAAAGAGGACATGATGAAGTCTGACAATGATGTCGTGATTACCGGGATCGGGATTGTCACCTGCCAGGGCGTCGGCAAGGAGCCGCATGTCGCCCTGCTTTCGGCGGCGGAAGCTGGAATCCCGAAAGTCGAGACCGAGCGGTTTTCTCCTTATCCGATCCACCCGATGCCCGAAATCGACTGGTCGACGCAGATCCCGAAGCGAGGTGATCAGCGGCAGATGGAGAACTGGCAGCGGCTCGGCGTATTTTCCGCGGGCCTCGCTCTCGACGATGCGGGCCTGAAGACGGATGCCGACGCCTGTGCCTCGATGGACATGATCGTCGCCGCGGGCGGCGGCGAGCGCGACATCAAGGTCGATTCGCTGATCGTCGACGAGGCGTTGAAGCGCAACGACCGAGAAATGCTTTTGAACGAGAAGCTTACCACGGAGCTGCGCCCGACGCTGTTTCTTGCCCAGCTTTCCAATCTGGTTGCCGGCAATATCTCGATTGTCCACAAGGTTACCGGTTCGTCGCGGACCTTCATGGGTGAAGAGTCGGCTGGTATTTCAGCCGTCGAGACGGCCTTTCACCGAATCAGATCCGGCCAGTCGAGCCACAGCCTCGTCGGTGGCGCCTTTGTTGCCGAGCGCGCTGACATCATCCTTCTCGTCGAGGGTATCCGGGCGCATGCGACAGGCGATTGGCATCCCATCTGGTCACGCTCGGCCGATAACGGCGGCGGCATGATCATGGGGTCGGTCGGCGCTTTCCTGGTGCTGGAATCGCGTGCGCATGCCAAGGCGCGGGGCGCCCATATCTATGCGGTGATCGACGCGATCGAGGGCGATCGCGGCCAGCGCGACGAGGGCAGGCTCGAAAAGCGTCTTGCCCGTCTGGCCGGCCACGCATCCGGTCTTTCTGCAAAAGATACGATCGTCTTCTCGGGCACGAGTGGTATCGTTGACCTTGCAGCTCGCGAAAGAGCGGTGCTGGACAAGGAATTTCCGGGCGCTCCGGTTCGAGCGTTCGGCGGCGTCACCGGCCATGGGATGGAAGCGCAGTTCCCCCTTGGCCTGGCGCTCGCCGCACTCAGCTTGGATGGCGCCGCGTGCGTTCCTACATTCGATGCGCAGAACGAAAAACCGATGACGGCGGCCGTTAAACATGCGGTGGTGACGACGGTCGGTTACACGCGCGGCGAGGGCCTAGCGGTCCTTTCTTCCGAAGCGTGAAGGAGAGCTTTATGAGCGACAATCGCTTCAAGGATCATCTCGGCCGCCCGATCGTCGCGGTCACCGGCATGGGCGTCATTACCTCGCTCGGCCAAGGGCTGCAGGACAATTGGGCAGCGCTCACCTCGGGGACGTCCGGCATCCATAAGATCACCCGCTTCCCGACTGAGAAGCTCTCGACGAGGATCAGCGGCACGGTTGATTTCATCGCGGTGCCGGCTGAAAATTCCGTCGAGCGCTCTTTCGCCTTTGCCCGCGAAACCACCGCCGAAGCGCTCGCGCAGGCTGGGCTTTCGGGCGATTTCGAAGGCCCGCTTTTCCTGGCTGCGCCGCCGGTCGAACCCGAATGGAGCGACCGTTTCGCGCTTGCGGATCGCGCACCGCCATCAAAGGCGGAAGGCGATGCTTATGATCGCTTCCTGGCGGCGATGCGGGAGCGCCCCGATCCGGTCTTTCTCGAAGCGGTACAGTTCGGCTCCATCTCGGAACGCCTTGCCGACACATTCGGCACGCGCGGCCTGCCGGTGACGCTATCGACGGCCTGTGCGTCGGGAGCGACTGCGATCCAGCTCGGCGTCGAAGCAATCCGCCAGGGGCGCACAGATCGCGCACTCACTGTTGCTACAGACGGATCGGTCAGTGCCGAAGCGCTGATCCGGTTCTCGTTGCTGTCGGCGCTGTCGACGCAGAACGATCCGCCGGAGAAGGCATCGAAACCGTTCAGCAAGGACCGGGACGGCTTCGTCATCGCGGAAGGTGCCGCGACGCTGGTGCTGGAATCGCTCGAGTCGGCGGTTGCCCGCGGTGCAAAGGTGCTTGGCATCATGAAGGGCTGCGGCGAGAAGGCGGATCATTTTCATCGCACCCGATCCTCGCCGGACGGCGGCCCGGCGATCGCCACCATCCGCGCTGCGCTCGCCGACGCCGGCATGGACGAGGGCGGGATCGGCTATATCAATGCGCATGGCACGTCGACGCCGGAAAACGACAAGATGGAATATGGCGCCATGCTCGCCGTTTTCGGCGACAGGTTGAAGGACATCCCGGTTTCCTCGAACAAATCGATGATCGGCCATACCCTGACGGCTGCCGGCGCCGTCGAAGCCGTCTTTTCGTTCCAGACGATGCTGACCGGCACGCTGCCGCCCACCATCAACTACACCAATCCCGATCCGACGATCGTGCTCGATGTGGTGCCGAATACGAAGCGCAATGCTCGGCCGAAGGCGGTTCTTTCCAATTCCTTCGGTTTCGGCGGCCAGAACGCCAGCCTTGTCATGGCGCTGGAACCGGCCTAGAGCACCGTGCGTCCCTCGGACGCGCAAAAGGCCCTCTAAATTCTCGAATCTACGCATCGTGCCTTCCAAAAATCATTTCGATTTTGGGGCCGATGCTGTAGAGACCGTCGCCAACCACGTTTGACGAATTTAACGCCTCCGGGCGAAGGAAGACCTATTATGCGCGCTCTGCAACTGATCGATGACCGCAAGCTTGAAGCCGTCGATATTCCGGAGCCTGACGCGCCCGGCCCGGGCGAAGTGACGCTCCGCGTAAAGGCGGTGGCGCTGAACCACATCGACGTCTGGGGCTGGCGCGGTATGGCATTTGCCAAACGCAAGATGCCATTGACGATCGGCGCGGAAGCCTCCGGCGTCGTCGAGGCGATCGGCCCGGGGGTCTCAAGCGTCCTGCCGGGACAGCTTGTGTCGATCTACGGTGCTCGCACCTGCGGCCTCTGCAAGCCCTGCCGCGAAAGGCGCGACAACCTCTGCGAAAACGTATCTGGCGTGCACGGCTTCCATCTCGATGGCTTCGCGCAGGAGAAGACGAATCTGCCCGCCCGCCTGCTGGTCCCGGCGCCTCCGGGTGTCGATGCGGTTGGCGCGGCACTTGCCCCAGTCACTTTCGGCACCGTGGAACACATGCTCTTCGACAACGCAAAACTCCAGCCGGGCGAGACGATACTTGTTCATGCCGGCGGCTCGGGCATCGGCACGGCAGCGATCCAGCTCGCCAAGAAGATGGGGTGCACCGTCATCACGACCGTAGGCTCGGACGACAAGATCGAGCGCGCCAAGGCGCTCGGCGCGGATCACGTCATCAACTACAGGACGGACCGCTTCGAAGGTGTGGTTCGCAAGCTCACCAAGAAGAAGGGCGTCGACGTCGTTTTCGAGCATGTCGGCAAGGATACCTGGGCCGGCTCGATGCTGTGCATGAAGCGGGGCGGCCGCCTCGTTACCTGCGGCTCGACGTCTGGTGTCTCGACTGAGATGAACCTGATGATGCTCTTCCAGCAGCAGCTGAAACTGCTTGGCTCCTTCGGCTGCCGGATGGAAAACATGGCCGACGCCATGCAGAAGATGGCGCAAGGCATCGTACATCCCGTCATCGATACGGAAGTCACCTTCGGTGACATCGACACGGCGCTGGCACGGATGGAAAGCCGGCAGATCTTCGGCAAGATCGTGCTGCGCATGGATTGAGGTTGCCGCCCCGTGAAGATGTTCCTCACCCGTATCGTGATCGCACTCAGAAACTTCCAGCAATGGCTGGTGGCGCAGATCGCCTTCGGGGCTCTCAATCTCCTCAAAGTTTTCCCCGCCGATCCCGCGATCCGCTTTGCCGACCGCATGGCGCGTCGCGTCGGTCCGAAGCTCAGCCGGCATAAGCTGATGCTGACCAATCTGCGCAATGCCTATCCCGAAAAGGCCGAGGAGGAGTTGCAGGAGATCGCGGTCGCCAGCTGGGGACATATGGGCCGTCTAGCGGCGGAATACGTATTCCTCGACCGGTTGTTCGATTTTGACCCGGAGCGGCCGAAGCCGGGCAGGGTGGAAGTGTCGGGCATTCCGATCTTCGTCGACCTGCGCGACAATCCGCGTCCCTTCATCGTCTTTACCGGGCACACCGGCAATTTCGAGTTGCTGCCGGTTGCGGGCAAGGCGTTCGGCCTGGAAGTCATGGTTCTCTTCCGTCCGCCGAACAACCCGTACATTGCAAAGAAAATCTTCGATTTTAGGGCAAGCCGTATGGGCCAGCTCGTGCCCTCGCATGCGGGCTCATCTTTCGCGCTGGCGCGCAGGCTCGAACACGGCGGCGGCGTGGGGGTACTCGTTGATCAAAAGTTCCGCAAAGGGCTGAAAACGACCTTTTTCGGGAGACCTGTAAGGACCAACCCGCTGCTCGGCAAGCTCGTCCGGCAATTCAACGCCGAGGTTTATCCCGCCCGCTGCATCCGTCTGCCGGACAACCGCTACCGGCTCGAGATAGAGCCAAAGATCGAACTGCCGCGCGACGAAAAGGGCAATCTCGATGTTCAGGCCACCGCCCAGATTCTCAATGACAAGGTGGAAAGCTGGGTCCGGGAGTATCCCGAGCAATGGCTCTGGTACCACGACCGCTGGAAGATTAAGTGGTCCCTATGACCGCATTACTTTCCAGACCAATGTCCGTATCTGCGATTTTCCTGTATTAAGTCATCGGCCACAAATTGGGTCCGATTTTGAGAAAAGAATCAATGTGATTCGCTTTGAATGGCAGAGACGCCGAGCTTCGGGGGAAGGACCGGCATGTCTCCGAGACGGGAGAGGGTGCATTTTTGGAAGCTTTGATCGATCTTTTCTGGTCCAAGTATGCTGATCTGCGGCAGGCAATCGAACGGGACGATACGCACACCACTGCGGCTCTCGACCGGGAGCTCGACCCACTTCTGCTCGCAATCTTCTCCAATCAGGAGAAAGAACCGGCCAATATCCAGGCCCAATTCCGGTTTGCGATCAACCTCCTGAACGAGGAGGCCGACGACAGGGGCTGCGTACGGCGCACCGGCCACCTGTTACAGATGCTGGTCGAGCGTTATTTGCTGACGGATCCTCCCGTGTCTGTGGATCAGCATACTGATCCGGAGGCAGACGGCGCCACGGTGTTGGCGGACGCCTTGGCTGACGGTTTTCTTAACGACGCGCTTTTAAACCGGATATCCGATCGTATAGTGGTAGTCGGCTCCGGCTACCGGATCCTTTATTCGAACGAGACCAATGCCCGTCGCCTAGACGTGCCGCGTGAAGAACTGATAGGGCGGCATTTTGCCGAGTTCGTCGGCGTTCATCATTTCCAGAAGGAATTCAGGGCTAGTATCGACCGGTGCTTTGCGGGCGAAAATCTCTCGCTGACCTATGCCGACCAGATCGACGGCCAAACGGTCGTCATTCGCTGCCGAATGTCGCCATGTCTTTCGGGCGCAGCGAAGCTCGGCGCGCTCGTGGTGATGCAGGAGACGGCTGATCGCCGCCGCCGCCCTGCCGCTTAACCTGGCTATTTGTCCGACCAGACGGCCAGTTCGTATCCTTCCGGATCGGCGAAGTGAAAGCGCCGTCCGCCGGGAAAAGAGAAGATCGGCTTGAGGATCACGCCGCCGGCTTTTTCGATCCGCGCCTGCGCGTCCTCTATATCGTCGGCAAAGAGGATGACAAGCGGCCCGCCCTTGGCGCTCACGTTTGCAGAATTTGCAAAACCTCCCGTCAGCCGGCCGTCCTGAAACTCGCAATAATCCGGACCGTAGTCCGTGAAGGTCCAGCCGAATGCCGAGCCGTAAAATGCCTTGGCCCTTCCTATGTCGCGCACATTAAACTCGACATAGTCAATCTTCCGGTCTGCTCCCTTGCTACCCATGGCTACGCCCTTCCTATTGCTTATTTTCCAAAATGCTTTTCAGCGTCCCGAGGTCCTTCGAAACGGTTGCGGCGTCCGTCTCGAAAGCAGCGTCGTCAAGGTCGGGGCGCTTCAGGAGCGTGAACATGACCTCGGCGCCATCTCCGTTCGGCACGACACGCAAGGGGTTTTCCACCACGAGGCCGCTTTCCATCGTCACTCGATGATCGAGGATGCCGAACGGGTTGTCCGGCGTGAAGCGAACGCGCACGTTCCCGATCGGACCACCGTCTCCCACCCATTCCTCGCCCTCCCGGGTGAGGCCGGATGCGAGGCCGGATGCCCAGAGGGGCATGTTTTCAGGGCTCTTGGCAAAGGCGTAGACCTCCTGCCAGGGCTTTGCGATGCTGATATGGATGATCCGTGCGGGCAATATCGACATGACCTTCTCCGTCTCTTGCCGTCGTCCCTCCAGATTAACCCGGAAAGATGGAACAAAACAAGATCGTTTCGCTCTATGATCGTTACGTTATGGGCTGACGACGGGGGGTGAGTGTGATGGAAATTTAATCGTTTAGCGTCGTGCCTGCCTTGCTGTTTGAAGGTTTGAATGCGACAACAGCCGCGAATCTTCAAATGGAGGCACATCCGTGGAACAGGCAGAAATCGGCCTTATCGGGCTCGGCGTCATGGGCTCTAACCTCTCTCTCAATATCGCCGAGAAGGGCAACAAGATCGCCGTCTTCAACCGCTCTCCAGAGGCCACACGCAAGTTTTACGCCGAGGCAGGTGACCTGCAGGGGCAAATCGTCCCTTGCGAGACTTTGGAAGATTTCGTCGCCTCCATCCGCCCGCCGCGGCCGATCATCATCATGATCAAGGCCGGCGATCCGGTCGACCAGCAGATGGAGCTTCTGAAACCCTATCTGTCTTCAGGCGATATCATGATCGACGCGGGCAATGCCAATTTCCGCGACACGATGCGCCGCTTCGACAATCTGAACGATAGCGGCCTGACCTTCATCGGCATGGGTGTTTCGGGTGGCGAAGAGGGTGCCCGGCACGGTCCGTCGATCATGGTCGGCGGCACCGAGGAAAGCTGGAAGCGTGTCGAAAAGGTCCTGACCTCGATCTCCGCCAAATTCAACGACGAACCCTGTGTTGCCTGGCTCGGGCAGAATGGCGCCGGCCATTTCGTCAAGACGATCCACAACGGCATCGAATATGCTGACATGCAGATGATCGCCGAAATCTACGGCATCCTGCGCGACGGCCTCGGCATGAGCGCGACGGAGATCGGCGAAGTGTTCGGCAAATGGAATACCGGCCGCCTCAATTCCTATCTCATCGAAATCTCCGAGAAGGTTCTGAAGGCCGCGGACCCGATCTCCGGCAAGCCGATGGTCGATCTGATCGTTGACGCCGCCGGCCAGAAGGGGACCGGCAAATGGTCGGTCATCGAAGCCCAGAACATGGGCGTCGCGGCGACCGCCATCGAAGCCGCTGTTGCCGGCCGTATTTTGTCCTCGCAGAAAAAGGAACGCGTGGCGGCAGAAAAGATTTTCGGCCTCCCGAAGATTTCAGACACGCCAATGGACAAGGCAGCTTTTATCGCCGATCTCGAAAATGCGCTGCTCGCGGCCAAGATCGGCGCCTACGCCCAAGGGTTTGCGGTGATGGCCGCCGCTTCCGCCGAATACGGCTGGAATCTGCCGATGCCGACGATCGCCAAGATATGGCGCGCCGGCTGCATCATCCGCTCGCAGTTCCTGGATGAAATCACCTCGGCCTTCACCAAGGATCCGCATGTGGCGAACCTCATCGTCACCCCGGCCTTCTCGCAGATGGTGAAGGATACCGATGGCGCTCTTCGCCGGGTCGTGTCGTTTGCGGCGCTTTCCGGCCTGCCGGCCCCGGCACTCGCTTCGGCGCTTTCCTATTTCGATGCCTATCGCCGCGGGCGCGGCACGGCCAATCTAATCCAGGCGCAGCGCGACTTCTTCGGCGCGCATGGATTCGACCGCGTCGATGGCGTCGACAAGCACCACGGCCCATGGGGTAGCGGCCTCGCTGAATTTGCCTGATCGGGAAAGCAATTCCTGCAGATCGAAGCCCGCCGGTAAGGCGGGCTTTTTGCATTCGCAATCGACGCATGGCGACGGTGACTCGGTAAGTCAGGCGTGCCGCCCCACATTCACTGCGGAAATCAGCAGGATCAAGGCCAGCGCCGGCAGCAGAAGGGCGTCCGGCACGAGACCCAGAAGCATGCCTCCCAGAAATGTGCCGGCAATCGACCCGATCGCCATTATCATCAGGAACAGTCTGTTTCTGGTGATGGCGAAGAAGCTGTCGTCAAGGCTGTACCGGGTGAAGCCGACGAGCATGGTCGGGAGGCTCACCGCAAGGGACAGGCTGCCCGCCAGTTTGATATCCACGCCGAAGAGTAGCACGAGCGTCGGGATCAGCAGTTCACCGCCTGCTACGCCGAGCAATGCAGCGACGATGCCGATGATGAAGCCCGCAATCACACCCGCGACGAGCTGAGCCGGCCCGGTGACCAGAGCCTGGCTGGATGTCAGCTGATGTTCCAGGACAAGGACCACCGTGATGGCGACCAGCATGGCGGCAATGACCTTGTGCAGCGTTTCCGACCGTAGGCGCGTCGTCCTTCCCGCACCGAGCCAGGCGCCGAGCACGCTTCCTGCAAGAAGGTTGAGAATGACCGGTCAGTGACCGGCGACCGCGCCGAGGGGAACTGTTCCGCTACGGAACGGGATCGCGGTGGCGACCACCACCAGGCTCATCGCCTTGTTGAGTATGGCGGCTTCCAGTGCCGGGAACCTGAACAGGCCGATCGGCAGAGGCAGGCGAAATTCGGCACCTCCAAGGCCTATCAGGCCGCCGACTCCCCCGATCAGTGTTCCGCCGCAGAAAGCGGCGGGCAGGCTACGAGAAACGGGAGTATTGGTAACGTCGCCCATGGCGATATATATGCACAGATATTTCGCACTGGAAAGCCGGCCGGGCGATGGCACGAAACCGTGGCTCCTGCCGTCAAATGGGGTGACAGGGACGACCGTCTCTGCGGTGAAACCCTCAGTCCCTCGGCGCTCTTTTCGACCAGACCGGCTGCGCCACGCTCTGGAGGAGCTCCGGTGCAACACCGTCGATGCGTGCCATCAGCGCCTTGGCCAGTTCGCGACCGGACTGCCGCACATCCTCGTTGACCGTGTAGATTTCCGGGCGGATCCAGTTCAGGAATTCGGCGGACTGCTTCGACACCATATCGAGATCGACGCCAAGCTTCTTGCCTGCGGCTTCCAAACCGGCAACCAAGGCGATCGTCGAAGATCCGCTGATCGAGATAATGCCGTCCGGCGGCTCGGCAGAACGCATCAGTCTCTCGGCATGGGCGCGGATCTCGTCGAGCGGTGTCTCGCTCGTCACGCGTCCCATGGGAACTTCCGTTCCCCCGAAATCCGCCAGGCCACGTTCGAAACCGTTGCGGCTATGGTTGTAGAAGGAAAAGCGGCTCTGCGGCGCGAGAAGGGCAATGCGCCGGCGCCCCTTTTCGACGAGCTTCCGGACGGCCTGATAGACATAGGCCTCGTTATCATAGTCGTGATAGGGGTGGGCGATGCCCATATCGGTGCGGCCATGGGTGACGAAAGGAAGGTTCCGCTCCGTCATCAGCCGCACGCGTGCGTCTTCGGGCTCTATGCGGGATATGATCACTCCGTCGGCGGAGCCGGTGTCGAGGATGTAGCGCACGGGCACCATCGGGTCCTTCTGGAAGGAATGCGGCGTCACCACCAGGTGATACTGGGTGCCGCCGAGCACCTCGGAAATCCCGTGCACGAGCTGGCTCGTAAAGCCCATCAATTCCTCGTCGATGCTCAGGACAAGGGCGATGACGTTTGTTTTACCTGTGCGCAGCCTTACGCCGGCGCGGTTCGGCTGATAGCCGAGCTGGTTGGCGACGAGACGGACACGTTCCTTGGTCTCGGCGCCGATATCCGGAGCGTCCTTGAGCGCCCGCGACACGGTGGTGATCCCCAAACCTGTCATATAGGCGATTGTCTTCAAGGTGGGACGTTCACGGACCACCTGCGATCCGCCCGTCCTTGATCTTCCGCTATCGTCCATTATTTGCCGTCGCTGCCCGAGTCAGGTGGCCACTATAGTGAGCTCAAGCTTGCCTGAAAACGGCGGCGACCCTTTCCTGTCTCCTCACCAGAATTCAATAACTGAAACGATACAGGTAAAATGTCGAGAAGATTTTTGATGTCATTTCGTTTTCTGCCGCCGTAGATTGCACAACGCAGGTGCGAAGTCATTTTTTGCAGATGCTAAGGGAAAAGCCGCAGACGCTTCGAGAAATTTCCGAGAATCTCCTATTCTTTGGGGGGTTTTGCATTGCTCCCTTCACAGCTGAGGTGTCCGTATCAGCACGTTTAAGATGTATTATCCCGCGGCCGAAATTTTTTCTGGCAAAAGCGGTTGCGCGATCCTGACGATTGGCCTAGGTTTTCACGGCAACGTTTCAGTGAGGGAGGACACTCATGAATATTCGTGCGATGGCGGCCGCTTTTGCCGCAACCGTAACGCTGCCGTTCAGCGCTGCTTATGCCACCGATCTGGAAGTCACCCATTGGTGGACTTCCGGTGGCGAAGCTGCCGCTGTTGGCGAACTCGCAAAAGCATTCAACGCGACAGGCAACAAGTGGGTGGATGGCGCCATCGCCGGTTCCGGCAGCACCGCGCGGCCGATCATGATCAGCCGCATCACCGGCGGCGATCCCATGGGCGCCACTCAGTTCAACCATGGCCGTCAGGCCGAGGAACTGGTCCAGGAAGGCCTGATGCGCGACCTCACGGCGGTTGCGGAGAAGGGCAAGTGGAAGGATGTCATCAAGCCGGCGAGCCTGCTTGATTCCTGCACCATCGACGGCAAGATCTATTGCGCGCCGATCAATATCCATTCGTGGCAGTGGCTGTGGCTTTCTAACGAAGCCTTCAAGAAGGCCGGCGTCGATGTTCCGAAGAACTGGAACGATCTGGTTGCGGCGGCGCCTGCTTTGAAGAAGGCCGGGATCCAGCCGCTGGCGCTGGGCGGTCAGGCCTGGCAGGCGAACGGCTTGTTCGACACCTTGACCATCTCGCTTGGTGGCAAGGAACTTTACGAGACGGTCTACGTCAAGAAGGACGCCGAGACAGCCGGTGGTCCGGAGATGGCAAAGATCTTCGCAGCTGCAGCCCAGGCCCGCGACATGGCGAAGGGCAGCAATGTCCAGGATTGGAACCAGGCAACCAACATGGTCCTGACCGGCAAGGCTGGTGGTCAGATCATGGGGGACTGGGCACAGGGCGAGTTCCAGATTGCCGGCAAGAAGGCCGGAACGGACTATACCTGCCTTCCGGGTCTCGGTCTCAACGAGTATCTGACGACCGGCGGCGATGCATTCTATTTCCCGCTGCTGAAGGATGAAGAGAAGTCCAAGGCTCAGGATATCCTCGCTGCGGCAATCGTGGATCCAAAAACGCAGGTCGCGTTCAACCTTAAAAAGGGCTCTCTTCCTATTCGCAGCGACGTCGATCTCGCCGCTGCCAATGACTGCATGAAAAAGGGTCTCGAGATCCTCGGCAAGGGCAATATCATCAAGAGCGTCGATCAGCTCGTTTCGGCCGATACGCAGAAGCAGAAGGAAGACCTGATGTCCGAATTCTTCGCCAATGCCTCGATCACTCCGGAAGCTGCGCAGAAGCGCTTCGCGGATATCATCGGCTCGGCGGATTGATTTCCTCCCGGATGCCCCGGAAACCGGCCCCGTAGCATACGGGGCCGGAACGAGGATTTGTTTTCAGGAAACGGTTCATTCCCTGGAGAGGAGAGACCATGGCGGCACATGCTCCGACCGGCCGACCCAACCAGCTCTTCCGCAACCTCAATGCGAAGATCGCTTCCATCCCGATGATGCTTGTCGCCCTGGTGATCTTCCTCGGCGGCACACTCTGGACGGTGTTTTATTCCTTTACGAATTCCAGGCTTCTGCCACGGCTCAACTTCGTGGGCCTCGATCAATACGAACGTCTTTGGGCATCGTCCCGCTGGATCATCTCGATCCAGAACCTTGCCATCTATGGCATCCTTTCGCTGATCTTTAGCCTGGTCATCGGCTTTCTGCTGGCGGCGCTGATGGATCAAAAGATTCGGTTCGAGAACGCCTTCCGGACGATCTTTCTCTACCCCTTCGCGCTTTCCTTCATCGTTACAGGGCTGGTTTGGCAGTGGGTACTCAACCCTGAATTCGGTATTCAATCCGTCATCCGCTCGCTTGGCTGGACCTCGTTCGCCTTCGATCCGCTCTATGATCCCGACATCGTCATCTATGGCATCCTGATCGCCGCTCTCTGGCAGGGTACGGGGCTCGTCATGTGCCTGATGCTGGCCGGTTTGCGCGGCATCGACGAGGACATCTGGAAGGCGGCGCGCGTCGACGGCATTCCGATGTGGAAGACCTATCTTCTTATCATCATTCCTATGATGCGCCCGGTATTCATCACCACGCTCGTCATCATCGCGAGCGGCATCGTCAAGGTTTACGACCTCGTGGTCGCACAGACCAGCGGCGGTCCCGGCAACGCTTCCGAAGTCCCGGCAAAATACGTCTACGACTACATGTTCCAGGCCCAGAACCTCGGTCAGGGCTTTGCCGCCTCGACGATGATGCTGCTGACCGTCGCTATCATCGTGGTCCCGTGGGCCTACCTCGAGTTCGGAGGACGCAAGCGTGGCTAATATCAGCACCCTCAACACGACCGCCGCGGGTTTTGACGCGGTTTCTTCCCGCCTTGCCTCCGGCCCGAGCGGCCGTAAGCCGCGCCGCATGCTGTCGACCCGCAATATCGTGCTTTACGGGACCCTCACCGTCGCAGCGCTCTATTACCTGCTGCCGCTTTACGTGATGGTCGTCACCTCGCTCAAGGGCATGCCCGAGGTCCGTCTCGGCAACATCTTCTCGCCGCCGATGGAGATTACCTTCGAGCCTTGGGTGAAGGCCTGGGCGCAGGCCTGCACCGGGCTCAACTGCGACGGTCTGTCCCGAGGATTCTGGAATTCCGTACGCATCCTCGTGCCTTCCGTGGTCGTTTCGATCGCGGTTGCCTCGGTCAGCGGGTATGCGCTCGCCAACTGGCGGTTCAAGGGAGCGGAGCTGTTCTTCTCGATCCTCATCATCGGCGCCTTCATTCCCTATCAGGTGATGATCTATCCGATCGTCATCGTTCTCAGGGAGTTGGGGATCTACGGCACACTTACGGGGCTCGTCATCGTCCACACGATCTTCGGCATGCCGATCCTGACGCTGCTTTTCCGGAACTATTTCGCCTCGCTTCCGGTGGAGTTGTTCAAGGCGGCGCGTATCGACGGGGCCGGGTTCTGGCAGATCTATTTCCGGATCATGCTCCCCATGTCGCTGCCGATCTTCGTGGTCGCGATGATCCTGCAGGTCACCGGTATCTGGAACGACTTCCTGTTCGGGGTCGTCTTCACCCGGCCGGACACCTATCCGATGACCGTTCAGCTCAACAACATCGTCAATTCGGTTCAGGGCGTGAAGGAATACAACGTCAACATGGCGGCGACGCTTTTGACGGGTGCCGTTCCGCTCATCGTCTATTTCCTGTCCGGCCGGCTTTTCGTTCGCGGTATCGCCGCCGGCGCAGTCAAAGGGTAAGCCTGATGCACAATATGGTTTCCATCGGCAAGCAGAGCAGCGTCTCCATTCGCGATCTGTCGCTTTCTTTCGGCTCGGTGAAGGTTCTCGAGAACCTCAATCTCGACATTCGCGATGGCGAGTTCCTGGTGTTGCTCGGGTCTTCCGGCTGCGGCAAGTCAACGCTGCTCAATTGTATTGCGGGGCTTCTCGAACCGACCGAAGGCCAGATCTTCATCAAGGACCGGAACGTCACCTGGGAAGAGCCCAAGGACCGCGGCATCGGCATGGTTTTCCAGTCTTATGCACTCTATCCGCAGATGACAGTGGAGAAGAACCTTTCCTTCGGTCTTCAAGTGGCGAAAGTCCCGAAGGAGGAGATCGATCGCCGCGTCGCGCGCGCTGCCGGCATCCTGCAGATCGAGCCGCTCCTGAAGCGCAAGCCGGCCGAACTTTCCGGCGGCCAGCGCCAGCGTGTGGCGATCGGGCGGGCGCTGGTGCGCGACGTCGACGTATTCCTGTTCGATGAACCGCTGTCGAACCTCGACGCCAAGCTGCGCTCGGAACTGCGTGTCGAAATCAAGCGTCTGCACCAGTCGCTCAAGAACACGATGATCTATGTGACGCACGACCAGATCGAGGCGCTGACGCTCGCCGACCGGATTGCGATCATGAAGAGCGGTGTGATTCAACAGCTTGATGACCCGGTGATCATCTACAACCGGCCCAGAAACCGGTTCGTGGCTGGCTTCATCGGCTCGCCGTCGATGAACTTCCTGACCGGAGAATTGGTGGATGAGGGCGGCCGCATCGTTTTCAGAACGAACGACGTCAGCTTCTCGCTCGACGGTTACGATGCGTCGGGGCCGCTGAGGGCAGGGCGCAAGGTAATTTTGGGCGTCCGGCCCGAGCATATCAAGGTGGATGGCGACATTCAGGGTGGCGAGGTCCACGAGGCGGTAGTCGACATCGAGGAGCCGATGGGCGCCGACAACCTTCTCTGGCTCAAACATGCGGGCCATACCATGTCGGTGCGCATCGGCGGCGCTCGCCGTTATGCCGTCGGCACCAGGGTCCGGCTTGCTTTCGATATGACGATGGCCTCACTTTTCGACGCCGAGACAGAAGACCGCATCTGAGCAGAGCCAATGGAATCTTCCCTAGACCTTTCCGGCTCCTGGCAGCTTGCGTCCGCCGACGGAGCGCACCGCACCGAGATGCAGATCCCGGGCGACGTTCACAGCGCGCTGAAGGCGGCCGGCATCATTCCCGACCCCTATTTTGGCCGCAACGAGAACGACGTACAGTGGGTGGCGCATCAGGACTGGGTGATTGAGCGGCAGTTCATCGTCGATGATCCGGACGGCAGCTGGTATCTCGACATCACCGATCTCGATACGGTCGCCATCGTCTTTGTAAACGATGTCCCGGTACTTTCGGCCGACAATTGCTTCCGGCGCTACCGGCCGGATGTTTCGTCGGCCCTTCAGCCCGGCGAAAATACGATCCGCATCCACTTCCATTCGAACATAGAAGCTGCGGCCGAGCGTCAAGCGCGCCAACCCTTCTATATTCCGTATTCGACGGGAAACTGCCCGATCCCGAACGGCAATATGCTGCGCAAGCCGCAATGCCATTTCGGCTGGGATTGGAATATCGCACTCGCGCCGCTCGGCCTCTATGGCGAAATCTCGCTGAACAAGCTCGATACGGCTCGCATCGAACATATCGTCACCAGGCAGAGACACGGTGAAGGCAAGGTCGAGCTTCACGTCGCTCTGACGCTTTACGCAAAAGATCCCGGCATCGTACCGGTGCATTTCGAGCTCGAGGGGGACCGGGTGCGGCTCGATTGCGGTATCGAGGCTGGCGAGACGATTGTCCACCATGTCTTCGAGATCGAAAGCCCGAAACTCTGGTGGCCGGCGGGCAGCGGCGATCAGCATCTTTACACGCTGACGGTGGATATTCCTGGCGAGACTGTCACCCGCCAAATCGGCCTACGGACCGTCGAACTCCTCACCGATCCCGACGAGGCCGGCAGTCGCTTCGCCTTCCGCATCAACGGCCGCGAGATCTTCTGCCGCGGTGCGAACTGGATTCCGGCTGATGCGCTGTTTTCGTTGACCAGTCCCCAAAAGACCGAGGATCTGTTGCAATCGGCGGTCGACGCGAACATGAACATGCTTCGCGTCTGGGGCGGCGGGTTCTATGAAGCCGACTGGTTCTACGATCTCTGCGACCGGCTCGGCTTGATGGTCTGGCAGGACTTTCAGTTCGCCTGCAATCTTTATCCATCCACGCCCGATTTCCTCGAAAATGCCGAGGCGGAGGTGGATTACCAGGTGCGGCGCCTGATCTCGCATCCATCGATCGTCGTCTGGTGCGGCGATAACGAACTGGTCGGCGCGCTCAACTGGTTCAAGGAGTCTCTCGAAAACCGGGATCGTTATCTGGTTTCTTATGACCGTTTGAACCGGGTGATCGAGCAGGCACTGAAGAAGGCGGCTCCGGAAGCCATCTGGTGGCCCTCGAGCCCGGCCTCCGGCTACCTCGATTATGGCGATGCATGGCATGCGGACGGGTCGGGAGACATGCATTACTGGTCGGTCTGGCACGAGAACAAGCCGTTCGACAATTACCGTTCGGTCCGTCCCCGTTTCTGCTCCGAATTTGGTTTCCAGTCCTATACCTCGTTGCCAGTCATCGAGACCTATGCGGCGAGCAAGGACATGAACATCGCGTCGCCGGTGATGGAGCACCACCAGAAGAATGTCGGCGGCAACGAGCGCATCGCCGGCACGATGTTCCGCAATTTCCGCTTCCCGAAGGATTTTCCGAACTTCGTCTATCTGAGCCAGGTGCAACAGGGCGTGGCGATCAAGACGGCAGTCGATTACTGGCGGTCCTTGAAGCCCCATTGCATGGGCACGCTCTATTGGCAGCTCAATGACACCTGGCCGGTCGCCTCCTGGTCGAGCCTTGACTATGGCGGCAGCTGGAAAGTGCTGCACTACATGGCCCGGCGCTTCTTCCAGCCGGTTGCGGTGGCTGCAATTCCATCCCAAGATGGCAAGGATATCCAGATTTCGCTGGTCAACGACACGCCTGCCGATATCACGGTCACCATCAATCTTTCCCTGCTGACGCTTTCGGGCGAGCGCAAGCTGCTCAAGAGCATCGAAGCCGTCTGTACGCCGGACTCTGCGGTAACGGCTTTGAGGCTGCCGGTTTCAGATCTGCCGGAGAACTCAATCATGGCCTGGACCTTTACCGCATCCAACGGGATGGGCGGAGAGGGGCACTATGTCCACGGCACCTACAAAGCCCTCGACCTGGAGCCGGCGGGCCTTGAGTTCTCCATGTCTCCTGCCGGTGACGGCGCGATCGATCTTCTCGTACAGGCGAAGGGGCTTGCGCTTTTCGTATTGATCGAAAGCGATACGGCCGGCCGCTATTCCGACAATGCCTTCGACCTTGCTGCCGGCGAAAGCCGCCGGATCACCTTCACGCCCGCCGCACGGACGGACGCGATCCCGAATTTCCGTATCTACGATCTCCATTCCTGCCAGACGGCAGGCTGACGCTCTTCTCAAGGAGGATCACCATGACGAAACTTGGTTTCCAGCTTTATTGCGCCCGCAACTTTCCGCCACTGTCCGAAACTTTGAAAAAGGTCGCCGCAGCGGGGTATGCGGAAGTCGAGGGTTACGGCGGCATTTACGCCACCATGGACGAGCTGTCGCTCAAGGCCTTGCGGGCCGATCTCGATGCCAACGGGCTCACCATGCCCACCGGCCACTTCGGCCTCGATCTTCTCGAAAAGGAGCCGCAGCAAGCGCTGCTGATCGCCAAGACGCTTGGCATGGAAGCGATCTACTGCCCCTATCTTCTGCCCGATCAGCGGCCGGCGGACGCCGCGGGCTGGTTCGCCTTCGGCAAGCGTCTTCAGGAGGCCGGCAAGCGTTATCAGGATGCCGGCTACGTCTTCGGCTGGCATAACCACGACTTCGAATTCAAGGCGCTTCCCGATGGCTCGACGCCGCAGGAGGAAATCTTCGCCGGCGGTCCTGACCTCGCCTGGGAAGCTGATATCGCCTGGGTCATCCGCGGCGGCGCCGACCCCTTTGCCTGGATCGAGCGTCACGGTGATCGGATTACCGCCGTGCATGTCAAGGACATCGCTCCGGCCGGCGAGAATACGGATGAGGACGGTTGGGCCGATGTCGGTCACGGCACCGTGCCGTGGAAGGATCTGGCGGCAGCGCTAAGGAAGACCCCGGCCAAGCACTACGTCCTCGAACACGACAATCCGAAGGATATCGACCGGCTGCTGACGCGGTCCATCGCCTCCTTCAAGACCTATTGATCACTGAGATTTCGGAGTTTTTCATGCCCAAGGAACTTGGCGTCGGCATCATGGGATGCGGCAATATTTCCACGACCTATTTCAAGCTGGCGCCGCTTTTCAAAGGCCTGAAAGTGCTGGCCTGCGCTGATCTCAACGACGAGACGGCGGAGGCTCGAGCGGAAGAATACGGCGTCAAGGCGCAGTCGATCTCAGATCTGCTGGCCAATGACGAGTTGGACGTGATCGTCAACCTGACGATCCCGGCTGCGCATTTTTCCGTTTCCAAGGCGATCCTGGAAGCTGGCAAGCACGTCTATTCCGAAAAGCCGTTGACGGTGACGCTTGAGGAGGGCAAGGCGCTCCAGGCGCTCGCCAGGGAAAAAGGCCTCTCGGTCGGCTGCGCCCCGGACACATTCCTCGGCGGTTCGCATCAACTTGCCCGTAAATATATCGACGAGGGCGGCATCGGCCGCATCACGTCCGGGACCTGCCATGTCATGAGCCCCGGCATGGAGATGTGGCATCCCAATCCGGGCTTCTTCTTTCTGGAAGGCGGCGGGCCGATCCTCGACCTCGGACCCTATTACATTGCCAACCTGATCAATCTGATTGGTCCGGTGAAGCGCGTCGGGGCGCTGACCTCCATGGCAAGCCCAACGCGGACGATCACCAGCGAGCCGCTGAAAGGCCAGGTGATCCCGGTCGAAACACCGACCACCATCCACGCACTCCTCGAATTTGTCAGCGGCGCTACGATCACGCTCTCGGCCAGCTGGGATGTCTGGTCGCATCGCCATGCGAATATGGAGCTCTACGGCACTGAGGGTTCGCTTTTCGTCCCCGATCCGAATTTCTTCGGCGGCGTGGTCGAGGCAAGCGGGCGCAACAAGGATATCCAGCCCCTGGAGGACTGGGACCATCCCTTCGGCGTCCTGAACCAGGAAAGCCCCCAGGGGCCGCGTGCCAATTACCGCACGGCAGGTCTTGCGGATATGGCGATCGCCATCATCGAGGGTCGCGATGCCCGTTGCTCGCTCGAGCGGACACTGCATGGCGTGGATGTGATGACCTCGATTCTCAAGTCCGGCGAGGAGGGCCGCTTCATCGAACTGTCCACCACCTGCACCCAGCCCGCGGCTCTCGGCATCAACGAGGCACTGGCGCTTCTGCGCTGATCCGCTATGTGTTTGACGCGGGCCGTTCGCGCCCGCGTCCATCCAAGACATGAGGAGGGCGTCATGGCCTGGCAACCGGCGGAAGACCGCTATTCCAAGATGAAATACAACCGCTGCGGCCGTTCCGGCCTGCAGCTACCGGCGATCTCGCTCGGCCTCTGGCACAATTTCGGCGACGATACCCCGCATGAGCGGAAGGTCGCGATCTGCCGAAGGGCCTTCGATCTCGGCATTACTCATTTCGATCTCGCCAACAACTACGGCCCGAAACCGGGCAGTGCCGAGACAGCCTTCGGCCAGATCCTGCGGGAGGACTTCAGGGGCTATCGCGACGAGCTGATCATTTCGTCCAAAGCCGGCTACAACATGTGGCCCGGTCCCTATGGAGAATGGGGTAGCCGCAAATATCTGATCGCCTCCTGCGACCAGAGCCTGAAGCGGATGGGTCTCGATTATGTCGACATCTTCTATTCGCACCGCTTCGATCCCGATACGCCGCTCGAAGAAACCTGCGGCGCGCTGGACCATATCGTCCGGTCGGGCAGGGCGCTCTACGTCGGGATTTCCTCCTACAACTCCAGGCGCACCCGCGAGGCTGCGGCAATCCTCGAGCAGCTCGGCACGCCCATTCTCATCCATCAGCCCAGCTATTCCATGATCAACCGTTGGATCGAGGAAGACGGCCTTCTCGATGCGATCGAAGATCTCGGCATCGGCTCGATCGTCTTCTCGCCCCTGGCGCAGGGCATGTTGACGTCGAAATATCTCGGCGGCATTCCGGAGGGCAGCCGAGCGGCCCAGGGCAAATCGCTACGGTCGGAATTTCTGAACGAAAGAAATATCGGGAATCTTCGCGGCTTGAACGCCATCGCCGAAAAACGTGGCCAGACGCTTGCCCAGATGGCGCTTGCCTGGGCCCTGCGCGGCGGACGGGTTACCACCGCGCTGATCGGCGCCAGCCGTCCCGAGCAGGTCGAAGATTGCGTCAAGGCGCTGGAAAAGCCCGATTTCACGCCACAGGAGCTGGCCGAAATCGATACTTTTGCAAAGGATGCGGATATCAATCTCTGGGCGGCTTCGGCGGAGCGCCAGGGGCCATCCCGCAACAAGTGAATGAAACAGCGCCCGGCGGCCCGCCCGCCGGGCTTATCCCCCTGTGTCGTTGGAAAAAGACATGATCCGCAATCCGATCCTGCCGGGCTTTAATCCCGATCCGTCCATCTGCCGTGTCGGGGAGGATTATTACATCGCGACCTCGACATTCGAGTGGTATCCGGGCGTGCAGATCCATCACTCGCGGGATCTGGCGAACTGGACGCTGGTACGCCGGCCGCTTGAGCGCGCGAGCCAGCTCGACATGCGCGGCAATCCGGACAGTTGCGGCATCTGGGCGCCATGTCTTTCCTATGCCGACGGTTTGTTCTGGCTGGTCTACACGGACGTCAAGCGGCTCGACGGCAACTTCAAGGATGCACACAATTACATCGTGAGCTCGCCGACCATCGAGGGTGAATGGTCCGATCCGGTCTATGTCAATTCGTCGGGTTTCGATCCGTCGCTCTTCCATGACGACGACGGGCGCAAGTGGTTCCTCAACATGCAATGGAACCACCGGACCGAGAGCTATGGCGGCGCGCCGAAGCACCCGGCCTTCGATGGCATCCTGCTGCAGGAATGGGACCCGGGGACGAAGGCGCTAAAGGGGCCGATCAGGAACATCTTCGCCGGCAGTCCGCTTGGCCTGGTTGAAGGCCCACATCTCTTCAAGCGTAACGGCTGGTACTATCTGACGACCGCCGAGGGTGGCACGGGCTATAGCCACGCCGTGACCATGGCCCGCTCGCGCACGATCGACGGTCCCTATGAGATGCATCCGCAGACCCATCTGATCACGTCGAAGGATCATCCGAAAGCTGCTCTTCAGCGGGCAGGGCATGGGCAGTATGTGGAAACGCCGGATGGTGAGGCCTATCACACCCATCTCTGCGGCCGTCCGCTTCCGCCGCAGCGGCGCTGCACCCTTGGCCGCGAAACGGCGCTGCAGAAGTGCATCTGGGAGGATGACTGGCTTTATTTGGCCCAGGGGGGCGTGGTCCCGGACGTCGAGGTGCCGGCTCCGACAGGGGCCGTGGCCGAGGAGAGGCCTGTCAGGATCAGACGGGACTTCGATGACCCCAAGCTGCCTTCCGAATTCCAGTGGCTGCGAACGCCTTACCCGGAACGGCTTTTCAGCCTGACCGAGCGGCCGGGCCATCTGCGGCTTTTCGGTCGCGAAAGCATCGGTTCCTGGTTCGAACAGTCGCTCGTCGCGCGCCGACAGGAGCATCATTCGTTCCGAGCGGAGACGGCGGTGGATTTCGCAGCCGAGACCTATCAGCAGGTTGCGGGCCTGACGCATTATTACAATCGCCACAAGTTTCACGCGATCGTCGTGACGCTCCACGAGAAGCTTGGCCGTGTCGTAACGATCTTCTCCTGCCCCGGCGACTATCCGAACAGCCGGATGACCTTTCCGGTGGAAAGCGGTGTTTCCGTGCCAGAGGGCCCAATCCACCTCGCCATGGAAGTCCGCGACAACGAACTGCAGTTCTTCTGGCACAGCGCCGGCTCGGCAGAATGGCGGGCGCTCGGTCCCGTGCTGGATGCGGGGGTTATTTCGGATGAAGGCGGCCGGGGCGAACACGGCTCTTTTACTGGCGCATTCGCCGGCGTTTTCGCCTTCGACACATCCGGGCGGGCAAAGAGTGCCGATTTCGATTATGTCGTCTACCAGGTGCTTTAGGATCGGCGTACCGATCGGGGGAGAGCTGCGGTGGCGGACTGCAGGTTTACGCTAGAGCAGATATTTGATCAGCACGACCATATCCCCATAGCCTGCTTTGACCGATTTGCTGAACATTCTGGGTCCCAGCACAGAGAATCCCCATTTCAGATAAGCGGCCTTCGCGCGGTCTGCGGATGCCATGACATCTAGCCAAATGTGGCTGAGTTCCCTCGCACGAGCCTCGGCGGCGGCGACTTCATGGAGTTGTTTGCCCAATCCGGAACCTTGGGCCTGGGGCAGGAGGTAAATTCTTGGAATTTCGGCACCATTGATTTCCCGGGTGATTGGGTTCTGGGAACCGATGATCATCGACAAAAATCCAACGATGGACCCGTCTATTTCGGCCACCCAAAGTTGCGTATCTGTCCGTTCCAGAAATTTCTCAAAGGCCCGGTTGCCGAAAGTGGCAAGATGTCCGGCAAACTCGGCGCCGTTATCCCACAGATAGCTGTAACTAGCGGCATAGGCTGCGGGTCCTATAATGGCCAAGGAGTCTACATCAGCAGCGGACGCCTTTCGAACGATTGCCGGAGCACGCTTTACGTTTTCGGGCATCGCATTTTTCCTCAGATTCCTCTCGTTTGGAATTCCAAGCGTGCAATCACATTGGTGCCCGTAGAACGTAGGCCCGCGAATGCTGCCTTCAAGCGTCCGCAGGCCTGGCGTGATCGCCGAAGTTGTCCGGCGATCTTGGTGGTTACAGCCGTCACGTTCCCTGTGACAAGCAGTTCTTCATGGAACTCGCGAGCCCACGCATCAACTCGAAATAGAGGTTCGGCCCTTCCTTCAGTGTCGCGGCTTCCGGATCCAGCGTGCCGGAGCGGGCAGGTGTTCCTTCCGTCACCACTGCCACGAGTTTCGGTTCAAACTGCGGTTCGGCGAAGACGCAGGTCGCGCCGAGTTCGGTGACTTTCTTGTGGATCTCGCCGATGCGCTCCGCACCCGGGATCGTTTCGGGGCTTACCGTGATGGAACCCGCGACGGCCACGCCGTAACGATGTTCGAAATACTGATAGGCATCATGGAAAACGACGAAGGGCTTGTCCTTCACGGGTGCAAGCGCCGTTTTCAGTTCCGCGTCCAGCGCGTCCAGGTCCTTCATCAAGGCGGCACCGTTGGCCTGATAGGTCGCGGCATTGGCCGGGTCGGCAGAAACCAGCACCTTGGCGATTTCGGCGGCGATCGCCTTGGCGTTCATCGGGTCGAGCCACAAGTGAGTGTCGTATCCTTCATGGTCATGATCCTCGTGACCTTCCGCATGGTGTTCGGCGTCGTGATCTGCGTGATCTTCGCCTGCATGCCCGCGTTCCTCAACCTCGTCTCCGTCGTCATGGGCCTCGAACGCGCCGCCCTCGCGGAACGGCAGCTTCTCCAGTCCCGGTGCGTCTTCCAGCGTTGCGACCTTAGCCTTCGACGCCAGAGCCTCGAGGGGCTTTTCCATGAATGCCTCCATGCCGTGACCAACCCAGAACACCAGGTCGGCATTCTCCAGCGTCCGCGCATTGGACGGCTTCATGGTAAAGGTATGCGGGGAGGTCGCACCCTCCACGATGAGCTTCGGTTCGCCGACACCTTTCATGATGGACGCCACGAGAGAGTGGATCGGCTTGATGGAAACCACGACATCCGGCGCGGCGAAGACGCTCGGTGCGTTCACCAGGGCGGCGGAAGACAAAAGAAGGGCGGCGGCAAATTTCATGACATGCTTCCTTGTTTTGATGTGTAATGTTATTACATCAATTGCGTTATGCTATAACGTGTGCCATGAGGGCTGACAACAGGATTTTTGGAAAAACATGCTGATGACCGATCGGGCCCTGGGCGCCCAATCCGAGAACCGGCTGGTATCGCTGACGAATGCCGGGCTTCTACGCGACGGCCGCTGGCTTGTCCGCGGCATCGACTTCTCGATCCGCCGCGGCGAGGTGGTGACGCTGATAGGCCCAAATGGGGCCGGCAAGTCGACCACGGCAAAGCTGGCGATCGGCGTGCTGCGGCCCAACGAAGGTGCCGTTGACCGGAGGCAGGGCCTGCGGATCGGTTATGTGCCGCAGAAACTGGCGATCGACTGGACCATGCCGCTTTCGGTACGCCGCCTGATGCGGCTGACCGGGCCGCTTCCCGATATCGAATTGGCTGCCGCGCTGAAGGCGACCGGCATTCCGCATCTGGTCGATGCCGAGGTCCGTCATCTCTCGGGAGGCGAATTCCAGCGGGCTTTGCTTGCCCGTGCGATCGCCCGGAAGCCGGATCTCATGGTATTGGACGAGCCTGTGCAGGGCGTCGATTTCGCGGGTGAGAGCGCCCTTTACGAACTGATCCGCGAGATCCGCAATTCGACCGGCTGCGGTATCCTGATGATCTCGCACGACCTGCACATGGTCATGGCCGGTACGGATACAGTGATCTGCCTGAACGGCCATGTCTGCTGCCGCGGGACGCCGGAGGTCGTCAGCCAGAGCGCCGACTATCTGAAGCTCTTCGGTGGTCACTCCCGCTCGCTGGCGGTCTACAGCCATCATCACGACCACACCCACCTGCCGGATGGTCGCGTCATGCACGGGGACGGCTCGATCACCGATCACTGCCATCCGGACGACGGACACCACCACGACGCTCACGACCACCATCACGATCATAGCCATGATCACCATCAACATGGCCATGTCGGACATGATCACGCCCACCATGCGCCCACCGCAGACGGGAGGAGCGATCGTGCTTGACGATTTCTTCACCCGCGCACTGCTGGCAGGCGTCGGTGTGGCATTGACCGCCGGACCGCTCGGCTGTTTCGTCGTCTGGCGGCGGATGGCCTATTTCGGCGACACCATGGCGCATTCGGCATTGCTGGGTGTCGCGCTGTCGCTTTTCTTCGGGATCAACCTGCTGGTCACGGTTTTCGGGGTTGCGGTCGCGGTTTCCCTGCTCCTTCTGATGCTGCAGCGGCGCCAATCGCTTTCGGCCGATGCGCTGCTCGGCATCCTTTCCCATTCCGCCCTCGCGATCGGTCTGGTGCTCGTCGCCTTCATGACCTGGGTGCGGATCGATCTCATCGCCTTCCTGTTCGGCGATATCCTGGCGGTCACACCAGGCGACATCGGGCTCATCTGGGGCGGCGGCGCGGTGGTGCTCACAGCGCTTGCCTTTCTATGGCGTCCGCTGATCGCGTCGACGGTCAGCGAGGACGTGGCGGAGGCCGAAGGCATGAAACCGGCGCGGGCGCGGCTTTTCTTCATGCTGCTGATGGCGCTGGTCATCGCGATCGCCATGAAGATCGTCGGCATCATGCTGATCACCTCGCTCCTGATCATTCCAGCGGCGACCGCACGACGGTTTTCGTCCAGTCCGGAGGTGATGGCGGTGCTGGCTTCGCTGATCGGCGCCTTCGCCGTGATCGGCGGATTGTTCGGCTCGCTGCACTACGACACGCCATCGGGGCCTTCAATCGTGGTCGCAGCGCTCCTACTTTTCGTTCTAAGCCTTTTCCCGGCCCTGGGGAAAAATACGGCCGAGAAGGCCGGCAACCAAGGAGTGCGATGATGAACGCACCAGTATCCGCCCCGGTATTGACCAAGAACCAGTCGCTCGTCTTCGACGTACTCAACCGCACCGACGCGCCGATGAGCGCCTACACGATCCTCGACAAGCTGCGTGACCACGGTTTTCGGGCGCCGCTGCAGGTCTATCGAGCGCTCGACAAGCTTCTGGAATTCGGCATGGTGCATCGGCTGGAAAGCCTCAATGCCTTCGTCGCCTGCGCCCATCCGGAAAGCGAATGCTGCGGGCATGGTCATGGCCACGGCTCGGTCGCCTTCGCGATCTGCGAAAGCTGCGGCCATGTCTCGGAGTTCCACGACCACGAGGTGGACCATCGCCTGAGCGATTGGGCGAAACGCAAGGGCTTTAAGCCTGCCAAGACGACGATTGAGATCCGCGGGCTGTGCAGCGCCTGCGCTGCCTAGAGCTGCCGCAGGTCGCGGGCGAAGCGCTTCCAGTTCTCGATATAGCGCAGGGCGGACTGCCTCAACTTCTCGACTGCCTCGTCGTCCAGGGTGCGGATGACTTTTGCCGGTGAGCCGACGATGAGGGAGTTGTCGGGAAATTCCTTGCCTTCGGTGATGAGGGCGTTGGCGCCGATCAGGCAGTTCCTGCCGATCTTCGCACCGTTCAGGATCGTCGCCCCCATGCCGACCAGCGAGTTGTCGCCGATGACGCAGCCGTGGATGATCGCGTGGTGGCCGATGGTACAGCCTTCACCGATCTTCACCGGATAACGCGGATCGGTGTGGATCATCACGCCTTCCTGGATGTTCGATCCTGCGCCGACGACGATCGGCTCGTTGTCGCCGCGCAGCACCGAGCCGAACCAGATGCCGACGTCCTCGCCAAGCTCCACCTTGCCTATCACGGTCGCATCCGGGGCAATCCAGAAGCGATCTGGGGCAGGGGTTTTCGGCTGGAATTCTCCAAGGGCGTAGAGCGGCATGGTTTTTCTCCCCGGGGTTTGATCAGGCAACCGACAGCGACAACCGACCGACGCCGTCGATGCCGCAGGTGACGTTGTCGCCCTTGACCACCGCGCCGACACCCGCCGGCGTTCCGGTCATGATGACGTCGCCGGGCGCCAAGGTGAAATAACTTGAGAGTTCGGCGATGATTTCGGCTGGCGACCAGATCATCTGATTGAGGTCTCCCGACTGCCGGCGGGTGCCATTGACGTCAAGCCACACGGCGCCTGTCTTGGGATGGCCTATACGGGCGGCCGGCACGATGGCGGATAGGGGGCCGGACTTCTCGAAGGCCTTGGCGGCCTCCCAGGGGCGGCTCATCTTCTTAGCCTTGTCCTGCAGGTCGCGGCGGGTAAAATCCACGCCGACGGCGTAACCGTAGACCTTGGAAAGGGCATCCTCGACCGCTATCCCCGCGCCGCCTTCGGCGAGGGCCATCACCAGTTCGACCTCGTAGTGGACATTGGACGACGCCGATGGATAGGGAAAGGTGTCGCCGTTGTAGAGGTTGTCGGCGTTCTTCTGAAAGAAGAAGGGCGGTTCGCGGGATGGATCGTGACCCATTTCGATCGCATGGTCGGCATAGTTGCGGCCGACGCAATAGACCCGGCGCACCGGAAACTGTTCCGTCATCCCATCGACGTCGAGAAGCACGGGTTGGGGGGCGGGGATTACGGTAGCGCGCATGCGGACATCCTGAAGCAGTGGCATAAGACAAGGCCCGTCTTTGTCTCTCGATTCACCAGACAATCCTAGCCCTTTTTGGAAGGGCAGCAAAAACTTGCGAAAAATTTGCAGCTGTATGGAAGCCGCCGACAGAAGGATCGATCTCGGGAACGAAATATATCTGCAAGCCTCTCATGAACGAGCTGTCGCGCACTTATCCGCTCGATGCGCATTCCTCTTGCCCAAAAATATGCAGAAACTTGCCCGTGCGTGGCACATCGTGGACTTCATGTCCTGCCGCAGCAAGCCGGGAGTATAAATCCGTAGTTGATTTTGAGCATGTTTTTACGCATATTTTGATGACGAATAGTATATTTCAAATATTGAAGTATATTTTACGATAATTACTGCTGGGGAGCCGGATGCTCGTATTTTCAGATGAAAATTTGGAGGTGATACATCGTCCGGGATCATCTCCCTATCTTCTCGTAACCTTTAACGAGATGGAAATGGAGGCGAACGGCAGCCGCTTTTGGGGGCAGCGGTTCTGCGAGAAGGTTGATATCTCGGCCCTCGGCTTCATCAGTCGACGACCGAACTGGTTCCCGGCGGCGAGTGTCGTCAAGGCTGTCGAGGTGGTCGCGCCCATCCTTCGCGCCGCACCGGAGCGGATCCTCTACGGGCATTCCCAGGGCGGTTACGCGGCCTTGCGGTATAGGAGGCGCTTCAACGCCGACGTTGCGATCGCCTTCTGTCCCCAGATATCGATCGACCCGAAAGCCGTGCCTTTCGATGGCAGGTTTGCGCGACATTTCTCACCCGAACTTCACGCCAACATGAGGATCGCGTCCGATCACGCGGCTGGCCGGGCCTATCTCTTCTTCGATCCGTTCCATGCGGTGGATCACCAGCATGCGGTCCGGATCAGCAGGATGCAGGACGCCGTGCGCCTCGTGCCAGTGCATATGACTGGCCATGGAACAGTCCGGGCGTTCGCCGGAACGGCACGCGCCTTGTCACTGATAGAAGCCTGCAGGAAAGACGATATTCAAAGTCTCCGCGCGCTCGCCCGTGCCGCCCGGGTTACGGCGCCGATGCGACCCTATCAGATCGCCGTTGCTGCGATCGCCCGGCATGGCGCCTGGGCCGACCGGTTTCATGAACATTTCGGCGCGGCCTTCTCTCCGGTCGAGCGAGCGAATTTCCTCTATCATCGGGCCAATCGCCACATTCGTGACGGGGAGCTCGCGACGGCGCGGACCATGCTTGTGGACGCGATGACATACCAACCGGGAAATGCCGGCTTTGCCCGGCGGATCGAGGAGCTGGACGGCCGTATCGCACGCGGCCTCGGGTCGCGGAGTGCGGTACAGTCGTAAGATCAGCCAGGTCCGTTCGGCGCCTGATCTGCCAGCTGACGCAACTTCCTACAAGGGGCCGGTCCGAGAAGGCTAGCGAAACGGAATAGCCGAGCGGGCCACGGGTTGAAACCCGCGGCCTCTCCGAACGCGTTTTTCAGGCGACAGCCCTGCGCGCCGAGGTCAGGGCCTCGATTTCCATACTGACATGATCGGCGAGATCAGCGCGGGCAATGGCCATATGCAGGTTGGCGCTGACGAAGCCGGCGGGCGAACCGCAATCGAAGGTGCGGCCGCAGAACTCGAACGGCCTGATCGTCTGTGTTCCCATCAGGGCGATCATGGCGTCGGTCAGCTGGATCTCGCCACCGGCGCCCGGCGTCTGGTTCTCCAGCAGATCGAAGATTTCCGGCTGCAGGATGTAACGTCCTGAGATGAAGAGGTTGCTCGGCGCCTTACCGGGCGCCGGCTTTTCCACGAGACCGGTCACAAGCGGGCCTTCAGCCGTGGACTTAAGCGACACGATCCCGAATTTGTGGGTCTCCTCGGGCGCGCATCTTTCCACTGCGACGATGTTGCCGCCGTGACGGTCATGGAGATGCATCATGGACTTGAGGCACGGTTCGTCGTCGACCATTAGCATGTCGGGGAGCAGGACGGCAAAGGGTTCGTCGCCGACGATCTGGCGGGCCGTCCATACAGCGTGTCCCAGGCCGCGCGCCTGCTGCTGACGGACGAAGGAAATGCTCCCGGTGTCCGGCGTGCCCTGGGTCATCCGGTCGGCCAGACCGTGCTTGCCGGCGCTGCGCAGGCAGGCGTCGATTTCGAAGGCGTGGTCGAAATAGTCCTCGATCGCACCTTTCATGCGACCGGTGACGATGACGATATGCTCTATCCCCGACGCGAAGGCTTCCGCGACGATGTAATCGAGGATTGGCCGGTCGACGACGGGGAGCAGTTCCTTGGGAACGCTCTTGGTTGCCGGCAGCATCCTCGTTCCAAAACCGGCGGCGGGAATGATGGCCTTGCGGACTTTCATGTGCATGTGGGGAAGTCTCCATTTCATGCGAGCTTGCGAACGAATGCTTAAGGGTTCGGTCGATCGCTCTTCCGGCGATCAACGCCTTTCCAACGGTCCCGAGACGAGAACCGTCAAAGCGCGTGCGAGAGAAGCGCGGGGCTCTCGGTCATTGCAGCATCGAGCTTCCGCCGCAGCAGCGCGCGATAGAGCTTGACGTGGTCGCTCGCGCAGGCGAGGTGGTCGGAGGGCCGCCGCATAGAGCCGCGCAGCCGCTCCCAGGTCCGGTTGTCGCCCAGGACCTCGACGATACGGTCCGCAAGGTCCTGGCTGCTGCCGGCGCGGAAGTGGAGGCCATCTTTTCCGTCCCGCACCTTCTCGGCCATCCCGCCGATGTCGGAGCAGATCATCGGCCGACGATGAAGTAGGGCCTCCTGGATCACGACGGGCGAATTCTCCCACCAGACTGACGGCAGGACCACCCAGTCGACCGAACGCATCAGCCGCGGCACGTCCGCGTTCTGATAGGCGCCGTAGAAGCGGACGCGGTGGCCGGCATCCGCGATCAGCTTTTTCATCCGCTCCTGGAATTCGATCGGCTGCCGTTCGAGATTGGCGCCGAAGATCATCAGGCAGGAATCCTCCCCCCATATTTCCTTGGGAATGCGGGTAACGGCATCGACCAGGACGTCGGCGCCCTTGAAGGGGGTCATCTGGCCGAAATAGGCGAAGCGGTTGCGGCGCGGGTTCGGACCCTGCATCTCCCGCGCGGGTGCGGATGTTTCCGCGGCGATGCCGTTTTCGATGACGGTGAACTTGTCCTTTTCGATGCCCCATGTGGCATAGCGCTCCACCAGGAACCGGCTGGGTGAGATGAAAGCGTCGGCAAGGCCGAGCATCCCGCGCGCAAACACTTCCCGTTTCAGGAAGCGAGAGACGGGAATGTCGGGAAAGCAACCGTGGCAGGCGACGGGGGACGCCGTTTCGCAGAGCTGGCCGGAGGGCCGTTTCACCATCTGTCCGTGATTGTGGCAGATGGACAGGTATTCGTGGAACGTCACCACGATGGCTGCGTGCGGAAACGCCTCTCTCAGGGCATAGAGGGCTTCGAGACCGATGCCCAGCACGTGATGAAAATGCACGACATGAGGCCTGAGATCGCGCGCGAAACGCAGGAGGTCGCGGGTGATCGACTGGGTATCGCCGTTGGACAGGAAGAAGTGGTCGTAGTCGTCCGCGTGGAACAGGAGCTCATCCTCGGCAAGGCGCAGGCTCATCAGCGCCGATGCCGCATGACGCGGCATCGGATGGCCAACGCGGGCGAGATAAACCGATTGCACGTTCGGTAATGCATTCAGGCCGCGATGCAGGTTATGGGAGGCGATTTCCGCCCCGCCGAGCGAGACAGTCGGGTGCCCATGCGAAACAACAAGGACGCGAAGCTGTTCGTTCATGCCGACCTCTTTTCGGCGGTGAGGATGGGCGACCACTGGCTCCTGAAGATCTTTCGATCGATCTCTTCCACACACGCCGACATAGTTGCGCTGATACCATGGCGCGCGTCGTCGCTGCCCCACATCTGCACAGATGGCAGCAGGTAGGCGTCAAACCCGGAGCGGCTGAGGCGGAGGCCGAGATCGAGTCCCTTTTCCTGCGCGCCCAGATAGCCGCCGGATAGGCCGCCCGCGTGCGACAGGGCTTCGCGCGGCATGGCGCAGCACTCGAGCGAAGCGGCCGCAATCCGGGTCGGCTTCATGTCGGTAACGGCCTTGAGCGGGTAGCCGGCATAGCGGCCCACGACCGGCTCATCGCTGTTGCCGTCATCGATCCAGTATCCCGCCCAGCGGATGGAATAATCCTCGTAGGCCAGGACGGGCGAGAGGATGCTTCCCCTGAGCGTCGCGGCGGTGGCCAGCAGCTTGCCATACCATCCCGCCTCGCGTGGGATCAGTGAGGCGGAAAGCGAGACGACGGTTTCACAGGAAAGGGCCTGCGTGCCGGCTTCCAGCATTTCGTAGACGTCGCCTGTTCCCTTTGCCGACACCAGCCTGGCCGAGAGACCATAGAAGCGCGCAAGTTCCCTGAGGCGGGCACTCTGCCTGCGAAAGCGCTCCGCCGGCATGGCGATGACGATCGGCGCACGCCGGGTTTCCGGATCGAGCGCGAGCAGGGCGAGCAGCGGGAAGATCTCCTCATCGCTTTCCCCGGCCCCGATGACGATCGGCGGGCTCGCCTCCTCGTCGAAGGAGCCGGCATCCAGGACCGTCTCGATGACCGGTGTCGATCCTCTGGATTGTCTGAGGAACGGGACGATCTGCGTATCGACGATCGCCGGCAGCGCGGGGGTTGCGGGGTCGATGGAGCCGATCTGGCGCAATGCCGCCTGGCGCGCCGAAGCTCGCGTGAGCTTCACCGGCAGAAACGCGCGGCGCGTATCGTGCAGCGTCAGTTCGAAATAGAGCGGCGCACCCGCATCTTCACTCGGCAGTTGCGCATGGGTTATGAATCCATGGGGGAGTTGTTCGCTCAGCAGGCCCGGCGCGAAGTCCTGCTGGTCCTTGAAGCTGTCGGTAACGTCGGGGCGGTCGAAACGCGTCCAGCGTTCGTCGAGGCGGACCGCGGCATTGTGGCGGCGCAGTCTGACCGTTGCGATATGAGTGTCGGGGTCGTAAAGCCAGCCGGTGACGAGGAGATTTCCTCCATCGGCTTCGAATGCGCTGTCTATTCCCATTCGGACGGGATAGGGCAGGCCGGAAACGGTCTCCTTGCCCTCGAAGCTGTTGGCGGCTGCCCGCAGGGACAGGAGCAGGTCTGGCGCGCCGTGAGTCCGCAGCAGAATGGAGCGGATGTGTTCGGGTGTTTCCAGCGGTCCTGCAATGCGCTTGCGGGAATGGACGGCGGCATACCTCCAGCCGGCGCGTCCTCGAAAGACGAGGCCTTCGATCTCGGGTGAGGGGCCCGCCTGGTCGGCACGGACAAGGCAGACGAAGCCGGTCCCGCCATCGGGAGCGTCCGGGCGGGGAAAGGTGGCGATGCCGCATTCCGCGACCACCGGCGTGACGTTGCCGACCACGGACATCCGGCAATGTCCTGGAGCCATGCCGCGGCTCCAGCCCTGCAGGAACGTCGCACCATCATGGCTCTCGCCGATCAGCTCGATGAAACCGTCGCTGGCGTGGGCGGCTCGCAAAAGCGCCGTCACTGTTTGAAGTCTGCGGCGATCGACATCTCCAGCCATCAGCGCGTCCAGGAGCCGGTTGAGGACGGCGACGGACTGAGAGCCTGCGGACTCCACGACAAGCGCGGCCGCTTCCTCGGCAGGGGCGAGGCGCGGCGAGAAGATGTAGCGTGTCGCCGTCTCCTCTTCTCCGAACCGGATCGTGGTCATGGCCAAGTCCATGTCGCCAGCCGTCAGGAGCGCCGCAAACCCGTGCCTGACTCGCGGCGAGGACGCGGCCAGCCGCCATTCCGTGACGAAAGAGCTTCGCGTGACGGCCTGATCTTCACCGATACCCAGCACCACATCACGAGCCGTGACGTGGCCGAGGCCAATGATCAGCAAGGTCGTTTCGTCGACGCGGCAACCGATAACCCTTCCGGAGCGCATTGCCCTGCCGGCTCCATATCTGGCGGGCGTGGGATTGGGGGTTTGGGGATTGACGGTTGGGGGACTCGCGACCGGAGAGTTGGTGGTCGCCGCGGGCGATTGTTCCGTATCGAGCACGCCGTTATCCTCCCTCGGTCAGATTCTGGCGGCCAGCACAAGGCTGGCGCCAGCGGCAAATCCCACGAGAACGAACAGCAGCAGCAGCAGGGGCTTCAGTTCGCCATTGGCGCGCTTGCGCAATGCCGTCAGGTTCTTTTCCATCCCCGCGACGACCCCATCCAGCCGCATCAGGTGGACATCGAGATCGTTCAGTCTTTGGCCGATATCCACCTTGAGGCTTTCGATGGCGTTGTTGACATCGGTCAGGCCGGCGGTCTCGGTCTTCTCGGCATCGATTTCGGGTGCGCGCTGCAGTGAGCGCTGCGAGACCTGCAACTGCCGCTGTGCCGCCATCAGGAGATCGAGTTTGTCGAGCACTTTCGCCAGCGGTGCGGCTATCAGAGCCTCAGCCGCCTGCTCGTTTGGCTGGGGAACGCGCAGGGCCTGTTCGGAACCGCTTCCATTTCGCGCCACGACGACGATGTCGCTCGCCCGGGACTGAACGGGATCCGGCAGGGCGATTTCGAACGCGTGTTTGCCGTCGCCGATACCGTTGCGCCGCAAGTCGGGGCGATTGCGGTCAGCGATGGCCTCGGCAATCACCTTGCCGTCGAGGAGGACGCGAATGGTCAACCGTTGATCCGGCGCCATCGGGTCAAAGGCCCAGCCGAAGATCTTGCCCATGTCGACGGCATCCACCCTACCGTTCATCGGCTTGGCGTTGTCCTGCTCGGATGCGACATCCGGCCGTTCTGCGGGACTGGTCATACGCTCTCCCATGCCTGAACCTGTGCCGTCTCCATCCACTTGAGATAGCGGCGCGCGGTCGTGTCGATGTCGTCGGGCCTGCGCGCATTTTCGGAGAACCGGCGCAGCAGGTCCGGCTCTTCCACGATGCTCCGCATCGCCGCGGCGAGCGCCCGGGCATCGTTGGGCGGGACCGTCAGGCCATTGACGCCATGCTCGACCATCTCAGCCATTCCCCCGATGTTGCTGGCGATCACCGGCCGGCCCTGAGCCTGGGCTTCCTGAATGACGAGTGGCGCGTTCTCCCACCAGACGGAAGGAACGATAGTGCAGTCGACCGCGGCTACGAGATCACCGATATCCTCTCGTCGGTAGGGTCCTCGGGACTGCACGGAGTCTGACGTTTCGGCAAAGCGCCGGTTGATCTCATCGACGAAGGCTTCGCTCTGGAATGGCGCACCGCCATGGACGCGGAGTTCGAAATCCAGGCCGTCTGCCAGAAGCTGGCGCGCAGCGTCGAGCAAAACGGTGACCCCCTTCCAGGGATTGAGATTTCCGAAATATCCGAAGACCGGCTTTCCGCCCTGGAGCAGTTCTCTGTGCGCGCCGGCATTTCTACCGGGGATGCCGTTGGGAATGACGCTGATCCTGTCTTCCTCCAGTCCCCACCGCACGAAACGGTCCCTCAGGAAGGCGCTTGGCGAGACGAAGTGGTCAACGGTGCTCAAGAGGGCCTTCAGATGGCGCTCGCGCAACGCGAAGCGGTCGAGCGGGATGTCCTTGAAACAGGCGTGGCAGCGGTCGGGGCTGGCCTGGTAACAAAGCTCCTTACTGCCGGTGCGCACCATAAGGCCGTCATGGTGGCAGATCGGGTAGTAGTCATGCAGCGTCATGACGATCCGGCAGTCGGGCAGGGTGCGGCGGACGATATGAGGGAACTCAGCGCCGAGCAGCAGCAGGTGATGGAGGTGAACCACGTCCGGCTGGAAATCGCGCAGCAGTTCCGTCACGTCCGGTACGACACCGTAGAGATCAATCTGGCTCATGAAGAAGCGATCGAAGTGTCCCGACCACAGCAGGATCTCGTCTCCCGCCGAACCGATGCTCTGAAAGCTTGTGCCCGGTCTGGCCTCGCGATGGATCTGGTTCGTGGCGCCGAGAAATAGGGCTTCGTGCCCCTCGCGCTGGTAGGCCCGAAACAAGTCGTGAGCGAATATCTCCGTCCCGCCGGGATGAAGGGACGGATGGTTGTGGGCGGCCACCAGGATACGCTTGCTCATCGGCCATTTCCCCGGCGCTTTGCCACGATGAAGTCCTGATGGTGGCCCGCGGTGGTGCCACGCCAGTGGCCGAGCGATTTCAGAGCGACGGAGAGGCCCGCCCGTTCGAGTGCCCTGTCCAGAAAGCCGTCTTCGAAGCCGACCGCGGCAAGCGGCGGCTGGTTGGGCACGAACCAGCATGGGCTTTCGCCGTAGCGGCGGAAAGCGAGGCGGGGATCGCGCCGCCCGTGTTCGTTTGCCGCCGCGATCCGGTCGACCACGAAGGCAGTCATGAACAGGCGGCCGCCGGGCGACAGGACCCTGCGGACTTCGGCGAGGTAGACAAGGATTTCCGCGGGCGGCAGATGAGTGACCACGGACGTCATGATGACGAAGTCGAAATGACGATCCGGAAACGGAAGCCTCAAGGCCTTCCCGCTGATCTTGCCGTTCGGATTGTAGAGTTCGTGCGCGATGTCCAGGCGCTGGAACGCGAAATTGGGGTAGGCGGGCGTGATCGTCCGCTGGCACCAGCCGATACCGCCTTCGACCGGGTCGATGCCATCGTAGCGGCTCGTCTGCGGATCGAGATATTGGGTGAGCGGCACGGCCATCCGGCCGATACCGCATCCGATGTCGAGCACGCGGCTGTCTTCGCGCAGGCCGCCGATGCGGATGAAGTAGCCGAGAAATTCTGCTCCTATCGCACGGAAATCTCCGTCCCCGACGAAGACGTTGGTGGATTCCGGTTGCGGCAGGAAACGATTTTCCCGAACTGATTCGATCAACCAGCGAACACGGTCTTCATCGATCAGCCGGGCCGGTTTCGTGGAACGCAGGAGTGCTGCCTGGGTCACGCTGCGTTCCTTTCCCGGATTCTTACACCTTTGGCGACGGGCCGGTCATTGTCCTTGCCGAATTGGCCAGCCATCAGCTCGGTGATGTCGTCTTCCCAGCGCTGCGTGTGCAGCCATGAATTGTACTGGCTTGCAACGCCACGCATGTAGTCCTGGCTGCGGCGGATCGAACGGCGCTCGAAATGATACAGGCAGGCCGCCGGCTCATAGGCTATCCGCAGCCCGAGGCGGCGGATCTTGAGGCACAGATCGCTGTCCTCGTAGTCGCCAATCACATAGTCCTCGGTGAAGCCGCCAACGCGTTCGTAGGTCTCCCTGCGGGCGACGAGGCAAGCCCCGGTGACGCCCGGAACCTCGCGGGCATGCTGCGCCGGCGCATAGTCGCCGGGCATGCCCTTGTGGAAATGGTGGTTCAGCCAGATCCCGCGCTGGTCCCGGCCGAAATACAGGCCGGCATGCTGCAGCGAGCCGTCTTCGAAGATCAGTTTCGGGCCGACGGCGCCCAGTTTGCACCTTTCCAGCAGCCCCCGCGACAACACCTGAAGCCAGCCGGGTGCGCTCGGAACGACATCCGAATTGAGCATGACCAGTATGTCGCCGCGTGCGAAACGTGCGCCCGCATTGCAGGCACGCGCATAACCGCCGTTGTGATTCATGGTCACCAGCTTCATCGGCAACCCGTGCAGAAGGTGCAGGCCGCCCAGCAGGTGCTCCGTCTCATCCTGGATCTCCGGCGAGTCGAGTACATAGATGACCTCCGCATTGGCCACGAGCCAAGGATCCGTGGCCATTCCCGACAGCTGGAAACGCAGGAAATCGAGGACCTTGTAGAGGGGCACGACGATGGAGACGAGGGGCGCGCTCCTGGGCAGACTGTAGTCCTTCGTGCAGGCGACCTCGATGGTCCTGCCCAGCCGCCGCTCTATGTCTTGCAGGGCAGGCGCGAGGATCGTGCGGAAGGCACCGTCGACCGCATGCTGTGGCGGCACGGCGCGCAGGAGATGGTTCCGTTGTGCCGGAGGCTCGAAAGGTTGCGGCGTGGGTATCAGCGGCCTGATTGCTCCCGAGGCAAGGCGCATCTGAAACCGCGGCTGCAGGAGAGGCCCCGGCGACTCCGACAGCGGGACCCAGGCAACAAAACCGATCACATCGGTCTTGCTCTTCTCATCCTTGCCCTGAGCCCATGCCGGAAATTCATAGCTGTTGCCATCGAGCGGCACGACCGTGCCGTCCTCCCTGACGTAGTCTATACCGGCGAATGCCGATGACGGCGCATGGAACCAGCCGCCGGCCAGCAGACCGCCGTCGAGCGTCAGAGCTAGATCGACCTCGCCGGAGGGATGCATCGATGACTTGGCGATCCGGCTTGACGCCAGCGGCGAACGCACCTGAAGGTCGATCGCGGTGGCGGCACCACTTTCCGGCAACGCGGCGAGCTGACGGACGATCATTTCGCGCAGCTCTACCGCCTCAGGATTTTTGCCCCACCAACTCTGAAGACTAGGATAGCGCGGCTTGCCGTCCGCAAGCTGGCGGATGGCGGTGCCGTTCTTGCTCAGGAGCACGACCAGAAGCGGAGGGGAAGGAGAGGGCGCCTCCGCGATGAAATGGCATGGCTGCAGGCCGTTTTTCCCGTTCCGTCCGAGGACAAGCCTTACGGCGATGCGGGTGATCGAAGCTGCGCCGACCGCATAGATCGCCGTGATGTCGCCGAGATCCGGGTTGATGGCCGTCTCGATCAGATGGCGCCCCTGGGCAACCTGGCAGACGATGATGGCCGGCTGCGGTTCGGGCACGAGCGCATGAAGGGCGTCTTCGACCACCATGTGGAAAAGATGGTCGCCGGCGATGCGGAAGGCGCTTCGCCACACGGTCAGCAGGTTGTTGACAAACTTGATGCGGGCAGCCGGCGCGAGATCGTCGAACAGCGCCTCCACATCGAGGGGCGCGAGCATCCGCGCCGGCTGCATCACCAAGGTTTCGGCTGTGCTGCCGTGTTCCGTGCAAATGCCCACGCTCACCGGTTGCTTTTCCGGTCTCATCGCCCAGAACATGCGTTGCCTTCCGTCGCCGAGCGGCAGCATCATGCTGACGAGCGGTACCGGCGACGGCTCCATCGAGAGCAGGAATTTTGTGTTGGGAAGGGTTGGGGGAATATCCCAGATCAGGACGGCCAGGTCAGCGCCGAGCCGGAAAATCTTTGCGCTTTTGAAAACGTCAGTGGCGTCTATCGAGTCGTCGAACGTCACACGCTGCCCCTCTGGATCAGAGTTGCGCGCCCCGCGGGAGGAGGCAGGGCGCGCAGAAATCATATTCAGTGAACGGTGAAGTAGTTCTCAGGATTGGCATGGATGTCGTCGGCGTCGACATTGACCAATGTGAGTGTATCCCCATGGCCGAGGTCCACGACGACATTGCCGCCGACCTGCGTGACACGGGAGGCCAGGTCTTCGGGCGAAGATACGTCGAGGCCATTGATGCCCTTCGAGATCTGCAGCAGATCCTCGCCGGCGTTGAAGTCGAGGATGACGTCATTTCCGCCGCCGCCGTCGAAGACGAAGACGTCATGGCCGGCACCGCCCACCAGGAGGTCGTTGCCAGCGCCGCCATCGATGATGTCGGCACCATCGCCGCCATAAAGGATGTCGGCGCCCTTGCCGCCGGACAGGAGGTCGTTGCCATGTCCGCCAAGCAGGGTATCGCTGCCCTTGTCGCCGTACAGAAGGTCATCCCCCCAGCCGCCGACAAGGTTGTCGTTTCCATCTTCACCGTTCAGCAAGTCGCTGCCCTCGCCGCCGAACAGGGAATCATGTCCCTTTCCGCCGAACAGCAGGTCGTCACCTTCACCACCGAACACGATGTCGTGCCCGTTGCCGCCGCTCACGAAATCATCGCCCGCATGGGCGCGAATGAAATCGTTGAAGCGCGAGCCGAACAGGGCATCGTCGTATGCTCCGCCTTCCAATGTGGCCATCTGCCTCTCCTCTTCGGATTTGTGTTCTGCGTCCTCGGCGCGGGTGCGACGATTTCGCGCCTGAACACTGCACTGCAACAAAGAACGAGGCAAGCATTTCCTGGAACTAAAATGTCATATCTCGGGAAATAAATTTCCTAATATGAGTACTATTGGTACATTGTTTCGGTAGTATCGGTTATTACGAAGTATAATTTCGGTATTTTATTTCTTTATTACTTCAATTTTTGAATCATTTTGCGCTGCGGTTGTTTTGCTGCCACGGAAGGTCAGTCTTCCCTGAAGGCCCTGTTGAAGCTTTCGAGGACAGGAGAGGTGATGTAGTCGATCGCACGCCGCGACGCGTGGAGGATCAGCACCTCGGCGGGCATGCCCGGGTAAAGGCGGACATCGGGGTTCGCCTTAAGGGATGCCGGATCGAGTTTCGCGCGCGCAACGAAAAACGCGCTGTTAGACTTTTCATCTACAGACTGGTCGGCGGCGACATAGGTGATCGTGCCTTCCATCGGCAGGCGGGAGCGCTGATTGTAGGCCGTGAGCCGGACCTGGGTATGGGAGCCTACGCCAATGCTGTCGATGTCGCGGGGATTGACTCGCATCTCGACCAGCAGCGGCTCGTTTTCCGGAACGATCTCGAGCAACGGCTGGCCGGGCGTGACCGCGCTGCCGGGGGTGCGCAACAGGATATCGCTGATGATGCCATCCTGCGGAGAGCGGATCTCAAGGCGCCGCAGCACGTCCTTCGAAGCAGTGATCTGCTCCTCGACGTCGGCGAGATCGATGCGTGCCGTGGTGATTTCGCCAGCAATCGTCGACTGAAAGTCGCTTTCGATCCCGGTCAGTGCGAGCTGTGCGCCTGCTGCGGCTTTTTCGGCCTGTGCCCGGTTGCCGACGAGTTCCCCCCGTTCCCTCGCAAGCTCGCTTAGCTTGGAGTCGATCTCGATGAGTTGCGTGCGCGGTATCGCGCCTTTTTTCACCAACATTTCCGTCGCCGTCCGGTGTTCTTTGATGAAACCGATTTGCTGGTCGGCGGCCTGGATCTGGATATCCAGTGACGTTGCATGTTCGAGGTGCTCCTCGATGGTCTTTTGCTGGACCTCGACACGTCCGACTTTGGTGTCGCGCCGCTTTTCGAAAAATATCGTCTCCGCCCTGACGGCATCATCGATCGTAGCGTCCCGAGCGTCGCCGAACTCGCGCGGAAAGCTGATTTGAGGCGCGTCAGTCTGCTCGGCTTTCAATCGCGCCAGTTTCGCGATTAGGCCGATGCGTCGGATCTGGAGTGACTGCAGGCTGGAGCGGGCTCTCGTATCCTCCAATTCGATCAGAGGCTGGCCTGCGGAAACCTTATCGCCTTCCTGAACGAGCAGCCGGCTCATCACGCCGCCCTCGAAATGGCTGATGGTCTTCCGCTTCGAATCGACGATGACCGTGCCGTTGGCGACTGTGGCGCTGCTGAGCTCGACCGAAAAGGCCCAGGCAAAAAATCCGCCGAAGGACACGAGGACGGTGGCGAGCCCCGCGACGACGAGGCGGCGGAGCGGCGAGCGGTTGTCAAACGGATCGGCTTCCAGATCCGGCGAACCGGCATCCGGCGACATTGGCTGATACCGCTGGAGGCGGCGTTCGGAAAGATCGGGGCGGACCGCAACTGGGTTCTTTTCAATCATATCGCGGCTACCTCGCGGTGTATTTCGCCCGGAATCGTGGTGGTGACAACGGATGTGCGCGGTCCGAATTGGGTGATGCGGCCGTTCTCGAGCACGAGCAGCTTGTCGGCGACCTGCATGATGGCCGGCCTGTGGGCGATGATGATGACGATGGCGCCGCCTTCGCGGGCGCGCTCGATCGCGCGGATAAGGGCCCGCTCGCCGATCGCGTCGAGATTTGCGTTCGGCTCGTCGAGCACGATGAGGCGAGGCTGGTTGTAGAGGCAACGGGCCAAGGCGATACGCTGACGCTGTCCTCCAGACAAGGTAAGATGCCCGTCGCCGACGGGCGTGTCATAGCCGAGCGGCAGGCGCCCGATCATTTCGTGGATGTCGGCCAGTCGCGCCGCCTCCAGCACCTTGTAGGGATCACTGTCGGCCATCCGGCCGATGTTCTCCCGAATGGTGCCTTCCAGAAGCGAAACGGACTGCGGTAGATATCCCACTACCTCGCCGAACGAGCCACGCTCCCAAAGGTAGGTATTGTTGCCGTCGAGGAAGACGCCGCCGGATGTGGGGCGCAAGATACCGACCAGCAGGCGCGCCAGCGTCGATTTGCCGGCTGCCGAGGGACCGATCACGCCCAGAACTTCGCCCGGAGAGAGGGAGAAGGAAATGCCCTTGATGATCGGCACTTCCAGCCCGGGAGCCGCATAGAGGAGTTTATCGACCACGAGGTCGCCCGACGAGTGCGGGGTGGGCATCGACTGACGGACCGCGAGGTCCGCGCCCAGAAGGGCCTCGATGCGGCGCCAGCCGGCGATCGCCAACACCCATTGCCGCCAATTCTCGATGATCGAATCGAAGGGGATCAGGAGACGCCCGACGAGAATGCTCGACGCCATCATGGCGCCGGGCGTAATTTCCTGCTGAAGCACAAGATAGGCCCCGGCCGCGAGGGTGATGATCTGGATGCAATACCGCAGGCTGCGGGTGATGGACGACATCGCCTTGCTTCTGGTTCCGCTCGTTTCAAAGGCGTCGAGGGCCTGCAGCTGAAGGCCGCGCCAGCGATTCGCCAGGGCGGGCAGCATGCCCATCGCCTCGATGGCTTCGGCATGCCGCAGCGAAGCGCCGATTCGCGATACGGCCTCCACATTCGTTTGGTTCGCTTCCTTGGTGAGCTGGTGCGTCAACATGTAGGTGACCAGACCGCCGCACAGGAGCAATGCGGCCGCGACGGCTCCGATGAGGCCGAAAAGCGGATGCAGAATGAAAAGGGCGCCAAGGAAAATCGGGGACCACACGGCGTCCAGGGGAGCCGTGACCGCCGACGAGGTGAGGAAGCTTCTAAGCTCCGCGATGTCGCGAAGCGATTGGGTCGCGCGTGAGAGACCCTGGTCGACCGAGGCCTGAACGGCGGCGGCAAGCACGGGCATGTTCAGCCGGCGCACGAGCGCGCCTCCGATGGCCTGGAACGAGAGGGCTCGGATGAATTCCAGGACACCCAGCACGACAAGGGCGCCGATGGCTAGGATCAGCAGCATCGTGAGCGTGTCCATGCTCTGGCTGTTGAGCACCCTGTCATGAACCTGCAGCATGAACAGTGGCATCGTCAGTTGTAATAGGTTGAGGCACACGCTCAATGCCACTGCATAAAGCAACCCTGATAGGAATACACGCTTGGCTTGCGCGATCAGCAATCCAGGGCTGTCCTGCTTTGTTCCTCTCCGCATTTGCCCCTTGCTTCTTGTCTCATTTTGAACAGTATCGCGCATGGCAATTTGCCTCGAGTTAACGTTAGATCAATCAGTTGGAGGACGTATTCGTTATAGCCAAACCGAAGGATAGTATTGCTTCTGCCAATCTGGCACATAACGGGGGCGCCGCGCAAGCTAATGGCGATTGGGAGGGTTGGGGGTATTTGAATAATACTTCAATTTTTGAAGTATTTTCCTGAAACGGAGAGTGGGATGAAAGAAGAAGTTGTGCCTAAATTACCCGTAGAGCTGAATGGCGAACTAACGGTTCAGATGGGTCAGGTGGCACAGACAGACCCCAGGCATCCGCAGGATGCCGAATTCGGGGACCTCCAACAGGTTACGTATTTCGAGCTCGCTCGCCTCATGGAGCGGGCAAGCCGACGGTTCTCGGGCCTGATCCGGGCCGAGCTTACCAGGCTTCGGGTAGACGATATCGGGCCGGCACAGGCAATGATCCTGTTGGCAATCGGCGATTCGGAGCTGTCGGTCGCCGAACTTCTGGATCGTGGGCATTATGTCGGCTCCAACGTCTCCTATTATCTGAAGCAGCTAGGCGACGGTGACTACATTGATCGCGTTGCTTCCCAGCGCGACAAGCGGTCGGCACGCATCAAATTGACAGAGAAGGGGCGCCAGCTCAGGGCAAATCTCCGAGATGCGGCGATGACTTACGAGCGTGCGGTAAAGCGAGGCGATCAGGACCAACGGATGCTGGAGACTGTATTCCAGACATTGCACCAGCTCGAACTGGCCTGGGGCAGCGCTTCACGGTACGGCGTCTAAGCGGTGAGTAATGCCGTGGGCCTGGCAATGGCAGAATAGACGCGATGCACGTGGCGTTTATTCATCGACGGGGTTTCGGTCAGTTCGCTGCGCTGGCCGCCCAACTCGCACAAGCGGGCAATGAGGTCAGCCTCATCACCGAGACCATAGATCAGAAGATCCCTTCCGTTCGCGTCGTTCGACATCGAACGGAATCGGGTCCCCGCGCCGATCCGCATATGGCCCGACACATGGGTGTTCCGGATCACCATGCGCGAATCGGCCATCGCGTCGCCGAAACGCTCGACGCCATGGTGCGGCAGGGGCTGGTGCCCGATATCGTCGTCGGTCATATCGGCTGGGGAAGCATGATGTTCCTGAAGGACGTGCTGCCACGGGTGCCCGCATTGGCGTATTGCGAGTTCTTTTACCGATCGGAAGGGGCGGACATCGGGTTCTCTCCCGGCGATCGGCCCGATCTGGAGACGCGCAAGAGACTGCGGCTGCGCAACGTCGCGCAGCTCTTGTCACTTGAGGCCGTCGAAGCCGGCATCAGCCCCACCCGCTGGCAGAGAAGTCTCTATCCTGCCGACGCCCGGGCGCGCATTTCGGTGTGTCATGAGGGGATCGATACGGTGCGGTTTCGACCCGACCCGACGGCTTCGGCCACGCTTCCGGACGGGCGCGTGCTGAGCGCCGGTGGTCCTCCCATTGTCACCTTTGTCGCACGGGACCTTGAGCCGTATCGCGGATTTCCACAGGTTTTGGAGGCTGCCGCCAAGGTTGTGCGCCAACGCCCCGATGCTCTGTTCGTTTTCGTCGGAGGAGATGGCGTCAGTTATGGTGTGCCGCCGCCAGGGGGCGGAGCATGGAAGGATCACCTTCTCAAATCGCTGGACATGCCACAGGAAAACATCCTCTTTCCCGGCGCGGTGCCGCATTCGGTTCTGCGACAGCTTTACCAGATTTCGGCCGCGCACCTCTATCTGACCTATCCATTCGTTTTGTCCTGGTCGGTGTTGGAGGCGATGGCGTGCGGCGCCCTTGTTATCGGATCGGATACGGCGCCCGTCCGGGAAGTCATACGCTCCGGCCGGAACGGCCTATTGGTGCCGTTCTTCGATACGGACGCGCTCGCCGAGGCCATTCTTGGCGCGCTGAAAAATCCAGAACAGCATTTCGAGATGCGTGCCGCCGCGCGCCGGACAGTCGAGGGGCGTTTTCGATTGGCGGATTGCCTTGGTCGTCAACAAGATCTTCTTGAGAAATTAACCGGGAAACCACTTCGCACCAGATCAACAACAACATCATAATAATTAATTAGATTTTTGAAGTATATATGAAGTTAATTTATTTGATTTCGTCTATTTTTATTATTGTGCACCGCAATGTTAGTTGTTAGGCTTTGGTTATATGGCGCCGGCCGGTCGGAATAAACGTCTGATTATACGGCGCCTTTGGTTTCTGTTCCGAGATAATCCTTCAGAGGTCGCGCGTGCAAGAATTGACGTCTTCCGGCATTGGGAAACGATTGGCGACGAGAAAGCTGGTAGCGGCATCGGGCCGGGATCGGTCCTGCTTCGAAGGGAGCGACATTGAGCATCTGGTCGTCTACCTCGATGTTGATGGCCATCCTCCGGCGACGTTGCAGAACGCCTTTCCGCTGATCGCCATCGCCTTTTCCGAAGAGGGCGAGACGGATCTGCAGGAGCGTCTGGCGCTGCTTGAGCAGTTGGGGACCGTCCCCGCGTTACCCATACATAGGCTTGATCCCCTCAATACCTCGGACAGTTTCCCGCTTCTGAGAACTCTGAGCGAAGGCAGCGTCGGCCGGCTCGCCCGATACAGCGCCTCGATCACCTCGGAGCTCGCGATCCTGCGCCGGGAACGCGAAACGCTGCTGGAAAACTACCGGTCGCTCGAGGACGCCTTCCAGGCGAGAAACTGGGAGCCGGTTTCGGAAATCTTCTCCCACGATCCCTATGCCGATCCCAAGGACGAGGGGATCGAGCAGCTGCTCACGGCCGCCTTTGTCGAACAATTGCTGCCGGTATCCAGCCTTGGCGTGGCAGGGTTTGCCCTTCACCTGCATTCGGTGCCCCGGATCAGCGGCGAGCTTGTCGTCGCATTGAGCTATCTCGAAAGCGGCGAAGGGGTCGCGGAGTGGACAGTACCCTACGCGCAGCTCGTGCCGAATTGGAATTTCTTCTCGCTGCCCCGGGCCTGCGGAGGGGCTGCGCGCACGCTGCGGCTGCGGATCTCCGCGACTGGACCTGAGACCATCGGACTTTCGCTCGGCTATCCGATCGCCGGCGAGCGCTACTCGGCGCGATCCGAAATTCCGCATCCGGATCTTGACCTGCGTCCGCTGGCGTTCAAGGTGTTCACGGGCTTGCCCGGGGTCAAGCCCGCCAGGACACCCAACATGATCGCGCCGAGCAACATGCTCGAAGGCCAGTACACGGTCGACTATCGCCTGGCGGTCGGTACGTTGGCCCAGATTGCAGACGTTTCGGTCACGCCCATCGTTCCGGATTTCCAGACAGTGCGCTTCCTCGAGCACGAGCATGCCGTTGTCTGCCATCCGTTGTCGAGCGGCATATCGGCCGGCGCTGTCAGTCGCGCCGTCGAGCCTGGAACGATATCCTTCTCGGCAAGCGCCTTCATCGATCATCCGGACGGAAAGCCCGCGGCGGTCAGCTTCCTGCTGGCGCCGGCAAATTCGAATGCGCGTTCCGAGGTGGCTGAAATTGCGCGAAAGGGCACGGCCAGACCGTCGGCATTCTTCAGCGGATGGCGCGAAGTCAGTTCCACTGAGGTTGTCAACATCAACATCCAACTGGACGAACCGGTACGTGCTCCGATGGACCTGATGATCCTCAGCCGCGCCGTCACCGATTCCGTCGATTTCTCCTGGCTCAAGGTGTCCGGCTTCAGGATGGTCAAGCAGTTTACGGAGGCTACCGATGTCCGGTAACAGGGAGCCGACGGACCTGATCGCCGTGGCCATGCCCCTCTACGGTCATGCGGCACTTGCCCTTGAAGCGATCGAATCTGTCCTTGCCTCGAATCTCAACGGCTGCCGGACTGTCATCGTCGTTTCGGTCGACGGTGATCCACGGCATGAGACGTTCGATCAACTGCTGCTCTATGCTGCGGCCCATCCGTCTGTCCATGTCATATTCGGCCGTAACGCCGGCCCTGGCGGAGCACGCAATCGCGCCATCGACTTCGTCCTTGACCACTTTCCCGAGGCGAAGGCCGTCTATTTCCTTGATGCCGACAACCGCGTGCTTCCCGGCACCATCGCAACGCTTTACCGGCAGCTCGTCTCCAGCGGCTGCGGATGGGTCTACACGAATATCGACACGTTTTCAGTGAGCTGGCGCGCCCATTACGGCAACCGCTACTCAAGGCTGGTCCACTGCATCACCGACAATATCTGCGATACGGGATCGATGATCTCGATTGAGGTTTTCCAGGACGGCGTCCGCTTCAACGACGACAGGCAGAACGGCTTCGAGGATTGGGAATTCTGGCTGTCCTGCATCGAACACGGTTTCGTCGGCACGCCCTGCCACGACACCGTCTTCGAATACAGGCTGAGGGCGGAGAGCCGCTTCAAGGAGGCCAACCGGGACCGCGCCACATCCGTAAGCTTCCTGCGCAAGCGCCACAGGCCGTTGTTCCAGCGCCCGATGCTGGTGGATTTCGAGCATGAGGAGTGCCCCCGCTATCTGTTTGCGCGAACGGAAGACACGGCAATCTCCTTCTTCACCGATCCAACCAAGCCGCCGACGATGCTTCGTCTCGACGACATCATCCCTGCTTTCTGGGGTAATATCGGCGAACCCGACAATGAACATTTCCCGCCCTTCATGGTCGCTGGAAGCGGGGCGGCGCTTGACGTTCTGCGGCGTTCGCGCATGCTGCCGAACGTGCTTGCCCATCTCGAACGGATGAGCGAGGTCAGCAACGTCGTTTTCGTACAACTCGCCAACGATGCCGCCCAGCGCAAGATCGAACCGGTCGTTCATGGGCCGGGCGCCCAAAAGATCGGTTCCGCCGATCTCGTTTTCATATCGACCCGTCTCGTACAGGAGGTGGTCCAGAACAATGCCGTGGACTGGTTCTCCTCGATCGCAAGCCAGCAGGTCTGGCCGACATCGGCCGTTCTGAAAGTACGCTTCCCATTCCCGAGAAGCCTGCCGCGCCGCTCTCTCATTACCCCGCAGCAGGTGATGATCAATTGCCTCAACGCAATTGCTTCGAGCACTCTGCGTGAGACGGCGGGCAGGCGGTGGACCTGGCGCCCCGCGCGGCTCGTGCCCTATACCGACCTCCACAAGGCGTTGCGCAAGGAGATCGGAGGATCGCCGGTCCTGCCGCTCGGGCATAATGACGGCAAGCGCACCGTGGCGCTGCTGGTTCCGAACGCCTCGTTCGGAGGGGCTGAAAAGGTCGTCTATGCGGCCGCTCGCGAGTTGAAGGCGGTGGGTTACGAAACCCATCTCTTCGTGCTCGGCACGTCCCGGATGGACGTAATTGACGAATTCGATTCCAGCTTCGACTACATCCACTTCTGGGATGCGGGAATTCCAGCCTGGGGAGGGTCCGGTTCCTTTTTGGGACAGGATTTCATCACTGAGGAGCATTCGGTCGATTGGGAAGCGCTCAAAGGACAGCTTTCCGGCTTCGACCTCGTCATCAACAACCACGTGATGGCCGTGCATCCCCTCATCGCGCGGTTGCGTGCCGAAGGTACCCGCACGGTCTGCTATCTGCACGTGGTGGACAACACGGCTTTCAAGCGGCCTGCCGGCCAGCCCTTTGCAGCGATCGCCCACGAGCATTGCTATGATGCTTTCTTGACTTGCTCCGAACAGCTCAAGATCTATCTGCACAGCTACGGCATCCCGCACGAGAAAATTTTCGCCGTTGCGAACGGAGCCAGTTTCTCGGTGCCGCCTAAGGCGTTGGCGGAAGTTCTGGCCGTCAGACGGATCGAGCGCAAGGATGACCGCCTGCGACTTCTCTATATGGGCCGGCTCGATCAGCAAAAGGGTATCGACCGGTTGGCGGCAGCGCTTTCGGAACTGCGGGCCTCGAACATCGCCTTCGACGCCCGGGCCATCGGGGGGGAAATCCTTGCCGATTCCAGGGCCTCCTGGAGTGAGAGGCTAAAGGACCTCGGCGTCGACGTGCGCCCGCCGGTCTTTGCGAGCAAGGACCTGATCAAGGCGCTGGGCTGGGCTGACGTCCTTCTAATGCCATCACGCTGGGAGGGCGCGCCGCTGATGATCACCGAGGCGCAACAGCTCGGCTGCGTGCCGATCGCGACCGCGGTCGGCGCGGTCGAGGAGCTCATTTCGGACGGTGAGGACGGTATCCTCATCAATGCGGCTTCCGATCCGCAGGTGGTGAGGGACCTGGCGCGGATCATCAAGGAGGTTGCAAGCAATCGCGAGAGGCTTGCGCCGCTCATGGAAGGCTGCATCAGGACCGCCGCGCATCGGTCGTGGACCACCTCCTTCTCGGATTTCATCTCCTGGAGCGACAGGTCCGTGAAAAATTCGTCACTGTCCCGCGCCGCGGTCTTTCGCGCGCAGGCGACGGCAAACCCCGTGGTTGCGGCAGCTGGCTGATGGCCGGGCCGCTCCTTTGAAATAGAAAGGTCTATTCGAATGCGTCCGCGAATTCTCGTGACGGGTATTCCTGGTCACTACACGCGTCTTGCCAATGGCGCCCACGGTCTGTCGGTCTCCTATGCGGAGCGGCAGAAGCAGCCGGAAACAAAAGAGGAGTTCCTGCAGGAGCTTCGCAATATCAGCAATACCGGCAACTACCTCATCGGCGAGGGCGCCCTGCGTGCGCTGGCGCCGCATGCCAAACAGATTCCCTTCTGGCATCTCTACAATCTGACCAAAAACGGTGGCGGCTTCGACGAATTCAACGCCAATTTCGACATCTGCGTCTTCACCTGCGCCAACCTGTTGCGCAAGGGGCTTTCCGCGGATGCCGAGGCGGATGTCCTGAGCCGGCTCAACATGCCGATTGTCATGCTCGGCATCGGTCTGCAAAACCGTAAAGATCTTGAGAACAATCTTCCGGAGGGAACGAAACGGCTTTTGGCCGTCCTGAAGGAGCGCGAGCACTATTTCCTGACACGCGGCTACGAGTCCGCCGGCTTCCTGAAGGACCAGGGTTTCTCCTTCGTGCGTCCGACAGGCTGCCCATCGGTCTACTTCATGCCAGACAACATGCGCCGATCGATGAAGAAATTGTCGAGCGTCCAAATCGGCAAGGCGAAGACGATCTTTTCTGGTTACCTCGGCGGCAACCAGGATGCAATTCTCGATGCGAATGCGCTTGCGCCTGAAGGCACCGTGCCGCCCTACGTGGTGCAGGATGAATTCCTCCATTTCGACATGAAGGTGGAGCCGAACGAAGAGGGCCGTGTCTACGATTCCGCATCGGGCCGGATGATCGGCGACCTCGCTTATCCGGGCACCGAGCGGGAGAAGCAACGGTTCGAAGTCCGTACCTTCTTCGACAACAACCAGTGGCGCGGCTGGGCCTCGTCCATGGACTTCAATTTCGGCCGTCGTTTCCACGGCTCGATCATCGCCATGCAGGCGGCCGTGCCGAGCCTTATGGTGGCGGTGGACGACCGTATGCGTGAAATGCTGGGCTTCACCGGTCTGCCGGCCGTCGATACCACCGATGTCGAAAAGGCGGAGAACCGAGCCGAGTTCGTGGCCGACCATCTGGCCAAGCTCAACACCACCGAACTCGTCGACCGGTATTCGGATCGCGAACGGGCCTTCCGTACCACGCTTCGCGAAATCGGCATCGGTCTCTAGCAACCCGCAACATCACACCTTCGGTTCAGAGGACCAGTCATGCGTATATTGCTCACGGGCATCCCCTCCTATCTGCAGCGGACGATTGCGGACGTCTCCGGCACGAGGGTCATCCATCGACCCTATTTCGACGAGACCAGGACCAGGAAGGACCTGATCTCGCAGGTCAGGAGGATCGCCAATACCGGCAACTACCTGATCGGCGAAGGCGCGGCCGAGAGCCTGCGTGGCCACGACGTCACCTATCTGCCGTTCTGGCATCTTGCCAACAACCGCGATTCGAACGAGGTCTACGAAGCGGTGAACCGCGAGTTCGATCTGTGCGTCTTCGCCTCTGCAAACCTTCTGCGCCCCGGTTATTCTGCCGATCTCGAAGCCGAAATTTTCGCGAAGCTGAACATGCCGGTCGTGGTGATGGGCATCGGCATCCAGCGCAAGGAAGGCCTCAAGGATCAGCTACCGGCCGGGACGCAGAAGTTCCTGGAGGTGTTGCGGAACAAGGAAAGTTTCTTCCTGACGCGCGGTTATTTCACTGCCGAATTCCTGCGGGAACAGGGGATGAAGTTCGTCAAGCCGACGGGTTGCCCGTCGCTCTACTTCTCGCCGAACGACATGAAGCGCTCGCTGACCGCACTCGCCAACCCGGCGCTGGCGGAAGCCCAGAAGATCGCCTTCGGTGGTTATCTCGGCAGCGTCGCCGATACGATCGTTGACGCCCATGCGCTGCTCAAGCCCGACAGCGTCGCAAGCTATGTGGTACAGGACGAACTGGTTGCCTACAATCTCGGCCTGACCGGCAGTGACAACGACATCGTCTATGATCGATCGAGTGCGCGCATCACCGGCGGCACGGAATACAAGCATTCGGAAAAATGGCAGCGGAAATACGAACTGTTGGTCTATTTCGATACGAACCAGTGGCGCGGGGCGATGTCGGCGCGCGACCTCTGCTTCGGTCGCCGCTTCCATGGCTGCATCATCGGCATGCAGGCCGGCACGCCCGCCCTGATGATCGCGGTTGACGATCGCATGCGGGAAATGCTGGAATTCATCGGCTTCCCCTATATCGAAGCGGCGACCTGGAACCGTGAGGCCGACAAGCGTGCCTATCTCGCCAATTTCCTCGGCAAGATCGACACGCAAGCGGTTATCGACCGCTATTCCGCCTGCGAGGCCAATTTCCGAAATGCCCTGGGGCAGATCGGACTTTGAGCGGATGAGGGAGAGGGCGCAGGTGCGTGCGTTTGTCCTTTGCCTGCTCACGCTGCTCTCGGCCTTTGGCCCGGTGCCGCCGGCGGCAGCGGACGATGCGCTGTCGGATCGCATCGGCATCAACCGGGTCAACCTTGCCTGGCTTTCCCGCGCCGATCAGGAGCGCGTCCTGAAGGACATCGCGGCAAGCGGCATCACCCATGTCCGGCTTTCGCTGTCGCGGCCGGTGGACAAGAGCATCGATGCGATCGAGATCGCCGAGCGGCTTGGGCTGAAAATCCTTTTGGAAATCCAGCTCGGCAACAAGGATTATTATCCTGCCGCGGCAGCTCCCCGAGCCGGGTTCGGGCGTATCTGGGATGTTCAGCGGCTTTCGGATCTCGATCTGGGTCTTTACCGGGCGCAACTGCGCTCGGCGCTTCGCCGGATTGACGACATGGGTATTCGCATCGATGCCGTCGAGCCCGGAAACGAGATCAACTACAGCGCCTACAATGGCGACCTCATCGTCTACGAAAAGCCGGGGCGACGGACACCGCGCAACGCATCGGAAGTCGCAGACCGTTCGGCCTTCGAGCGCGGGCTGGAGGCTTATGTCGCCGCTGTCCGCATCACGCGGGAGGAGTTGCAGGCGACGGCGCATAACCACGACGCACTGCTCATTTCAGCCGGTCTTTCCGATGTCGGCACCAGCGAGGCCGATCACCGCGGGATGGAGCGGCTCGACCCCAGCGAGTTCATTTCACTCCTGCAGAAACGCGGAATCGACAGGCTGGTCGACGCCTACGGGATTCATGTTTATCCGGGACGTAAGGATGACGCTGCGCTTGCACGTTACGTCACCACGCTGCTTGGCTTCTGCCGGCCCGAAGGGGAAGGCAAGCCATGCTGGGTGACCGAATGGGGCATTGCCAACACCGCATCTACCTGCCCGATCGACGATCGCGAGCGGGAAGCGGCGGTCCGTGCTGTGCGCCGCAGCTTCGCGGAGTTGATGGAGAAGGGAAGGCTGAAAGCGGCCTTCTATTACGACTGGGATACGCAACCGGTCTATAGCGTCTGGCGTTGCGGCACGTTGAGCCCCGCCGGCGTTACGGCCACCGCGGCGGACCGGAAAACCTCCCGTTCACGAGAACTGCTCCCGGAATAGGGGCGAGCCGGCTTCCTCCTCCGCGAGGGCGGCGCGGTTGGCAGCCTCGCGGAGCGCCTGAAAGTCTGCTTGATCTCCGACCCTGGTACCGCCAAGCCGCACCGTCACCGATATGTGGCGCTCTTGCCCGGCGGTGAACGTTGTCTCCTTCAGGTGCGCGCGGATGCGTTCGCAGATGTTGCGGGCATTTTCCGTTGTCGTGCCGGGCAGATAGATGCCGAGTTCGTCGGAGGCAAGGCGGGCGACGAGGTCCCCATAGCGCACGGAAGAATATACGATCCGAACAATAGATTGAAGCAACGTATCGGCCCATTGCGGACCATAGCGGCGGCCGATCTCATCGAAATTATCGACCCTGAGAACGAGCATGACGCCATCCGAGTTTTCCGCCGTGCTTACGCGCCTGCGGTCTATCGCATGCGCGACTGAATTCGCAAATTCGTCGGCGCGCGTTGTGCCCGTGACGGGATCATGGTGGAGCACGTGTTGAAGTTCTTTCTGGGTATCACGAAGCGCTTCGCTGCGAAGACAAAACGCCAACTGGAACGGAAATGTAACGGCCGCGGATATGAACGCCACGACCGTCAATTCCAGCCAAAATAGGCCTTCGGGAATAAGTACGCCCAATAGCCAAACGACCGCGGTCGCTCCAGTTGCGAAGACAAGGGCGCGGAGCGCTGCCATCCTGATATGCGGGACGATCGGGGCCAGGCCAAAACGAAATTGGAGAGTCATCGGATTAACGAGCTTTTGCAGTGGTCGCTATCTTGAAGGACCACGGGGAAATACCCGATGAACAAATCTGAAGGCATTTTAGCCATAAGCCGCGAAATTCTGGTGGTCACGTCCACCAGATCGCGGTTTGTGCCCAGGGCGATGCGCTCGTAAAAAAACACTCGCATCTTCGGCGCTAACACCGGGAGCATCTGCTTCAGTTGAACAGGCATTCCACAACAGTCACAAATCGGCTTCGGAAAACAGATTGACGACCCAGTCGATAAAGACCCGCACCCGTGGCGAAAGCTGGCGGTTCTGGGGGTAGAGCGCCGAAAGCGGTGTCGGCGGGGGAGGGAACTCGGCAAGCACCTCGACGAGAGTTCCTTCGTCCAGGTCCCGCTGCAGGCGGTAGCGCGGGGCCTGGATCAGGCCGAAACCGAGGCGGGCGAGATCGGTCATGGTGTCCGAGTTGTTGACGGTCAGCCGGCACGGCAGGGTCACGTGGCGAACATTGCTTCCCACCGTGAATTCGAGCGGCATGATCTGGCTCGTACGCGAAGAGATGAACCCGACGGCGCGATGCCCGTCCATGGCATCGGGCGATCGGGGAATTCCGTGCCTCTCCACATATCCCGGACTGGCGCAGGTGATTTCGGTGATCATCCCCAGCCGTCGCATGATCAGGCCGCTGTCGGCAATCTCTCCGGCGCGAATGACGCAATCGACACCCTCCCTGACAAGATCAACCAGGCGGTCGCCCTGACCGATCTGCAGGTCCAGCAGAGGGTAGCGATCAAGGAAGTCGTTGAGCTGCGGCAGCAGGAACGTGCGTGTCAGCAGGGGATGCGCGTCGACCCGGAGCAGACCTCGGGGCTGCATGTCGCGGAAGGCGCTTTCCGCCTCGTCCAGCTCCGCAAGGATCGCAACGCAGCGCCGGTAGAAGGCCGCGCCGTCCAGCGTCGGCGCGACATGCCGGGTCGTTCGCTCGAGAAGCCGAACGCCGAGGTCGTCTTCCAGCTGCTTGATTGCTTCTGTGGCGGTAGACCGGGCAAGGCCGAGGTCTGAGGCCGCAGCAGCGAAACTGCGCCGCTCGACAATCCGGATAAAGAGCTGCATGCGGTCAAGCCGGTCCATGGCTTTGTTCACCACAGCCGAATTCTCATGTCAATCTCCACCCGATTGTTCTTCTTTGGTGTCGGCAATATCTCCTGCTCGTCAACCAGGAGACTATGACATGACCATCAAAGGACAACGCGCCGCGATCGTCACCGGAGCATCCAAGGGAATCGGCCGGGCCATCGCGTTGCAACTTGCACAGGACGGCATCGCGGTCGTGGTGAATTATTCCAGCAGCCATGACGCTGCGGCCGCCGTGGTTGCGGAGATCGAGACGAGCGGCGGCAAGGCGGTCGCCGTGCAGGCCGATATGGCCGGCGGGCAGGCCGCGGCCAATCTGTTCGACGCCGCGGAAAGGGCTTTCGGCGGCGTCGACATCCTCGTCAACAACGCGGGCATCCTGAAGCTGGCGCCGCTTGCCGATACCGACGACGCGAGCTTCGAGCAACAGATTGCGATCAACCTGACCGGCGTGTTCCGTGCCATGCGCGAAGCGGCCGGCCGGCTCAGGGACGGCGGACGTATCATCAACTTCTCATCCAGCGTCGTCGGCGCGTACGGGCCCACCTACGGCGTCTATGCGGCCAGCAAGGCCGCCGTCGAGGCTATGACGCACGTTGCCTCGAAGGAACTCGGCCGCCGCGGCATCACAGTCAACGCGGTCGCGCCCGGCCCGGTGGAGACCGAATTGTTCATGACCGGCAAGTCCGATGAACTGGTCCAGAGGATCGTCGGGACGATACCGCTGGGGCGCCTGGGTCAGCCGGACGACATCGCTTCGGTCGTTTCGTTCCTCGCCAGCCCTCAAGGCGGTTGGGTGAACGGCCAGGTACTCCGTGCCAATGGCGGCATGATCTGAAGCAGACCCTGAGAAAGGAGGTGGCATGAAAGAGGCCACGTCCATGGAGAGAACGGATCTCTGAGATGCAGATGATCTTAGGACAGTCACGCTTTGCGCCGTTTGGCTTACCTTTCCTGGGTTTTCGCGAACTCAGTGAA
>Ga0268294_1026_pt1 | contig 126267 bp, 107 predicted proteins | sample MetS3V5B_FD_191342 | JGI IMG/M metagenome (GOLD analysis project Ga0268294, IMG submission 191342) | Soil microbial communities from Anza Borrego Desert, Southern California, United States - Methylocaldum S3-V5B | ecosystem: Environmental > Terrestrial > Soil > Desert | place: USA: California...
GTGAAGTCAGCATCGTGAGTCATCAGTGCGTCCACCTCAAGAGTGTGCGGACACCCCGTGCATCCGCTCGCACCAGTGTCGCCTGAGCCTTTCAATCCGTCGAGACGGTCCTCGGCGGACGCTTACGAACATCCGGTTGCCGGAGTGTTATCGTCCGATCGATTAACGAAAAGACAAACAAAAACCCCGCGAAACGAGGCGGGGTTTTTTCGAAGTAGGCGGATAATCCTAGAAACGGCAGTTGGACGTGCTCGAGTGTGCGGCGGGCGGGTCGGCTGGCAAGGCGCGACGCCGCCGCGGGGTAGTCTCCCGCAAGAAGGAGCAACGCCGCCAGGTGGCCCGCCCGCCGTGCAATCGGGCACGTAGCGGCTTCACCCAAACGGTGAAATCGGCAGAAGGGACGACGGTCGGAATCCTCGCGGCGTTTCTACCGCATCTAAGCGGTCAACTGCCGTTTCTAGGATAATGGCTCAGGAAGTGGCTAAGCCCGCATCCGCGGGAGCTTCAACGGTAGCGGCCGAATCCCGATGAGCCGCCCGCTCCTTCTGGTACTCGTCAAAGGATTTCTTGGCAGCGTCCGCGCCGGCCTGGATTCCTTCGCCCATGGCATTATCGGTGGGTATCAGGCTCGCGACGACCAGAGCGCTGTAAACGACCCCGTACGATAGATAATAAAAGCCTTTATAGACAACCTCGGACAAGGTCTGACTTACGGCCGACACGCCTCCGGAAACGGCTTCGCGCGCATCGCCCGCACCTTCCCTTAAACCTTGAACGGCTGCTCGTGCCGGCGTTTCCAGGGCGGTTGCTTCCATCACGGTTTCTTGGTGCGTTTCGGAAGTCATCTGTACGATGGTTTCCCGAAGGATTTTTTCCCCAGTGTCATTTGAATCGGAGGATGTTTTCTTGGCCATAGTGATACCTGTATGGGTTGCTGCGACGAAAGCGATGGCTTATGGAACAAGGCGATTTCGACGATAGCAAAAACTTTTCGGCCTGTCGTACATGCCTCATGCGACATTTCCGCACAGGTACTTTAGTCTGAAAACGGACATCCAAATCACACGTATAGCGGCGCCATCTTGCGCCAGTAGTGGGCTTGATGGGCGCGGCCGTCCCACTCGCTGAGGTGGTTCCACACGCCTTTTTCCCAGAGCATGCGGCTCAGATAACGGTTGTTTTCGAGAAAGGGATCCTCCCGACCGACGACGAGGATGATGTCCATGGCGCGCAAGGCGTTCAGTTGGTCGCATTGCCCGAGATTGGGCAGGAAATGGCAGGGGGTATTGTAATAGATGTTGTCGTCGTAATAGCCGTCGTACAGATTGCCGAAATGCTCGACACTCAGGGTCAGATCGTAGCGCCCGGAAAATGCGCTGAGCTTCCGAAACAGGTGCGGGTGACGAAACGCGATGTTGGCGGCATAGAAGGCGCCCAGGCTACAGCCATGAGCAATGACACAAGGATGCGGGTTTTTCGCGGCCATGAACGGCAAGACTTCATTGAGGATATAGTCCTCAAACTCGATATAGTGTCGGATTCGATCCGCCGGGTGCCGCCAGCCACAATAAAACGTCTCGTGCGCCAAGCCGTCGACGCAATAGAGTTGCAATTGTCCCGCCTCGATCTTGTGGGCCAGTGCTTGCACGATACGCAAGTCCTCGTATTCGTAAAATCGCCCGTCGCGCGTCGGAAACACCAACACTTTCGCTCCGGCATGGCCGAACACCAGCAGTTCCATGTCGCGATTCAGCCGCGGGCTATACCAACGATGATATTCACGGTTCATGCTGAATTACCGAGTATCGTAAGCAGCGATCGAAGGATTCGGGCTTCATGCAACTACAGCGCTTCGAAAAAATCCGCGAGGATGTCCCGCAGTTCCGCGTCCTGCCGCGCCCTGGCCGGATAATCGACATGCCCCGCTTCCAGGACATAAAGGCTCTTCGGCCCTGCTAGGGCGTTATGGACCGCGAACTGTCCGGGCGGTGCCACCACCGGATCGAACAGGGCGGCCGCCACCTGAACGGGGATCCCGGTATACGCCGCCGCACTCGCGGCATCGTAATAACGCAATGTGTCCAGAACGTTACCGTGCTTCTGCTGGTAATCCCTGATCGCGCGCCCGCTGCCTACGGTCGGGAGTTCGAGACGCAGCGGATGATGGCCGAAGGTGGGCATGTTCAGGTGCGCCCTCCGGATGCGGGCGTCCCAGGGCAACGCCAAGGCGCCGATGCCGCCGCCGAAGCTGATGCCCATGTAGCCGATATGACCGACCGTCTCGGGGTACAGCTCGAGCAGAGCCGACACCGCGAGCCACAAGTCCTCCACGCAACCGCCGAGAATGTAACGGTCGCGCTTGTCGATGTCGTGCAGGACGTGCCAGTACGGCTCCTCGGAAATCGGCGGCCGGCGGCTTCGGGAAAGGCCACGAAAACAGGGAAACAGATAGGCGGTATCCGCGACGGGAAGGTCAAAATCCGGCGCATCCCGGCCGCCATAGCCGTGCCCCACCACCATGCCGAGCCGCACCGGCCGGTCTTGCGGCAGAAGCAACCAGCCGCCGATGATGAAATCGTCCGTGGAACGGTATTCGAGGTCGTACACGGAGAAGCCCTCCCGACCTTCGGGCCATCGGCTCAGACGCGGTTGGGGGGATACCGTCAAGGTTCGCCGGTAGCGGGCCTCCCAAAAAGCCGCGAAATCATCCGGTATGACCGGAGCTCCGACTTGCAGGAGCCTATCCAGGGTGTAGCCGTAAGTTGGATCGAAGGTATACGCGTGGCAAAAATGAGACATCGTAAGGCTTATCCTGAGGTGTCCTCGACGGCCGAAATCGTACTTATGACCTGGTGCGAACAGGGACGCCGCCCCGAATCGATGCCTGCCGATATGCTGCACGCTTCGCCCCGTTCGCCATATCTTACCTTTCGGCTTCAACATTGCCCGAAAGCAGTCGCTCACGCCACCGAGGTGACTACATTTCGGTTTGTTCCGAAATTTCGAAGGGGCGTCAACTTCAATGCCGGATAGCGTACTTTCGAGTTTGGCGAAGCCGAAAACATGCGGTTTGCATTCCCCCTGGACCCACTGCCGGTTTACCCGCATACCGGCCGATCTGTCCGTCGCCGGACGCGTCTCCGTAATTAGTCCTATAGAGTTCGGTTCTTGTACGATTGTCGCCGACGCTCTGAAACAAATGCATTAGTCATGCGGCATTAGAGCATTTTCATACCTACTGTACGGGCACTCGCGAGTAGGTCGGGAATCCTTTCCAATCGCAAACGGCGTCTTCGGGAGCGCCGAAGCCGCCCTTCCCGACGGTGCAGTTGGGCCAACGGGTTCGTCGGCAAAGGATTGCCGACCTACGAATGCTTGAATCAATTTACCGTCGCCGAAGGCGCCAACGACTCCTGCCAGGCCTGTTTTGCCGTACGAGCGAGATGAAAATGCTCTAAGTACATTCCGCAAATACTTGCGGAATCTCGACTGTTTGGCTTGATTGGCGGGGTTGTCCTGCAGGTTGCCTATGCCGCAAGACTTCCCTGAATGTACTTAGTCGAACAATTAAAGTTAACGTCCTCTCGCTCGGAGACCATCGATGAAAGACACCGACTTCGTGAGATCCGCCTACGGGGTGCGGATACCCAAGATTCTGTACGGGACGGCATGGAAGAAGGACCGCACGGCGGCTCTGGTGCAGCAGGCCATCACCTTGGGATTTCGCGGCATCGATACCGCCGCCCAGCCGAAGCATTACGACGAGCCGGGCGTCGGTGCCGGCGTCGCGGCGTGTTTGAAGGCGGGGCTGACCCGTGCCGAACTCTATCTCCAGACCAAATTCACGCCCGTGAATGGGCAGGATCCCACCCGAATACCGTACGATCCGAAGGCGAGCTTGGCCGAGCAAGTCGCCCAATCGTGCGAGAGCTCACTGAGAAATCTTCAGAGCCCGTATCTCGATGGGCTGGTACTGCATTCCCCTCTAGCGAACGAGCGAGACACGATGGAAGTATGGCGGGCGATGGAAGCGATCTTCGAGGCTGGCGCCGTGAAGCAATTGGGAATCAGCAACTGCTATGCGCTCGAACAGCTCGAGCGGTTGTATCGGCAGGCGGCCATCGAGCCGGCGCTGATCCAGAACCGCTTCTATGCCGAGACCCGTTACGACCGCGAGATTCGCGCCTTCTGCCGGCAACACCAAATCGTCTATCAGAGCTTCTGGACGCTCACCGCCAATCCCCAGGTCATCGCACACCCCGCCTTGCAGACCTTGGCCGCAAAGTACCAGCGTACGCCCTCGCAAATCTTCTTCCGCTATCTGACCCAGATCGACATCGTTCCCCTGACCGGCACCGCCTCGGAAGCCCACATGCGAGAGGATCTTGCGATCTTCGATTTCGAGCTGACGACCGGCGAGTGCGATGCGGTGACCACCTTGCTTTGATTTTAAAGACAGCTGATGGCCGAGGGGAGGAAACCAACATGCCAGCCATGGGACATCAGTCGAATCCCCAAAGCCTGACAGCTTTAGCGGCGATGGTTCACGCCCGCCCTACCGGGCTCGTTTTTACGTCGGAATGCGAGACCTGACCCCGTGATCAACCGCCAAGACATGTGCCTTGGCGGTCGGCGTATGCGTCGGCAGTGTGAAAAACCCATAGCATCCATAGATCACGTAGCCAGGGAATACGTAAAGCCCGTTAATCATGGTGGTGATGGCGGTGTCCGTGCCCGTGTTTGCCCTTGTGATACCCGCCATCGCCATGGTAGTGGTGTCTGTGGCCGTGGCCATACGCATGGCCGTGGTGATGGGGGTGTACCACTCTATAGCACCCGTCCAGTGCCATCATCAATGTTAGCAACATTGCTATCCGCCAAATTTTTTTTGCTGATGCGTTCATCTGTATCGAAACTCCCCTAACCCATTACAAAGACAAGCGGAGTTGCCTGATCCAGATACGCCGTGTTTCTCTACGGCCGATCATGCAATTCGTTCCGCGCCTCCTTTCTACTCCTCCCGACATTAACCAAGCCTTAACGCACTTGACCCCCGCCGAACGTAGGAAGTGGAGCTTGTCGTCGTCCGCCGGCCTGCGCGGTAGCAAGCATTGCACTCGCTCCAGCCGAGTCCGTAAGCCGAACGACGGAGTTTCACTAGTCAGTTAAAGCGTTCGGAATTGGAGTATCGAGGACGCGCAGGGCGTCATGAGTGCCCATTCGATGATGTGAAGCGTGGACAGAGCGGCTACGGCGGAATTAGGAAAGAAGCGGAACGAGCCGGCATCGAAATTCCGAACGGCCCGCCCGCGTTCGCCGTTCAGATCATGAACCGCGTAAGCTCGCTTCCGCGTGATCAAGACTGACTCCATGCTTGCAAAAAGGTTGGCGGCTGCTTTTCGGGGCGCCAGGGGGAGTGTTGGAATGTGAGAACTGACGCTATTTGTGTGCTCGGATCGCCTCCGGCTCCTCAAGCGATTCCGGAATCGTTTGATACTTCTCGATGTCGATGACCACAGCCTTACCCCTTCCATCGGCATCGGTAATGAAATATTCATGGATCTCCACCACGCCGGATTCCTCGCTATCATTTACGTTATCAAACAACGAAAGCCTGACATCTTTTCCCTTTTTATCGGAAAGTGCGGTAGCTTGCGTCAAGGCCTCTAACAGTGATAGCCGCGGTGCATTAGTCCGACAATCAAAGCTGCCCCTTGCCCAAAGTCGCTATGGCGTTGACACGTTGTTGACATGCCACTGCCATAGTTGCTGCTATCGGTAAATGTCTCGTCGATGTCCGATTTTGATGACCGTCACCGTGACGGTTTGGTCTTCGATATGGCAGATAAGGCGGTAATCGCCTATGCGGTATTTCCAGAAATTTCCAAGTTCCGAGCCGTGCAAGGCTTCGCCTAGTGCTCTAGGATTTGCGGCTGTTCTTATCCGTTCATCCAGAAACTTCAGTATTCGTTTCCTGATCGGCGCATCCAGTTCCTTCAGCTGCTTCTTTACCTTGTCCGGTATCTCAACATTCCAGGCCATGTTCTTTCATGACTTCTTCGAGGGATGTTGTTTTCTCCCGCCCTTCCTTGATGTCCTTCATGACTTGTTCGGCCTCCTTAAGATCGTGCAAGTCTTGCAGGTATTCGAGAATCACTTCTCGGGTCCATTCTTCCTTGCTTTTCCCGTGCTCTTTGGCAACGGTGTCGAGTTGGTTCTCGAGTTCGGGTGAAAGCTCGATGGTGATCATGGTGTTACTCATTCAATGGGTCGGAAGGTAGCTGACCGTTACCGAACGGCTTCGTAATGAACTTCGTAGCAGTTCATGACTTCTTGGTCAATGCGTGTTCCTGTTTTGTTGCAATCCTTCAAAGGGCGCCCGGGAATTTTGAGTGTTCTGGTCGCGGATCGCGAAACCTTGTCGCCGGCGTTATTCGGTATGTCGAGCCAAGGTTTCGTCGCCATCGAACCCTGACACCTTCTCAGACATCGGGTAATCAGGCCGTATGCAGTTCCTCTCGGATAATCCGCCGTAGGGTTTCTTGGGTGATCGGCGCGTTCTCCGGTTGAATGGCGGCGCGTAGCGCCTCGTTAATCAGCGTTTGATAACCTTTCCCTTCCGCTTCAGCCTTCGTGCGGAACGCCTCAATGATGTCGTCGTCCAGGAAAATGGTGATTCGGGTTTTCCCAGGCGAAGGAATTACCGGGCCGCGTCGGCCTTTGCTGAAATCGTATTCGTCACGCATAAGCTTCACACTCTTTTGGGCTGGCCTTTCGGGCCGAAATAAGGCGCGTCCGATCCCCACGCGGCGTATGTACAACGACTAGAGCGTTTTTGATCCCGGTGTACGGATTCGTGTTCGCGCGGGAAGAACGTAGGTCGGCAATCCCTTCCCAATCGCAAACGGCATCTCTGGGAGCGCCAGAGCTGCCCTTCCGACAAAGCCCTTTGCCGAGCCGGTACGTCGGCAAGGGATTGCCGACCTACATATGGGGCTCCCTTACACCGAATCAGAAAATGCTCTAAAGCCCGCTCCCACGAGCCGTAAACCAATCCGACAGCCGCTCTGAGCACCCATTCAAAGCTCTATTTGCGTCAGGCAACAAAAAAGGGCCATACCGAAGTATGGCCCTTTGAATTGTTGGCTGGGGGACCTGGATTCGAACCAGGGTTGACGGAGTCAGAGTCCTTTGTTAGCGCCACGAAAAGCAACGCAAAGCAACTAAAAACAACTACTTAAAGATGTATCGGCAGCTATAAAGGGGCACAAAGTCGCTTTGGCGTTGACACGTTGTTGACATGCCACTGCCATAGTTGCTGCTATCGGTAAATGTCTCGTCGATGTCCGATTTTGATGACCGTCACCGTGACGGTTTGGTCTTCGATATGGCAAATAAGGCGGTAATCGCCTATGCGGTATTTCCAGAAATTTCCAAGTTCCGAGCCGTGCAAGGCTTCGCCTAGTGCTCTAGGATTTGCGGCTGTTCTTATGCGTTCGTCCAGAAATTTCAGTATTCGTTTCTTGATCGGCGCATCCAGCTCCTTCAACTGTTTCTTTACCTTGTCTGATATCTCAACATTCCAGGCCATGTTCTTTCATGACTTCTTCGAGGGATGTTGTTTTCTCCCGTCCTTCCTTGATGTCCTTCATGACTTGTTCGGCCTCCTTAAGATCGTGCAAGTCTTGCAGGTATTCGAGAATCACTTCTCGGGTCCATTCTTCCTTGCTTTTACCGTGCTCTTTGGCAACGGTGTCGAGTTGGTTCTCGAGTTCGGGTGAAAGCTCGATGGTAATCATGGTGTTACTCATTCAATGGGTCGGAAGGTAGCAGGTCGTTAACGAACGGCTTCGTAATGATCTTCGTAGCAGTTCATGACTTCTTGGTCAATGCGTTTTCCTGCTTTGTTGCAATCCTTCAAAGGGCGGCCGGGAACTTTCCTTACGAACTGAGTGTTCTGGTCGCGGATCAGGAAACCTTGTCGCCGGCGTTGTTCCGTGTGTCGAGCTAAGGTTTCGTCGCCATCGAGGGATAACATTTCCTTCTATTGACAAAATAACCCGATGTTTTCTCTTACGCTCTTGGGGTCGAACGATGAATCATTGACTCTAAGTCGCCAGATGGCGCACTTCTTTGCCCGCTGGTTTTGATCTGGGAATCTCTTTATATCGTCCTCGGAATTGATTGAGGCGAGTGTTTTTCCGGACGTTTGAATGGATGGGCTATAGCCGGGTGGTTGTTTATGGAATTCCGATCTGAGGCGGGTTTCTTCGTTCTTACACTTCACCAACTGATCCCAGGTGATATCGTTACGTTCGCATTCCGGCCTTTGATGGGCCTTTAAGAATGCCCTGTATTGTTTTTCGGCTTCCTGGGCTCGCTTTTGCTCTGCAAGACGCGCTTGTTCCCGTTGCGTGACTAGCTGTTGAGCTTCCTTAATAAGCTGAGCTTTTTTCGTTTCTTCCTGAGCGATTTTAAATTGCTGGTATTGATCGGTTGCGTAAAGAATGAATAGAAAGCCTCCGGCAAGTATCGCGCAGGCCAATATAATCCCCATCGCGATATTGAAGATTTCCCGCACAATAGTAACTCCGCTCCATAATTAATTAGTCAAAAAACCAAAGCCTGACCCATTCTTCATTGACACCTTTTTCAAATGCTGCCGCTGGATGGAGGGGTTAGGCACCTACTAGGCCCTCCATGATTTCGCGACAAGCTTTCTCGAGAGCTGATACAGCATGAAGTTGTTTCTGGTAAAGCGGAGCCCAAACATTCGAAAATTGTTGTCGGGCTTGCTGTCGCGCTGCTGCATTATCGCCTGCCGTTAGTAATTTGGCATTTCCCTGGAGAGTCTCGATCACCATCTGACGATGAATCTGACAGCACTCATGTACGACTGGCCGTAGCTCTGGAAAGTAGAGACCCACTAGGAGCTCGACCTTCGGTAATGGTGATGGCCCCGGATCCTTACCGGAGTTATAGATTCGCGCATCCTTTTCAATGTCTTGCCAAGCTACCAACTCGTAGATAGCTTTAAGGAGCTCCTCTAGCTTGAGGCGCCGAAGCGTCTTGAGTTCGCGTGTAGCCCAGTCAGCGTGTGAGACCCGTGTTTTTACCTCCTCGGCAACAGCTGTGGTCGTTTTGAGCTGCGAGAGCAGCTCATCAAAATCTGCCTTGGTCGCGAGCGCTTCGCCTCGTTTCTTCGCATATGCGCCTACATAAGCTGCCGAGAAGCCGACAACGAGGGCAATCAGTACCATCAGCGCATAGATGGGCCACTGGAGCAGAAACTGCTCTCGTGCAATCTTCCCAGCGATATCGTGTAGTAGTACTTCACTCATTGGTGCTTAACGAGGGTGTAGAAAAACCCTATTTTTGAGCATTTTTGGGTCTGTAACTCGTTTATTATTCATGGGCTGAGTTTTCGAGTTAAGCGTTTTTCTACACCCTAAACGTGTGAATTCAGTGGACGGCAAAAGCGTAGTTTTTAACGGCCCGCTGTAATGTATTGTTAGCGATCACCGTAACGCTTAATAATTTTTTCAAGTTGTTCCGGCAGATAAGGAAGAACTTCGTTTGCATCACAGTAATTTTCGAGGAGCTCAGGATTGCTAAAGTAACGACGTGCTTCTTCGTAAAAAGGAGTTTGTAACCGCCGTGTAAAATCGACAAATTCGTCCATGTCAGCGACGTGACAGTGTGAGCCGTCGCCTATACGTTTCTTAATAGGGCCAAAACTCAGCATAGACAGCAAGTAAACAAGACCTCGCTCGCCGAGAAAATGTTTAAGAGCTGCGGAAGAGTGGTGATCATTGAGATCACACGTGGTTTGATGAATGATTTTGAAGCTGTGCGATTTTAGTTCGTCGGTGGTCTTCCAGATCACATATCCTTTCTCGACGTCTTCGATCGGATGACCGCAAACATCGCAATACCATTTTGTGAGGGGTTTATCCATTGATGTGGACTCCTGTGAGTCTTGATTAAAAATTAGTGCATCACTCGTCTTTCATACATTCAATGACTTCGTCATCGATTCGGTTGTTTTCTTTCATGCATTCTCGAAGTGATTTCTTCAGTTGAATGGGTTTGTTTTTATCTGGATCGAGCCGGGTTCCTTTGAGCGCTCGTTTTCCGTAGGCGTTGCCGATTCCGCCTAAGAAGTTGCCGATGCCTTGGGCGGTCTTGTCTAACCAGTTGTCTTTTGCATCTGCAGCGCCTGCTGAGGCTACGATGGAAAAGCCGAAAGCTGCTCTAAGCGCATGTCTTAAAACGTTTTTCATTGGAATACCCTTTACCTTGTCCGGATCAGGTAATTGTAGTTATTCGGACGTTGTAAATAGGGCGTTCTGAAGTAAGCTAAAGCTGAAAAATTTGTCAGCTTTGGCTTACAAAGTTTTCGAGAAAAAAATTTAGCGCTGGCTGGCTAACCTGATCCCTCTTATCAGCGCTCTTCCCGCGATTACCCAGCCCCGTTTAGATTTCTTCTGGTCTCCTCGATCTCGGGGCTGATCTGCCCAGCTTCCGGGAGCGTTTCTCCAAATACTAGCCAGTGTTTGTATTCAGGCCATAGCGCTGCAACTGCGGCTATGTGGTGTTCGTTTGCGTTCTGCTTTCCGCTCTCGACGCTCTTCCATTTGTACTCTTCAATGCCGGTTAGCTTCTCTAAGTCTCTCCTGCTGAGGCCCTTGAATTCCCTCAGTGTTCGTATTCGCTCACCAATCACAGACAAATATTCTCCGAGTATATTGACCGGAGAGATAATATCGGATACTATTTCTCCCATCGGCTAAATGCCACCCATAGCCACGCAAAGCGACTGTTGAAGAGGAGAGCGTATGGAAGACGAACGTCTGGGTCAAGTCACCCCTTCGGTGCCGCCCCTGCAAATCCCGATCGCCTACATCACGAGGCAACGCTACGCCGAGCTGTCCGGCGTCCCCATCGGCATCGTCGACGCCTGGGTCGACCGGGGCCATCTCCCGTCCAAGGTCATCGGCAAGCACCGCCTGGTCAACGTCGCCTTGATGTGGGCGCAAGCCTTCCAGGCCGACAGCTTCTTATAAACCGCTCGATCCGGGGGAGAAACGAAATGAAACAGTTATCGCTTCGCGAACAAAGAGCCCATGCCGTGTTCCTTTATCGCGTGTCGTGGATTCAGAGGAATTGCCGGTGGACCAGTAACCCGACCATTTTTTCGGAGGCGCTCGCCCGATATAAGGACCTTAAGTCGCGTTATCCGGGGGTTGGGGTTGTCGTGATAGGTCGCGTGTAAGGACAAGGGGAGACACCGCCATGACGAAACCCGCCACCCAAAAAGCCATCGGCCAAACCGTCACCGTCAAAGTCAGCGCCATCCAGGAACTCTGCGACTACGCCCTCGGGTTCTACGAGCGCCAGCGTCCCAGGGGCGGCGATCTCGAATTGGCCGCCTATCAGGATGCCATGGGCCACCTCCACGCCCTGCAAAAACTCTTCATCGCCGACACCGATCTGGTCGCCTTGGTCAACGGTTACATCGAACGCCTCAACCGGCTGTACCTGGGCGACTACTACCCTCCGGCGACTCTTCCGGCTTCGAGCGGCCCCGAGGCGCTTCCCCCCGTTTCTCTCCAAAGCGGTGCCGCTCAGGAGGCCGTGTCATGACGGCCTCCCTTTTCTTTTCGATTCCGGGCACTTTGGGGCGGTCCCCCCAACCCCCGATCCCGACCGCCCCGCCCACCGGCCCCGCCTTCGCGGGTCCGGCCTTATTCCCGCCTAGCGCTCCCAACCGCGCCCCCTCCGGAATCCCCTGGGGTGTCACTGCCCCCGATCCGGCCCCCACCGGGCCGAGCGCGGGCCCGCGCCCCACCGAGCCCAAGCGTTCCCCCATGTCCGGCGCCGCCGCCCCAGGGGTTCCGCCCGCTGCCCTGGCCAGTCACCGAGCTACCCCTCTCCCTGCCCAGCCCCAAGGCGATGGGAACATCCCGCTGGCCTACCGCTGCGACCACTGCGGCACGGTCCGCCCCTGGCCCTCCCGGCCCGGCCCCGAGGGCGGCTTAGGCTTCTGCGATTGCGGCGCCGATCCCCTGGCCTGGTATCCGGTCCGGCCCCAGCCGACCGAGCCTTCGCCCGCCCGCCTGGCCTCGGTCCGCTACCGGCTGAAGGACGGCGCCGGCGGCTCCATCGTCGGCGCCTGCCCGGTCTCGGAACTCCTCGACGACCTCCGGCGCGTCTACGGCGACCGCCTGGCTGCGATCGAACCGCGAACCGAACACCCTTTGAAAGACGGCCTAGCCGAAAACCGTCACGGCTAGCACACCGGATCAGAAAAGACGGCTTATGACCTAGTACGACAGAGACACCACCATGCAACAAATCCTGACCACCTTAGTCCTGGGCGCCAACCGCTACCGCATCGACGGCCAGCAGGGCGGCGCCATCTACCTCCTGCAACCGGGCGACGAGGACGACCCCAATACCCTAGGGCTCGCCGTCCACAAAGTGAAGATGCCCTACGACCTCTTCGACCAGCTCAAGGAAAAACACGTCCCCGGCGTCTTCCAAGTATTGATGGAAACCGAACGCGGCGGCCAGGAAAGCGACAGCGAAACCGTTGTGAGCGTCAAGGGCGAAGGCAAACTCAGCCTCGATGTCCTCCAGGAGCTCTTTAACGTCAGCCCCACGGCGAAGGCCTCCGCCAAAGTCCCCGACCAGCCGCTGGAAGGCGCCACCGTCGCCCTCGTCCTCGGCGCCAGCCGCTACGAACTCGACAACGGCGCCAAGGGCGGCAGCCTCGTCGTCGCCCAAAAGACCAGCGGCCGCAACGACAACCAACTCGGCTTCGAGATCATCCGCTTCGCGATGCCCTACGACCTCTTCGGCGTCCTCAAGGACAAGGGCCTTCCCGGCGAATACAAGCTCTTGGTCTCCTTCCGCAGCAGCTCGAGGTTCAAGGCCCGGCTCCGGGTCGACGGGCTCGAAGGCGACAGCTACCTCGACCGCGACCGGCTCCTGAGCCTCTTCCGCCTCTCGACCGGTGTGCCTCCGGCCAAGAGCGAACCGGCCTCGGCGCTGGCGGCCTTGGCCGACAAGAAATAGGCGGTCATGGCCGTCGGTTCGACGCAGACCGTCCTGGTCTGCACCGTTGCTGAGAATCCGTGCCCCCTGACCAATCAGGCCACGGTTTCGGCATACCTGGTTGACCCTTCAGAAAGCAGTCAAATGGAATTGATGCTGGTCAACTCGGGCGTGGATTGGACTGCTGTTTCCGAAATCTTCGGCGGCGGTCTTTTACTGTGGGCGGTCGGTGCTGGCATCGGCCTCATTCTCAATGTGCTTCGAAAAGCAAAGGCAGTTTAGTTATGAACATGAAAAAAGTTGTTGCGTATGGTTCCGGTGTCGTTGCAACCATTAGCTCGGGCATCGCTTCGGCGATTGACACCACGGCTGTAAATACGGCGATCACCGCCGCGAAGACCGATTCCTTGACCGTGGGCGAAGGCGTGATCGCCGCGGTGGCCGCGCTCGTCGTGGTCGGTCTCGTGATCGGCATCGTCAAAAAGCTCTAAGGGGCGCGAACGATGCTCGAAGCCACCTCCATCTTCATCGGCTTGGTGTGGGTGCTGTGCTTCGTGGCAGGCGTTCGCACCACGGCCATCTAAGCGGGGGGTACGGTGCGCAACGTGCCCCGCGTTCTCTTCTTTCTCAGAATAGGTTTCCTTCTTCTTCTCGATTCGCCGTTTGTGCGGTCGGAAATCAACATCACCATCGAATGCGATGCCTCGGGCACCACCATCTCGGGGTCACCGTGCGAAGAACCGCCGCCAGGGGAAAACGGCGGTCTGACCAACGGCGGCACCGGGGATGCGCCGATCGGTCAGAAAACGCCGAATCTCTTTGCCTGCAAGGATGGCGATTGCACCCAGGTTCCGGTCGGCTCCGGCGATCACAGTACGCCCACGACGCCCGAAGGTTGGGACGGTCCGGATAGTCCGCCGAGTACGGCGGACTCGGTGCAGTATTGGCAGGTATATCAGACGTTTGCAAATAAATTTCCTGTCGGTGGCCGGTCCACTAAAACGCAGGCGTGTGTGGATGGGGTTCAAGAGTTTAACTCGTCCTATTACGGAAACTATGACCCTGCGAATCCAAATGCGTGTGAATATTACTCTAAAGACACGGGCGCAAAAGTTGGGAACTTATCCTTTTACCAAATGCCGGCGCAGTGTCCGGCAGGGTACACCTTGACCAATGGGACCTGCACATTGAGCGATGCGGGTGCTGTGAAATGGCCGCCTGACGGGACTTGTTCGGGCAAGCGCGACGGCAATACCTGGGTGGATCACCCGCGCGATCCCGATTGCACGTCGAATGGCGGCTCGTCCGGGAGTTCCGTGCCTGCGGGCTTTACCAAAAGCGGCACGAACGATCAAATCTCCGGGTCCGATACGGCCGGGAAGAGCGTTTCGGCCAAGCAAAACGCGGACGGGTCGATCACGGTGAAGATCACCTCGCCCAATGCGGACGGCAAAACTTCCAGTGAAAAGACGATCCAGCTCGGGGCTCCGGGTTCGGATGGGCTGGCCGAGGTCACCGGCAAGTCCGAGGGCAACATCCCAGGGCAAGGGAGCTTGGCCGGGCAGGGACCGCAGCAGGGCGGCACGCTGGACTGTCCCGACTGCGCCAAAGAGGGCACTTTAAAGGCGCTCAAGGACGAGATCACCAGGCCGACGACCCAAGCGCCCTGGACCAAGCCGAACAAAACGGCGCGTGATCCCATCGACAAAAAAGAGGAGATCGACGCCAAAAAGACCGAGCTCCGGAACCTGCTGACCCAAATTCGAACCGAAGCCGCGGCGCTCCTGACCGCGAATGTCGGCGGCGGTGCCTACAGCTGCGCCCCGCTGGTGCTGCCGGTGATCGGTGCCGAGTTCGACATCTGCCTAAACCGCTTCCTCGATGAGCTGGAAATCATCGGGCTTGGCCTGCTGCTTCTGGCCTACCTCATCGCGTTCTATCTGGTGGTCTCATGATCGACGCCATCAAAAAGCTGTTGGATTCCGTCACCAACTTCTTTACCGCTCTCTGGGATTGGCTCTGGGATGGCCTCTACGACTTTGCGGTGTGGGCCTTTGCCGGCCTCGTCGAGTATCTCACCTTGGCCTCTATCGAGTTTGCGATTTGGGCGGTCGGGTTCGCCTGGGATGTGGCCAAGCAAATCCTCCAAGATTTGAACTTTTCGGCTTATCTCGCTTCGGCGTGGGGCGCGCTACCGGGCAATGTCGCCGGGCTCCTCACGATCTGCCGGGTGCCCGAAGTTTTAACCATTCTCGCCTCGGCCGTGGTGACGAAATATGTGCTTCGATTTATCCCGTTTGTCTGAGCGATTCGATTTGGATGCGATTGCGGCGGTCTGTCTACTCCTCGTTGCGGCCATAGTCGGGTTTGTCCTGGGCTATGGCGTTTGCCTGTTTGATGTCCTGGACCTAGCCCAAGCCCTATGAGCATCAAGATTCACCACGGGCCACCGGGGTCTTACAAGACCTCCGGGGCGGTCATGGACGACTTCATCCCGGCCTGCCAAGCGGGGCGGGTGGTCATCACCAATGTGCGCGGCCTCGATAACCGGGAACGGATCGAGGACGCCCTCGGGGACCTGCCCGATTCCTTCCAGTTGGTCCATCTGCCGACCACCGAACACGTGGACGCCGAAGCGAATCTGAAACGCCTCGCCACCTTCTGGCATTGGGCACCGCACGGGGCCTTTCTGATTCTCGATGAAGCCCAACGGATCTGGCCCAAAGAGTGGAAAGGCAAAGACCTGGACGCCCTGGCGTTTCCGGGCGGCCTCGAAGCGGCGAATCAGGAAAACCGGCCGTTTTCCTTCCAGGATGCCTTCGACATGCACCGTCACTATGGCTGGGACCTCGTGCTGACAACGCCCAAGATCTCCAAGATCCACGACTGGATCCGGGGCGCGTCCGAGGGCGCGTATAAGCACAAGAACCAGGCGCTGATCGGCATCAAGGGGCGCTATCTCGAAGCCTTTCATCTGGCGGAAGACAACGGCACCAACGCCGGCGACTTTATTTCGGTTCGGATGCGGAAGATCCGCAAAGAGGTTTGGCAGCTCTATGACAGCACCGCTACCGGCACGATCAGCGATACCCAAGCGGGTCTTTCGCTCCTTAAGAACCCTCGGGTGGTACTGCTTCTGGCAATACTCCTTGGAATTCTGGGCCATCTGGCAACCCGCGAAACGCCTGCTGTTCTCGGTGGGTCTAGTTCTGTTTCGCCTTCTTCGTCCGCTCCTTCGGGAACTCAGCCGGGGAGTGCTGTGGCTTCTACGAGTCCTCCTCCTGCGGGCGCTGTGCCTGCTCCTCATCGCCTGGGGCCTGTCGAAGTGCGCTCGGACGATCCTTTGACCGGCTATGCGCTTCGGGTGGTGGGTAACTACGCGTTTTCCGATTCGTCGGCCGTGTTGGTGGAGGCCGAGACCGACACCGAACGGGTGGTCTACTACGACCGCGATCTCAGGACATTGGGCTATCACGTTAGGATCGTCCGCGACTGCCTGGTCAAGCTGACCTATCAGGGCCAGAGCCGGTTTATCACCTGCCATCGGCCGAAGGTCAACGCCAAGCCGCCGGCGCTGACGCCGTGAGGAGGTACGACGAGCGGCGGAAGCGCCGCGGCGCGGCCGTCGCAGACGTTCTTGTAACACGTCTATGAACCGGTATCGGAACCGCGCACAGGATCGCAATACAGCGGCATTAACCGGAACACAGATTTCAAAACGGTTTTTTATTGTTCAAACAAGAAAAAGGGGGTTCACGATGGCCGCGTTAAACCGCTGGGAACGGTATTCCTTGGGCTCGTTGGAACAGGGGACGGCGGAAGATCCGAAGGGGCGGATCTTCGCGACGCCGAAGGAACTCAAAGACCTCAGCCGGGTGCGCCTCTGCGGGAGTTCGGTGGATACCGTCCGCCAGCTCTACCACGGCCAACTCAAAGCCGATCCACTGGAAGCGATTCAAAAGGCCATCGACGATCAATCCTTCGAGATCCGCTACCCGGCCTTCGGGACCTTTCGGGTGGCGAAGCTCGGCAAAGGGGCGGGGGCCGGGTACCGCTACAAGCTCCAGAACAATGAAGAAGGGCTGGTCATCCTCCTGGCGCATTTCTACAGCAAGGAGGATCGGCCGGGCACCCATCTCAAGATCGAGCTCTCCCCGCACTTCATCAGCCAGCGCGGCGTCCAAGAGATTCAAAGCCGCCTGGACCAGTTCGCGGCACTGTTCCTCACCGACTCTCGCCCGGCCGGGGTGGCGGTCCATCTCGCCCTGGACGTCCAGCACTGGCGCGTCCCCCTGGACTTCGAAGCCCGCTTCGTCACCCATGCCCGGGTCCAGCGCCGCTATGACGGCGTCGCCGATTGGGAGCTGGAAGACCTCGCGACGGTCGCGATCACCTACGGCAAGAAGGACATCGAAACCCTCATGTACGGCAAGGCCAACAGCCTCCAGACCGTGGTCTACGACAAGACCAAGGAAATCAAGCTCACCGACAAGGTCGACTACTTCCACGATTTCTGGAACGCCTACACCTTCGGCGACTTCGAGCCCGACAAACCCGTGTGGCGGATCGAAATGCGGTTTCACCACAGCATCGTCCAGGAGATCGGGCACGGCCTCGGCGAAACGCTCCATAGCTTCCAGGCTCTGGCCCCGCACCTGACCGACCTCTGGCGCTACGCGATGACCCGGAACCGGCTGATGATGAGCAAGACCTACCTCGATCCCTATTGGCAGCTCTTCACCGAAGACGCGGAGTTCCTTCATCCGGCCAATGGCCTCTGGCTCCGCCGAAAAAAAAAGCAGGATGTCTCGGCGGTCGGCAAAAACCTCTCCCTGATCGTCGGCAACCTCATCACCTTGGCGGCGCGTAAGCATCAGACGGTGCGCGAAGTCATGAAAAACTTGAAGCGGCTCGACTGTTTCGACGATCTCCTGAGTTATTACCGAAGTCGAAGCCTGACCGAAGCGGATCTCCGAGAGCAGATCGAAAAGGGCCTGGCCTTGCGACGGTTGATCGGCAAGGCGGCTTAAGCTCCCGTCCCCATGGCGATCAAAAAAACCGAAGCCGGCTGGCAGGTCGACATCCAGCCCGGCGGAAGGGGCGGGAAACGCTTTCGCAAGACCTTTCCCACCAAGCTGGAGGCCAAGCAATGGGAAAACTGGGTCAAGTCGAAAACGCTCAGAAACCCGGACTGGCAACCGGAAGGCAAAGATTCGAGAAAACTCTCGGAACTCGTTGATCTTTGGTACAAACACCACGGAATCAGCCTTAAGGCGGTAAAAGACACCAGCAAGCGTCTTTACCAGCTTTGCGAAGCGATGGGTAATCCATCGGCCGAAGCCTTCAATGCTCAAATGTTTGCCGATTACCGGGTACGTCGGTTAAAAGAGGGTATTTCCCCTAACACACTTAATCGCGAGTTCTCTTATCTGAAGGGTGTTTTTGGCGAACTTAAACGGCTCGGGTACTGGAACAAATCTAATCCGCTGGCATCGGTTCGGCAGTTCAAGATCCCGGAACAGGAATTATCGTTTCTGACGGCCGGGCAAATCGAACGCCTATTGAAGGCGTTTAACGCGGCACGAAACAAAGACGTGCTTCTTCTCAGCAAGCTTTGCTTGGCGACCGGTGCGAGGTGGTCGGAAGCTCTAAAGCTCACGGCCGAAAATATACGGCTTTCGCCTCCAAGCGTTACCTTCGTCGATACTAAGAACGGAAAAAACCGGACGGTTCCGATTTCCGAAGAACTTGCAAAAGAGCTTTCAGACAAGAAAACCAGCGGGCGCTTATTCCAAAGCTGCTATGGCGCTTTCCGGAAGGGAGTGGAACGTGCCGGCATCGAACTTCCGAAAGGGCAACTCGCCCATGTTCTTCGTCATACCTTCGCCAGTCACTTCATCATGAACGGCGGGAACATTCTCGTGCTCCAAAAAATCCTTGGGCATCACAGCATCACGGTAACGATGAAATACGCCCATCTGGCGCCCGATCATCTTAACGAAGCCGTCGCCTTTAATCCCCTTTCAAAGCTCGGTTGACACTTCGTTGACACCGGACAATAAAAAAGGGCCATGCTGAAACATAACCCTTTGTTTTTATTGGCTGGGGGACTAGGATTCGAACCTAGGTTGACGGAGTCAGAGTCCGTAGTCCTACCGCTAGACGATCCCCCAGTAAGTAAAGCACGCCGGGGAAGCCGGCGTGCCTTGCATTAACGCTTGGAGTACTGCGGACGGCGTCTTGCTTTGTGCAGGCCGACTTTCTTACGTTCGACTTCGCGCGCGTCGCGGGTGACGTAGCCGGCTCTGCGCAGCGGCTGGCGCAGGGTTTCGTCGAAGCTCATGAGGGCGCGGGTCAAGCCATGGCGGATGGCTCCGGCCTGGCCGGTGGGACCGCCGCCTGCAACCTTGACGAATACGTCGATCTTTTCCATCAGAGCGACGAGTTCGAGCGGCTGGCGCACGACCATTTGGTCGGTCTTCCTGCCGAAGTACTCTTCCAGTTGTTTGTCGTTAACGACAATACGACCGGTTCCGGATTTTGCGTAGACGCGTGCGACCGCGCTTTTGCGGCGACCTGTTCCGTAATACTGCGCTTGTGCCATGGTTGATTCAGCTTCTTAAATTAGATTTCCAACAATTTGGGCTGTTGAGCCTGGTGATTGTGCGTGGGCCCTGCATAGACTTTCAGCTTGCTGAACATGGCGCGGCCCAAAGGATTGCGGGGCAACATGCCTTTTACGGCGGTCTGGATGATGCGCTCCGGATGAGTTCCGCGCAGCTTGCCCAGGGCCACGGACTTCATGTTGCCGATGTAGCCGGTGTGCTTGTAATAGATCTTGTCTTGCTCTTTATTGCCGGTAACACGCACTTTTTCCGCGTTGACGACGATGATGTAGTCGCCGGTGTCGACATGAGGCGTGTATTCCGCTTTGTGTTTGCCGCGCAGACGACGCGCGATCTCCGTCGAAAGGCGCCCCAGCGTCTTTCCTTCCGCGTCGATGACGTACCAGTCGCGTTTTACTTCGGCCGGTTTTGCGCTAAAGGTCTTCATTACTGCACGCTCCAAACTCTGGCGTTGTTCGAAAAAGCGGGTATGGTACCCGACAACACATTATAAAACAAGCGATCGCTGAATGGCGGACCGATCGTCTTCTCCATACTCGGCGGCGGTACGCTGGACGTATTCGGGAACCAGCCACTTGAGTTTGTGCAGGATCGCGGCCTCGTCGAAAGACCGGCAAGCCTCGGCCAGTTCGATCACGGCTTTCTTGGCCATCCGATAGTCGACGGTCAGGGGATGGGCCAGCAAGAGCTTGCTGTGCTCGGTCGGCGTGGGTCCCTCGTGGTCGTTGAACAATTCCTCGCTGATTTTTTCGCCGGGCCGGAGTCCGACATATTCGATCCGGATATCCTGTCCGGGGCGTTTGCCGCTTAGGCGAATCATTTGTTCCGCCAGGTAGCTGATCTTGACCGGGTCGCCCATGTCCAGCACGAAGACTTCTCCGCCTTTTCCGATGGTCGCGGCCTGCATGATCAATTGGCAGGCCTCGGGTATCGTCATGAAATAGCGGGTGACATCGGGATGAGTCACGGTGACTGGTCCGCCGGCCCTGATTTGCTCGCGGAACAGAGGCACCACGCTGCCCGCGGAATCCAGCACGTTCCCGAAACGCACGTTGATGAAACGAGTCCCGGCGACGCCGTTCATGCTCTGCACCAAGACTTCCGCCGCCCGCTTGGTCGCTCCCATGACGTTTTCGGGGGCTACGGCCTTGTCGGTGGAGATCAGCACGAATTCGTCGACGCCGCCCGCGATTGCCGCTTCCGCCACCGTATAAGTACCCAGAACATTATTCTGAACTGCCTGGCGGACCTGATATTCCAGCAACGGGACGTGCTTGTACGCCGCCGCATGGAAGATGACTTCCGGCCGATATTGCGAAATCACCTGCTCGACGGCGAGCTTGTCGGTGACATCGCCGAGTATCGCGGACAGGCGCAATCCGGGGAAGCTGCGTCTGAGCGCCCGTTCGACCTGGTACAGATTGAATTCGCAGCGCTCGAAAACGATAAGCTCGGCAACGGAAAATTGTGCGATTTGCTTGCAGAGCTCCGAGCCGATCGAGCCGCCTCCGCCGGTAACCAGAACCCGCTTTCCGCCGAGATGGGCCTGAATGCCCTGCCGGTCGAGCTTGATCGGCGCGCGTCCGAGCAAATCCTCGATGGAGACTTCGCGCAGGTGCCCCGACATTTGGCCCGACAGCATTTCCTGCATCGACGGCAAGGTCAGAAATGGGACGCCGGTTCCTTCGCAAATTTCGACGAGACGCCGCATCTCCTTGTCCGTGGCGGATGGCACCGCGATCAGAATCGTCTCGATCTCCAATTTCTCGACGAGCCGCGGAATCTGTTCGCAACGTCCCCTCACTCTCACGCCGTGAATCTCGCTTCCTTTCTTCTTCGGATCGTCATCCACGAACGCGATCGGGGCGAACTCGGTCCCGGCGGCGCGAAGCAGGTCCCTCACCAGCATTTCGCCGGCCTTGCCGGCACCGACGATCAGCGCGCGCCGCCCGGCCGACATCGGCGCGCCGCGATCTTTCCAGATGCGGTAGATCAGCCGCGGCGTGGACAACAGAAATAGCAGCAGCACCGCATAGAGCGGAATGACGGAACGGGGTACGCCTTCCAGCCGATTTGCCGAAAACAGGACGATGGCGATCGTGGCAATCCCGAGGCAAGACGCCTTGGCGATACGGACCAGATCGGGAATGGACGCGAACCGCCAGATGCCGCGATACAGTCCCAAGCGGCGGAAAAACACGGCTTGGACGACGAGGACCAGGGGCAGCCAGTGCAGCGAAGTCCGCGTTTCGAGTTCGGGCGGCAACGACAAATTGAACCGCAGCCAATAAGCGCCCAGCCAGGCGAGCGCCACCATGATCAAATCATGAATGAATATGATCGTTCCCGAGCGCATTTTCGAAAGCATGTCCTGCATCGCTTATCCCCCCTGTTTTCCTGCCTCCAGCCATAGCGCCAAGCCTATCAAAGGCGCATAGGCGCACGCCAGAAAGACCGGCTCCAGCTGCGGCCAGCGCACCGCCGCGAAGGCCCAAGGCAATAACCAACACAGATTGATGGCCAAGACCGACAGGCTGATCCGCTTGTGACTGGCCCAGCGCCGCGCCGCACGCTGATACGCATGGCTGCGGTGCGCCTCGTACCAGCGCTGCCCGCTGAGCATACGCCTCACCAGCGTCACGCTCGCATCCACGAAAAACACGCCGAACAGAATCAGCCAGACCGCCAGGGACAGCGTACCTTCGACGGAGGTACGCAGCGCGAAAACGGCCAGAACGAACCCGACGAACGCGCTCCCAACATCCCCCATGAAGATTTTCGCGGGAGGCCAGTTCCAACATAAAAAGCCGCCCGCCGCTGCCGCCAAAGCTAACAATAAAACATTTGCATCCCCTGGGAACAGCGGCGACTGATAGGCCAGAAGCCCGTACGCGGATATCGCCACCGAAACAACCTCGATTCCCGCAATGCCGTCTATGCCGTCCATGAAGTTGAACAGGTTCAACAGCCAGACCGCCAGCAAACCGGCGAGAACGGGGCCGAGCCAGCCCAATTCGTAAATTTCGGCGGCGAACCGGATCGATTCGAAGCCGCCCAGCCAATAAAGCGCCCAGCCGGCGCAAGCGATCTGCACGATCAGACGCCATCTTGCAGGTACGTGTCCGTGATCGTCCCAAAAACCGATGGCGGCTATCGGCAGCGCCCCGAGCACGAGCATAAAAAGCTCGAATGAGATTTGTCCCAGCCAGTGGAGACCGGCCGCGACGAGCGTGAAAGACAGCACGACCGCCAAACCGCCGCCGCGGGGCGTCGGCACCTGGTGGGAACTGCGGGCATTGGGCAGATCCAGCAAGCGTTTGGTCGCGTAACCGCGCACCGCTCCCGTCAGGATGCCGGAAAGCAGCAGCACGGAAATGACCAAAAACCCTAACGAAAAAAGACTCATCAGTTATTTTGCTGCGCTGCTCGGCAGCCGAAAGAAAACCGGCACGAATTCTTTTGAACTATTTCTTGGTTTGTTCGCCGCCCGGATAGGCCAATCGATAAAATGCGCCGGTATCCGGCAATTGGAAGGACAGTTCATTATAGCCGGGTATGAGGACATAGGTTTTGACCGCCGAACGGTAGGGTCCGATAGCGCTGGTCGCGGCCTGTAATGCCAGCATGTGCGACCTCGGGGAAAACAGCTTGACGGTGACTAGGCCTTTATGCTGGATCAATTGAGGCGCGAAGGGCGCCGCCAAAGGCTCGCCGATGAAAACGCCCTCCCCCGGCCGGGCGACGCTTTTCCAATAGGCTTCGAGTACCGTATCGCCTTCCAGATAGTGCCACATAGCCACGGCCGGATGAGGAAACTTGCTCAGGATATTGCAGGGTTCCGTCACCGTGCCGTAGCTCGCCGTGGCCCCCGCCTCCAGCCAGCGCACGCTGCTCATCTGGGCATTTTCGGTCAGCCTCCCGCCGAACGAGGTCAGGTGATCCGCCATCGCCCCGGGCACGAAACCCAAGGTGTCGAGATCCGGCACCTTCGCCAGTCCGGTAAAGTAGAACAGCACATCCTGCTTGCCGCTGATGAAGTCCGCTTCAACCCGATGCAGCCGGATCGCCGCGCCGAGCATATCGACCGTCTTGTCGAACGTGACAGCCCGAACGCTTCGGTGCTTGTCGGAGGTGTTCAGCAAGTAACCGGTACCGGCCGGATAGGTCCGGTCGGAGGCGATGCCGCGATCGATCAGTTTGCGGACATCCTGGACCGTGCGCCCGGCCAGCATCATCGCGGGCCGAATGCCGTGATCGGTATAAGGCGCGCGGCTGGCGGAATGAAAGTATCCGCTGGGCTTGGTTTCGCCGCATTTGCTCGAACAATAGGCTTGGTCGAAACCTAGCGCGAAAGCGGAGGTGATCGACATGCAATCGACCCTGAACGGCGCCATCCATGCGAGCGCATAGGCTTGAACCCCCGGCGGCGTCCGACTGTCCACCGCCTGCTTGACGGATTCGAACTGGGCGCGCGGCAGGTTGTCGGTACCCGGCGGAAAACTCACCCGTATCATGTTCTCCTCGGGTATGCCTCGCCGTTTTTGGTAGTAATTGCCGATGGCGACGCTCGACGGGTCGGCCTCGTTCACGATGACCGCCAACTCCGCCGGCCCTAGCGACCTCCGCGAAAACAGCAGCCGATCGATACTCTCTTCGGCCTTTGCAACCTGAAATACGGCGGCAAAGACTGCGAAAAGGATCGGCAGAAAAACCGACCTAATCCGATACTTCACGGGTCAACCTCACTCCAGAACTTCCCGCAAGTACCGAAACAGCAAGCGAGCAGACTTGGGGGCAGCCGCCGCATCGCGCTCCCGGCGCGCGTCTCGGGACAGCTGCCGCAACTTCTGCCGGTCGGCTCCCGGATGGGCTGCCAAGAATTCGTTAATCGCGGCATCGCCTTCGGCTATCATGCGATCGCGCCAACGCTCGATGACATGCTGCCGGTGCACCGCTTCAGCGCTCTCGTTCCTGAGGGCCACGAGCCCTGCCCGAATGGGTTCAGCGTCGATATGGCGCAGCACTTTGCCGATATACTTGCGCTGCCGCTTGAGGGCGCCGCGCTCGGTGATGGACTGTCCGAGCCGCACCGCTTCCATCAGCTCTACAGGCAAGTCCAGCCGCTCGAGCTGTTCGCGGGATAAGCCGATCAACTCTTCTCCAAGATCCTGCAAGGCTGCGCTTTCGCGCTTCAACTGGGATTTACTGATTCGCTCCGGATACTCATCCGGCGAAATTTCGGGATCTTCCGTCCACGTCATGAGAAAGCGACTACAAAAAGGCCAGATAACGGCACTGAATTTTCGGCCTACTATACCACTCGTCCCACCAAAACGGTGGTGACGGCCGATTGAGCAATCAATCGGCACAGATGGATCTAAATGAAAAGAGAGAGTACGCTACCCGACAGAAAAAGTATGTTTCTCAAACAACGCCACATGGAAGGCCATCCGAACGCAGATCCGGAATATGGCATCAACACCTCGACTTATGACTGGTCGGTGCGCGTTTTCCGGCAGATCAAGAAGCTGCTCAAGGTCCGCATCACCTTGCACGGCAGCCCGGACATCATTGATCGCGGCCATATCTTCCTTTTCAACCACTTCGCCCGATTCGAGACCTTCATCCCCCAATACCTGATGTACGAGGCCAGAAAGGTCTACTGCTGCTCGGTGGCCTCGGCGGAATTCTTCGAGGAGGAAGACAGTGTCCTGGCGGGATTCCTGCGCGACGTCGGCGTCATCCCGAACAACTACCCGAGACTTCTGCCCTGGCTCGCCGAACAAATCCTGCTCGGCCGCAAGGTCGTCATCTTTCCCGAAGGGGGCATGGTGAAGGACCGCCGGGTTCTCGACAAAAGAGGCCGCTACAGCATTTACTCCCGAGTCAGCATGGATAGGCGCAAACACCATACCGGGGCCGCCGTTCTGGCGATGGGTCTTGAAATCTTCAAAATGGCCGTGCGCCGCGCCGAGCACCAAGGGCAGCAGGAGCGTCTGACATCATGGGCCGAGGCGCTCGGGATGGAGAGCCGCGAAGCCCTGCTGGCCGCCGCGCACCAACCCACCATCGTGGTTCCGGCGAACATTACCTTCTATCCCATACGCATCAACGAACATATTTTGAGCAGCGCCGCCGAACTGTTGAGCCGTGGGCTGAGCCGGCGGGCTGCGGAAGAAATCCTGATCGAGGGGAATATCCTGCTGCGCAACACCGATATGGATATCCAGTTCGGACATCCGATTATCGCGTCGGAGTCCTGGCACCACTGGGAAACCTGGCTGGCAAAATGGGTAGCGCCGCGCATCGGGACAATCGACGATGTCTTCGCCGTCACCCGGAAACCCGCCAACACGAAAGAGCGGCTCCTGGCCGGCCGGCTGCGCCAGCGTGCCCAGATCGTGCGCAACAAATATATGCGCGAGATGTATCAGGCGGTGACGGTGAATCTCAGCCACCTCGCCTCGACACTGATTTTGTATCGCGCAAGACGTAACCGGATCGAGATCGACCGGGCCGAATTTTTCCGCAGCCTGTATTTGGCCATCAAATACACCCAGCGATTGCCGCACGTGCATCTTCACCGCAGCCTGCAAGACCCCGAGGAATATCGAAACCTGCTGGAAGGCGAACATTCCGGTCTGCAAGAATTGATCGATACCGCGAAAGCCAGCGGGCTGATCGAAGTTCATCCGGATCGTTATCGGTTGCTGCCCAAGCTGCTTCACGAACACGAATTCGATGAAATTCGCATCGAAAACGTAATCTCGGTTTATGCCAACGAGATCGAACCCATTTCCGGCATTACGGAGGCAGTCAAGCGCGCCCTATCGGTGGAAAAGAAGCTAAGCGCTCTCGAACTGGCAAATCTTCAGTTCGACGATGAGGTCAGGTCATGGCGATGGGATTCGAAACACTATGCCAAACACGCTCCAAGTTTGACGTCTCCTGCGATAACCGCGGCCGCGAGCCCTCGCCCCTTCTTTCTGAAGGCGCGATCGAGCAATGGTGCCGGCGTGATTCTGATCCACGAACTTTTGTCTTCGCCGGCCGAAATGCGCGACTTCGGCGGACGCTTGGCCGATCTCGGTTTTCACGCCCTCGGCGTCCGTTTGAAAGGCCACGGAACTTCGCCCTACGACCTCAAAGACCGACGCTGGGAGGACTGGCTCGAATCCTTGCGCCGCGGGTACGAGATCATGAAGGCTTATGCGTCTCACATTTACATCGTCGGCACCGGAATCGGCGGTCTGTTGGCGCTGCAACTGGCCAGCGAACAGCCTGAGCGCTTGGCAGGGATAGCCGCGATTTCGCCGCCCTTCAAGTTCAGCGCGTCGGGTCCCATGGCTCCGCTGCTCCGCAGCCCAAACATTCTGGTTCGCTGGATGTCTCGGCGAAACAGCCGGCCGTTCGTGGAAAGAACGCCGGAATATCCGCAATACGCCTATCGGGAAGTGCCTCTGCGTACGCTCTACGAACTGCGCCGCTTGATCCAGGAACTGGAGGAAAGTCTCGCGGACGTGCAGTGTCCGGTATTATTGGCACAGGCCGATCACGATCCGATTCTCGATCCGGAAAGCGCGCGGATGATCTATAAGGCCCTGAGCTCGAAGAACAGGATTCTCCGGTCCGTGCATGCCGATCGCCACAATATGCTCGCGGAGGATATTGGTGGTATAAGGGACATCGTGATTCGCTTTTTGACCAGGGACGCCCCGGCGGGTTGAGTCGAACCCGTTCAAGTGATTTATTGTGCAGCGGAGAGCGCCATGCGAAACCTTCAAAGCACCTTGTCGCAATACGTCATGGAAAAGCCCTGGTTGAAGAGCTATCCGCCGGGCGTCCCGGAAACCATCGGCGAACCGCAATACTCTTCGCTGGCGCATTTTTTCGAAGAAATGGCCGCCCGCTATCGGGAACGGCCGGCACTTTCCAATTTGGGGCGGACTCTTTGCTATGCCGAACTCGAGGAGCTGAGCCGGCATTTCGCCAGTTTCCTGAACCGACGCCTAGGCCTGGAACGAGGTGAACGGATCGCCATCATGCTGCCGAATGTCTCGCAGCAACCCGTTGCCTTATGGGGCGCGCTGCGCGCCGGGCTGATCGTCGTCAACACGAATCCCCTCTACTCCGCCCGCGAATTGGAACATCAACTCCAAGACTCGGGGGCAGCAGCCCTGGTGATGCTCGAGAATTTCGTCCCGGCAGTAGCGGCCGCGCTTCCAAGATTAAAGCTCAAGGCGATCATCATTTCCGGACTCGGCGACCTGCTGCGGTTTCCCCGCTCCTATCTGATCAACTGGTACGTGCGCCTGTTCAAAACGGGAAACCCCGGCACCCACATCAGCGAGGCCGTCTCCTTCAATACGGCCCTGCAGGAAGGCAGCCTGCTTTCTTTCGAAAGGCATGATCTGAAACTGGAAGACGTCGCCTTTCTCCAATACACCGGAGGCACCACCGGCATCGCCAAAGGGGCCATGCTGACGCACCGCAATCTGCTTGCGAACGTGGAGCAGTGCACCCAGTGGATTGTCGGCGGACTTCCCCCGGAACGAGCGATGGTCAAAGGCGAGGAAGTCGTGATCACCGCGCTGCCGCTCTACCACATCTTTGCCCTGACCGTGGATTTGCTGTGCTTCACCGAACTGGGTGGGTTGAACTATCTCATTACCAATCCGCGAGACCTGCAAGGTCTCATTAAGATGCTCGGCAAGGTGCGTTTCAGCGTCATAACCGGCGTCAACACGCTCTTCAAGGGATTGCTCAACACGCCCGGCTTCGACGAACTGGATTTCAGCTCGCTCAAGTTCGTCATCAGCGGCGGCATGCCGACCGAGGAAGCCGTGGCGAACCGCTGGCAGCAAGTGACCGGCTGCCCGATCACCGAAGGTTATGGCTTGACCGAAACCTCTCCCGTGGTTGCCGTCAATCCGCCCGGATTGACGGAATTCAACGGCAGCATCGGGCTTCCCGTGCCATCCACCGAATGCAGCGTTCGGGACGACGACGGACGTCCGCTGCCGGTCGGGACGGCTGGCGAGCTGTACGTGCGCGGACCGCAGGTCATGAAGGGTTATTGGAACAGCCCGAACGAAACCGAAAACGTCATGACGCCGGACGGGTGGCTGCGTACCGGGGACATCGCCCGGATGGACGAAAACGGATTCTTCTATATCGTGGACCGCAAGAAGGACATGATTCTCGTCTCGGGCTTCAACGTTTATCCCAATGAACTCGAGGCCGTCTTAAGTACCCACCCGGCTGTTCGGGAGTGTGCCGCGATAGGCGTGCCGGACGACAAGACCGGAGAAACGGTCAAGGTTTTTATCGTGCGCAAGGACGAGAGCCTGGATGCGGACGCCGTCCGCCGCTACTGCCGTATGAACTTGGCGGCCTACAAGGTGCCTAAGTATATAGAATTCCGCGACGAACTCCCGAAGAGCGCCGTAGGCAAGATTCTTCGCCGCGAGTTGCGGAAACTGACTTAACAATACGACACGCAGCACGTTCCTTTAATTCCCGCTGCGTCTAAGAATTTCGGATGACACGGCCGATTTAGGCGGCCACAGGCGATACGCCGCCATTTCTGTATTTAATTGTTGTTTCCGTTTCGGAGATCGAGCGATCTCCTGTCCTTTGTGGCGTTTCCTGTCAGGAGGCAGACCATGAAAAACGTTGTCATCGCCGGCTACTGCCGCTCGCCGTTTACCCCGGCCAAGAAAGGGCAGCTCAGCGGCATCCGCCCCGACGAATTGGCCGCGCAAGTGGTGAAAGCCTTGTTGCGCAAAACCGGCGCCAAACCCGAAGACATCGAGGATTTGATCCTCGGTTGCGCCTTTCCGGAAGCCGAGCAAGGCTTCAATTTGGGCCGTCTCGTGGTATTCCTGGCCGGTCTCCCGCAGTCGGTCGCAGGCACCACCATCAACCGGTTCTGCGGCTCGTCCATGCAGGCCATACACCAGGCGGCGGGAGCCATTCAACTGAATGCCGGCGAGGCGTTCATCTGCGCCGGCGTCGAATCCATGAGCCGGGTGCCGATGACGGGCTTCAATCCGATGCCTCACCCCAGGCTTTACCAGGAATATCCGCAAGCCTACATGAGCATGGGGGAAACCGCGGAAAACCTGGTCGAGCGGTACGGCATCAGCCGCGCCGACCAGGAGCGCTTCGCCTTCGACAGCCAGCGCAAAACGCGGGAAGCCAAAGCCGCAGGCCAATTCGGCGACGAACTGATCCCCATCGAAACACCCGACGGCACCGTAACGGAAGACGGCTGCCCGCGTCCCGAAACCACTCCGGAGGGCTTGGCCGGTCTTAGACCTGCCTTCCGGGAGAACGGCGTGGTCACGGCCGGAACCTCGTCGCCCCTCACCGACGGCGCCGCCGCGGTCCTGGTCTGTTCCGAGGATTACGCGGAACGCCACGGACTCGAACCCCTGGCGCACGTCAAGAGCATCGCGGTGGCCGGCTGCGCCCCAGAGATCATGGGCATAGGTCCGGTCGCCGCGAGCCGCAAGGCGCTGCAACGCGCAGGGCTCGCTCTCGAGGACATCGACATCATCGAATTGAACGAGGCTTTTGCGGTCCAGGCGCTGGCGTGTATCCGTGAACTCGGCATCGACGAGAGCAAGCTCAATCTCCACGGTGGCGCCATCGCCCTGGGCCATCCGCTGGGCGCGAGCGGAGCCCGCATTACCGGAAAAGCGGCGTCGCTGCTGAAAAAGGAAAAGAAGCGCTACGCCTTGGCGACGCAGTGCATAGGCGGCGGACAAGGCATCGCGACGATTCTGGAAGCGGTTTGAACTTTGAAAAGGCGGGCCTCGGATGGCCCGTCTCCAAGTCAAGTGAGGCCGACATGATGAAAATAGAAAAAATGGCCGTCATCGGCGCAGGAGTCATGGGATCGGCTATCGCGGCCCAGGCCGCCAACGCCGGCGTCCCGGTTTTGTTGCTGGACATCGTGCCCGAAGGCGCAACGGATCGGAACATGGTTGCCAAGAACGCCTTGAAGAAGCTTCAGGAAACCGATCCGCCCCCGTTGATGCACCGCAAGAATCTCGCGCGGATCACGCCCGGCAACATCGAGGACGATCTCGAAAAACTCGCCGAGACCGATTGGATCGTCGAGGCGGTGATCGAGAAACCGGACATCAAGCACAAACTCTACCGCTGCCTGGACAGCGTCCGCAAATCCGGTTCCATCGTTTCCTCGAATACCTCCACTCTCCCGCTCGCCGAGTTGACGCGGAACATGCCGGAGAATTTCCGGCGCGACTTCCTGATCACTCACTTCTTCAATCCGCCGCGCTACATGCGGCTGCTGGAAATCGTTTACGGCCCCGAAACCCGGCCCGATGCGCTAGCCGCGCTGGTCGACTTCGGCGACCGGCGGCTCGGCAAGAGCATCGTGCATTCCAACGATACGCCGGGCTTCATCGCCAACCGCATCGGCATCTTCTGGCTGCAGCTGGGGCTCCTGGAAGCCTTGCGCCTAGGGCTCACCGTCGAGGAAGCCGACACCGTCATCAGCCGTCCGTTCGGCATCCCGAAAACCGGCATATTCGGCCTGCTCGACCTGGTCGGTCTCGATCTCGTCCCCCACATCGTTCCCGGCATGGATCGGGCGCTTCCGCCGAACGATCCGTTCCACGCCATCAGCCAAGTGCCGGACCTGGTAACGCGGATGATCGCGGAAGGCTATACCGGACGCAAAGGCAAGGGCGGGTTTTATCGTTTGAACCGGAACCGCGGCGAGCGGATCAAGGAAGCGCTGGACCTTCAAACCGGCGCGTACCGGGTCAGCACCAAACCGGAACTCGCCAGCATCGCGGCGATGAAAGCGGGCGGCTTGGCCGGGCTGCTGCAATTCCACGACAAGACCGCCGAATACGCCCGGAGCGTCATGGCCCAGACCCTGGCTTACGCCGCCGAGGTGGCGCCGCACGTCGCCGACGATCTGGAATCGGTCGACCGTGCCATGCGGCTGGGCTACAACTGGCAGTACGGCCCGTTCGAACTGATCGACCGGATCGGCGACGAAAACCTGGTCCGGATGCTCGAAGCCATGGGCAAGCCCGTGCCAGATCTGCTCCGACACGACGGACCGCTTTACCAAGTCGTCGACGGGCGGCTGCACGGGCTTGCATTCACCGGCACGGGCGGGACCAAGCCCACTCTACGAGCGGTGAACCGGCCACCCGGCGTCTTGCTGCTGGCCGACGTCAAACGGCGCAGCAAGCCTCTGACGAAGAATCCTTCGGCGAGCCTTTGGGACGTGGGCGACGGCGTCGTCTGCCTGGAATTCCAGAGCAAGATGAACACCTTCGATCCTCTGGTGCTCAAGCTGGTCCACAAGGCTGTCGACATCGTGCGGAGCGATTACCGCGCGCTGGTGATTTACAACGAAGCCGACAATTTCTCCGCCGGAGCCAATCTCGGGGTGCTGCTCTTCGGCGTCAACATCGCGCTGTGGCCGGAAGTGGAGAACATGGTCAAACAGGGCCAGGAGGCGTTCAAGGCACTCGAATACGCCCCCTTCCCCGTGGTCGGCGCGCCCTCGGGAATGGCCCTCGGCGGCGGATGCGAAATTCTGCTCCATTGCGATGCCGTCCAGGCTCATGCCGAATTGTATATGGGGCTGGTGGAAGCCGGCGTCGGCGTGATTCCCGGCTGGGGCGGCTGCAAGGAGATGCTGCTGCGCGCCTTCGCCGACAAGAAATCTCCCCAAGGCCCGATGGCGCCGGTCGCCCGCGTCTTCGAAACCGTCAGCGTCGCCACTGTGTCGAAATCGGCCCAGGAAGCGAAAGACCTTCTGTTCCTGCGCCCCACCGACGGCATCACCATGAACCGCGACCGGCTGCTGTTCGATGCGAAAGAAAAAGCGCTGGCGCTGAGCGAAAGCTACGCGCCGCCCGAGCCGCCGGTCTTTTATCTCCCAGGGCCTTCGGGTAAAGCCGCGCTGGACATGGCCATCGACCAGTACCGGCGGCTCGGCAAGGCGACCGCCCACGACGCCGTGGTCGCAGGCGCTCTCGCCGATGTGCTCACGGGTGGCGATACCGACATCAGCAAACCCTTGTCCGAGGACGATCTCCTCGCATTGGAGCGGCGCGCCTTCATGGACCTGGTCAAGCGAAAGGAAACGATCGCCCGCATGGAACACATGCTGGAAACCGGCAAGCCTTTGAGGAACTAGCTATGGCCACCTACAAAGCACCCTTGCGCGACATGCGCTTCATCTACCACGAGTTCCTGGCCGACCAGCACTTGGAGGACATGCCCGGCATGGAGGACGTGCCGCCCGAGCTGGTGGATGCGGTCCTGGAGGAAATGGCCAAGGTGGCCGAAAACATTCTGTTCCCCCTCAACCGGAGCGGCGACGAGGAAGGCTGCCGGCTCGAGAACGGCGAGGTGCACACTCCGCGCGGCTTCAAGGACGCGTATCAGCGCTACCGGGAAGGCGGCTGGCCGGGGTTGACCAGCCGCCCCGAATACGGCGGGCAGGGACTTCCGGAAACGGTCTACGTGCTGACCTCGGAAATGATGTCGGCCAGCAATCTGTCGTTCGCCATCTACACCAAGCTGACCCACGGCGCCTATCAGTTGCTGCTCAAGACGGCCTCGGAGGAGATCAAGAATCTTTATCTTCCGAACATGGTGGAAGGACGCTGGACCGGCACCATGTGCCTGACCGAGCCGCAATGCGGCACCGATCTCGGCCTGCTCCGCACCAAGGCGGTTCCGCAAGCCGACGGCACTTATCGGCTCACCGGCAACAAGATTTTCATTTCGGGCGGCGAGCAGGATCTCAGCGAAAACATCATCCAGATGGTCCTGGCGCGCGCACCCGACGCCCCGCCTGGGGTCAAGGGCATAAGCCTGTTTCTGGTGCCGAAGTTCCTGGTCAACCCGGACGGAAGCCTCGGACCTCGCAACCGCATCTTCTGCACGGCCATCGAGCACAAAATGGGCATCAAGGGCTCGAGCACATGCAGCCTGAGCCTCGAAGACGCTACCGGCTATCTGATCGGAGATCTCCATAAAGGACTCCGCGCCATGTTCGTGATGATGAACAGCGCCCGCCTCGAAGTCGGATTGCAGGGGCTGGGGCTCGGCGAAGTGGCCTATCAAAATGCCGCGGCCTATGCCAAGGAGCGCTTGCAAGGCCGCGCCCTGACCGGCCCGAAAAATCCCGACAAGCCGGCCGATCCGCTCATCGTCCATCCGGACGTGCGGCGCATGCTCTTGACCATGCGCGCCTATACCGAAGGGATGCGGGCGATGTCGGCCTGGGTCGGCGCTCAATTGGACAAGGAAAACCGGCACCCGGACCCCGGAATCCGCCAGCAGGCGGAGGACTTCGTCGCCCTGCTGACGCCCGTGGTGAAGGCCTTCTTCACGGATCTCGGGTTCGAAACCGCCAATCTGGCCATGCAGGTATACGGCGGGCACGGCTATATTCGAGAACACGGCATCGAACAGTTCGTGCGCGATGCGCGCATCGCCCAGATCTACGAGGGCGCCAACGGCATCCAGGCGCTGGACCTGGTCGGACGCAAGCTGCCCGCCCATGCCGGGCGGTACTTGCGCAGCTTCTTCCACCCGGTCCAGCGTTATCTCGACGAACGTACCGGGCAGGCTCAACTGGCCTTCGTCACCGAACCGCTGGCCAAGGCGTTCGGCCGGCTGCAACGCGCGACGGCCTTCATCGCCGAGCGCAGTCTCGCCGACCCCAACGAAGCCGGCGCCGCGGCCTACGACTACCTGCATCTGTTCGGCCTCACCACCATGGCCTATTGCTGGGCGCGTATGGCGGAAATCGCGCAAACAAAGGTCGAGAACGATACAACCGGCTTTTATCAGGCCAAGCTCGACACCGCTCGCTTTTTCATGGAGCGCATCTTGCCCAGAACTTCGGGGCTCTTTTCCGCCATTCTTTCCGGCAGCGGGAGCATCATGGATTTCAAGGACGAGGCGTTTTAGACCGACTCCGGAACCACTCCACGTCACTTTGACGATACAAACGCCCTGGAACTGTCTAAGAAAGGTTACCCTTTGGACAGTTCTAAGGCGCATGAAACGTGAATCTTTTTCCGAAATCAGGGTGTTCTGTTATGCCGGCTATCGCGGCGACGAAGAACCGCGGCGGATGTTGATCGACGACCGCAAAGTCAAGGTGGAAATCCTCAACCGCTGGACCACGCCGGAGCACCGCTACTTCAAGGTGCTCGGCGACGATTGCCACATCTACACCATCCGCCAGAACGATCGGGACAGCCGGTGGGAACTGACTTTGCTGCACTAAGCAGGAAATGCTGCCGACAGCGCCACTGTTTGTAGTTTGTAGGATGGGTAGAGCGAAGCAAAACCCATCGATGGTGGGTTAGGCCGCGAGGCCGTAACCCGCCGAACCACCTCGAATCGGTGGGTTACGCTCCGCTAACCCACCCTACGATCAATGCTCTCGATCCGCGGCGGAGAATGGAACTCCTCAGAACTTGATGACCGCGTCGATAGCGAATAAAAGCTGATCGCTTTTCTTGCGCGCGTCGTAGTTGTCTATTCCGTCAGCCCAGTCGTATCGGACTTCGGGACGAACCGCGACCCAGTCCAGCGGTTTCCAGTTCAAGCCAAGGGTAACGCCGTAATAGCTGGCGGGTCCGGAAGCAAGAACGGCGCAGCCGGGACACATTTGCGCAACCCGCACGCCGTCGTCATCGCGGAACCACTCGCCCCTCAATCCCACGCCCACGGTATCGGTGACATCGTAGATCAGCTGCTGCTGAATGCCGTACCACTGAGCGTCCTTGAAGTTGTTCAACGGATGTTGTTGCTCTATGCCGTGATCGTGCTGGAAGACATAGTGCAAGTGATCGGTGAAATTCTGCTTGAAAATGAAACTGTAGAAGGTGCGATTGTCCTTTTTGTCGATGCCCGTTTCCCGGCGAAAATCGTCGAGGTCGTTATCGGCGTTGACATCCCCGGTGATGATCGAGAGTCCGACCGACGTAGCCTTATCGTCGGTATTCCAGAAAACGCCGCCCAGAAAATTCCAGTTCTCCATATTCTTGTCGAAACCGTCCCAGCCCGCATTGCCGTCCAGCGATCCGCCGAACTGATTGTGTCCTCCGGTGACGGCCCCGAGGGTGACCAACAGATTGCTGACGACCGGGTAGGTGAACATGGCCCCGGTATGGGTAAAGGGTTCGCCGTACTGGAAGGTATACGGGTGGGAATAAAAGAAGTTGTCCGGAGACAGACCCGTTTCATAACCCATGATGGTATAGAAACGGCCCAGCCGTGCCGTGATTCCGTTGCCGAACGGTGCGAACACGTCGATATAAGCGTTGGGAAGCGCGATTTTGTAGAAACGCGTGTCGTCGCCGATCAAGTCGTTGTCCCAGTGGCCGTCGCCATAGGCGTTGATGGTGTTGGTCCGGGCGTCGGTACCGAACATGAAAGTCAGCTTTCCGCCCACGCCCCAATCGCCGCCCTCGACGTTCACGGTTCGGGACAAATCCACCACCAACTGATTGAGCTGAAACTCGCCGGCCCGATCGTTGAAGATCACGGGACCGTTGTAGTTGTCCGCCGGATCGTTGGCGTTGTAGGTAATACCCGCGTCTATCCAGCCGGTCAGGGTCAGCCCCAGGGATTTCATCCAGGCCGATTCGTTGATGACCTTTAATCCCCCCAATAAACCGGATGTCTCTTCTGCCCGGCTCGGGTCACCGATACTCATCAGCCCGCCCGCGATGAGTGCCAGATGACGCTTCGATTTGATGTTTTTCATGAGTTCAGGCTCCTGTGTTTCTTGCGCTTAAACAGCGGAGCCCTGTGAGTCGTCGAAAGACTACAAAAGCACAAAGCGCGCCATGCCTCTTAAAAAACAATAAGCAACGTTGGTCTTCCCGGATCGGCTGAACGGACATCTGCTTCCGGCAGCAATGAAAGACTCTAGGCGATAGTCGAATCCGGTTTTTCTGCACCATTTCGGAGCACAAGACCGACCTCTCGCCCCGAAATCGGTCCAAATCGCGCGCAATTCAGTTCCGAATCTTGCCGAAGCCGCTGAATTCGAGGCTGGCACGCATCCTGCTCGGTCTCATCCGTAACGAGAGGTGCGCCATTCGGCGGCACCGTTCACAAATGGCGACTAGGGTTCCGGCCCCTCCGCTCGGGGGCGTCTGGTCCGAGAGTTTCCGGCCCCGTGGCTCGCGGGGTTACACGGCGGGATAAAAGCCCGGGAGGTCGTGACGGTTCGTAAGAACCGGTTCGCCCTCTCGCCGTGTAATTTCCGAAAAGGAGCCCCGTGATGTCGTCCCTATTCGCTCATGCCTTGCGCCGTTTTCTCGCTTTCCCGGCCTTGATCGGCCTTCTTCTGCTTCCCCTGCCGTCTCCCGCCGAGGTCAAGATCGGCGTCAGCGACTGGCCGGGCTGGGTCGCCTGGTACGTGGCCGAAAAGAACGGCTATTTCAAAAAGCACGGCGCCAAAGTCAAACTGGTTTGGTTCGCCAACTACACCGATTCCATTTCCGCGTTGTCGGCCGGCCAGCTGGACGGCAATTGCCAGACCTGGTCCGACACCATGGCCCCTTTGGCCAAGGGCATTCCGCTCAAGGCCATACTGGTCAACGACAACTCGGCCGGCAACGACGCTCTGATGGTCAGCCCCAAGATCGAGAGCTTCGCCGACCTCAAGGGCAAGAAGATCGCGCTGGAGCAGTTCAGCGTCTCCCATTTCCTGCTGGTGACCGCGCTGGCCAAGAACGGCATGACGCAGGCGGACGTCGAGATCGTCAACCTGTCCGCCGGCGACGCTGCGGCGGCCTTCCTGAGCGGTCGTGTCGACGCCACCGTGGTATGGAACCCCTGGGTCAACAAGATCGAGCTGTCGGGCAAGGGCAAGGCGCTGTTCAGCTCCAAGGACATCCCCGGACTGATTCCCGACCTCCTGGTCGTGCAGGAAAAATCCCTCGCCGTCCACCGCAAGGATTTCCTGGGCATGATCGAGGCCTGGTACGACGCCGAAAAGTTCATTCGCGAACACCCGGACCAGGCGGTCAAGATCATGTCCAAGGTCGTCGGCCTCAAGACCGACGAATACAAGATTTTTCTGCCCGGCACCAAGTTCTTCGCCGAGGCCGATAACCTCGAAGCTTTCGGCCCGCCCGACCAATCCCGGTCGCTGCTGAACGTAGCTCCCGCCATTTCCGACTTCCTGCTCGACAACCGGCTGATGGAAGGCACCGTGGGCTTCGCCCAGGGCGTGGACGGCTCGCTGATAAAAGAAGTTGCGGACAAGAAATAGGCAGCGGCCCGCCTCCGCCGGGGACACTCGCACCTTTTCTTAACGGCTTCAATCGAGGAAAGAGAATGGCAGCTCAATACGACAGCGGCATCCCGAACCCGCGCCAGCGATGGTGGGTGATACGGGGACAGATCGGCCGCCGCGAATATCTGGTTCTCGCGCTGCTGGGCCTCTTGGCGCCGCTGGCGGCCTGGTGGGGACTGGCCCATAGCGGCTGGGTGGACAAGGTGTTCATGCCGGCGCCGGAAGAAGTGGTTACCCGGATCTACGGCTGGTTCGCCGAGGACGACCTGCTGGGCGACATCTGGATCAGCGTCTACCGGGTGACCGCCGGATTCGTCATCTCCGCCGTGCTGGCCTTGCCGCTGGCGCTGCTGATCGGCACTTATCGGCCGCTGCAGGCGCTGTTCGAACCGCTCACCGATTTCATCCGCTACATGCCCGCGGTGGCCTTCATTCCGCTGGTGATGCTGTGGGTCGGCATCGAGGAGAGCGCCAAGATCGCCATCATCTTCATCGGCACTTTTTTCCAGATGGTGCTGATGATGGCCGAAGACATCCGCCGCGTGCCCATGGCCCAGATCGAGGCGGCGCAGACCATGGGCGCGACGCGCGGCGAACTGATCCGGCTGGTGATACTGCCGTCGGCCAAACCGGCGCTGCTGGACACGCTGCGCGTCACCATGGGCTGGGCCTGGACCTACCTGGTCGTGGCCGAGTTGGTGGCCGCCAATTCAGGACTGGGCTTCGCCATTCTCAAGGCGCAGCGCTTCCTGCAAACCGACAAGATCTTTGCCGGCATTCTCCTGATCGGCCTGTTCGGGCTCCTGATGGACCAGTCGTTCCGCTGGCTGCACCGCAAGCGTTTCCCCTGGCTTTACTTCAAGTGATCAACATGACGGCCAAGATCGAAATCAGACAAGCCAACAAGCTGTTCGACACCGGGGGACGGCGCATCGCCGCGCTCGAGAACGTCGACCTCGATATTCGCGCCAACCAATTCGTCACCCTGGTGGGCGCTTCGGGCTGCGGCAAATCCACCCTGCTGCGCAGCATCGGCGGCCTGGAAGATCTCAGTTCGGGCGAAATCCGGGTGGACGGCCGGCCGGTGTCCGGCCCCGGAGCCGAGCGCGCCATGGTGTTCCAGCATTACAGCCTGTACCCGTGGCTCACGGTGCGCGAAAACATCCGCTTCTGCCGCGCGCTCAAGATCAAACGCGAAGAGATCACTTCGGCCGACGTGGAAATCGCTTCCGGGCGTACCGACGCCCTGATAGGGCTGATGGGGCTCGCCCCGGTCGAAAACGCCTATCCCAACCAGCTTTCCGGGGGCATGCAGCAGCGCGTGGCCATCGCCCGCGCACTGATGAACCGGCCCGACATCCTGTTGATGGACGAACCGTTCGGCGCGCTCGACGCGCAGACGCGCGAGGTGATGCACGATCTCATCCTGCATGTGTTCGCGCTGGAAAAGCCCACCATCGTGTTCGTCACCCATGACGTGGAAGAGGCGATCTATCTCGGCGACCGGGTGGTCCTGATGGCGCCCCGTCCCGGACGGATCGACTCGATCTACGAGGTTCCGCTGCCACCGGAACGCGAGCAGGACATGAAGCTATCTCCCGAATTCACCGAGCTGAAACGGGAAATCCTGTCCCGCATCCGCGCCACCTCGGGGATGCAAACCGATCGCGGAATGCTGGACAAGCTCACGGCCACCGCACAGCCGGGGGCTGCCGCATGACCACGACCGGTGCCGATGCGAGCCATGCGGCCAAGAACCGGAGCGCTTCTTTTTGTGTTCATTTTTCGATGATGAGAGGTCAAGCATGACGATCACCTTCACCCCTGACCGAATCCTCTGGGAAGAGACGGTTCCCGGCGGCAATCACTGGTCCGGCCTGCTGCGGCGCGGTTCGGCGCTGCGCCTCACCGACCTGGAGGGCGGCGCCAACGTCTCGGCGCTGTTCTACAACCAGGAGGAGAAGCTGGAACGCTACAACATGCCGGATACGCTGAAGGCCCAGCACACCGCCTTCCTCACCGCCGGCCACGTGTGCTACTCCGACATGGGCCGAGTGCTGTGCTCGATCATCCACGATTCGGTCGGCTGGCACGACACCGTGTGCGGCACCAGCGACAACGCATCGATTCTGGACAAATACGGCACCGCCACGTTTCAGACCCACCGCAACGACATGTACCGCAGCGGCCGGGACGGCCTCCTGATCGAACTCGGCAAATGGGGCCTGGGCAAGCGCGATCTGGCCGCCAACGTCAATTTCTTCAGCAAGGTGACGGCGGATGCGGACGGCGGACTTCGCTTCCATTCCGGGCACAGCCGGGCCGGCGACGTGGTCGATCTGCGCTTCGACATGAACGTGCTGGTGGTGTTTTCGACCGCACCGCACCCGCTGGACCCGAACCCGGAATACCGGCCGGCGGCGGTAAAGCTGACCGCCTGGCATGCGGGGCCCGGCGGTGAAAGCGACCTCTGCCGCACCTCGTGCGAACAGAACCGGCGCGGTTTCATCAATACCGAGCGTTTCTACGCCTGCTAGGAGGACACCCATGTTGATCGAAAGCACACTCGCTCCGGAAAACGCCGTTCTCGACGAAACCTGCCCGGCCGGAGAACCGTGGACGGGGTTGGTGAAGAAAGGCCAGATCTTTCGCATCCTCGACCTGGAGGGCAACCAGGCGGTGGATACCCTCTTCTACAGCGCCGATGATCGGGAAGAGCGCTACAGTGCGGTGGATACCATACGCCGCCAGGGCAATCTTTATCTCGGGGTCGGTTCGGTTTTGTATTCCAGCGAGGGGCGGCCCATGCTGACCATCGTCGCCGACACCTGCGGCCGCCACGACACGCTGGGCGGCGCCTGTGCCGCGGAGAGCAACACTGTGCGCTATGCTCTCGACAAGCGCCCCATGCACAGCTGCCGCGACAACTTCCTGCATGCTCTGGCCCACAGCGATCGCGCCCGTCAGCTCGTCATGACCAAGCGCGACATCACCGCCAACATCAATTTCTTCATGAACGTGCCGGTAACTCCCGAAGGCGGCCTGACCTTCGCCGACGGCATTTCGGCACCCGGCAAATATGTCGAGCTGCGCGCCGAGATGGACGTGATGGTGCTGATTTCCAACTGTCCGCAACTCAACAACCCGTGCAACGCCTACAACCCGACACCGATCCGGCTGCTGGTGTGGAACGGATGAGCGACCTCGCCGGCAGGTTTTCCATGTTGCCGAAGCACCGCGCCAGCCACGAGGCAGCCAGCCTCAGGGCATGCCATCAACCGTGATCCGATTCGCCGCGGGACGACCCGTGGCTCGCGAAAACGGCGGGACGACCCGCCCCATCCTGAAAGAGCAAGAACACCGATGTTCGACAAGGTATTGATCGCCAATCGCGGCGAGATCGCCTGCCGTATTCAACGTACCCTGCGCCGCTTAGGGATACGGAGCGTGGCGGTTTATTCGGAGGCCGACGCCCACGCCCGTCACGTGGAAGAAGCCGACGAAGCCGTCTGCATCGGCCCGCCGCTCGCCGCCGAAAGTTATCTCCGCATCGACCGCATCCTCGATGCGGCGCGAAGCAGCGGCGCGGAGGCCATCCATCCCGGTTACGGCTTCCTGAGCGAAAACGCCGCTTTCGCCGAGGCATGCGCCGAACGCGGGCTCGCCTTCATCGGCCCGACGCCGGACCAGATCCGAAGATTCGGCCTCAAGCACACGGCGCGCGAAATCGCCGAGGCGAACGGCGTTCCGCTGCTGCCCGGAACCGGACTCCTGTCCGATGTGCGGCACGCTCTGGCCGAGGCTCAACGCATCGGCTTTCCGGTGATGCTGAAAAGCACCGCGGGCGGCGGAGGGATCGGCATGCGATTGTGCCGGAGCGAATCCGAACTCGTGGATGCCTACGATTCCGTTCAGCGCCTAGGCGCCGCCAATTTCAAGGACACAGGACTCTATCTGGAAAAATTCGTCGAACGGGCCCGCCATATCGAAGTGCAAATTTTCGGCGACGGACAGGGGGGCGTTCTACATCTCGGCGAACGGGACTGCTCGCTGCAGCGCCGCAACCAGAAGGTGGTCGAGGAAACGCCGGCGCCGGGCCTGAGCCCCGAGGTGCGGGAACTGCTTTACGCGCATGCCCTGGCCATGGGTCGCGCCGTGAATTACCGCTCGGCGGGCACGGTGGAATTCGTGTACGACGCGGCGACGGACCAATTCTATTTCCTCGAGGTCAATACCCGGCTGCAGGTGGAGCACGGCGTCACCGAAGCGGTCACCGGGGTCGATCTGGTCGAATGGATGGTGCGGCTGGCCGCGGGCGAACGGGCGTTTTTCGAGCGCTATCGGCACCAGCCCGAAGGCTCGTCGATACAGGTTCGGATTTATGCCGAGGACCCCGGCAAGAACTTTCAGCCGTCTTCCGGACTCCTCACCGAAGTATCGTTTCCGGAAGGCGTGCGGACGGATCACTGGTTAACACGCGGACTCGAGGTGCCCGCGTTCTACGATCCCCTGCTGGCCAAGCTGATCGTGCATGCCGCGGATCGCGACCGCGCCATCGCAATCTTAAAACAAGCCCTGGCCGAAACCCGGCTCGCCGGCATCGAAACCAACCTCGATTATCTCCGCCAGATCGCGGACGACGGGGTATTCCGGGAAGGCAGCCAGACCACGGGTTATCTCGCCCGTTTCGAATATCGCCGGCGCACGCTCGAAGTGATGGAACCGGGTACCCAAAGCACGATACAGGACTATCCTGGCCGGCTCGGTTATTGGGACGTGGGGGTGCCGCCGTCGGGCCCCATGGACGCCCTCGCCTTCCGCATCGCCAATCGGCTGATTGGGAACGCCGAAGGAACGGCTGCGCTCGAATTGACCGTCACCGGTCCGACCCTGCGGTTCAACTGCGACGTGCTGATATCGCTGTGCGGCGCGGCGATGCGCGCAGAACTGGATGGCGAACCGCTGCCCCTGTGGACCGCGCATTCGGTCAGAGCGGGGCAAGTCCTCCGTATCGGCCCGGTCGACGGCCACGGCTGCCGCGCCTATCTCGCGGTCGCCGGAGGCTTCGACCTGCCCGATTATCTGGGCTCCAAATCGACCTTCACGCTCGGATGCTTCGGCGGCCACGCCGGACGCGCGCTCCGCACCGGCGACGTGCTGCATCTCGAAAAGCCAGCCGCAACGACGCCAGCAGGCATTCGCCCCCCGGCGGACCTGATCCCGAGTTATACCGACGCCTGGGAAATCGGTGTGCTTTACGGGCCCCACGGCGCACCGGATTTCTTTACCCATCGCGATATCAAAACCTTCTTCGCCACGGATTGGGAGGTACACTACAACTCCAGCCGCACCGGAATCCGTCTGATCGGCCCAAAACCCGAATGGGCCCGGCAGGACGGCGGCGAAGCGGGGCTGCATCCGTCGAACATTCACGACAACGCTTACGCCGTCGGCGCCGTCGACTTTACCGGCGACATGCCGGTCATCCTGGGCCCCGACGGCCCCAGCCTCGGCGGCTTCGTTTGTCCGGTCACGATCGTCCAGGCCGAGCTGTGGAAGCTGGGGCAACTCCGCCCCGGCAATACGGTGCGCTTCCGGCCGGTCACCCCGGACCAGGCCCGCGCACTGGCGGACGAGATCGACGCTTCCCTGTCCCGCATCGGCGACGGCGGCACTGTTACGCGGGCGGAACCGCGAAGACAGACGACACTTCACGGGGACAATCCGCGCGCACTCTGCAGCCCGGTGCTTTACGAAAGGTCCGGCGAGGACTCCTGTCCCACGGCGGTCTATCGCCGGTCCGGCGATTGCAACCTGCTCATCGAATACGGTCCGCCGGTTCTCGACTTGAATCTCCGGTTCCGGGTTCACGCCCTGATGGAGTGGCTGAAGGAGCGAAACATCGCCGGCATCGTCGACCTCACGCCGGGTATCCGCTCGCTCCAGGTCCATTTCAACGATCGCGCGATCCCGCAGGAACGGCTGCTCGATCTGCTCATAGCCGCGGAGAGCGAACTGCCGGCGATCGACGACATGGAAACGCCGACCCGCATCGTCCACCTGCCGCTCTCCTGGGACGATCCGTCCACGCGGCTCGCCATCGAAAAGTACATGCAATCGGTGCGCAAGGATGCGCCGTGGTGCCCCAGCAACATCGAATTCATCCGCCGCATCAACGGCCTCGACAGCATCGAGGCGGTCAAGCGGATCGTGTTCGACGCCAGCTATCTGGTCCTGGGACTGGGCGACGTTTATCTGGGCGCGCCGGTGGCGACGCCGGTCGACCCGCGCCACAGGCTGGTGACGACCAAGTACAACCCGGCCCGCACCTGGACGCCGGAAAACGCGGTCGGTATCGGCGGTGCGTACCTCTGCGTGTACGGCATGGAAGGTCCGGGCGGTTACCAGTTCGTGGGGCGCACCGTGCAAATGTGGAACCGCTATCGTCAAACCGCCGATTTCCGGGACGGCAAACCCTGGCTGCTGCGCTTCTTCGATCAGATCCGCTTCTTCCCGGTCACGGCGGACGAACTGACGCGCTACCGCGAGGATTTCATCCGGGGACGCCTGAAGCTGGACATCCGCGAAGAAACCTTCAGCCTCACGGAGTACAACCGGTTTCTGGAGACTCATCGGGAGGAAATCGCCGCATTCAAGGTGAAACAGCAGGCGGCATTCGAGGCGGAACGGGAGCGCTGGGCCGGTTCGGAACGGAGCTTTGCCGACGATCATGCCGTGGCCGAAGCGGCGGCGGATACCGAGCTCGATCTGCCGCCCGACGCACGGGCCGTCGCATCCCATGTGGCCGGCAGCGTCTGGAAAACCGCGGTGGGGACGGGCGACCGGGTGGAGGCCGGCGATCTCCTGGTGATCGTCGAATCCATGAAAACCGAGATTCACATTCACGCCCCGGCCGCCGGCACCGTCTGGGGCGTTTTCTGCACCGAAGGCGGCCCGGTGGCCGCCGGGCAAGACCTGCTCGTGCTGCAAACGGAGGATAAGCAATGACCGATAATTTTCCGGCGAGTCTCGATATCGAAACCTTGTCGGCGGCCTACCGCCAGCGCCGTATCACGCCGGTCCGATTGATCGAAGGCCTGCTCGCCCGGATGGACGCCGAACACGGGCAGCCCGTCTGGATCTACCGTCTGCCGGCGGATGAAGTCCTGCGATATGCCCATGCGCTGGAGCAGCGCTCGCCGGCCGAATTGCCCCTGTACGGCATTCCCTTCGCCATCAAGGACAACATCGACCTGGCGGGAACCCCGACCACCGCCGCCTGCCCCGCCTACGCCTACCGTCCGGAGCAATCGGCCTTCGCCGTCCGGAAGCTGATCGAGGCGGGCGCGATTCCCATCGGCAAGACCAACCTGGACCAGTTCGCGACCGGCCTGACCGGCACCCGTTCGCCCTATGGCGCCTGCCCGAACGCCTTCGATCCGGGTTATATCTCGGGAGGATCGAGCTCGGGCTCGGCGGTGGCCGTGGCCAAGGGATGGGTCAGCTTCGCACTGGGTACCGATACCGCCGGGTCCGGGCGAGTGCCGGCGGCGTTCAACAATCTCGTCGGGCTCAAACCCACGCCGGGCCTCATCAGCACCTCGGGCGTCGTGCCCGCCTGCCGTTCGCTGGATTGCGTGTCGATATTCGCCTTGACTGCCGGCGATGCGCGGCGGGTGTTCCGGGTGGTGGCGACATTCGACCCGTCCGATCCTTATGCCCGATGCGATGGAACGGCGCGGCCCGAATTCGCCGAGCGCTTCCGTTTCGGAGTGCCGCGGCCCGATCAGCTCGAATTCTTCGGCGACAAGGACGCTGAGCGGCTGTTCGCGGCCGCCGCGGAACGGCTGGAAGCCATCGGTGGTCGCAGAATCGAAATCGATTTTGCCCCGTTTCTCGAAACGGCCCGCCTGTTGTACGAAGGTCCCTGGGTCGCGGAGCGCTATCTGGCGATACGCGATCTGCTGGATAGAGACCCGGATGCCGTCTACCCGGTCACACGCACGATCATCGAGCGCGGCAAGCACCACTCGGCGAGCGATACCTTCGCCGCCTTCTATCGCCTCATGGCTCTAAAGCGGGCCGCGGAGGAAGTTTGGACGCAAGCGGACATCATCCTGACGCCGACCACGGGAACGATCTACCGGATTGCCGAGGTCGAGGCCGATCCCGTTCGGCTCAACAGCAATCTCGGCTATTACACCAACTTCATGAATCTGACATGCCTCGCCGCCGTCGCCGTGCCGGGAGGGTTCAATCCGGGCGGCCTGCCGTTCGGCATCACGCTGTTTGCCCCGGCCGGCAGCGATCACGCCCTGCTGAATCTGGCCGAACGGCTGCATTACGCCGCTGGACTGACGATGGGCGCCACCGGCCAGCCCTTGCCGGCGCCTTCTTCTCAACCCGAGCGGGAAAAACCGGGCCATGTCCGGATCGCCGTCTGCGGCGCCCATTTGTCCGGACTCCCGCTCAACGGACAACTGACCCGCCGTAGAGGAAGGCTGGTTAAGGTAACCCGCACGGCGCCGAGCTATCGCCTCTATGCCCTTCCGGACGGCAAGCGTCCCGGGCTGCTGCGGCAAGCGCCCGGTGCCGCCATCGAAGTCGAGGTCTGGGAGCTGCCGGTGGCGGAATTCGGCGGCTTTGTCGCGGAAATCCCGGCCCCCTTAGGGATAGGCTCCCTGGAACTCGAGGACGGCGAATGCGTGCAAGGCTTCCTCTGCGAAGCCTATGCGGTGGCAGACGCGCTCGACATCACCGGGCACGGCGGGTGGAAAAGCTACTTGAGGGGTTGTGACCCGACATAGGCACGAACGAAACGGGATCCAATTGTTTTCTTACCGCAGTTTCAACAACGACGACTTGCGCCCAATGCTTGCGGCATAACGCTGCCGGCGCCCCATTCGGCAAACATCAAGCGAACCCTGCATCGCCGCCTTGATCTAAGTTGCAACTCAGTGCGTCAAGGGTTTTTCCATCGGAACTTTACGCACGACCTTTGACGACGAGGAGTCTGCCGCTGCCATTCTTTGCCGGAGGAAGTCGTCATGATGTCTATCGCTTTCCGCGTCATCGCGGCATTCGTTGTCGTTGGAATTTCGTTGGGCGATTCAAACGCCGAACCGAAAGAGCTTTTCCAGCCGGACGTGGAGGATTGCCGATTTATCGCCAATGTAAAAGGCTCTTCGGGATACGGGAAGGACATGAATTGGCGGCACGCGGCAAAGGTTCGGGCCTTGAAGAAGGCCGATGCGATCGGCGCCACGCATGTGGTCTGGAAAAGCTTCAAGGAGCTCGGAGTGCTCAATGGCGTAGCCGATGGCGCTGCTTATCGGTGTGATTAGCAATCGATCGGCAATTCTTGCACTGAAACCGATATGAGGAACGACGGAAGAATCAATGCCGGCAAGAAAGGACAGGTAATACAGACATTTTTTCCTTGCGCGCTGTAATCAAGCATCCGCACCAACCGATAGATTTCAAGGAGATCGGATCGGCGCCGCCGTGATCAGCATATTTCTGCCGTACGAGAAATGGTGAACGGCTCCATCCGACGGGAGCGCACCTCCGAGTTCTCAAGGTCGAATCGGCGAAACTCAGGTCCATTTTGAGAACATAAGCTAACTTGAACTCACCCCTCGTACTCCCCTACACTCGAACTCAACCCCCAAATCGCGAGAGTGAGGACGGATATGAACGCATACTCGACCGAAGACATCAGGACTATCGCACTGGTCGGACACGCGGGCGCGGGAAAGACGACGCTGGTCGAAGCACTGCTGTATAAGACGGGAATGATCAATACGCCGGGCAGTGTGGAGAAAGGAACCACTGTTTGCGACTACGATCCGCTCGAAAAAGCCCATCAGCATTCCCAGAAACTCGCCGTCACCCACATCGACCACAAAGCTACCCGCATTCACCTTTTGGATACTCCGGGATATCCCGATTTCATGGGCCAAGCCTTGTGCGCGCTGGATGCGGTCGAAACCGCGGCCGTGGTCATCAACGCCGCCAACGGCATCGAATTCACCACCGGCCGGATGATGCAATGGGCCCAGGCAAGAGGATTGTGTCGAATGATCGTCGTAAACAAAATCGACGGCGACAATCTGAACCTGCCGGAACTCGTAAATGAGATTCGCGATGCCTTCGGCAAGGAATGCCTCCCGATCAACTTGCCTGCCGACAAAGGTACACGGGTCATCGATTGCTTCTTCAACGGGGACGGCAGGACCGATTTTTCGTCACCGACCGAAGCCCATCGCGCGCTGATCGATCAGGTGGTGGAAGTCGATGAAGAGCTCATGACGCAATACCTCGAACAGGGGGAGATCGCTCCCGAAACCTTGCACGCCCCTTTCGAAGAGGCTCTACGCAACGGCCACCTGGTTCCCATTTGTTTCGTTTCCGCCCGCACCGGCGTCGGTGTTCCGGAATTGGCGGACGCATTCGTAAAACTGCTGCCGAATCCCAAGGAAGGCAACCCGCCCCTGTTCGAACGCTGGCCATCCAACACCGAGCGCAAGAACGCCGTGCCGTTCCGGTCGGAACCCGATGCGTCCAAGCATGCGCTGGCTCATGTATTCAAGGTGGAAATGGATCCGTATGTCGGCAAGATCTCGGTATTCCGCATCCATCAAGGCACCGTCGTCCCCGATACGCAACTGTTCATCGGCGAGTCCCGCAAGCCCTTCAAAGCGGGGCATCTGTTCATGCTCCAGGGCAAGCAGCACGTTCCCGCGATGCGGTGCATACCGGGCGACATTTGCGCCGTGGCCAAGGTGGATGAAATCGAGTTCGATTCGGTGCTGCACGATGCGCCCGAGGACGACCATATCCACTTGAAACCTCTCGACTTTCCCCATGCAGTGTTCGGTCTGGCGATCACTCCGAAGCGCCGGGGCGACGAACACAAGTTATCCGAGGTCCTGCACAAGCTTGAAGCGGAAGATCCCGCCCTGGACGTGGAATACGATGCCACGACTCATGAGGAAGTGATGCACGGTCTGGGCGAACTCCACTTGCAAAGGGTGCTGGAAAAAATGCAACAGCAGTACAAGCTGGAAGTGGACACTCATCCGCCCAAAATTCCTTACCGCGAAACGATCACCTCGCCGGCCGAGGGGCACCACCGACACAAGAAACAAACCGGCGGCGCCGGCCAATTCGGCGAAGTTTTCCTGCGTATCGAACCGCTGCCGAGGGGGGCGGGTTTCGAGTTCGTCGACGAGGTCAAAGGCGGCGCGATTCCCGGACAATTTATCCCGGCAGTCGAAAAAGGCGTGCGCCAAGCACTGGAAACCGGCGCCGTGGCGGGCTACCCGATACAGGATGTCCGCGTCGTGGTTTACGACGGCAAGGCGCACCCGGTGGACAGCAAGGAAGTGGCGTTCGTCGCGGCCGGCAAGAAGGCCTTCCAGGATGCCGTGGCGAAAGCGCGCCCCATCGTGCTGGAACCCGTGGTCAACGTGGAAATCAGCATTCCGGAATCGACGATCGGCGATGTCACCGGAGATCTCTCGTCGCGACGCGGCCAGGTTACCGGCACGGCGCCATCGCGAAGCGGGATGACGACGGTCGCCGCCCGCGCGCCTCTGGCCGAACTGAGCAGCTATCATTCACGGCTCAAATCGCTTACGGCCGGCCAGGGTTCCTATACGCTGGAATTCAGCCACTATGAACCGGTATCGCCGCAGATTCAGCAACAGCTCATGGGGCAATACAAGCCTCGTCCGGAAGACTGAGAACCCTTGACCTACCGAGACAAGCCGCGTCACCGCCAGCCGGAATAGGACAGCAGACGCAAGAAACGCGGAAACTCGACGCCCATGAGCAACTCCATTGTCTTCGCCTGCTGCTTCAGATCGGCGATCTCGGCGTGTTCGAGTCGCTCTCCGAAACCGAATCCGATCACATTGCCCCGGCCGGGAACCTGCAGGCGCATCGTGCGTCTTTCGAAATAAAGATTGAGCAGTCCCATGGACTGCCGCAGCGACTGGGTCTCCGTTCCCCACAGATTTATGGCGAGAATGCCCTCCGGGTGCAAAAGCCGGCGGCTTGCCGAAAAGAAATCCTGTTGATTTACGGCCTCCGCAAGGCCTTGATGATCGAAGACATCCACCAGAATATGATCGTACTCCGCCTCCCGACGGTCGGCTTCGGCACAGACGAATTCGTTTCCGTCCGAAACATGAACGGTGAGTCGCGCATCCTTCGGAAGACCGAAATATTCGTAAGCAATCTCGGCGACCGCCGGTCGGCACTCGACTGCATCGATTCGGCATTCGGGGAAGTGATTGAACAGGAATCTCGCGAGCGTACCGCCCCCCAATCCCAGCAGAAGAATTTTGCGCGGCTCGGGTTTGAACAGAAGTCCCGCGAGCATCGCCCTCGCATAAGAAAGCTCCAATTTATCGGGTTCGGCGAGCGACATTGCGCTCTGTTTGGGATGGGTGCCGAAATGAAGAGAGCGAACGCCGCAGGTTTCAACAACCTCGATGAGGCCCATTTCATCTCTGCAGCAATGGACAAGGGTACCGCCGTACTTCCGCATCGCAATGACTTCAGACCGAGCCAAATTCCAGTGGAAACGCGAGGCATGTCCGATCGGGCGGAACAGGTATGGTGCGCGTTTTCCCGCACAGGATTGAGGCAGATGCCCCGAATCCGATTGCAACCCCACAGACGAAACGAGCATATCGTTGTTTTAACTGATTTTTCAATCGTGGCACGCCCATTGCGTTAACATCTTTGCATAACCTCTTCTTTCGGACACCAGGGGACAGCTGACATATTCTCCATAACTGCCTACTGTATCCCTCCGTTAACCGCAAAAGCCATTTCCCCCTGTTACTCTGGTGTCCTTCTTTTTTGACGAACGGCCGATTCAGGCAGTGCCAGCGGGCACCGTCGCAATAGTGATGCTATCGGCCATTCGGGAATGCCTTCGGTACGGGCTATAATCGGGTTACGCCTACAAAGCGCGGCTTAATTTACGTCCTGAGAGCCGTACATGTCCATGACCGCTTTTCCCAAACCCAGCGAAGAGAACTGTTTCTTGGTCGATCATGTAGCCATTTTGCGGGATAGCTATAGACATTGGACGGGGCGCGCACTAGTCGATCCGAGAATGAATCACTACGAAGCGGCCCGGTATCTGTTTTCCGCCCCGTTCGCGGTGCTTTCTCACGATACGGCCAAGGACCCGGTTTTCAACTACGCCAATCAAACCGCGATGAGTTTGTTCTGCATGGAGTGGGAGGAATTTACCGCGTTTCCCTCGCGCCTTTCCGCCGAGCGCCAGAACCAGGAAAATCGGGAACGCCTTCTAGCCGAAGTCGCCGCTCGCGGCTATATCGAGGATTATCGGGGGATTCGCATCTCGAAACACGGGCGTCGCTTTTTGATCGAGCACACAACCATCTGGAATCTGCTCGATGCCAGAGGCGTCTACTGCGGCCAAGCGGCGAGGTTCTCCGATTGGAGTTTCGTCTGAGCGCGAGCGAGGCGTATTCAAACGGAAGGTGCTGGCGCTTCGGGTGTCGTAAGCGCTATTTGGCAGAAATTCGAATTGGCTTCGATAAGCCGGGCTACTCGGAAGGTGTTTTTCTCTCTCTGCTCCTCCACGAGGACGGTATCGCCGCAACGTAGCTTGACAGGCGGAATGACTAAACTATCCGGCACATCCGTGCCCATTTTGAACAACAAACCTTTATGCGCACGGCTTCCGGGCGAGTCGGCGAAAAATCGGACAAAGCACGGACGATTTCCAAACAGTTCGACGTTGTAGCAAAACTGGCCGTTGTATATTTGTCCGCCCCGCACGACCCCCACCTGGATAATCTCATCGTCGGTGTTTAATGCGAGCAGATCGCCTATGCGAAAGACCTGCCCACCGGAATCGATGATATAAAAACCAGGAAGCTCGCTACGGTAGACCTTTACGGAACGCATGTCCCCGAAACCAATGCCTAGGCTCTCGTCCTTGGCTCCCGAACCCGAAACCAGCGCGGCGGCAAAAGTGCCTGTGGACTTTGAGCCGAGAATCTCCGGTCGCATATCCGAACTCAGGGGCGCCAATTCGAGTTGGTCCAGGTTCGACCAAAGGGATTGGGAGGCGCCGCTGATTCGGCGTGACTCGATACGGCCCACTGTTGCGGCGATTGCCTCGACTCCCAAACTGGCAGCGGCACGCCGCGCGGTCAGTTCCGGCTGATTCGGCAGACGATCGCCGAGTCTGGGGAGAACCAAGGCCAGCGGATTTTCCTCTGGCTTGCCGTCCGTCCGAATCTCGTTGCGAAATTCATTGAGCAAGCGTTCCATGAACAAAAACCTAAGACCCGGCTTGTCGACCGGGGCAGGCGCGGGCACCGGCATGATAGGTACACCGACCGACAAATCGAAACACAAGACGGCACGCGCCCCATTACTGACGGGCGTCGACTCGATTCTCACGAGATCCGCATGAGCCACCAAAAAATCGAACAGCCGCTGCATGTCCTGCTGGCTGAGCCTACTTGGAGCGGCTATCCCGAACAAGAGTATGACCTTAAAGAACAGGGGGACGGAAACCGTTCCCAAGGCTTTGTCGTCCGGGGACGAATGACAGAGTCCCCGCTCTTCCGCCAGCCGGAAAAGCCCGAAGACGAACGACCAAAAAGCCGAGGGCTGCGCCTCATAAATCTGAGCAGATCTTAGAAGGCTGTTGGCGTAGTACTCGAATGCGCGCCCGATGATCAAAGCCTGCTCTGATGGATTAAAAACGCCGGTAGATGTCTCCGCTTCCACGAGTTGCCTATAACCCGCGGCCAGCTCGCTATGAAATCTGGAGCAGAGACTGGCGATTTTCCGTGTCTTCCCATCCAATGGAAAAGGCTTGTCAAGGAAATATGACAGGAGCCCCTTATCAAGCCCCGTCACTGTCGCTCGGCATTTCTCGAGGATCGCAAAACGAAGGCGCGGCTCGATGGCGGAAGCGTTCAACGCCCGCAATACCGGATAAAGTACACGGCAGCTTTCACGGATATTGGCCACGGGCAATCCATCCAGCCAAACCGAGGCCGCTTCGATATCGAGCTTGAAAGGCAGAGCCGGATCGTGATCCATAAATCGAGAGATAGGACTTGTGACTTTACCTGAGTTTAGCCCTAAGTCGGCTTCTTACAATTCGGCTGTAGAGAGTATATTCACCCGTTACGATATCTTTGAGATCTTGATCTCAAAATCGAGCACTTCAAAGGATCGCGCAGGCATTCCTCAGCCGAGGGAATTCTGGCCTTGAACAGCCATTCCGGAACTCCTTTCCGGCATAGCGATGGACGTTCCATGCGCTACGAGGACACCGCCGCCGCAAGCGAATCGCCCCGGATTGACTAGACTTGTTCACGATGCGCTTTGGCTTGCAGCGAGCGATCGGCTTTCGAACCTCTAACGCAATGACTTCGGAGCGGCACGATTGATCGCTGAAGATGCTGGTACGATTTGGAGTCAATTGGACTTTAACCGATCAAAAAACGTGATTGACGATAAAACCCCGCTCGAAGCGGTAGCCGAAGCCGCACATGACTATTGCCGCTTGATCGAGCACGTGAGAGCCAATCATCTGGCGGACTGGCTGAGCTGCGTGCAAAGCTCATTACTGAAATTGGATACCGCCGTCAGGCGACTCGCCTCTCAAGAACCCTACCACGCGTACAAACTGGCCCACGATTTGGATGCGCGTTTCGAGTCCTATCTTCGCCTTAAACGTTACCTGGACCACTACGACGAACTCTCACCGGGGCCGGACCCTGCCGAATTCTATGACCTGAGCTTCGGAAATCTTTCGGAAAACCTGACCGATATCTATTTCGAAGTCAGACGAGGACTGGCCTCGTACGAAGCCGGAACCATCGGGGAACAGTCGGCACAGCGGATCTGGTCGAACGGCTATCGCAATTATTGGCAGCAACATCTGAAAGAGGCGCGGAAACGTCTCAACCTTATCCGTTTAGCCGGATGAGTGGCCAAAGCGCCGCCATTTCGAAATTCGCATATCGATTCAAGGTCATCGGCATGCTCCTTCAGAGTTTGTAAAAAAGCCTCTCAGACAGATCGCAAGGCATCGATCAAATCCATCCTGGCGGCTCGAAAGGCGGGGAGCAAGCCGCCCAGCAGGCCCATGAACAGCGAAAACACGAGTGACTGAAACGCGATCGTCGGCGTCAGGGTAAACGTGAATGCCAGTTCGGAAAACGTCTGCCAATTGAGGGTGGAAACCGTCAAAAGTTGCATGGTGGAAGCCAGCGCGACACCGGCGAGACCGCCGATCAATCCCAAAAGCGCTGATTCGAAAAGAAAGGCGCTCAATATACCGCCACGCCGAAAACCCAGCGCTCGCAACGTTCCGATTTCGCGGGTCCGGCTCGCCACCGCGCCGTACATCGTGATAACCGCTCCGATGATTGCGCCCAGCGAAAAAATCACGCTCAGGGTCATGCCGAGTATCTTCAGGAAATTCGCCAGCATTTCCGATTGCTCGGCGTAAAAAACCGTTTCCCGCTTGGCTTCCACCTTCATCCGCGGGTCGGCCTCGATACGGACCCTGAAGCGCTCCAACAACGAAACATCGGCGAGCTTGGCGACGACCGCGGAATAAGCCGTCCGCCGAAAAGCCTGCATCAACTGATCGGCATCGCCCCAGATTTCGGAGCTGAAGCCGGTGTTTCCGGCGTCCATCACGCCGACGACGGTCCAATCGCGCAGGCCGAAGCGTATCGTTTCCCCGATGCCGGCACCTTTGAAATTCTCTGCGATTTTCCTGCCGGCAACGATTTCGGACGATCCGGGACGAAACATCCGTCCCTCGGCCAAACGCACCTGCGGTCTTAGCGTCAGCCCTTTCTCGGACAGCCCCCGAATGGTCACATTGGAGGGTTTGTCGCTGCCCCGTTTCGGCAGCGTCATCAAAACCATGACCTCCTTGGAGGCAAGCTTCGTTCCGTTCGGCGCATAGGCGATTTCCGGCGCGCTCTCGATGATCGCAGCCTGCTCCCGCTCGATCGAGCTTTGAACTTCCGTCTCCGCCCCCTGCCGGATCAACACCACGTTGTCATCGCTTCCGGTCGCCACCAAGGTCTGCCTGAGACCCTCGGTGAGCATCAGCACGGTTGCAAATACATAGACGACCAGAGCCATCCCCGCCGCCGTCAAGACGGACGTAGCCTTGCGCGCCCACAAGCTCTTCCACGAATAAGAGAACGGTATCTTCATCCTAGAAACGGCAGTTGGACGCGTCCGAGTGTGCGGCTGACGGGCCGGATGGCTAGGCGCGACGACGCCGTGGGGCCGCCCCCCACAAGAAGGAGCAACGCCGCCAGGTGGCCCGTCAGCCGTGCAATCGGGTGCGTAGCGGCTTCACCTAAACGGTGAGATCGATAGAAGATAGGACGGTCAGAATTCATATGGCTTTTCTGTTCCTTCTAAGCGGTCAACTGCCGTTTCTAGGTTCATGGTCGCGCTCTCGCTAGCCGATGCTGCGCAGTCCCTCGCTGACCGGGAAGGTAATGACGCGCCAGGCGGGGAATACCGCCGCCGTCAGCCCGATCAGGCACGAAGCGAACAAGCCGAATTGTATGGTTCGCGAGGATATTTCGAACACCGGAAACAGCGTGCCGAACTTGGCCGCCAAGATGCCGGCCGCCGGGAAAGCGGCCAGGATGCCGAGAATTCCGGAACCGATCGACAGAGCCAGAGATTCGCCCAAAATAAGCGCGAGCAAATAGCGCGATCCGAACCCGACTGCCTTCAGCGTTGCGTACTCGCGCCGGCGCTCTCGGGTACTCATCGCCATGGTGTTCGCCATTACCGCCATGATGATGGCGATGACCACGAAGGAAACTATCTTGATGGCGACCAAGATAGCTTCCGTCATGGCGACGAAGCCGAGCTGGAATGCCTCCTCGGTTTCGGTCAGAGTCTCCGCGAGCGAATTCTCGAAAAGCCGGTCGACCGCATCGGAAAGTTCCGCCGCGCGACCGCCCCTATCGATCCGGAGAACAAAGACGCCTACACGCTCGGCCCGGCTCGGATCCGTTTTCTTCAGGGTTTCGTTGAGGTTGTCCCAATGAAACAGGAATAAGGTCTCGTCGGTCTTTCTTTCCGCCCCGCGATAAATGCCTCGCAAGACGAAACTCCAACTCCCCGAATAGATGGTTCCGCGCAACGGAATCACATCGCCGATCTTCCACCCGTACTCTTCCGCCAGCTTTCGGCCCGCAATTGCGCCTTTCCGGTCCTTTATGAAAGCCGTTTTCTCCGTTTCCGATAGAATGAATTCGGGGTAAAGCTCGAGATAGCTTTTCGGCTCTATGGCGAACTGGGGGAAAAAATTCCGCTCGTCGATATACACGCCCCCGAACCAATTCGAATAGCTCAGACCGGTAATCCCGTCTATCTGCCGGATGCGGTTGGCATAGCTGATCGGCAGCGGAAATATCAGGGAGATGGCGTTTCGGGTAATGAGGCGATTGGCCGAGGTCGCCTCCGCGCCCGCATACCAGGCGTCGACCACGGTTCGGAGGAGAGCGAAAGCGACGATGGCGATGACGATGCCAAGCGCGGTCAGACTGGTCCTGAGTTTGTGCCGAAAAAGATTTCGGAGTGCGAGACGCAGGAAAAACAGCATCGATCGGAGACTTAGTCCGTGCCCGATGGATCGTCGGTCAGGACCCCTTTATCCAAGTGCCGGATGGCATGCGCCTTTGCAGCGGCGCGTTGGTCGTGAGTCACCATGATGATGGTCTTGCCCAGGTTCAGATTGAGATGCTCCATGAGCTCCAGTACCTCTTCCGCCGATACGCGGTCCAAATCGCCGGTGGGTTCGTCCGCCACGATCAAGGCGGGATCGACAACTAGAGCGCGGGCGATTGCGACGCGTTGCTGCTGTCCGCCGGACAGTTGGGACGGATAATGATCCATGCGATCCGTCAGACCGACCAGTTCCAGGACCAGTTCCACGTGCTCGCGTCGTTCCCGCTTCGACAAGCCGGTCAGCAATAGCGGAAGCTCGACATTTTCGAACGCCGTCAAAACCGGCATCAAATTGTAAAACTGGAAGATGAATCCGACATGCTCCGAGCGCCAATCGGTGAGACTGGATTCCGGCAACTCGGCGATATTGATTCCGCCAACCCTGAGAACGCCGCCGGTCGGCCGGTCCAGGCCCGCGATCAGATTGAGCAGCGTGCTTTTGCCGGAGCCGGACGGCCCCATGAGAGCCAGAAAGTCCCCCTCCTGGATGACCAAATTGATATCGGCGAGTACCGGGACGATCTGATCGCCCTTCCAATAGTGTTTGGTGAGATTCTCGATTTCGACGATCGGGTTCATGTAACGAACCGGGCCGGCAGCCCTAAGATCTTTCGGCTTCGCGGACACGGATCTCCGTACCGTCCTTGATTTTTTCGGACGGACTGAGTACCACTCGGTCGCCGGCCTTGAGCCCGTTCTTCACCACCACCCACTCGCCGATACGTTCTCCGGTATCGACCGGGACTTCCTTGACCCGATTGCCGTCCAGCACGAAGGCGACGCTATCCGGACCGCGCGTCACGATCGCCGCGGGAGGTACGCCGGAAATGGGCTTCCGCTGATCGGCGGCAAGCTCTCGCGACAGAAACGCCACTTTGGCGCTCATATCCGGCAGGATGCGCTCGTCCTTATCGATAAAGCGCACCTTGACCAGCACGGTTGCCTTGGTGCGGTCCACTGTGGGCACGATGCGATCGACCGAGCAACGGAATCGATCATCCGGAAACGCATCGAGCTGGATTTCGCATGGCTGACCGACACGTACCTGATTAAGATTCGACTCAGCCACATCGACCTCGACTTCCAAGGTATTCATATCGGCCATGGAGACCACGGTCCCCTTCGACAGCATCGTCGAGGAGAAGGGCGCCAGAATGTCGCCGATATCCGCATTCTTGCTTAGGATAATGCCGTCGAAAGGCGCCCGAATGAAGGTGTAATCCAAGGACACTCGCGCCCCCTGATATGCCGCCTCGGCCGCGGCGATCGCCGATTTTGCGCTTTCCACGGCGGCCACGGCCTTTTCGTGCCGGGCAACCTCGGCATCATAGATTTCCTGCGAAACGAATTTTTTCTGCACGAGCGTGCGGGCACGGTTCAGAGCCAGGGTGGATTCCTTCAACTCCGCTTCCGCTTTCAGCAGATCCGTTCTTGCGACCGCGACATTGGCCGCAGCCTGGTTAAGACTCGCCATCAGATCGCGATTTTCGAGCTGTGCGATGATCTGATCCTTTTTGACGTAGCTTCCTTCCTCAACGTCGAGCTTTTCCAACTGCCCGGTTGCCTTGGACGCCACATCCGCCTTGGTTTGCGGCACCACATAGCCGGTTGCGTTCAGCAAGGTAAACGCTTGAGAAGGAAAAACTTTTGAAACAGTGGCGACCTCGGTCTCGATGCCGGCGCTACGAAGTTTCGAATAAACCAGAGCTCCCACAGCGATCGCAATCAGCATCGCAAGCAGTCCAATGCGCTTGCGAAGGGCCCCGATGCGAGGGGGAGCCGAAATCTCTCGCGCCGGCCGATCGATCCGTAGTTTAGAAAGGTTATTCGTTGTCACGATATGACTGATTGACAGCTAAGAGCACTATTTCGATCGGAAGCCATTACGCCCGACGAAATGAGGATTTAACGGAATGAAGCTAGCAATTGCCGAATGCCGTTAGCATACTCCAAACGCATGCTTACCGCGTCATATTGAATGTCGATTGCGGCGCAAAAACACCAAAGCGCGCTTGCGCCTGAAAGCGTCATCGTTTCAAACGGTACGACGCTCCCGGAGCGTCAACGGCTTGCGCGGCAGCCGTAAACGTTTAAGCCGACATAATGGAAAGGATGAATTTCGAAGAAAAGACGGATCTAGCGATTCCAAATAGCTCCACAATGATCGCGAATTCCATCGCCGGGTCATCGTGAATGGCTTATGCTACTTGGCGACTATAGAGATCCGAGTAGTAATAGTAGCTGTGTGCCCTGGAAAACATCTGATAAGCCCGGCTATACGGACGAAAAACCCGATCAAATCCTCTTTCCAAGTCCACAAGATAAGGCGCTCTCACGCCGCGGTGAATACAGGGGGCGCCGATTTGAAGCATGTCGACGCCTGCGTTCCCCAAGATTCTGTGAATAGAGCGGCGGCACAAAAACAGTACGCTTTTTATATCCTGTCGGAGGCAATAGTCTCGGGCAGCACGGATAAGCCCTAATAATATTTCGGGTTCCGCAGCCAATTTCGTTTGGGCTTGGCGAAAGTTGTCGAGTACCAGAAGCCGCGAAAACTCTGCGACTACGGCATCTTTTTCGTTCGACGGAACCTCGATATCAGCAATGTGATTAATCGGCAAAGCGGAGACCTTATCTATCACTAAGCGCGCAGCGCCAATCCATCTGTTTGTCAGCGGCTCCCTGACCAAGAAATGAATCGCCCGGTCGTCGTACTGATCTTTTTCCATTTCGGAAGTGAATCTACTCGCATCTTCAAATCCCTTTTCCAAGCAAAATACCTTGTACCTCAGATTGAAGTGAATCTCTTTACTTTCCGGGGTATCCGCCAATACGACCTCGTAGCGAGCATCAAACATCACGCGTTCTCCTTAAATCCAACTTAAGTCAAGCAGAGTCGGCCTATCGAACGAACAGATTTGATCTCAGGTGCCTTACCGCGACTCATCGCGCCCTGAGAGTACGCAGCTCTTCGCTGAGACGACGCTCAGCAAAATGAGCATGCGAAACACCAGGATGCGTATAAGCAAGAAAAACGCCAATGGCGGAATAACCCGGAATTAATAGCTTCGACTGAAAGTTCTTGGAGTAAACTCAGAAATTCCTCACAGCGAGGTGTCGCCGAATCGCGACACAATTCGGTGACTCACTGTATTCCCTTGAAAAATCTCGCATCTCGGTGTCTCTTATCGGCGTCAGGGTTGATCGGTACGCTACCGCTACAAAAGCATTCCTCAATACGGCCATAGCCTGCCTTTCTGGGTAATGAATTCCCAGACTGCAGGGCAGTCGCGCCTGATGCCGGACATCACTTCATCCACCGGACCAATGCATGGGACTCGCAAGCCATGATAATTAACCGGCTCGCCAATTTGAGTAAACCGAATTCCGAACCGTTTTAACAATCTCAGCAGCTGCGTTTCCATAACCGCATACCAAAGTTTGATATTGTTTTCGGCACTCATCTGCACTATCGCTTGAAACAGCCCCAAAGTGATGTGAGGAACCAATCTCCGGTCGTCCTTCTCGATGACGGGAACTTTGTGCTCAGCAATACCATGGATGGTCTCGGACTCCCCAACGCGGCGCCGAAATTGCTTCGATACGGCAAAGCGGGAGATTTCGGCTATCTGCTTTCGCTCGAATTTAAGTGAGATGCTTGATCTGTCTTCCGGAGAAATCGAACAATGGTCCTCGATCGGAAAGCCGTTTTGTGGGTTCTGGTTATCGGAAAGAACCAGCCTTACTGTGGCCACTGCCGCCTCATCAGGTTTTGACTTTAGATGCCGAACCAGGGAATGAACGGCCCTTTGATCGTATTGGTCTTGTTCCAGACCGTCCTTAAAAGTAGTTTTATCTTCAAAGGGATGCTCTACGCAATATATCTGGAACCGTAAAGCCTTAACCTGTTTGATCAGTTCATCTGTATTTGCCGGAATAACCTCGAAATGCCGATTAAAGCTATCAAACCAGTTTTCTTTTGTCATGGCCGGTTCCTAATTAGCCTAATAATTTCAGTCTAGAATAAGCTTAGCTGAATAGAACGGACTGGCTTTACATTAAGTGAAATTGCGCTTCGGATCACACAGGCTCTTATGAACTTCGATTATTTGTCCGCGTTCTCTAGAAATATCGGCTGGATAACTTGGGAAGAACAGCAGATTTTACGGTCCAAACGCGTCGCCATAGCGGGACTCGGCGGTGTCGGCGGAAGCCACCTGTTGACGTTAACGCGCCTCGGCGTTGGCGGCTTCAGTATCGCCGATATGGACACTTTCGAATTGGCAAACTTCAATCGACAGGCCGGCGCCGATCTCAATGCGATCGGGCTGTCGAAAGCCGAAGTGATGGCGGCAAAGGCGCGTGAAATCAATCCGACCCTCGATCTGCGATCATTTCCCGAAGGTGTTACCGAATCCAACTTAACGTCTTTCTTGGACGACGCTGACCTTTACATCGACGGGCTGGACTTTTTCGCGCTAGATATGCGAGCCAAAGTCTTTGCCGCTTGCGCAACACGGGGTATCCCCGCGATCACGGCAGCGCCGCTCGGAATGGGCGTAGCGCTGCTCAATTTCCTTCCCGGCCAAATGACGTTCGAAGAGTATTTCGGACTGGAAAACCAGCCGGAAAACGAAAAAACCGTTCGCTTCCTGATGGGGCTGTCGCCGGCGATGTTGCAGACACCGTATTTGGTCGCCCCCGACGCCGTCAATCTAGCCCTGCATCGTGGGCCCTCAACCGCCATGGGATGCGAACTGTGTGCCGGAGTTGCAGCGACAGAAGCTTTGAAAATCCTACTCCGAAGAGGCAAAGTATTCTCCGCACCATGGGGCGTTCATTTCGACGCGTACCGCAACAAACTGGTACGTACCTGGAGACCCGGAGGAAACCGAAACCCCTTGCAACGAATCGGATTAAGGATTGCGAGAAAAAAATTTATGGCGAAGCTGTCCGAGTGCCCTTCAGCGCAAACCGAACCACAACGTTCCTCTCTCGAGCGCATTCTCGAACTTGCCCGGTGGGCGCCCAGCGGCGACAACACTCAGCCCTGGCGGTTCGAGATAGTCTCGGATAACCGCGTCGTCATCCATGGGTTTGATACCCGCGATCATTGTGTTTACGACCTTAAGGGCCGGGCCAGCCAAATTGCGATCGGCGCTCTTCTTGAAAATCTCGTCATCGCCGCCAGCAGCCACGGGTTAGCCGCCAACTGGTCTCTACGTCCAGAGTCCAGCGAAACAGCGCCGACGATCGACGTTCATTTTTCGCCCGATCCGGCGCTCAAGCCAAGTCCTCTTGCTGCTTATATTCCCATTCGCGCCACTCAACGCAGGGCGATGAAACGGCGGCCACTTTATCCCCAAGAAAAGATGCGGCTAGTCGAAAGCCTAGGTAACGATTACACGGTCTTGTGGCTGGATAAACCTGAAGATCGGCTACGGACTGCGCGACTGATGTTTCGAAACGGAAAAGTTCGGCTTACGATGCCGGAGGCGTATGAGGTTCATAAGAACGTCATTGAATGGAACACTCAGTATAGCGAAGATCGAATTCCCGACCGGGCCGTAGGATTAAACCCGCTAGCTCTCGGACTCATGAGATGGGCCATGAGGAGCTGGTCGACGGTCAATTTCCTTAACACCTATTTCGCCGGAACCGTTCTGCCGAGGCTGGAATTGGACTTGATCCCCGGAATCTTTAGCGCCGGGCATTTCGCTCTCATTGCGGATAAGCCGCCAACTTCAGTCGGGGACTATCTTTCCGCAGGTCGCGCTTTGCAGCGCTTTTGGTTGACGGCCACGCAACTTGGTTTGCAGCTACAGCCGGAAATGACTCCCTTGATCTTTGCCGGCTACATCCGAGAATCGATCAAGTTCACTCGTGTGGACGCTGTCGAGAAAAAGGCAAAACTATTGGCAAACGAGCTAACTGCTCTTTTGGGAGATGAGTGTGTCGAAAGAGCGGTATTTATGGGCCGGATTGGAGAAGGAAAACCGCCAAAAGCACGCTCGATCCGCAAACCCTTGTCCGAGCTTCTGGTGACAGGGAATATCAACACGCGATTGGTAGCGTGATTGATCGATCGGGCAAGTCGCAGCGCCAAGAGATTAAAACGAATACCGAAACTCGCCGTATACCCTGTCTTTGGCATCGAACTGCCCGAACAGTCCGGTAGGTTGGCCGCCGAAAATATCGGCGCCGACTACCATTCGCCAGTTCCTCAGAAACTCCCAAGTCACCTTAGCCTGCACATTCCAATCGGACCGATTGAGACTGTGTATGAAAAGCACCTCCGGCTCCACTTTCGGATGAAAATACCGCGTGCTGACCAATGCGGATACACCGCTCTCTAACTCGTCAGGAATCATGTGCTGATCGTGGTGGCTGAACCAGCGTTGAAAAAACTGCAGGTTGAGGCGCGTATCTTCCAAAAAGCTGAAATCGAGCCCGAGGATGTAATCGAGAAAATCCTGAGACACCAGTCCATCCGAATCCATGAGCCGAGTCGTCAAAAAAGGCTGATCCACCGTATAAACAGCCTCGCCTTTCAATACAAAAGGACCAAAGTCTTTGGCAAGCGTGCTACCGACCTGATGAATTCTCTTGTGAACGGAGCGATAGGTAATCGTCGGCGCAGGAGCCAGCACGATGTTACGCGCGAAGGCAGGAGAAAGATCCAGACCGCTGTAATAGAAAAGCGAAGTATCCCAGCCAGATTGAAGATAAGATAGCCTTAATCCGTAAGCGGTATTTTCAAAGGTATTGTTGGGCCGCTGGTCGTTCTCGATTACCGTCGTGAATCCCGGCGTCGGAGGTGGATTAAAAGGGAAGAATTCCGAACCGACTTTGCCGATATCGTTGTAGGTCATATAAGGAATCCATATCGCTTCGCCATGGAATCCTCCTTTGAAATACTCGGCCCGCATGGCCCACTGAGGAATTCGTAGTAAATCAAAATCGGGAAGCACGAACTGGCGCAGATCCTTCGCAGAGACGACATCGGCGAAAAACAATCCCACCATTTCGCCCCAGATGATGTGCTGACGTCCGAAGCGGAAATCCCAATCCCCGGCGGAATAATCGAGATAGGTTTCACGAAACATCGGCTCGAAACGTTGGTCGTGACGCACCGATTCAGGATAAAAATCGGTCAAATCGTAAATCGCGTCATACATAAGCCGGCCGCTCGCCTTCCACTTCAGACTGGCACCCCAGCTACCGTGAGTTCCCAGTTCCAGGAGGTTACGAAACTTCGACCAATGGTCGGGCGACGCATAGGTGTAAGCGAGTTCACTCTGAAAAAAGCCGTTCAAATCCGGCCAACGGAGCGGGCGCGCATCATCACCCGTCTTCCGCTCAACCTCAAACAACTCATCAACCGATGCCGGTTCTTTGTTTTCTGTTTTTTCGTCTTTTAGATCAAATAGCTCGTCTACGGAAACCGGCGCTTCCTTCTCCAGATCAGCAGAAACGCCGTCTGTCGAGTTGAAAAGCCAAGTAAGAGCCAAGATGCCGTACAGACAGAGACGAGATGATCGCGGGTACTGCACAAGAGAATTCTCCAAATCGGGAAAGCACGCGTTTATGGAACTATTATCCGGCCGTCACTGATTCTCACGACCCTGTCCGCCATTTCCATAACTCGATGGTCGTGGGTCGAAAAAATGAAGGTCGTTTTTTCGTCCCGATTGAGTTGCTTCATCAACTGCAAGATGCCTTCACCGGTCTTGGAATCAAGATTAGCGGTCGGCTCGTCCGCCAGCACGATGACAGGATGCCCGGCCAGGGCTCGTGCAATCGCGACCCGCTGGCGCTGGCCACCGCTAAGTTCCGAAGGTTTGTGCTTAGCGAAATCAGCAAGCCCCACCACGACCAGGTAATGGGCTACACGCCGGCGCCGCTCCTTGGGCGGGATATCCTTTCTATACAAGAGAGGATATTCGACGTTCTCCCACGCGGAGAGAACCGGTAGTAAATTGAAGGTCTGAAAGATGAAACCGAGGGTTCGAGCTCGAAGATCGGCCAATTGGTTAGGTGTTTTCTTGCTCACCTCTTCATTGCCGATGTAAATTTCTCCCCGCGTCGGGGTATCGATGCAACCGATTAAGTTTAGCAAGGTAGATTTTCCGCTCCCGGACGGCCCGGCTATCGCCATGAACTCGCCTTCCCCAACCCCCATGGAGACGTCCCTAAGAGCTTCGACCGTCTGTTTTCCTAACTTATACTCCTTCCATACGTGTTCCACGCGAACCTTAGTCATGTTAGCTGTTATAGTCTGTGTGAAGTTACCCTACTATATTTATCGTATCCGAACATTGTCCGATAAGGTCAAACAACAAGCTTTTTGAAAAGGCACCCCTAGCGCTAGTAGAAGGTACTCGAATTAGGTAAAAAAATGCGGATATCCTTCAAAAATTCTTATCAATAGAAGTAGTGAGATTATTTCCCAGATTTCTCCGGGACGGATGGCGACAAGCGTAAATCCGACGGGGGAACACCCCGATATCCTAACGCTTCCGAAGCGACCAGCTTAGACCGTCACCGTTCATAAAGCATAGCCGAGCTTAGCAACATCTAGGAAACAACATGCAAACCTCTATCGCCCGACGATTCGCTTTTGCCGCAGCCGTTACCCTATTGTCAAACATAATATTGTCCGGCTCGCTTCGAGCCGACGACGTACCGGACCCGGCCGAGATTGTGGCAGCGGCAGATCGCATTCGCTTCCCTCAAGAAGGATTTCAGGTCGATATCTCCATCACCACGACTACCTCGGACAGCGAACCCGATGTGCGCGAATATCGTGTTTTATCGAAGGGTAACGAAAACACCGTGATTTTAACGACCGCACCGGCCGCCGACCGCGGGCAAATCATGCTCATGCGGGGGCGCGACTTTTGGGCTTTCATGCCCTCCGTATCGCAACCGATTCGTCTCCCCTTATCACAAAAGTTGACAGGCCAGGTGGCAAATGGCGATTTGGCCAGAGCGAATTTTACCGGCGACTATAATCCAAAACTTTCAAGAATCGAAGAAATCAACGGCCGAGAATATTATGTGCTTGAACTTAGCGCCGTAGATAGAGGCGTCACCTATCCGAGGGTGCTGTATTGGGTTGATAAGAAAAACTACAACCCATACAAAGCAGAATTCTACACCTTGTCAAACCGGCTATTTAAAACCTGCCGATTTCAAAAATTCGAATCAATGGAGGGAGAAGTACGCCCTACTCAGCTAGTAATGGAAAATGCTCTGAAAAAGGATGAACGATCGATCTTGGATTACAGAAAAATGAAGCTCAGAGATTTGCCCGACAAGGTTTTCACAAAGGACTATTTAAAGAAAGTTCAGGAGTGATCGCCATCCAACCCCACACTGTAGCCTCTATAAATCCATTAAGAGCCCTGTCTCCGTAGGCCATTCGCCCTGAGCCGAGTCGAAGGGTTTTATGACCTACCGGGATAGGTTCTAAATATTGCTCCGTAAAGCCTCTACTATAGGCGTATGAATAACCCTTCGCGCAGGCACCACGACAGCAAGAGCCGTCGCCAAAAACCCAACCACAAAGGCTACGCCAAGCACATTCGGAACAACGCGTACGATAGCCGTGTATCCCATATCCGAGTTGGGCGGCGGCGGCATTGGGATACCGAAAGCAGATATTCCCCCAGCCAGTAAAACGCCGACAAAGACTCCGACCGCCGCACCTATAAGCCCAAGAATGGAATATTCCAGAACAATTAACTTAAAAACATCGAAAGGTCTATTACCGAGAGCCATAAGCGTACCAAACTCACCTATGCGTTCGTGAAGCGCCATGTTTACGCTATTGGCCACGCTTAAAAATACCATGATCAAAATAATGATTTCCAAAACGGTGAACTGTCGCTGATACATATCGACCGTTTTTTGATAGAAATCCGCGAGCACGAACCAAGGTTTTACCTCGTATTGCTCTGACGATAACTCTGCCATTAACCTTTTGACAACACGATCAGTATCCGCCGTATCATTCAATGCGAACACCAGTGCGTGGATTCCCGGGGTTGCTAAAAGATCCTGGGCAGAACCTAGGGAAATCCGAACGGCGCGATCATCGAAATCCTTCGAAAAACTTTGAAATACTCCAACGACGGTAAATTCAAGGCTGTTTAGAGCACCCTCCGGCGTATTGACGAGGAGTGTCAGTGGATCCCCCGGTTTGACCTTGAGTGCATGGGCAAGACCTTTTCCTACCAAAATGGCCATCGGGTCCGAGTCGCTCAGCGGCTCCCCCTCCACAATCGACAACATACTTCCAACCTGTTTCTCTTTGGTTGGCTCGACGCCCTCCCCCAAAATCGGGTAATCGGAGTGTCCGTTATTCACAAGGCCCGAAAAACTTACACGTTTCATAACCTCGGCAACTTCCGGCCACGTGCGGAATCGGTCAACGAGCCCGTCAACGTCCTCCATCAGGAATTTATAAGGATCGCGGCGGCCGATGGTCGAGAACCCACTTCTGTATATCTGCAAATGTCCCAGCTGAGAATGTATCGTCGACTCGCGCAGCTGAACAAAAATGTCTTCGATAAATCCGCCGACTAATGAGATACCCGCGACGCCTAAGGCAATTACCGTCAGCGTCAGAATAGATCTTACGGTCTGTCGAAATAGATTTCTAAGCGCGAATGTCAGCATGGATTAAATCAGCGAGATGAGGCGCCATCCGGTTAACGTGACTTTCTCAATGCCTCGACTATGACAAGCCGGGAGGCCTTCCACGCCGGAAATACACTGGCCAGAAAAGTGGATATCAGGGCGACTAGCACGGCCTTGGCGATCAACGGCCCGGTGATAAATATTTCAGCTGTATAACCGGTGCTCGTGCCTGGAGCCGGCGGCATGGGAATACCAATTGCCGATATGATCGCAGCCAAACCCCAACCGATCGAAACGCCCAACACGCTACCGATAACTCCCAACATAAGCGCTTCAGCGAGAAAAAGCCTGACGATTTCCAATCGTTTGAGCCCCAAGGCCATCAATGTGCCGATTTCGCTTGTACGGTCCATTACATTCATGATCAGCACATTCGATATACCCAGCAAAATCATGAATCCAATAATGCCTCCCAACACATTCATTTGCTGGGAAAAAAGCCTCACGGTCTTATTGTAGAAATCGGCGAGATCGTACCAAGGAATGAGCTGGAACTCTCCGGTCTTTTCGATGAAAAGCTGCTGAATTCGCTTGAGTATTTTTTTAGTATCTGATGTGTCGTCAAGCAAGACGGTCCATCGGTGAGCCCCCGACACTCTAAGAAGTTTCTCTGCCGTAATCAAAGGTATGCGCAAAGCGGAATCGTCGAACGCCTTATTCGCCGTCGAGAAGACCCCAACGACATTAAGCTCCACCGCATTTATCCCTCCGGAAACGGTATTTGCCAGCAAAACCACTTTGTCGCCCGATTTTATGCCCAAATTAGCGGCGAGACCGTTCCCGATAACTGCGCTTAAGGGTTGATTCGGATCGAGCCCCACGCCCTCTTGAATGGAAAGATCCGGTTTAAATGCTTTCTCTTTCTCGGGATCTATACCTTCTCCAATAAAACCAATCGTTGTATCCCCATGACTAAGCAGCCCATTGAAACTAAGCCGTGGCGCCACCACCTTTATGCCGGGCAGTTTCGCCAGCACTTCAAGCTCATCGACGGAATGCGGCAACAGAAACCTGTACGGATCCGCCGCGCCCCGATCCAAATAGCCAGGCCTGACGACTTGGATATGGCCGAGCCGAAAAAGAATCGTTGATTCCCGCATTGCCCAGAAAATCCATTCGATAAATCCTCCCGCAAGCAGCAGAGCAATGATGCCTACACCAATCCCCGAGAGCATGATCGAGGTCCGTCTCGGTTGCCTCCAAAGGCTACGTAACGGCAACTCTAGACTTGATTTCATGGGCGAGAAGCTCTTTTTGCAAAAAAGATTTCTAAGGAAGCTCTGATCCAATCGCAAAAACACACAATGAGGAGCGTTTTTAGGATGACAATAATCACTACATCTTGGAATAAATCAGAGGTTCCCTAACGAACCAAGATGGGCGGATGGTCGATAGTAACTGCCTGTCGCGACTATTTTAGTGTATAAGGCAAGGGAATGCCGCGTGATGGCTTGGCTTACCCTTTCCATTTCATCCTCGCCCGCAAAATCCCTTACGGCGAACATTGCCGAAATGCAGGCTCTAGAACGAGCCTATTGGACGACACCACAGACCTGGGGGTGCGCTCAAAGGCGTTAACATTGCGCTGTCCTTCCTTAATTCGCCGCCTTACAACAGGACAATCGACGCATCAATAGCCAATTGGCCAAAAATTTAGTTTCGCTTCTCGGTTAATGTTAATCCATGAGAAGTGATTGAGGGCGAATAAACAACACAGCGATCCATGGATAATCTGCAATACTGTTTTCGACTGAAGGTTGAATCGAGATAGCCGGTTTGAACTGTCGCTATCCCGACCGCGCTTCCAACCCGAGCCACCGTCAGTTCGCCCTAAGTCCAGTGACCTGACCGAATCGATGAAAAAGACTGTAAAGATTTTTGACAAATCCGATTCTTTTAGAAGCGCTCAACAGCACCTCAAGCCAAAAAAACGCATTCTCTTTATTGCCGAGGCTGTGACGCTCGCCCACGTCGCCCGTCCCTATGTTCTCGCCAGCAGCTTGGATTCTGGGGACTATGATGTTCACTTCGCCTGCGACGGCCGCTTTGATGCTCTTTTCTCAGATTCTAAGCTTGCCAAGGTGTCTATACGGTCAATTTCTCCCCCCGACTTTCTCGATGCACTTGCCAAAGGTAAACCGGTTTACGATACACCTACGCTACGGCAATATGTTAAAGACGATCTAAGGCTCATCGAGCACGTCAACCCCGATCTTATCGTCGGCGATTTTCGTCTTTCACTGACTGTAAGCGCCCGCCTCGCAAAAGTCCCTTACGCCAACATAACCAATATTTATTGGAGCCCCTACGCAGTCCAGACATACCCTGTGCCCGAGCATGTTATGGTGCGCCTGCTCGGTCCAGCGCTCGCTCAACCCCTTTTCGATTTTATGCGGCCGCTCGTATTCGCCTCCCACACCTTACCTCTCAATCGGATTCGAAAGGAGTTCGGGCTAACATCGCTCGGATCGGATCTCCGAGTGACGTACACAGACGGGGATTATGTTCTTTACGCGGATATACCTGGGCTAGTCAAAACGACCGAACTACCGCCCAACCACTACTATCTCGGACCTATCCTATGGTCGCCCGAGACCTTTAAACCCGATTGGTGGTCACGGCTAGAAAGACACCAACCCATAATTTACCTGACGCTCGGAAGCTCCGGCGAAACTCGCCGATTGCCGGAGCTCGTTGCGGAGCTCTCGAGCCTACCGGTAACGCTGCTTGTCGCGACGGCAGGCCGGTTTCAGCTGAAGAATCTACCACCTAATGTATTGTGCAGCGATTACTTACCCGGCGACGACGCAGCAGCGATTGCCGATTTGGTGATCTGTAACGGCGGAAGCCCGACAACCAATCAGGCATTGAGCGCAGGCGTCCCGATACTCGGCATATGCGCGAACCTAGATCAATACCTTAACATGCAGGCGGTGCAACAAAATGGAGCAGGACGCCTATTGCGTGCGGGAACGATCTCCGGCATCGAGATCGTCAAAGTGGTCAGAGAAATACTGACAAATCTATCGTACAAAACAGCAGCAGAGAAACTCGGACGGGCATACCGAGAATACGATGCCTCTGCTAGATTCGCCGCCTTTACGGACGAGCTGCTGAGATAATTTTCCAACCTTGCTATCGCGACCTTGTAAATTTGCCGCGTAGCGCTTCATGCCAACGGGGGTAATTCGCATGAAAACACGACCGATCGATTTCGTCTTATCCGGCCTTATCCTTACCTTGCTCTTCTCCGTAAGCCTTTTCTCCGTTGCCAAGCTGTTCGCGCCTCTGACCCGGGAATTGGCCCCCTATAACGTCCTCACCGATTTTTTTCTGTTTCTTCTGGCCTACGGCTTTTTGTCCGGTTTGACGGCTCGATTGATGCTGCGAATCAAGCCGTTCCAGCCCGGCTGCTATTCAATGGATGACCCGATCTTCACTTACTGGAAGCTGTTCACCGTAGTGTGCGAATTCGGCCGGGGCGCCTGCTTGCCGTTTTCGGTGGTATTCGCTAAGCCGCTGATTGCCGCCTGGTTCGGAGCAAAAATCGGCAAGGATATCGCGCTGGGAGGCCGATTAGTCGATCCCCAGCTCATCTCGATCGGCGACGAGGTTATTATCGGGCAAGATTCCGTGATCACGGCACACACGATAACCAGCGGCAAGCTAATCCTGGGCGAGGTCAGGATCGAAAACGGAGCTACCGTAGGGGTCAACGCAGTAATAATGTCCGGGACCGAAATAGGCGAAGGTTCAACGATCGCAGCCGGTTCAGTTGTGACACTGAATACAAAAATTCCGAAATACGAGCTTTGGGGAGGCATTCCTGCCAAAAAGATCAAAAACATCGATCCTTCACTATAACTCCAATTCCCTCATTGCCGTACTACAACGCCGGTACAGATTCGTCGGTGCCCGATAATCCTCTCCTGCATCTCTGCTATGAAGTAATCCGAAGAGCCGTAACCGTGACGAGGCTCATATGGATACTCAACTTGTTTGAGCCCTCTATCCTCGCCGACGCTACAACAAAGTGACAGACCTCCGATCAATAAACATCTACTCGGCTACGGGTTCGAGGCCAAGCGCCTGCGCATAGCCTCGGCATCCGAACGCTCCGCAAATTTGTCTTCCTTTTGCAGAATCTTGTCCAGGATTTTCGCTGCCTCTTGACGCTGTCCATCAGCACTTAATATTTGAGCCCGATGGAAGAGAAAAGAAACATTTTCCGGCTGCTTAGCCAAGGCCCGATCAATATTGGCCATAGCCCGTTTGGTGTCCTTGTTGCTCAACAGGGTCATTGCAAGCGTGTCCAGCACCTCCGGATCCTCGGGTGCTAAAGAATGCGCTTTTTCTGCATGCTTCAACGCTTCTGCGGGGTCAGTCTCACGCATGAGATAAGCAATATTGTTCAACAATAATGAATTATTGGGGTATTTTTCCGCCAACATTTTGAATTTGGCGACAGCATCCTGAGAGCGTTGCAACTTCATGTAAAGCTGTCCTAACTCAGCTAGGGATACTGTATCATCGGGATGCTCTTCAACCCACTGTACCACTTCTTGAAGGGCCGCCTCCTTTTCCCCCGCCTGCCAGCGCGCGCGCGACAGCCGCAAAAGATTAATACTGGTTTTGTTAGCCGGTGCAAGCTCAAACAACCGCTGATATGCAGAAGCTGCTTCGGAATAGCGCCCTGCCAACTCGGCCAGTTCTGCTTCCACCAGAACGATCTCCGGAACATCTCCACCAAAACGTTTTTTCAGTTCCTTTACCCGTGTCTCGGCATCTTTGATGCGTTTTTCCTGAATAGCCATACGGGCCAAGGCAATGCGCGCAGGGACAAAGGAAGGATCCTGAGCTTCAGTCTTTTCCAAAGCATCGCGTGCCATTTTTCGATCGCCGAGACGGTCATAGGCCTGCGCCATAAGGAAATGCACTTCGGGTTTCTTATGCCCGAGACTCTCAAGGCTCTTCAGGCTCGACACGGCATCGGACCAGCGGCCGGTTGCTAGTTCGGCCTCGGCCAGCATGCCCAGAAGCTCCTTGCTTTTCGGATACGTCGACCGAACTTCCGATAAGAGTTCAAGTGTTTTCTTGGGATTCTTAGCTTTGAGATAGTGGCGTCCAAGGTACAGTCGCGGCAGCAGCGCCTTTGGATCGCGTTTGACCGCCTCCTCCAGAGCCGCGGCCATGGCCTCGATGTTTCCTTGGGTTGCTTCCAGTTTAGCCAGATTCGTTAACACGCCCACATCATCCGGATGATGTTTCAACGCTTGCCGGAAATATCGCCTCGCCTTTTCGAAATCTTTCTCTTGAACGGCGATTGCCGCCAGCGCATTGGTAGCCGGCACATTAGCCGGGTCCAATTCGATCGCGCGCCGCAGAGCGGCAGACGCCTTGTCGGTCTCTCGTCTGACCAGATGCACCAAACCCACCAGCGTATTTGCCCCTGTTGAATCAGAATGGCGACTGAGATATTCGGTCGCGACATCCAGCGCCTGATCGAGTTCCCCCTTGTGAAGGTGCAAGGTCACGACGCCACGTACGGCACCCTCGAACTCCGGATCAAGCTCCAGCGCCTTTTTCAACTCGGTCATGGCGCCCTGAAGGTCGTCCTCCTGAACAAGCCCCCCGGCCAGGCGTGTACGTGCCTCGGCCGATTCCGGCTGCGCGGAGACAATCTGTTTCAGGTACTCAATACTTTCACCTTGCTTGCCTTGCGCCTTCAAAGCGTCCGACAGCAAATTCATCACCTGGACATCGTTTGGCGCTTGTTTCAGCGCCTCTCTGGCCAGCTTTTCCGCGCTGGCAGGATCGCTATTCTGTACTTCCAAGTGCACCAATAGAGACTGAGCCTTTACATTGCTCGGATCATGGCTCAAATATTTTCTTAGATAATCTTCTGCCTGGGCTCTATGCCCCAGTAGGCCGTGAGCCGCGCCGCCGTAAAGCAAAGACGGGAAATGGGAAGAATCCACGGCCAAAGCCGCATCGAAAGCTTCCTGCGCCTCGGCGACACGCTTTTGTTCGAAATTCAGCAGCCCCCTGGCGAAATGAAGTGCCGCAGAATCCTTAAGCCGTTTGCCGACTTCGTCGAGATCCGCCGCGGCCTCATCGTATTTTTTTAAATGAATACGCGCTACGGCTCGGGCGACGAGAGCCGGGGCACGCAGAATGCGGTCCTCCGCCGCTTTGGAATACGCCTCCTCTGCGGCTTCAAAATGACTCTCCTGGGTTTCGATGTAACCGAGAAGCTCCCAGGCCGGCCCGTATTTCAGGTCGGCGGCGAGCGCTTTGGAAATCCATTCCCGTGTCTCGGGAATTTGCCCCTGCCTCCCGTGCAGACGAGCCATCGTCAGCAGCGCAGGGGCGAAATTAGGTACTGCGTCCAAGGCTTCACGCGCGAGCTTTTCAGATTCGGAGTTTTCTCCGCTGCGCAGCCATGCCTCGGCTTTGATCGCGAGCAGATTGCCTCGGAGCTCATTCGACGCGCTTTCAGGAATTTCAAGCACTTGGACATCACCAAGCCGCCCCTGCTCGAGTAAGCTCGTCGCCAGCCAAGGCTCCAAGTCAACTTCACCGGCTCCCATTTCTCGGGCACGCAGCAATTCCTTTTCGGCGCCTGCCCAATCTCCCGCCTGTACGTAGGCACGCCCTAGTAACAGCCGAGCTTGCATGTTGTTCGGTTCGGATTGAAGGACGGTCTTCAGCTCGATAACCGCCAACCGCACATCGCCTTTTGCGAGCGCCTCGTCAGCCTGCTTCAGACGCTGTGCCGGAGAAATATCGCCGCAGGCAGACAACAGCAGCAAAATCGAAAAGACCGGGATTTTCAATCTTCGTCCGAGAGAAATAAGAGTCATGAAGCATCTCCAATGTTCGGTTTACAAATGACCTAGAGGCTAAAGACCTATTGGGAAAATGACTGAAATTATTAATCAGGCCCGTAAATACCCTCCTGGTATTTCGGGCCGCCGCCCAGGCCGGTACACGCCCGGCCTGGGCTCACGCGGCTTGTCGCCGCGCCGGGGCATCCCTGCCCCGGATTAACCCCAATCCGATTCGTCACATGATTGTAAGGCATCTTTTGGGCAATCGGAGCAATTAGGGCTCAAACAGCAATATTGAGAAAAGAGATTGGCGCCAAATCTCGCACGGAGCGTTCGCTGACTCAGCACAGAACTCTTCCGAAGTCGGAAGATGCTTCGTCCCGTTCAAGCACAATCCGAATGGTGGTGTTTAGTAGGCGGTAAACAAGAAAAGAATCCATTGAGAATGCAATCCCTTTATCGAATGCTTAGCCAGGCCGAAAGCCGAAAAAAGCCAGCATGTCCACAGACCGCAAGCACAAAAAAAAGCGGTTCTGCCGCAATGACAGAACCGCTTAACTTATCACCAGAGCCCAGCCGATAACGCCGGGCATTTACCGGTTGGTGTTATACTGCGACAACCTTGCCGTTCCGGCGAGAGAGTCCTGCCGCAACCAGGCCGATACCAAGCAGTCCCAGCGTCATGGGCTCAGGAATCGTTTCGACGCTATCCAAGCGTAGATCCAGGTTTGCGGTTCTAGGAGCCGAGCCGCCAGCAACGTCATCACCGGTATTCAGTGCCACCTGTAGTGCGCCGAGGTTAGCAAGATTTGCCGTACCGCCGGAGCCGCATTCGATGGCGACTACGCCATCTACATAGGGCGACGTTCCGGTAAATCCGCATAGAGAACCATCCATAAAGGCCGCAAAGGGAATAGTAGACGTGTGCGGAGAAGGTACGCAACCGGGATCGAGCGGACCGCTAGCGTCCACACAGGTAGCGGCCAGCGTAATTTTGGTCCACTCATCATCATCCGTGAAAGCTTCGATGCGGAAGAACCATCCGAGATCCGATTCGATCGTGGTTAATTGAAAGGCATGAATGGTGCCGCCCGAAGTTAAATCGAACCCGCCTAAACCTGTGGTATTAAGCGCGATATCCTGATCGTTGCCGTCCCACTGGACAATAGCTTCGCCCGTTACACCCGAATCGTTGCTGAATCTGAATTGACCACCGCTGACGACGGCTAACGACCGGGAAACAGTATCATCGCAACCAGTGATACAGTTTGCCCAAATGTCACGCTGACCGCCCAGCACAGTCGACAAACCAGTGCCCGTGCTGCTAGCCACCCCGGTACCGGGAAGAGTCGTGGAATCGCCGTTCCATGCTGCCCCGCTAGTAGTATCGATGGCGGACTGATTTCCCTCACTAAAAAGATCAACCGTGCCGCCGTAAGCCGACGTACTCAGCGCAAACAGCAGGGGCGCGGCCGCGCCTACGATATGCTTCAAATAAATCTTCATGATATGTCGCTCCCAGATAGCATCAGAGTATTAAGTTAATGTTATGCCGAAGTCTGACTTAACAACGTCGGCCTAATCGCACCGACGTATCTGCGATTTTTGTGCCAAGGCATAAAGATTATTTATAATCAATCACCTACACGCAACGAGCAACGCCCACGTAACATTTTCCGCTAGAAGTGTAAAAATTACTGACAGATATAGTGATCTACCGACACAAAGCGCGACAGAAGGAATGCCTCAAGTCCAACAAACGGCTCTGTATTCACTATCAAGGCTTAAGACTCGGATGGACATCTCGCAGCGAGGAAACCTAGTGTCAATGTACTTTACGATATCGCCACCAGAAAGTGACGCGCGCCAGAACGCTTATCAGGGACCAATGCAACCAGCAATAAACGTTGGCCAAATCGGTCTCAGTCGGTATGGATAGTTCCACACGCGATCTGACCGATCCCAAGAGTTTTGCCTTCTATTTTCTTCGGGCAACGACCACGCCATCTCGGGTCGGGTTGATGGACGCATCGAATTCCGGATCGTTGAAGATAAGTCGGTTATGTTCGCGGATAGCGTCGGTCCAGCCGGGAACGATGTCGACGGGGTTTTCGGCAGCAACACGACCGTGCCACAAGACATTGTCCGCAATATAAAGCCCGCCTGGCCGGATACGCTCGCGGGCAAGGCGCCACACTTCGGGATAGTCGCCCTTGTCCACGTCGTTGTAGCAGATATCGAACTCGCCCTCGGTAGCCTGGAAGACGGTCTGGGCAAAGCCGGTTCGGAAATCGACGCGGTCCCACAGCCCGGCTTGGCTGAGAAAATGTTCCGCCTTGGAGAGATTGTTCGGATCGCCATCGCTACAGATCACCCGCCCGTCCGGCCCGACGGCCTCTGCGAACCAGTAGGCGGAATAACCGTAACCGCTGCCGAATTCGAAAATGCGCTTCGCTCCGATACTTTTGGCGAGGACCTTCAGAAACAATCCGACCAGACGCCCGACGATGGGAAAGTTCTGCTGACGAGCCAACTCTTCCATCTCCACGAGAACCGGGGTGTCGGCCGAACCGGCGAGAGTGGTCAAGTAACGTTCGATGTCCGGATGTACCGGCGTTAGCACGCTTGGATTGCTTGCCGTAGGATCATTGAGGTCGGTCATGCCGTAACTCCTTTAAACACGCTGAAGAGAGTCGCCGCCCCCTGGTGCAGTCCATTGTTTATTCGATCAGATCAGACTTACGCGTAGTTCCTGAGAGTAGACCCTTATTTTCGGAACCGGCACGGTCCGCTCTCCGTCAAGAGAAAGGACGAATGGGTCGTTTTCTCTTGACGGGAATACATCGCGTGGATGGGTTCATGACCGTCACCCTAGCGTAATTGCTTGTAGTAATTGATCAGACCGTTGGTGGAAGCGTCATGAGACGAAACCGCACTGTCGTCGGTCAGTTCCGAAAGAATGGTTCTCGCCAGCCGTTTGCCCAACTCGACCCCCATCTGATCGAAGGAGTTGATGTTCCAGATCGCGCCCTGAGTGAATATCTTGTGCTCGTACAAGGCGATCAGCGATCCCAGAGTTTCCGGGGTCAGTTTTCGATAAAGAATTGAATTGGATGGTTTGTTGCCGGGGAAAGTTTTCGCAGCAGCGAGTTCCGTCAGTTGCTCACCGGTAACGCCCCCTGCTTCGAGCTCGGCCGTCGCTTCCTCGGTGGTCTTGCCACGCATCAACGCCTCCGGTTGAGCGAGGAAATTCGAAATCAGTGTCTCATGGTGCCGGCCGAGACCGTGATGGCTTTGCGCCGCAGCAATAAAATCGCAAGGAACCAGCTTTCGGCTTTGATGGATCAACTGATAAAAGGCATGCTGTCCATTGGTGCCCGGTTGGCCGAAGATAATCGGGCCGGTGCTGTAGGCGATCAGATGGCCTTCGATATCCACCATCTTGCCGTTGCTTTCCATATCGACCTGCTGAAGATGGGCCGGCAAATCTTCCAGATATTGATCGTAGGGCAGAATGGCATATGATTCGGCGCCGAAAAAATTGGCGTACCAGATGCCGAGCAACCCCATGATCACCGGAATATTCCGCTCGAAGGGCTCCGTTCGGAAATGCTCGTCCACCTTGTGGGCGCCGGCCAACAGTGCTTCGAAAGCATCCATGCCGACGGCCAAGGCGATCGGCAGGCCGATGGCCGACCACAGCGAATACCGGCCGCCCACCCAGTCCCAGAATTCGAACATATTGGCGGTATCGATGCCGAATTCGGCCACTTTTTCGGCATTGGTGGAGACCGCCACGAAATGCTTCGCAATAGCGGCTTCATCGTTGATTTTGGCCAGAAACCATTCCCGCGCCGATCGGGCATTCGTCATGGTTTCCTGCGTGGTAAAGGTTTTGGATGAAACGCAGAACAGTGTGGTTTCGGGGTTGAGGTCCTTCAGGTTCTCGACAAGATCCGCTTCGTCCACATTGGATACGAAGCGAACGCGCAGCCGGGGCTGCATATAGGGCAACAGCGCCTTCACCACCATTTTCGGCCCCAAATCGGACCCGCCGATGCCGATGTTGACCACATCGGTGATGGCTTTGCCCGTACATCCCCGCCATTCACCGGAACGCACCAAGTCGCTGAACCGACGCATCTGCGTCAAAACCCGATTGACATCGGGCATGACATCCTTGCCGTCGACGAAAATCGGTCGATTGGATCGGTTGCGCAAGGCCACGTGCAATACGGCACGGTTTTCGGTGACATTGATCTTGTCGCCACGGAACATGGCGGCAATTTTTTCTTTCAATCCGGCTTGCCTGGCCAGATCGAGCAATAGCATCACGGTTTGTTCCGCGATTCGATTCTTAGAATAGTCAAACAGCAGGTCGTCAAGGCGCAGCGAAAAACGCTCGAAACGGCGAGGGTCTTCAGCGAACAGATCCCGCAGATGGAGATCGCTGATTTCACGGTAATGTCGATTGAGCGACTGCCAAGCCGGAAGGCAGGAAGATTGGGTCATCTACAAGATCCGAGTTCGTTATTTTCTCCCCAAAATGCTACTACAGGCAACGAAGTGAATAAATCATGAATAACGAAGATTGCCGGCATCGAGGCCGGCAATCTTTAGGATGACGAGCCTTAAGCTGCGAAATGAGGAAAAACGCAGCCCTTAAGTCTGTCTGCCGGCGTCAGGCAACGCCCTTGCCGTTAAAAAACGGACCGTAATGCTTATCGATGTTCGGAATGTGGTTGACGAGCCAGTCTTTGACGAACGTGGTCGTTTCCGGGGTAATGTCGAGCGCTCCGGCATGGAATTTCTTCTGAACGTCGAGACAAGTCTGCACCAGCTCGTCATGCTTGGCTTTATGCGCCGCGTAATCCGGGTATCCGTGAGCCTGCATCAAATCTTCTTCGGTCTTGAAATGCATGGCTACATAATCGATCAGTGCATCGAGTTGACGCCCGACTGCCTGCCGATCACCCGATGCGACGGTATCGTGCAAGCCGTTCAACATGGCGAAAATTTCCTGATGTTGATGGTCGGCTTCACTGACGTTTGTTCCAAATGCTTCTTTAGTCCACTCTATTAGGGCCATCGGATTTGTCTCCTGAATATTGAATTTGTTCAGTGATCTGTATGCCGAATAGGCCGAAGAACTGTATAACGGCCGCGTAGACGTACTTTTGACTTAAGTCAAGTCTTGGCGATTTACTTTCCGTATCAGTCAACTGAAAATCTTCGAAGAATAACCACTCCGGTTATAATGACTGGAACAAAAGCCGTTCTCTTTTAACAAGATCCCGATGAGCAGCGAACCAAAACCTTGGGCAGGCCGCTTTACCGAAGCCACCGACGCCTTCGTAGAAGCTTTTACCGCATCCGTTGACTTCGACAAACGTCTGGCCCCGTACGATATTCGAGGCTCCATTGCCCACGCCTCGATGCTGAAACGGATCGGCGTCTTAAACGAAGAGGAATGCGAAACCATTACGGACGGATTGGAACAAATCCTTGCGGAAATCGAACGCGGCGAATTTTCCTGGTCTGTTAAGCTCGAAGACGTCCACATGAATATCGAGGCCCGCCTTACCGAGCGTATCGGCGAAGCGGGGAAGAAGCTGCACACCGGCCGATCCCGCAACGACCAGGTAGCCACGGACGTCCGACTGTATCTGCGCCACGAAATCGACCGGATCACCGGCGAAATCCTTCGGTTTCAGCAGGCCTTGCTCGATTTGGCGGAACGCGAAGCGGATACCATCATGCCGGGATTCACCCATCTCCAGGTGGCCCAGCCGGTAACCTTCGGCCATCATTTATTGGCTTGGTGCGAAATGTTGGCGAGAGATTACGAGCGCCTGCTCGACTGTCGAAAGCGCGTCAACGTCATGCCTTTGGGCGCGGCAGCCCTGGCCGGCACAACCTTTCCGCTTGATCGATTCTATACCGCCGAACTGCTCGGCTTCGACCGACCGGCTGCGAATTCTTTGGACGCGGTCAGCGATCGCGATTTCGCCATCGAATTCACGGCCTGTGCCAGCCTCATCATGATGCACTTGTCGCGATTCTCCGAAGAACTGATTCTATGGACATCGGCCCAGTTCGGTTTCATCGATTTGCCGGATGCCTTTTGCACCGGCTCATCCATCATGCCGCAGAAGAAAAACCCGGACGTACCGGAACTCGTCCGGGGCAAATCGGGGCGCGTCTTCGGACACCTCATGAGCCTGCTGATACTGATGAAAAGTCAGCCCTTGGCATACAATAAGGACAATCAGGAGGACAAGGAACCTCTGTTCGATACGGTGGACACCTTACGAAATTGCCTGCGGGCTTTTGCCGACATGATGCCCCACGTTCGACCGAATCGTGACGGCATGTACAAATCAGCGCAGAAGGGCTACGCAACGGCCACGGATTTGGCGGATTACCTGGTTCGGAAAGGGGTTCCGTTCCGAGATGCCCACGAGATCGTCGGCAAAGCCGTGCGCTTGGGCATCGAAACCGGACGCGATCTTTCCCAGTTGTCATTGACCGAATTGCAACAATTGTCTGTTACGATCGGACCCGATGTTTTCGAAATACTGACGCTGGAAGGTTCCGTCAGCGCACGCAAACACTTCGGCGGAACCGCTCCTGAACAGGTCAGGGCGGCCGTAAAGCGAGCTCGGCAGCGTCTCGAGGAGGTGGCTAAGACTTGATTACCGACGAGCGCGTCTCAACTCTCATCGACTTGATGCGCCACGGCGAGCCCGTGGGCGGAAGCCGTTACCGCGGACAGATGGACGATCCCCTAAGCGACAAGGGCTGGTCGCAGATGCGCGCAGCCGTCGGTCAGCATCACCCATGGGAGGTCATCGTCACCTCCCCTCTCGCCCGCTGCCAAGCCTTTGCCGAAGAAATGAGCGAGCGAAGCCGCATTCCACTGGAAATCGAACCGCGATTGAAGGAAATCGGTTTCGGTGTATGGCAAGGGAAGACGCGGGAGGAAATTACTCAGTACGATCCCGGCCTGATCCAGCGTTTTTATCGCGATCCGATGACCAATCGCCCGGACGATGCCGAGGGGCTCGCAGAATTCAGAAGCCGCATCGTTTCGGCTTGGAACGACATTCTGAACCGCCACGCCGGAAAGCATATTCTCATTATTTGCCACGCCGGCACCATTCGCATGGTGCTCGCCCATATTTTGGACATCCCTTTGTCGAACCTATTTCGAATCAAGGTCGCCACCGCAGGAATCACACGGATCGAATGCCTGGAGCAGGGAGAAGAGTTTCTGGGGCAACTGGTTTTTCACAGCGGTTCGCTGCACGCACTTTAACCTTTGAGGTTGTGAAAAACCCGTCGCGAGCGGCCCATATTCGCTATGAAAAGCGCAGCGTACAAAGGAGTACGTTGAGCATCGCAGAGGTAGAGGCGGGCCGCGCAGTAGGTTTTTTCACAATTTCGTCAGCTCACCGGCCGATCTTCGCTTAGCGCCATCCACCCCACGGCGATACGGTAAACAATCCAGATCGTATTGGCCGTAAGAATAACGTAGCCTACGAAAGCGAACAAAGTCAGCCCACCCACGATTCCCCACAGGATGCCGTACCAAAAGGTCCTGATTTGCCAACGGAAATGGGTCTCCAGCCAAGTCCCCGCCACGTCCGGCCATTTCACATAATTAATCACCGCTGCGACGATGTAGGTGATCCCAACCAAAAAAGACGCGGCCTGCAAGGCATAAATAACTTGGGTAAGCCGTTTCTCTTTGCTGAGATCTCTTGCATCTGATTCCGGGAACATTTTGCCCTGCATCTCAAACCTCCAGGTTCAGACCAATCGAGGCATTCATTTTTCGGTTAGACCTCAAGTACTCATCGAATGCTTGGAGCCGATCGATGGTGCCGATATCCATCCAAAAGCCCGCATACACTTCTCCGCTTACCAGCCCGTCCGCCATTGCTCGTCTCAGCAAGGGCGCCAGGGGAAACTTGCCGGGCGAGCAGCCCGCGAACAACTCGGGACGATAAACACCGACGCCGCTGAAGGTAAAGCGGCAATCCACGGAATCCAAAACCATCCCGTCATGCAAAGCGAAGTCGCCCCGCGGATGGTGAGACGGATTGGGGACCAGCACCAGATGAGCCAACCCGGACGGCTGGCTCCGCAACCGCCCGAAAGGATAATCGGTAGCGACGTCGCCATTGACCACCAAAAACGGATCCTCGCCCAATAGCGGCAATGCCCGGTAAATACCGCCACCGGTCTCGAGCGCCTCGCCTTCGGCAGAATAGGCTATCCTCGCCCCTAATGAGGCCCCGTGTCCCAAGTGGGCTTCGATCTGATCTCCGAGATAGGCGGTGTTGACGACGATATCGACGAACCCGCTCCGGACCAAAGATTCGATCGTATGCTCGATCAGTGGCCGACCGCCTGCCGTCAACAGCGGCTTCGGTGTCCGGTCGGTGAGGGGCCGCATCCGCTCGCCGCGCCCGGCCGCCAAAATCATGGCTTTCATGTCACCTTATCCAAAGTCATTCGGGGCAAGACCCGATTTTCCAAAAAGTGCAGGAAGCCGGTAAGTTCCGGATATTGCTTACAGACCTCGATCACATAGCTCATGGTACGCGGGATATCCTTGAGATAGCCGGACTTGCCATCGCGCAACTTGAGCCGGGAAAAAATGCCGATCGCCTTGAGGTGACGCTGCATTCCCATGAGATCAAACCACCGCCGGAATAGGTCCGGACCGACCGAAGAGAGGAATCCGGCTTCGGCAAGGCGCGTGTAATGATCGATCACCCAAACCTCCACCATGGAAATCGGCCATGAAACATAACAATCCCGCAGCAGCGAGACCAGGTCATAGGTGATGGGACCGACGACCGCATCCTGAAAATCCAGAATGCCCGGATTGAGGCGTTCGGTGACCATGAGATTGCGGGAATGATAATCCCGATGCACGCAGACCCCGGGTTGTTCCAGCGCGGATGCGATCAGAAGCCGCTTCAGCTCATCGAAGACGACGGATTCCTCGGGATCCAGCGCCACCCCCAAAAGTTGGCCGAGGAACCAATCGCGGAACAAATCCAGCTCGACCCCGAGCAGGCGTTCGTCATACGGAGGCAACCCGGAAGTTTCGGGATCCACGCCATACTGCAAGCGCAGCAGAGCGTCCAGAGCGTCTTCATAGAGACGATCGACGGATGCGGGATTCAAACAGTCCAGATACGATCGGGCTCCCAGATCGGTGAGCAACAAGAAACCTTGGTCCTCATCGGCCGCGATCACCTCGGGCGCTTGAACGCCGGCACTTCGCAGGAGCGCGGCCACCCTGACGAAAGGGCGCACGTTCTCCTTGGGCGGCGGCGCATCCATCACAATGCGCGAAGCCCCATCGAAATAGGCTCGAAAATAACGACGAAAACTGGCATCGCTCGAGGCGGGCTCTATAGCCCTGACCCCAAGTTTGAGGGTTTTCGACAACCAGTCGGAAAGCGCCTCGAGCCGTTCATCTTTCTGTATTGTCATATTGACGGTCCCTGTGTCGAAAAGTACTCGAATAACGTGGATCTTACGGTAGAATGCGGCGATTGGACCGGATATTTCACCATAAAGAACAGCCTGAAGATAATGCCTTCCGCGATTCCGCCCCTGTCGCCACTCTTGCCGCTCCGTTCACAAGCTTAAATTGTGTGGCAGCCACTTTGCGACTCGCCTCTCAGTTATAAAGTACCTCAGCCGCAGCATGGTGTTTCTGATTCATCTCAATCGTGGTCGATGGGTGTTTATCCTGTGCCTTGGACTGAGCCCTTCCTATCTGCTGGGAGCCACGTCCGACTGGGATTGCCAGCGCAGCAAGGACGATAAGGAGTGGGTCTGTATCACCAAGAAATCCAAACCCGATACCGCCGCCACGACTCCTGACGAGCCAGAGATTGAAAAGGCCGGGCCGACACAGGAGAGGGAATCGGCACCCGCCACTGCCGAGCCGGAACCGGTCCGTCCACCGAAGACCCGAGAACCGGCGCTGGCCGCCAAGCCCGCGCGGTCTCAAAGAGACGCGGAGCAGAAACCTGTGGACCAACCCGTGCAGCCATTACCACCGAAATCGGTCGCGGCGGCCAAACCTCCCGGCTGGAACTGCCGCCCTGGCGAAACCGGCAAGGAGTGGGACTGCTCCTTAGTCGGCCCCGACCCCAAAGGTCTTCCCCACGTGGTCTCGGAAGAGAGCCAAAAGGTCGAAAATTGGGCGGAAACGACCACGATTACCGAGGAAGACGAACAGCGCTTCCGCAACTTGACCGCCTTACTGCCGGCCAATCCCTGGGCTCAAGCGTGCGCCGGCAAGTCCGAATCGGCGCCTATGACCGAATTTCTGCTGACTCCTCAAGACAGGCTGGCGCGTGAACAGCAACCGTTGGAAATTCGGTCCGACTATGCCGAAATGGTGGACGACGAAATCGCAACCTTTACCGGTTCGGCCGAACTGACACGTGCGGATCAAAAGCTGTGGGGGGATTTCGTCACCCACAATACCGTTTCAGAAACCTTGAACGCACAGGGCAATGTCATCTATCAAGAGAAGGGACTCACCTTCTCCAGCGATACCGGCTTCCTGGAGCTCGATACGAACCGTGGCGTTCTTCGTAACGCCCAGTTCATTTTGGAGACAATCCCGGCGCGAGGCACCTCGCGTTTAACTCATTTCGACAGCGATACTTTATCGCGCTACGAGAAATTCACCTACACCACTTGCCCGCCCGGCGACCAGGATTGGATGCTTCACGCCCGCAATGTAAAGATCAATAAGGAAACCGGCCGTGGATCGGCGAAACACGCTTGGCTGGAATTCAAAGGCGTACCCTTACTTTACACGCCGTACATGAGCTTCCCGGTCGACGACCGCCGGATGACCGGTTTCCTTACACCTTCTTTCGGCAACACCAAGGTGGGGGGCTTCGACTTTACGGCGCCGTATTACTTCAATCTAGCGCCCAATTATGACGCCACCTTCACGCCACGACTCCTCACCAAGCGCGGCCTGCTGCTGCGCGGCGATTTCCGGTATCTGACCGAAATGACTCGGGGCCGCGTGCTGGCCGAGTACATGCCCCAAGATGATGTGCGAGGCGATAGCCGAGGCCAGGTCGGTTTCTTGAACGATACACGGTTCACCGAAAACTTGTATTCCCGCGTGGATGCGCACTATGTGTCCGACGATCGCTATCTGAATGAGTTGGGCAACACGCTGAATATCGTCGACCGGCGGCATATCCGCAGCTATGGCCAGCTGAATTACGTCGGTTCGAACTACAGCATTTCGACGCTGGCCGATTACTATCAAACGATCGACCCCACGATTCCCCCGGAAGGGAGACCGTATTACCGACTTCCGCAGGTGAGTTTCAACTACGGGCAAGGGCTGGGCAATACCGGCTTAGTCTTCAACGGCTTTAGTGAGATCGCCAATTTCAATCACACCGGCGGCCGAGTCACCGGCCAACGGCTGAATGTAATACCGCGGATCTCGTACCCCTGGCGAACCGCCGCCGGTTTCGTCGTTCCGAGCCTGAGCTTGCAGCACACCCAATACTGGCTGCAGGATCAAACCCCCGGCCTCAATGACAGCCTGAGCCGAACCGCGCCGATCTTCTCCCTGGACAGCGGACTGTTCTTCGAGCGCGAATTCGAGCTGGCCGAAACGCCGCTGCTTCAGACTTTGGAGCCTCGACTCTTCTACCTATACATTCCGGACAAGAACCAAGAAAACCTTCCCGTATTCGATACCGGCGAATATGACTTCACTTTTTATCAATTATTTCGCGAGAACCGGTTTACCGGCGCCGATCGGCTAGGCGACGCCAATCAGGTCACGCTGGCGCTTACCTCCCGACTGATCGACCAGGTGTCTGGGATGGAGCGCCTCCGGGCCAGCATCGGCGAAATTTTCTATTTCGACGATCACGATGTGACGTTGCCCAATATCCCCGCAAAAACCGGGGACAAATCCAACTTCGTGGCCGAAGTCTATTCCAGATTGACCAATACCTGGTCACTTCGTACCGGCGGACAGTGGAATCCGGAGGGCGGCACGATCGACCGCGGCCAAGTGGCCCTGCAGTACGACGACCGAGACAATCATCTGCTCAACATCGCCTATCGGTTTCGCCGCGATCAAAACTTCGACTTCGTCCGCCTGGACCTGACCGATGTGTCTTTCCGATTGCCCTTCGCAAAAGGGTGGAATGCTATCGGCCGCTGGCAATACTCGCTGCTGGATCAGGTAACGCTGGAAAGCTTTTTGGGAATCGAGCGCGAAACCTGTTGCTGGCGTTTCAGTCTCATTGGACGGCATTACATCAACGACGTACGGACTGGCGTAAACGGCGGCAATGTCGCCAACAACGGGGTCTTCGTTCAGCTTGAGTTGAAAGGCTTGACCCGTTTCGGCGACCAGGTAGACCGGTTCTTGCAACGCAGCATCAGCGGTTACCGGCTTGAGAACGATTGATCGAATACGACCGACTATGTTCAAGATCTCATTTTTTCTTTCCAGAAGCACCCGGTTCGGCAGGGTCTTTTTTCTGTCGCTTTTCCTATTGCCGTCGGCGGTACTCGCCGATGGACCGATCGATCGCATCGTGGCCGTCGTAGAGGACGGCGTGATTCTGGAAAGCGAATTGCGGCAAAAAGTCGAATCCATCAAAGCCAGCCTACTGCAAAACAACACACAGCTTCCGCCTGACGAAATTTTGACCCGCCAAGTCCTCGAGCGCCTGATCGTCGACAAAATTCAAGTGCATTTGGCCGAAAAAGCAGGCATCCGCGTCGATGACGAAACCCTCAGGCAGGCAGTCCAGCAAATCGCCCAGCGCAACAACATGAGTTTGGAAGAGTTTCGCCGCTCATTGCGGCAAGAAGGGATCGATTACGCTGCCTTCATCGAACAGATCCGCAACGAAATCACCGTAGGACGCCTGAGAAGCAGTCAGGTCAACAGCCAGATCAAGGTCAGCGATCACGAAGTGCAACACTATCTGGAAACCCATGGAAAATCGGATGTCAATCGCGATAGCGAATATCTGCTGGGCCATATTCTGATCGCGACCCCTCAAGCGGCGTCGCCGTCCGAGGTGCAAAAGGCCAAAGAAAAAGCTGAGAGATTGGTCGACGAGCTCAGACAAGGCTTGGATTTCAAGCAAGCTGCCCTCAGCTCTTCCGATTCGCCGCAAGCCCTGAGCGGGGGCGATCTCGGCTGGCGCAAGTTAAGCCAGGTGCCGTCACTGTTTGCCGATCTGGTGCCCGCGATGAAGGAAGGCGGCATCGAGGGTCCTATTCGAAGCCCGAGCGGATTTCATATCATCAAACTGCTCGGAGTCAAAGGCGGCGAGGACGAGCGCATGACCAAAACTCACGTGCGTCACATCCTGATCAAGCCCAACGAAGTACTGTCCGACGAGGACGCCAAGCAAAAGCTATTGAATTTGAAAACGCGCATTGAAGGCGGCGAAGACTTTGCCACACTGGCGCGGGGCCACTCCGACGATAAAGGTTCGGCGATCAAGGGCGGCGATCTCGGCTTCGTCCAGCCGGGCGCCTTGGTTCCACCCTTCGAGGAAGCCATGAACCGGTTAGCGGTCGACCAGCTCAGCGATCCGGTGCAAACCCAATTCGGCTGGCATCTCCTTCAAGTTCTGGAACGGCAAGAGTCCAGCGACACCGACGAATTGTTGAAGAACAAAGCCCGCGAAGAAATCTTCAAACGTAAAGCGGAAGAGGAAACCGAGCTTTGGCTGCGCCGGATTCGCGACGAGGCCTATGTCGAAATTCGCCTGAACGAACCGGAAACGACTTCCTTCATGCCATCATTCCAATGATCACCAGAATACTGTTGACTACAGGAGAACCCGCCGGCATCGGCCCGGATTTGTGCGTGCAGATCGCGCAGCGGGAACTTGCCTGCGATCTCACGGTAATCGGCGATCCCCGGCTGTTGGCGGAACGAGCGCAGCGGCTAGGACTTAATCTCGAAATTCGAACGCCGGGCACCGACGACATCCAGCCGCATCGAGCCGGATCACTCAAAGTGTGGCCTACGGCCAACGCCGTCGACCGGGCTTGCGGACGATTGAATGCCGCCAATGCTCCCTATGTTCTCGAAACCATATCCAGCGGCGTTACCGCGTGCCTGGAAAGGCGCTTCGATGCCTTGGTCACCGCCCCCGTACACAAGGGAATCATCAACGAGGCCGGCGTCGCCTTCACCGGCCATACCGAGTTCATCGCGAACATCAGCGGAGGCCACCCGGTCATGATGCTCGCCGCACCGGGTCTTCGCGTCGCATTGGCAACGACACATTTGCCGCTGGCCGAAGTCAGCCGCAGCATCACGCGCGAACGGTTGTCCGCAATACTCACCACCCTCGATCGGGACTTGATCGCCCGCTTCGGCGTTGCCGCACCGCGCATCCTCGTCTGCGGCCTCAACCCTCATGCCGGCGAGAGCGGTCATCTGGGGCGCGAGGAAATCGAGATTATCGAGCCCGCGCTGGAGTCGCTCAGACAACGAGGAATGAATTTGGTCGGCCCGCTGCCGGCGGACACTCTTTTTCTTCCGAAATATCTCGAGCGTGCCGACGCCGTACTCGCCATGTACCATGATCAGGGACTGCCGGTACTGAAATACGCGGGCTTCGGGCGCGCGGTGAACATCACATTGGGGCTACCCGTCATCCGCACATCGGTTGACCATGGCACGGCCTTGGATTTGGCCGGAACAGGAAAAGCCGATGCGGGAAGCTTGGCGGCCGCAATCGATGAGGCTATCGGCATGGCGTCCAGAATGCGTTGCAGACTCGGTGAGATGTCATGAATCACCAGCCCCGCAAGCGGTTTGGCCAGAATTTTCTGCGCGATAGTACCGTCGTGCGGAGTATCGTCCTCGGAATAGCCCCGGATCCCGAAGATCACCTCGTGGAGATCGGTCCCGGCCAAGGCGTCCTGACCGAAGCGTTGTTGCCGCTCTGCGGACGCTTGGACGCGATTGAAATCGACCGAGATTTGGCTGCCTCGCTGGAAACAAAATTTTCGGGTAACACCAAGTTCCGCCTGCATCGTGCAGATGCACTCAAATTCCGGTTCTGCGAGTTAAGCTCCGGAAAAAAGCTTCGCGTCGTCGGCAATTTGCCTTACAACATTTCTACGCCGCTGCTTTTTCATCTTTTCGCGCAGACGGAATGCATAGCGGACATGCACTTCATGCTGCAGAAGGAAGTCGTCGACAGGCTGTGCGCCGTTCCCGGCGACAAGAGTTATGGGCGGCTCGGCATCATGGCTCGATACTATTGTCGCGCGGACGGTCTTTTCGAGGTTCCTCCCGAGAGCTTCTTTCCTCGACCGCAAGTCATGTCCGCCGTCGTCCGTCTGGTACCGCACGAAACCAGGCCCGTGGATGTCGATCCGGGGCCTTTGGGGCAGGTCGTTGCCGCGGCCTTCTCGCAACGCCGCAAGACGCTCCGAAACGCTCTCAAGCACCTGTTTGAAGAGGGAGAAATCCAGGATCTCGGGATAGACCCACAGGCTCGGGCGGAAACGCTGGGCTTGGAGGCTTATGCTCGCTTGGCCCGCGCGCTTACAGGAAAAGCAGGATAAGGCGACCGATCGAAAACGGCCGCCGGCAACTCGGCGGCCGCGGAAATCGCTTGCCGCTCAGGTGATCACCGTCGGCCCGGACATGCCGGTTCGCGTTTTCACTTCAGAAAGACTCTCGGCCAACTCGATCAGGTCTTTGAGCGCCTCCTGCGGATCTTGGTTATGCTCCGCGGGATCGCGCTCATAACGCTCGATATAGATTCTTAAGGTTGCACCGTCCGTTCCCGTGCCCGACAGCCTGAATACGATCCGCGCCCCGTTTTCGAAGATGATCCGAATCCCTTGTTTTTCGCTGACACTTCCATCCACCGGATCATGGTAGCTGAAATCGTCCGCGACGCTGATTTGGTAAGGACCGAAAGTCTTCCCAACCAAACCGGGCAACTGTGCGCGGAGGCGAGATATGATCGAGTCGCCGATCTCCGCCGGCATGCTTTCGTAGTCATGGCGCGAATAATAGTCGCGACCGAACCGGCGCCAGTGCTCGCGGACGATTTCGGCTACCGACTGTTTGCGAACGGCGATCAGGTTGAGCCAGAACAGCACCGCCCATAAACCATCCTTCTCGCGGACGTGATCGGAGCTGGTCCCGAAACTTTCCTCTCCGCACAACGTGATCTTGCGAGCATCGAGTAAATTGCCGAAAAACTTCCAGCCGGTGGGCGTCTCGTAACACTCGATACCCATCGCATGTGCCACCCGATCGACCGCTTGACTGGTCGGCATCGAACGCGCCACACCTCGCAAGCCGTCCTTATAACCCGGAAGAAGATGTGCATTCGCCGCCAAGACGGCAAGGCTATCGCTCGGTGTAACGAAAAACTGGCTGCCCATGATCATGTTGCGATCGCCGTCGCCGTCGGACGCTGCGCCTAGCGTAGGAGACCGCGCCCCGAACATGAGGTCCGCCAGCTCCCGTGCATGGGTCAAATTGGGGTCGGGATGGCCGCCGCCGAAGTCTTCCAAGGGGACCCCGTTCATCACGGAGCCGATCGCGGCACCCAGCCTTTCCTCCAAAATACGCTTAGCGTACGGTCCGGTGACGGCATGCATCGCATCGTAGCTCAGGGTGATCGCTCCGGATTTCAGCCCCGATTCGATCAAACTGAAATCGAACAGATGCTCCATCAACTGAGCATAGTCGCTCACGGGATCGATGATCTGAACCGTCATGTCGCCCAGCCGTGTTTCGCCGATCTTGTCGATATCGATGTCGTCAGCACGGACGATCCTGTACTGATCGATGACTCGACTGCGCGCAAAGACCGCATCGGTAAAGCTCTCGGGCGCGGGCCCGCCGTTGGTTACATTGTATTTAATCCCGAAGTCTTCCTCCGGCCCGCCGGGATTGTGGCTGGCGGAAAGAACGAAACCGCCCAGCGCCTTGTGCTTGCGGATCACGCAGGATGCGGCCGGCGTCGACAGCAAGCCGCCCTGCCCGATCAACAACCGCCCCACGCCGTTGGCCGCAGACATTTTGACGATAGTCTGGATCGCCTGGCGGTTGAGATAGCGTCCGTCGCCGCCCAGGACCAGCGTTTTCCCGGCCGTATCGCCCAAGGTATCGAAAACCGACTGGACAAAATTCTCCAAATAGTTCTCTTGCAAGAAAACCTTCACCTTCTTGCGCAATCCAGAGGTTCCTGGCTTTTGATCGGAATACGGAGTTGTCTTTCGGGTTTCAATTGGCATGGCTAATATTTTCAAGATGGCTGAAATCGTCTATTTATTCTACTCAGTCCACTTAACAGTCGAGCAAATTTTTTTGGCGTAAGCTTTACGATACAAAAACCTAGGAGACAACACGTGAAACTGCGATCTGTTCTCGGCCTACTTCCGGCGCTGCTCTCACTGAACACGGAAGCAAGTATGAAAGACGACAGCATATGGCTGCTGGTCGAAACCGCACCGCATGTATTGAAGGTAATGGAAGGCGACCACGATTTGGAAGTTTTCGAAAGAATTGCACTCGGGCGCAGAGGCGTCGGCCTATTCAAAGAACGGGGAGACTACAAAACCCCGCTGGGTGAATATCATATCGGCTGGATCAACGAAAACAGCCGATACCATAAGTTTTTCGGCTTTACATATCCCAATCGGGAGAACGCTGAGCGTGCCTTTACGACGGGCTTAATCGGGCCGGATACCTATCGCACGATTTTGCGCACCAGCATCGGCGCGGCCATTCCCCCTCAAAACACAGTGCTCGGCGGACAAATCGGAATTCACGGTTTGGGGCGAGCCAATCTCGCCGTTCACGAGTTTTTTGACTGGACTCAAGGATGCATAGCGATGACTAACGAGCAAATCGATAGACTCAGTACCTGGGTGAAAAAAGGCACCCTAGTGGTAATTCGGTAATTTGTGCCAAAATAATACTGGAAAGATTATCCATTCCGGGGCACACTTCAAATGTCACCCATTTGTTCTTCGGGACGGATGATCTCGCCAAGCATTTCAGTCAATAAAAAAGGAAAGAAACGATGATGAAAGCAACCAAATTGGGCGTATTACTGTTGTCTGCTGGTTTGACCGTAGGCTGCGCCAGCAAATCCGACCTCAACAACCTGCAGACTCAGGTTGACGGTTTGAAAGCGGAGGTTTCCTCTGTTAAGAGCACCGCCGACGAAGCGTTGTCTGCTGCTCAGGCTGCTGAATCGAAAGCTGCCAGCGCTGAATCTGCTGCTCGCAGAGCCGCTGCCTCTTCTGAGGAAGTGAACAGCAAATTGGATCGCATGTTCAGAAAATCGATGATGAAGTAATCTCGCGTCTCTCAAAGTCGCGAACAGTTTACGAGACCCCGGTCGACGCAAGTCGTCCGGGGTTTTTTATGGGCGAAAGGACGACATAAGCTGGCTTGAGGAGCGGTTAGAGCGCCGAGATAAACGGGAACCTTACCAGCAGGCGGTATGCGGATGACGAGCTAAAAAGCCGGCACCTAACGGGGCTCAGTGCCCGAGAATGCTTCCTGCACCCAGGCACTGCGCCTTTCACGATCGAGAACTTCGGCGCGGGCGCGGATTAGAAGCACCGTGAAGTAATAGAGCTGAAACGCTGCGGCCATGAGCAGCAAAGGCAGCAGCATGCTGACATGAATGGAGGGCTTGTCGAATTTGGTTACCGTAGGCCCCTGATGAAGGGTACTCCACCATTCGACCGAGTAATGGATGATCGGAATATTGACCACCCCGACCAAAATCAAAACACCGCCCGCCCGAGCCGCCGAGCGCTGATCTTCGATCGCGGAAACCAGAGCGATATAGCCCAGATAGAGGAAGAGCAAAATCAGCTCGGATGTGAGCCTCGCATCCCATACCCACCAAGCACCCCACATTGGCTTGCCCCAGAGAGACCCCGTGGCCAGCGCAAGAAATGTAAAGGACGCGCCGAGGGCCGCCGAACTGCTCGCCATCACATCGGCCAGCTTGATATTCCAAATCAAGTAAATGGCACTAAGCACGGCCATAAAGACGTAAATAAAAAGAGACATCCACGCGCTAGGCACGTGCACGAACATAATTCGATAGCTTTCCCCCTGTTGATAATCAGGGGGAGCAACGAATAAGCCCAGGTATAGACCGGCCAATAACAACAGCGCCGTTATCAATCCTAGCCATGAAATCAAATATCCGGAAATGCGGTAAAAATGTTTCGGCGAAGCCAGTTTATGGAAGAACGTCCACATAAGGGTCAACTCAAGCTAATTCGCAAAGCGGCAGCCGTTGCCAGCGGGACTAGGGTTAGCGCCAGAACCAGCATAGCGGCTAAAAAATATAACTGGCCGGTAACAGCCATTCCTGCGGCAGCGGCCGAAACGGCATTAGTGGCAAAAATCAAGACGGGAATATACAAAGGCAGGACCAATAACGTCAGCAGGATACCCCCGCGCCTAAGCCCGACGGTCAACGCCACCCCGATGGACCCGATCAAGCTCAAGAGCGGCGTGCCGATCAGCAGAGTTAATTCGAGTACGGTCAGGGCCGGCGTAGGCATAGCCAGAAACAAAGCCAGCAATGGCGCCAGCAACAGCATCGGCAATCCGCTCACCAGCCAGTGCGCCAGCACTTTCGCGAGCACCAGCAGCGAAAGAGGATAAGGGCTTAAGGCCATCTGTTCCAGCGAACCATCGTCAAAGTCGGAGCGGAACATATTTTCCAGGGAATACAACGCAGCCAACAAAGCCGCGATCCAGATCACTCCCGGCGCAATCTTCCGGAGGAGAGCCTCTTCCGGGCTAACCCCGAGCGGATAAAGCGTCACCACGATCAAGAAAAACAACAACGGATTCGCAAGTTCGCCCCGATGCCGAAAGGCCAATAATAGATCGCGCTTAAGTAGTGCCAAGAAAGGACCGATCATCTGTCTCACGCCAAAGGCAGCTTAACGAGCCTACGGTCGATCCGCACGGTTTGATGAGACGTGAGAACAGCCAACCCGCCACAGCTCAAATGAGCCTCCAGCAATGTCTCCACCAAGGAAACGCCGCCGACATCAAGGGCCGTAAAAGGTTCATCGAGAATCCAAAGCTTCGCGGACGACATGATCAATCGAGCTAAAGCAATGCGTTGCCGCTGCCCCGCCGAGAGCGCGCGGGCGGGAGTATCCTCTCGGCCCGTCAGCCCTACTGTTCGCAAAGCCTCAGCCAAACTTTCGTGTAAAAAAGACAGGCCATTAAGGGCGAGAGAAAGACGCAGATTCTCCTCTACGGACAGTTCCGCTTTCAGTCCCAATTGATGCCCCAAATAAGCGACTTCGGAAAGAAACGCGGAGCGCCGCCGTGCGATATTTTCGCCGCGCCAGAGCACTTCACCATCGCTGGGCGGAGTAAGGCCAGCGAGTATCCGCAGCAGACTGGTCTTGCCGCTACCATTAGGGCCTTCGATTTGAAGAACTTGCCCGGCTCTGACGCTGAGGTTCAGGTCACTGAACAAAAGGCTATCGGAGCGCACGCACTCCAATCCCCGCGCTTGAAGCGTAGGCTCTGGATCGTTCATTTATCGGTCGGGAATGCGTTTTGAATGCTCAATGCGTTAAAGGGAGATCGGACGAAGCGGCAACGGCGCCGTATGATGATCTCGCTGACCAGCGGGACATTAAGTTGAAAGCACTAGAAAGCTTCGGGATCGTCGAGAAACCGGAGCCCCGCTCCGTTAGTCGTCAGTCTTACTACAACCGCTCGAATAATGGGTGCGTCCTCCATCCCGCAAACCTGGACTGTTACCTCGTCTCCGGCAACAAATCGCGGACGACCCGCCGTTTGGACAAATAACCCACCGTCCGAGATATCGGCTGTGGTCAGTTCGATTGTACCGAGCGACTCATGCATGATCGATATTTTAGCGTTGAGTGGCGTCCGCAAGTATTTTCGTTGATCGTTCATCCCTCCCCCATTCTGCCACAAAGTCGAGGTCAAATTATTGCAGAATAATAGAGGCATGCGACATCGAAGCGATAATTTCAACGAATGACAGTCAATCCCAACGCTCAAAAAACGTCCGCTTTCCGCGTTGCAATGTTTGCTCGGTTATGGCGCAATCCACTTAAAAATACTTAGGTAAGCGCCTTGCTCTGATTGGTAGACCAGCTGCAGTTGCTCGGGAGTACGCCCCACGGAGCCGACGAAAGGCAATAGTCGGGCTAAAAGAGTTTTTCCACCCTCTTCCGAAGTAATGCGCCAGGCACGAATGCCGCCGCCAGGAAGCGGATGAACCAGATAACTGGCGCGGCCTTTTTCTTCAGCCCAGCGTTTTACCGCTGAAATCTGGGCGTGGATATTCGCTTCGGCCGGAAAGAACCTTGCCTCTAAGGGAAGGCTAACGCCGCTCAAGGCTTCGATCTCCGAAAGCCTTGCCAGATCGTCCAAACAAACGGCCCAGAAAACCGGCCTGTCTTTCGGTAGACGCTCTGAAAGCTCGGCAAGTGCTTGGTCGGCATCCATGGTCAGCCAGCGTGCCAATTGGCGCAGCGGCTGCTCGTCTTCGGCAAAACCACCGGCGATTTCACCCCAAAAGTCTCTTGATCGCGGTTCAGGAAACGCATCGGCCACCGGCTGCGCCGCCCAGGCGTCGCGCCCGGAAAAAAAGTGAATTCGTTGAGCATTATCCCACCACGACACGAACAAGGCATTCTCATCCGTGTGTTGGCGAATCGCTTTCGCGGCGTTCGCCCAAAGATCATGCCGTACCTGATTTCCGTCCCTGATACCCTGCGGTGCCGATGAACCATGATCGGAAGGCGGAAAAACAATGGCACGCCGCAATGCGCCGCTTTTGTCGCTGTAGCTTACGGCGTGCAAAGAGACCATCACCTGATCCGCCCGGCCGATCTCGTATTCCCCCAGGCTCTCGGGCTGAAACTGCCCGTCCAGCGTGGGGAAACCCGGATCGCCGGGTTTCATCTCCTTGATCTTTTCGAACCGCAATTCCTTGGAAAAGAAGTGCGGCAATCCCAAAAAGAAGATGGCTATCCCGGCAAGCAGCAATCCAAGACCTAGAAACAGTCTCGGTTTGCTGCTCCGCCGGGCGTCTTCGTTAAGCTGCGTCATGCCGCTCCTAGCGTTTGCGGGAACGGATCACCACGATGCCGGCGGCGACTAGGATTGAACCTAGCACGTATCGGCTGGTGGCGGCATCCTTGAACTCCCGCAATGCCACTCGGGTCGACGACTCGCCGTTTTGCGCGGTTTTCCCGGCTGCTTCCCGAAGCTTGGTGTTCTCATCCATGATGATGGCGTAATCACGCATCAGTTCCGACCAGCCTTCGGTGTAGGTGAAACCGCCCGGATTGGCGTGGAACAGCCCTTTGTAGAGCTTGATCACGTCGTGCTCCCACATGTCGGCGTATACGCGCTCCACGTGAGACGGGTTGTTTCCCTTGGCCCAGAACAGCTGGAAGAACCCGCCTGCAGCATCCTTCTCCGGTTTCGGCGGCTCCGGCCGATTGGTCTTTTGTCCGGGCAACAGGCCGTCTTTATGCAAAGCTTCGACGACTTTCTTGGCCTCCTGCTCGACTTTCAGGCCAGCGATCGTACCCTTGTCCGCCGCCGTGAGATAACTCTCGGCAAAGCTCGGCGAATGGCAGTTCGCACAGGTTTGCTGCCAAGCATCCTTCCGCTGCTCGAACCAGGGGTGATTCAGATTATCCGCGATCGCCGGGGTCGGGTTGAATGCCCAACGCACTTTGCGTACCAGGTTGTGCGAATATTCACCCTCGAACTCGAAGTGACAAGTCTGGCAAGTCGGCGCCGTATAACCGCCCTTGGTGATGGCGTCTTTCAACGGAACCTCGAAATTCCATTTCTGCTTGCCCTGGGTCAGATAAACCGTGCCGTGCTTGGAGAGCAGATAATTTTCCCATTCGTTGTGGTCCACGCCGTTGTGGCAGGTCGAACAGGCTTCCGGCTGGCGCGCCTCGGCCGCAGAAAACGTGTGCCGCGTGTGGCAGCCGTCGCATTTGTTCTGCTGGTAATGGCACATATCGCAGCCCTGGGCGATCTCGCGTTCCGCCATTCCCGCCCAAATCGCGGTCTCCACGTTAGCCTTCCAGTCCATCGCGTGGGACGGATGGCCTTTAGGCCATTGGCCTTGCGGCCACTCCTGATCCTTTTCGGACTCGGCCTCGGCAAATTCGGTCGTGTGGCAGGTTCCGCACTTGGCCCGATCCGGCATCACCAAATCTTTGTCGTGCTGAATGGAGCTGGCGCCGACACTGCCGTGACAGTCGATACAGCCAACATCTTTGAGCTGTTCGCCGTCTTTGAGCAGCCCTTGCTTGACCAGTTGCTGCTCGACTTCGGCTAGCTTCGCTTTCTTATAGAAGCGCGGGTCCTGAGCATTGGGCATGTTGCGAATCTTGTCCAAGTTCGCATGGCTGCTATTTTGCCAGGCATGGAACGCACCGGGCGTTACGGACTGATGGCAGACAACGCATTGCTCGCGTGTAACTTCGCCGGTCACGGTTGTAGGCGGCTTATAAAAGTCCTTCGGATTCCAATATTTCTGGATGGGAATCGGCTCCCAAAGGTCCCCGAATTTTCCCTTTCCGGGGTGATCTTGATAGTATTTGTCTTTTAGTTGTTGAAAGCTGGTGTCTTCCTGCTTCGCGTAGGCGACTGCCGTAAACGCTTGCACGACAAGCAAGAAAATCACGCTTTTTAGAATCTTTGTTAGCATCATCACTCCTCCGTTAGGGCCCCGTCTGTAACGGACGCCCACCACATAGTATCGATTCAGAACCAAGTCTCGTCAAACGTTTTATTGAGATTCTTCAGCATGATTCCTCCCGAAATTGCTAGACACGCTCAAGGGCTGCTCGACTTCATCGATGCCAGTCCCAGCCCGTGGCATGCCGTTGCCACGATGGAAAAACGCTTGCGCGAGAAGGGCTTCACACGCCTGGAGGAAAGTCAAACCTGGAGTTTGCGTCCGGAAGGGCGACACTACGTCATCCGCGGCGGGTCTTCGCTGATTGCTTTTATTGTCGGCTCCAGGCCCATGATCGAAAGCGGCTTTCGCATTGTCGGCGCTCATACGGACTCGCCCGGTTTGCGCCTTAAACCCAAGGCCCCGCACCAGACGGAAACCATGATGCGTCTCGCCGTCGAAGTGTACGGCGGGCCAATCCTAGCCACCTTCAGCGACCGGGACCTGAGCCTCGCTGGACGAATCTGCGTCAGAAGCGACTCGATGCTGCAGAGCCGGCTGATTCATTTCGAACAGCCTTTGGTGCGGTTGGCCAATCTGGCCATTCACATGAACCGCTCCGTGAACGAAGACGGATTGAAGCTCAATAAACAAAACGAGTTGCCGTTGTTGTTCAGCGGCCTTTGCGACGCCGAAACGCCGGAGCATAAATTTCTCAATCTTGTGGCGGATAAGGCTGAGTGTAAGCCCAGCGACATTCTCAGTTGGGACTTGAACGTCTACGATACCCAAAAAGGCTCTTTCTGGGGACCTCAGCTCGAGTTCGTCGCCGACAGCCAACTCGATAATCTCAGCTCTTGCTATGCCGGCTTGGTAGCGCTTTTGGAAACCGAAGCATCGGAAAGCACCTGCGTAGGCGCTTTTTTCGACCATGAGGAAATCGGCAGCGAAAGCAACAGGGGTGCGATGGGAAGCTTCATTTCGGATGTTCTGGAACGCATCGCCTACGCCGCCGATGCGGACGTATCCGGCTACAAGCAAGCCCTGTCCCGCAGTTTTATGATCAGCGCCGACGCGGCTCACGCCTATCATCCCAATTTCCCCAACGCTTACGAGCCGCTGCACCGCATCGCGGTCAACCTGGGACCCGCGATCAAGGTCAACGCGAACCAGCGTTACGCTACCGACAGCATGACGGAAGCAAAGTTCATCGAGCTGTGCCGGCAGGCGGATGTACCCTACCAGAAATATTCCCACCGGACCGATCTCGCGTGTGGCTCCACGATAGGCCCGATGACCGCCGCTCGGCTGGGCATCCCTACGGTCGACGTGGGTTGCCCCTTATGGGCGATGCACAGCATTCGGGAAAGCGCGGGCGTTCTCGATCAAGCATACTTGGCGGCCGTCCTGAAAACGTTCTTTGCCGAGCCTGCGGTTCGATATGCGTGACGCCTGAACCTGTTCTTATCCTCCCAAACTACACGACAGCCGATTACCTGCACCCGTTTCCCGAGAGAAACACCCGAGGGCTCCGGTTTTTGCATGCCGAGCCGATACAACTCTTATAGCCGTGGAATTCCCGTCCGGCCATCCGAGCAATGCCGACGGTTCTTTCCCGCAAGAGGAGCGTTTAGCATGCGAATAGCGTCATTTTCCGCCGGCATGAATGCCTACCGCGAGTCCTCACAGGTATTAGCCCGCCGTGAGTCGCTCCATCTTCGGGCTGGAAAGCGGACAGGCGAGTCCCGTCGATCCACCGAACCGCTAACCAAAATGGACCGGGTATCGCTCACATCCGACGCCGCGTCGGTCCGTTGATATCCGACTCAGCCCCAAGGACCGCCTGACCGCCGATATCGTCCGCCGCATGGTAAAGGCCGTTACCGGTCACGATGTGGTAATCCGGTCTCCGGAAGAGTTGTACAGGAAGCTCGAGGGAACGAGGAAACTATAGATGGAAATCGGTTACACGCCGCCCGAGGCAAGCCGGATAACCCAGCAGGCGCCAGCCGGTTTTGGCTTGGCTTACGATTACACTGCCTCTTACGGCGAATATGAATCGATGTCTTTTTCCGCGGAAGGTGTAATTCTGACGAAGGATGGCCAAGAATTTCGGTTTTCCGTACAACTCAGCATGACTCGCGAATTTTACGTCGAGCACAGTGCGAGCCTTCGCCTAGGAGAGGCAGCCAAGATCGACCCTCTGGTCCTGAATTTCGATGGAACCGGTGCAGAATTGGAAGAAACCCGCTTCGCATTCGATCTGAACGCCGACGGCATCAGCGAACAAATCGCTCAACTCCGAAGCGGCAGCGGTTTCTTGGCCTTGGATAGTAATGAAGATGGTATCGTGAATGACGGCAGGGAGCTGTTCGGTCCGACAACCGGCAATGGATTTGCCGAATTGTCGATTTACGACGATGACCGCAACGGTTTTATCGATGAAGGCGACAAAATCTATGAAAAGTTACGCATCTGGCTGTGGGACGCTTCCGGAGCGCAGAAGCTCGTCGGCCTGAAGCAGATGGGCCTGGGCGCCATTTACCTGGGCCAACTAAGCAGTCCATTTCGATTAGCGGATAAGCTGAACAACCATCTCGGCGATGTAACGGCCACCGGCCTGTTCTTTCTTGAGAACGGAAGCGCCGGCACGGTTCAGCAAGTCGATTACGTAGTTTAATGCCTCATTTCTCCAGTAGGGCCGGATGGTCGGCTACTGGCCGGTCGAGATAGTATCCTTGAGCCAGGGTGACGCCGAGACCACGGATCATCTCCAGCGTCGCGGCGTCCTCGACATATTCGGCGACAGTGATTTTTTGCAGTCCGCGCGCCACGTCGACCATCGCTTTGACAAAAACTTGATTATCGCGATTGTTCGGCAGGTCCCGGATAAACAACCCGTCGATTTTGAGCACTTCGACGCCCAAGTATTTGAGATAGCCGAAAGTCGAAAATCCGCTCCCGAAATCGTCCAAACAAACCAGGCAACCAGCCTGTTGGATGGCCTCGATGAACCGTTGCGCATCCTGAATATCCGAAACCGCCGCCGTTTCCGTCAGCTCGATGATGAGCCGTGCAGGATCGACGCCGTTCTGCTTCAATTGACTGCGAATGAAATGCGGCAGGGACGGGTCGTCGAATGTACGGCCGGAAATATTGATGGCGAGCGGCGGAATCGACGGATTCCGCGCCAACAGTTCGATTCCGTGCCGTAACACCCAGCGGTCGATCTCGGTGATTTGGCCGCTCTTCTCGGCGATGGAAATGAATTGCCCCGGCATGATGAGACATGCGGGATCGACAGGATTTCGCATGCGCACCAAAACCTCCAAATGACTCAATGCGCCGCTGTCGACGGAGTAAACCCCCTGGAAATGAAGTTCGAATAAATCTTTCTGAAGCGCCTCCGCGATGCGCCTGTTCCACGACAGGCGCTGCATCATGGCTTCCGAGCTGTCGCGTGTCGGGTCGTAAATCGCCCAAGTGTTCTTGCCCTGCCCTTTAGCCTGATACATCGCGGCGTCGGCATGCGCCACCAAATCCTCCGCGTTTTCCCCGTGGTCGGGAAAGACCGCCACGCCCACGCTCCCGGTAACGCGCATATTGGTGCCGCGGAACCGGAACGGGATCGCCGAAATCGCGTTTGCGATACGCCCAGGGAGAGCCTCGAGGTCGCTGCTCGGGGTTATCGTGCTCAAAATGGCGAACTCGTCGCCGCCAAGCCGGGCGAAGGTTTCCTCATGGCGCACCAAAGTCGATATTTCACCGGCGATGCGCACGAGCACCGTGTCGCCGGCTTTGTGGCCGAAGGTGTCGTTGATGTACTTGAATTCGTCCAGGTCGAAATAGATCAGGCAAAATCGGCTGCCGGTACGCACCGAAGTGGCGATCAGGCGTTCCAGCTGATCTTGGAAGCGGTGACGATTGAACAGGCCGGTCAAGGGATCGCGCTCGGCCAGATAAAGGAGTTGCTGGGCAGTTTGACGTTCGTAGGTGATGTCCTCATAAATCCACAAGCGCCCGATGGTCCGCCCGTCGTCATCGGTCACCGGATAGGATATTTGCGTCAGAACCCTGCCGTCGTATAGATCGAGCTCGAATCGCTCGCTGATTTCGTGAGTGTCGAGCACATGCAACACGTATTTGGACGCGTGATCCGGCCGGGCGAACCGGTGTGTCGAATGCTCCAGGACATCACGGGTAGTGCGCCCCACCAGTTGAAAATCTTCGTCTATCGCCCACATGCGGTGGAAAGCCGGATTGACATACTCGATCAGCCCCCCTCGATCTTCGAACAAAATGCCGATGCTCATGGCCGACAACAACGCACCCATTCGCCTATGCTCTTGCTGCGCGAGTCTCGCCAGCTCGCGCTGCCGATTCTCGGAAAGCCGCAATCGCTCCAGTACCCGTCTTAACCGCTGCTCCGTATGCTTGCGGTGTGTAACGTCGAAGCAAAGCGCAAAGAATCCCGATACCAAACCGTTCCCACCGATTCGTGGCAGATACTGAATATCCAGCCAGCGCTGCACGCCTTTTTGATTCCTGGCCGGCAATTCGAAGCGCGCGACCTCGCCGGATAAAGCCTTATCGGCATGGGGCTTCGCCTGTTCATAAATGTCCGGTTCCATGAGGTCGGACATATGCTTGCCGATGATCTCGCCGCGCGATTTTTGAAACCACTCTTCATAACCTCGATTGACCAAGACATAGCGGTGCTCTCGATCCACCAACGATACATACGCCGGTATCGAATCCACCACCAGTTGGATCAGCTCCTTGGCATGCCTCAGTTCCTCTTCGGCCTGCTTTCGCTGAGTAATGTCCTGAACGATGCCGGTACCGGAAACCGGGCGGCCGCTGGGATCGAATTCGAGTTTGGCCCTTTCCCGTACCCATTTCACCTGCCCCGAGACCACGATTCGATGCTCGATGTCATAGGGCTCGCCGCGCAAGGCGGCCTGCCAGGAATTTTCGACAAAGTCACGGTCTTCCGGGTGAATCAATCTCAAAAAATTTTCGAGCGCGAGGGGCTCAGCCTCGGGAACACCGAAGATTCGGTGAGTTTCGGCAGACCAGCGGAGCGCATTATTCCGAACGTCCAAATGCCAACTGCCGACGTGGGCGACCGACTGCGCACGCCGCAAATCGGCCTCACGCTCCCGCAGTCCCTGCTCGATGAGTTTTCTTTCGTCGACTTCCTCCTGAAGTTTGCAGTTAGCCTCTTCGAGCGAAACCGTACTTTCCCGCACCCGTCGCGCAAGACCGATATTGAGCGCCGCCGCCTCGGCGCGCGCTGCCTCCTCGTGTTTTCGCGCGGCAATGTTTGCCGCTCGCGTAATGACTGCCAAAGCCAGAGCCAGCACGAACGCGCAAGACCCTCTGAGGACATATATGGGAATGCCCGTAGAGGCGAGGAACGAGTTCGCGGTAGGTATCCAGTCGGGAAATGCAGCATCGCCCTCGGTCAGCAATCCGGCGACGACTCCATAGGCGAACAGCGCCCCCGCGGCGACATAGAAATAAGGTCTGGTCTCGGGAAAGGTTGGCCACCCGCATACGCGGCCCCGCTTCACCACCAACAACGCACCGCTTATCAAACTGCCGCTGAAACCGAAAAAAATCCTTCCGCCGGCACTTACCCCACGAATGGCATCATCGGCGATCCAAGTCAGTGCGAACACGCCAGTCAAGAAGGGAAGATAAATCCAGGCGCCGAGCCATGGTTGCCAAACCGGTTGCCGTTCATTCCGGGAAGCCGCGCAGAGCAGCACCAATCGGCGCCCGAACTCGAACAACGCCAGATAGGAAAACACCAATATGGAAGCATTCAACCAACGCAGCCCCGTGCCGTCCGCTCGATTGAGCAACATCCAGGCATCCAGCCATTCCTTGATGCCGTGGAGAAAACCGAATATCCCCAACAGCCAAAACTCCGAGGCAAAAGGAAGAACACGATCGCTTCTGGGCTGCAAAAAGACGACAATCGACAGAGTCAGGAAAGAAAAGCCATAGAAAATATAAAGATCTATGAGCCGGAGGGGGGAAATATAAGTAAGCTCTGCCATCGGGTTGTTTCTTGTTGTTGTCGGGCAACGGCGACATAATAGTTACTCCGGCAGGTAGAAGATAGCAAAAGCTGTCATGGACGGATAAAAACCGTCTTATTAACCCGGCCTATAAACATAGGCCGGGTTAATCCGGGACACGGATACCCCGGCGCGGCGGCAAGCCGAGTGAGCCAAGGCCGGGCCTGTACACCGGTCTTGGCAGCGGCCCGTAAATACCCTCCTGGTATTTACGGGCCTGATTAATAAACATCGAGTTCAACGATCTCACCGCACAGTTCTCCGTCCGAGAGCACCAAACGCCCGATCGAAACCGGCAATTTGAACCGCCGCGGTCCCGCACTCCCGGGGTTCAGATAACAAACCCCGCCTTCTTTACGGATCTTCGGCTGATGGGAATGCCCTGAAACCACGGCGGCGAATCCGGCTGCCGCCGGGTTCAGATTCAACTCTTTCAGGTTGTGCAAGAGATAGATGCAACGGCCATCGATACGAACAACTTCCCGTTCCGGAAGCGGCTCCGCCCATGCCCCCTTATCGACGTTTCCACGAACGGCGACGACCGGCGCAATGGATCGCAATGTATCGAGCACTTCGGGACGACCGATGTCGCCGGCATGAAGAATCAGATCGCAGCCTCCAAGCGCGGTTATCGCTTCAGGTCGCATCAAACCATGAGTATCCGAAATAACGCCGATAAAACGCATTAGGGTTCCAAATAGGTTCCAGACTTGAACTCGGCCGGCTCAGATGATGTCCTCATGTTATTTGGGGACGACGGTTTCCGAACCGCTCCCGCCTATGGTGCATCCGTCCATTAGCTGCTACTTTGAAAAGATGGAACGTATGTCACGTAAGACGGCGGACCAGAGTCGACAGTTTAATCAGCTCATCGTTAGGAGGAGATCATTATGAAAACAACTTTGAAATGCATCGCTGCCGCATTGTTGATTTCTCCGATTTGTTCAACCGGCTTCGCCGAACAACACGCGTCTCAACAGTCTACCGGTCAGCACCAAATGGGTGGCATGGGGGGTATGGGTGGAATGATGGGGGGCATGGGCGGCATGATGGGAAACATGACCGAGGAACAACGAGAACAGCACATTCGGCAAGCCCAGGATCACATGCTGAAAATGCACGAACTCATGAACCAGATCATCGCCGCCAAAGACGACAAAGAACGGGAGCGACTGAAAGAAGAACAACGGAAACTCATGCGAGAACACCACGCGCAGCATCAGCAAATGATGCAGCAGCACATGCAGCAGATGAGACAGCATGGCGGCGGTCAAATGCAGCACGGCGGACCGATGCAGGGCGGCCAACAGATGCAGCATGGAACGCCCGCGCAATAACGAGCGGCTGACGACAGTAGGGTTGCAGCTAAAGCAACCGTTTGTGATTCGGAATCCAAAAGCCAAGGATGGCGTCGGCCCAGCTCACATCTCGGTGCTCTGGATGCCCAGTTGCTTAGCCGCGGACCGCCCGCTTCAATCAAGCGTACAGCACATCACGTAGTCATCGTAATAGAAACCATCGCTGCCTTCGGCTATTTCTGCGCGGACGATGACGAAACCGGCCCGAAGATAGGCACGGACTGCCCTATCGTTCTTCCTGAACACGTAAAGATAAATCTCGCGGGCCCCTAAGCGCGCCGCGACGGCCTTGACGTGCGCCAGCGCGGACGCGCCGTATCCCCGCCCGTGAAATTGCGGCAAAAGATAAAGCTTGTTGAGCCGCATACGCATCTGCTCCAGATGGTGGTGATAAGCGAGAAAACCGACCATTTCACCGTCCAGCATGATCCGTTCGTAAACGACTCCGCGCCCCATTTCGCTTCGTATCGCTTCAGGCCGATACATGCGATTCCAAAAATGCTCGATCTCATCCTGGGTCAGCACGTCCGGATAATAATGGCGTCGCCATATATCGAGAGCCATTTCGGCGATGGCTTCGGCATCTTCGGGTTGGGCAGAAACGATGCTCAGCATGGCTCCCCAACAGTCTCTCCGGCCGCTCGATACTTGAGGTGACTGCCGCAACCCGATCGGCAATCGCCGGCTCCGAAGCGGTCGACGATAACGCGACCTGCGGTGCGACGATTGACCTCGCATTCGGACGCGTCAAACCTTAGCACGTCCACGACATCGACGCCGGAAGCGGCCAATAAATAGTCGATATGCCAGCGCAGCCGTTTGCTCTTGGCCAAATGCCGCGTGATTCTCGCTTCGAAGTTACGTTTCGCGCTCCCGGTATAAATGTAACGGCCTGTGGGAAAATCGAAGGTGCCGAGTTGCCCTATCCGGATTCGGAGGTTTTCGGAGACGTGAATCAGTAACTGGTAGGTCGAAAACGCCATGATCGATCATGCCGGATTGTCGCTGGGAATGAAGAAACACTCGACATCGAAAGTATCCTGCACCCTTTCCATCAAGGCTTGAACGCCGAAGCGTTCGGTAGCGTTGTGGCCGCCCGCGTACATGTGCATTCCGGCCTCTTGCGCCTCGTGCCAGTCGTGTTCGCTCATCTCGCCGGTGACGTAGGCATCGAGCCCGTCTTGCAAGGCCAAGGGCCAATCCCGGTTCGCACCGCCCGTAATGATCCCGCACGACCGAACAATCGCTCTTTCATCGGGGGTTGCGAACAGCACCGGATGGTCGAGCACCGCGCCCAATCTGTCCCGCAATGCGGCGGCGCTTAGCGGCTCGGCAAACACTCCCTTGATGCCGGTCGGGCAACGTTGGTAATCACCGAAAGATTGCTGCTCGCCAAGACCGATGGCCCGCCCCAGGCTGGCGGCATTGCCCACTTCCGGATGGGCATCGAGCGGGAGATGATAAGCGAACAGGCTGACATGGTTGCGCACCAGCGGGAAAACGCGCCGGGCGAAAGGGCCGGTCAGGGTTTTCGGGCCATGGAACTTCCAGAAGAGTCCGTGGTGCACGATCAGCGCTTGAGCGCCTCGTTCCGCCGCAGCGAATGCCGAGTGCGCCGTAGCCGAAACGGCAAACGCGATACGCTCGATCCGCTCGCTCCCTTCGATTTGCAGGCCATTGGGGCCGTAGTCCGCGAAATCCTGCGGTTTTAAGAGTTCTTTCAAGAATGCTTCCAAATCATCTCGCATCACCATTGGCACGCCCCCATCTTTGACTGGCCCTCCTGCGTTCTCGATTCTGCAAACCGCTGCCGTCAGCGGCGGCCGTGCTCCCCATGATAGCGCTATTAGCTCAGCCCGAGGGAAGCTACCGCATTCTTCATCAGGCGCATACGGGCTTTCTGGGCTCTGGACGTAACGTCGGAAGATCGTTAGATTGCGTACCTTCATTTCTCATTGATGTAACAGCATGATGACTCGAAGAGACTTATTGGCGCGTTTGCTGACTCTGGCGGCATGGGGGGTGCTCAGCCCGGCGGCGCTTTATACGCCTCTCGCGGAAGCTAAAGGCAAAGCAGGACCCAAGCCATTCAGCAAGGCATGGCTTATCGAGGAAGCGAAGCGGCTTTCCCGGAAACCTTTCGATCCGCCCAAAGAAAAATTGCCGGCCTGGATCGCCAATCTGGATTGGGATGACTACCAATCGATCCGCTTCAAAACCAAGCATTCGATCTGGGCCAAGCAAGATCTGCCGTTCCAAGCAAGACTTTTCCACCTTGGCTTGTTCTTCAAACACCCCGTCGAGATCTACGAGGTCGTCCACGGCGTGGCTGAACCCATCGAGTATTCGACCGACCTGTTCGAGTTCGGGTCGAAACTCGAAAGGCCCCGAAAAGTCGGCGACATCGGTTTTGCCGGATTCCGCGTCAATGCCGAGCCGGACTTCGAACGCGATATGTTCGCCTTCCTCGGGGCGAGCTATTTCCGCGCCGTCGGCGGCACCAAGCAGTACGGCCTGTCGGCGCGCGGATTGGCCGTCGACACTGGGCTGCCGCGCCCCGAAGAATTTCCCGAATTCCGCCGTTTCTGGCTGGAGAGGCCGTCGCCCAAGGCCGAGTTCGTAACCATCCACGCGCTGCTCGACAGCCCCAGCGTCACCGGCGCGTATACCTTCGAAGTCAATCCGGGGGATACGACAGTCATGGAAATCGAAGCCCATCTGTTCCCGCGTAAATCGATAGAGCGGATCGGCATAGCCCCGCTGACATCCATGTATCAGCACGGCGAGAACGACCGCCGGGTGTCCGACGACTTCCGCCCGGAAATCCACGATAGCGACGGGTTGGCCTTATGGGCCGGCACCGACGAATGGATTTGGCGCCCCCTGGTCAACAGCCCTGTGGTGCGCGTCAATTCGTTCGTGGACAACAACCCAAAAGGATTTGGTCTGTTGCAGCGGGATCGCAACTTCGACCATTATCTGGACGATGGCGCCAACTATCATCTACGTCCTTCCGCTTGGGTGGAACCGCTCGACGGGTGGGGTCGAGGTGCCGTGCAGTTGGTGGAGATCCCGACGGCTGACGAGACCTTCGACAACATCGTCGTTTTTTGGAGTCCGGAGGAACTATTCCAGCCGGGCCAGGAGCGAGTATTCAAATATCGATTGCACTGGGGCGAACCGCCGGTCAGTTCCCGTGCGGCCAAGGTGGTTGCCACCCGTATCGGAGCAGGCGGCATTCCCGGACAAAAGAACCGCATTCCATCTCGCAAGTTCGTCATTGACTTCGAAGGCGGCCGGCTGAGCGACCTGCCGGAAACCGCCAAGGTCGAGCCGATCATCACGACCTCCCGTGGACAAATCAAGGAGCCGGCGGCACGTCCGCTGAGGGGCACCAACGCCTGGCGCTGCAATTTCGACTTGATAAGCGACGGCAGCGAGCCGGTCGACTTACGTTGCTATCTTCGGGACGAACTGGGCGCGCTGACCGAAACCTGGCTTTATCAATGGACGCCGGCGGCATAAAAATCGGCGGCGCACTAAATCCTGATCCAAATCCATACCGAACTTGCACAAACGTATTGAACTTGAAAATCAACCCGCGCCGGGCGGCTTTTTCGAGGCCGGTTTCGTGCTGACCGCCGTGTTGCGGCCAAACGGCGTGGTCGCGGAAGTGAACCGCGCAGCCTTCGAATCCGTTCCGGTCGGTCGGGGAGCGGCTGTAGGCAAGCCGTTCTGGCAGGGCCCCTGGTGGTACGACGATCCCGCCAAACAGCAGGAAATCCGGGAAGCCATCGCCCGAACCGCCGCAGGTGAAACCATACGGCTCATTACCACGGTACGCAGTGCTGGAAACCATTGGCTACAGGTCGATCTGTCACTGCGGCCGGTGCGGGACGATACCGGCCGGGTGGACTGGATCTTGGCCGAGGCAGCCGGCGGTTACGACAGCCGCGCCGCCCAGGACGAACTGTACCGGCTCAATCGGGAGCTGGAAGAGCGCATCGCCGAGCGCACCGAGCTGATGCGGTTGATGATCGAGTCCTCCGCGGAAGCGGTAGTCACCATTGACCGGCATGGCATCATCAAGGAATGGAACGGAGCGGCCGAACGCATTTTCGGTTGGCCACGCGATCAAATGATCGGCGGCCGACTGTCCGAATTCATTATTCCGCATCGCTACCGGGAGGCTCACGAGGCCGGTTTGAAGCGCTTCCTCGCCACGGGACAAGGCACCGTACTCAACCGGACCATCGAGCTCTCGGCTCTCAATAGCGCCGGCGAGGAATTCCCCATCGAACTCTCGGTGTGGCCGGTACGCTGCGCGGAAGGGTATCGCTTCAGCGCCTTCCTGCGCGACATCACCGAGCGCAAGCGGGCCATGCAGGGCGCTGCGGAAACGGCGGAGCGGGCGCTCCGCTTCCGCACGGTGCTGTTCGAACTGGCCCGCATGGATAAGACCGATTACAAGGGGTCGCTCCTGCGCATCCTCAGAACCGCGGCCTACACCTTGGGTCTGGGGCGAATGGTATTCGGCCGCTTCGAAGAGCGCGAGGACGACGTGGCTCTGCGGCCGGAAATCATCTACCGCGCCGAGTCCGACGATACCGTACCGGAATCGGAACTCGGCGGTTTCGGGATGAGCGGATATCCGCAGTACTATGCCGCCATCATTTCCAACCGGCCGGTGGTGGCCAATGACGCCTGGACCGATCCGGCAACCGTCGAATTCCGCGACCATTACCTCGCACCCCTGGGGATCACCTCCATGCTCGACGTCCCGGTATGGCTGGACGGGCGGGTCGTGGCGGTGGTTTGCCACGAGCACATGGGAACTGCGCGTACATGGACCGCCGAGGAAGTCGGTTTTGCCCTGTCCATCGGCAATTTGGTGGCGCTCACCCTCGAAGCCGCAAACCGGACCCAGGCGGAAGCGGACCTTCGCCAGGCCGAGGCCGAAGTGCGGAAAGCGTTGGCGCGGGAGCAGGAACTCAACGAACTCAAATCCCGCTTCGTGTCCATGACCTCCCACGAATTCCGCACGCCCCTGACCGCCATTCTGTCCTCCACCGAACTGCTGGAAGCCTATGGCGAGCGCCTCGCCTCGGATAAGAAGGCCGAATTGCTCGGTATGATCAAAACGGCCGTCAAGAATATGACCCGAATGCTGGAAGAGGTGTTGTTCATAGGCAAGTCCGATACCGGCCATCTGCAATTCAATCCGCAGCCGACCGATGTGGACGACTTCTGCGAGCAATTGCTCAAGGAGGTAAGAACCGGGGTCGGCCGGGAACACGACATCGAGTTCACCGCGACCGGGCATCCCGCGCCGGCCTTGGTTGACACCCACCTCTTGCGCCAAATCATCCTGAATCTGATCAGCAACGGCGTCAAATTTTCACCCAAGGGGTCCACCGTCAGTCTGGTCTGCACCCGCGACGCCGCCGGACTCGTTTTCGAAGTAGCCGACCGGGGGGTCGGCATCCCGCCGGAAGACCGGGCGAATCTTTTCAATACCTTTCACCGTGCCCGCAATGTCAACAATATCCAGGGTACGGGGTTGGGACTCGCCATCGTCAAGAAATGCATAGAGCTGCACGGCGGCGACATCACCTACACCAGCGAATTGGGAAAAGGAACCCGGTTTCTGGTGCGGATACCGTTAAGGGGGGAGCATGATGAAAACAATCCTGGTGGTTGAAAACGATCCGGCACTGAGGATGCTGACGTCGCAGTTGCTGGAACTGGAAGGCTATAAGGTAATCCAGGCGGAAAACGGCCGGCTCGCACTGGAGGCCATTGCGGCCGAACCGCCGGACCTGGTGCTGTGCGATCTTCTGATGCCCGAATTGAACGGTTGGGAGGTCCTGCGACAGTTGATGCAGAGTCCCGAAACGGCCACCATTCCCCTGGTTTTCCTGACGGCCAGCGCCGCGCCCAGCGAACGGGAAGCCTGTTTGAGCGAAGGCGCCTCCGGCTTCATCATCAAGCCATTTCAACACGCCGAACTGCTGCAGACGATCCGCAGTCTCCTGGTCGGCCCCGCGGAGTCGCAGCCATGAGACAAAGGCCGGAAATCCTGATCGTGGATGACGACCCTGCGCTGCTCAAGCTCCTGGCCATGCGCCTTGACCTCGAAGGCTTTGCCGTCATCGAGGCCGGCAGCGGCGAGGAGGCCCTGGCGAAAACGGCCACCCATCGGCCGAAGCTGGTGATTACCGATGTCCAGATGGGCGGCATGGATGGCCTGACCCTGTTCGACTCCCTGAAGCACATCCATCCGGCCCTGCCGGTCATCATTCTCACCGCCCACGGTTCCGTTTCCCATGCGGTGGACGCCGTACGGCGGGGCGTGTTCGGCTATTTGTCCAAACCGTTCGAGGCCGAGGCCTTGCTGGCCGAAGTGGAGCGAGCCTTGGAGCAGAGCGGGGCGCCCCCCGAATTCGACTGGTCGGACACCATCATCACCCGCAATGCCGGGATGGAAGCCGTGCTCACCGAAGCGCGCATGGTCGCCGCTCAGGATGCCAGCGTACTGATCACCGGTGCCTCCGGCACCGGCAAGGAACTGATGGCAGAGGCCATACACCGCGCCAGTCCCAGAGCGCAGAAACCGTTCATCGCCGTCAATTGCGGCGCGATCCCGGAAAATCTCCTGGAATCGGAACTGTTCGGTCATGTCAAAGGTGCCTTCACCGGCGCCGTCCGCGATCACAAGGGGCTGTTCCTAGCGGCTCAGGGCGGGACGGTCTTCCTGGATGAGATCGGAGACATGCCGCTGCCGCTGCAAGTGAAGCTCCTCCGCGTTCTTCAAGAGCGCACGGTGCGGCCGGTCGGGGCCTTGCAAAGCGTGCCGGTGGACGTGCGGATCGTCTCCGCAACCCATCGCAATCTGGAAAAGGAAATCGCCGAAGGGCGGTTCCGGGAGGATCTGTACTACCGACTGAACGTGGTGAATCTCTGTCTTCCTTCGCTACAGGAGCGGGTCGACGACATTCCGCTGCTCACCCGGCATTTCACGGCGCAACTCGCTCGGAAATACGGCAAGACCATCAACGGCTACGCCCCGGAGGCCATGGACCTGCTGCTGACCTGCCCCTGGCCGGGCAATATCCGGCAACTCCTGAACGTCATCGAAAAAATCGTCGCCCTCGCCACCGTCGAGATCGTACCGGCTTCCCTGGTCCAACGGGCCTTGCAGCGACAGGCCGGCGAGATGGTGTCTCTGGATGACGCCAAGAAGAGCTTCGAGCGGGATTACCTCATCCGCCTGCTCAGAGTGACCCACGGCAATATCACCCATGCCGCGAGGCTCGCGAAGCGCAACCGCAGCGAATTCTATTCGCTGCTGCGCCGGCACAATCTGGAGCCGGGACAGTTCAAGGAAGATTCCGAGTGACCGTTTCCCTGTCCTGAAGAAAGAGGCGCCAAAGGAATTGCGCCTTTTCAGGAACGGTCTGCTCACGTCCGTTCATCGCGGGCTGAGCCTGCTCCCGCCCCGAGCCCCTACTTTTTTGCTACTCCACTGCCGACGAGAATTTCCCGTGCTTTCAGCCAAACAGACGGGCATCGCAAGCAACACGGTTTGTCCGCTGCCTCGGACCCCGCACGGAATTTTCACCCACCCCAGCCCAACAACCGAAGCTTCGAATCAAAGCCTCATCCATCGTTCTGCGAATACGCAGATATCGACACCGGCCAACCCAACACTGCTCGAAATACCGAACTCCTGTAGGTAATCACAGCCATCTCAAACCGGCGGAAACCGCCGCCATCTCGACCGCGATTCATACCTCTGTATGAGTAGAAATACTTATGGTGTTTCGTACTCGTCATCCCATACTACGGAAATCGGAATATCGCTGGGACGAATGCAGTTCGCTCCGCGTAATCTTTTACGGATACTGGATCGTAGGGATGAAAGGACTATCATTTCCCGTACTAAGCTGGCTTCCTTGGATGGCGGGCCTTTTTGTGCTTATTGCTCCTTCGCTTCCAATACTCGGAAACGAAGGATTTTTGCGTCTTGACGGAGGCGCTTTCGAAAATTTTCAGCTTTTGGGCTTCGTCGGGCCGCTGTCGCTCATCGCATTGCTTGCCATTCTTGGCAAACGCTTCACAAAAACAAGACAAATTCTCCCACCTTCCCGGGAAGATCTCGAAACGATTCTGGAATTGTCACCTGCCGCCATCTGCGTGACTGAAAAGACCAGCCTACGTTGCGTCTATGCCAATCGCGCCGCTTGCGACTTACTCGGCCACCGGTTCGGAGAGCACAGTGAAATCGATGTCGAAGCCGTGATTGTAGAGGACTGCTCCGCTCAACTGTTACGCCTGGACGCGCTGACGTCCGGCGATATCGCGCGAAGCACGCTGAAAGTGAGGCACAAAAACGGAAACATCTTAACGGTCGATGTCAGCGTCCGGACGATCGACGACGGAAAGTTCGTGTGGTCTTTCGCCGATATCACGGAACAGAAAAACACCGAGGAGACACTCCGGAATGAAGTCCGATTCGCCGACGATCTGATAAGAAGTTTGCCCGGCATCTTCTATCTGGCGGACAAGGATGGGCGATTTCTACGCTGGAACGCTAATTTTGAAGAGATGTCCGGTTATTCGGCGGGCGAACTGAAACGTGCACACCCGCTGGATTTCGTTCCCGAAGACGACAAACACGCTTTTGTCGGGGACAATATCATCGAAATGTTCACCTCGGGACGGTCCCTCGCCGAATCGTATTTCCTGACCAAGGACCGGCAGCGAATCCCGTTTTTCTTCACCAGCACAAAAGCCAAACTGGGACAGAGCGATTGCCTTCTGGGTGTAGGCCTCGACATCACCTCGCGCAAAACCGCCGAGGAGCAGATTTACTACCTGGCGCACTATGACGCGCTTACCAGTCTCCCGAACCGGATTCTGTTCAACGACCGAATCAGCCATGCCCTGTCCTTCGCCAGCCGATATGGGCAGCAGTTTGCCGTCCTATTCGTCGATTTGGACTGTTTCAAGGAAATCAACGATACGCACGGACATAATGTGGGAGACCTCGTCCTACAGCAAGCCGCGCTTCGGATATCTCAATCGCTCCGCGAGAGCGACACGGTCGCCCGCATCGGCGGAGATGAATTTCTCGTGCTGCTTCCGGGAATTTCCGGAGCCGAGGAAGCCTGCATCGTCGCGGAAAAAATTCTGAGCGCGGTCGCTCGTCCGATCGAGGTGAATGGCTCGGAGATCGCCGTCTGCTCCAGCATAGGCATCGCGATTTTCCCCATTCACGGCACCGACAACCACAGCCTGGTCAAAGCCGCCGACGAGGCCATGTATTACGCCAAACGGACCGGCAAAAACCGTTATCATCTGAAGCGCGAGACTGCACCGCTAAGCGATTCGACCAAAAAGCTTTATCGGCATTATTAAGGGTCGCCTCTGCCGACCGACGCCAGAGCCTCGGACATGTCGATTCGTCCGGGACTGATTTGATGTCGATTTTTCACGGCTAGCGTTCATTCCAGCCTCCATAAGTCCTTCCCTTCCGCTTATCTCAACGAGCAAGACGGTTTTCTCAGGACGACTACACTTCTACAGTGCCGCCCCACAAGATAAATCAGATCTTTCTAGCCCTAGGGGTTGCGCTATTCGAGCGGAGAGTCCGCTCGAACGCCGCATTTCCGGTAAAAAAATAGTGACGCACCAGCGCCAAGAACATCAGGTTAAACCGATGACTGCCCAAACGCTCGTCAAAAAAGTAAAGACGCTCGCATCCCTGCCCGAAGTGACTCTGAGAGTGACTCAGCTCATGGAGTCTCCCGATTCGACCAATGGCGCGATCGGTGAAGTGATCGTCAACGATCCGGCCTTGACCGCAAGATTGTTGAGATTGGCGAACAGCGCTTTTGCCGGCGTGCCGCACAAGGTCGAAACGGTTTCCCAGGCGATTTCATTACTCGGTAGAGATGCCGTCCGGGATCTGGTGCTGGCGACGTCCGTGGCGAGTACGTTCAGGGGAATTCCGCCGCACTGGGTGGACATGGAACGGTTCTGGCTCAATAGCATCGCCTGCGGCGTCATTGCGCGCTCCTTGGCCTTCCGCTGCCGGATCTTCGAAAATGAACCCCTATTCATAGCCGGACTGCTGCACAAGGTAGGCAGACTGGTCTTCTACTCCTGCCGTCCCGATCAATACCGGAGCGTTCTGGAACTCAGCGAACGCGGCGAAGATGCCATCAACGAGGCGGAACAGCGAATTTTCGGCTTTACTCATGCCGAGCTCGGCGCCGAACTATTGAGAAACTGGAGACTTCCCGAACGCCTGCAAAGGGCCGTGGCACACTATTTAGAGCCCAACAAGGCTCCGGCGGATCATCGAAAAAATGCGGCGCTCATCCACGTGGCCAGCGCCCTGGCCAGCCATATCGAACCCAGCGTGAATCTGGAAGATGTGTTAAGCACCGAAAAAACGGGAGTCGACAAGGGCGCCTGGGAACTGCTCGAACTGTCCTTGGACACGGTCCCTAACATCATTCAAGATGCCTGGATCCAGACCTTCGAGGTTTTCGAAATCATCAAGCCGAGTTTCGCTGTCATACATTGACAGCCTAACGGAGATACGTAGTTTCGCGAATTCGCTTGTCATAGCGCATTCGATCGCCGGTTCTGCAATTGCGGAATGACGCGCAATACCGGACCATAAATGCGAGCGTGGACAACTCCTCCGATATCCCATGAATTCCCAGCGCAGCTCGTCAACCGCCATTTTCTCCAACATCAAAGGCATCCTGCTCGATCTCGACGGCGTGCTATACGTCGGCTCACATACCATCGAAGGCGCTCCGGAAACCGTAAGACGTATCCGCGCAGCGGGTTATCCGCTTCGTGTCATCACCAATACCAGCACTCAGTCGCTGGCTTCGCTGCACGACAAACTGGTGAAACTGGGGTTCGACATCGAATTCAATGAAATTCTGAGTGCCCCGCAGGCGGTTCTGCGCTACCTGAAACAACGTGGCTCCCGGCCTTGCACTCTGTTACTGGCCGAAGACGTAAAACGCGACTTCGCCGATATCGCCGAAGCGGACATCGAGCAGGCGGACTATATCGTCCTTGGCGATATCGGCGAAAACTGGTCTTACAACTTGCTCAACCGAGTATTTAACCGACTGATGCAGGGTGCCAAGCTCGTCGCCGTCCACAAGAATCGATTCTGGCAAACCGAAACGGGACTTAGAATGGATATCGGCGGGTTCGTCGCGGCGCTCGAGTATTGCAGCGGCGTCGAAGCCACGGTAATGGGAAAACCGTCTCCGGATTTCTACCGGATAGCGCTGCAGGATATGGGCCTGAGAGCCGAAGAAACAGCCATCGTAGGCGACGATATCGATTTCGATATCGGCGGTGGCCAAAAAGCCGGGATGACCGGAATATTGGTCAAAACCGGCAAGTATCGGGAAAGTTATGTGAACGCCTCATCGATTCGGCCCGACAAGATCATCGATTCCGTCAACGAATTGCCGGCGCTGTTGGGTCTCTAATAGACATCACGAGGCAAAGAATCGGTACGCCAGCGATGACCGATACGATACACGCCGGCACGGTCGCCCATTTGAGGGGCAATCCGTTTGCCGGAGAAAACACTCTGGAAATCATCGAGCGAGGCGCGTTGGCGATAAACCCATCGGGCCGAGTTGCCTTGCTCGGAGAACGCGATGCCGTGCTCGACGCCTTTCCGGAGAGCGAGCTTGTCGACCATGGCGATGCTTGGCTCATCCCCGGCCTGATCGATGCACATCTGCATTTCCCTCAGTTCTACGCGACCGCCGGATTCGGAAACGGTTTGCTGGACTGGCTGGAGAACACCGTCTATCCGGCCGAGGCTCGCTTTGCCGACGAATCCTTTGCCAGGGCGGCGGCGGAACAATTCATCGAGCGCCTGTTAACCTGCGGAACGACCACCGCCATGGTGTTCGGCTCTCAGTTCTACGACGCAAACCTCGCACTATTCGAGGCGGCCGAACGATCCGGCATTCGCCTGATTGCCGGCATGACCTTGATGGACCGGAACGCACCGCCGATGCTGCTGCAAACGGCGGAACAGTCTGTCGATTCGATCGAAAAGCTCATCGGATTGTGCCGGCACGCCCCACGGCTCCACTATGCCGTTACGCCCAGGTTCGCGCTGTCGTGCTCACCCGAGTTGCTGGAGCTGTGCGGTTCGCTGCTGAGAAGCCACCCGGAAAGCTACCTCCAGACCCACATCAACGAAACGCGCGAAGAAATTGCCGCGGTGCGTACCGCATTCCCCCAAAGGCGGGACTACCTGGACGTTTACGATAGCTTCGGGCTCATCACCGAACGCACGGTGCTGGCGCACAGTATCTACACCACGGAACCGGAAATGGATCGGATGGCCGAGACGGACTGCACCGTGTGCCACTGCCCCACCAGCAATTCCTATCTCGGGAGCGGCTTGTTTCCGTTACGGCGACATTTACGGCGCGGCATTCGAGTGGCGCTGGGCACGGATATCGGTGCCGGTACGCAGTTCTCCGTGTGGCGGGAACTGTCCGAAACTTATAAAGTGCAACAGTTGCAGGACTTCTGCTTGGATGCCGGCCGGTTGCTCTATCTCGCGACCCTGGGCGGGGCAAAGGCACTCGGGCTTGAGAGTGAAGCGGGAAACTTCGAGCCGGGCAAGAGCGCCGATTTTTTCGTGCTCGATTACGAAGAAGACCAATACCTCGCTGCCCGACTAAGTCGCTGCGAAAACGCCGTAGAGCAGCTGTTCTCCCTATTGCAACTGGCGGATGAGCGGCACATAGCGTCGACCTACGTTCATGGGCATATGGCTGCATCCCGTAACGGATCGTAGCCGCAGGGTCACATTTTGGTAACCACGCTAAGGTAAGCTCATTTTTGACGTCCGAGACCGGATACGCAGAAGCATAGTAACTTTTCATCGCGACAGGTGCCCGTCATCCCCCGTCGCGGAACGGCTTTTCCGATGAAAGATACGTTCGATCAAAGCGCCCGCCGCCAAAATCATTCCTCCCATTCGAGCCCTGTCGGACCGATCTTGATCACGCTTGCCCATCGCGGGGCTCCCGGGCGAATCCGGGTCAAGGTTCGTGGACTCTATCGCTCGGAAATCATGAAGAAGGCGCTTGAAGAACTTCCGGCCAAGAGCCGGTGGCTCGACTCGGTCAGCGCCAATCCGCTTACCGGAAGCGCCTTGGTCCGGTTCAGACTGGATCTGCCGATTGCCCTCATCATCGACGAGCTCGAACTTTGTGCCCGTAGACACTGGAAAACCAATGCCGCGATCGGCGGACCCCGGACGAAAGTCGGACACCAGGGCACGAGGCACTCCAATGCGCTCAAGATCGGCTTTTGGAAAGCCCGGCGGGCTGCTTTTGGAAAACCGCCACTCCAAATCGTCGAGAATCCGGATTTAGAGGCCCCCTCCCGCAAGCGAGTCTGGCACGCAATCGAGGACGAAGAGGTGCTGACGGCCCTGGGGTCCGGACCGGACGGCTTGACCGGAAAGCTTGCCGCGGCGCGTCTTCTTCGTCACGGACCGAATACCTTGAGCCAGCAAAAACCCCGCTCGGCCATAGCGATGTTTGCGGGACAACTCATGAGTCCGCCGGTCGCGTTGCTCGGCGTGTCGGCGGTGATTTCCATCGCCACCGGAGGCGTCGCGGATGCTCTAGCCATCCTGAGCGTCGTGTTGATCAATGCCGGCATCGGCTATTTCACCGAAAGTGAAGCGGAAAAAATCATCGGTTCGCTGGCCAAGCTGACACCAACCCGGGCGCTTGCCATTCGGGATGGGGAGAAGACGGAAATAGCGGTCGAAAACGTCGTGCCCGGCGACATTCTGGTGCTCGAGCCGGGATCGTTTGTAGCGGCAGACGCACGTCTGATCGCCAGCAACCGGTTGACTGTCGACGAATCGGCGCTGACCGGCGAAAGCCTTCCTGTCGGCAAACACCACAACTATCTGGCTCCTGCGGACGCCCCTCTGGCCGATCGCAAGAATATGGTTCATCGCGGCACCGTCGTCACCGGCGGCAGCGGGACGGCCGTAGCGGTGTCGACCGGCCGCCACACCGAAATCGGCGTGATCCAATCCCTGGTTGGATCGGTCAAACCGCCGGAGACGCCGTTGCAGCGCCAATTGGACCGTATGGGCACCCAGCTCGCGCTGTTTTCGGGCGGTATCTGCGCGGCGATGTTCGGCCTCGGCCTGCTGCGCGGGTTCGCCTGGCTGCAAATGTTGAAGTCCTCGATATCTCTGGCCGTCGCGGCCGTTCCGGAAGGCTTGCCGGCGGTGGCGACCACCACCCTGGCCCTCGGCATACGGCGAATGCAGCGCCACCACGTGCTGGTCCGTCAGCTGCCCGCCGTGGAAAGCCTCGGTTCGGTGAGGACCCTTTGCCTCGATAAAACCGGCACGCTGACCGAGAACCGGATGCGGGCCGTCACGATCGAAATGCCTGCAATCTCCGTCACTCGCACGAACGGCAGGTTGCTGATGAACGGAGAATCGTTCGATCTGGCCGAGCAGAATGACCTCGAACGCCTGTTCCAGATCGTATGCCTGTGCAGCGAAGTCAAGCTGGTCGAAAACGGCAGCGGGCGCCAGCTCGACGGAACGCCGACCGAGTCGGCTTTGGTGGAGATCGCACTGGACGCGGGCGAGGACGTCAAGGCATTGCGGGCGCGGCATCCGCTCGTCAAGACGGTACATCGGGCGGAGGATCGTCCGTATATGGTCACCGTTCACAAGAACACTGATGGAAAACACTTGGTCGCGGTCAAGGGCAGTCCGACCGACGTGCTCGGGCTGTGCACGTACGGGCTCCGCGACGGCGAGTACGTAGAGCTTGACGAAACGCAGTGTGCGGCGATCATGACACAGAACGAAGGCTTGGCCGGGCGCGCGTTGAGGGTTCTGGGCGTCGCCTTCGGATATTCCGAAGATATTGGCACCGCATCCGTAAGCCAAAACCTGGTCTGGCTAGGATTGATAGGGATGGAAGACACGGTCCGCCCCGGGATGGCCGAACTCATGGCCAAATTCCATGGAGCCGGAATCAGTACCGTAATGATTACTGGCGATCAGAGCGCCACAGCCTTCTCCGTCGGCAAACGCTTGGGGCTGAACGGCGTTAAGGCTCTCGAAATCATCGACTCCACCAGCCTGGACAAACTCGACCCCGACCTGCTCGCGGGCATCGTGAATGATACGACAGTGTTCGCGCGGGTCAGCCCGGCGCACAAGCTCCGCATCGTCCAGGCGCTTCAAAAGGCCGGACACGTCGTAGCGATGACCGGCGACGGCGTCAACGACGGCCCTGCTTTAAAGGCAGCCGACGTGGGCGTGGCGCTTGGCGGTGGGGGCGCCGAGGTGGCGCGGTCCGTCGCCGACATCGTTCTGGAAGACGACAATCTGCACACCATGATCGCTGCCGTTGAGCAGGGACGAACGATTTACTTGAACATCCGAAAGAGCCTGCATTTCCTGCTTTCCAGCAACTTGAGCGAAGTCGAGATCATGCTGATCGGCACGGCGCTTGGTGCCGGCGAAGTGCTGAACCCGATCCAACTGCTGTGGATCAACCTATTGACCGACATCCTGCCCGGCCTCGGATTGGCGCTCGAGCCGCCCGAGCAGGACGTGCTGAAACAGGCGCCCCGCAGCCCAACCGAGCCAATCATCCGCCGCGCCGATGCCGCCAGATTGATGCGTGAATCACTGCTTCTCTCCGGCGGCGCCATGGCTGTTTACGGATATAGCGTTGCCCGGTATGGCTTGGGGCCAAAAGCGGGCACCGGCGCCTTTATGACTATCACGCTCGGTCAGTTGCTCCACGCCATCAGTTGCCGGTCCGAGCGCACCGGCGTGTTCGATAGGGAGAAACGGCCAACCAACCGGCTATTGAGTGCGGCTTTGTTCGGTTCAGCCGCTCTTCAAATCGGCGCGGCCTTTTTGCCTCCGTTGCGCAATTTGCTCCGACTTTCGCCCATCGGCGCCCTCGATTGGGTCGCGATCGGGGCCGGAGCAACCACGCCGTTTTTAATCAATGAGGGGATTAAACGGTTAAAAACCGACTCGCAACAAAAGGAGCGGCGATCATGAAAAAGAGCTTTTTGTTCACTTCGGAATCGGTGGCCGAAGGGCACCCCGATCGGTTATGCGACACCATCAGCGACGCGATTGTTGACCGGTTTCTCCAGCAGGATCCTTACTCTCATATCGTGACCGAATGCGCCTTGTCGAAAGGAATCGTGTTCGTCGCCGCCCGCTTTGCTTCGAAAGCGACCGTGGACATTCCGGATCTGGCGCGGCAAGTTGTCGGCGCGGTCGGTTATCGCAAGGAAGATTTCAACGCCGCCGAATGCACCGTGGTCACCAGCCTTATGGCGCAACCTCTCGATCAACGGTATGAATGGGACGAGCGGGAATTGACCGACAAGGAGCTCGACCGAATCACCGTCCGCAATCAAATCACTCAGTTCGGTTTCGCCTGCAATCAAACGACCGAGCTGATGCCGTTTCCGATTACCATGGCCAACCGCTTGGCCCGGCAACTGACCGTGGCGCGCGAGAACAAAACCGTTTCCTACTTATCGCCCGACTGTACCACGCAGGTCGGCGTGGAATTCGAAAGCGGCAGACCGAACAGGATTCACAGCATTACCCTGATCGCGGGGCCTCATGGGGGCGATCAAATCGACGCAGCCCAGCTTCGCGCCGATCTTCTCGACCACGTTATCAATCCCGCTTTTGCGAACGAATCGATTCGGCCGGACGATCAGACAGACATCTTCATCAATCCGCGCGGCACTTTCCCGAAAAGCGGCCCCGCCGCACACTCGGGCATGACCGGACGAAAGACAGCGAGTGATACCTACGGCGGTTACGCGCGGCATTCCGGATCGGCCTTGTCCGGCAAAGACCCCTGCCGTATCGACCGCGTCGGCGCCTATGCCGCACGCTACGCAGCCAAAAACGTTGTAGCGGCCGGGCTCGCCGACGAATGCGAAGTCCAGCTGAGCTACACGATCGGGCAGTCCAGGCCGGTCAGCATTCAAGTGTCGGCATTCGGTACCGGCAGCGTCGACGAAAATACGATCAAGAACAGACTCGAAGCATGCATCGATTTCCGGCTAGGAGCGATCATCCGGAAATTCGGACTTCGCTACTTGCCCGCGCAATACAAAGGGATGTTTTACCGGATGCTACCGGCACACGGCCACATGGGCGCGTCATTCACCGAACTGCCTTGGGAACGCATTGATATCGAGAGCAAGCTCCGCTGATCGGCATCAGACAAGCGCAGGCTTGTTCCCGCGCTTGACCCCGCGAGCACAATGCCCACCTATTTTCGGGTAAGATGTCGGCATACAACTGCCTAGTATCTTTTCCGACACCTATCCCCCACTACCGTTGATGATTCGCGCAGCCAACTTGGACGATCTGGACGCCCTCGTTCGGATCGAAGACCGATGTTTCGATACGGACCGTATTTCCCGGCGCAACTTCCGGTATCTCCTTACCAAGGCGAATGCGGCGACCCTCGTGGATGATCATGAAGGGGTGATTCGCGGATATTCGATGGTGCTATTCCATACCGGCACCTCGCTGGCGCGCCTGTATTCCTACGCGGTCGACCCGCCGTATCGCAGCCAGGGCATAGGCCGGACTCTGGTAATAGCCTCCGAAGAATTGGCCCTGGACCGCGAATGCGTGACCTTGCGGCTCGAAGTTCGGCGCGATAATCGACCTTCGATCAAACTGTTTGAAAATCTCGGCTATCGTTATCTGGAAAGCGTTCCCGACTACTACGAAGACCACGCCTCGGCCTTGCGGTTCGAGAAAATGCTGGCACCTCATTTGAATCCGGAACTGGCTCGGGTGCCGTATTACCAGCAGACTCTCGATTTCACCTGCGGTCCGGCATCCCTGATGATGGCCATGAAGACCCTGCAATCCGATGTAGAGCTGGACCGAAAACTCGAGTTGCGGCTATGGCGCGAATCGACCACTGTTTTCATGACCTCCGGGCACGGCGGGTGCGGGCCTTATGGACTCGCGCTTTCGGCGTTTCACCGCGGGTTCGATGTCGAGGTTTATGTCAATGATGAAGGCGCGCTTTTCATTACCTCGGTACGTGATCCAGAGAAACGGGTGGTGATGCAGGTCGTACAGGAGGATTTTTTGGATGAACTGAAAAGACTACCGGTCAAGATCGTGTATGCCGCCCTCAACTGCAATGAGTTGCAGGAAAAAATGGAGCAAGGCGGCATACCGGTTGTGCTGATCAGTTCCTATCGTCTTTATCAGGAAAAGTTTCCCCACTGGATCGTGGTGACAGGCTTCGACGAACATTATTTTTACGTGCACGATCCCTATGTCGATTATTCAGCCGGAAAGACAGCCACCGACTGCATCAACATGCCCATTCTCAAGACCGATTTTCAACGCATGGCCCGCTACGGAAAAACCGGACAAAAGTCTGTACTGATCCTTCGCAAATCAAAGTCGCGCCGGCGCCACTGATATGTCCGTCCACATTGTCGTTGTCGAGAGTCTAAAGGACTGGCAGCCGGACTATCCGCGCGTGCCCGTGGTTGCAGCCTGCGATTATTTATCGAAGGCCGAGTACCTGAAAACGAAGGATGTCCGCGTCATCAATTTGTGCCGCAGTTATCGTTACTTAAGCATGGGGTATTTTTGCTCTTTGCTGGCGGAGCCGCGCAGCCATCGGGTCATTCCAACCGTGAGAACCCTCACCAGCCTCAGCAGTAAATCCATTTACAGCCTTAACATCGAGGATCTCAACGGCATAATCCAGAAACGCTTCAAGAAGCGCGAGAGCAAAATCGATGAGACCTTCGAGCTTCCGATTTTTTTCGGTCGCTGCGAAGATCCGAATATGCAGGACCTTTCCCGGCAGATCTTCGATCTATTTCAATGTCCGTTGCTTAAAGTCGAGTTCCGCTATCAAGGCAAGTGGCATATAGACACCGTAAAGCCGATGCACCTCACGAGCTCGATGTGCGAACCGAACCGGCAACTTTTCATCGACGGACTGAACAGCTACCTCGCGAAACCATGGCGGAGGCCCCGCGCCAGGAGCACGTCGCGCTATGATCTGGCGGTGCTGCGTAATCCCGCCGAGAACATGCCGCCTTCCAATGCCGGCGCTTTGCAAAAGCTCGTCAAAGCCGGAAAAAAACAAGGGGTCGATGTCGAACTGATCGAGAAGAGAGATTACGAGCGCTTGGCGGAATACGACGCTCTATTTATTCGCGAAACCACCAATATTGATCACTACACCTATCGCTTCGCGAGAAAAGCGCAGATTGAAGGCATGGTGGTCATAGATGATCCCGATTCCATCCTGAAGTGCGCCAACAAGGTCTATTTGGCCGAACTAATGGACGCGCACCACATTCCCACACCGAAAAGCAAAATTCTCCAAAAGGGGCACGTCGAATCGATGAATGGCAACATCGGCTACCCCGTCGTCCTTAAGATCCCGGACGGCTCGTTTTCTCGGGGCGTATACAAAGCCGATGACGAGCGTGAATTTAGAACACTTTCGCAAAAACTGTTCAAGGAATCCGATCTGATCCTCGCCCAAGAATTCGTTTATACGTCGTTCGACTGGAGAGTGGGCATACTCAATGGACAACCCTTGTTCGCCTGCCAGTACTACATGTCTCGTGCGCATTGGCAAGTCGTCAGGCACCGGTCGTCCGGGAAGGCCGTAGAGGGAAACTTTCGGACTTTACCAATCGAAGAGACCCCTAGCGCTGTCGTCGATACCGCGCTGGCCATCGCCAAACTGATCGGGGACGGTCTTTACGGAGTCGATCTCAAACAAACCGAGAACGGTGTCTACGTGATCGAAATTAACGATAACCCGAACATCGATGCCGGCATCGAGGATCACGTCCTCGGTGACAGACTCTATCAAATCATCATCGGCGAATTCGTACGCCGCTTAGATATCCGTCGCGAGAGCCGCTGAGCGATACCCGGATTCAAGGCAATGGATAGCGAAATGGAGCTGGCGAGAGGATTCGAACCCCCGACCGGCTGATTACAAATCAGCTGCTCTACCGACTGAGCTACGCCAGCAATGGATATGGATAAAACGGCATAAATTATATCACTAGAAGCCGGAAAGGAGTTGAAGGTTGTCTTCAGTTCATTCTGGCTCTGTAGTGAGTAAAATTTAGGTAAATTACCGGCTGGTACATTTTCGGCGCTAGCGTGGGCATCATTCGGAAGCATTTAGCCGGTAACCGGCACAAGCGATGCGAAACCTATGACCCACCGAGATATAGGAACCTATAGTCTTAAGGGGAACACCCTGCCCTCATAATAATATAGAGGGATAATCAGCTGGGCCCAAATAAGCCACCTTCCGCGTCATAAGCTCTCTAGGCCGCACACAGCGCACCGAGATCCGAATTAATCTCCGATCTAAACAAAGAAAAAAGCCCTCCTTCAGAGAAGGAGGGCTTTTCAGTGCCGACCGTCGGTCGTAAAGCCTTGAGGGCGCCGGGACCCGGCGCCCCCTTGGTCTTACATGAAGGACGGGATCAGCGGAGCGTCGATCTGGGTGACCTGACGGCCGCCCGCATCGTCAAAGAAGAACAACAGACCGGCAAAGCGGCTGTC
>Ga0268294_1028_pt1 | contig 123331 bp, 137 predicted proteins | sample MetS3V5B_FD_191342 | JGI IMG/M metagenome (GOLD analysis project Ga0268294, IMG submission 191342) | Soil microbial communities from Anza Borrego Desert, Southern California, United States - Methylocaldum S3-V5B | ecosystem: Environmental > Terrestrial > Soil > Desert | place: USA: California...
TGAAGCCCGAAGGGCCACGGCAGCGAGAAATCAAATCCGCCGAACCAGAATAAGCAAACCCAGGCGCCAGGCCGGGAGAACTACGGGCCTGACGACCTCAACTGCTCCAACCGCCCGGTGCGGACCCCCATGCCGGGTGGTGTGGGAGGGGCGGAGCCAATAGGCTCCCCCCTATCCCGATTGAAGAAATATTCAACCATATGGTTGACTGTTTGAATTCTCATCTCTATATTCAACTTTATGGTTGAATTATACGCACCCCAACTCGACAATGTCTTTCATGCCCTCGGCGATGCGACGCGCCGGCATATGCTTCGCGACCTGGCGGGTGGAGAGCGAACGGTAAGCCAGCTGGCGGAGCCCTTTGCGATCTCGCTCGCGGCTGCCTCCAAGCACATCAAGGCGCTGGAAAATGCCGGGCTGATCCGCCGTGAGGTGCGCGGCCGCACCCATATCTGCCGCCTTGCCCCCGGGCCGCTCGCCAGCGCCCACGAATGGCTGAGCTTCTACGAGCGGTTCTGGAACAACAGGCTGGACGAACTCGAAAGACTTCTCCGCGAGGAGGATGCAGCAAGACCCAAGAAAACCGAAAGAGGAGACGAGACATGAATGACATTGCAGCCATCAGTGCCTATGGCGTGGTAACCGAGCCCGCCACCATCAGGATCGAGCGCCTGCTCCCCAGTTCGATAGACCGGGTATGGGCTTACCTTACGCAAAGCGAACTGCGCCGCCGCTGGCTGGCCTCAGGCGACATGGAGATGAAGGCGGGCTCCTCCTTCGAACTCGTTTGGCGCAACGACGAACTGACCGATCCGCCCGGTAGCCGGCCCGAAGGTTTTCCCGAGGAGCACCGGATGCAGAGCCGTATCACAGAGCTCGACCCGCCCCGCAAGATGACCTTCACCTGGGGAGAGCGTGGCGAGGTCTCCTTCGAACTGGAGGCCATGGGCGGTGAGGTCCTGCTGACCGTCACGCACCGACGCATCTCCGACCGCGCGAATATGCTGATGATCGGCGCGGGCTGGCATATGCATCTGGACGTCCTCGCTGCCCGGCTGACGGGTACCAAGACGGAGCCCTTCTGGGATGGCTGGGAGCGCCTCAAGAAGGAATACGAGCCCCTGATCTCGGCCTGAGCAGTTTCGATGACGGAGGTTCCGTCGGCTTTTGCCGGCGGAGCCAAAGATGCGACGGATTTCGCATTGCCTCAACCCCGGTAGATTGCCTCCAGCCTGGCCAGATCGGCGATCTTCAACTCGACGGGATCCATGCCGTCGCGAAGAGGCTTGAACCAAGCGGATGCCTCCTGGACCCTTTTTCCGTGCGGCTCCGGATAGCCGCCCAACCCCAGCACCCATTGACGAACGATCTCCCGCTCCATCCGGCCGGCGGCGTAGCGATCATGAACCGCCTTGGCCGAGTTGGTCAGGTCTTCGACCTTTTTCATCAATGCACCGACGGATCGGTCGCGGTTTCGTCGAAGAAGGACCGGATACCGTCGCGCTCCACCGTTGCGAGGAATTCATCGAAAGCCTCGCGGTCCGTGGCGAAAGGCTCGTCCCACGAGGTTACGTCTTCCTCTTCGGTGATCACCTCGAGGATCCAGTCGCCTTTGCCGCCTGCGGGGCGGAAGATGTCGACAAGCACGGTGATGCCGTCCTCGGTAAATTCGCCGGCAAGTTCGGAATGTTCGGTTTTGGGGGCCTTGGGCATGGTGATGTCGGCTCTCATGAGACGTCGCGGGGTTGGTTCGGTCGTCACGACCGGGTTTCTGGACGTCAATACACCGCTTCCCGCGCGGACTCCACAGTGATGATGACGACCGACCGCCTTGGTCGCACCAGCGCTTAAAGCCGCTTGATTGGCAAAGGGGCAGGCCTATTTCCCGCTCATGGATACACCGACCCCTCAGCCAGAAACCACCTTCCCAAATTTCAGCTCGCTGAGGCTTGGACTGCAGCGCCTGGAGCGGGGCCGAGATTACTGGGCTCTGCGCTGGCAGGCGCTCCTGGCATTCATCGATCTCAGCATCCTCGCCTTTTTTCTTCTCGGACCCTATCTGAGGACCGGGGCTTCCTACCTGATCATCGATTATGCGATAGCGGTATGGATCGCCGCCGAGCTTGTGGCGCGGGCCCTTGCTGCCCCGTCCTTCCGGACATTTTTCAGAAGACCGATGACGTGGATCGACGCGGTCATCCTCGCGACGCTGCTGTTTCCCGAGACCCTGTTCAACTTCGCCTTCCTCAGAGTAATGCGCCTGTGGGCGATCGGCAAAAGCCCGCTCCTGCGCGAAGGCCTGCGCTGGGCCGGCTGGGGGCATCTTCAGGACGTGGTCCGCGCCGCGCTCAATTTCCTCGTCTTCCTGTTTATGGTCACGGGCTTTGTCTATACCACCTTCTTCTACCGGGAGGAGGGCGGCGAGGGTTTCGTCGATGCCCTCTATTTCACCGTGGCGACCATCACCACCACGGGCTTCGGCGATATCACGCTGCCCGGCACCGCCGGCAAGCTGACATCCGTCATCACCATGATCATCGGCATCTCCCTTTTCGTCAGGCTCGCCCAAGCGGTGGTGCGGCCGTACAAGGTGCAATTTCCCTGTCCTCAATGCGGACTGCAGCGGCACGATACCGACGCCGTACACTGCAAGGCCTGCGGCCACCTTCTCAACATCCCCGACGAAGGCGTCTAGCTTGAGAACTCTCAATTTGGCACCAGCGGAGGCGGCAAGCTCTCACACATGATCACCTCCGTGTGAATCTCGCCGTTCGGCCATATTCCCGCGAAGGATACTGCTCTAGTTTGCGGCATGTTCACACGTCGCGCCGCCTTGATATCCGTCCCTTTCGCGCTTTCCGCTGCCCGCGGCTTTGCCCAGACTGCGTCGCAACTGCCGGTGCCTCAGCCCCCGGTCACCTTGAACACGGTCTTCGAAGGGGCGGCGGAACTAGAACCGCTGAAGGTCGTGCTCGTCTCCCGGAATGGAGCGATGCTCGCCGAGCGGGCGTTCAACGGCCATTCTCTCGATGCCTCGACCAACATCAAGTCGGCTTCGAAATCGGTCGTTTCCTGCCTCGTCGGCATCGCGATCGACAAGCGGCTCCTGGAAGGGCCGGCCCAGAAGATCGCGCCGATCCTGAAGGCTGACCTGCCGGCCAATCCCGATCCGCGCATCCACGACATCACCATCGGCAATCTGCTGTCCATGCAGGCGGGGCTCAGTCGAATGTCCGGGCCGAACTACGGACGCTGGATCGCCAGCCGCAACTGGGTGCGCTTTGCGCTCTCCGAACCGTTCGACGGAGAACCTGGCGGATCGATGCTGTATTCGACGGCCTCGACGCATCTGCTGTCTGCGATCCTCACGCGGGTCGGCAGAAAGCCGACGCTTGCGCTGGCACGCGAGTGGCTGGCGCCGGTGGACGGCTTTCGCATCGGTTCCTGGGAGCGCGATCCGCAGGGCATCTATCTCGGCGGCAACCAGATGGCCATGACCGCCCGTTCCCTACTTGCTTTCGGAGAACTCTACCGGAACGGAGGGAAGACAAAGGATGGAAGGCAGATCGTTTCGAAGGGCTGGATCGATCAGTCCTGGACGCCCCGCACCAATTCCCGCTTTTCCGGCGACGGTTACGGTTACGGCTGGTTCCTCCGGACGATCGGCGGCGAGGAGGTCAAGTTCGGTTGGGGATATGGCGGCCAGATGGTTTATGTCGTCCCATCGCTCGGTCTGACCGTCGTCATGACCTCCGCAGACACCGGACCGTCTGCCCGCAGCGGCTATCGCGACGACTTGCATGACATGCTCGCCGAGATCATCGGCGTCGTGCGGCAAGCGTGAGCGGGGACGTTCTGCGGCAGTATGCCAAAAATAGCCATGCGAATTCAATGTCCCTCTGCGTGATTCCTCCCCGCCTCATCCACGGTCCAAACAAGGACGCTACTCTGTCGGCGTCATCGGACAGGGAGCCGGGTTCGCGAACCGGTCTGTCACGGAAGCAATCCGGCGTCCGGTGATGGTCGTAAAGGCAGGGGAAACGCCGTCAGGGCGCCAGCCCCCGGAAGATGTTTCGGAATTTGGACCCTCCGGAACCGCTCTTCGGGAAAAGCCGGAACGGTCGGGCAGGCGGAAAAGCCTGACACGCACACCACCCCACATTCACTGCCTGCCCATATCCCATTTGGATCAGGCCGTGGCGGAGGTTCCTCCGCCGCGGGTTTCCGTGTTGTTTAAGCTGAAATGTCGATCACGCCGCAATCGCCCGCTTCCGACGAGAACGCGAGAAGCTTGCCGTTGGCGCTCCAGCCCATGCCGGTGATGGCGCCTTTGCCGGGACGGCGCAACAGCGCTTCCTTCGAATCAGCGATCCTGACCCCCAGGATCATCCCGTCGACGAAACCGATCGCCAGCACTTCCTCAGCAGGATGGAAAGCTACCTGCGTCACCATGATGTTTGCGCGAGTGCCGAGTTCGAGCGGCGCCTTGCCCATCGGCCCGTCCTTCGAGGAGAACGGCCAGACGATCGCAGCCGGCGCGCCGGACGAGGCGAGCCACTTGCCTTTCGGCGACCACGAAAGCGATTTCACCTTGGCGGGATAGCCGGTCATCCGCATATGCCGGTTCTCTCCCGGCTTGCCGTCGAGCTTCCAGCCGTGCAGGGCGTTTTCCTGCATGGTGGTGACGAGGAAACGGCCGTCGGGAGAGAAGGTGACGCCGGTATGCGCGCCTTTCCATTCCAGGTCGACCGGATCGCCGGACGTTGCCACCCAGTGCAGCGTGACGCCATTATAGCGGGCGGCGGCGATGCGCAGTCCCTTGGTGGCGAAGGCGAGCGCCTCGACGCTGCGCTCTTCGGTGAATTCCTTCAGCGTGCCATCGTTCTGCTTCACGAAGCTCGATTTGCCATGTGCATAGGCAACTGCGTTCTGCGGTCCGCCGGCAACGACGCTGATCCATTTGCGCGGCGCCTCGGCGACGACCGTCGCTGTGCCGTCGCCGGCGATGCGGCAGACCTTGCCGTCCTCGCCCCCGGTCAGCAAGGTCGTGCTGAACGGGTCGCGGATGCAGGTGAGCAGGCCCTGATGGGCTTCGGCGACTTTCTCGCCGCCGTCGAGCCTGTGGATTGTGCCGGCGGCTGTGGCGAAGAATGGAACGTCGCCGAGGAAATGCGCGGCGACGACATGGCCTTCGAGATCAAGCGGTGCGACTGTCGGCATTACGCAGCAACGGCCTCGCAAGCCCTGAAGCTCTTCTCGATCTTGTCGACATCGAGATCCCGGCCGATGAAGACGAGGCGGGATTCGCGCTTCTCGCCATCCTTCCAGGGACGCTGGTGGTCGCCCTCGACGATCATGTGGACCCCCTGCACGACGTAGCGTTCCTCGTCGCCCTTGAACGCGATGATGCCCTTCAGGCGCAGGATGTTCGGGCCGTCGGTCTGGGTGATCTTCTGGATCCAGGGGAAGAACCGTTCCGGGTTCATCTCGCCGCCGCGCAGCGAGATCGACTTCACGGTCACGTCATGGATCGGCGACATCTCGCCGTGGTGATGGTGGTGGTGATCATGGTCGTGGTCATGGTGATGATGATCATGGTCATGATGGTCGTGCGCGTGGTGGTGATGGTCATGCCCATGATCGTGATCGCAGTCCGGACCGCAGACATGGTCGTCGTGGCCGTGCTCCAGGAAATGCGGATCGTTTTCGAGCGCACGTTCCAGGTTGAAGGCGCCCTGGTCGAGCACGCGGGCAAGATCGACGCCGGAGCGGCTCGTCTTGTAGACGCGGGCGGTCGGGTTGATGGCGCGCACCACGTCTTCGATGACGGCCAGCTCTTCCGGTGTCACAAGGTCGGTCTTGTTGATGACGACGACGTCTGCAAACGCAATCTGATCTTCTGCCTCGCGGGAATCCTTGAGCCGCAGCGGCAGGTGCTTGGCGTCGACCAGGGCGACGACCGCATCGAGCTCGGTCTTGGCGCGCACGTCGTCATCCATGAAGAAGGTCTGTGCGACCGGCACCGGATCGGCAAGGCCGGTGGTCTCGACGATGATGCCGTCGAAGCGGCCGGGGCGGCGCATCAGTCCTTCGACGACGCGGATCAGATCACCGCGCACCGTGCAGCAGACGCAGCCGTTGTTCATTTCGTAGATCTCTTCGTCCGACTCGACGATCAGGTCGTTGTCGATGCCGATCTCGCCGAATTCGTTGACGATGACCGCATATTTCTTGCCGTGGCTTTCGGATAGGATGCGGTTCAAAAGCGTCGTCTTGCCCGCGCCGAGATAACCGGTGAGCACGGTAACGGGAACAGGCTTCTGGGTGGCTGTGTCGGTCATGGAAACCTCGATGGGTTATATACGCCCGCAGGCGCGGTATTGGTCCGCCTCATATAAGGGCAAGCCGGGACGAGTTCAAAGGGTTTTGAATGTTATAAGATCACGTTGTCCTCAGGGCAGCGTATCGGCGTCTGTATCCTTCAAAAGCTGGTCGAGTGTCAGGAGCGGCTGCTCCATTACCCGGGCGTATGCGTAGTGGAAACAGTCGAAATTACTGAGATAACGGCGGCCGATGCCGTGTCTCTCCGCAACGGCAACGGCGTAGTGCAGGAGTTCGCGGGGTGATCCGCTTTCACGAATATCTATACCACGGGCGTCCAGCCACTCTACAACCGCGCCTTCCGCTTCGCCGTAAAGGCAATCGAGCTGGTCCGGCCGCGACAGGACGATGATGGCTTCCCACGCCGCCAGCGGTGAGGTGAAGGGAGCGTCATCCCTTAAAAGAGCTGTTTCATAGGCTTCGGCGGTGTCTTCGCCAGCCATCATGGAGACGATCGCACAGGCATCGACGAACATCAGGCACTACCGATATCATGATCCAGATCATGATAGGCGTCGGAGGACAGTGGCCGACGGTCTGGTTTGAAGGAGAGACCGCGCTTTGTCAGGATTCGTCGCGCCGTTTCACGGGGTGTTTCCTGCCGGATGCGCTTGTCGATGGTTTCCTTCAGAGCGGAAATAACCGCATCGGTGATCGTGGTGCCGTCGATGCGTGCCAATTCTCGTGCCAGCACATCTGCCTCTTCATTCCGGATATTCAACGTCATCGATGCATCCCTCTGTGTAGCCCATTGTGCCAGACTGTGTAGCTTTCCGCTACTTCAATATCTCCAGATCGAACCGCGTCACGTCCTCCAGCAACTCAATGATGCCTTTCACCGCATGGGCGATGAGCTGCTCGCCTCTTTCGGCGGTCGCGGCGGCGGCATTGCCGGCGACGCCCTTGGGGTTGAGGTCGGACATCTTCCAGCCGAAGGCATGCGGCCCGTAGGCGCGCAGGTGCCGGAATTTCCGCGCATAGTCCGACTGGCGGGAACCGAAGTTTTCGGCCTTCGCCATGTTCACCCGGTCCGGATAAAGCGCCAGCATGATCGAGGTTTCGATATCGCCGCCGTGGATATCGAGCGACGTTTCCTCCGGCGAGATCCATCCCTCGGGTTGGCCGAAGCGCGTCCAGCTCGTCGCCACCGCCAGCATGTCGAACCGTATCCGCGCTTCGGTGGCGACGATGGTCAGCAATGGCGAATTGCCGCCATGGGCGTTGAGGAGCACCAGCTTGCGGATGCCCTTTTCATGCAGTTCCTCGGTTATGCCGAGCCACCGGTTCACGGCTTCGTCGAAACCAAGGGTCTTTGTGCCGGCCACATCCATGTGCTCAACCGAATAACCGATCGGTTCTGCAGGCAGGAAGGTCACCGGCAGGCCGGCGGGCAGGGCAGGGATCAACCGGGCAACCAGCCCCTCGGCGATCAGGGTATCGGTTTCGAAGGGCAGGTGCGGTCCGTGCTGTTCGTGCGCGCCAAGCGGCAGGACGGCAATCCAGTCACGCCTTTCTGTGGACGCAAGCGTCGGATCATTGTCATGATAGTGCGGCAGCGGGTGCGGCATCTGGCGGTCAACTCTCCGTTTCGGTATGGATAGCGCGATACCGATATAAAGATAAATCCGAAAGGACAAAGCGGGCGGATCCGATGAGCAAGAAGAAGGGTGACAAGAAGGCCAAGTCGGGCAAGAAAAAGGACGCAGGCAGTCTTTGTGCGGCCGAGCTTGCTCCGGCCATCACGCAGGTCGCCCGCGCCATGCGCATCGTGCTGGGGCGCAACCTCCTGGAAACCGGCCTTTATGCCGGACAGGACGGCGTCGTCATGGCATTGGCGGAAGAAGACGGGCTGACGCCCGGCCAGCTCGCAGTCAGGCTCGGCGTCAAGGCGCCGACCATCACCCGCACGATCGGCCGCATGGAGGCGCAGGGGTTTGTGGAACGCCGTCCGGACGAGACCGACGGCCGCCTCACCAAGGTCCACCTGACAGAAACCGGCCGGCAGACGGTCGATCAGATCGGCCACTCGGTCGCCGATTGCGGGTCGCTCGCGGCGGGCGGCCTGTCCGACAAGGAGGTCCGCACGCTTCTCAAGCTGTTGCGCGCCGTCGAACACAATCTCCAGCCGGCGCTTTCCGACGAGTAAGCACTCCTCCTCTTGTCGCTGCGGATTAAATTGTTTATTTAAACTTTAATTCGAGCATCGGGAGGCGATGCCGGCCGGCGCGGGCGGGGGGACATGGCGCAGAAAGTCAAGTTGTCGACGATTGCCGAGAGTCTCGGTCTTTCCACTGCCACCATTTCTCTTGCGCTTCGCGACAGTCCGCTCGTTGCGGCCGATACCCGCGAGAAGATCAAGGAACAGGCCCGGGCGCTGGGCTATATCTACAACCGCCGCGCCGCCAGCCTCCGCACCTCGCGTTCGGGCATCATCGGCGTCGTCGTGCACGACATCATGAACCCGTTCTACGGGGAAATCCTGAAGGCGATCGAAAGCGAACTGGACCGCAGCCGCCATACCTTCATCCTCTCGAACCATTATGATTCGGTCGAAAAGCAGCGGACTTTCATCGAAACCCTGCTGCAGCTCGGCGGCGACGGAGTGATCATGTCTCCGGCGATCGGCACGCCGGTGGAGGACGTGAAGCTCTGCGAGCAGAACGGCATGCCGGCCATCCTCGTTGCCCGCTCGATGGAGGGCGTGGACCTTCCGACCTATCGCGGCGACGACAGCTACGGCATCTCGCTTGCCACCAATCACCTGATCGGGCTCGGCCACCGCGTCATCGCCATGATCGGCGGCACGGATCAGACCTCGACCGGCCGCGACCGCTATCAGGGTTATGTCAATGCCTTGCGAAAGGCGGAAATCGAGGTCGATCCGAACCTGCGCATTCCGGGCCCCCGCTCCAAGCAGGGCGGGTTCGAGGCGGCTGTCAATTTCCTGTCGCTGCCGCAGAAGCCGACGGCTGCGGTGTGCTGGAACGATCTCGTCGCAATCGGCCTGATGAACGGCATCGCCCGCGCAGGCTTTGTGCCCGGCCAGGATATTTCCGTCACCGGCTACGACGATCTGGAGGAGGCCTCGATCGCGACGCCGGCTCTGACGACGGTCTCGAACGGCCAGGCCGATGTCGGCCGGCTTGCGGCGCGGGCGCTGCTCGACCGGCTGGCTGGCAGCCACGAGCCGGACGGCCTTCACCTCATCAAGCCGGAAATGCGCATTCGCCAGTCGACGGGCATCTACAAGCCGCGGACGCATTGAGGCGGGGCGCTTTACGTCACAAGCGCCGTTGTTGACGGTTCAGGCGGCCACGTCGGCCAGGGTTTTGCGGGCCGCATAGGCGCGCACCGCCTCGCCGAAGGCATGGAAGAGGGCGCGCGACGGTGCGTCGGTTTCAGCCCAATATTCCGGATGCCACTGTACGCCGACGGCAAAGTTCTTGGCGTCGATCACCGAAACGGCCTCGATCGTGCCGTCTTCGGCGGTCGCCTCCACCTTCAGCCGCGGAGCGGTTTCGGCAATCGCCTGCCGGTGCAGCGAGTTCACCTGCACGGCACCCGACAGACCGAGATAGCGGGCGATGCAGGAGCCGTCCTGGACGAAAACCGGCTGGCGGATCGCATACATGCCGTCCCGTTCGGTCACCGGCGGCTTGCGATGGTCCCAGATGCCGGGGGTTTCGTGGATTTCGCTGGCAAGCGTGCCGCCAAGCGCAACGTTCAGTTCCTGGATGCCGCGGCAGATGGCCAGCAATGGAATGCCCCGGTCGATCGCCCGCCGGATTAGCGGAAGCGACGTGGCGTCACGGGCCGGATCGAATGGCCCGTCGCTTTCGGCGGCTTCTTTTCCGTAGAGCGAGGGATGGACGTTTGTGGCGGAGCCTGAGACCAGTACGCCGTCGACCCGGTCGAGGATCGCGTCTGTATCGTTGCCTTCCTCGAAGGCCGGAATGATGAAGCTCATCACCTCCGCGACCTTGAGCGCTGCCTGGACATATTGGTTGGGCGTTGCATGCCAGACCGCTCCATCCAGTTCACGGATATCGGCAGGCAATGCGACGATCGGTTTCGGCATCGGTATCTCCGGAGGGCATGCGAACTGCTTTTCGTCGATGTGACGCCGGAAGGTGCCGCAAGTCAAGTTCCGGCTCCGCCACACGCATTTGCCTTGCACAAAGAATAAGCATTGCGCCATTGAAATCTTTTATGAATCTCGTTTGAGCAGAACACGACGAAAGTCTAAGAACGAAAGACTATCGGCGTTAAGGAATATCCGCGGCGGCGCTTGCAACCCACTGGCCAACATGTTTACTTCGATCCAGGACCGGGGGAGTGGGAACGGAAACCCTGCGGTTTGTCTCTATGGGAGGTATTTAATGGATCGTCGTTCATTCTTCAAAAAAGCAGCTGTGACGGGTGCCGGCGCCGCCGCCGCAACGGTGCTTGCCGCTCCGGCCATCGCGCAAACGAACCCGAAGATCACCTGGCGTCTGACGTCTTCGTTTCCGAAGTCGCTCGACACCATCTATGGCGGCGCGGAAGACATCGCCAAGCATGTCGCCGCCGCAACAGACGGTAATTTCACCATTCAGCCTTTTGCCGCAGGCGAAATCGTGCCCGGCCTGCAGGCCGCCGATGCCGTCAGCGCCGGAACGGTCGAGATGTGCCACACCTGCTCCTATTATTACGTGGGCAAGGATCCGACCTTCGCGATCGGCACCGCAATTCCGTTCGGCCTCAATGCCCGCCTGACGAACTCCTGGTTCTATGAAGGCAACGGCAACAAGCTGCTCAACGAGTTCTATGCCAAGCATGGCCTCTACGGCATGATCGCCGGCAATACCGGCGCCCAGATGGGCGGCTGGTTCCGCAAGGAAATCAACACCGTCGACGACTTCAAGGGCGTCAAGATGCGCATCGCCGGCCTGGCAGGCCGGGTTGTCGAGAAGCTCGGCGTCGTGCCTCAGCAGATCGCCGGCGGCGACATCTATCCGGCGCTCGAAAAGGGCACGATCGACGCGGCCGAATGGGTCGGTCCTTATGACGACCACAAGCTCGGCTTCTACAAAGTCGCAAAATTCTATTATTATCCGGCCTTCTGGGAAGGCGGTCCGGTCATTCACGCCTTCATGAACCTCGACAAGTGGAACTCGCTGCCGAAGGCCTATCAGGCGGCGCTGACCGATGCCTGCGCGTTTGCCAATACCAGCATGATGGCGAAATACGACGCCAAGAACCCGACAGCGATCAAGCAGATCGTTTCGCAGGGCACGACCCTGCGTCCGTTCAGCCAGGAAATCCTCGAGGCCTGCTACAACGCTTCTCAGGAAGTCTACAAGGACGTCTCGTCCAAGAACGCCGACTTCAAGAAGATCTACGACGACCAGGTGGCCTTCAAGAAGGAAGGTTATCTCTGGATGCAGCTGTCGGAGTATACCTTCGACACGTTCATGATGATCCAGCAGCGTAACGGCAAGCTCTGATCACCCGCATTGAGGCGTGGCTTCAACAGACCCCGGATCCACAAGGTCCGGGGTTTTTCTTTGCAAGGATTCCGTCGGACGCGGCAGGTTGTGTCCCCTCGACAACTACACCTGTTCCCCTATGATCGCGATGTTTGGGGGCTAAAGCAGCACGTTCCGTGGCCAGCCGGGGCATCGGTGAAGACGGGCTTCACCGACTTAGGCAAAAGCCTTGCCCTCGAACCGGAGGTAGTGCGATGTGGCGAAAACCACTGATCATTACATTGTTGGTTAGGAAAAATCGGACGAGCTGGTCAATCTCCGTCCGATTTCAGTTCTTAGCCTAGCAACAAAGGGAGGGCAGAGCGCCAACTCTGCCCTCCACTCCGAAATATAACCTCCCGTCAGCCCAGTGACAAGAGAAGCCACCCTTACGGATTGATCTTGGGCGGCTGACTGAGGTCGGGCGCTCCGGCCGGGGGCGGATTGGCAGCCGGCGGCGCCGGTTGCGCGGGCTGTCCGCCAGCGGGGGCCTGGGGCTGCTGCCCACCAAGATCAAGCGGCGGGAGACCCAGCGAAGGGGCCGCCGGCGCGCTGCCCGAAGGCGCCGTCTGAGACGAGCCTCCGAAGTCCAGCGGAGGGAGGCCCATGGATGGGGGCGAGCTTCCACTGCTGCCGGGATTGCCGAGGGGCGGCAGACCGAGTGGCGGGGGACTGGTACCGCCCTGGTTGCCGCCAAAGCCGGGGATCTCGATCTTGATGTCGTCCGGATTCACCCCCTGGTGGTCGGTCTTATAGACCATTACAAGGCCCGGAAAGGCGATGACGACCAGGATCATCAGGAACTGGATGACGATATAGGGGAAGACGCCCTTATAGATTTCGGTCGTCCTGACACCGGCCATGGACCTGCCCGTTACCTTGTCGACCCAAGCCCCTGCCGGCGCGATGGAGCGCAGGAAGAAGAGCGAGAAGCCGAACGGCGGCGTCAGGAAGGAGGTCTGAAGGTTGATGCCGAGAATGATGCCGAACCAGACGAGGTCGATCCCGAGCTTGTCCGCGACCGGGGCAAGCAGCGGAACCATGATGAAAGCGATTTCGAAGAAATCGAGGAAGCAGCCGAGGATGAAGACGATGATCGTCACCACGATGAGGAAGCCGTATTCGCCGCCCGGCAGAGCCAGCAGCAGTTCCTCGATCCAGACGTTGCCGTTGATGCCGTAGAAGGTCAGGCCGAAAACGCGGGCCCCGATCAGGATCATCATGACGAAGGCGGAAAGCTTCGTGGTGGCATCAAGCGCGCTCTTGATCGACGAAAAGGTCAGCCGTCCCTTCGCAAGAGCGAGGAGCAGAGCGCCCGTCGCCCCCATCGCGCCGCCTTCGGTGGGTGTTGCGATGCCGAGAAAGATGGTTCCGAGCACCAGGAATATCAGTGCAAGCGGAGGGATGAGAACAATGATCACCTGCTCGGCCAGCCGGGAGATGATCTTCTTTTCCACCCGGCTGTTTGTCAGGGCCACGACGTAAGCGACGATAACCGCGAATGCCAGCGCGGCTACCAGACGCCATTCCGGACTTTGAACGCCCGTGAACAGGACGTGGAGCCCGAGGTAATAGAGGCCTACCGATATCGCGATCATGACTAGGAGAGAGGTCACGCCGTTGCCCAGAGTGCGGGCCTCGAGCGGAAGGGCGGGCGCCCATTCCGGCTTCACCATGGAGACGACGAAGACGTAGACGCAGTAGCTCGCGACGATCAGCATCGCCGGATAGAGAGCGCCGACATACATGTCGCCGACCGAACGGCCGAGCTGGTCGGCCATGACGATCAGCACCAGGGACGGCGGCACGATCTGGGCTAGCGTTCCCGATGCCGCAATCGTGCCGGACACAAACGGACGATTGTAGCCGTAACGCAGCATGATAGGCAGGGAAATCAATCCCATCGCCATGACGGAGGCGGCCACGACGCCTGTGGTGGCGCCCAGCAGCGCGCCCACCAGGATGACCGCATAGGCGAGGCCGCCCCGGATCGGGCCGAAAAGCTGGCCGACGGTGTCCAGCAAGTCTTCCGCCATGCGGGACCGCTCGAGAATGATGCCCATGAAGGTGAAGAAGGGGATCGCCAGCAGGGTATCGTTGTACATGATCCCGTAGATGCGTTCCGGGTGGCTCTGTAGGAGCGGCCAGAAAAGCCGGATTTCCGGGGAAATATGCGAGAGTTCGACGCCTACGACAAAGTAGATGAGGCCGCCGGCGGCAAGCGTGAAGGCGACCGGATAACCCAGCAGCAGCATCAGCATTACGCTGGAGAACATCACCAGCGGCAGATTATGCGCAATAAAATCAATCATTTCAGACCTCGGAGGCGGCTGGCGGCATTTCGCCGGCGGTATCTTCGCGCGGATCTTCGATCCGGCCGGTCACAACGGCGAACCGCTTGATGATTTCCGAGAAGGCCTGAAGCAGAAGCAGGGCAAATCCCAGGAGAACGACAAGCTTGGCCGGCCAAATAGTGAGCCCGCCGGCGTTCGAGGATATTTCACCCGAGCGATACGAGAGCCAGAACCAGGGCCAGGCGAGCCAGGTCATCAACCCGGCAAACGGCACGAGAAAGATGGTGTGAAGCACGAGATCGATGATGTCGCGCGTTTTCTTCGACCAGGTCGCGGAAAAGATGTCGATGCGGACGTGCTCGTTTTTGAGCAGAGCATAAGCCGCAGCCAGCATGAAAACCGTGCCAAAAAGATACCACTGAACCTCTAGCCAGGCATTGGACGAGATGTCCATCGCCTTGCGGAGCACGGCGTTACCTGCGCTGATGAGAACAGCGGCCAGAAGTAGCCATGAAACCGATTTGCCGACGGCCGTCGTGACGGCGTCGATCAGTCGGCTGAGTGCAAGCAGTGCAGCCATTTTTCCCCTCCTCTCGGACCAATTTTGGATCGTTGTCCGGTCCTGAGATCTATAGATCAAGATATCGCGGAAAAGCCAATCGTCGGCGCCCGCAGGGCGCGAGCTGTATTCAGTGGCAACGCAAAAATCAATTGTCCAGGAGCCACAGAAGCCTGAAAACCACGGCTATCTCACTTGTTTCTCATGTTTGTCGCAACAAGGCGCGAAGACGCGCGACGCAAGCCCATGGCCGGACAAGAGGTGCCGAGCGTTCCCAATGCTGCGACTTTTATATTTCCGCGTCAGAATTTGTAGAGCACACCTGCCGGAAAGCGGTGTAGAATGTGATGCGAGCGGCGGGAACAATGAAATATTAAAGGGTTTTCCGCACGGTCCCTCGGACGCAAAGGGATGAGCCCGATGAGAGAGATCGAAGCGGAGAGGTTGTCGACGGATGTTTTCCTGTCGTTCGTCGCTTCGCTGTTTGGAAACCGTGGAACACTCTGGACGGGCGTGATCGTCCATGTCCTCTGGTGCCTGTTCGTCTTTTATTTCAACGGCTCCGAGCTCTTTCTCCTGTTTGCCGGCTGTTTCGTTGCGGTTTTTACCTACCGCATGTACTGGTTTTACCGGTTCGATCAGGTGGATAAGCAAACGCTCAAGCATGATGAGATCGTCAGCTGGGAACGTCAATACGTCATCGGCGCTTTTTTGACCGCTCTGCTTCTCGGCCTCGCCAGCGGTTATGCCCTGCTGGTCTTGCAGGACCCGTTCGTCAGCATCGCCTCGGTTGCGATCGCGCTGGGTTCGATGATGTCGGTAATCGGCCGCAACTACGGCTCGCGGGCCGCGGTCGATCTCCAGATGATCGGCTGCTGCGGGCCGATCCTGATCGCCTGCCTGTTCACCGGCGATCTCCATCTTTCGGCGCTGGCCATCCTGCTGGTCCCCTTCGCGCTGACGACGCGGTTCATGGCGAACGGCATCCGGGATTTTCTCTATCAGAACGTCATTTCCTCCCGGACCATGGCTGTCGTCGCCGGACGTTTCGACATCGCGCTCAACACCATCTCCCACGGGCTCGTCATGCTCGACCGGGAAGGGCGGATCCAGGTGGTCAACCGCCGCGCCCGCGACCTGCTCGGTCTCCACCTGCAGCGCGAACTGAAGGACCGGGACTTTGCCGCCGTGCTCTGCGAAGATGCGGGAAACGTACCGGCTGGCATCCTGCGGCAGCTCTATCGGCTTGCGGATGGCTCGCTCGAACGCGCGCTTCTGACATTCAAGGACGACCGCCATCTGGACTTCTCCGTCAGTCGGCGTTCCGATGGCGGGGTGGTGCTGATCTTCGAGGATGTCAGCGCGCGGATCGAAGCCGAGGAGAAGATGCGGCACATGCTGCAGTTCGACGCGCTGACCGGCCTTCCGAACCGCGCCCACTTCGCTGATCTTGCAGTGGAAAAAGTGCGCGATCGCGGGGAAGTACTTGCGGCGCTGGCGGTCTTCGACGTGGACGGTTTCAAGCACGTCAACGACATGCGCGGCCATGTGGTGGGTGATCGCCTGCTCGCCGCGATCGGGGCGCGGTTTGCAGCGCTCGAGACGGACGGTATCGTCACCGGCCGGCTGATCGGCGACGAATTCGTCCTCCTGTTGCTCGGCGCGGATGCCGGTGAACTGGAGCAGCGGATCCGGCAGATCCATGCGCACGCGCAGGGCGACTACAAGGTGGAAGGGCTCCGCCTGCCGGTAACCATGAATGGCGGCTGCGTCATCCTGACGTCCCGCGATTTCGACATGGAGAACTGGCAGATCAAGGCGGATCTCGCGGTCAACCATGCCAAAGCCGCCGGCAACGGTACGCTTGTCTTCTTCCGCCCGGAAATGGATGCGCAATACATCGACGAACAGAAGCTGCGGGGCGATCTCCGGCAGGCGATCCAGAACCGCGCCCTGCACGTGGTTTACCAGCCGCTGTACCTTCCGGACGGTTCGGGAATCGAATGCAGTGAGGCGCTGGTGCGCTGGCGCCATCCGGACCGCGGCGTGGTCGGGCCGAACGTGTTCATTCCGATGGCCGAGGACATGAACCTGATCTCCCAGATCACCTACCAGGTCATCGAGCAGGCCTGCCGCGACTGCGCGACCTGGCCGGAGGGGGTGGCGGTGTCCGTCAACCTGTCGATCCAGGACCTCGGCAACGACGATATCGTGACGTATGTGGCAGAGGTTCTCGACCGGTATGCGCTCTCGCCGTCACGGCTGCGCCTGGAGGTGACGGAAAGCTGCTTCATGGACGAGCCGGTGGCCGTCAGCGCCATTCTCAACCGGTTCCGGGCCACCGGCGTGACCATTGCGATCGATGATTTCGGCACCGGGTTTTCGAGCCTCAGCTATCTGGATACGCTGCCGGTGGATGTCGTGAAGATCGATCGGGCCTTCATCCGCAACATCGGCGAGGACGAACGCAAATTGAAGCTACTGCGCGGCATCGTCAATCTGTCGCGGGAGCTCGGCTTGAAGATCGTGGTCGAGGGCGTCGAGACGACGGAGCAGCTCGCGCTGATCAACCGTCACCGCTTTGCCGATCTGGTCCAAGGGTTCGTTTTCTCCATGCCGGTCGATTCTGCCCAGATTTCCGTCCTTGCTGCTGCGCCCAAGCCCGTAAAGCCTTCAACCGCTCGGCGCGGCGTCAGACAGACGCCGGTCCGCCGGCTGACGACCGCCGAGCGCTGATCCGCCTCTTGCGGCATTTTACCGCCTCCGCAAAGCTGGCGTACCCGGGAGCACTTAGGTGCCATTGCGCTTTCCCACGCCTTTGTGTAAGGCCTGAAGCAACGTCCGGCATGCTTTTCAAAAGGCATGATTCCGGGCAGGGACGAGGATTTTTCCGCACGCGGATGCTTTCATCTGCAAGGCCGTGTGCGGCTTGCTTCAAGGAGACGCGACTGATGGACAATCACCATAGCGGACCGGTGGAAACGGGCGCTTCCATGGACTATGCGGAACATGAAAAGACCTACAGCATGTTCCTCGCCGGCGCCAAATGGGGCTCGATGGTCCTCGTCGTGCTGTTGATTGCCATGGCCGCCGGCTTCTTCGGCGGCGTCGGCTTCCTCGGCAGCCTCATCCTGTTCGTCGTTCTCAACATCGCCGGCGCATTCCTGCTGCGCTGATCTTCACAAGCCGGCTTTTGCCCGTGGCCTGAGGAAGGACGGAGCATTCCGTTCTGTTGCGATACCGACTGGGAGGAGACAGTCTTTGGCAAAGATCATTCATGTAAGTCGCGAAGGCTCGGACGAACCGCGCGTGTCGGCGTCACCGGAGACGGTGAAACGCCTAGCTGGTCTTGGTTTCACCATCGTGGTCGAGAGCGGAGCGGGGATTGCCTCCGGTATCCCGGACGGTGATTTCGAGGCGGCAGGTGCACGCATCGGTGCGGCTTCGGATGCCGGTTCTGCCGACATCGTGCTTCGGGTCAACCGACCGACCGCTGCTGAAGCTGCCTCCTACAAATCCGGCGCGGTCGTCTTTGCGGTCATGGATCCTTACGGCAACGAAGCGGCGCTTGCCGCGATGGCCAAGGCCGGCCTGACGACCTTTGCCATGGAGCTGATGCCGCGCATCACCCGCGCACAATCGATGGACGTGCTGTCCTCCCAGGCAAACCTTGCCGGCTATCGCGCCGTCATCGACGCGTCCCACGAATATGGCCGCGCGATGCCGATGATGATGACGGCGGCCGGCACAGTGCCCGCCGCAAAGGTCTTCGTCATGGGGGCCGGTGTTGCCGGCCTGCAGGCGATCGCCACAGCCCGCCGTCTCGGTGCTGTGGTGTCGGCGACCGACGTTCGCCCGGCTGCAAAGGAACAGGTCGCCTCGCTCGGTGCCAAATTCATCGCCGTCGAGGATGAGGAATTCAAGGCGGCCGAAACGGCGGCCGGTTATGCCAAACCGATGTCGGAAGCCTATCAGGCGAAGCAGGCGGCACTCGTTGCCGAACACATCGCCAAGCAGGATATCGTCATTACCACGGCGTTGATCCCCGGCCGTCCGGCGCCGCAGCTCGTGACGCGTGCCATGCTATCCTCAATGAAGCCTGGTTCGGTTGCCGTCGACCTCGCCGTCGAGCGCGGCGGCAATATCGAAGGCTCGCAAAAGGGCAAGGTGGCAAGTGTCGAAGGCGTTACCGTGATCGGTTATGCCAATGTGGCCGGGCGCATCGCCGCCTCCGCCTCGGCGCTTTATGCCAAAAACCTCTTCGCCTTCATCGAGACCATGGTCGACAAGACCTCCAAGGAGTTCGCGGTCAATCCGGAGGACGAGCTGGTCAAGGCGACCATGCTGACCCATGCCGGCCATGTGGTGCATCCGAATTTCGCAGCGGCTGTCGCAGCTCTCGTCAGGGAGGCGCCGGCCGCGCCTGCCGCCATCGCTGAGCCGGTGCCGGCAAAAGCTGCCCGGCCGCGCAAAAAGGCCGTGGCGGAAAGTGCCGCGAAGGGGGAGGAGCTTTGATGGCCAACGAAATGATGAACAAGGCGCTCGAAGGGCTCGACCAGGCCGTCGCCGCGGTCAAGGCGGCAGCGGAAACGGCGCCGGATGCCGTGGCGCAGGCAGCCCATGGTGTATCGGGCGGGGCGATCGATCCCTTCGTCTTCCGGTTTGCGATCTTCGTGCTGTCGATCTTTGTCGGCTATTACGTTGTGTGGTCGGTGACGCCGGCGCTGCACACCCCGCTGATGGCCGTCACCAACGCCATTTCTTCGGTCATTGTCGTCGGCGCGCTTCTGGCGGTCGGCGTCGCAGCCAGCGGTTTTGCCACCGGCTTCGGCTTCATCGCGCTGGTGCTCGTCTCGGTGAACATCTTCGGCGGCTTCCTGGTGACCAGCCGAATGCTCGCCATGTACAAGAAAAAAGATCGCTGAGGGGTTCTGGAAACACATGTCGCAGAATTTCGCAGCCTTCCTTTACCTCGTTTCCGGCGTGCTGTTCATCATGGCACTGCGCGGACTTTCCCACCCGACCACCAGCCGCAAGGGCAATGTCTACGGCATGGTCGGCATGGGGATCGCCATCGCCACCACGCTGCTGCTCGCCACGCCGAGTTTCGGCGGCTTCATCCTGATCGTGCTGGCGCTCAGCATCGGCGGTGGGGCAGGTGCCTATATCGCCCGTACCATTCCAATGACGGCGATGCCGCAGCTCGTCGCGGGCTTCCACTCGCTGGTCGGTTTCGCCGCCGTCATGGTGGCCGCTGCCGCCCTTTATGCGCCGGCCTCCTTCGGCATCGGCGAGCCGGGCGCGATCCACGGCCAGGCACTTATCGAACTGGCGCTCGGTGCAGCGATCGGCGCGATCACCTTCACCGGATCGGTCATCGCATTCCTGAAGCTCGACGGGCGCATGTCCGGAAAGCCGATCATGCTGCCCTACCGGCACTTCATCAATGCCGGCCTGCTTCTTCTGGTCGTCATCTTCATGATCGGCCTGGTACAGACCGAAAGCCATGCGGATTTCTGGCTGATCGTCTTCCTGTCGCTGGCGCTCGGCGTGCTGATCATCGTGCCGATCGGCGGTGCAGACATGCCGGTCGTCGTGTCGATGCTGAACTCCTATTCCGGCTGGGCCGCCGCCGGCATCGGCTTCACGCTCGGCAACCTGGCGCTGATCATCACCGGTGCCCTGGTCGGCTCGTCAGGCGCGATCCTCTCATACATCATGTGCAAGGGCATGAACCGGTCCTTCATCTCGGTTATCCTCGGTGGCTTCGGCGGCGAGACGGCGGCAGCCGGCGGCGACGACGGCGTGCAGCGGACGGTGAAGCAGGGCTCCGCGGATGACGCCGCCTTCCTGATGCAGAACGCCGAGAAGGTGATCATCGTGCCGGGTTACGGTATGGCGGTCGCCCAGGCCCAGCATGCGCTGCGCGAATTGGCCGATACGCTGAAGAGCCACGGTGTCGAGGTCAAATACGCAATCCATCCGGTGGCCGGGCGCATGCCGGGGCACATGAACGTGCTGCTCGCGGAAGCCAACGTGCCCTATGACGAGGTCTTCGAGCTGGAAGACATCAATGCGGAGTTCGCGCAAGCGGACGTCGCCTATGTCATCGGCGCCAACGACGTCACCAATCCGGCTGCGCGCGACGACAAGTCCTCACCGATCTATGGGATGCCGATCCTCGACGTCGACAAGGCGAAGACCTGCCTCTTCGTCAAGCGCTCCCTCGGCTCGGGTTACGCCGGCATAGACAACACGCTGTTCTACAAAGATGGTACGATGATGTTGCTCGGCGATGCCAAGAAGATGACGGAAGATATCGTCAAGGCGATGAAGCACTGAGAAGAGCGAACAAATCGCAGCAAAGAGGCCCGGCAATGCCGGGCTTTTTTAATGTGCGGAAAGTGTTAGGATATACATTATTCAAAATGTCTATCCGGAGAGATGCCATGCAAGTTTCCAAGTGGGGCAATAGCCTGGCGGTTCGGTTGCCCGCGACAGTGGTCGAAGCTCTCGAGCTGAAGGAAGGCGACGAGATCCAGATACGGGCGGTTGATGCAAGGGAGTTCGAGGTGGCGCGCAAGCCCACGCGCGAGGAACTTCTTCAGCGGTTGAGAAAATTCCGGGGTCGTCTACCCGAGGACTTCGTGTTCGATCGGAACGAGGCGAATGCCCGGTAATTTCTATGATACCAATATCCTGCTCCATCTTGCTTCAGGTGACGCCACGAAGGCTGCGGCAGCCGAGCGCGTGGTCGATTTGGGTGGGGCGATCAGCATCCAGGTGCTGAACGAATTCGTTCACGTCGCACGGCGCAAGATGGGATTTTCCTGGGAGGATGTTTACTCCTTTATCACGACAATCCGCGCCCTTTTGACGGTCGTGCCCTTAACTATCGACATCCATGACAAAGGCCTTCAATTGGCCGAGCGATATAATTTTTCGATCTATGATGCGATGATCGTTGCCGCAGCGCTTTCCAGCGACTGTGATACCTTGTTTTCCGAAGATCTCCAGGAGGGGATGCAGATCGAAGGTCTTTCGATCGTCAATCCGCTGCAGAACACTTGATGACCATCCCCACCTCTCACCCGTTCGATTTCGATCCGACCTACGGCCTGGGGCTCAAGGAGTTGCGGGCGATTGCGCCGCCGGAGGCGCCGGAGGGTTTCGATGAGTTCTGGGAGCGCCGCTATCGCCGGGCGCTGGGTGTGGATCCGCGGCCAAAACTCCAGAAAAGCAAACTTGCCCATCCGAAATGGCATGTCTTCGACCTTACCTATATGTCGAGCGGCGCCTTTCCGATCGGGGGCTGGCTTCTCCTTCCGCGTCGGGGCGAAGTGCGGCGCGGTCTGGTCGTCGGGCATGGTTACGGCGGGCGCGATGCACCGGATTTCGACATGCCGGTGGACGAAACTGCGCTGCTTTTCCCATGCTTCCGGGGCATGTCGCGGAGCGCCCGGCCGCCGATCTCCTCTGATTCCAGCTGGCACGTGCTGCATGATATCGACAAGCCGGAACGCTACATCATCGGCGACTGCGTCGACGATCTGTGGATCGCGGTCAGCACGCTGCTCCTTCTCTACCCCTGGCTTGCCGGCCGGATCGGCTATAGCGGCGTCAGCTTCGGCGGCGGCATCGGCGGGCTCGGCATTGCCTATGACAGCCGCATCTGCCGCGGGCATCTGTCGCTGCCGACCTTCGGACATCAGGAACTGAGACTGAGGCTGCCGAGCATCGGCAGCGCCGCGGCGGTGCAGGCGTACCAGCAGAAATACGGCAATGCGCTTCCCACGTTGCGCCTGCACGATTCGGCGGTGGCGGCGGGACGCATTACCGTGCCGATGCTGATGAGCGTCGCGCTTTTCGATCCTGCCGTGGCGCCGCCCTGCCAGTTCGCGATCGCCAATGCGCTGCCGCAGCCCCCGGCGCCTTCAAAATTTAATGAAATCTTCATCCTCGACGCCGGGCATTTCGATTATCCTGGTCAGGAGGCGCAACACGCTATCCTCAACGAAAAGGTCAGGTCTTTCTTCGGAGCGTCATGAACCGCGAATATCATCGCTGGTACAGCCCCAGGCTTCACCGGGACATGGAACTCCTGGTGTTCGGCCATGCCGGTGCCAAGGTGCTGATGTTTCCGACGCGGGACGGGCGCTTCTTCGAATATGAAGAGCTCGGCGTCGTCGCGAGCCTCAGCGACAAGATCACTGCCGGCCATCTGCAGCTCTATTGCGTTGACGGGCTGGCAAGGGAGACATTCTACGCCTCGCATTGGCATCCGGCCGATCGCCTGCGCCGCCACGAAGCCTTCGAGGCCTATATCCTCGACGAGGTCCTGCCGCTGATGGCGAGGAACCCGCACGACTGCACCATCGCGCAGGGCTGCAGTCTTGGCGCCTTTCAAGCGGCAAACCTGGTCTTCCGGCACCCGCATCTTTTCCGCAAGCTGGCCGCTTTTTCGGGCCGCTACGATCTCACGCTGAAGGTCGAGTCCTTCGGCGATCTCTTGGACGGCTATTACGACGATAGCGTCTATTTCCACACGCCGTCGCATTTTCTTCCCGGTCTTTCAGGCGATTGGCGGCTCGACAGGTTGAGACAGGTGGAGATTGTCTTGACCATCGGCAATGCCGATCCCTTCCTCGACAACAACCGGCACCTGAGCCAGGTGCTCGCCGAAAAGGGCGTCGGGCACCAGATGCATGTCTGGGATGGACGTGCCCACCGGGCCGGCGCCTGGCGAAGGATGGCCGCTCTCTATATTTGAGCGGTTCTCAGCGCTGCATGGATGTCAGCTGGCGAGGCGCGGCGTACTGACGATCTTCAGGAACAGGGTGTTCATTGCCTTCTCGATGCCTTCGGAGGGGCTCACTTCGAAGAAATAGCCGGGGGAAGCACACTCCTCCATGCGGGTGCCTATCTCGTGCTGGAAAGGCTTGATCCAGTTCTTGTACCAGTCATTTGTTGGCAGCGGCAGGTAGGTCGTATAGAGAACGGCAATCTTGTAACCCTTCTTCTTCAGCACGTCGCAGGCCCTTATATCGATCGGCTCCTGACAGCGGGTTCCCGTGGTCTTCTTCGTGCAACCCGCGCCCTTGGCGCTGTCGTTCACACCATCGGAAACGAAGAACACGATCTTCTCGGGGCTCCCGGCAGAGAGGCCGGTCCCCGCCGGTCCCATCTGAGCTCCCATGTTCTTCAGCGCCCGGTCAAAATCGGTCTGCTGGTCATTGTCGTATCCCTGATAGGGAATGGACATCAGGTCGATCAACGCCGCCTTCTCCTTGGCTTTGACCAGGTCCGAACTGATGGAGCTGATTTCCAGAAGCTTTGTGTCCTCGGCCTTTTGGCCGAATGTATAGACTGCCATTCGGTACTGATTAGAAGCCTTGCGCACCGCCATCGCAGTATCCATCAAGGCTGCCGTGGCTTTGGCCACGACGTTGATGCGGATGGTGACGCCCAACTTCTTTGCAAGATTGTAGTAGCTGTTCTTGTCCTCGACGTCGTTCTTGACGATGTGGCAGGCAAAGGCGCATTGATCGGGAGTATTTGCCACCATCCTATTGATATCCGCGGTCGTGGCGCCCACGCCCATGGATGGCGTATTGTCGAGCAGCAGATAGAAATCGCGGAAGGTCTCGGTCTGGAAGACCGCCGTGGCCTGACCCGCGACCGTGATCTCACTCTTGTTGATGACTTTGAGCAGTGTGGTGGGAAGGGAAGCCGAATAGGTGAAGACGGCCTTGAGCTGATTGTCCTCGCGGACCACCGTGGCCTTGATGTCATTGAGGGTGAATCCACCGCTTCTTGCGAGCTGCGCGCGGAAGATGTTCTCGGCATCCTTGATGGCGGCTTCGATGGAGCCGTTGCCTGTCATCTTCATCGCTTCCGATACGCCGATCGAACTTTCCGCGACGGCGCCGAGCGCCGCCGCGTCGGCGGCGTCCTGAAGTTGCTGCTTGATCGTCAAGGCGTCTGCGAAATCGATCGACAAGCCTGCAACGCCGATAAGCGGCACGAGCATCAGAGCGCTCATGAGGCCAAAGTTGCCGGATCTGTCCCTCAGTAGTTTGCCAAGCATTCCACGCCCCTCGATTTTGAGGGGTCCAGAATATCGTGTAAGCGTAACGCCTTTATTAGAATTTATAGTTTACGCATATTAGAGATAAGCGGGGATGGAGCCGGAGATATTGCGGGCGCACGTCTTTGAGGCACCGGTTGCCCCGGTGCGATCAGTCCGCTTCATCGAGCTTGCTGCGTTGTCGATGTCAGCTCGTCGCACGGGTGCGCGCGGCACCATCCTGGGCCGGCTTGTAGTTGGGATCCAGACGGATGGCATGCGAATAGGACTTATAGGCCCGTGCCTTGTCGCCGCGGCGCTCATAGACCAATGCCTGGTTCGCCCATGATTCGGCGAGCTTGTCGTTAAGCTCGATGGCATGGTTGAAGTCGGCAAACGCGTTGTCGTCGTCGTTCAGGGCCACGTAGGAAATGCCGCGCCCGTTATAGGGTTCGGCCGAATTCGGCGAGAGCGAGATCGCCTTGGCAAAGTCCTCGATCGCCTGGGCATGCTGGCCGCGAAGCTGATAGATCAGGCCGCGATTGTGGTAGGCGCGGCCGTCGGTGGTGTCCAGCTCGATCGCCTTGGAGAAATCGTTGAAGGCTTCGTTGGTGCGGCCCGCCTGCCGGTAGATATTGCCGCGGCCGATATAGGCGACGTCGTAGTTCGGATTGATCTGCAGCGCCCGATTATAGTCGTTGGCGGCTTCCACCGGCTTGCCCATGTTGCGATAGACGAGCGCCCGGTTGGCATAGGCCTGGTAGAATTGCGGATTGAGCTGGAGGGCGCGGTTGAAATCGTTGAGCGCCTTCGAGAATTCGCCGGCCCGCCCGTAGGCCGTTCCACGCACGTTGTAGGCTTCCGGATCGTTCGGGCTGGCGTTGATGACGGTGGACAGGGACGCAATGTTTTCCTGGCTGCCCTGCGCGCGATCCACGGTGATCATGTCCGAGGTGGTATTGGTCGTCGAGCAGCCGGCCAGCGCAAGCGTCAGAAGGGTGGCGGAAAGTGCGGTCTTGCCGCGAATACTTGAAAAGATGGTCAAAGGGCCGGAAATTCGAGTTCCACGATTGAGAACGGCAGTTTTGGCGGCCATCAGACGCTTTTCCTCTTATCGGGCGAAAGGGTAGTTTCCTGCATGCCTTACCCCATTCCGGGCCTGAACATGCAGTCGGTTCAAGACCAAATCAAAAGAGCGGCGGCGCCCATGTCGCCACCGCCCTACAAGCATTAGAAAACGTCGAAATAACGGCCGATCAACGGCTCGGGCGCGGTGCAGCGATCAGGCCTTCACGCTGAGCGCGCTTGCGGGCAAGCTTGCGAACGCGACGAACGGCTTCGGCCTTTTCACGAGCCCGCTTCTGCGAGGGCTTTTCGTAATAGTCGCGCATCTTCATTTCACGGAAAATGCCTTCGCGCTGCATCTTTTTCTTGAGAGCGCGGAGCGCCTGGTCGACGTTGTTGTCGCGGACTAGTACCTGCACGTGAATCCCGTTCCTTTGGTTGTTGCTCGCCGAGATCGGTACGATTCGAGGCGAAAAAATAACGTCCGCCCGGCGTGAGCCTGAGCGATTGGTGAAGGCAGATATCAGAAGAGTCTGCGGAAGTCCAGATGGTCGATATCCTTTATCGATCAAAATCGATTTTGGGAGAGCGGCGCGTCCGGATGTACCGTTCCGGCCGCAAGTGCAAGGTATCACGGGAGGCGCAGAACGCGACCAATCGTCTCGCTCCCCGCTTTGTCGAAACAATCCTCGAATGCGTCGCAAAAGAGCCATTGCGACGGATATTGATTTGCGATGGGTATGGCTCTACCCAGAATGGCCGGTTTGTCGATCCCAGGAGTTTGAGGCGAGATGCGCAAATATTCGATTTTCGCCGTAGCCCGCGAGGCCTTGCGCGCCCACAAGGGCTGGGAGGCTCAGTGGAGCTCTCCGGAGCCCCGGTCAAGCTATGACGTCGTCATCGTCGGTGCAGGCGGGCATGGACTTGGTGCCGCCTATTATCTCGCCAAGGAGCACGGCATCACCAATGTCGCGGTGATCGAAAAGGGCTGGCTCGGGGGTGGCAATACCGGCCGTAACACGACCATCATCCGCTCCAACTATCTCTACGAAGAGAGCATGGACATCTATGAGCATTCCCTGAAGCTGTGGGAAGGCTTGAGCCAGGATCTCAACTACAACGTCATGTATTCGCCGCGCGGCGTGATGATGCTGTCGCACAATGTCCATGACCAGCAGTCGTTCAAGCGGCACATCAATGCCCACAGGCTTTACGGTATCGACAACGAATGGCTGACGCCGGAGCAGGCCAAGGCTTACTGCCCGCCGCTCGATATTTCCAAGACGGCGCGCTATCCGATCAATGGTGCGACCCTGCAGCGGCGCGGCGGCACGGCGCGCCACGATGCCGTCGCCTGGGGTTATGCGCGGGCGGCGTCCGACCGCGGCGTCCACATCATCCAGAACTGTGAGGTGACCGGCATCCGCCGCGGGCCGAACGGCGAGGTGCAGGGCGTGGAAACGACGCGCGGCTTCATCGGTGCGAAGAAGATCGGCGTCTCGGCCGCCGGCCACTCCTCGGTGGTCATGGAAATGGCAGGCGTGCGCGTGCCGCTCCATTCCACGCCGCTGCAGGCGCTGGTTTCCGAACCGCTGAAGCCGATCTTTCCCTGTGTCGTGATGTCGAACACGGTGCATGCCTATATCTCGCAGTCCGATAAGGGCGAGCTTGTGATCGGCGCCGGCACCGACCAGTACAATTCCTATTCCCAGACCGGCGGCCTGCAGATCATCACCCATACGCTCGATGCGATCTGCGAGCTTTTCCCGATTTTCCGCCGCGTGAAAATGATGCGCCAGTGGGGCGGCATAACCGACAACACGCCCGACCGTTCGCCGATCCAGGGCGTGACGCCGGTGCCGGGCCTATTCGTCAATTGCGGCTGGGGCACGGGCGGCTTCAAGGCGACGCCGGGTTCGGCCAACCTCTTAGCGCATCTGATCGCCAAGGGTGAGCCGCACCGTCTGGCGGCAGGGCTGACGCTCGACCGGTTCCGCACCGGCCGGCTGATCGACGAAGCGGCTGCTGCTGCGGTGGCGCATTGATGAGGAGCGGGATGTTTTGCCTTTCGGACCGAAACCTGCCCCTCACCCTAACCACATGGCGGTTGCATAGGGAAAAAGACAGTGCGGCATATCGATCTCCCCCCTTGAGGGGGAGATGCCCGGCAGGGCAGAGGGGGGTAAGCCTCTCGGCATATTCTTCCGACACTGTATTTGCTGCACCGTCGCTACCCCCCTCTATCACCTTCGGTGACATCTCCCCCTCAAGGGGGGAGATCAGCGGGAGTGTGTCTCGCTCGCCTACATCCTTCCAACGCCGGAGCCCCGCATGCTTCTGATCCATTGTCCCTATTGCGAGGAAGATCGCTCGGAACTCGAATTCCGCTGGGCCGGCGAGGCGCATATCGCCCGGCCGGAAAACATCGCGGCGATCACGGATGAAGAATTCGCGGAATATTTCTTCCTGCGCAACAACGAAAAAGGCCTCACCTATGAGCGCTGGCGGCATATCCATGGCTGCGGCCGCTTCTTCAATGCGGCGCGCGATACGGTGAGCGACAAGTTCCTGATGACCTATAAGGCCGGCCTGCCAAAACAGCCGATCCCGACGGCGGAACAAGCCGCAGCGATCGCAGAGGAAAAGACGGTGGAGACCTGGGAAGCGACGGAAGGAGACGCCCGATGAGCGCGTCTTCGAAAGATCTCGGCGCCTTCCGCATCAGGGGCGCCGGCCGGCACACGCCGGCCAGGACCGCGCGCTTCACCTTCGACGGCAAGAGCTACACCGCCATGGAGGGCGACACGGTTGCCTCCGCGCTTCTGGCGCATGGCGTGCATCTGGTCGGCCGCTCGTTCAAATACCACCGGCCGCGCGGCATTCTCTCTGCCGGTCCGGAAGAGCCGAACGCGCTCCTCGACGTTTCCCGGGATGCAGGCCGCCGCCAGCCGAACGTTCGGGCGACCGTGCAGGAAGTGTTCGATGGCGTGAAGATCGCCTCTCAGAACCGCTGGCCGTCGCTGAAATACGATATCGGCGCCTTCAACGACCTGCTGTCGCCCTTCTTCGCCGCCGGCTTCTATTACAAGACCTTTATGTGGCCGAAGGAAGCCTGGCACAAACTCTACGAGCCCTTCATCCGCCGGGCCGCAGGCCTCGGCGAGGCGCCGAAGGAAGAAGATCCGGATCACTATGCCAACCGCTATGCCCATTGCGACGTGCTGATCGCGGGTGCAGGCGTGGCCGGTTTGACCGCGGCCCTTTCGGCCGCCGCAACGGGTGCCAGCGTCTTCCTCGTCGACGAACAGCCGGAAGTCGGCGGTGCGCTGCATTTCGATGCGGCGGCCACCATCGACGGGATGAATGGTTACGAGTGGGCGCAAAAGACGGCGGCCAAGCTGAAGGCCATGCCGAATGTGACGGTGCTGACCCGCACGACCGTGTTCGGTTACTACAACCACGGTTTTGTCGGCCTTGTGGAGCGGGTGACCGACCACGTGGCCCGGCCGGGCAGGGATCTTCCCCGCGAGCGGCTGTGGCAGGTGCGGGCGAAACGCGTGGTGCTGGCGACGGGCTCGATCGAACGGCACATGGTTTTTGCCAACAACGACCGGCCGGGCATCATGCTGGCGTCCGCGGCGCGGACCTTCCTCAACCATCACGGCGTGGCGGTCGGCAAAAAGGTCGGCGTCTACACGGCACACGATTCGGCTTATGAAGCCGCTTTCGACCTCAAGCGGGCCGGCGTCTCGATCGCCGCGATCGTCGATTGCCGCAACCATCCGGGCGATGCGGTTTTGGCGGAGGCACGCGCGCTCGGCATCGACGTGCTGACGGGGCATTCCGTCGTCAACACATCCGGACGGCTGCGGGTCTCGTCCATGAGCGTCGTGCGCAACGGCGGCTCGAATGCCCGCAAGGTCGCGGTCGATTCGCTGATCGTCTCGGCAGGCTGGACGCCGTCCGTCCATCTCTTCTCCCAGTCGCGCGGAAAGCTGCGCTTCGACGAGCAGAACCAACGTTTCCTGCCGGATATCTATGCGCAGGATTGTGTCTCGGTAGGCGCCTGCAGCGGCACCGACAATCTTTCCGACCTGATCGACGAGGCGATTGCAGCCGGCGGCGGCGCGCTGGCGCTTTCCGGCGAAAACCGGTTCGAATGGACCGGCGGCATGATCGGTGCAGCGGAAGGTGCAGGGCCGGATCAAGTGGTCAAGGCTTTCGTGGATTTCCAGCATGACGTGACCGCCAAGGACATCCGCCTTGCGGTTCGCGAAGGCATGCATTCGATCGAGCACATCAAGCGTTTCACCACCAACGGCATGGCCTCCGATCAGGGCAAGCTTTCCAACATGCACGGCCTGGCGATTGCTGCCGAAATGCTGGGACGACCAATCCCGAAGGTCGGGCTCACCACCTTCCGTGCGCCCTATACGCCGGTCACATACGGCACGCTGGTCGGGCATTCACGCGGCGATCTTTTCGACCCGGCGCGCAAGACGCCGATGCACGTCCTGGAAGCGGCTGAAGGCGCCGAGTTCGAGGATGTCGGCAACTGGAAGCGGGCCTGGTATTTTCCGAAGCGCGGCGAAGACATGCATGCTGCCGTCAACCGCGAATGCCGGACCGTGCGCGAAGCGGCGGGCGTGTTCGACGCGTCGACGCTCGGCAAGATCGAGGTTGTCGGTCCGGATGCGGCGCAGTTCCTCAACCTGCTCTACACCAATGCGTGGGACACGCTGAAACCCGGCAAGTGCCGTTACGGCATCATGACTCGCGAGGACGGCTTCGTTTACGACGACGGCGTCGTGGGACGTCTTGCAGAAGACCGCTTCCATGTGACCACCACGACCGGCGGCGCGCCACGGGTGCTGCACCACATGGAAGATTATCTGCAGACCGAATTCCCGCATCTGAAGGTCTGGCTGACGTCGACCACCGAGCAATGGGCCGTGATCGCGGTGCAGGGACCGAAGGCGCGTGAAATCATCCAGCCTTTCGTCGAAGGGCTCGATATTTCGAACGAGGCTTTCCCGCATATGAGCGTTGCCGAGTGCAAAGTCATGGGGGTTCCGGCGCGATTGTTCCGCATGTCGTTTACCGGCGAGCTGGGCTTCGAAGTGAACGTTCCGGCCGATTACGGCCCGGCGGTATGGAAGGCCATCTGGGAACGGGCGGAGGGCATGGGCGCCTGCCTTTACGGCACGGAAACCATGCACGTGCTGCGCGCCGAGAAGGGCTATATAATCGTCGGCCAGGACACGGACGGAACCGTCACGCCGGACGATGCAGGGCTCGGCTGGGCAGTCTCCAAGAAGAAGGCGGATTTCGTCGGCATCCGCGGCCTGAAGAGGCCGGACTTGATCCGCGATGGCCGCAAACAGCTTGTCGGGCTTGTCACCAACAGGCCAAGCGATGTGCTGGAAGAGGGCGCTCAGATCGTCGCCGACCCGAACCAGCCAAAGCCGATGACCATGCTCGGCCATGTAACGTCGTCCTATTGGTCCGAGAATTGCGGCCGTTCCATCGCGATGGCGCTGGTGGCGGACGGCCGGGCGAGGATCGGTCAGACACTCTACGTGCCGATGAGCGACAGGACAATTGCCGTGGAAGTCACCGACATGGTGTTCTTCGACAAGGAAGGGGGCCGCATCCATGGCTGATCTTGCATCTCGCAGCCTGCCTCTCGCAGGCTTTCATGGCGGCTCCGCCACCGTTCGTCTCGAAGCAGCGCCGCCTGCCGAGCGGTTATCGTTGAGAGTGAGGCCGGAGGATCTGGCGGCACTCTCCGGCGCACTCGGCCTTGATTTGCCGACGAAGCCGAAAACTTCCGTTTCGGCCAACGGGCGCACGGCGCTCTGGCTCGGCCCGGATGAATGGCTGGTGATCGGCGACGTGAATGGCGGTCTGATGCAGGCTGCGGCAAATTCCGCAACGCTGCATTCGGCTGTCGATGTCTCTCACCGCAACACGGCGATCCTCGTGTCAGGTCCGGGTGCGGCCAATGCGATCAATGCCGGTTGCCCGCAGGATCTCTCGCTGAAGGCGTTCCCTCTCGGTGCATGTTCACGCACCATTTTCGGCAAGGTGGAGATCGTGTTGCTGAGGACCGCGGAGGATGCCTTTCGCGTCGAAGTATGGCGGTCGTTTTCCGACTATGCTTTCGGACTACTGTCGGAAGGCGCGCGGGACGCGTCGGTTTAAAATCGGACGGAGTGACTTTCTCCGAGCGGCGCGGTTCTTCATGCGGGAGAATTCGTGGATGCCGTTTGCTACCTGACTATCGTGGTAGGCGAAACAGTCTCGAACAACCTCGGAAACGATCCGAGCTGGACGCTCTTGCACGAGATCTTCGTGAACGAAATACAGGCTTGCAGGACACCGCTGTCCGGGCTGATGGACCAGACGATTTTCGGCGGATAGGTGTTCCGGCGCACCACCGGTATCCAGCCGCCGGACCAACCTGGAACCATATCGGTCGATGCAGTGGATCGACGCAAACACTCAAGCTTCGTGACAATCGTTTTCACGTTGACATAATAAACGCACCACCAGGTTATGTTTTGCTGGGTATCGACGGCAAGGCCATGAAGCGACCAGACGCCGTTTGAAAGCCCGGCGGTTGCTGCACGGAACTCGTATCTGTCGCCCGGCTCGGCAAGAGCCTGCGTGCGGATTAGGAGTGTAAGTGCGAGTGCGAATGGCACTATCGTACCCATGACTGCCTCGTGGTCGGTCAGTCATCGGATATTAACCTCTCGTCGCGCGAACGCATCGCCATCTTTTGACGTAGGCCCGACCCATGCCGGTCCTCCAACTTCCAAGCGGAATTGCGGGAACCGCGACGGGCATATGCTCAATTTAGAGCGATAGCCGGACTTGACTTGCAGTGCAGGAACCGCACTCTCTGGCGTCAAAACGGGAGGGGTTGATGGGCGAATATCAGTTGATGGCGATTGCGGTCGCGCTGGCCGTGATCGGCGGCGGGGTCGCGGCAAAACTGGCAAAGATCGAGATCTGGAAGGGTATCGTTGTCGCGGCCGTGGCAGCGCTCGCCGCAATCGTGGCGTTCTTCGTGCCAGGTTTCGACAGAAGCCTTGCCATGCCGCTCGCAGGCCTCGTCGGTGCGGGCGTATCGGGCGCTGTGCTCGGCCTTTCGGCGTCCACCACGGCCAACATCCTGATCGGCACAGCCGTGCCGCCGATGCTTGTTTTCGTGATCATGGAGATGAGTGCTTAAATCGCGGCGAAATCACTCGCCCGGATGGCGGTTCTTGTGCTTCCGGTCGAGGTCCCATTCGTGCAGGCGCACGGCTATATAGGCGATCAAGACGATGATTGCCGGCAAAACCACGGAATAGAAAAACCAGAAGTCCATCAGGCAAGTCTCCTGAGTGCTCGTCTTGCCAGATAATGTAATAGAATGGCGCTCAAAAGCCAACCGGCAAGGCTAACCACCATTCTAGCGCCGGAAATTGTATTGAACGCGGCGAGGTTATAGACATAGCCTGCCAGCGGTGTTGCTATGCCCACGGTAAAGCAAGCAGTCGAGGCGCGATCGAGCGCATTCGCGAGAAGTTTCGTCTGCTCGATCTCGGCAGGATTGGGAACTCCCATATCGCTTAAACGCCTTCCGGGCGGTCCTTGGGGTCGAACTGGACGATGGTGGTCCAGATGGCGGTCAGCGCCGGCTTCAGCTCGTTTTCTATCTCGACCGACACGTCATAGGTGATCATCAGCATGCCGCCGCCCCGAAAGCGGGCCTCCGACAGCTTGAAATGTCCGCGGACGCGGGCGCCGGACTTCACCGGCGACATGAAGCGGATGCGGTCGAAACCGTAATTGATGCCCATGGTCTGCTCGCGGATCTTGGGCACGCAGTCGTAGTTCATGGCCGAGAGCAAGGAGAGCGTCAGAAAGCCATGGGCGATCGTGCCGCCGAAGGGGCTTCCGGCTGCGGCGCGTTCCGGATCGACATGGATGAACTGGTGGTCATGAGTCGCATCGGCAAAGAGGTTGATCATCGTCTGGTCGACGGTCATCCATTCGGATACGCCGAGTTCGGTGCCAACCAGGCCGCCGACTTCGGCGAGCGAAACTTCACGCATGCAACCTCACTGATTTCAGTATTGGTTAGAAGACTTTACAGGATTTGATCCGCTTGGCGAGCGGAAGATTTTGCGTCGCATCATTCCTCGATGCAGAAGCGGACGGAGCGGGCCGGCAGGACCTGATTCCAGAGCTCGCCAGAGGCGAGATGCTTCCAGCCCCAACCGGGCAGGGCGAAGCTCATCTGCTCGTGACCGCGATTGAGAAGCATGGCCAAGCGGACTTTTTTTCCGGTCTCTCGGTCGAGCGTCGCCAGGATAGCGCCGAGGACGGGATTGTCGGGACTGTCCCAGTCGCCGGCCTCCATCGGCTGGCCGCTGGCCGCAAGCCATTCGATATCGCCATTGCCGGCGAAGAAGCCGGTCTCGGAAAAGACGGAGAAGCGCTTGCGGATGACGGCAAGGGTGGCGGTGTGCTCGACGAGATGTTCGTCGATCGCTTTCCAGTCGAGCCAGGTGATCTCGTTGTCCTGGGCATAGGCATTGTTGTTGCCGCGCTGGCTGCGGCCGACCTCGTCACCCATGGTGAGCATGACCCAGCCGCGGCTGACAAACAATGTCGAGAGGAGAGCGGCGACATCCCGGCGGCGGTTTTCGAGGATCGCCGGATCATCCGTCTCTCCCTCGACACCGTTGTTCCAGGAAAAATTGTCGTTGTGGCCGTCGCGGTTTTCCTCGCCATTCGCTTCGTTGTGCTTCTTCTCGTGGGAGACAAGGTCCATCAGCGTGAAGCCGTCATGGGCGGCGAGGAAATTGACGCTGCGGGTGGCATGATGGCCGTGACGGCCGAAGATGTCGGAGGAGCCGGCAAGCCGGGTGGCGAGCGCGCCGGTGGTCCAGCGTTCGCCGCGCCAGTAGCGGCGGATATCGTCGCGGGCGCGGTCGTTCCATTCGAGGAAAGGCTCGGGAAAATTACCGAGCTGGTAGCCGCCGGGGCCGATATCCCATGGTTCTGCGATCAGAATGCGGTCCTTCAGCGCCTCGTCAGCAAGCATGGCCTTCAGCGTCTCACTCTGCGGATCGAAGCCTGAAGCGGTGCGGCCGATGACCGGGGCAAGGTCGAAGCGGAAGCCGTCGACGCCTGCATGGATAACGAAATGGCGAAGCGTGTCGATGATCAGCCGGCGAACATGGGGTTGATCGCAGGCGACGGTGTTGCCGGTGCCGGTGTCATTGACGAGATGACCCGGCTCGCCCGGCACGTGCCGGTAATAGGAGAGGTTGTCGAGGCCGCGCATGGAGAGGGTCGCGCCATGACGGTCGCTTTCTCCGGTGTGGTTGAAGACGAGGTCGAGGATGACGCCGATGCCTGCCTGATGCAGCGCCGAGACGGTGTCGCGCAACTCCTTGACGCCGCCGGGGCAAAGGCGCGGGTCGAGCGCCATGAAGGCGATCGGGTTGTAACCCCAGCCGTTGGTGAGCTTCAGCGGCGGCAAGTGGCGCTCATCGATCCAGGCGGTGATCGGCATCAGCTCGATTGCATCGACGCCGAGTTTCTTAAGATGGGTGATGATGGAGGGATGGGCGAGTGCCGCGACCGTACCGCGGATCGCTTCGGGTATGTCGGGGTGGAGGATGGTGAAGGGCTTTACCGCCACCTCGTAGATGAAGCCGCCGGTCGGCAGCAGCGGCTTGCGGATTTTTGCCAGCGGGTCGCTGGTCACGATCGCCTTCGGCACCAGGCCGGCGGTATCGACGCCGAATACCGAAAGCTTCGTATCGTGCCGGAAGGGCCGGTCCAGTTCGCGGGCGTATGGGTCGATCAGAAGCTTCGACGGGTCGAACCACAGGCCCTTTTCCGGATCATAGATGCCCCAGGCGCGATAAGCGTAGCGCTGTCCGGCAGCAATGCCTCGAATCGATGCGCGATGGATGTCGTCGCGGCCGCGCACCAGCCGGTGGCGCGCGGTCTCCTTATTGCCATCTGTATCGAAAAGGCAAAGCTCTATCCGCTCGGCATGATGGGACCAGATTGCGAAGTCAGCGCCGTCTGGCGTGAGGGTTACGCCGAGTTTGGGGTCGGAGGGTTTGGGCAACGGAATCACCCCCCTCCGCCCTGCCGGGCATCTCCCCCACAAGGGGGGAGATCGGCAGGAGGCGCGACCGGTCGTCCCTCTTCAATGAGGAGGATGGCCGAAACGGAAACGTTCAAGAGAGGCGAGACGCTGCAACATCCGATCTCCCCCCTTGTGGGGGAGATGCCCGGCAGGGCAGAGGGGGGTGCCAGCATCATCGCCTCCGGTCTTGCGCGCTCAAGCAATCACGTAATCACCGTCGGTTTGTCCCGGCCGGTGCGCTTCTTCAACTCGGAAATCTGGTCGGCGATGGCGATGAGGTCGGAGAGTGCTTCCTGCGTTTCGATTCCGTGGCGGGAGGGATCGGGTTCGTAGCGCTCGACATAAACGCGGATCGTGGCGCCGGAGGTGCCGGTGCCGGAGAGGCGGAAGACGACGCGGGAACCGCCTTCGAAGAGGATGCGGATGCCCTGGTTCTTCGAGACCGAGCCGTCGATCGGGTCGTTGTAGGCGAAGTCGTCGGCCGCCGCGACCTTGAGGGAGCCGAAAGTCTTTCCGGGCAGCGTTGGGAGCTTCTCGCGCAGCGCGGCGATCAAGCTGTTGGCAGCGTCGGTATCGACTTCCTCGTAATCGTGGCGGGAATAGTAGTTGCGGCCGTATTCGGCCCAGTGCTTGGTGACAATTTCAGCGACGCTTTCGTTGCGGGCGGCCATGATGTTCAGCCAGAAGAGGACCGCCCAGAGGCCGTCCTTCTCGCGCACGTGGTCGGAACCGGTGCCGAAGCTTTCTTCGCCGCAGACCGTGACCTTGCCGGCATCCATCAGATTGCCGAAGAACTTCCAGCCGGTCGGCGTTTCATACATGCCGATGCCGAGCTTTTCCGCCACCCGGTCGGCGGCGGCGCTGGTCGGCATGGAGCGGGCGATGCCGGCGATGCCCTTGGCATAACCCGGCGCCACGGTGGCATTCGCCGCGATGATCGCGAGGCTGTCGGAAGGGGTGACGAACATGCCCTTGCCGACGACCATGTTGCGGTCGCCGTCGCCGTCCGAGGCCGCGCCGAAATGCGGGCCGTCGGCGCTCATCACGTCGTCGTAGAGTTCCTTGGCGTGGACGAGGTTTGGGTCCGGGTGGTGGCCGCCGAAATCCGGAAGCGGCGTCGCATTGCGCACCGATCCGGGAGCTGCGCCGAGGCGGTTTTCGAAGATTTCCCTGGCATAGGGGCCGGTCACGGCGCCCATGGAATCCATCGCGACATTGACCCCGCTGGCCAGAAGCGCGCGGATGGCGGGGAAGTCGAAGAGTTGCTCCATCAGATCCGCGTAATCGGCAACCGGGTCGATGACCTCGACCGTCATGCCGGCGACATCGAATGAGCCGATTTCGTCGAGGTTCACGTCGGCCACGTCGGCGATCTTGTATTCGCTGATGATCTTGGAGCGGGCGAAGATGGCGTCGGTGATCCTTTCCGGCGCCGGGCCGCCATTACCGATATTGTACTTGATGCCGAAATCCTCCGTGGGTCCGCCGGGATTGTGGCTGGCCGACAGGATGATGCCGCCGAAGGCATGGTATTTGCGGATGACGTTGGAGGCTGCAGGCGTCGAGAGGATGCCGCCCTGACCGACCATGACCTTGCCGAAGCCGCTAGCGGCTGCCATCTTGATCGCCTTCTGGATGACTTCGCGGTTGTAGTAGCGGCCGTCGCCGCCGATCACCAGGGTCTTGCCGTCGAAGTCTTCGAGCGAATCGAAGATCGAATGGATGAAGTTCTCGGCATAGTTCTCCTGAGCAAAGACCGGCACTTTCTTGCGCAGGCCGGAGGTTCCCGGCTTCTGGTCCTGATAGGGGGCGGTTGCGACGGTTTTTATCATGCTCATGCACCTTTTTTCGCAAGGAGTTCGGAATAGAGCGCGGCATAAAGCCCGGCACTCTTTTCCCAGGAAACGTCGGATTTCATGCCCTGCTTCTGCAACTGGGTCCAGACCTTGGGGTCGTGGTATAGCCGGACGGCGCGACGGATCGCCCGGCGCAGGTTTGGCGCAGTGACGGGGCCGAAGGAAATGCCGGTCGCGGCCTTTGTGGCGAGCGCCGCGTGACTTGCATCGATGACCGTATCGTTCAGGCCACCGGTTCGGGCGACGACCGGCACGCAGCCGTAGCGCAAGCCATAGAGCTGCGTCAGCCCGCAGGGTTCGAAGCGGGACGGGATGATGATGGCGTCGGAGCCGGCCTGCATCAGATGCGATAGCGGCTCGTCGTAGATCGAGAGAACCGAAACGCTGCCGGGATGACGGGCAGCGGCGGCGTGAAAGGCGTTTTCCAGCGCCCGGTCGCCGGAGCCGAGGACTGCCAGCCTGCCACCGAGATGCACGAGATCGTCGACGGCTTCGGCCAGAAGGTCCATGCCTTTCTGCCAGGTCAGCCGCGAGATGACGCAGAAAAGCGGGCCATCCCCCTTGGTCAGGCCGAAACGATCCGCAACGGCGCGCTTGTTGCCGGCACGGGTCTTCAGCGTCGATGCGGTATAATTGACCTTTACGGCAGGATCCGCAGCGGGGTCCCAGACATGGGCGTCGATGCCGTTGACGATACCATGCAGATCGGAGTGGCGGAGCGATAGCAGTCCCTCGAGGCCCATGCCGAATTCGGGCGTGAGTATTTCCTCGGCATAGGAGGGGCTGACCGTGCTGATCGCCCAGCTCGTCTGCAGCCCTGCCTTCAGGTATCCGACGCCGCCGAAATATTCGACGCCGTCGATGCCGAAGGCATGGGGGGGCAGTTCGAGATAGGGGAATATGTCGGCGCCGAACTGGCCCTGGAAGGCGATGTTGTGGATGGTGATGAGGGTCGGAACCTCCGGCTCCGGCGCATAACGCATATAGGCCGGCAGCATGGCGGCCTGCCAGTCGTGCACATGCACGATATCCGGTTTCCAGCCCTCAAGGCCGGCTTGGGCAATCATCGCGCCGGCCTTGGAAAGGGCCGCAAATCGCCGCCAGTTGTCGAAATGATCCTTACCGGTCGCATCCGCATAAGGTCCGCCCGGCCGATCGAAGAAGGTCGGCGAATGAAGGATCAGGAGGTCAAGGCCCTGATGTTCGACTTCCAGCACCTCGGCCTTGCCGCCCAGCAGGCTGTCGAAACTCAGAACGCGTTCGGCATCCTTTACGGCGCTCAGGACTGCCGGATAGCCCGGCATCAGCGTCTTCACCGAGACGCCGTGACCCTTCAAGGCAAGCGGCAGAGCGCCGGCGACGTCGGCAAGTCCGCCGGTCTTGACCAGCGGATAGACTTCGGACGCGACCGATAGAACTTTCATTACAGATCCAGTTTGTCGATCATCGGCTGGGTGATCAGGCAGATGCCGGTTTCCGTCCGGCGGAACCGCTTCGCATCGAGTTCCGGATCCTCGCCGACCACCAGGCCTTCGGGAATGGTTACACCGTGATCGATGACGACATTGCGAAGCTGCGCACGCCGGCCGATGCGGACATTCGGGAGAATGACGGCACCTTCAAGGCGGGAGTAGGAATTTGCGCGAACGCCGGTAAAAAGAAGGCTGTTGTAGAGCGTCGAGCCGGAGATGATGCAGTCGCCCGACACGACGGAAGAGATTGCCGAGCCGCGGCGGTCTTCGTCATCATGGACGAATTTCGCGGGCGGGGTGATTTCCGCATAGGTCCAGATCGGCCAGGACTTGTCGTAGATGTCGAGTTCGGGGGTCACGGCAGTGAGATCGACATTTGCCTGCCAATAGGCGTCGATGGTGCCGACATCGCGCCAATAGGGTTCGCGCTCGAAATCGGAGCGGACGCAGGAGCTTGCGAAACGGTGGGCGACCGCTTTGCCGTTCTTGACTATGTGAGGAATGATGTCCTTGCCGAAATCGCGGCTGGAACCGGGATCGGCGGCATCGCGCTTCAGCGCATCCATCAGGAACTTGGTGTGGAAGACGTAGATGCCCATGGAGGCAAGCGCGAAATCCGGATTGCCCGGAATGCCTGGCGGATCGGCAGGTTTTTCCACGAAGGCGATGATCTCGTCCTTCTCGTTGACATGCATGACGCCGAAGGCGGTCGCGTCCATACGCGGTACTTCGAGGCAGCCGACGGTGACATCCGCGCCGGAATCCACATGCTGCTGGAGCATGTATTCGTAGTCCATCTTGTAGACGTGGTCGCCGGCCAGGATGACCATGTATTCGGGCGCGTAGGACTCGATGATGTCGATGTTCTGGAATACCGCGTCGGCGGTGCCCTCGTACCACTGCGTTTCGGAGACGCGCTGGGAGGCGGGAAGGATGTCGAAGCTTTCGTTGCGTTCGGGACGGAAGAAGTTCCAGCCGCGCTGCATGTGGCGGATCAGCGAATGGGCCTTGTATTGGGTGGCGACGCCGATGCGCCGGATGCCGGAATTCAACGCGTTCGAAAGCGCAAAGTCGATGATGCGCGCCTTACCGCCGAAATAGACGGCGGGCTTGGCGCGGCGGTCCGTCAGTTCCTTCAACCGGCTGCCGCGTCCTCCGGCGAGCACATAGGCCATCGCATCCCGCGACAGAGGCTGAATTCTTTTTTCCGTCATCGATCCCTCCCTATTGTTCAAATTCCAGCATGATCGTCGCGAGCGGCGGCAACGTGACCTCGGCGCTGACGGATCCTCCCGCGTTCACCGCCTGAACGCGCCCGCCATTGCCCTTGCCGCTGCCCCCGTAGATTTCGGCGTCGGTATTGAGGATTTCCCGCCATCTGCCTTCGTTTGGCAAGGGGAGGCGATAATTTTCACGATAGACAGGGGTGAAATTGCTGATCACCGCCACCGGCTTTTCTCCCGGCGCCATGCGTAGCCAGGCAAAGACCGAATTTTCCGCGTCGTCGACGACCAGCCAGCTGAAACCTTCGCCTTCGCAGTCGCGGGCATGCAGCGCGGGCTTGGAGCGGTAACAGAAGTTCAGGTCGCGCACGAGACGGCGCACGCCTTCATGCGGATGATACTGAAGCAGGTTCCAGTCGAGGGATTTGGCCTCGCTCCATTCGCCCCATTGGGCGAATTCCTGGCCCATAAAGAGCAGCTTCTTGCCGGGATACCCCCACATGAAACCGTAATAGGCGCGCAGGTTGGCAAACTTCTGCCAGTCGTCGCCGGCCATCTTGGCAATCAGCGAGCCCTTTCCGTGCACCACTTCGTCATGGGAGAGCGGCAGCACGAAGTTTTCGGCAAAGGCATAAACAAGGCCGAAGGTGATCTCGTTGTGGTGATGCTTGCGGTGGATGGGCTCACGCTTCAGGTAGCTCAGCGTGTCGTGCATGAAGCCCATGTTCCACTTGAAGCCGAACCCCAGGCCGCCTTCGTGGACAGGATGGGAGACTTTTGGCCAGGAGGTGCTCTCTTCGGCGATAGTCATGACATTGGGATGGGCGCCGTAGGAGAGCGAATTCATCTTCTGGAGGAAGCGCACCGATTCCAGGTTTTCGCGCCCCCCGTACTCGTTCGGCACCCATTCGCCTTCCTTGCGCGAATAGTCGAGGTAGAGCATCGAGGCGACCGCATCGACACGCAGTCCGTCGAGATGGAATTTTTCAGCCCAGTAGAGCGCGTTGTTGACGAGATAGGAAAGCACCTCGATGCGGCCGAAATTGTAGATCGCCGTGTTCCAGTCCGGGTGAAAACCCTGGCGCGGATCTTCATGCTCGTAGAGCGCCGTGCCGTCGAACTCGCGCAGGCCGTGCTCGTCGGTCGGGAAATGCGCCGGCACCCAGTCGAGGATGACGCCGATGCCGACCTTGTGGCAGCCGTTGACGAAACGGGCAAAACCCTCCGGCTCGCCGAAACGGGCGGTTGGCGCAAAGAGGCCGGTCGTCTGGTAACCCCAGGAAGGATCGAAGGGATGTTCGGTGATCGGCAGAAACTCGATATGGGTGAAGCCCATGTCGGTGCAATAGGGGATCAGCTCCGAGGCGAGCTCGTCCCAGGTGAGGAAGGAGCCGTCAGGCTTCTGGCGCCACGAGCCGGCATGCACCTCGTAGATTGTGATCGGCTGGCGGCGGTGATCGGCCTTTTCCCAGAACTGACGATGGGCGTTGTCTTCCCATTTCTGTTCCAGTTCCGACGCGGTGACGGAAGCGTTCTTGGGACGCATTTCGGCGCGCCGGGCATAGGGGTCGGCCTTCAGCGGCAGGACCTTGCCGTTCTTGCCGACGATCTCGAACTTATAGGCGGAACCTGCCCGGACATCCGGCGCGAAGATTTCCCAGATCCCGGTATCGACCCGCAGCCGCATCACGTGGCGGCGGCCGTCCCAATTGTTGAAGTCGCCGACCACCGAGACGCGCTTGGCGTTCGGCGCCCAGACGGCGAAATGGAACCCTTCCACACCCTCATGCTTCACGGGGTGGGCGCCCATCTTGTCAAAGAGGCGAAGATGCGAACCTTCCCGGACGAAATAGTCGTCCATGGGGCCGAGGACCGGGCCGAACGAGTAGGGATCGGTCACCGCCCATTCATCGTCGCCGCGTCGGGCGCGGTAGCGGACGGGCTGCAGGTGCGAGGCGCTGACGAGGCCTTCGAAATAACCCGCATCGTGGCGGCGGGTGAGTTCTCCGAGTTCTGTCCCGCTGAGCGTGAGCGCAGTGACCGCCTCGGCACCGGGAATGAAACAGCGGGCCCGGAACGCGTCCCCGAGCTTGTGGAGCCCGAGGACGGCGAAGGGATTGGTATGCCTGCCTTCCAAAATCGCCTCGATCTCGGATAACGGAATTTCGCCTGGGGCTCTTCCGTCATCGGTGACGCGCGGCGGTTTCTTCATCAGGCTCTCCAGATTTCCGACGCGTACTGGCGAATAGTTCTGTCAGAGGAGAACCATCCCATGCGGGCGGTATTGCGAATTGTTTTTGAATACCAGGATTTAGGGTCGGTCCAGATTTGGTCAACGTGCCGCTGCGCTTCGGCATAGGCGTCGAAATCGGCAGCGACCATGAACCAGTCGTGATTGTAGATGCCGTCGATCAGCTCGCTGAAGCGGGACCGGTCGTCCGGCGAGAAGACGCCAGTGGCGATCGCGTTCAGCGCCTGGGAAAGCTCGCGGGACTTTTCGATGATGGCGCGTGGATTGTGGCCGTCGGCGCGTACCTTCGCCACCTCGTCGGCCTTCAGGCCGAAAATGACGATGTTGTCATCCCCGACATGATCACGCATCTCGACATTGGCGCCGTCGAGCGTGCCGATCGTCAGCGCCCCGTTCAGCGCGAACTTCATGTTGCCTGTGCCGGAGGCTTCCATGCCGGCGGTGGAAATCTGCTCGGAAAGGTCTGCCGCCGGAACCATGATCTCGGCCAGCGAGACGTTGTAGTTCGGCACGAAGACGACCTTGAGCAGACCGCGCACGGCCGGGTCGTTGTTGATGACGCGCGCCACGTCGTTGGCGAGCTTGATGATCAGTTTCGCATTGTGATAGCTCGGCGCCGCCTTGCCGGCAAAAAGCTTCACCCGCGGAACCCAGTCGAGTTCCGGATGCGAGCGGATCTGATCGTAGAGCGCCACGGCTTCGATGATATTGAGCAGCTGGCGCTTGTATTCATGGATTCGCTTGATCTGGATGTCGAACATGGCCGAGGGATCGAGGCGGATGCCCATGCGGCTGCCGACGAGGTTTGCCAGCTGCACCTTGTTCGCCCGCTTGACGGCCGCGAACTTCTCCTGGAAGGCCGCGTTGTCGGCAAAGGCGTCGAGCGCCGTCAATGCCTCCGTGTCGTCCAGGAACTTGTCGCCGATCGCCTCCTGAACGAGGGAGACGAGAGCAGGGTTGCACTGCATCAGCCAGCGTCGCGGCGTAATGCCGTTGGTCTTGTTGTTGATGCGGGTCGGGTAGAGCGTGTGAAGATCGGCAAAGACCGTGACCTTCATCAGATCGGTATGGAGCGCCGAGACGCCGTTGACCGAATGCGATCCGACAAAGGCGAGGTTGCCCATGCGCACGCGGCGCTCGCCGGCTTCGTCGATCAGTGAGATCGAGCGGATCTGGGTATCGGAGAAGCTCTTGTGCTTGCGTGCCTCGATCAGGATCAATGCGTTGACCGCATAAACGATCTGCATATGGCGCGGCAGCAGGCGCTCAAACAGCGGCACCGGCCAGCTTTCGAGCGCTTCCGGCAGCAGCGTGTGGTTTGTGTAGGAGAAGGTCTGGCGGGTGATGTCCCAGGCCTGTTCGAAATCGAGCCCATGGATGTCCGTCAGCAGGCGCATCAGTTCGGCGATCGAGACGGCCGGATGGGTGTCGTTGAGCTGGATCGCCACCTTTTCATGAAGGTTGGTGAAGTCCGGATATTGCTGCAGGTGGCGGCGCAGGATGTCCTGCAGCGAGGCCGAGGAGAAAAAGAACTCTTGGCGCAGGCGCAGTTCCTGCCCGGCAGGATTTGCGTCGGCCGGATAGAGGACGCGGGTCAGGCTTTCGGCCTTGTTGCTCTCGCGCAGTGCGCCGATATGGTCGCCGGCGTTGAAGGCATCGAGCAGGATCGGATCGATCGGCTGTGCCGACCAGAGACGCAGCGTATTGACGCGTTTGCCGCGCCAGCCGACGATCGGCGTGTCGTAGGCCATGGCGATGACGCGTTCGGCCGGTTTCCAGACATAACGGGGCGTTTCCTCGTAACCGCCGACCGTCTCCACGCTACCGCCGTAGCCAATCTCGTAGGAACTTTCGCGGCGCTCGAATTCCCAGGGGTTGCCGTGGGCGAGCCAGGTTTCCGGCAATTCCACCTGCCAGCCGTCGGCCATCTGCTGGCGAAAGAGGCCGTGAACGTAGCGGATGCCGTAACCATAGGCGGGGATGTCGACTGTCGCCATGCTCTCCATGAAACAGGCGGCGAGACGACCGAGGCCGCCGTTGCCGAGTGCGGCGTCCGGCTCGAGCCCGGCGATCACGTCGACGTCGACACCAAGCGAGGTCAGAGCATCGCGGATTTCCTTCATCAGACCCATATTGCTGACCGCGTCGCGCATAAGCCGGCCGATCAGGAATTCGAGCGAGAGGTAATAAACGCGCTTGCCGCCGGTCCTGTAGACCTTGCGGGTCGACTCCATCCATTTGTCGATGATTCGGTCTCGCACCACGAGGATCGCCGCGGTCAGCCAGTCGTGCGGCTTGGCAACCTTCGCATCCTTGCCGATGCGGTAGGTCAGGCGTTCGATAATTTCTTCCGCCATGATTTCGGGGCGGGAGCTGCGGGGAGCCGGCTGAAGGGTTTCAGCCGTGGAAGACGTTTCATTCATAAGTCGCCAACTTTCTGGTGGAGCGGGGGGATAGCGTCCGATTCAGTCCATCTGGCACGATGTTGTGGCGACAGTTTATGCACCGTTATGACCCAGTTGCAACGGTCGTTTTATCTTTGCGCAATTGATGGGCAAAAGCACAACGAAAAACGCCCCGCCGGAGGCGGAGCGTTCCGTGGCCTGACTTTGCGGGGTCAGTTGGTCAGGCGGGTGCCGGTCTTTGCGGCCTTGCGGGCGATTTCGCCGAAGCTCTGGACCAGCTGGGTCATGCTGTTCGGCTCGTAGTAATAATCTTCCTTGCCGCTGGAGCAGTATTCGAGCAGTTCCTTGCCCTTCGTGGGTGCCATGAAAGCGATCGTATAGATCTTGATGGCATTGCCGGCCTGGTCCTTGTCTGCCTTTGCCTGATCGCAGAGGGCGCGGACCTTGACGTCGATGGTCGAGTTCCAAGTGCCGCTGTTGCCGGTCATTTCACCGTCGGTCATCAGCACGATGAAGCGCTCGAAGCTCGTATTGCCTTTGCCGGTATGCGCAGTCTTTTCGGCCCCATTCGCTGCCTTGAGCGCTGCAAATGCATTGGCCATGGCCCCGCTGGCATCGGTTCCGCCATCCGGGACGGCCGGCATGTTATTTACATAGGTCTTGACGTAGGACGTGCCCCACTGGATCGATTGTTCGGGTTTGGTTCTGTCGTCGTAGGAATCGGCGCCAACGCGGATGAGTTCCATGTTGGGATCCGCCTTGTCCAGTTCCCCGAACATGACGGCGGCCGCAGCCTTCAGAGATGCCATCTTGGTCAGGTAGTTTGGTACCTCCTTGTAGACCGTACGCTCGCACATCTTGTTAGGGTTGTACTTCGTGGGGCAGCTATATTTTTCTTTTTGATCTGTCGCGACCAGTTTTGTCGGCTGCGCGGGATTGACCGTCGTCGTATCCCAGGCCATCGAGCCGGATTCGTCGAGCGCCAGATACATGGAGAGCGCATTGCCCTCGCGGCCGCTTGCGGACTGGCTCTCGACGCTGATCGTCATCTTGTCGAAGCCGAGAAGGGCGGTCAGTCCGCTCATCGGTACGTCATAGGTCGCCTTGAGGCGGATGTCGTAGCTTGCGGCGGTGTTCGTGGCGATCGTGGCCGTCGCCGCCGCCTCGGCGTTCTGCCTGAGCGCCTCCCGGGCCGCTGCCTTTTCTTCCTCGGTCATGTCGGACGTGTTGATCGTCTGCGCGGCCTGGGCGACGTAGAAATCCATCATCAGCTTTTCCGCGTCCGTCTCGCTCATGGTGCCTTCTTCGGACATGGCGGACGCCGCGGCGAGCGTGGCCGCGTCGGCGGCGGCCTGAAGATGGTTCTTTTCCTCGATCACGCGCGTCAGATCGATCGCGACACCGGCAGCTCCCATGAGGACCGGTATCGCAATGGCTGTCATGATTCCGAAATTTCCGGCGCGGTCCTTCATCAGCCGCGCAAAATGCGTGCAGGTTTTCATAGCCCCAACCCCCGTCCAAATCATTTGAACAACTGAAGCCATGCTAAGTTAAGGCGCGTATAGGAAGGCCTAATGGAATTAATAGAATTTTAGCAATTACAATAAATTAGCCTCATAACGAGGCGGAATTGTCAGGAATTCAAGGGAACGACGTCGACCGCCTGGACGACTTTCTGATTTCCGTAGCCCTTGAGGACGCCGACAACCGGGGCGATGTCGGCATAGTCACGGCCATAGGCGACGACGATGTGGTCGCTGCCGGCCGGAATGTCGTTGGTCGGATCCAGCTCCAGATAACCGAGCGTCTCGCCGCACCATACCCTGACCCAGGCATGCATGGCATCCGCTCCTTCGAGGCGCTCCTTGCCGGGCGGCGGAATGGTGCGCAGGAAGCCCGAGACATAACCGGCCGGGATGCCAAGGCTGCGTAGGCCGACGATCATCACATGGGCGAAATCCTGGCAGACGCCGCGCTGCAAACGGAAGGCCTCCTTCGGGGTCGTGTCGACGGTGGTGGCCTCGGGGTCGTAGGTGAAATCCTTGTGGATGCGGGCGCAAAGGGCCAAGGCGATTTCGCGCACGGTCTGTCCGGGCCTGGCGATCTCGCGGGCATAGGCGGCGATCTGCGGCTCCTCCGCGAGACGGGGGCTCGGGCCGGCGAGGTGATGCGGCGAGGCGGGATCGACCGACCAGAGTTCCGCGAGCTCCTCCTTGAGTTCGTCGAGTTCCGGCGAGAGGTCTGCCGTTATCGTCGGCGCTTCCACCATGACGCGGGCCTGCATGCGGATATCGAGCCGGTCATGCGGCGCGCGGACGAGAACCGAGGTCGCCTGCTGGCCGAAGAAATCGATGAAGGTGGTCCGCTCGTCAGCGTTCGGCGCGACGGTCACGGAGCCGGCAATCAGCCGCTGCCGGTCGGGAAGCGACAAAGGCAGGACGCGGATCACATGACGGGCGCCGGAAGCCGGAACGTCGTAGACGTAACCCATGTGGAGGTTGAGATCGTAGAGCATGGCCACTCTTCCCGCACCCTAACTGAAGTAAGTCTGGCCGAGAATATCGGACAGCTTCTCCATCTCCTGTTCGAGCTTTCGGTAGACCTCATGGTCCATCGCCTCCGGCGTCATGACGGCGAGGCCGGAATGAAGCCGCATCGCCTCGCGGTAGAAAGGCGACATCTGGCCGTTGACGAAGGCATTCGGCAATTGCTCCACCTCGGTGCGGATCTCATTCAGCTGGAAAAGGATCGAGCGCGGGTTCAAGGGATCGAGCGCCAGCAGGTCGGCGACCGTCAATCGGGCGGTGGCGACGTTGTAGCGGCGCCGATGGGTCATGACGCTGTCGCCGATCTCCAGCAGCATGTCGAGCGAGCCATCCGGGGCCTCGGGGCCGGACATATGGCCGAGCAGCCGGGTCATGTGCAGCGCACGTTCCAGATGGCGGCCGATCGACAGGAACCGCCAGCCGGTGAAGCGGTACATGTTTTCGTGAACGAGACCGGCAAAGCCGGCGAGCTTGCGGAGCAGGATGGTGGTGGCGTGGCTGGCGTCATCGCCCGGCTGGACCGCCTCGTGGAAGCGGCGGGCGGTCTTGGCAAGGTCGGTCAGGGCCAGCCAGCCGTCCGGCGAAAAGCGATCCCGGATGTTGCTGGCCGAATAGATCGCGCTGTCGATATTGCGCAAGAGCGGGGCCGGCACGGCCTTCGACATGTCGATGTCGATCGCCTTGAGGTAACGCGACACATCGGCCAGCAGCGGCTGCCCCGGATCGGCGGATTCGGCGTAACGCAAGTGCCAGGCGCGCAGGATGCGCAAAGCCCCTTCCGCCCGCTCGATATACCGGCCGAGCCAGTAGAGATTGTCGGCCGCGCGGCTCGGCAGGCTGCCGGGCATGTTGCGGGTGAAACTCTCCTCCGGCGGCAGCAGCGTCGGCTTGGGCACGGGCTTGTCGCTGACGATCCAGACGTCGGCCGCCGCGCCGCCCGCCTGCATAGCGATCGCCGCGACGTCGGGGCCTGAACCGATGCGGGCAAAGCCGCCGGGCATGATCTGCCAGCCGTTTTCGGTGCGCGCCGCAAAGACGCGCAACGACATCGGCCGCGGGACAAGCTTGCCGTTCACATAAGCCGGGGTCGTGGAAAGCGTCACGACTTCCTGGCCGACAAGCTTGGCGCCTTCCGAGGAGAGCCAGTCGCCGATCGACGCCTTCGCGGTTTGGCGAAGCGACGAGCCGAGCACCGACTGGCCATTGTCGTCGAAGAAGGGGAGGCGGGAATAGGCGGGGCCGATGACCATCTTCTCGATGTTCTTCGCCACATGATCGCGTTCGGCCTTCTGGCCGCACCACCAGGTGGCGATCGACGGCATCAACAGATCATCGCCGAGCAGACGACGACAGACGGTCGGCATGAAGGCAAGAAGGGCGCGGGTTTCGAGGATGCCGGAGCCGAGCGCATTGACGAAGGTGACCGCGCCCGAGCGCAGCGCCTGGACCATACCCGGCGTGCCGATATGGGAGTTCTGGTTGAGTTCCAGCGGATCGGCATAGGAAGCATCGAGACGCCGCCAAAGGACGCCGATCGGCTTCAGGCCGGCCACGGTCCTCACCATGACGCGGTTGTTCACCACCGTCAGGTCCTCACCCTCGAGCAGCATGAAGCCGAGGTAGCGGGCGATATAGGCGTGCTCGAAATAGGTCTCATTGGCCGGGCCTGGCGTCAGGACCGCGATCCGGTCCTCCGGATATTGCTTGTGCGCCTGCAGCGCGTCGCGGAAGGCGCCGAAGAAGGAGGCGAGACGATGCACGTGGCTTTCGCCATAGATGTCGGAAAGGGCGCGCGTGGTGGCGACGCGGTTTTCCAGCGCAAAGCCGGCGCCCGACGGCGCCTGGGTGCGGTCTGCAAGCACCCACCAGTTGCCGTCCGGGCCGCGGCCGATCTCGAAGGAACAGAAATGCAGGTAATGGCCGCCGACCGGTTTGACGCCGACCAGCGGCCGCAGGAATTCGGAATTGCCGGCGATCAGGGCCGGCGGCAGGATGCCTTCCTGCACCAGCCGGTTTTCGCCGTAGATATCGGAGACCACCGCTTCCAGAAGATCGGCACGCTGCACGAGGCCTTTGGAAACCGCTTCCCATTCCTTGCCGTCGATCAGCACGGGCACGTGGCTGATCGGCCAGTTGCGCTCGCCGCTCCCTTGCGCCCCATAGGTCCGGTAGAAGACGCCGGCATCGCGCAGATACCGGTCGGCGCGTGCGAACCGCTCCTGAAGATCGCCTTCCGGCATCCGGCTCAGATGCGAGATCAGGTTGCGCCAGACCGGCCGGATCTGGCCATTGGCGTCCAGCATCTCGTCTGCGATGCCCGGCAATGCTGCATAGCCGAGAACCGGATCATTGAGGATCCGCGTTTCGGTTACACGGTCGGTTGCCGGTGCCTTGGACATCGGGCGTTTCAGACTCCTAGCGGCCGGCGCAGATCGAGCGTCAGCGGGAATTCGGGAGAGGGCGTTTCGGCAAGAAGCGCATAGCGCCCTGCCGTGTGCCCCCACGGTTCGAACCGGGAAAGCCGGCGGGCCTCGGCCTCGTTGCCGTTGACTGGGAAGGTCTCATAATTGCGACCGCCCGGATGGGCAACATGGTAGATGCAGCCGCCGATCGATCGGCCGGACCATGTATCATAAATGTCGAAGGTGAGCGGCGTATTAACCGGCAGCACCGGATGAAGGCCGGCGGACGGCTGCCATGCCTTGAAACGTACGCCGGCAACTGCGACGCCGGACGTGCCGGTCTCCTTCAACGGCACGGCCCGGCCATTGCAGGCGACCGTGTAACGCGACGGATTGCTGGTTTCGAGCCGCACCTGCAGCCGCTCCACGGAGGAATCGACATACCGGACGGTGCCGCCGATGGCGCCCTGTTCGCCCATCACATGCCAGGGTTCGAGCGCCTGACGAAGCTCCAGTTTGGAGCCCTCGTATTCCACCTCGCCGAAGAAGGGGAAGCGGAATTCGAGTTGTGCGGTGAACCATTCGGGCCGGAGGTCGAAGCCGTTCTCCCTGAGATCGGCGAGCACGTCCAGGAAATCGGCCCAGACATAGTGCGGCAGCATGAACCGATCCGCGAGTGCCGTGCCCCAACGGACGAACCTGCCTTGCAGCGGGTTCTTCCAGAAGCGGGCGATCAGCGCGCGGACGAGAAGCTGCTGGGCGAGCGACATGCGCGCATTCGGCGGCATTTCGAAGCCGCGGAACTCAACGAGGCCGAGGCGGCCGGTCGGGCCGTCCGGCGAAAACAGCTTGTCGATGCAGATTTCGGAGCGGTGGGTATTGCCGGTGACATCCGTCAGAAGGTTGCGGAAGAGGCGGTCGACCAGCCAGGGCAGGGGCGGCACGCCCTGGCCGGGCGCCGGCACCTGGGAAAGCGCGATTTCCAGCTCGTACATCGAATCGTGGCGGGCTTCGTCGATACGTGGCGCCTGCGAGGTGGGGCCGATGAACAGACCGGAGAAGAGATAGGATAGCGAAGGATGCCGCTGCCAGTGCAGCACGATGCTCTTCAAAAGGTCCGGGCGGCGCAGGAATGGACTGTCGTTCGGATTGGCGCCGCCGACCACCACATGGTTGCCGCCGCCGGTGCCGGTGTGGCGGCCGTCGATCATGAACTTGTCGGCGCCGAGCCGGCTCTGGCGGGCCTCCTCGTAGATCGCCGTAGTGATCGACACGGTTTCCTTCCAGCTTGCGGCCGGATGGATGTTGACCTCGATGACGCCGGGATCGGGCGCGACGCGGATGACATTGATGCGTTCGTCGTGCGGCGGCGCATAACCCTCGATATGGACCGGCAGACCGAGTTCGGCAGCGGCGTTCTCGGCGGCGGCGATCAGTTCGAGATAGTCCTCGATCTTCTCCACCGGCGGCATGAAGACGCAGAGCCTGCCGTCTCGCGGTTCGACGGATATGGCAGTGCGCACGGCGCCGCCGATTTCGCCCAGCACCTGCTCGACGCGGCCGAGATTGGCCGGATCATCCGCCTTGAACGAGGATTCGGGCATGGCGCGGCCCGCCGGCACGATAGCATCGGGCAGGGGCTGGCGGGGGATGGAGGGATCGGCTTCGTGGATATAGGGAAACTGCGACGGGGGCACGTAAGGCAGCGTGCCGAGCGGCAGACGATAACCGACGGGGCTGTCTCCGGGAACGAGGAAGATCTTGCCGCGGCGGGTGCGCCACTTTTCGCTCATCCAGCGTTTGCGGCTTGCCGTTCCTCTGGCCTGTGCATTCCAGGCCTGGACGGGCAGGACATAACCGCTCGGACGCGTCAGGCCGCGCTCGAAGACACGGGCGATGCGGTTGCGTTCCTCCGGATCCTTGAGTTTGGAATTCGAGGGATCAACGTTTTCCGGCAGGCTGCCTTCCTTGATGATCCATTCCGCCGGATCCTCGTAGGCCGGGGCCACATAGTCAGGATCCAGGCCAAGCTCACCGGCAATGCCCGCCAGCAGCTTTTCCGCATCGTCATCGCCGATGTCGTAGTCGCGGCCTTCCTCAGCCACCAGGTCGGGATTGCTCCAGATGGGGCTGCCGTCCTTGCGCCAGTAGAGCGAGAAGGTCCAGCGTGGCAGGCTCTCGCCGGGATACCACTTGCCCTGACCGTAATGCAGGAAACCGCCCGGCGCGAAACGCTCGCGCAGCCTGCGGATCAGGATATCGGCCTTCTCGCGCTTGGTGGGGCCGACGGCGTCGGTATTCCATTCGTCGGATTCGAAGTCGTCGATCGACACGAAGGTCGGCTCGCCGCCCATGGTGAGGCGGACGTCCTGCGCGTGCAAGATGCGGTCGACCTCTTCACCGAGATCGTTGAGCGCTTCCCAGGATTCGTCGGAGAACGGCTTGGTGATGCGGGGGTGTTCGGCGACGCGGGCAACCTTCATGTCGAAGTCGAAGGAGGTTTCCGCCTCGCCGAAATAACCGCCGGAGATCGGCGCGGCGTTGCGGTAGTGCGGCGTTGCTGCAAGCGGGATATGGCTTTCGCCGGTCAAGAGGCCGGAGGTCGGGTCGAGACCCACCCAGCCGGCTCCCGGCAGATAGACTTCGCACCAGGCGTGCAGATCGGTGAAGTCGACTTCAGTGCCGGAGGGGCCGTCGAGCGCTTTCAGGTCGGGTGTCAGTTGGATGAGATAGCCCGAGACGAAACGGGCGGCGAGACCGAGGTGGCGAAGGATCTGGACCAGTAGCCAGCTGGTGTCGCGGCAGGAGCCCATGGCCGAGGTCAGCGTCTGCTCCGGCGTCTGCACGCCGGGCTCCATGCGGATGACATAACCGATCGCCTGCTGCAGGCGGGCGTTGATGCCCACCACCATATCGACCGTTGGCTGGCCGGGGGACATGTCGAAGGTCTTGAGATAGTCGACAAGCGCCGGCTCCGCCGGCTCCGGCTTCATATAGATCGACAGGTCTTCGACCAGCGTTTCCGGATAGTCGAAAGGCCACTTTGTGGCTTCCTCCTCCACGAAAAAGTCGAAGGGATTGTAGACCGTCATATCGGCGATCAGATCGACCTCGATCTTCAATTCGGTGACCGGATCGGGAAAGACATAGCGGGCGAGGTAGTTGCCGTAAGGGTCCTGCTGCAGGTTCACGAAGTGGTTTGATGGGGTGACCTTCAGCGAATGGCTCAACACCTTCGTTCGGGAATGAGCGGCGGGCTTCAACCGGATGATCTGAGGCCCAAGGCGGACAGGCCTGTCGTATTTGTAATGGGTGAGGTGGTAGATACTCGCCTTGATCGCCATGCTGCCCCTTTGGTCGCCCCTTGCCGGCCTTCGATGGCCGATCAATGATCGTTGCAAGGATTTTGTGCGTTGCACGAAAATAATGCAAGGCGGATTCGGGAGGTTATCCTGGTTCGGGCCATATCGGGGAAATACGCAGGAAAATCTGTCAGTCGAGCGTCCGGCGGAAGCGGGTGACGGCAATCAGCATGGCGAACGTCATCAGGCCGGCGAGGACGCTCGTATCATAGGCGAGCGTGGCGATATCCGCACCCTTCAGCATGATCGCGCGGACGATGCGGATGTAATGGGTCAGCGGCAGCGCCTCGCCGATCCATTGTGCCCAGCCCGGCATGCCGGCGAAGGGGAACATGAAGCCCGAGAGCAGAATGTTCGGCAGGAAGAACATCATCGCCATCTGAACCGCCTGCAACTGGTTGGTCGCCAGGGTCGAGAAGGTGTAGCCGATCGACAGGTTGGCGACGACGAAGAGCGCCGTCGCGGCGGCCAGTGACGGCAGGTCGCCGAGGATCGGAACCCGGAACACCAGGATGCCCGCCGAAATGATGATGAGGGCCTGGATGAGGCCTATCAGGACGTAGGGCGTGATCTTGCCGAACATGATTTCCAGAGGCCTGATCGGCATGGAGAGCAGGTTTTCCATGGTGCCGCGCTCCATCTCGCGGGTGACGGAGAGGGCGGTGAAGATCAAAAGCGTCATCGTCAGGATCGTGCCGAGCAGGCCGGGGACGATGTTGAGCGTCGACGAACCCGCAGGGTTGTAGCGGCGATGCTGCACGATCGAGAAAGCGGGTTTCGACGGTTCCGAAAACTCGATCTGCCGGTCGTTGGCGAGGGCCGACGCAACGATGCCGGAGAGCGCGCCGAGCGCCGAGCTCGATGCAACCGGATCGGTGGCATCGGCGGCGACGAGAAGGGCGGGCGTCTCGCCGCGCCTTACCGCCCGTTCGAAGCCTTCCGGAATCTCGACCACGAACAGCGCCCGGCCCGATTCCAGCAGCGAATCCATGTCCTCGGTGCGGGTGATGACGGACTGGACCTCGAAGAAATCGGTGTTCTTCAATGCGGCGAGGATCGAGCGGCCGATATCGCTGTTCTCGCGCATCAGAACGGCGGTCGGCAGATCGTGCGGGGTTGTGTTGATCGCGAAACCGAACAGGAAGAGCTGCATGACCGGGATCATGATCATGGTGGCGAGCGTCACGCGGTCGCGGGTCATCTGGATGAATTCCTTGACGGTCATCGCCCAGAAGCGCTTGAAGAAACCTCCATTGCCGTTGAGTTCCGGGTCATGGGGCGCGGTCATCGGAAATTGTCCTCCGAGCGGCCCATCAGGTCGATGAAGGCATCCTCCAGCGTCGGCTCGCCCTTTTCCCATTTGAAGCCCGGGCGCTGGCGATAGGGGGCGATCGCCTGTTCAAGCGCCGATTCGTCATGTCCCGCCACATGCAGGCTCAGTCCGAACGGGGCGATCATGTCGATGCCCGGCTGCTGCAGGAGTTCGGCCTGGAGGTGGTGGACATCGGGGCCGGAGACGGTCCACGTGACGAGACCGGTGCCTTCGATGACTTCATCGACAGTCCCCTGGACCAACAGCTTGCCGTAGGCGATATAGGCAATCTCGTGGCAGCGCTCCGCTTCGTCCATGTAGTGGGTGGAAACCAGAACCGAGAGGCCATCGGCGGCGAGCGCATGGATCTCGTTCCAGAAGTCGCGGCGCGCCTGCGGGTCGACACCTGCGGTCGGTTCGTCGAGGAGGAGAAGTGCAGGCTCGGGCAGGATGCAGGCGCCGAGCGCCAAGCGCTGCTTCCAGCCGCCGGAGAGTTCGCCCGCGAGCTGCTTTTCGCGACCCTTCAGACCGAGCCGCTCGATCGCTGCCTTCGCCTTGCCGCGGGCATCGGGAAGTCCGTAAACGCGGGCGACGAATTCCAGGTTCTCGCGGATGGACAGATCCTGATAGAGCGAGAATTTCTGCGTCATGTACCCGACGCGGCGACGGATGCGGTCGCTCTCGGTCAGGATGTCGAAGCCAAGGCAGGTGCCGTTGCCGCTGTCGGGGGTCAACAGGCCGCAGAGCATGCGGATGGTGGTCGTCTTGCCGGAACCGTTGGGGCCCAGGAAACCGTGGATGCGGCCCTTCCTCACCGACATGGAGACATCGTCGACCACCTTGCGGCCGCCGAAGCTCTTGGTCAGATGATGCACGTCGATGACGGTTTCGGGGGACTCGGCGGTTGCGGTCATGGCCGGGCTCCTGCGGCAACATCGACCGGCTGGCCGGGACGCAGCGTTGCAGGATCGGCGGGAATTGCCTCGATGCGATAGACGAGTTTTGCTCGTTCCTCGAGGCTGTAGATCTCCGGCGGCGTGTATTCGGCAGTTTTCGCGATAAAGCTGATCCTCGCATCCGACGGCCGGCAGGCGTCGCAGGTGACACGGACCGGCTGGCCGAGGGACAGCGCTGCAATTTCGGTCTCAGGCACGAAGAAGCGGATGCGGACGTTTTCGGGCGGGAGGAGTGCCACGATCGGTCGCCCGACCGGTACGACCTCGCCGAGGCGATAATAGAGGGTTTCGATGCTGCCGGCGGCGGGCGCGGCGACGGCGCGGCGGGCAAGCGCTGCTTGCGCCGAGGCGAGTTCGGCCTTGGCCGCAGCCATGGATTCCTTTGCCTGGCGGAGCGTCTGTTCGCGCGCCGGCAGATGGGCGAGCGTGATCTGGCTGCGCACATTGTCGAGCGCGGCACGGTTGGCGGCTTCGGTCGCGATCGCCGCGTCGAGGCTCGCCTGTGTGGCGGTGCCGCGCTCGGCGAGAACGCGGGTCCGGTCGAGATCCTGTTTGGCGAGTTCCAGTCTGGCATTCGCCTCGCGCTCGGATGCGCGCAGCACGTCAATCTCTTCCGGCCGCTTCTGGGCCGCTTCGGCAAGGTCGAGCTCGGCCTGTGCGCGTGCAAGCGCTGCACGGGCCGCGGCGACGGCCGCCTCTTCGCTCGATGTCTCCAGCTTGAAGAGCGGGTTGCCTGCAGCGACGGTGCCGCCTTCCTGCACGTCGACCCTTTCCAGGCGGCCCGTGCCTTCCGCGCCGATGAAGAGCGTATCAGCCTCAACCCAGCCCTGATACGGACGCGGGCTCTTCTCTGCAAAAAGGAAGGGCAGGGCGGCAAGCGCGATACCGGCCAAGAGTGCGATGACGAATATCCGCTTCATTGCGTGCCTCCTTCCGAGAGGTCCTCAGCCGGCACGAAGAGCGTGTCGAGAAACGTGTCGAAGAGCTTTTGTGTGTCGAGGTGTTCGTAGGGTTCGAAAAGCGTCGTCCAGATGATCGAGAGCAGGGGCGGGGCCATGACGAGCTGCGGCGTCTCGACGATCTTCGGGTTGCGCAGCTCACCGCGGGCGGCCGCGCGGCCGAGCAGGATGCGCAGCACGCCGAGCCCCCTGGAGATGATTTCCCGGTGATAAAATTCCGCGACGGCTGGAAACATCGGTCCCTCCGCCAGGATCAGCCGCAGCAGATGCCGGCGATCGGTCTCCAGCACCTCCCGCCTGAAGAGAGCGTAGAACATCGAGACCGCGAAGCGCGGCGTAATGCTTTCGTTCGCGACGAATTCGCCCATCTGGCCGAGGATGGGCGAGGCGACACCGGACACCAGTTCGGTAAACAGCGCGTCCTTGTCCGGAAAATGCAGGTAGACGGTGCCCTTGGCGATGCCGGCGCGGGCTGCGACATCCTCCATCCGGGTGGCGGCAAAGCCCCGCTCGGCAAAACAGGCAAAGGCGGACGCAAGGATTTCGGCCCGGCGCTGCTGCGGATCCCGCTTCTCTCTTCGTTTCTCGGCCATCGCGATTCCAAATATGACTGACTGGTCGGTCATTATCACCTATTGGAGGATTTTGCAAACAAAAGTCATTAGGGTGGTGGTAGGGGTAGGTGCAGTATAATGAAGCGGACGGAGGGTTCTGAGTGAAAGGCGTTCGAGGGCGAGATACGGAGAATGGCTGAAATTCCGGAGGCAAGGCCTCAGACCTATGAGTTGCCGCTGAGCGGACAGCTTCGAATGATGATTGGCGCCTTTTGGGCAGCGCCGGTCCGCAATCGGGTGCTTGTCCTGACGGCGGCGCTTTTGATCGTCATCTTCTCCACGACCTATGCCCAATACCGCCTCAACGTATGGAACGGGCCTTTTTACGATTCGCTCGAACGGCGCGACATGCCGGAATTTCTGAACCAGCTCGTCGTGTTCGCGGTACTCGCCTTCACATTGACGCTTCTCAACGTCATCCAGGCATGGCTCAACCAGATCACGGCGATGCGGATGCGGGAAGGGTTGGCGCGAGATCTGGCGAATGTCTGGCTCGTGCCGGGGCGGGCGCTGAAGCTCACGAGCGCCGGCGCGATCGCCGCCAATCCCGACCAGCGGCTGCACGAGGATACCCGAATCCTGGCGGAGAACACCACGAACCTGGCGATCGGGCTCGTCAATTCCACGATTCTTCTGGCAAGCTTCATCGGCGTGCTCTGGGCCATCTCGTCCGACTTCGTTTTCCATTTCGGCGACAGAAGCATCTCGATCCCGGGCTATATGGTCTGGGCAACGGTCCTCTATGCGGTGATCGGCTCGATGCTCAGCAATATCGTGGGACAACGGCTGCCGCGGCTCAACGCGGACCGTTACGCCCGCGAGGCGGACCTGCGCGCGGTGCTGATGCGCACCAACGAGAACATGAAGCCGATCACGCTTGCCCGCGGCGAAACGAGCGAGCTGCGCCGGGTCCACCTGGCGATCGACAACGTGCTCGAAATGCTTCGCCAAGTCGCCTGGGCGCTTACCAACCTGACCTGGGTTTCCGCAGGCTTCGGCTGGCTGGCGCTGGTCGCTCCGATCATCATCGCCTCGCCGATGTATTTCTCCGGCGGGCTTTCCTTCGGCGGCTTGATGATGGCCGTCGGCGCGTTCAACCAGGTCAATCTGGCGCTCAGGTGGTATGTCAACAATTTCGGGGTCATCGCCGATTGGAAAGCCACGCTGGCACGCGTCTCCTCCTTCCGCAACGCGTTGCTTGCGATGGACACGCCGGCTGTGGAAGGTGAACTGCTCACCTATCGCGAACAATCCGATGCGCAGGGCATCCGCCTGTGCGGCGTAATGGTCTATGGCGACCCCGACCGCGGCGAGGCGGGGCACGGCATCCGTCTCAGGGAAGGCGAATGCGTGATCAGGCCGAGCGGGCGGGTGATGATCAACGGCGATCCGGGCGCCGACCGGCATCTCTTCTTCCAGGCGCTCGCCGGCATCTGGCCGTGGGGGCGGGGCGAGATCGGCCTGCCGCCCAGGGATGGCATGGTCTTCCTGCCTCAGGAAGGCTACCTGCCGACAGCGACCCTCAAAGAGGCGATGACCTATCCCACCGGCCTGCCGGATGGCAGCGACAAAGCGCTGGCCGAGGCGCTGGAAAAAGTCGGGCTGCACCGGCTCGTGGATCGCCTGAACGATGTGGAGCGATGGGACAGGGTTCTCGACAAGGATGAGGAGGCGCTTCTTTCGATTGCCAATGCCGTGCTGCGCAAACCCGAATGGGTGATCATGGACGACGTGCTGGAAGGCCTGGAGCCGGAAACGCGGGAGCGTATGCTCGACGTGCTTGCCGGCCTCGACACTTCGACCCTGGTCTATATCGGCCGCGCCGAGGACTATCTTGAAAAGTTCTCGCCGACGATTTTCCATCTGTCGCCATTGCAGCAAAACGGCAAGGGTTCCCAGAAGGCAGCTGAAGCCAAGGAAGAGGCATGACATGAGCCGCCATCCGGGAACCAACAGGACGGCGCAGTGTGTTGTCTGCGGCCGAGCCTTTCCGTTGCCGAAGCTTCGCAAGATCGGTCAGCTCAGGCCGGGCCTGCACGAGATGATTGCCGCCGAAGTCGCCGATTGCGGGACCGAAAGCCTGATCTGCGACGAAGATCTCGCCCATTATCGCCGCCGCTATGTGGAAAAGCTGCTCGCGGAGGAGCGCGGAGAGCTTTCCGAACTCGACAGACAGGTGCTCGACAGTTTCGAGAAGGGTGTTTCCACAGTGCAGAGCAGCGCTGCCAATGTGCTGGAGCGCAAACCCACATTGGGAGAGCGGACAGCCGACCGGGTTGCTTCGTTCGGCGGCTCCTGGACCTTCATCCTGTTCTTCATGGGCGTGCTTTTTTCCTGGATGGCGCTCAACGTCTCCGGCCTTTTTGCCGAGCCTTTCGATCCATATCCCTTCATCCTGCTGAACCTTGTCCTGTCCTGTCTTGCAGCCCTGCAGGCGCCTGTCATCATGATGAGCCAGCGGCGGCAGGAGGAGAAGGACAGGCGGCGCGCCGAAAACGACTATATGATCAACCTGCGCGCCGAACTCGAAATCCGCCAGCTGCACGAAAAGATCGACCATCAGATGGCCCATCAGTGGGAGAGGCTGGCCGAATTGCAGCAGATCCAGATCGACCTTCTGGAGCGGGGCGATACCCAGAGGGGGTAGCTCTTTTGATGATGCCGGCCCGCGGAAGGCGGCGCAAAATCATCAGGTCGGCGTGCACTGGATGCGGTTGGCGTTCGGCCTGCGCAGGTTGAAAAGGTTACCGGCAAGAATCAAGGCAGCGCCCAGCGCCGTCAGGCCATCGACAGCCTCGGCATAGAGCAGATATCCGAGCAGCGCCGACAGCGGAACCCGCAGATAGTCCATCGGCATGACCGTCATCGCGTCGCCGTGGGAGAGAGCCTTGGCCATGCAATAGTGGGCAAATGTGCCTGAAAACGCGATGACGAGGATCCACGGCCACATTTCTGCGGATGGCCAGACCCAGACCCGGAGCGCCGGTACGAGCCCGACCACCGACTGGATTATGAGCATCCAGAAGATGATCTTCGTCGCACTGTCCGTGCGCGTCAGGAGCTTGGTCATGATGAAGGATATGGCGAAGACGAAGGCGGCTCCAAGTACGACCAGGTGACCGGGGTTGAGTGGGGCTGCTCCCGGCCGGACGATCAGCACGACGCCCACGACGCCGAACAGGATCGCCACGCCCTTGCGCCATGTCAACCGCTCGCCGAGAAAGGCCGCGGCCATCAGGGCTGCCCAGATCGGCGCAGTGAACTCGATGGCGATGACCTGCGCCATCGGAATCAGGGTGAGGCCCATCAGCCACGCGAACTGGCCGATATAGTGGGCGACGTTGCGGCCGATATGGCTCGGCAGGATCGACGTGCGCATCGCCCGTATGCCGCCTTCGCGAAAGACGAACGGCAGCAGCATGAAAAACGCGATCACGGAACGCATCTCCATGACCTGGAAGACATCGAGTTCACGCGTTATCGCACGCCCCGAGACGGCCATCAGCAGAAGCAGGGCGATCGAAGCCATCATCCAGGCCGCAGCCTTCATGTTCGACGGACTATTGTTCACTGATGTCTCCTCTGGACGCAGGACGGAGGCGAAAGCCTAGCGCCACATGCCCCGCATGCGGGCAGTCACGTCGATACGCACCTGATGGCGGGCCTGGCGTTCGGCGTCGGACATGGGTGCGACGACCGGCCAGGCGGCGGTTTCGAAGAATTGCAGCAGCGTTGCCGGGATGAAGCGGGTGCGAGCGGCGTAGACATGCTTGTCGCCCTGCGACGCCTGGCCGTGCACAAAGAAGCGCTGCGGGGTGATGAGGTGCAGGTGGTCCTTCGCCCGGGTCATCGCGACATAGAGCAGGCGGCGTTCCTCCTCGATCTCGGCGGTCGAGCCGACGCCGAGATCGGACGGGATGCAGCCGTCGACGCAGTTCAGAAGGAACACCGACCGCCATTCCTGGCCCTTGGCGGAATGGATAGTGGAGAGGATCAGGTAATCCTCGTCAAGCAGCGGCGTCCCAGCCTCGGCGCTCGTGGCATCGGGCGGATCGAGCGTCAGTTCGGTGAGGAAACGTTCGCGGGAATTATAGCCGGACGCAATCTGTTCGAGCTGCAGGAGGTCGGCTTTCCGCGTCTCGGCATCTTCGTGGATACGGGCGAGATGAGGCTCGTACCATTGGCGGGCAAGGCCGATCTCGGCAGGCCAGCCGGCGCCGCTTTTGCGCAGTGCCGCCAGCATGTCGACGAAGGCCGGCCAGTCCTCGCCGGAACGCGGCGGGGTGGGGATTTCCTGCAATGCGGCGAGCGGTTCGGGATCGGCAGCGATGGCGTCGAGGATTTTTCCTGCCGTCTGCGGGCCGATGCCGGGGATGAGCTGCATCAGCCGGAAGCCGGCGACCCGGTCGCGCGGGTTCTGGGCAAAGCGCAGCGCAGCCAGCATGTCCTTCACATGTGCGCTGTCCAGAAACTTCAGGCCGCCGAACTTCACGAAAGGGATGTTGCGGCGGGTGAGCTCCACTTCCAGCGGACCGGAATGGTGCGAGGCGCGGAAAAGCACGGCCTGCTGTTTGAGCGTCATCCCGGTTTCGCGGTTTTCGAGGATCTTTTCGACGATGTAGTTCGCCTGCTCGGTCTCGTCCTTGACGGCGACCAAGCGCGGGCGCTCCGCGGACTGTCGGTCGGTCCAGAGGTTCTTGGTAAACCGCTCGCGGGCGAGGTCGATGACGCCGTTGGCGGCGGCGAGGATCGTATTCGTGGACCGGTAGTTACGGTCGAGGGTTACGATATTGGCCGGCGGATCGAAGGAGGCCGGGAAATCGAGGATGTTGCGGATCGTCGCGGAGCGGAAGGAGTAGATCGACTGGGCATCGTCACCGACGACCGTCAAACCTCGCCCGCCGGGCTTCATCGCCATGAGGACCGAGGACTGCAGGCGGTTGGTGTCCTGGTATTCGTCGACCAGAACGTGGTCGAAGCGGCTGCCGATATCCTCGGCGATTGCAGCCTCGCTGATCATCTGCGCCCAGTAGAGCAGGAGATCGTCGTAATCGAGGACGTTCTGGGCCTGCTTGGCCTCCACATAGGTCGCGAACAGTTCGCGGAGCTGCTTTTCCCAGGCGGAGCACCAGGGGAAGTGAAGCTTCAGCACCTCGTCCAGCGGCGTTTCGGAATTGACGGCGCGGGAATAGATGGCGAGGCAGGTGCCTTTCGTCGGAAAGCGGTTTTCGGTCTTCGAGAAGCCGAGCTCGTGGCGGACAAGGTTCATCAGGTCGGCGGAGTCTTCCCGGTCGTGGATGGTGAAATCCGGATCCAGGCCTATCTCACCCGCATGCAGGCGAAGCAGCCGGGCACCGATGCCGTGGAAGGTGCCTGCCCAGGCGAGAGCATCGGTCATGATCCCCGACTTGGCGCCCAGCACCTGCGAGCAGATACGCTCGACGCGCCGGGCCATTTCAGAGGCCGCGCGGCGGGAAAAGGTCATCAGGAGGATGCGGCGCGGGTCGGCGCCGGAGACGATCAGGTGCGCGACGCGATGGGCAAGCGTATTGGTCTTGCCAGAGCCCGCGCCGGCAATCACCAGAAGCGGGCCCGCTGGTCCGCCATTCGGCACGTCCGAGCCATGCTCCACCGCCCGGCGCTGCGCATCGTTGAGTTTTTCCAGATAGGCGACCGACATTCCGTTCCTGATTGGGCCGTTCCTGATTGAGCCCGTTCCCGATGTGTTCGAATTAGCTCTAGCTGATTCGCTTGGCTTCGCCTTCCTTTCCGTCTTCCTGCCTCCCGCTTTTCAGGCAACTGCAGAGGTTTACGCCGGATTGGAACCTTGGAACCTTTTTTCACGTTATCCGCCCATCAACGCGAAGGAATAACTCCATGCTGAAGTGGGCACTTATTTTTCTGGTCATCTCGCTGATCACGGGCTTTCTCGGCTTTTCCGGCATTTCGGCCGCAACCGCGAGCATCGCCAAGATCCTGTTCTTCATCGCGCTCGTCATCTTCCTGGTCTTCCTCGTGCTGGCGCTGATGGCCGGCGCCGCATTGACCTAGGCCTTCCGACGCGACATCCCGATCCCTCGGCGGACGCGGGGAGGTGCCCATCGCGGCCCTCTCCGCGTTTCGTATCTGTGGACGCCGGAAAAGAAAAAGCCCCGCCGAGATACGGGCAGGGCAGTTGGGGAAAATCCGCGCCAGCTGACGCGGATGAACTGACATTTCGCATATCCAGCGGCGATCGGCGAGGCTGGTTCCGGGTGATTCGGTACGGTTGCCCGCAACAATTTGCAGCCGGTCACGCCGTCTTGCGGTAGCGGCGGGCCACGTAGACAACGCCGCCTCCGGAAAGTCCCTTATAGAGGATCGAGCCTTGCGCTCCTGAAAATTCGGTCATGAAGCGCCGCATCAGCCGGGCACGGCCGATGCGTTCGCGTTTTCTCGCTTCCGCCGCGTCAAGCGCCGCAACGACGCCTACGGAAAGGCTGCGCTCCGCCACCAGCTCAAGCCCCGGTACGGAGAGCTGACGGTCGAGTTCGGAAAGTTTGCCCTTTGGCCGCATGTCGGCAAAGGTGAACCAGCCGCCCGGCGCAAGCACGCGGGCCGCTTCGCTGGCAAAGGCGGGGACGTTTGCGTAGCAATGGGAGGATTCGATGTTGACGACCACGTCAAACGAGCCGTCGGCAAAAGGCAGTCGCTCCGCATCGCCGACTTCAAAGGAAAGCGAAGCCGTGTCGGCGTTCAGCCGCCGCGCAAGGCGCACCGTCTCCGGCGAGTAGTCGAGGCCGACGACGCTCGCCGGCGCATGGTAGCGCGCGATATAACGCGATCCGCCGCCACGCCCCGAACCGATTTCGAGAACCCGCGCGCCTGCCAGCGGCAATCCTTCGACCGCCTGATGATAGAGGCCGATAAAGGCCCGTTCGGGCTCGTCTTCCGCTTTCAGCGGAAAGGCGGCGCCTTCGGGCATGAAGCCGTAGTTCATGAAACGCCAGTCGTCGTCCCGCCAGAACCGGGACAAGATGTTGTAAACGCCGCGCCATGCCCATTTCTGGGTTCGCGGAAAGGCGCCGCGCTCGACCGCGTTCAGGACATTGGAGAACATGTTTCTTGCCATGGTCTCGGTCCTACTGAGCCGGCGCGGCAGCGGCTGCCGGCGGCATATCCTGATAAAGCCAGGCCCGCCCCTTGCGCACCAGTTCGGCATCGTCGCTGTTCTTCGGATCGAAACCCGGCAGGTAATATTTCAACACCAGGGGCATGCAGCGCCGCCAGAAGCCGGGGGCGAAGAACACGACCCAGATGAAGCGCAGCCAGAAGCGGATGCCGGTCTTGACGCCGTCGGTGCGGGCATAAAGCCGCGTATTTCGCAGAAAGATCAGCAGGAATGGAATGACCGTGGCATTCATCGCCGAGACCCGCAGCAGGTAGCGTTTCCAGCCGGGCAGATCTGGCGTCACCGCCTTCAAGACATCGAGCGCCACCGCCTTGTGCTCGAGCTCCTCCAGAGCATGCCACATCCACAGGCGACGGTAGGCTGGCGCTGCCGTTTCCAGAAGGTCCGGGCGGCGCAGGGTCACCGTCGACAAGGTTGCGGTCAGGTGTTCGATGGCGCAGGTAACGGCCAGCCGGTGCAGCGGGTTCTTGGCGACCCCGAGCGCAAAACGGACCGGCTTTTCCATTTCCTCGACGTCATAGCCGAGCGACGCCATGGCCTTGTTATAGTCTTCGTGTTCGCGGGTATGGAAAGCTTCCTGCACCGCATAGCCGTTGATTTCCGCCGCCAGCTCCCGATCCGTGAGCTTCGACGCGTAGTGCTTCAGGGAGCGGATGAAATAGCGCTCGCCTTCCGGCAGGAAGATGGAAAGACCGTCCGCCATCACCGTCTTGATGATGTCGCCGTCATACCAGTGCCGCGTGGCGTTTTCCAAAATTCCGAAGCGGATGTCGCGTGGGATGATGTCTGCTTCGTCTCCCGCCGCATGCTCACTAAAGCTGCTCGATCCTGCCATTATCCACCTGTTTGTTCGAAACCGGACGCCGGTGCACCGCGACCCGCCGGACTGCAACCACTGTCCCCCGCGTTATTGCAGATCGGCAAGCGGCAGGGCAAGATCATCGTTGTCCGTTGCCGACCCAATACCGAAATTGCGTCGGGATTGCGCCGGCCGAAAGGCCAAGACGCAAAAGCGCCGCCCAAGCAGCGGGTTCGGCCAGCCGGATCAAAGTCGTGAGAAGGTGAAAAAGCGGGTTATGTCGTCAACCGCGCAAACGCCTGAGAAACCAGGAAAGAGGGATGGTGGGCGTGACAAGGATCGAACTTGTGACCCCTACGATGTCAACATTGCTCTCCTAGCTGAACACCCGGCAAATCCGGCAAAAGAGCACTATGTGTAGCGAACCTAACGGCGTTTCCGGCAGCAAGTTCCGTTTCCGTTCCAAGTTTCAGGTTTTCCGAACCTAAGGAGCACTATGTGCACCTAGATGTTCAGGCTGTCCGCAAGCTTCCGCAGATGTGTCGGTGAGAATCGCGCATAGATCCGGGTCGTCACTTTCACGTCATTGTGGCCAAGGTACTGACTGATCTCCTCCATGTTGTGCCCGTCCTCGGCCATCCAGACCGCCGCGGAGTGTCGGAGCATATGCGGAGAAACATCCGGACGGCCGATCGCCGTGCCGGCAGCCTTGAGGCCCTTCTTTATGGATTTGATCGGTTCTCCGGCCCATTCAACGACATAGTTCGTGACGCTGAGCCGGTGCGCGGCCTCAAGCGCCTCGAAGAGGGTGTCGTTGATCGGGATCGTTGCACGACCTTTGCGCTTAGCCTTGTCAAAGGGGTTTCGTAGCCGGATCATGCGGCGCTCGAAGTCAACTCGGTCCCAGGTAAGCTGCAGCGCGGCTTCATTCCTGGCGCCGGTCCCGATCATCAACCGAATCGCCAAGGCAACATGCGGAGCTTTCGCAGCTTCGATGAGGGAGCGGACTTCCTCGCGTGTAAGATGGGCGTCCTTCGGCTCCGGCTTTGACGGGCGCTCGATGTGCGGCGCTTTCGTGATGAGTTTGTTCTTCTCCGCCCAGAGCAGGACCATTCGCAGATGGCCAAGCTCTGTATGGATCGTGCCGTCTTGCACACCCTCAGGGCACTGCTTGGTACGAACGGCGCGCCGTTCCTCGGTGTGAGCGCGGCAGTCAGCGACCGATATTGTCTCTGCCTCCATCGCGCCGAAGCGCTTCTGCAGCGCTTTCCAAGTATGCTCCATGGTGCCGACAACGGCGCGGCCTTCCATGTCGAGCTTATAGCCCTCCCATAGATCTGCTACCGTTGTCCCGCGCGGGCGAGTGAGTTCCGCGTATCGAGACGTGGCGAGGCGGGCCGCCTCTGCCTTGTCTGTTGTTCCAAGTCGATAACGTCGGCGGATTCCGTCGGCGTCGTCCCATGTGACGCAGAATTCTCCGTTAAGCCTTGTGAGGCGCCAGTCTGGCATTCGAATTTCTCCACGTCTTCCAGTCGTATTCTAAGCAGTTTCCCGCCGAGCCGGAAAGACGGCAATTCACCTGAGGTGATCATGTTTCTGATGTGTCTTTCAGAGCAAAGCCAACGCTCCGCCAACATCGCGGGTGTCAAAGCTTGCATTGTAGGTTCTCCCCGTTATTCGACTTATCCACAGGGTGAGACGCCACCTCCCGCGTCGAGGGTGATGGGGAGAGAGCTGCGCGACCAGCATCAGTGATCCGATACGTGGCGTTGACCTCACCGTATTCTACGAGGCCGCGTTTATGGAGCGCCATAAGAACGTCTTGTGTGCGCTTCCAATCGGTTCTGGCGCCGTCGTCTACGCGCCGTTCCGCAACCTCGAATGCCGCTGACCAGTCCTGGCAATGACCTAGGACTTCTCGCTGCGTTGGCGTCAGCTTAGCCATCGTTCTGGCCCTCCGATGCGAGGGCGGCGCGAGCCGCGTTGATCGCGGCGACCTTGTGATGGATTAGGACGCCGTCTGCATCCCGCCTCCACGGCAAGTCAGGCGGGAGCATATCAGCCAGCACCTTGCGAAGGCGGTCCACCTCGACTTGAAGCGCATTCGCAGCTTTTACGGCTTCGTTCGCTCGTTCCCATGCTTCGCTATCACTGGCCTGCTGTTTCGAGAGAGACAATCGCCGATACGCTATGATGACGCGCTCGTAGGAAGCGATCCACGCGGCCGGGTCGGTTGTTGCTTCCCTCTGCATCTCCTCAAGGGCGAGCTTGGCGAGATGGTGGATTTCTTCTTTGGATGGGAAGACGCTGTCACCCCGCAAATGTTTCTCAGGTGCTGGGTCAGGGAAAGCACAGCCGTCGTCGCAGTTGTACCCGTCGCAGTCCCGGCACCGCTCATGATGCTGGGGTGCTGATCCCGTCAGGGCAGCAATGACCGCCTCTGCCTGCTTCCGCTGCTTAACCTCGCGAATACGCGCATACACCTGATCCGTGGCGCCGCCGCCGTCGTTGTCGGTGAACTCCTCGGTCGGCATCCCGTCGATGGTCAGGGTGTAAGTGTTGATGCCGTCGACAAGGCGGACCTGCCTCATGCTGTAGCCTAGTTCGGCGCTGTCGATCGCGGCGGCAACGCGGTCGATCGTAGCTTGATCGATACCCCGCACATGATGTTGGGGCGGTGGGCTGGAACGAAGAATACCGGCGACTGTGAGGGCGATATGCTCGGCAACCTCCATCGGACAGGGGTAGGTCGTCTCCTCCTCTGCCTTTCGTGCCAACTGGTCTACGAAATCATGAGAGAGCGTCCATCCGCCGAGCTTTTCTATGTCGCTGGCAAGCGGCAGACCCTCCACATGCTGCTGCGGTGCGAGGGTGGCGATGACCAATTCTAGTTCGCTCAGATGGTCGCGGATGTGCTGAGCAAGAATATCCTGTGAGTGGGTAAGCCCCTTCACGCGCTTGCCGTCTACGATCGGACCCTCGGGGCTGTTCTGTTCAGCAATTTGGACGTTGATTTCCAGCTGGTGGCGGATAGCCGCAATGATCTCGCTCGCCTTGCTATGAGACTCGGGCGCCATCGCTGCTGCCTCTTCTCCATGTGGGGTGAGGGCGGCGGAGAGGCCGTCTATAAATCTCTGCTTGTGGGAGCGATCATCCCTGATGTCTTTTACCTGGGCCTCTTTCCATCCGGCTTCGATCATCTCATCCGTCACAATAGCGGTAGTCATGGCTGTTCCTCGCGATAGAGTTGGCGCGGTGGCAATGGAGGGAGGAAGGCCTTCGGCTCGCGCTTGGCTGCCTTTTCGGACTTGGGGAATCCGGCGCCGCGAAGCTTTTTCGCCGGAATGGTTTTGAAACCGAGATGGTTGGCCTCATTGCGCTTCGCTTTGGCGATGGCGCCTTGATCCTCGACTGTCTTTGGTTTGTGGCAGCACTCGACGCCGAGCAGCTTGCCGTCGTCGACAGTGAGCTTGCGGCTCTTGTCGACCTGGAGGGCGTCAGGAACGGTGTGGTCGACGTGATAGGGCTTGCGGCCAAGGATAAGACCGCAGCCTTCGCAGGCGATCTCGCCGTTCGACTGCATCGCGCGCTTGACGATCGCCGCATAGACAGACTTCGTGAACTCGCGGCGGCTCATCCCTGCCACCCGATCATCTTGGCGATGTCCTTCAATTGCTGCTTGAGGGATTCGAGAGAGACGCGACCGGGACCAGTAACTGGATCGGCTACGGGTGCGGCAAGCCGGTCGTCGTTCGCGCCGATGAGTTCGACGCCCCATTTTCGAGCGTAGGCAGCGCGCTTCGCTTCCAAGACCGGGGCAAATGGATCGGGTGCCTTTTCGGGAAGGCGGCGGGTATGGCTGGAGACTGAGGTCGTGCGGGTCAAAACGCATCCTCCTCTTGCTTCGGAGCGGGTTCTTCGGCCTTGATGCACCCATTCGGAACCCAGACCTGCCCGGCAGATCGGTAGCAGCGATCTTCCTGTCCCTCGACCTGATAGCAGGTCAGGCAGACAGATTTGGCGGGCTCGTTGAGAGGGCGCATATCCTCTGGACGGACCTTTATCAGCAGGGCATCGTTTTTCCTGAAGACTTCGGATGCCTCGATCTCTTCCTCGATATCCTTGCCGCTATCCACTTGGATAACGAACTTAGTGCCTCTCTCGCGGATCACGGTTCCGGTGAAAGTCAGGTGCAGAACGGATGTGTCGTATTCGTCGGATTCAAATGACTTCCAATCGAAAGCCACTCGCTGCCCGGGTGCGAAAAAGGCCTGACGCTCCCGGCATTTGAATTTCAGGCTCGTGACGGCGCTGCCGGCCAATGCCTTCTGAAGGGCAATACGCCGCTGGCACGAGGCCTTGTCGACGGCACAGTTGAAGCAGGTTGCGTAGTGCGTCATGCTGCCTTCCTTTTCCCAAGCGTGAAAGGAAGCCGCTCCGGCAAGACCCAAATGTGGTACAAGTCGGCGGCGTCGATGAGTTCGGACGCCGGAGGCATCACCTGGACGGCCGTTGCCTCAGATCCGAACAGTTCATTCTTGATGCGCTGAAGATCGCGCCACGGTGGCTCAAGGTTCGAGGCGGTGCGGATTGCGCAATGGTGGGTCAGATGACCGTCCATGTCATAGAACGGCCGGATCAGGACGACGTAAAGGTTATTCGCCTTGGCGCTCCGCACCTGCTTGCACCATCCGGAGCCGCCGGGAATGCCATCGGGCAAGTCGGTGACCCGCCATGGGCCCCAGTCACCTTTCAGGCCCTTGCGCTCGATCGCGCGGGCGGCGAGGCGTTGCTGACGGTTGCTCATTTCGCGCCGCCTTTCTTGTCCTGCTCCCGGTACTGGCGCAAAAGCTCGGTGCCTGCCTCGGCGTTGATCCTGTCAAGCTGGCGCAGCGCCCAATTCAGGCCATCGGCAAAGCCCGCAGCGCGTCCCTTGTTGTGCTCGTCGATCCAGCGCTGAGTTTGCTTGCGCTCGCGATCCTCGACGACATGGGTGACGGTGACAGCGAAGGCTCCACGCGAACGCGGTTCGGCGTTGTGATATGAGATGACGCCAGGTTCTCCGCCGACGGGAACGGTGCGCCACCATTCCTGCCGGCAGTCCTCCGCCCGAACGTATCGGCGATCATAATAAGGATCGGCGCCGGTATATTCGTTGCAGGCTTCCGCGAACTTGTAAGCATCGTAGTGGCCGCGAGCAAAGAAGCCCATGACGGAGCCGCTATCCAGCTCACGGGATTCCTCAATGTAAATTCCGTGGCTCCTGCCCTCCTTCCACTTCAAGGACGCATCGACGAGGAAATTCTGCAACTCCTCTCGGGTGATGAGGCACATCTCCGGATATTCAGAAGGGCTGGTGCGGTCGCCCTTGTCGAGCAATGTCTGCCAAGATTGTTCCAGGAGGGGCTGGATGCTCATACTTGCGCTCCCTTTGCCTTGGCGATCATGCGCTCAAGCGGTGAGAGGTGGTTTTCGATGGACTTTGGCTTCAGCGGCGGCAGGCCGTGCTTTTCGAGATACTTGCGGGAGTGCTTAGCCCAGACCTTCCGGCCCCAACTCGTCGAGGCAAACTCCCATGGGCGAGCGGCGCGCAACGCTTTCTTCCGAGCGGCTAGATCAGCGTCAGCCGGAAGGTTGCGGTCAACTTCGCCGATGACGTGGGAGGCGGTGGCTTGCCAATTGATCATCGGCTGTACCTCGCCTCGATAGTCTTCACGTCCTCGCCTGTCAGGGCGGCGTGAGCATCGGTCAGGAGGCGGAAAGATTCGGTGCCGAAGCCAACATGGTAATAGAGCTTGTCGTCCCGTTGGGACCGGTCGAGCAGATACTTGATTGCTCTGCCGGCCTTGTCGATCTTGGCTTGCAAACCGGCGAAGTGCCGATCGGGCGAGGTGTCTTCCGGCACGTCATCCTGATGGATGGCCTTCATGTGCCAAGGCTCGACTGAAGCTTCTGCCTCGGCGTCCGCCTTTGTGTAGCGGCCGGCGTCGAACTTGAAGCTGGTGTAACCCTGCTTGTTCGGGCGGTAGAAATACGAGCCCTTCTTGATGAGGTGGTCGGGAGCTTCGGTCATGCCGCGCCGCCTTTCGCCTTGGCGATGGCGGATCGAGCGTAATGTTCGGCCTGCTGGTGAACTGTCGAACCCATGCAGCCGCAGTCCCGCCCATCGCAGCAAAGTCTACGATCAGGCTCTGAATAGGCGTGAAGCAGTTCTTCCAGCGCCAGCAAGAGCTCTGGCGCGGCGGCGATCAGGCGACCATTCGAAATGTCACGGTCTTCATCACGACCGTTGCTGTGCGCGAGGAAACAGACGCGGTTGTCTGGCCCGCTCCATACGATCTGGTTATCTGGCGCGCCGTCTACGGTCCACGGGCCGGGGGTGTGGGAAGGTGCTTCGGTCATGCCGCAACCCTCACGCTCGCGCGCCTGACGAACTCACCGAATTTGAGGCTCGGGTAGATGTCGGAGATATTGAGGTAGAGCAGGTATCTCGCCTGGGCTCTGGACCTGGCCGGGATGCTTTCCCTGTAGCCGTTGAACTCGACGATATAGGATCGCCATGGCTTGCCCATATGGACCGCCTGTTCTTCCAGATGCTTCTTGAGCGCTATCCGGCCCGCGTCGGTAACTGAGAAATAGGCCATGCCCCGGACGAGCCCGTCGAGTTCCCAGTTCTCTGACGCACCGAAGGCCTTGGCGTCATCGCTGTTCACATCGGTGGCGAAATAGTTGCGGTAGGATTCGCGCATAGGATCGACCGGCCGACCGAGCGCGTGGTCAATATGGTCGAACGCCTTGTCTTTGAGGTATCGGTTGACGCTGGGGTTGTTCATGCTGCTCTTTCCTCCGCCAGAAAGGCCAGCGGATCAAAGCCGACGGTGTCGGCGATCAGCGCCATGGCCTGGTTCATGAATTCGCAGAATTCTTCGTGGCTCATCTTGTCGAGCGCGATGCTGTCCGGAACGAGGGTGATCTCGCCAGTGCGAAGGTTCACGACCTGCTCGCGATAGCCGAAGGTCATCTTGATATCGCGGTGTAGGTTCTCGGCGCTGCCCCATTTTTGCGTGACCTTCACGACAAGCCCCAAGGCTTTCCAGTAGGTGCGGAGCTGCTTGTCCGACCGCTTGGTGACGGGCGCGATCTCAAAGATCGTCCCTTCCGGGATCGACGCCAATTTCTCGGCGTCGTCCTGGGTATGAGCGCGCAGTCCGCGCGGCGTCATGATCGTCTGGATGAGTGGGGGCTTCTCCTTCTTCCGCATGATCAGCCCCCATTCAGCGGATTAAGCTTCGCGAGGCGGCGGCTCTTGATCGCATAGGCGGCTTCGATCATGTCGGCATGGCCCTCCGTCTCGAGCACGGCCGGGGCGTCGAAGTCGTTCCAGATCTCTTCGACGCTGGCTTCGTCAGGAGCACTGTCGAGCGCAGTCTCGATTTCGTTCAGGAAGTCGCCGAGGATGAACTCCGATGCTTCGGAGGCTTCTTGCTCGGGTCCAACGTCAACGGTTTTGGCGGATGGCGGAGCCGGTGGCTTTGGAGGAACCGGAGGCTTCGATGCAGCCTTCACCGTCTCTGCTGCCGGCGTGACGTCGCGCATCTCCTCAATGTCGGCGATCTCGCGTGCCTCGAACTCGTCACGGATACCGCCAAGCACGTCGCCGAAGAGTTCGCGGAGGCAGTAGCCAGCCGCTCGCCAGGCCAGCATGCGCTTCGGGAAGCGGTACCAAGGTGCATCGTTTGGCACGTTGTCGCGCCAGACCTTCTGACCATTTTCCCATACCTGCTTCTTTACGACAGCGCGCTCGTCCCAGAGGCGCGCGCGAGTTGCGTCATCCTGACTGAACTCGACGCGCTTCTCTTCCCCGGTGTCGCTGCGCTTGGCTTCGCAGTAGCCTACAAGCTTGCCGCCGACCTCGTCGCAGCCGGTACGAAGGTACGCGACCCTGCCGGACATGCGGACGACATTGATAAGGCCGTCTCCGTAAAGCGCGGGCTTGCCGTTGATCACGGTGAAGCTCCGAAGGCTGACCATCGGCTTGAGGCCAAGCTCGGCGCCGGACATGATGGCGACCGCCACGGCAGCCGCGGCGTCGTCGCCGGTCAGCTTACCGACGAGTGCCGCCGGCGCGAGGCCAGAGGCAACGACGGCGCGGGATACCCGCATTGTCTCTTCGAAAGTCTGCGGGACTATGGCGATAACATTGCCGCCACCTGCAAGTGCTGGAACGTAAGCGTTCATGATGGGGCTCCTATCGATCGACGTCATCGAAGATCGATCGATTGCCCTTTTCATCGAGCATCGTCCGGTCTTCTGAGTATTTGCGCTGTCCGTTGGGGTACTTGGCGGCCTTCTCTTCGTCGGTGCGAAGGTCCTCGACCGCGCGGAGGATCAACTTCTCCGCTTTGTCAGAGGCGTCCTTAATCGCCACGACCTCGACCTTCGTCTCGCCTTTGGAAGTCGCGACATAGACGCGGTCGCCGACGTTCACCGTCAGGTCGGCCGGGATGAAGTAGTCATAGGTCTTGTCGTCCTTCTGCCACTTGAACTTGACAGCGGCGACGAGCAGGGGAGTTGCTTCGGACATCAGGCAGCCCTCTGCTCTTCGACGCGCTCGACGCCCGGCAGAGACTGCCCTGCTTTGATCGCGCGGTTCGCGAGTTGATCAATGACGGCCAGCAGATCTGGATGCTTCATCAGGACAAGAGCTGTGGCGGCGGCCTGATAATCATTCACGCGGGCGTTGACGAAAGTGCGAAGGGCGACACGTGCGCCGGTCCGGCCGGCGCTCGCGTTACGCGCCTGAGCTTCGCGCTCGGCATCCGCTGCCTGCTGTGCGAGGCGTTCAGCTTCGGCCACGCGGTTGTTGTGTTCGGCGATTGCCGCCGCGTCGGCTATCCCGTCGGCAACCTGTTTCGCGGCTGCCTTTTCGGCTGCAATCCGTGCTTCGTCCGCTTCTCGCGCAATCCGGTCGGCCTCCTCGCGAGCCTTGCGCTGGCGTTCCTGCTCCAAGCGCTGCTGCTCCTGCAGGTAAGCATCCATGTGACGCTTGAGCCGCTTGCTAAGGTCAGCCGGATCTTCCTTGAGGCCGCGCCACTTGTCGTCGATGCGCCGGCTCTCGTCGAGGCTCGGTTGCTTTTCGACTTTGTGAAGGTCGGTTGCCTTTTTGGCGATCGTCGCGAGCCGCTTGGACCAGATGGCCGCGCGATCGGCGTCGGCCTGCGTCGTGATCGGCTTTTTGAGGAAAGCAGCAACCTGCTCCTTCTCGGCTTCAAACTCGACCTGCAGCGCCTCGAACGGATCCGATGGGAGGTTGTGGCCGATGGCCGGAGCCTCCGGCTCATCATCCCAGCCGCCGCCGTCGATAGCCTTGTTATAGGCTTCATAGGAGATCGGGTTCCGGCAGCAGAACGTCCAGATCTCGGCAGCGTTGATCGCGCGCTCGCCGCGCATCGCGTGCCATTCGCCGTTCTCGAACCAGATCGCGACGGGCTCCCACGGCTTATCCTTGAACCGCGTGCGGTAGTATCCCTGCTGCGGGTCGCTGTCGTGGATCGGGCCGAAGTTGCCGGCAAGAGCGTCCTGCCACCATTTCCATGCATTATCGTTGGACATAGACATTCTCCTGGTTGGCGCGGGCCAGCTTTTTGCTCTCCGGCACGGCGATGAAGACGAATGAAAGGGAGATGAGGGCGAGCACGATGCAGAGGCTCGCGCCGTAGGTGAGGAGGGCCATACCCGCGCGGCGCTTTGCCTCGACGGTCTTGATCTTGAGATTGATCTCAGCGAGACGGGCGGAGGCCGATTGGCACTCGCCGGGATCGCAACAGCAGCCGTCAAAGGCGCGGGTTGTGCAATGGTCAGCCATTATTCAGCGGCCTCCAACAGCATGGCGTCTTCCGCCTCAGGAGCTTCGTCCTCAGTGGACCGCATCAGGATCTTCCACTCGGCAGCGCTCGGCACATCCATTTCAGCGCAGAGGCGGTCGAACTCTTCGCGCTCGCTTTCGGTAAAGAAGGCCACATCGACGAAGTTCTTCACGAGGAACCGGCGGCGCATGAAGGATACGAGCGTCCGCATCTCGCGGGTGTCGAAGTTGTGGGATGTGATTGCTGCGGTGTGCATCGCGGTCCTCATTCGTTGATGAGGTCAATGTAGGAAATTTCCTATATTCCTGTCAATAGGAAAAATCCTGCCGATAAGATTTTTCCGGACTCGGATAAATTGTTCTTGTTTTGTTCTGCAATCGGAGTCAGGCTAGAGGCCGCAACAAGAAAATCCCAACAGCGGAGAAGCCGTAATGATCACGTATTTCGTAGTGCAGAGCTTTACGCGGGGCAAAAGAGGCGCCTTGCTACCGGACATTCCCATCCAGGCGACTGACCAGGCGCACGCCTTTAGGATGCTCGATCGCTTGGCAGCTCAAAAGGCAGGCGTCGTCGCATTCAGCAGATCTGGAGATCCAGCGACGGGCGAATATACCGACGCAGTAATCCTCGGCACCTACGGAGACTTGCCAGACGAAGCGGCGGAAATGGCGGCTTAGCGAGCGTTATATTTCCCAACGACCCTATGACAAATCGACCATTCAACCCGGCTTTCGGTGAACTCCATGGCCGGGTTGTACTGCTTCAACCGCCATTCGCTGTCATTGAAAGACGTGAGGCGTTTGATGATTGCCTCTGCCTCATTGTGGGGAGGGACATGGAAAAGGACGACATCGCTATCGCGCGCCGGCGGCAGATGCGGATGCACAAGCGCCATGTCACCCGGCCAGTAAGCCGGCTCCATAGAGCTGCCGGTAAGTAGCACGCCATATGCGTCCCGGACACCTTCAAGGATCGCTGGGCGTTTCACCATCTCCACCGGATCAAAGGTGATAATCACGTGACCTTCGCCACCTTGTGCTGCAGCGAAGATTGGGAAATCCCGTGCGCCAACAAGCTCGCTACCCGGAGTGATGATCGGTTTGAATGCCGTCTGTCGGCCGCTGCTCGGTGCCGTCTGCGGACCTGGGCCGCGACTAATAATGTCACGGATTAACCGTTCGTCCCGCTCTTTTAGCTCACGAGGGGTTCCGCGCTCGACGAATTGCTGAACATAGGCGTGATTTTTCTTAATCGCCGCCGACAGGCCTTTGTAGTTAGTGATGCCAGCGTCCACGGCATCTTTGATCGCTTGCCTTAGCTCGTCCATGAAAATCCGATTGCAGATTCCTATTCTTACGTCCAATAGGTATTTTCCTCTTGCAAAGCAGGAAATTTCCTACTATCGATAGGGAATGAGCGAACTAGACGAATTCAAAAACACGATTGAGCAGTTCATCGAGAAGACCTCGATGACCCCGACCCAGTTCGGGAAGCGGTTTGCAAGCGATCCGCTTTTCGTCTTCCAGCTCCGCGAAGGGCGCGAGCCGCGCTCCGCCACGCGCCGCAAGGTGCTTGAGGCTCTGAAGTCTGCCGAGGTGGCTGCATGAGCACCGAAGGCCAGGTCCCCGAAGACACCGCTCGCGAGGCTGCAATCCGTGCTGTTGACGCGGCCCGGGAGGATTTTCTCCTCGCTAAGGTATCGGAAAACGACGCTCTTCTTAGGAGAGTTGCGATCAGCGTTGTTACTGGCGCTGTCCTTGCCGAGCGCGCCCGCATCGTGGCGCGCCTCCTCGAAGAGGCAGACCTCACGCCGTGCGGCGAAGACGCGATGGTCACCCGCTCCAATGCTTTCCTGATCAAAGCAGATTTTAGCTACGAAGAGGCTGAACGCCTCTCCGACAAGGAGGAGGCATAATCCATGTCTGACGCACACGGCGTAGCCCGCGACCAACTCCGCGCATTCGTCGAGCGCATCGAACGTCTCGAGGAAGAGAAGAAGACCATCGCTGACGACATCAAGGATGTTTACGGCGAGGCAAAATCGATGGGTTTCGATACCAAGATCTTGAAGAAGGTCATCGCGCTTCGAAAAAAGGATGAGCAGGAGCGGACGGAAGAGGAGATGATCCTCGACACCTATCTCCAAGCCCTCGGCATGATCCCTCAGTTCGAAATGTTCGACCGCGAAGAGGTGAGGCCAGCGTCCCGCGAACAGCGCCGCCGGCAGATCATGTCGGAAGACATGGCTGATCACAAAGCCCTCCTCGACGAGATGGCCGATGCTGGCCTGATCTCCGAGGAAGCGCGCCAAGAGAATAAGGTTCTCGCTGACGCTGTTGCCACCAAGTTCGGCAACGGCCCGGTCGGCGACGTCAATCCACGCCTCATCAAGCAGGTGGTCGATGGCATGCAGACCGAAGCCGGTCGCGCCGCGCTGACGGCTGCCGTCGATATCATGATCGCCCGCGAAGAGGCGGAAGAACAGAATGCACCAGAGAGGCCCTCTAATAACGACAAGCCATGCTCGAAGGTAGTTCCGCAAGACAATCCTTCCCCAGCCGGCACAGGGAGCGAGTTGCTTGCGGGTCGTGAGGGCCGCCACGAAGGGGAGGCGGTCTCGACCGGCCTCCCCACCAAATCCGAGATGGACCGTGCCACGGAAGGCTCCTTTGAGACCGGAAGTGAGGCAGCGGAAAAGGGGCGCGAGGCAATCCCGGCTGGGCCGGAAGGCGTTGACCTGAACCATGCTGGCGCCGGTGAAATCCCGGCAACTAATTCCACCGCTTCCGATCAACCTCTCGCAGGAGGCGATCATGTAACCGCTCATCCCGACAACGCCGCAACGGCCGATGGGCTCGTCAGGCATACCCCATCGGCCACCTTCATCCTTCGACCTAATTGCCTGCGGCCCGAGCGCTGCGCCGGTCATGGAACGAACCACTGCCACGCTTGCAAGGTCGCAGCGCGGGAAAGTGAGGCAGCATGAACACTCGTCTGTCCGCTGCAATTCAGAGCCGAAAAGCTCAGTTCCAACCTTACTCGACATGCCCGAAATGCGAACGCGTGCTGTCGATCGCGGAAGTGATCGAGCGCCATTGCGAACGGTGCGGGCAGACAGAGCCGCAGGAGGTGAGGGCGTCATGACGTGCAACTTCCAAGTCGGCCAGAAGGTCGTTTGCATCGAGAATTGGCACCTGAATGGCCGAGGGTATGGAGACGAGATCGGCCCCAAAAAGGGGGAGGTCTACACGATCAGGGACGTTGGGTTTTTGAGCCCTGTAGATCCTGAGATGGTCGTGGTGCGGCTTCAAGAAATACGCAATCAGGAGCGGCCTTATCGGCTGTGCGGTACGTTTGAACCGTGTTTCGACGCTAGCCAGTTCCGCCCGGTCGTCCAGCGCAAGACCTCCATCGAAATCTTCAAAACCATGTTGAACCCGGCTCGGGAAAGGGCATTCGCATGACATCGTTTCTCTACGGCGCCTTGGCTGGTGTCCTCGTCGGCGGCTTCGTCGGCTTCATCACCGCCGGTCTCGTTTTTGCTTCCAAGTCTGGGGCTCTCGCAAATCAGCGACGTGACGAAACGAGCCAGGCCGAACCTCAATTGGTCCGAGCCGCACGGCTCATGAATTGACGGGGCTACCCCTCCAGCCCGTCAACGCTCCGGGTCGTCCTCCTCCCTAGCGACCCGGAGCACTCTTAACCGGACAGCATCATTCGCAAGTCGCATGACGACAGCTTGAGTGACGGATCCGAGACTTTGAAACGAGGCTGGTGACGATGGCGGATCGCCACCAGCAGCAGGGCTAAGCGGCGGTTGTGCCCTGCGAAATGGAATAACGGTTGGCCCAGGCGGACCGGAGACGGCGGGCAAGAGCCCGGCAAGGCGCTTCCCGCCGTCTTTTTCATCATCTCTCCGGTGCATCTGAAAGCTCCCTTTGGACAAGGAGACAGATCGCACAGGGGCGCAGGAATGTACGGAAATAAGGATTCACGATCCGGAAATTCGGTTTCCGGATTCGGAAAGGGCAAGTCCGAGGAACAGATGACTAGCATCGCGTTACAAGAGGCTATCCGCTGGAACACCGAGCTCATGGACCGAGAGTTCCAGGGCCGCGGTGACAAGGACTATTTGATCAGGCACCGGCTCTCGCAGAAGACCGGCGTTCCTGAAAGCTATCTCTTTAGGCTTCAGCACAAGTCGAGGGGGATGAAGGATGTCGCGGGCGAATATTACAGGCGTCTAAAGCTCTACTACGACCGCGTCTGCGAAGTGAACGAGGAAGCAGCGGACCGCTACCGGTCCGAACGTCTGGGAACCAATCATGAAACGACTAACCAAAAGCCTGCTTCGGCGGGGCTGGGAATGGCTGTGCCTGCGGTGGGCAAAGCTAACCAGAAGAAAGCGTGAATAGATGAGATACGGGAGCGTTTGTTCGGGCATTGAGGCAGCAACCATGGCTTGGCGCAAGCTCGGGTGGACGCCGGAATTCTTCAGCGAGATCGAGGCTTTCCCGTCTGCGGTCCTCGCTCACCACTACGGTAGCAACATGCCAGGCGAGCCGCTGGCGAAGAACGGAATCCCCAACTATGGCGACTTCACGCAGATCGGCCCAGAAGCAGGACCTATTGACCTTCTGGTCGGAGGAACCCCTTGCCAGTCCTTTTCCGTCGCTGGAAAGCGTCTCGGACTGGATGATCCGCGCGGCAACCTCGCCCTCGAATATCTCGCCTTGGCTCGCCGCTTGCGCGCCCGTTGGATCGTCTGGGAAAACGTCCCCGGCGTCCTTTCCTCTCACACAGATGAAGAACAAGCAGAAGAGGACGTCGAAGGCGACGACGGGCTCGAAAGCGCCGACTTCGCCACGTTCCTCAGCTTCGTTCAAGAATGCGGGTATGGGTTCGCCTACCGGGTTCTTGACGCTCAATATATCCGAGTGGACGACTACGCTCGTGCCGTCCCACAGCGACGGCGCCGTGTCTTCCTTGTCGGATATCTTGGAGACTGGCGACGTGCCGCAGCGGTACTACTTGAGCCCGAAGGCATGCGCGGGGATTCTGCGCCGCGCCGAGAAGCGGGGAAAGGAGTTGCCGGAGCAATTACGGCAAGCGCTGGCCGCCGTGGCGGCACAGACGATCCGGAGCGCGGAAAGCTTGTAGCTGAGGCCTTCGGTGGCGGCAACACAAGCGGACCCATCGACGTATCGACGGCCCTGACGGCCCATGGTCAACGGCAAGATTTCGAAGTCGAGACCTTTGTTGCAGAAATCGCGGCGACTTTGCCGGCCGGCGGAAATTCGACCGGTGGAGAGCGGCAGCCAAGAATGGGAGCGGAGACAGCCGCAACTATGCTGGTTGCTCACGCGCTGCGCGGTGAAGGGTTCGACGCAAGCGAGGATGGAACCGGGCGAGGCACTCCTATCGTGCCGGTCAGCTTTGGTGGGCAGATGTCCACGCCAATGTGGGACTTCGACTTGTCTCAAACACTGCAGGAGAAGAATCCTCAGGCAGTAGCCTTTAGCGTCAGTCAGAACTCAAACGGTTTCGCCTGGGAAAGCGAGGTCAATCCGACGCTCCAAGCAAGGGCCCAGAGCGAAACGGCAAATCAGATTGACGGCGTCCGCCAAGGTTGGGCCGTCCGCCGCCTCATGCCCATCGAGTGCGAACGCCTCCAGGGATTCCCCGATAACTTCACCAACGTTCCATGGCGCGGCAAGGACACCGCACCTGATGGCCCTCGTTACAAAGCCCTCGGCAACTCCATGGCCGTCAATGCAATGCGGTGGATTGGTCAGCGCATCGACATCATGGAGAAACTGATCAAGGCGGGAAGGATTGCGGCATGACCGACCCCACCGAAATGATCGCTTGGCTCGACCGCCGCATTGCCTCCGCAATGACCTGGCTCGACGACCACGGGCGCGGCTCGAAGAAACCTCGCCCGATCGATCTCATTGAGCTCAAGGAATACGACATCGCCCGGTTCGAGGAGATCAAGGGCGCGTACCTCAAGGCGCTGAAGAAGCGCGAGGAGGCGGCATGATCCAGACCCGCTCACTTCTCGAAGGCCGTTGCACCATGCATGTAGGTGACTGCATCGAGGCGATGCGCGCCATGCCGGCGAACTCGGTCGACTGCGTCGTCACTTCCCCGCCGTATTGGGGTCTCCGCGATTATGGTGTTGCCGGCCAGATCGGGCTTGAGCGGACGCTTGGCGAGCACCTCGAAGTCATGGTCTCGGTGTTCCGTGAGGTCTGGCGCGTCCTCAAGCCCACAGGCACGCTCTGGCTCAACTACGGTGACTGCTACGCCGCCCAGCCGAATGGCAAAAGTGCAGCGGCCTACAAGGCAGACGGTACCGACGATCGCACATTCCGCGACAAGCCTTTCTCGACGGTCGGGCCTGTCTATGATCCGGACTACAATCGGACGCCGCGCGGACATTTCCAAGTCAGCGATCGCCAGAGCCGTGTCAAAACCGGTGGTCGCGTTGTCGCCGGCGGATATCTGAAGCCGAAAGACCTCTGCATGATCCCGAACCGCTTGGCGATCGCGCTGCAGGATGACGGTTGGTATGTCCGTTCTGAGATCGTTTGGCACAAACCTAACCCCATGCCGGAATCGGTCTACGATCGCCCGACATCATCGCACGAGAAGATCTGGCTGCTGACGAAGGGCGAGGATTACTTCTACGACCACGAGGCCATTCGTGAGCCTGTCTCCGGCACCGCCCACGCTCGTAAGCCGGGTCCGAACAGCCGCCAGAACGTCGATCGCGTTCCCGTCTCCAGAAAGATCAAGGTTCCCGGTGGATGGGATGTTGAGAAAGGCTCCCACGGCACCATCAATCGCAAAGGCCGCACGGAAGCAACATACAAGCTCGCTCCTGAGGGCGATCCTTATGTGAAGAGCAAGCAGTCTTTCCGAGATGGCACTTCCGACCTGACTGAAACGAAGAATGCCCGCAACGTCTGGACAATCGCACCGAAGGCTTTCCGCGAGGCTCACTTCGCCACCTTCCCGCCGGCGCTGGCCGAACGCTGCATGAAAGCTGGAACACCTAAGAGGATCTGCGCTTGCTGCGGCGCCCCGTCTGGGTGTGGCCCCATCTGCGAAGTCTTCGGTACCGAGCCTGGGATCGTCTTCGATCCCTTCGGAGGCGCTGGCACAGTGTCACTTGTCGCGGAGAAGCTCGGCCTTCGCAGCGTCATGATCGAGCTCAATCCTGAGTATGCCGATATCGCGGAGCGGAGGATCACCGGCGGACTCCCTGCCTCGATCGAGGAAGACGAGGTGGCGGCATGAACCCCCTCGAGCTCTTCCGCGCTGGTCACGACTACATCGCCATAGCGGCCTACTTCAGCACGACAGAACCGGTCATCGAAAAGGTGATCCACAAGCTTCGCCATGCGGAACGGATGACCGACCGACAGGCGGCCGCGCAGATCAAGCACGAACTTATGCGGTCCCTGGAAAAGAAGGCTCGCGACGCACGCATTCGCGCCGAACTGGCTGAAATCAGAGCGAGGCGAGCATGACAGAGCGCATGTCTGCCAAGCAGTACCGGGAAGAGATCGGTAAGCCAAAAGGCCGGAATAAGTTCGGAGCCAAAAAGACTGTCGTCGACGGCGTAACCTTCGATTCCAAGCGAGAGAGCGAGGTCTATTCGGACCTGCTGAACCTCCATCGTGCCGGCGAGATATCGGGCTTGGTTCGTCAGCGTGCTTTCAACCTGATTGTCGAAGGACAGATCATCGGACGCTATACGGCCGACTTTGCCTTCATAGACCACCGGGAAGACGGCAGGTTTCGCGTCGTCGATGTGAAGGGCGTCATCACCCGTGACTTCCGGCGCGTCCAGAAGATCATCAAGGCAATCTACAACATCGATGTGGAAGTCATAAAATGAAAAACAAACTTCCAGATGAGACGACGCTCAACCAACTGCTTGTCTATTCGCCGGACGATGGGCTTCTGTTTTGGCGCCAGAGACCTCGTTCTATGTTCTCATCGCAGCAGGCATTCAGCAGTTGGAATGCTAGAAAAGCTGGCAAGGAAGCCCTCACGTGCATCAATAGTGCCGGATATAAATCGGGTATTCTTCTCGGGAAGGCCGTCCTCGCTCACCGCGTCATCTGGAAGATGGTGACCGGTTACGACCCGGATGAAATCGACCACATCAGTGGCGACAGGACCAACAATCGATTCATCAATCTTCGCGACGTTTCCAAGTTCGACAACCAGAAGAACTGCAAGCTCAGAGCGGATAATACCAGTGGCGTGCCAGGCGTGGCGTGGAACAAGAGAGACCAGCGGTGGGTGGCGTTCGGTCGCTTGCGGGGGAAGAGGATATCCATCGGGACATTCGTCGAACGTGCCGACGCCATAGCCGCTCGGCAGGCGTGGCAATCATCCGTTGGTTTCCATGCAAACCATGGGAGGAACGGCGGCCATGAGTAACCGCGCCTGGATGCCACTCCACATTGCTGACTATCTGTCCGACACCGGGCACCTAACGGCCGCTGAACATGGGGCATACCTGCTGCTTATCATGCATTACTGGCAGAACGGGAGCCTGCCAGAGAATGAGCGCGTTATTGCCCGCATCGCCAAACTGTCGCCGGAGCAATGGGATGAAAGCCGCGACATCCTTGCTATGTTGTTTGGCCCAGGCTGGACGCACAAGCGCGTTGATGCCGAGCTTTCTAAAGCGGATGATATCATCGAAAAGCGGCGTGCGGCCGCAGAGGCCCGGTTCGCAAAAGGGAAGAAGCAACCTGTTGATGCAAATGCGATGCATGTGCAAAGCAAATGCATTGATACGGGCGTGCCACCGACAACCTCTGACCTATCCTCACTTCGTTCGGATCAAATTGAAAAAGAAACGCGCGAGCGCGACGAATTCTCGGTTTGGTTCAATGATTGGCCTTCGGCTGCCAGCGACGACGATGATGTAGCGTTCGCTGCATGGCGGGACCTGAGCCCGGAAGACCGCTCCGAAGCCATGGCGAAGTCCGCAGCTTATGTCGAGGCTGCCAAGGGCGGCGGTCGAACCGCGATCTGCTCGGCAGCCAAATATCTCCGCAAGCGTATGTGGACCCGCCTCGGCAAGATCAAACCCGCATCAACCGCGCCTCCAAAGCCGAACGGCCTTGCTCACCTGCAGAAACCGCAGAGCCGAGCCGAATACCTAGCTCAAGAATTGGAACGATCCGAGAGGAGCTTCAGAAGATGATCGTAACTGCCAGAGAGTTCACGTCAGGAGCGGAATGATGCCAAAGCTCGTATGGACCGAAGATAGGCTGGCCGAAGCCTCGGCTATGTGGAAGGGCGGCACATTGACCGCCGACATGGCCGAACACTTTGGCACAACCGAAGATTCCATCAGCAATCTCGCCGGCAGCCGGCGTGATCTTTTCCCGCACCGGAAGAACTATTTCCGCCGAGCAGCCGCACCCGTCCGGAGCGAGAAGCCGCGGACTGAGGTTCTTCCATCCTATCCCGACCGCGTGATGCGGAGAACAGCCGCCGGAGCATTGGTGACCCTTCCGCGCGTCGTTTTCATCGACGGGCCATACACGGGAGCCGCGGAATGAGCTACCGCCGCGCTGACTTCGACACCGTCGCTCCTCTCATGCCTTTCGACAAGACCGCAAGCATGGTCACCGGAAAGGGAGAGCATTTCGAATGGTCCCCATCGAACCTGCAAAAGGTTCATTCAACCGATCCGATCAGGACCCGAGCGCCAAACCGAGACGAGCTGCAAAAGCCTTCCTTCACAGATCTGACTGGCAAGAAGATCGGCAGGTTTACGGTGCTGGGCATCGCGGCCGACGTCGTCACGACCAACGGCCAGAACTGGGTCGTCCGCTGCGTTTGCGGGGCATATGAGACGCGGAAATCGCGCTTCATCAAGAAATGCGTGGCCGGTGACAATCCAGGCGAACAGGAGCCCATGTGCGATGCCTGCGGGTATACCCGACGTCTCCAGATGGGCCGGTGGCATCCGAAGAAGGCGGCTGCAGCTGCAGAGGCAATTCAAAACCACATGCGATAACCGAGCGGCGGCTCGACAGCGAGGAATGAAGATGGCGGATACACATTGGTACGCGGTGCGGGCGGTCCCAGGATCTCAGCGTATGGCAACAATCCTGGAGCCGGCGAATGATGAGACTGAAGAGGAGAGATTACAGCGAGAGCGGCGGAAAGGCGAAAGCGTCATCGAGCGTAACCTCCGAAACGAGAACATCGATGTCTATATGCCGTCCTTCTGGACCATCACGCAGCACCAGCGGACGAATAAGATGCGGGAGAAGCGTTTCCCGCTCCTCGTGGGTTATGTCTTCGTCAACATCCACCAGCGCGATTTCGAGAAGGTGAGGGGTGTCGAGGGTGTCATGTGCTTCATGCGACCGTCCCCGGACCGTGGGCCGATCGCCTTCCGCGACACGGACATCGGAAGTCTCATGTTCGCTGACTTCCAGAAGCAGCAGGAATGGGAACGCGAGCGTGAGGAGCGGCTGATCGAGGCGCACTCATATCGTCGGAACGCGCTCAACAAACGTCTCGGCTTGGTATTCCCAAAAGGCAGACGAAAGAACATTCCGCTCCGCGCCATGGCAGAAGCAGCAATAAACGATCTGGCGCCGGCCAGCCGTCAACAGGTTTTAGCGATTCTCGCGGAATTACAGGCTATGGACAAAGAAATGGAGGCTTGCCGAGAAAGTTCGATGTCTCTATATTCGGCAGCGTGATTTGGTGTAGCAGTCGGACCTTCCTATGAGGAAAGGGAATACTCGACGGCCAAGCTGGAAGAAAATCCAACTTCCACCCAAAGGAGAAATGCGCCTTGGGAAATCATAGCATTCCTATGCATTGGCGATACTGCGGTACCAAGAATCCAGACAAGTTCCTCCTTGAGACAGCGTTCCGGTTCGTCACCGAGTTTATCGGTGACGTTCATCGTGATGACGGGTTCAAGAAGAAGGTAGTCAGGCTGCCGGGTAGCAAGATATCCCCCAGCAGAGCACGGCCTGGCGCCGGGGAAATGTGGATCAAGCTGTTTTCTGAATATCAGGGCGATGAATGCATCATCTTCCCATTCTCGACAGCCGCCACCCCTCGCGGAGCCGTGACTTTCAATTTCAAGCAAATGGAAGCCCACCGCGCCATGTGCTTGAAGGTCAACAAACTGCCGGCAGATCCGACGATGATGGCACTGCATAAGTGCGGCAACGGCCACCTTGGTTGCTGCACACCCAATCACCTCTATTGGGGCGACGGGTCCAGCAACGCGAAGGACGCGCATCGGCACAGAATAGAGGGCAAGCCCTCGTGCGAGCGGTCAAACCCGCTTCGTCGCACCAAAGTAGCATAGGCCGCCTTCAGGGCGGCTTTTCTCTTTCCAGAATCGGGCGGCCTCCCGTTGCAATAATACGGTCTGGCGAGGATCGGCCTGATGGCCAAAGGGACGGCTGTTGACCAGGCAGAACCCTGCGGCCCACCTCTTTACGCAGGCAGGGCAAACGGTAAGCCACGCGGCTCATAACCGCGAGATAGTCGGTTCAATTCCGGCGCCTGCAACCAAATACCAGGGGAAGCCGACGCGCCCCGAACTCATGGAGCGCTGGATACGCAACCAGCGCCGTCGGCCAAGCCGGGAGGGTAGCCCGGCATCAGTTCACCAGCGCCGGCACACACCCCGGCTTACCTCCATACCGTCTCCGGCAATTCGGGTGCGAGGGACAACGATAGCCGGCAGGCATTGACGCCTCTACGACGATGCGAGGGTCACAAGCCTGATAGCGAGGCGCGGAACGGGTCAACATACCGGTCTACGGCGTGGAGTGGGGGAGCCCCAGCCTCGAAGTTTCGGCCCCGTCAGCAATGGCGGGGCTTTCTCTCTTCAAAGGCGGATGCTTGTTATGGCGTCGGCGAAGCGCGCCTTGGCTTTCTCCGCAACAATCGCCCGGCGCTCTTTGGGGAGACTGTAATAATTAGTCTTCTCCATCGCTGCCGACCCGTCTTCCAGCACCTTCGCAAGGAAAGCTTTGGGGTCAGTTTGGGTTTTGGCGATAGCTTGTAAAGCGGTCATCGCCAACGTGTTAAGGGAAGCCAGTTCGGCGATCAGGTCTTCGATAGCTTCGTCATCCATTTCATCGTCCCTGAGGTTAACCCATGCCAGTCCTAAAGAACCCACGGCATGAAACGTTCGCGCAAGAGCTCGCCAAAGGCAAGACAGCAGACGAAGCGTATCGGCTCGCAGGCTTTAAACCAAACCGCGGAAATGCTGCGACGCTAAAGCAGAAACAAAGCATTTCAAACCGGGTGACCGAGCTTTTGGAATGGGAGCAGACGGTAGAGCGAAAAGCTACCGAAAAGGCGATCGAGAAGCTCGCCATCACGAAAGAGCGGGTTCTCGCTGAACTCGCCAAGATCGGGTTCGCCGACATCCGCAAGGCCATCAAGTGGCAAGGCACGCTTGTAACCGAGGAAGACAACCCGGATGGCGGTGATGTCCTCGTGATCAAGAATGTCGTGACGAACAATGTACAGCTCATTTCGAGCGACGAGATCGACGACGACACGGCCGGGGCGATTGCCGAGATTAGCCAGAACTCGACCGGCGGGATAAAGCTCAAGCTTCACGACAAGAAGGGCGCGCTGGTCGACATCGGCAAGCACCTTGGCATGTTCGTCGAGAAGCACGAGCACTCAGGCCCTAACGGCGGACCAATCCAGACAGAGACGAGGACATGGCGCGAGGTGCTGCGGCAAGAGACGAAGGGCTGATTGCTGCCGCAACCCTAACCAACCCGGCGCTGTTCGATTTCTGGGAAAAGGTCTTCTTCGGAGAGAACGACATCGCCGTCCTTCATGGCGGCCGGTCGAGCTCCAAGACCAGGGACACAGCTTGCCAGTTGGTCCGGTTGGTCGATCATGTCCGCGTCAAGATGCGCGTCATGTGCATCCGACGGTTCCAGAACCGCATTCAGGAATCGGTTTACACTGAACTGAAGTGGGCGATCAGCCACCTTGGCCTGACAGATGCCTTCGACGTCCAGAAGACGACGATCATCCACATCGCCACCGGTGCGGAGTTCATATTCTACGGCATCGAGCGCAACCTTGAGGAAATCAAGGGCACCTCAGATATCGACATTCTCTGGGTGGAAGAGGCAGAAAAGCTTACCGAGGAGCAGTGGTCAGTCATCGCGCCGACAATCCGCAAGGAAGACAGTCTCGCGATCCTGCTGTTCAACCCGAAGTTCGTCACCGACTACGTCTGGAAGAACTTCGTCATCAACACGCCACCTCACTGCGTGGTGCATCAGATCAACTATACGGAGAACCCGTTCCTTTCCGAGAAGGCGAAGCGCGACATCGCAGCGATGCAAGAGCGCGACCCGGAGATGTTCGAACACATCTATGGCGGCGTGCCTCTCGGAGACAGCGAGCTATCGATCTTCAAGCGCCGTTGGCTCGAAGCCTGTGTGGATGCTCACAAGGTCCTGAAGATCGAGCTGACCGGCCGGAACATCATTGGCTTCGACCCTGCCGACGACGGCGAGGACAAGAGTGCGACGGCCGACAAGATCGACGGCGTCTTCACTGACGCTGAAGACTGGTCATCCGGCAAGGATCAGTTGGTGCAAAACGCCAAGCGCGTTTGGGCGAAGGCCAAGAACGCCGGCGCGACGGTCTCTTACGACACGATCGGCGTGGGTGCGTTTGTCGGCGGCTACATCGACGAGCAGAATGAAGAGAACGGCGCAAGCGTCGAGCACTTCGCATTCCATGCCGGCGGCGGGGTCATGGATCCTGACAAGCCGAGCGATGCGCTGAACGACAACAGCCCGCTGAACAAGGACGAGTATCTGAACCTGAAGGCGCAGGCCTGGGCCAACACAGCCCGCAAGGCGATGCTCACGTTCAATGCCGTGACGCGCGGCCAATCGATCAAGCCTGAGGACGTGCTCTCATTCTCGTCGGAAATGGGCAAGGAAAAGCTCGAAGCTCTCTTCACTGAGCTTTGCGTGCCGTGGTGGGTTGAGACGGAAGGCAAGAAGCGCGTCGTCCCGAAACTGAAGCTCAAGAAGGACTTGGGCGTGAAGTCGCACAACCTCGCTGATGCGGTGATTGCGGCCGACAACGTCAATATCGACGTAGGTCCGACCGTGGCGATGTTCCTGAGGAAGAAGCACCGATGAACAACGTTGTCCGCTTCGTCGGGAACCGAGCCTATCGCAGCATCTATTCGATGTTCGGCGGCATTTTCGCAGGGACAAACGCGAAGCACGATCATTCCAAGGATTTCGGTTATCCCGACGTCCTGACGTTCGAGCAGCTTCACCGGATGTACATGCGAAATGGTATTGCCGCGGCTGGCGTCAACAAGACCGTCGGCAAGACCTGGCAGGACAACCCTTTCCTGTTGGAGAAGGAGAGGGACGGGTCGCAGACAGGCGAAGACGAGGAAACGACGCTCGAGGCGGAAATCCGCCAGCGTTTCGACGATCTGCGCCTCTGGGCGCGGTTTGCCGAAGCCGATCGCAGGTCAATGGTCGGCTGCTATGCGGGTGTTATCCTCCGTTTCGCCGACGGAAAGCCCTTTAATGAACCAGTCGATCGGGTGAATGGTGGCCTCGACGGCTTGATCGAGGTAATCCCCGTTTGGGAAGGGCAGTTGCAGGTAAGCGAGTGGGATACGGACCAAACGTCCGAGACCTACGGCGAGCCGACGATGTTCCAGTTCAACGAGGCTGCCGTCGGTAACTCCAAGCAGCCCCGTAGCATCATGATCCATCCGGACCGCATGATCATCTGGTCGCACGACGGGACCGTTAACTGCACGTCGGCTCTTGAGCCTGGCTACAACTCCCTCGTCGACCTGGAGAAGGTGAGGGGCGCCGGCGGCGAAGGCTTCTGGAAGAACGCCAAGTCTGCACCTGTCCTTGAGATGGATAAGGAAGCTGATCCCAAGAAGATGGCAACCGCCATGGGGATCAAGGTTGAAGATCTGGCCGACAAGATGAACGACCAGGTGGCCGATTATAACGCCGGCTTCGACCAGCTTCTTATGCTGATGGGAATGACGGCAAAGCCTCTGCCCGTCACGCTTCCGTCGCCAGAGCACTTTTTCGCGGTGGCCCTGCAGGACTTCGCCGCATCGATCAACATGCCGGTGAAGATCCTCGTCGGGATGCAAACCGGCGAGCGCGCCAGCAAGGAAGACGCCGACGAGTGGGCGCAGACCAATATGTCGCGCCGCGCGAACCAGACGATCCCGAACATCATGTCGTTTGTGAAGCGGCTGGAACGGGTCGGCATCCTGCCAGAAATGGACTGGTATCTCGATTGGGCTGACCTGACCGAAGCCTCGATGTCCGAGAAGATCGAGCGCGCCAACAAGATGGCCGACACCAACCAGAAGATGGGCAACACCCTCTACGTCTTCACTGATGACGAGATCCGTGCGGCTGTCGGCTACGAGCCGCTGAGCGAGGCCGATAAATACCGCGACGACCTTAGTGAAGAAGAGCAGGGCGCCGCAGCAGGCAAAACGCCGCCGACCCAAGAGGATTGATCAATCATGCCCCAGGTGCGTGTGAACGTCAGGACACTGGCGAACATCAAGGCTGTCCGAAAGGAAAAGCGCAACGGCCGGGACGTGGTCATCGTCCCTAGCGCTACCCTGCCGGACAACGTCGTCATGAACGACATCATGTACCCCGCCGACGAGATCGAAAAGGGCTACATCACCCTCAACCGGACGCCGGCACCCCTCGGCCATCCGACCATCAATGGCAAATTCGTCTCCGCCCGCGATCCGGAAGGCATCAATATCGGCTGGATTGGCGCGTGGAACGAAAACCTGCGCCGCGAGAAGGGCCGCGTCTTCCTCGACAAGGTGATCGACGTCGAGCGCGCCAATCAATCCGAGGGTGGCAAGGCTGTCCTGGCTGCCATCGAGAAGGGTGAGCCTATCCACACCTCGACCGGGCTCCTCTGCAATCTGGAAGCTGCCAACGGCGACGTTCCTTACAAGCACATCGCTCGCAACATCGAGTTCGACCACGACGCAATCCTCCTCGACGAGGAAGGCGCAGCAACGCCCAAGCAGGGTGTCGGCATGCTGGTCAACGCCAAAGGCGAGCAGGAAGAAATCAAGGTCATCAACTCCTCACTCACTGAGGACATCGACCGCGAGATCGATTGGGCGGGCTCCCGCCTCGTCGAAGCTCTCAAGCGCCGTGAATCGGTCGGCACATGGGAGAAAATGAAAGCCGCGATATTGGAAGCCCTTGGCTTTTCCGAGCGGGAACCCTCCACGAACACAAAGGAACTCGACATGACTGTTGAAGAACAGCTCAAGGCGCTTTCCGCGAAGGTTGACGCCCTCTCGGAAGCAAAGCCGAGCGAGGCGATGAACAAGACCATCGCTGACGCCGTAACCGCAGCGGTGAACGCGGCCGTCAAGCCGCTCACCGACGCTCATGCCGCCCTGGTCGCCAACCAGAAGGCCAAGGACGACGCCGAGCATGCAGATCTGGTGGCCAAGGTCGTCAAGGCGAACTTGCTCGACGAGGCAACTGCCAAAGAGACCCCGCTGAACACTCTGCGTGCTCTCGCCGCGAAAGCTGAGCCGGGAAAGGCTGCGCCTCTCAATTCCGGCGGCTTCCGCCCGAAAAGCAATGAGGGTGGCTTCAAGCTCCCCAAGGCAGAGGAGAAGTAATCCATGGCTCGCTATAACAAGATCTTCGCGGGCCCGGTCTCGGAGACCCTTCCGCAGGTCCAGGAGCGCCTCTGCGCTGCGACGATCCTGCCGGGCACCGCACTGGTCGAATCCGGTTCGAGCTTCGCTCAGGCCGGCGCCAATGCCCTGACCAAGGTCTACATCGCCCAGGACAACTACCTGGCGATGAAGGGCGTTGATGACGCTTGGCCGGCCAACGATCGCATTATCGGCATGGAAATGCTCGACGAGCAGTTCTTTAACGTTCGCGTCCCGACCGGCACCAACGTCGCCCGGGGCTCGCAACTCACCACCTCCGCCGCCGGCAAGTTCGTTCTCGCGACCACTGGTCAGAGAGTGATCATGATCGCCGAGGAGGCCTACAACAACACGTCCGGTTCGGACCAGCTTGTGCGAGCGCGCGTTGCTCGTAACCAGCTTGCAGCGGCGTAAGGGGGAAACCAGATGCGCTACTTTGACGAACAGCTCGTCGCCAACTCCCGACCGCATGCTGAATGGTGGGAAGACGTATCCATGAACCGTGAGCACTTCCATCAGGTGGAAGAGCACATGGCTTCCTTGGCCAACGCTGCCGCTGTCCTTCCTCGCGATGCCTGGATCGACATCGACAGCATCACCCGCCGCGTCCTTCGCGATGACGAGGGTGAGGTCTACATGCGCGACCTGATGGCGCTCGCTCGCCCGATCAACATCGGCAAGCTCGTCAGCATGACCCGCGTGGCGTCCGACTCCTCGAACCCGGTCATCCGGTCCATGTCGGGCCAGACGCCGGTCCCGATGGATAAGGTCGTCTATGCCTACCGTGGCACGCCCATTCCGATCTTCCAGGACGGCTATGGCCGGGAATGGCGCGAGTGGAACACTCTCCAGTCCGAGAACTTCGATGCTCTGGCTGACGACGAGGAAGCCGCAAACGCCAAGATCCGCAAGGATCAGGCCGATTATGTCCTCAATGGCGATTCCTCGATCGTCTTCCAGGGCTATACTGGCACCGGCATTCGCAGCAACCCGCTCGCAAAGACCATCAACATCGGTGCTTCTGGTGCGAACATCGATCTCACCTCGCCGGCAACGACGTCCGATGCTATCGATACGTTCTTCACCCAGACGCTCGGTGCGATGCTCGACGCGAACCTGATCACCGGCAAGGTGAACATCTACGTGTCGCCGGAGATCGGGAGAAACCTCGATCGGTCGTATTCCGGCGCCAACGGGTTCAAGGGCGGGACGCTCCTGCAGTACCTGCTCACGAACCGCCGCATCAACAAGATCGAAGTGACATTCAAGCTCTCGGGCAACGAGTTCTTCGGCTTTGTTCCGTCGGCCGAGTTCATCCGTCCCATCATCGGCATGGCAGTGAACACGACTGCCATCCCGCGTCTGTATCCGACGGCGAACTACCAGTTCCTGAAGATGGGCGCGATGGGTCTGGACATCCGGGCCGACTACAACGGCAAGTCCGGCGTCTTCTACTCCACCAACACCTGATGATGCGCCTCGCCTTCGGGCGGGGCACACCAATCGCAACAGGAGAACGATCCGATGAAGATTCGTTTGAAAGCGCCGGCAGGTCTCACCTCTACCGGCATCTACGGCAAGAACGGCGAAGAGATGCCGGTCGGCCACGAAATGGAAGTCAAGGAAGAGCCGAAGGGCTGGGCCGGCCGATACGATATCCTTTCGGGGGGCAAGTCCGAGGCAAAGTCAGAAACGAAGACCGAAACCAAGACCGCCGTCACCAATCCGGCGCCTACGCCTGAGACCGGCTATGCCGTCAAGGACAAGGGCGGCAGCTGGTTCGTCATCACCAAGGACGGCGAGGAGGTCACGAAGAGCTTCCGCAAAGCTGACCTTGAGGGCTTCGAAGAGATGAGCGACGAGGACAAAGGCGCCTTCGTCGACCTTCACAAGAAGGACGCCTAAGTCATGGCAGGGTACGGCAGCGATGGAGCATTTGAGACTTGGTTGACCGATAACGGCTACACCTTGCCTGTCAATGCGCCGTCGCCTGCCGTCCTTCGCCAGCGTGGCAGCCAATACATTGACGCGGTCTATGGTGACCGCTTCGTCGGGTTCATTGCCTCGCACAGTCAGGAGCGCCAATGGCCGCGCACCGGCGCGATTGTAAGCGGTCAGGCCATCCCAGATAACGTGATCCCCGTTGCGGTCGAGCACGCATCCTATTTCGCGGGCTACCAGGAGGCATTGAAGCCCGGGAGCCTATCGGTCGTTGGCACCTCGTCGAGCGCGGTCAAGCGCGTGAAGGTCGGCCAGATTGAAAAGGAATACCAGACGGCCAAGAGCGACGACGGCACGGCCGGTTCGATCACGCCTCTCATTTCGATCGTGGACGGCATGCTTGCGCCGTACCTCGAAGACGAAGATCTCGTTTGCTTCGGCATCTGGTCGGTAGGCTGCTGAGATGGCGACCTTTGACTATGCCGAAATGCAGGCAGTCGCCGACGAGCTGATAACCGAGTTCGGCCAAGCTGGCACGGTAACGCGCATTACTCCTCCCGATCCGGTAGAAGGTGGAGAGCCAACCGAAACCGCTCATCCGGCCACGCTCGTGCCGATGACCTACGACCAGCGGTACATAGACGGAACGAACATCACGACGGCCGATCGGCAGATTTACATTTCCTCGGTCGGCCTCGCAATTGAGCCGACGGTCGGCGACATCATCACGGCCGGCGGCAAGACGTTCCATGTGATCGCCGGCGACCCGAACAACTACGACCGCGTGACGAACGTCGTTTTCATCGTCCAAGGAAGGATTGCGTGATGAGCAAGAAGGTCAAAGTCGAAGTCGCCGTCCCGTTCGAGCGCTACAAGATCGGCGACACGCCCTCCCTCGCGCCGCAGAAGGCCGCTGCCCTTGAAAAGCAGGGCCTGGTGAAGCCTGCGACCAAGACTGCTGAGAAGCAGATTGCCAAGGCAGCCGCACCAAGTGCTGTGTAATGGCTACTCCAGACCACGCCGCTGAGATGGATCGGACACGTCTCCACATCGTCGAGGCTGTCCGAGACCTGTCTGACGTCCTACCCTCCATCGTAGCGAAAGGCGTCAAAGTCGAGATCGAGTTCTCGTTCTTCCGGCACGTCGGCTCGGTTACCAAGACCGACAGCGTGTCGGTGATCTTCTCCAAGGACGAAGTATGACCTTCGACGAACTGCTCGCCACATATGAGCCCAAGCTTGCCGCGGCGTTCCGCGAAAGCATCGAGGCCATCAAGTCGAGCGTCGTCTTGCGAACGGTAACAGAGGCGTTGGACCGTGGCGATGTAGCCGCAGCCATTCGCGCCATCCAGATCGAACCGGAAGCCTTCACGGCTCTCGAACTGGCTTTGCAGGAGGTTTTCAACGCTGGCGGCGTGAGCGCCGTGCAAAGCCTTCCGCAGCTTGTCGCTCAAGATGGCACGCGGGTGATCTTTCAGTTCGGTGTGCGCAATCTCATGGCTGAAACCATGCTGCGGACCATCTCTTCCTCCATGGTCGCCAATATCGTCGAGGACCAGCGCGAAGGTCTTCGCATCGCCTTCGAGGCGGGGCTTGCTCGCGGGCAAAACCCGACGCGCACGGCCTTGGATGTCGTCGGCCGCCTGTCGAGGATCACAGGACGACGGGAAGGCGGGCTTATCGGCCTGACGGCGCCACAGATCGAGTTGATCGAGAAATATCGCGATCGTCTGCTGATGGGCGACGTCGACGGCATGAAGGCTTATCTCGAATTGAAGACGCGGGATCGGCGCTTCGACAGGACCGTTGCCAAAGCCATTCGGGAGGGCAAGCCTGTTCCGGCCGACATGGTCGACAAGATCGTCGCCCGTCTCTCCGATCGCAATCTCCTCCTCCGCGGGAAGACGATTGCTCTGGAGGAAACCCGTACGGCGCTGTCCTCTGTTCGAGACGTGGCCATCCGCCAGCAGATCGAGGCTGGCAAGATCCAGGCGCAGGACGTAACAAAACACTGGCTGCATTCCGGCTCCGAGCATCCCCGCATGCAGCATGTTGAGATGGCGGCACGGTATAAGGCTGAAGGGGTTCCACTCGATCAACCATTCATCGCCGGCGATGGCACATTGCTGATGTATCCGCATGCCCCAGAAGTGCCGGCGCGCCATAAGATCGGCTGTAAGTGTCGGCTTGAGTATCGGATCAACTACATCGCCGCCGGCCTCCGTCGATATCGCGCGCGAGCAGCCTGATGGCCAAGCTTTCATTTTCAGCCAAGATCGCGGCATTTGCGGAAAAGGTGCCTGAAGCTTTCGAGGCTGTGTTCAAGGAGAGCACGCAGGAAGTCGTTCGGGAGATGCAGACGCTGACCCGCGAGGGTGGCCGGATGCGATATGACACCGGGTTCCTGTGGGCCTCTCTGATGGCGTCCACGTCGGCTATGCCTCGGATAAACCCGAATGCGTACCCTGCCGAAGGTGGCTCCTATGCATTTGACTTCGGCCAGGTTGAAGCAGTGATTGCCGGAGCGGATGTCTCGGACACCCTTTATTTTGGGTACACGGCGGCCTATGCGGCTTACAGGGAGTTTGGCGCCCGTGGGCAGCCTCCGGATGCTTTCGTGCGTTCAGCGGCGCAGAACTGGGACGTAATCGTCAATCGGAACGCGAAGAGGGTTCAGCAGGCGTATGGTCTGTGATGCCCTCCATCTTCATCATCATGGTCATCTGAAGAGTGAATAGGGCCAGGCGAGCTGCCTTTAGGGTGTTGTTGCCGTATTCGGTCGCGCCCGATTCCTTGGCCAGCATGATCCACGCGTCGTTGAGAAGCGAGTGGATTTCGCGGTCAGTGAGTAGCGGCTTTTCGGACATCACCAAGGGGTAACACATGCGCCTTTCATCAGACAAGGACGATGCTGGCTATGCCGCATGGTGCCATCTCAATGGCGATGGCAAGGTAGCGAGGGTCTTCCTCGACGGCATCCCTCAGAAGGACGCCACCATGGCCGATGACGAAATCGGTGAAGTCCGGCGCTGTGTTCGCACTGCCGAAGGCAACCTTGCCGTGGGGCATGACGAGATCCTGATGGAGACCGTAAAGGGCGAAGTCCGCATCGTGATCGAGGACCTAACGTAATGCCCTTAGGCGTGGAAGCAAACATCTTTCGGGCATTGTCCGATCGGCTGCAGACGCTTGTGTTCACGCCCGCGCTGTCGATCGCCTGGCCGAATATCCCGTTTCCGGCCGCCGGTCAGCAGATGCCGAATTCATACATCGAGGTGATCTACCTCCCGAACCGAACCAACACGCGAACGCTCGCCAACAGCGGGCACCAGCAGCATCGGGGCATCTTCCAAGTGTCGCTGCACATGAACAAAGCGGCGAATACCGGCATGCGGGTGCCGCTTGAGAAGGCAGACCAGATCGTCGCGCACTTCCCGCTTGGTCTGGTGCTCCATGAGAGCGGTATCAAGGTGAAGATCTACCGCAAGCCCTACCAAATCCCCCAGCCCCCGCGCGACGGATGGCTGACCGTCCCCGTGACGATTGAGTACGAAGCCTACGCTTAAAGGAGAGCGACTATGACCATCAACACGGCGACTGGCGCCAAATACTATATCGGCGGATCTGGGCCGATCGACTATTCCAGCGATGCCAATGCGATCGATGACTTTGAAGCCCTAACCTGGGTGGAGATCGGCGAAGTCGAAGACGGCGGCGAATACGGCGACGAAGCAGCCGACGTCACCTTCCAGTCCCTCAGCGACGGCCGCGTTCGCCACCTGAAGGGTGCGCGTGACGCTGGCGTTCTCGCGCTCGTCTTCGGTGATGATCCAATGGATGCAGGTCAGATCGCACTCAAGGCTGCCGAGCAGACCAAGCTCGATTTCAATTTCAAGGTCGAGTTCGAAGACGCGCCACAGGCTGGCTGGTCCAATTCTGTCGACTACTTCCGCGCCAAGGTGCAGTCGGTCCGGAAGCAGGTAGGGCAGGGCGACAACGTTATTCGGCGCACGGCCAATTTGGGCATCTCCACCGAGATCCTGACCGTCGAACCCGCCGACCTGACGCCGTAAGGAGCGCCCATGTTCGATCTTGCACAGTTCGAAACATTCGACTTCGAACAGGTTTCCGATTTGGAGATCATCCACCCGGTGACAGGCCAGCCGACCGGGCTGGTAGTCGGCGTCCGCTCCTATCGGTCCGAAGCGGTCAAGCGTGTCCAGCGCCGCCTCGGCAATGCCGCCATGCTCGCCAACAAGAGGAACCCGCGCAAGGCGGGGACCATCGAAGAGGTCGAGGAAAAGACGACTGAGATCGTTGCTGCGTCTGTCGCCCATTGGAACATGACGAACGGCGGCCAACCGGTACCGGCCACGCCTGAGAGCGTCATGAAAATCCTGTCGGATCCTCGGTACTTCTTCATTGCCGAGCAGATCGACGCGCGCGCCGATGAGGACGCCCGTTTTATGACGCCCTCGCCGAAGAACTGATCGACTACGCGAGGGCTTATTTCCTACCGCGCCGGAAAAACGATCCGGAGCCGGAGCTTGCTGACGATCTCGAATACATCTGGGATTGGTTCGTCGAGCTCCACAACACACGCCAGTCCGGCTTCTCTGCCAATCCCATCAGTTATCAAGAGATCGAGAGCTTCTGTCGGCTGACTTGTGCGGTGATCTCGCCTTGGGAGCTTTCCGTCATCCGGAAGATCGATTCCGTCGTCGTCTCGATCATCAACAAGACCGGCAGTCATAGGCGTGAAGCGACTGAGGCCGACGTTGCTGAGCAGAAGCAACGCATCAGGTCAGTGACTTCGAATAGACGCGTCGTAAAACGCGAAAGGAAACCGGCGGATGGCTGAACTGGCAACACTCGGCATCGAGGCGAAGGCACAGGGCGTCGATGAAGCGTCGACGAAGCTCGACAAGCTCGCTGGTGCCGCCAAGCGTGCCGAGGCTGCCGTCGAGGGTATTGGGCCAACATCCTCCAAGGCCGGGCAGATGGCTTCCCAGGCTGCCAATGCGACCGCCACCGCACTGAACGCCGAAGCAGTCGCGGCGACGAAAGCTGCATCTGCGATGAAGCTGCATGCTGCGGCGGCCAATCAAAACGGACGTGGCATGAATGCCGCAGCATTGAACGTGGGTAACTTGGCGGCGCAGTTTCAGGATATCGCGGTCACGTCGGCGATGGCGATGAACCCGCTTCAAATCGCGCTCCAACAGGGCACACAGATCAGCGCTGTCTTGGGCCCTATGGGAGCAGCTGGAGCCGTCAAAGCCCTTGGCGCGGCCTTTTTGTCCGTTCTCTCCCCAGTCAGTCTCCTGGTCATAGGCCTCACGGCTTTGGCAGCCTGGGGTTTGCAGACCGTCAACTGGTCGAAGCTCGCGGCCACCGCCTTGACCGGCCTGGCGAACATTCTTGACGAGATTGCACCTTATGCCGTGGCCGCTGCTGGCGCGCTGGCGCTGATCTACGCTCCGGCGCTGATTGGTGGAGTGATCCAGTTGATTGCGCTGCTTGGGCGCCTTGCTACTGCTGCGATGGGCTTGGCCGTTGCCTTTGCCGCTGCCAACCCAGCAACTGCCTTCGTTCTCGGCATCACGGCTGCCGTGGCTGCTGCCAACATTTTCCGCGACGAGTTGTCTCAAATCTTCGGTCGAGACATCGTTGCTGACGCAAAGAATGCCGTGAACTTCATCATCGGCGCCTTTGTTGGCGGGTATGAGGGTGTGAAGGCCGCATGGTCGAAGCTGCCGGCCGCCCTTGGTGACATCGTCATGTCCACCGCAAATGCTGTGATCGCCGGCGTTGAAAACATGATCAACAGCGTCACCAGCGCGATCAATGGCTATATCCAGAGCGTCAACTCGATGATGCAGTCGCTTCCTTTCGGAGTAGGCGAGGGTGTGAGCATCGGCACGATTGGCTCCGTCAGCTTGGGCAGGGTGGGCAACCCATATGCGGGCGCTGCAAACGATGTTCAATCCACAATCGGCTCGGCTGTCTCCGGAGCGATGGGCACGGATTATGTCGGCGGCTTCGGTGCAGCGATCGCCAAGGGTGCCTCCATGGCATCCGAGAAGCTGAAGTCCCTCGCATCAGACCTGACGAAGGTCGATGGTGAGGCGAAGAAGGCTGGCGGATCCGGCAAGGGTGCCGGCGATGCTCTCGACGCTGCAGCAAAGAAGGCCCAGGCAGCGTGGGAAAAGACCAAGGAAGCTGTAGAAAGCGCGAAGCAGTCCCTGGGGGAAGGGTTCGGCGGCATTCTGCAAGGCCTCATCACAAAGTCTATCTCCTGGAAGGACGCAATCCTCCAGGCGGGCCAAGCCCTCCTGAAGTACCTCGACCAGATGTCGATTGCCCAAGGCGGGCAGGGGGTTTTCGGGGGCGGACTGTTTGGTGGTCTCATGAAGGGTCTGCTCGGCTTCGCCTCAGGCGGCTACACCGGCAACGGTGCGGCGTCTCAGGCGGCTGGCATCGTCCACAAGGGCGAATATGTGTTCAGCAAGGCTGCAACGGCGCGCATTGGTGTCGGCAATCTTGATCGGGCTCATAAGGCTGCCAAGGGTTATGCGTCGGGCGGATACGCCAACACGGCCATGCCCACTGCTGCCCCCGCAAACAACAACATCCTGATCGAGGGCTCTCAGATCGTCGTCCAGGGCAACGCCGACAAGCGGACGCTCGCGGAGATGCAAAAGATGCTCGACCAGCGCGACCGCCAGATCACCCGCAACATCGGCAAGACGATCGACGATCGCAACAAGGTCGTTCAGACAAGAAAGACCCGCGCCTGATGCCTCGCCTCACGCCCTTCGTTGACGTCCCGGTCGTGTCGCAACGGCCGCTGGCTGGACCTGAGGCCGTCAACGGGTCGCAGAATACGTCGATCGGAAACTTTACTCAGAGCGTGGCATCGCCTTTTGGCGGATGGGTATGGGAGTTCGTCTTTCCTCCAATGGAAGGCGAGGAATACCGGCATTTCAGAGGATGGCTGTTCGCCCAGCAGAAGGGCGCGAACGCGACCCGCTGGCAGATGGTGGATAGAGACCTGATGCCGCGTTCCCGCGCTGGTGTGGCTGCGGAGGGCGGCAATATGCCCTGGTCGAACGGCATGCGTTGGTCCAACGGCATGCGTTGGGGGCTGACATACCCGAATGTAGCCGTGGCGGCAGCCACGGCGAAGGATGCGACGATCATCAATCTGGCTGACACATTCTGGGGGCATGGCCTCAAGTGGGGAGACCGTATCGGATTCTTCCCGCTTCACCTTGGGCTCTACCAGGTGACGGAAGAGTTGGGGTCAGGGCAGTACCGCATATGGCCGCCGCTCCGGAAGGCGATCAGCACGGACGATTTCGCCACGCTTTACCCGACGCTGGCGCTTCGTCTGATGATGCAGGACTTCGAGTATCCGACCGAAGAGCAGGTCCACACCACCGGCGCAACAGTCCGAATGATCGAAGTTCCGGATTACTACGTCCGACAATACTTCACGGATTGAACGATGCCAGAAAGATCGATCGAGCAGGTCGTCGCAATGAAGCGGCGGGATCTGGCGCGGCTCCATGCCAATGAGCTTAGTTCGGCGCTGTTTCCGGAGCCGGAGCGACACGACGACAGTATTCCTCAGGATGAGAAAGCTGAAATCCAGTTGACCGTCTCGGAACTGGTCGCGCTCCACCGCCGTGAAGTCGCTGCATGGGAAGAGGCGAACGGCTGATCATGGGGCTTTTCAGCGAAGAAGACCGGGAGTTCCTGCGCCGTCCGCATATCGCTCGAGCATGGTTTGCCGAGCTTGGTTTGCCGTCTGGCACGTGGCGGCTGCACAATGGCGTTGGCACGCAAACCGTTGGTGGACATGAGTGGTCCGGTATTTCCGACCCGTCAGGTCAGCAGCTCGTCTCCATGTCCGCGGTGGAGGATCCACGATTTGGTCAGGCCGCCAAGGTCGATATCGTCCTCTCTGGGGTCAATCTCGATTTCCTCCGTTCGGTGAAGGACCAGGCACGGCAAACCGAAGGGGCGGTTGCTGATCTCTACTGGTGTGCTTTCGACCAAGAAACGCAAGAGATTTGGTCGGGCGGGCTGAAGAAGCTGTTCCCCGGTTACCTCTCCGCGCCGAAGCGGCAAAGCACGGGCATTGGCGTTCGCCTTGTCTCCTTCACCGTCGAAACCCTTTGGCAGAGCCAGAACTTCCCCTTTGGAGGGAAATGGACCGATGCCGATCAGCGGCGGCGCTATCCGGGCGATAAGGGGTTGATGTTCGTCGGCGTGAAAGTGCAGGAGGTCATCAAGGCATGACGGACATTTCCGAGATGCTGAAGGCCTATCTTGCCGAGGCGGAAGACGCTCCAATGGTCTGGGGCGAAAGCGACTGCAGCACATGGCCAGCGAAGTGGGTGGAGAGGGTGCGCGGCGTTAGCGTCCCGCTTCCGGCCTGGTCCAGCCGTGAGGAAGCCCATGCGCTGATGCGCGATACAGGTTCACTCGTCTCTCTCTGGGATGAGGCGCTGTCGGAATGCGGGATCTATGAAACGGCTGTTCCCAGCATTGGCGATGTCGGCGTCATCCTCAGTCACGCCCATGGCGAGGCTGGCGGCATCTTCATTGATGGCGGGTACTTCGCATGGCGAGCCGAACCGACGGGATATCGCATCCTTCGGCCGCGCCAGAACACGATCGTAAAGGTCTGGTCAATTCAATGAGGCTGACAAAGCTTTTTCTCGCCAGCGGCGCCACATGGGCCGCCATGGTCTCGCATGCCCATGCCGACCCTGTTTCGCTCATAGCGACGGCCATCCACGGCTTTTTGCTGTCAAGCACGGCGATTGCAGCGACGGCGGCCGGCACGCTCGCGACGATTGCGGCAAACGTGATTGTCGGCGGCGCATTGGTGGCAGGCTCGCTCCTGCTCGGAGGTCAGCGCCGCGGCGGGGCGATCAAGCCATCGGATGCAAAGAACACGTTCGAGAGCGGCGAGAGTTCGGTTATCGAAGGCGTCGGCCGCGTCCGCGTCGGAGGCCTTCAGGCATTCGGAAACACTGACGGCAGCACGCGCGCCCGTCTCGTGTGCAGGCTGCAAGGTCCGGTGGACGCGTTCGAAACGTTCTATCTCGGTGGGCGTGAGGTCATCGTTGAGGCCAATGGAGACGTCAGTTCACCGCCGTGGGCGCGTCCCGGTGGTTCATGGGCGAACTGGCAGAACAAGATAGGTAACGGCGCAGAGACCGCATGGGCTGGCCTCATGTCGCTCTTCCCGACGCTCTGGACGTCTGACCATCGGGTTCGTGGCATCGCGCAGTCGCAGTTGCTTTTCTACAATCCGGGGCTGACGGAAGAGAAGTACCTCAGCCTCTACCAGAACGGAGCGCCAAACTCGGAAGCGATCATTCGCGGATCTCTGATCTATGATCCTCGGACCGGATTGACCGTCTGGTCGGACAATAGCGCGATCATCTGCGCTCATGTCCTTCGGCGCGATCCTGCATTTACCTTCGAGCGGTTCAACTGGACGAAGATTGCGGCGACCGCCAACGCCGCGGACGTTCTTGTCGCCACCAGGACAGGCACGGAGAAGCGTTCTCGTCTCTGGGGCATGTGGGCATGGGAGAGCGAGCGTGGCGAGACCATGCAGCAGTTTCTCGACTCCGCAGGCTTGGAAATCCGGCTGGATGAGGATGGGTTGATATATTTCGAGTTCATCGACGACGTGATCGAGCCGGAGATCGAGTTCGATCCTCGCGATATATATGATTACTCCTGGCAATCAGGGCCGGAGGCGGTGGAACGGCCGAATATCTGCCGGGTCAAATATTACTCGCCGGAGAGGAACTACGAGCTGTCAGACCTGACGCTTGAGGGTATCGTCGCTTGGGCAAAGATCGACGATGAAGTGGACAGATACGGAGATAAGTTCTTTGATCTCGAATTGCCTTTCTGCCCCTCTGCTTCTCAAGCCCAGAGGATCGCACGCCGCAAGTTTGCTATCGCAAGGGCGGACAGAGGCAGAATGGTCACCAATATGGTTGGTCTCGCCGCCTGGGGCCTGCTCTATGCCGAAGTCGAAGAGCCAGACCTCGGCGACCTGATCAAGGTTCGGATGGACCCGCCGCGGATCGACGATGAAAACGGGTCCGTCGAAATTCCCTTTACCGTATGGCCGACTCTGACGACCTGGAACCCTGCGACAGACGAAGCGCCGGCGCCTGATGTCATCCCTGAGCTCGGTTACGAGACGGACATGATCACGCCGAACCCTCCGGGTGCCGCCATTCAGATCACTTATCCTGGCGGCGGCAAGGAGATGAGGATCGGCTACACATTGCCCGCGCAGCCATACACTACCGTCGAAGCAAACTATCGCACCTATTCCGGCGGACTACCGGGCGCATGGCAAAGCATGGCCGAGTTTGGCGGTACGGTTGCCGGTATCAACGGCGACTTCCTAGGACAGACTATTGATGCGCGGGTGCGCGTATTCAATGGCGACGACGGTTCTTATTTTTCTGATCCTGCCAGTCTTGTGGTTGGCGTCGACAATGCGCCGTGCGGAGCGCCAACCTTGGTATCGGGCGGCGTCGTCACAGATCCACCTCCAACAAAATTGGCCGTTACCGTAAGCGCTCCGGAAGGGCGCTGCGCCGCTATCCGGTTGCAGCGGCGCGTCAACCTCGGCGCGTGGTCGACGGTGGCGACATTCCAGACCCAGCCATTCGCGCCGGTCGCCTTCGAAAGTCTGGCGGATGGCTCCAGTGGGTCTGTGACTGAGTGGCAGATCCAAACTCTTACGAGCAACGGCACGGCCGGAACTCCTCTCATCTTCTCGTACACCGCGCCATAGCCCGCCCACTCCAATATCATTGAGGAAAGACCTGAATGAGCATTTTCACGAAGCTGGCTCAGCTTATCTTTGCGCCTGTCGACGAGAACGGAACCCCCCGATCTGTAAATAATCAAGATGTGCAGGTTTGGGGAACCGAGGTCGAGCGGCTTGTCGACTTGTTTGTCGCTGGCGGCGGCTTGATCTACTCCACCAGGGCTGCACTATTCGCCGACCTAGCTCATCCCGCGAACTCCATGGCATGGGTACTTGGGGACTCGACGGCAGCATATAACGGCATCTACGGCAAGGTCGGCGCGTCTGGATCTGGATCGTGGACGAGGCGCGGCGACCTGCCGTTCTCCTTTATTGTAGCAACCGATGCCGGCGCGGGCACCCCTAACGCGATCCAAGCAACCACCACGATTCCAGTATCGGCGTCCTCGCTGATCTGGATGAACATCGCCGACACGAATACGGCGTCGCCGGTTACGGTCTCCTTCAATGGCGGTTCGACGCTTACCGTTAAGGCGAACGGCGGGAATGACGTCGTGGCTGGTGGGCTGGTATCGGGCATGATCGTGCTCGGCATCGTCTCCGGAACCACGTTCAGATTGCTGAGCGACCAGGCAAGCACAGCCATCCTGGCAGCGGCAGAAGCAGCGCTAGCTGCCGCCGAGGCACTGGTGCAGGCGGCTGCCTATTATCCGTCTCGCAGCGCGGCTATCGCCGCTACTGTTCCGGAGATTGTAGAAACCCTTTGGGTTAAAGCGCAAAACGGTATGCTGTTAAACTACCGTAGCGTGCCCGGCGTCACACTTAATCCTGCCTTGACGACGAACGGTGGGACGCGCGCCTGGCTGCCGGCGGTGACGCCGCATGCGCCGGATTATTGGGCGGACAATGTTACGCCTGGCACGACGGACATGCTGGCTGCTATCTCGAACGCAATGCTGCACGGCCCTACCGAAATGTGGCCTGCGACGATATATGCGATTAGCGCCGAGCTCCCGTTTGCAGATGGATATCACCTGGAGGGGGCTGGCGGGTATTGGAAGCGCCGCACGGGCTATGACTACGCGACCGATCCTGAAGGTGCGTCCGTTATCAAGTATATCGGCGCAACCGGAGATAATACTTGTGCCGTTCGTATCTCCCAGACTGCTGTAGGGGTTGCCGGCAGTGACTTCGCAGGCCCTGAAACGGATGATCTGGTTAATGTCGTCGCAAAAAACTTCCACATCGATGCCAACGGCGCGGACTTTGGCTGCTATATCTATCGGGCTGGCAACCAGTCGAATATTGATGGGATAACTGTTGAGGGTGCCGCGTATAGTGGTCATACCCACCTAGGCTGCTTCGCCGCGTTTTTCGGGGTATTCGCTGCTTACGAATGCCAGAATATGGGCGCGATCATTGGCTATGACATTTTCGGTTGGGGTGGCGGCGAAAGCCCCAACTTCGCTTATAACGCGACTTTCCACGTTGCAAACAATGGACAAGGCGGCGCCTTCGTCGAGAACAGCACGACGTCTCAACCGGCCGTCTCCGGAAGGCAGACGTTGCCGTACGATCTATATGGCTGCGGCGCTCTTATAAGGATGGGGCGTGGGAGCCGGATCAATATTTCCTCGGAAAGCAACCTCGGCCGAGCGTTCTATGGTGAGAGCATTGTCGTTGGCGGCGCTGATGGCGGCCCGACAGTTATCATTGCGGAATACATCGAAGGAAATTCGGCTGGCCCTCTTCTTGTCCAGTCCGATTCTGATGGTGGGCTCGTGGTCAAGGATGGGTTTTTCCATCCTGGCAACGGCGGTTCGCTTGCCAAGCAGACAATCAAGATCGAAGGCCGCAACAACAGCAACGTAGCAACGACCGACGCCGGTTCAAACCTCCCTGACCAATGGATACTGCTTCAAAACCTAAAGGGCCTGTTCGAAGTCAACTCTAACACCGACAAGTATAGGGTCGAGAACTGCCAATACGACATCACGTTTTCATCGCGCCGGCCAACCGAACCTTTTGTCGAGCGCCAGAACGAGATGATCAATGGTGATTTCTCGGTGTGGCAGCGTGGGTCAGGCCCGTTCTCCGCAGATGGGTACACGGCGGATCGATGGTATGCGGGCTTTCAGGGAGGGACTGGTACTGTCAGCCAGGAGGCTATCACGGTTGGGTCTCTGGAGGGATTTGACGCTCCCAGCCCGGAATATTGCCTCAATATGACGATGACCGTCGGCGCGGCTAATGCTGGCATGACGTGGCGAGCTGCAGATGTCCGCAAGTATGCGGGCCGGAGGATTATCGTTTCGTTCTGGGGCGCAGTAGATGCACTTAAAAGCATCCGAGTTGATGCCACCCAGAATTTCGGCTCAGGCGGCAGCACTGCCGTTACCACAGTTGGCGTTAGCGACGCGAGTGTATCGACAACCTTCCGACGCCATTCAGTCGCGATCGATCTACCATCCATCTCGGGGAAGACTATCGGGACGGATAGCTACCTTGGCATTCGCTTCCGGTATCAGGGGTCGGGAACATTCACTCTCAAGCTTGCTGCCGTTAAGATCGAGATGGCTGCTTGGGGGCCGTCGTTGTACCGGCAGAAACCAAAGTCGGAAGAGTTTGCGGCCTGCTCCGCCTACTTCAACCGTCTTGTCTCTGGCATTGACATTCATACAGGTTTTGCAGGTCAGGCCATCAGCTCGACGGCGCCGGTTTACAGTATCCGCTTTCCTCGGATGAGGAAGACCCCCACATTGTCCGTATCCAGCGCCGCGCATTTCTCTGCACTTGGGTCAACAGGGGCGGACATCGCTTTGAGCGCTCTCTCGCTCTCACAGGCAAACGATCAAAGCGGTCGTCTTGTTGGTACAGTGGCCGCGGGCCTGACGGCCGGCAACGCAACGCTTCTCCGGTCAACAAACGCCTCCGCCACCCTTGACCTAGTGGCGGAGGTATAATCAAGCATGCTTTCGCTTCGCCAGTTCCATCACGCTATGGAAGTGCGAAAGCAGCGCATTGTCGGGCGAGATGTTTGCGGAAGCCCGGTCGATAGCCTCTTTGACTGACGGTTCGGTTTCCACGAGAGATAGAGCGTTCTTCCCGTCAGTCAGGAGGTGCGACGCGAGGGAGGTCAAGAATATGACATCCTTCTTCTTGTCCCTGGCAATCCTTCTGATGAAGTCGGGAGCGGTTTCATTGGCGTGGTTGTTTACGGCTTGCATGATGCGCTCCATTGCGTGGTAGGATCTACCACCCATTGAAAGCAATTTTTCCTCTGCCGTAAAGGGATCGGGGAAAAGTGGCTCGTTGTCTATCCGGACTTGGGTGAACGACGCGGTATGCTCGTCAAGAACTTGAAGATTAGCCCGGAATGCCGAAAGGATTGCGGGGTCCGGCTCGTCTCCAAGATGATCGTTGAGGGCACGGGCACAACGAACTATGGCGCCTTCGCCAAGGGGGCCGGAATGGTGATCGAGGAAAGCAGGTCCTCGGTCGGCAGCCATCTCGTGCAATCTCCACCAATCGGCAAGCTGTTCCTTCAGGGCCGGTTTGTCGAGCGCCAGGGTATAAGCGCTCATTGGATCGGCTTGGAACTTGTCGACTTTCTCCCCGTGGGGGTTGAAGTAGATAACGCCAATATCGCGAGCAAGGCATTCCAGAACGCCGGAGGCAAATCGCTGGACCGAAACGTCGCAACGCTCCATTGCGTCGTAGAAGTTTTCGGACGTGACATATTCAGGGAAGAGGTTTCCGGTGTCGCCCGGGTGTCGAGATATGATAGGCGTCATGCCAAGTTCAAGGACAGCCTCAACGGCTTCCGTCAGCCAACGGTCGCGATGCTCGACCAGAACGCCATAGGAAAAATTGCAGTTGATGAGGACGCGAGGCGTTACGTCCTTTGACCATTCGCGTTTCGGCTTAAGCCGGAGAGATTCCATCCGGGGAACGCCGACAGAGGCGATGATTGCCGTGTGGCCCTCGAAGTACTTCTTGTCGAAGTCTCCGGGCAGCAGGACGATGTCGCTCGTCTTGTAGGCATAGCGCTTCCAGTGAACGTCGGCGTCGTCGTAGTCTTGGATTCCCTCGACAATCGCGATTGTGCGGATACCTGAAGCCTTTGCCGCTATGATGATAGGCCGAGTGACCGGATCCCAATCGTTGAATGTGACAATAGCGCGGGGCTTGTAGCGGCCGAGAACGAACTCGCTCAAGGTAATCAGCTCTACGCCATGTTCGGCGGCAGCGGCGCGCACCTTTCCATCGCGCCATTCTGCAGAGATATCGACTGTAATAAAATCGATGCCCATTTCTTTCAGAGCATTTCCGATAAGGGAGATAGTCCAGACGTGATAGGCAGAATGGGGGATGAATACGATCTGATGGGCCTGCATACCGGAAAACCACGGACGATCCTTAGAAGGATCGCCATAGACGGTCCCGGTACCAACAATGTTGCTTTCTAACTGGCTCCCCTTGGCGTCGGTTATCTTGGCAACAAGGCGAGCCGCCATGTCACGGTCGTCAGGGTTGATAGGTCCGCTCGTTGATCTTTGGCGTTGGATACCACGGTGGAGTATGCCCTCCAGGTGGGTTTCCGAATGAGTGAGAAGGTGAATATCTGGGATTTCGCGGCGGACCAGACTTACAAGCGTCTCATCCGTTTCCGGGTGATCGCTGGCGAGGTTCATGCCGACGAACTCCATCGTCCGGTTAATTTTGCGCTGCTGCGACGTGTAGGCGCTTAGCGGCTTAGCCATCCTGTATCTGGTGGACCAGTCTAGTTGATCTTCCGCCAACGGCTTTTCAGCGCTGTTGATGATAGCTAGGGAAAGATCAAGGTGGGCAAGGGGCTGCTGTCTTACCATGCTACCGGCCCGTCTCCTGTAGGTCACGGACGAGAACCGAGTGGGCGCAAAAATATAACCGGCGCGCAGGATTCGAAGCCATAGGTCAAAGTCTTCGGCCTGCTTCAAGCCATGATTGAAGCCTCCTGCCATGCGAAGGATATCGCGGCGGATCATGGGCTGGTTTGCGTTAAACGGGCAGTGTCCGCTGGAGCCGACGAAGGTGACGTAATCGAGAGACTGAGCCTTGCTTTCCGGGGCAACTTTAAGCGTCTCCTCGATCGAGACGCTTCCGCAGTAGGAGCCGATGAACCTGTCACCTGTCCGTTGACCCCATCGGCAGGTGGCCAGGCGAACTTCAAGGCTGTTCTTCATCATTAGATCGTCAGCATCGAGAAAGGCGACAAACTCTCCTCTGGCAGCGCGGAGTCCGGTGTTTCGAGCGCCAGAGAGGCCGACATTCATCTTGTGGCGGATCAGCCGGAACCGAGGGTCTGAGAAGTGTTTTTTGGCTTGGGTGATGGAATCATCGGTCGAGCAGTCATCAACCACAATGCATTCGAAATTCTTGAAGGTCTGAGCAGCAATAGAGGCTAGCGTCCACTCCAAGAAATGACCGGAGTTATAAGACGGCACGACAACCGAGACTTCCGGATTATCCATTGATCACCCCACGTTCACCATAGAAAGGCGGGTTACGGATAGGGCATGTGACGGTGGCGATGCAACTCAAATGATGTATGGGCATCTCAATTCTTCGATTTGATGCACCCGAGAGGGCTCCCTCAGGGCTGACTTTTTCTCTAAGGTCCGCTCGGATCAAAAGGGAACTGGGGATGAGTTCATTTAAAAGAAGGGCGCTTCTTCAAGCATTCGGCGCCTCGGCGGCGGCTGTTCCAGCCGCTTCGCAGCCCGTAATGATGTCTTCCGAGCAGGTGACGGCTGACGGCGGAACTTATCTGCGCTTTCTGTCGAGCAAGCTAGGAGATGCGCTTACTGCCGAAGATTTTGGGGTGCAGAAGGGGGTAGCGAGAGATCAATCGGCGGCCTTAAACTCAATGTTCGGTGCTGCGGAAGATGTTGTGGGCCAGGCCGCAAACAATGGCCTGCAATTGGGGAAGTTCACAATCGATCTCGGCAGCGGGTCTATCCATTTGGAACAGCCTGTGAACCCTATACCTTTCGGGATAACAATCGCGGGCCGCGGGCCAGCTCACACCCGTTTCGAGTGCCACGGCGACTTCTATGCCTTCGATGTCCAGGAATTTGAAAGCGACGGTACCACCCGGCGATATCACAACGGCATGTGGTTCCGAGACTTTACTGTTATATCCCGCGATCCGTCCAACCGGACCTCGGCATTCAGGCTTCGGAATCTTATCCGCAACAGTGGGCTTGAGCGCGTCTTGCATCAGGGCTGCAAAACCGGTTTTGACATTGATTGGAGTTGGACATTTCAACTAGCCAACTGTGGAGGACAAGGCGGGACCGGCGAAGGTGCTGCTGTGATGAGCCTAACTGACAACCACATCTACCTCGGGAAAAATAATGGAGCAATTCACGTCATCGGTGGGCGCTTCGACGTTTTCGAGGAAAATGGGATCCACGCTGTCGGCTCAGATACCCTCGAGCTTTTTGTCAGAGGCGACGCAACTTTTCAGTTTGGCAAGAAAGGTGGGATCAAAGTTCGATCGGCGCGCACTGTTGATATCGATGGGGCGTTCCTCGAAGGGAATTGCATCGGCAACCCGTCCGAATACTATCTCGACCTCAACGGCTCCGCGTCACCCCTCGCACAGTGCCGCGTTCGCGCGACAGCAATAAACAACAGGGGCGACCGAAACCGCGACGGACTCGGCATAGCGCGAATTGATGGCTTCGAGACGGTCCAATTTGAGGAACGGTGGTCGCGAAACGGAGTGAAAGACCTTCCGATAATTGGCCCAAATGTTACCCGGGCGAAGGTCTTCCTTCAGACATCGGCACAAATGACCTCTGCCGAATTGCTGCATCTCGCCGGCCCAAAGGCCGCGGAGGCTTCTGCGGAGATCAACAGTCCGGCCCGCCCGATGCAGTTCTATGGAAGAGTGATCAACGGAAAGAATCTCTCCCAGGCCGGGACAGCGTCATTTGGGCGACAAGGGGAGGCGTCGGTAATGCTGGGTGCCGCAGGGGGCGAGGCTATAATCCAGGGGCATGATGGCAATGCAAAGAGGACATTGAGCTTGCAGGGGGGCGCTGGAGGCTTGGTTTGCCTGTCTGGCATTCAGAAGAGGTTAACCCACACATCGTCAAGCTACACGCCCAGCGATGCGATATCGACAGCCGTTCTAGATACTAAGTCTGGCGGTCTCCTCGTCAGGATGGATCTTGCCAAGTTCGTTTTCCCCGTCGGGTATGAATTGGAGGTTCTTAAACCGTCTGAACTGAACGATGTTGTGTTTGTCCCGCCGGACCCGACAGACGAAATCAACGGTATACAAGGCATGAAGAGCGTTTCAGAGCCCGGGCGCTATGTGATGACGAAGATTTCGACTATCGCTTGGATGCTAACGCATCAGTATCTCGCGTAGGGGTTAGAGCGGCTGAGACATGATTGAAATGCAGTCGTGACGGTTGCGGAAAGGTTGGGCTACAACGGTAAGGCCAGCCTCGGCCGCAAACCCAGCCATCTTTTCGGGCGTCATGTCTGTGCGATGTCCAGAGTCCGCTGGGCCGCTCCCACTGTGATCGATCCACAGGATGCCGCCGGGCCTCAATCTCTTGGAAAATTGAAGAACGTACCCTCTGATGATCTCAGGATGCATATGGACGGCGCTGTCGAAGCACGCGATCAGTTCGTAATCGTCGCGATCGAGCATTTCGACGCTCTGACCGTCGTTCAAGAAGAACCGCATAGGAACAGGATAGTATTTAAATCGCTCGCGACAAACGTCCAGGCACGCTTGGTTCATGTCGAGTAGATCCATTGTGGACGCGTACCGAATAAGCTCTGCCGTAAACCGCCCGCCGCCAGGGGAAAGTTCGAGGATTGCGAGGTCGCGGCGCCCGCCCAAATGTGGGCGGAGAAGGTCGTCTGCTATATCAGCGATGTGGCCGATAGTCTGCTGAGCCCCGCCGCCCCAGCGATAACCAAATTGGTCTTTGCCGGTCCAGTTTTCTGCTTTACCCCAACGGTTCCGATTGAACTCGAGGTTCTTTTCCTTGTCGCTGATCGACTCTTGCATAAGGCTCTCTTTTCGACATGCCGTTACTATCGGCGCATACAAACATAGGTCGGAACTCGAGTCGAGTAGCCCGATCGGGTTCTCTAACGCGGGTAGCTAGCCCCTCGAATGTTTAGGAAGGGAGGTTTCAACGTCTCCAAAGATTGCGCCAAAAGCCTGAGCTGTTAGCTTGGTATCCGCGCTTTTCTGGGTTCGGCAGGACGTAAAGATCTACCCACCCCTTGCCATTCAATACGAGCTTTCGGACATACGAGACGAAATCCTCTTCACTTCCCGCCTTGAGAGGAGGTCCGATCAATTCGGCTAATGAGGAACAGTTCCAGCGCTGCCGACCAGGGCTTTCATGCACCGCGTAGTTTGCTGTCAGGTCGCGGAGGAACGTGACCGGGTCGGTGCCTTGGCTGTCCATCCACTGGGGCGCGAATTCGGTCTTGATGAACCACTTCTTGTGCGAGGAAAGGAACCTCCGACCACCGGCGAACACTCGTTCCTCCCATCCTTGGGTGTCAATTTTGATGTAAACGCCGCTGTCAGCGTCGACGTCCTTTGTCAGCATATCGAGTGTGACAACATCCGTTTCTACGATCGACCAGCCGGGCTGGGCTATCACGCGGCTATCCTGGGAGGCTTTTTCGTTGACGCCGAATTTAGTCTTTTGAGCCTCGCTGTCCGAAACAATGGCGGAATAAAATCTGTCGTACCTAAGGCCATTAGCTACGAAATTGTCTGCAATGAAATCCGCCAACCATGGGATTGGCTCAATCAGCGTAAGCTTGCTCGATGGAAAGGCCCGCCGCATCAGCATGCCTGTGTATCCGTAATTTGCCCCAACATCGATGCAGACCTTTGGGTCGACCGTCTCTCGCAAGACCGCGTAGAACGGGCTGTAATATTCCTCGGAATGGCCTCTTTGGTAATAGTGTGTGCCTCCGGCGTCACCTTTCCGGAACATCAAAGTTACATCGCCAATTTCGACACTTGCACGTTCTTCGGTCATTCGGGGGAGTCCTTTAAGCGACGGCCAAGATTTTCTGGTGCTTCTACAGACGCTTGATCATTGCGCCGGCGGCTGTATAGACCTGCTCGACAGTCGCACGTATCTGTCCGACGATCATAGGGTCCGTAAAGGCGGGCTCTCCTTGGTCAACCTGTCGACTGACCGATTCGAACATCTTTTGGAAAAATGCTTTCGGGTTCTCTTGGGAAGCCGCCGAGACGAATATTTGCTGCTTCATCAGGTATTGAAGCGCGATGTTTTGAGCCTGCAGCTCCGCAATCCGTTCTGCCAATAAATCAATCGCCTGCCTGGTCTGGTCGTCCATTTCGTTTCCTCTTCAGGGAAGGATGCTGCGGCCTCGCGTAGCGAAAATCAATCCCAACCGCCACCACAAAAGGAAAACACCATGAACCGACGCATCAACGCGGAGGGGCTTTCGCACATCAAAAAGTTCGAAGGCCTACGGACCCGCGCCTATCGTGATGTCGCCAACATCCTGACGATCGGCTACGGCCACACCTCTGCAGCCGGCGCTCCGGAGGTACGTGACGGAATGACCATTTCGGAGACCCAGGCGGAGCAGATCCTTCAGTCCGATCTTCGGAAGTTCGAGGATCGGGTTTCCCGCCTCGTGAAGGTGCCGCTATCCGACAACCAGTTCGCGACGCTCGTCTCCTTCGATTTCAACACTGGCGCGCTCCACAAGTCCACGCTCCTCAAGAAGCTGAACAAGGGCGACTACAATTCCGTGCCGGTCGAGTTGATGAAGTGGGTGAACGCCGGCGGCAAGAGGGTCAAGGGCCTGGTCAACCGCCGCGCTGCGGAAGCGGGTCTTTGGGCAAAGGGTGAGTTTGTCTCTTCCAACTTCGTCGATGCTGAAAAGCGGGTTCCGAACAAGGAAGTCGCAGCGATCGGCGGCGGTGGTGCGGCTGCGACGGCCACGACGGCCGCTCCGGTTATACCGGATGTCCTCGATGCTGTCTCGGGTCAGCAGTACGAGCTTTCCAGTGGGGACTGGATCCGCATCACGATTGCGGCAGTGATCCTGGGGCTGACGATCTGGGGAATCTACCAGAAGGTCAAGAACTGATGTTCGGCCTCACATCATGGCTCAAGATCGGCCTTGGCGCCCTCGCGGGCGCCACGTTGGCCTTCGCTGCCGGTTATCTCAGTGGGCGCTCTGACGGCAAGGAAAGCGTCCTTGCCGATCTCAAAGACGACCGGATCACAATCCTCGAAGATGGGAAGAAGATCGATGCGGAAGCACTTACTGCTGACGATCCCGGCCTTTGCGCTCTGCTTGGCGGGTGCGAGCTGCCAGACAACAGCGCTGACTAAGCCCTGCGACGTGCTGGTGCCGATCGACCCGAAGCCGGCGACGAACAGCTATCTCGTGGCAAATGACCGCGAGACAGCCGTCTCGATTGCGCGCCACCGTGGACGGGTCCAGCAATACAATTGCAGAGCCCGCTGATGCCGATGCTCATCAAGCTGGGAGACTGTGTGACTACCTCTTTATCGAGCTACGCGGCGCGGCGACGAGTTGCTCGTCAGTAGATAAAGAAGTCGGCCGATGTCAGGGATAAACCGGGATCTACCCTTGCAAAGAGCACACGTGCTGCGCTGCCAGTGCCGTCGCTGTCATAATAGAGGCCACCCCCGTCGGTGTCGTAAATGATGCGGTCATCGGCATCATGCGCAGTACCGGCGGTACTAAAATGGAACTGAGCGGCGGTCATGACGCCAGTTCCCACTAATGCCGTAAAGGCGGCGTTGTCCAACCTAATCGTATCTTCAGCCACGGAGTAATCGAGAATGTTGTCGACGTTGGTTGAGGCATTTAGAGCTGTACTGAAGTAAAAGGAGTCGAGCCCCCCTCCGCCTATCAAGTCATCATTCCCGGCTCTGCCATTGATTAGGTCGTTTCCACCCTCACCTCGTAGGATGTTGCGGGCAGTGCTACCGTTCAATATGTCAGCAAAATCGGTTGCCCGGACGCCTTCGATCGAAGTTAGCGTATCAGTCTTTCCAAAGCCGTCTCGCGCAACGCCGCTTTGAAGGTCGACGTTTACCCCGCTATCGCCACCCCTTCGAACATCGCGGTGATAACGAACGACATCGAAGCCACCTCCGCCATTGATCCGGTCGGCTCCGCCAAGACCCATGAAATCCTCATTTAGGGAAGACCCCGTGAAAGTGTCCGCAAATTGGGTGCCGCGAAAACTCTCAATGCTCGTGAAGGTCTCGGCGTTGCCGAACTGATCAGTCGCCGTCCCATTAGCAGCATTCACGATTACGCCACGGAGCGCGTTTGGGCTCGAATAGGCGTCGTCGAAACTTAGTTGGTCAATGCCGCTGCCACCGTCGTAGGTGTCCCGACCCTCGCCGCCAACGAGGAAGTCATCGCCTGCGCCTCCGTTCAGCGTGTCGTTCCCGGCGAATCCATAGACATCGTCGCTACCGGAACTTCCGTTCACCGTGTCGTTTGTCTTCATCAGCCATTGTTGGAAATTCCAGCCGTTGAACGATTCGGCGGCCGCCTGGAAGTCTGGAAGGCTCAAAGACAGACCGGTCAGGTTATCTATGACGGCACCGCCACTTGTTCGGGTCTGTACAGACGTTACCGTGCCTCCGGTAGCATTGCCTTGTGCGTCGAAGGTGAAACTGCTCCCGATGACGCGGAACTCAATCCCATTGCTAAATTTGTAGACCATCAAGGTCGCGCTTCGACTTACCAGCGTGGCTTCATCAAAATTGATTAGCTCGCCCATCGTTGGCATGTAATCGATACCCGCGATCGCGGGAGTATACTGGTAGGGATAAATGCCCCCGGGGAAGCTTTTTGTAAGTGTTGCCATAACGAGTCTCTCCTATCCGCGGTTATCATTACGTTCTTCGCCCCCCCGCGCAACTAAGTACTAAGGTGTAGGTCGCTACCATCGGCGTGCCCTGGGACTTCATCAACAAATACGGTGGAGAGACAGATCAATCTGGACAGTGCATCGCCTTAACAACGATTGCGAGGTCAGGGCATCCCCGCCGCTCCGCAGCCGCACCCATGCGTCCCGGCCCAAGGCCGATCGGGATGCTCCTCACATACCATGCTGTGTCTCTACAGCGGCGGCAGATCATGGAGGGGAGAATACCGCAATCGACCCCAAATTAAATCATCAAGGAAACACCAGATGACTGACGGTTATCTCGGGCCAGGCATCTGGATAAGGATCCAGCATCGCTTTGGCCCGCGCATGATGGAGTGGTTCATGGCCGGGCATTTGATCCTGTTCGGCTCGATCCTGCTCCTGCCAACCGAAACGTTCAATCAACCGGCATGGGCATCGTTCCGTGACTTGTTCCGATCTGAGGACCTTCTCGGATGGATCATGTTTTGGGTAGGTATCCTCCGCCTGGTGGGTCTCATCGTCAACGGAGCAAGAAAAAAGGTCACACCGCAAATCAGACAGATATCAGCCGGGGTTGGCTGTGTTATCTGGGCAGGCATCTCATATGGATTCGCTTCCTCTGATGTCGTCTCGACATGGCTCGCCATCTATCCGCTTTTTGCGCTTGGCGAGCTGGTCAATATTCACCGTGCGGCACACGACGAGGGGGAAATCAGGAATGGATCAACTCGCTAATCTCCCGGCTCCTGCGCTGATCACGTTTGGAGCCGTTCTGGCAGTCATTTTCGCCGTCCGGTACTTGGGGCTATGGCAGGGGCAGAAAACCTCACCATCGTCGTCGCCTGCGTCGGCACAGGTAGCCGCGGTCATCGTCGATCCTACTGCTCTCAACAAAGCAACAGCAGCCGTAGAGGCGCATACAGCGGCCATGCATCGAGCCATCGATGTTGAGGAGCGCCGGACTAGGGCAACCGAAACCATGGCGATCGAGCTCGACCGCATCCGGGAGGAGTTACGCATCCACCGGGAGATAAGGCGCGCCGATCGATAACGCCGCATCTCTCTAGCCTCGCCCTGTGCCCTTATCCGGGTGCAGGGCGCCTTCTTGCGTTTCAGTCCAGGCCATTCTTCTTTTTCATTGCGTCCCAATATTCCTCGGCGGTGCGCGCCGCTTCGGCCGCCGTCGGCGCATACCCTCTGTTCGGCATGATTGGTTGGCCGCTCCATCCCTTCGGATAGCTGCCCGACCACTGCCACTGACCTTTTTTCAAGGTCTCCTGGTCCAGCCGAATCCTCCCCGCATATTGCTCGCCGTCGTACGCTGAATAATCCTCCAGCAGCTTTCCGTCCAAGCCGCGATCCCCCGGCCATGTCCTCATCCAGCGGTATTTCTTTTGCCAGTCGCCGGTCATTCCAACTTTCGCTTCATCGCCTTTAGCAGAGCGTCAAGCTCCGCATTGTTGACGTCCGCCAGCATGAGGTTGTCCGCAACCTCGATGATTGCTGCGAGCGTCTCCGCCTCGGTCCATCCGGCTGCTACCGCTGCTTCGATCACGTCTTGTATGGGAAGCTCTACCGCCATCTGGCAGTGTAGGTGACGGTTCTCGTCGTCGGGTGGCACGGTTGGGGGAGGGATGTCTACCATGCAACGAGGATAGAGCGGTAGGTCTCATATTGCGATGGTTAGGTTCGATGAACCTACGGAGCACTATGTAAAAAGGGCTCTCGGTTTCCCGAAAGCCCTTGCTTTTCAGCTAATTGGATGGTGGGCGTGACAAGGATCGAACTTGTGACCCCTACGATGTCAACGTAGTGCTCTCCCGCTGAGCTACACGCCCATCCGTGGCGGCGCATAGACCATAGACTGGTCGGGCCGTCAACTGGTTTTTGTCGCGAAATGCGAAGCTTTTTTGAAGGCCTCGCATTTCCCGGCATTCGACATCTCAGGCGGCGAGAAGCTTGTTCACTTCGTCCACCAGATCGCGCAGGTGGAAGGGCTTCGAGAGCACCTTTGCGTCCTTCGGAGCCTTCGAATCGGAGTTCAATGCAACGGCGGCGAAGCCGGTGATGAACATTACCTTGAGGTCCGGATCGAGTTCCGTCGCGCGGCGGGCAAGTTCTATCCCGTCCATTTCCGGCATGACGATATCGGTCAGGAGAAGCGAGAAGGGCTCCTCGCGCAACCGGTCATAGGCGCTTGCGCCGTTATCGAAGGAAGCGACCTTATAGCCCGCCTTTTCCAGCGCCTTCACCAGGAAGCGGCGCATGTCGTTATCGTCTTCGGCGAGAAGGATTTTCTGAATCATCTCCGGGACCGTCATCCAATGCAATTTTTAAGTTAGGGAACACTCACACTGCCAAGACACGGTAAACATCCGTTTAATGGGGGTGGAAGAGGTTTTCGTGGGGTATAGATAGTATGGACTTCATGCCAGGCAACTGGCAACATGCGGTCTTGAACAAGTTCGTGACATGGTAAAGGCAGGATGGATTGCAGCGAGGGTGATTTTGGACATTTCGAAGTAAGGGAGCCCGCTGCGCAGACAATCCCCTTCGTTTTCAACTCGCCCCATAGCGGCCGCTTCTATCCTCCCTCCTTCCTTGCCGAGACCAATCTCGATTCGCTCGCCATCCGCCGCTCGGCCGATCATTATGTCGACGATCTGTTCGCAGATGCGCCGGAGCTCGGCGCGCCGCTGCTGCTTGCCCATTTCCCGCGCGCCTACCTGGACGTGAACCGCGAGCCCTATGAGCTCGATCCCCGCATGTTCGACGGGCCGTTGCCGCCCTTCGTCAATATCGGTTCCATGCGGGTCGCAGGCGGGCTCGGAACGATCCCGCGTATCGTTGCGGAAAACATGGAAATCTACCGGCATCGCCTGTCGGTGGAAGAGGGTATGAGCCGCATCGAGACGATCTACAAGCCCTATCACGCCTGCCTGAGAAAGCTGATCGCCCGAACCCATGCCCGTTTCGGGCTTGCGATCCTGATCGACTGCCATTCCATGCCGGGCAATATCCGGCTGTCAGGCTCCGACGTCCGGCCGGACTTCATCATCGGCGACCGCTACGGCACCAGCGCCTCTGCCGAGCTTTCCCGCGCGGCGATGCAATTCCTGGACGGCATGGGCTTTTCGGCCGTCCGCAACAAGCCCTATGCCGGCGGCTTCATAACCGAACACTACGGCCGGCCGGTCCGGGGTCTGCATGCGCTGCAGATCGAAATCAACCGGGCGCTCTATGTGGACGAGATGACGCTTGCCAAAAAGCGCGACTTTCCGGCGATCGCTGCCGCGCTTTCCACCTTCATGCGCCAGATGGCAGATTTCGCCGTTGAATTTTCCGGCAGCGGCGGCGCACTCGCCGCCGAATAACACCCCATTATCCACAAGCTTTTGTCTGCCGGTCGATCGCGGGCAAAAAAAACCGCGCTTGTGGGCGCGGCTAAGTCTAGGGAGGAAACACCCAAGGAGGGTATTTACAGTCAAAGACTGTAAGATGAGATTAGTATTGCGCTGCACAATTGTCAAGCAATAACTTTTTGTGCTCAATTTTTCAGCATTTTTGGGCGAAGTGGTGAGATATGCGCCAGTGCCTGCCTGTTTTCCCGCTCTACGCCTCCAAATTCAGCCGGTTTCCAGCTTGCGGCGATTCGATTAGAAGAAGTTTCCATTCCACGAGGGGATTTCTTCGATGCTTCCCGACCGCAATTTTTTCTATACGCTTGCCGATGCCGCCAAGGCTGAAACGCTGCCGCGTTTCCGCACCGGCCTTTCAGTGGTCAACAAGCTGGAAAGCGGGTTCGATCCCGTCACCGAGGGCGACCGCGCCGCCGAGACCGCGATCCGCCTGCTGATCGAGGAAAAGTTTCCCCATCACGGCATCCTCGGCGAGGAGCACGAGAATATCGGTCTCGACCGCGAGCATATCTGGGTCATCGATCCAATCGACGGCACACGCGCCTTCATCTCTGGCCTGCCGGTCTGGGGTACGCTGATCGGCTTCCGCTCGAACGGGCGGGCGACGATGGGGCTCGTCGACCAGCCGTTTACCGGCGAGCGTTATTTCGCCGATGGAACACATTCCTGGTACCGCGGTCCGGACGGCGAGCGGCAGATCGCGACGCGGGATTGCGGCGAGCTCAAGAATGCGATTCTCTTCACCACCTCGCCGCATATCTTCACGGGAGCGGACCTGGCGCTTTACCGCTCCGTCGAGGAAAAGGTGCGGCTCTTCCGCTACGGCTGCGATTGTTATGCCTATGCGCTGCTCGCCTCGGGCAACGTCGATCTCGTCGTGGAAAACAACCTTCAACCTTATGACGTCGGGGCGCTCATCCCGCTGATCGAACAGGCGGGCGGGATCATTACCACCTGGGACGGCGGTCGGCCGGAAAATGGCGGCAATATCGTCGCGGCCGGAAGTCCGGCGGTGCACCGGCAGGCGCTGGAGCTGCTTTCCGGCAAATGACCGGAAAGATCAGGCGGCGCTTTCGGATAGGCCGAAACCGCCGTCCTGGCCGGGCATGAAGGCTTCGATCGCGGCCAGTCCCTGGGCGCGATAGATGTCCTTGTCCTGGAAGAGTTCGTGGCGAGCGCCGTTTATGGTCACGAGCTGGGCGGCGCGGAAATTGCGCGACAGCTCCTCCTGGGCCCGGTAGGGGACGATTCCATCCAGCACCGGAGCGAGGATCAGAGTCGGGATCGTTATCCGGGTCAGATGCGCCTGGTTCGATACGCGGCGCGCGGCCTTGAAGGTTTCGCGAAGCCAGCGGGCGGTAGGCGCCCCGACCGTCAATTCGGGGTGGGCTGCGATGATTTCCGCATTGCGCTGGAAACGCTTGAAGTCCGAGGTCAGCGGATTGCCCTCGAACGGCCGACGGCTCTTGTCCGTTCCAAGCTGGATGCGGCCGAAGCCGGTAAGGCAGGCGAGACCGGCAACAGTCCGGATCACGCCTTCCGGTACGCCCTGGCCGGAGAGCGCGACATAGGGGGCCGCGAGGACCATGCGGTGGATACGGTTCGAAAGCCGCGGTGCCGCAGACAGGGCTATCAGCGATCCCGTCGAATGGCCGACCAGGAAAAATGGCAGGCGGGCATCCGGCAGCACGATGTGCTCCAGGAAGATCTCGAGATCCCGCTCGTAGTCGGAAAAGCGGCGCACATGGCCCTTGCGCGGATTTTTCGTCAGCCGGTCCGATCCGCCTTGGCCGCGCAGATCGAAGGTTGCAACCCACAGCCCCATGGCGTTGAGGTCGCGGATCGTTTCGAAATACTTTTCGATAAATTCGTTGCGGCCCTGCATGATGACCACGGTGCCGATCGCCGGCGAACGCTCCGAACGGAAGAGTCCGTAGCGCAGCCGCGTGCCGCGATGACCGGTGAAATAACCGGCCGTATAATTGGATGGCGCCGGATTGCCGGGGGTGAGGTGGAAAACGTCGTCCATGGAATCTGCCGCTTCGGTCATAGGCATAAGCGACAGCAGCAGCGGCGGCGCGTCAAGGGGAAAAGAGGCGGCGCGCAGCAGACAGAGAGCGTCGCATTCGCTGGCTGCGGGTTACAGTAAAAGAAAGCCGGAACCGCGGTTGGGGAAACCGGACGGCTCCGGCCAGGCAAAGGCCGAAGCGAAGGGACGAATAGGCTTCAGCCAGTAGAGGCAGTCTGCCTTCCAATAATCTTTGTTCTATCAGATGCCGTCTGAACCTAAGCCGAATCAGCTGTTCATATGGGGTTCAGGCGCAAAACCGGTTTCTTCAAAAAAAGGCCTTGAAGCGGGAAAATTCAATTCCCATCTCAGTCCTGCGGGCGCCGATGAGGGTCCGCCGAACGGCTCCGGCATCGCCAGAACGGGATGCTGAAGGCCAACCAGAACCGCAACGTCGCTTCAAGAGAGGACACCATGCGTCACGTCGATTTTTCCCCCCTTTACCGCTCCACCGTCGGTTTCGACCGCCTTTTCAACCTGCTCGACAATCGTAGCGTCGCCGACCAGACCCCCAGCTATCCGCCCTACAACATCGAGCGGACTGGCGAGAATACCTACCGCATCACCATGGCCGTCGCCGGTTTCGACGAAAAGGAACTTTCGCTCGAAGCCCACGCCCATGTGCTGACCGTCAAGGGTGAAAAGAGCGAAGAAGACATTGGCAACGGCCAGAGCGAATACCTCTACCGCGGCATCGCCAAGCGCGCCTTCGAGCGCCGCTTCCAGCTCGCCGACCATGTCGAGGTACAGTCCGCTTCGCTGAAGAACGGCCTGCTTCACATCGATCTTCTCCGGGACATCCCGGACGCCATGAAACCCCGCCGCATCGCGATCGCTGCCGAAGCCGGCGATACCGCAAAGCAGATCGAGGCCCAGGTCGCCCCGCAGCAGATCAACTGATCTTCGGCTCCCAGACCTCTAGCCGAGGACAGCAAGCCCCGCGGCCCTTCCGAAAGGAGGGGCCGTTTTCGTTGTGCGCCCAGCATGGGCGCATTCTTGTGGGTGCAAGTCCCACCGTGAGCTGGTCACAGCAAGCGAAGAGAAGCGCAACTGCGTGAGGGTGACCGAGCGTGGGGAGGAAGCGTGGATCGAAACTG